>Ga0070741_10000513_pt1 | contig 138975 bp, 134 predicted proteins | sample Coa_R1_4_FD_66440 | JGI IMG/M metagenome (GOLD analysis project Ga0070741, IMG submission 66440) | Surface soil microbial communities from Centralia Pennsylvania, which are recovering from an underground coalmine fire - Coalmine... | ecosystem: Environmental > Terrestrial > Soil >... | reverse complement strand
GCGACCGACACGACACCGTCGGACATGACATCCCTGGCAAGCATGACTGGTTCTTTCCGGAAGTATCTCAGGACCGAAGGGTCTGCAGGCCGGCTTTGTCCGCCAGGACAATGGTCCGCCCCGCTTTGGTGAGGCGAATGAGGCCATCGCGCGCCAGCTGCGTCAGCAGGCGCGAGACCGTTTCGATTGTGAGGCCGAGGTAGTCTGCGATGTCGGTGCGTTGCATCGACAGCTCCACTCGGTCGCTGCGCGATGTGCGTCGCGCGAGATCGAGCAGAAAGCTCGCCATGCGCTCGACCGCGGTCTTACGGCCGAGCAACACCATGTGGTCGTGAGCACGATCGAGATTGGTCACCATCGAGCTCATCAGCTGTTCGCCGAAGGCGGGGTTTTCCCGCACGATAGTGGCGAACGTGCTTCGCCGGTAGGCGATCACCTCCACGTCATCGACCGCCTCCGAGGTAAAGCGGTGGCGGTCGCTGCTTTCAAGACCGAATACGTCACCCGGAAAATGGAACGCGTCGATCTGCCGGCGGCCGTCGATCAGCAATTTGCCGACACGGACCGTGCCCGAGACGACCTTGTAGAACGCGGTGTACGGCTCACCTTCGGCGAAGATTTCGTCACCCTGTTGGAAGAACCGACGCGTTCCTTGCATCTCATTTGCCGGCCGGGTGGTGAGCCCGTTCGCATGGAGAGCAACTACCGGGGGAATGCGAGAACCGCGAACCGCGTTAAGTATTTGCATCGTGCTTCCCTTTCGAGATTGTGAAGGGAAGCTACCGGCGGCAGTGGCCGATCGAAATTCAGGTCATGTCCCTAGGGACCTATACGTAGGTGCGACCGGGCTGCGATTGATCCAGCGCAAGGGAATTGCAGGACGATCACGATAGAAACGTGCGCCTGCTTGGCGAGCGCTGGTCAGACCGGTCGCGTCCCCTGATTTTGTCAAGGAGCGCCGCCTGAGGTCGGAAGTTCGCGGATGCCAAATGCCGCCCTCCGACTTCCGATAAGAGTGCTTTACCGCTGCCGATGCCACGCGATGGGCGATCTCTTCCTGCCGGGTACTCTGTCCGTAGGCCGACCAGGCGTGGTTGAACGCCTCGCGATAGATCGACTGAGCTCCGGCAGGCAAAATGTTTCCGCACAGGAGCCGGTAGCGATTGGTTGGATGCGTACGGCATATGGACCTCCCGAGACATCAAATCTTGGGGCTTCGGCGCCGGGTGCTGCTTGATCCTCGTCAAATGCAAGTCCGTCCAATGCGGCCAGGATGCAAAGGAGGGAGGAGATCATATGTCACCTGCCACCATCGTGGTTCGCCTGAAAGCCGGTCAGACGAACAATAAAATCCTGGCTCTGGCGGCCTACGTTGCCGCACGATTGGCCAAAGGTGCAAAATATCTGGCGCTAGCACTTGCGCTCTCATGCGCCAGCGCTGGCGCCGTTGCTCCACAACATTTAGATGGATGGGTGACCGAGCCGGGCGTCGATGCACCGAGTTATGCAGTCACTGAGCCGATCGATAGCAACGTCAACGTAGATACAATCGCCCTGATCTGCGGCGATAGTCACGCAGGTCGCGGAATTGAGCTCGACCTCTACCTGTCAGAACCTGGGCCTCTGCTGCCCAACGGTGCCGATCCGTCTCAGCTCACAGATATGCCTTCGGTCGAAGTCGCCATCGACGACCAGATCTTCCCCGCACGTCTGTTGTTCGGCGATGAATTCGTCATTGTGACGAATGCCGCTGATGACGAAGGGCCCTTCCTCTCACGACGTCTGCTCGACGCCATGCAGGTCGGCGCGACGATGGTATTGCGCTTCGATCTGCTGCGCGAGAAAGCCGGAGAGCCGAAGACTCGTGACGCCCTGGTCGTGGTCGACTTGGTTCGCGGGCATGCTGCAATTGCTGCAGTACGGCGTTGTGCTTCCACGGGCGCCTATCAGGCAAGGCGCTGATGGTGGAGATAAGGGCTTCGGACAGCGGCGCCTTCCGGTTGACGGTTGCAACATCGCGCTCCATGACATTGAGGATTGGAGTCGCAGGGCCACTATCGGCCAAGGCTCTAATTATACCATCCTGAGTCAGCACTCCGCGAAGTTGTCCGGCGCTGTCCGTGACTGGGAATTTACGTTGGGTGGACGAAAGGAGCTTTTCAGCGGCTTGACCAGCGGTCGATCCGACATTCAGCGTATCGAAGCGGGTAATGGTTGCGTCCGACATCAAGGCCTGCTTCACAGCCTCGCTGAGCTCCACGGCAAGGGCTTCATGAGTCGCTGCCAGAAATACAAAAAGAGCGATGAAAACGAGGATCGGATTGCCGAATAATCCGAGAAATCCCAAGAGGAAAGCCATGGCTCGACCAATTCTTGCCGCGATCGCCGTTGCGCGCGCGCGGTCCAGACGGAAGCAGAGAAGCGCCCGCAGGACCCGTCCGCCGTCCATGGGGAATGCAGGAATGAGATTGAATATCGCCAGTCCGAGGTTCACGAGGGCAACGCGGTCGACAAAATCAACGTTCTCGTCGCCAATGCCAGCCGGTGGATGTTCCAGGTCGACCGTTAAGCCGAATACGCCGAACAAGAAGATCGCGATCGCGATGTTCACGGCCGGGCCGGCGAGCGCCACTGCGAGCTCCTGAGAAGGCTTCTCCGGCATTCGTTCCATGCTGGCAACGCCGCCGATCGGCAGCAGTGTGATGTCACGGGTGTTGATGCCATAGCGTTTCGCGGTGAGGATATGCCCATATTCGTGCAGCAGGACGCACCCGAAAATCGTTAGGGCAAAGGCGACCGCGTCCACCGCCGCAGCGGCACCGCTGCTTAGTCCGGCGGATACGGCGAACCAAATAATGAGCAGCACGAAAGTGATGTGCACGCGGAGCTCGGTTCCGGCAACGCGTCCGAGTGAAATCGACCAGCCGATCATGGAAGCTCCTGCGACAGGCCTAAATACTTATGGATTTTGGATGGCCTGCCGTTGCCGTAGATCAAGTGGCCATACGTGGCGAGCTTTCGTCCTGTTGCTCTTCGAAAAGGAAACAGCCAATGAGAGCAACCAGTCTCAAACTCTTCCATCCCCACGGTCCGGGAAACCAACTACTGGGTTAAGCCCATGATGGGCAAATTGGGGAGCGCCGATCGTCGATCCTCGTTCAACGCCTTCGCCTGGCGCTTCGCGCCATTTCGAGACCGGACGATTGCTGTGGGCAGCGCCACGCATCTCGGTGGGCAACTGTCGATGCTACTGTGAGGCCTATTGCGAGTTGGTGCCCCAGAGGACGTCGACACGCGCGAGCGCCATTTCGAGGACTTCGTCTGCCCGCCTACCGCGCGATGATCACCAATCCTGCGGGGAGCGGCGCTCGCTTCGCCGTCATGGAGCGATGCTTGCAAAACAGTGAGTCGCGCAAGCTGCAGAAAAGTATTTCCGCACGAAGTTCTGAACTTCATGTCTGACGCTGTCTTGAGCCAGTGACATGCGGAAAGGTCCGACAGCGAGTTGGATTCTCGTTGCGGACGGTACCCCGAGGGCGCCTTTTTGACGCTACTAGTTCTGAACGAGCCGGCTGTGCTGCTGTTGGTCGGGGGTGAGTTGGCGATGCATGAAGCTGAACATCCGACGCCGGCTGCTCTCCGCGGCTTGCTTGTCCTTACCGACTAGGAAGCCGGCATAGCGCTGCTGGATGAGTTCAAGGTCGAACGAATGGGGAGCGTCAGGGTAGACGACCACGGAGAATTCAGCCCCTTCAGGATGCATGTCCTGGCACTCCGCGGCAGACACCCAGTTGTCGCGGCCGCCAGAGAAGATGCGGAGCGCCGAGGCGAGCTTGCCGCCGCCCACGAACATGCCACACCAGGGATAGAAAGCGACGGCACCGCGAAAGGCTGGCTCGGCCGCGCTCTTGCGATAGCGCAGATAGCTGCTCGCGAGCGCTGCCCGTGTTACCACGCTGCCGCCGTTACTCTGGCCCATCAGGAAGACGTTGCGGCCATCCACGTAATTCAACGTCCGCAAGTAGCGACCGGCGTCGTAGGCATCGGCGGTTCGGTAATCGATGGCATCCCGCAGCTTGGCGTTGCTCATGCACATCTCGTCGCCGTCGTAGTAGCGCGAACCAAAACTGTCGAGATTCAGAGTAACAAATCCCCGATTGCGAAAATCGTTCGCATAATCCTGCAGTGTGTAGCGCACGGCCGGCTGCCAACCGCCGCAGCCGTGCATAAGGATGACGGCGGGGAAAACGCCGTCCCCTTGCGGTTTGTAGAGATCGCCCCGCAGCTTAACCGGGTGTGCTTCGTTGGGCTGGCTGGCGTCGAACTTGACGCTGTCTTGCGCTTGAGCGTCCGGCAATAGCGCCCACGCGAGTAACGTCCACGTAGTGCAGAGGGCAACTGTACCAAATGAGCGCAAGCGCATTGTCCATACATGTGTGTATCGACAATGATATGCAACTACGTCACACAAAAAAACCGCCCGGCTGTCGCCGGGCGGATGCAGAGCTTATGCACGGACTTGGGTTACTTCTTTGTATACGGGGCCGGCATGCGCCAAGCGCCGATTTCCTCGTTGAAGAACTGGCCCTTGATCTCGCCGGGGACGCCTTCGATGCGCTGAGCCTCTGGCGTGGCACGGGCCAGCGACCAGTAGAACTGGATCGGGCTCGTAATACCGACGACGTTGTCGCGGAAGGCGACCGGCTCGAAGAACTGGCCGAGCGTGCCCAAGGCGCCGATCGCGATCACTCGCTCCTGGACCTTGGCCGCAAGCTTCTGCTTTTCGTCGGTCGAGGTGGCCTTTGAGAAGGCAAGACGCAGGCTCTCGAGCTGCGCGTCCTGTGGAGCACCCGGCCAGCCCGTCGTCGCATTGCCTGAGTAGGCGATACTCATCGGATCCAGCAGGTCTCCGGCCAACCACCAAGTGTGGAAAATGCTCCAGCCGCCCTGAGTGCGCTGCTGCATCATGTCGGCAAGGCTCATGTCGCGCACTTCGACGTTCATGCCGATGTTGCGCAGGTTCTCGGCGGTTACGGCAGTCAACGCGGCGATCACCGGTACGTCGGCCGGATTTAGGATCACCACGGGCGTGCCGTCATAGCGAGCCGCCCTCAGCGCGGCGCGAGCCGCATCGAGATCACCCTTCTTCATGAGCTCGGCACCAGCCTCCGTCCCATACGTGGTGCCACAAGCGTAAACCGAGAAGCAGTCCCGGTAGAACCGCTTGTCTCCCAGGGCCGCGTTCATGTACTGGCCCTGATTGATCGTCATCAAGACGGCCCGGCGGATGGCTGGATTGTTGAATGGCTTGGCCTGGCTGTTGAAGCGCATCATCGCCACGTTGCCAAGCGGATCGGTATTGGCGACCACGACGTGATCCTTGCCGACCAGCTTCGGCAGCAGCTTCGTCGACGGTGATTCGACGTAGTCGACGTCGCCCTTCAGGAGGGCGTCCGCGGCTGCATTTTGGTCGCGGTAGTAGACCAGATCGATCTCCTTGGCCTTGGCGACCTTGCCGCCCGCGGCCAGGGACGCCTTCTCATTACGCGGCGCATAGTTCGGGTTCTTGATGTAGACAGCCTTCGAACCCGGCACCCACTTGTCCTTCTGGAAGACATACGGTCCAGAGCCGGTCGCGTCGTCGATTGGCTTCATCGGATCCGTCTCGGCGACGCGTCGAGGCATCATGAACGGAACGTTGGACGAAACTTTGGCGAGCGCGGTCAGCACCTCATCGTTTGGCTGGATGAACTGCATGACCATCGTCTGATCGTCGCTCGCGGTAACGCTCGAGACGCCCTTGAACAGTTCCTGGCCCACACCGTCGCGCTTGCTCCAGCGCACGAGCGAGGCTACGCAATCGGCCGCCGTGACGTTCGTGCCGTCGTGCCACTTGAGGCCGGGGCGAAGCTTGAAGGTGTAGGTCTTCTGATCAGCCGACACCGAGAAAGACTCGACCATCTGGGGCTGCGGCTCGAGGTTCTGGTCGAGCGCAAACAGCGTATCGTAAACGAGATAGCCGTGATTTCGGGTCATGTAGGCGGTCGTCCACACCGGATCGAGGTTTTCGAGCTGGGTGTGGGTGGCGATTCGCATGGTGCTGTTGTCACAAGCAGCGACCATCAACGATACCAGGACCGACGTCGACGCGAGCAACCTAAACTTGAGCTTCATTCTGACCTCTCCTCGTAAGTAGTCCGAACGAGCCCCAGAAACGCGCCGGACCGTCGTGCCCTCGGGCACCATGCAGACCAATTCGCGCATCGCTCAGCGTCGATCCTTGATCCTGATCAAATCTGCGCGTCGCCGGGTTTTGATTTGCGTCAAGGCTGGTTGCTTGTCCGACACTAAAAGCATTCGCATATCTGGGAGATGGCGAATGAAATCCAGGCGGACAGTAGACAGGCAGGCGGGAAGCCGGCGGGCCAGAACATCGTCACGCCCCGACAGCCTCCGCTTCTACGGAGACGAATTCATCTTTGATACAGGTTCGGGCCTATTTTACCGCGTCAATCCGAGCGCCAGTTTCATTCTGCGCGCGCTCCAAGTGGGAACAGAGCCTGACAAGCTGGCCGACGAAGTGCAGAGCCGTTATGCGATTTCGCGGTCGGCCGCTGTACGCGACATCGAATTGCTGCGCAATGATCTGACGTCGCTCGAACCGTTCGACCAGGTGCGGACATGATCGACGTGGCCCCAAAAAAGCTGCCGACCATCGCCGTAAGCGGACTTCATCGCGGTGAAAACCCTCAGCCTGGTCCCGCAGTGACCGCGGGCCTACGCCGGCGCTTTCCCGAATTGCGCGTCATCGGCTTGGCCTATGACTCCTTGGAGAGCGGCCAATACAGTCACGGCATCGACAGGATTGACGCGGCGTTTCTCGTACCTTATCCGCGCGTCGGTCCCCAGGAGCTGCTCGCCCGGCTCGACATCATCCGGCAGAGCGACCCCTTCCAAGTAATCATCCCCTGCCTGGATTCGGAGTTGCCGAACTACATCAAGCTCAAGCCGGAGCTGGCCAAGCGCGGAATCACGTGCATTCTGCCCAGCGCAGCAGCTTTCGATGGCAGGTCGAAGGAAAACCTCACTGCGCTTTGCGAACGAATCAAGGTGCCGGTGCCGGCGACGTGCGCTTCGAACAACGTCTACGAGCTGGCCGATTTCGTTGGCCGCTTGGGATATCCCGCGTACATCAAGGGACGCTTTTATGAGGCCCGCCTCGTTCATACGCTGTCTGACCTTCACGCTGCCTTTGAAGACTTGATGAAGACTTGGGGCGGTCCGGTTCTTGCGCAGGAAATCACGCTCGGCGAGGAATATGACATTGTCGGATTGGGAGACGGCAAAGGAAAGATTGTCGGTTCCTGCAGCATCCGAAAAATGCTTCGCACCAAGTCAGGGAAAGGCTTTGCTGGTGTTGTCGTCAGCGATCCCGACCTCGATGAGCTGGCGGCACGAGTGATTGCCGACCTACGTTGGGACGGTCCGTTCGAACTCGAATTCATCAAGGCGCCGGGAAAACCGCACCAGCTGTTCGAAATGAATCCGCGTTTTCCGGCTTGGGTCGATTTCGCTTCCCAGATCGGCTGCAACCTTCCGGCGCGCATGTTTGAGCGCATCATCGGGGCCAAGCCCGAGACTCTCGTGCGGGGAACGCCGGGACAGATGTTCCTGCGCCATTGCATCGATATTGCCGGCGATATTGCCGATCTCGCTCTTTTGGCCACTTCCGGACAAAGGCCAGGGCCAAAGGCTTCGAATCAACTGGAGGTGATGACTTGAACGATACCTATATGCCCCCCCTCATCAGCGGCGAACTCGGACAGGGGACGCCGCAAGCTGCTGCCGACCGCAATCTCTATGCGCGCGGCACGCACTCGGTGGCGCGGGCGAAGATCGACGGCCTCTCGATCAATGCTCTGATTGAAAAATTCGGCTCGCCTTTGTTCGTGTTCTCGGAAAGGGACTTGCGCGCCAAGCCTGCGCTACACGATGGTTTCGCTCGATCTGGCAGATGGCCTCTAGTTGATTCACATCAAAGGGCCATCCCGCTCGGTCCGATAGTATTTGCCGCAATAGAAATGGGATTGCCTCGGTGTTGCATCGGTTAGGCATTCCGAAGACGTGACGTATAAGTCCTTTTAAATTGGGCTTGGGCACATCTCTTCGGCCGGGCTTGGTCATCAGGCCAAACTACTCCCGTATCGGTTTCCAAAGACGAAGCAGCGTTGGACCTTCACTGATGGCGGAAAAGGGCCAAGTGCATGGAACTCATTAGAAATTGCCAGTCTCTAGCTGCACTGCTGTGCAAGAAATCGCCGATTTCCGCGCACTATTTCGGATTATCTCACGACGAGGTCCGACTATTGGGACTGGGTGGTAGGCCCGGCAGGATTCGAACCTGCGACATAACCGTTATGAGCGGCTCGTTCTAACCACTGAACTACGGGCCCCCGACCAGCCGCCAAGACCAGCTCGGTGCGGCCCGTGTTCTACACCACTTATTCGGCGGGCGGCACGAACATGTAGCCGACCCCGCGCACGGTGCGGATGACCGTGGGCTTTTCCGGCGCCGGCTCGATCTTGCGGCGGATGCGGGTTATGCGTAGGTCGATCGCCCGGTCGAACGGGTCGCGGGTGCGATGGCTCGTCGTCTCGAGCAGCCAGTCGCGGCTCAGCGGCCGATTCGGGTTCTCGGCGAAGATCTTCAGGATGTCGAATTCGCCGGCAGTGACCGCGACTTCCTTGCCGGCGTCGTCCATCAGCTCGCGGCGCGACAGGTCGAGCATGTGACGGCCCATGCGCACGCGCTCCAGGCGCGCCGGAGTCGCCTTGTGGACCGAGCGGCGCAGCACGCTCTTGCAGCGCGCCAGCAATTCGCGCGGCTCGTAGGGCTTGGCGACATAGTCGTCGGCGCCGCTCTCGAGCCCGAGCACTTTGTCGACCGAATCGCCCGCCGCGGTCAGCATGATGATGCCGACCTTGGGGCTCGATTCGCGCAGCCACCGGGCGAGCGAGAAGCCGTCCTCCTGGCCGGGCAGCTGGACGTCGAGTAGCACCAGGTCGGGCATGGCGCGTGACACCTGGCGGCGCATCTGCGCGCCGTTCTCGACCGCGGTGACTTTCAGATCGTGGTTGTTGAGGTAGGTCTCGGCCGCCTTACGCTGGAACGCATCGTCCTCGACCAGGAGAATGGAGGGCTGTTGCATGGCTTGATCCGAAAATAAATTGGTTATAATGGGTGACAAAATACCAAGTTTTTGCAACCATTTATAGCCCTTTCTTGATATTTTTGATACACTAATGGGCACGACCGACTGCACCATCACCATATGTTGGATACGCACCGAGATATGCACGTGCGCACGACGGCACGGCGATGACTGAGCCTGCCAAGCCGGCGCTGCCCGAAGCGCTCGAGGTCGCCGACCCCGCGCGGCAGGAAGCCTTCGTGCGCGCCGAGCTGATCCGGCGTCTGTTCGATGGCTCACGCCAGTCGCGCTACTTCTCTTTCGTGCTGTGGCCGGTGATCGCGGCGATCTACTGGCGCCAGGTCGATCTCACCATCCTGCTGCCGCCGTTCCTGGCCCATGTCGCGGTGACGATCGGCTTCGACGTCCTGCGCCGCAACTTCGCCAAGGCCAATCCGCCCGACGATCAGGTCGTGCGCTGGGGCCTGTGGTTCGCCGCGCTGTCCTTCCTCGCCGGCGCCTGCTGGGGCGTCGCGGGCTACATGCTCGCCTCCCGGGACTACGAGCTCCAGCGCATGCTGCTCGGCCTGGTGCTGCTCGCCACGATCACCACGGCGGTGCCGATCCGCTCGGCCCACCCGCCGACCTTCTATACCTTCTCGCTGGCGACGACCGCGCCGCTGCTGTTCGTGCTGCTGACCAGCGTCGATCCGTTCTACCAGCTGGTCGGCATCGCCGGCGGCGCCTATGTCGGCCACTTGATGGCCTACGTGCGCGACGTCCACAGCTGGCAGTACGACAACATCGCGCTCGCCTACCAGAAGGAGGAGCTGGCCCAGCGCCTGCAGGTCGCCTACGACGAGGAGCGCACCGCGCGCGGCGCCGCGATCGACGCGCAGCGCGAGGCCGAGCACGCCAACCAGGCGAAGTCGACCTTCCTCGCCACCATGAGCCACGAGATCAGGACGCCGATGAATGGCGTGCTGGGCATGATCGACGTGCTGGAGCGCACGCCGCTCACCGACGAGCAGCGCGATGCGCTGGGCACGGTGCGCTACTCGGCGTCGGCGCTGTTGAAGATCATCGACGACATCCTCGACTTCTCCAAGATCGAGGCCGGCCGCCTCGACCTCGAGTGCATCGAGCTGTCGACCATCGAGCTCGTCGAGGGCGCGGCCGAGACGCTGGCGCCGCAGGCCGCCGCCAAGGGCATCGGGCTGTCGGCCTATGTCGATGCCGGTGCGCCCGACCGCGTGATGGGCGATCCGCTGCGCCTGCAGCAGATCCTGTTCAACCTGCTGGGCAACGCCATCAAGTTCACCGAGAAGGGCATGGTGAAGCTGGCGCTCGAACGTACCGGCCCCTCGATGGTGCGCATCAGGGTCGTCGATTCGGGCATCGGCCTCACCGACGAGCAGCGCGACAAGCTCTTCCAGCCGTTCGTGCAGGCCGACAATTCGACGACCCGCCGGTTCGGCGGCACCGGCCTCGGCCTTTCCATCGTGCAGCGCCTCGCCGAGGCGATGGGCGGCAGCGCTGCCGTCGAGAGCACGCCGGGTGTCGGCTCGACCTTCAGTGTGACGGTCCAGCTCGAGGCGGCGCCGGCGCGGCCGCACGACGACAACCTGCCGCTCGCGGGCCTGACGCTGGTCGTGGCGCTGCCCAACGACGTCGAGGCGCGTGCCATCGCTCGCTATCTCGCCGACGCCGGCGCGGCGACGAGCATCGCGGTGAACGCCGCCTTCACCGGCATCCAGATCGGGCTCGACCGCTACATCCCGCTGCATGACGGCCCGCCCGCCGAAGGCGTGGTCGGCCTGGCGCGGCCGTGGCGGCGCGACGTTCTGGTGCGCGCCGCGGCGCGCGCGGCGGGCCGCATGGGCGCAATCGGCATGCCGGCCGAGCCGATGCCGCACGGGCCGGAGAAGGTCGGCGGCCGCGTGCTGGTGGTCGACGACAATTCGGTCAACCGCAAGATCCTGGCGCGCCAGCTCGAGCTCGCCGGCGCCTCGACCGATTCGGCGGCCGGCGGCGAGGAAGCGCTCGAGAAGTGGCGCAGCGGCAACTACGACCTCGTGCTGGCCGACCTGCAGATGCCGACCATGGACGGCTTCGAGCTCGCCCGCCGCATCCGGCAGAGCGAGCAGACCGAGCAGCGGCCGCGCACGCCGATCCTTGCCGTGACGGCGAGTGCGCTCGAGGACCAGGAGCAGAAGAGCCGTGCCGTCGGCATGGACGGCCTGATCACCAAGCCGATCGGCATCGAGCAGCTCCGGGCGACGCTCGATGTCTGGCTGAAGGACGCCCGAATGGAGCCGGTCGAGGAGCACACGGCATGAGCGAGCCCTCGGCGATCCGGGCCTACGACCGCGACAAGCTGGTCGAGCTGTTCGGCGACGATCCGGCCACCCTGGCCGAGGTCGAGCGCGAGTTCCTCGAGACCGCGCGCGTGGCCGAGCAGGAGATCGTCGGCACCAGCGACTGCGCCGTGATCGCCCGCGCCGCGCACCGGCTGAAAGGTGCCTCCGGCATGATCGGTGCGGCGTCTCTGCGCACCATCGCCGAGGCGGTCGAGAAGGCGGCCAAGGCGCAGGACCTGACGGGCGTGCGCCGCATGCAGGAGCTCTTCGCCCGCGAGGTCAAACGGGTCGCCGACCAGGTCGGCGCCACGGGCTAGCCCACGTTCCTCCCGCTTTCCCACGATGGTGGGAAGCCTTCGATGCCGATGGCACAAGGCTCGGAGCCGATTCTTCCCAGTTTCCCACCCCGTGCCCCAGAATCCGCCAGAATGGGTTTTGAGCCTAGATCGTCGGCCCTGACGGCGTGCCGAAGCGCGCCTTGAGCCGGGCCAGGATCAGGTCGCGCGTGCGCCGGTAGGCGTCGAGGCGGGCCTCGCGCGAGCCCTCGACGGCGCTGGGATCGGGCATCGGCCAGTATTCGACCTCGGTCGCGGTGTTGCGCGTGAATTCGAGGGCGCTGTGATGGGCCTCGGGCGACAGCGTCACGATCAGGTCGAACGAGCTCGGGTCGACGTCGTCGAAGGTCTTGGCATGATGGCGATGCACGTCGACGCCGATCTCGTCGAGCACGGCGGCGGCGAAGCTGTCGACCTCGCTGGTGCGCACGCCCACCGAATCGATGTAGCTCGACTGGCCATAGAGCCGCTTGGCCATCGCCTCGGCCATCGGCGAGCGCACCGAGTTCTGGGTGCAGGCGAACAGCACGCTCGACGGCAGCGTCGGTGGCCGGGACCCGCTCATGCCTTGATGTGCAGGGCGCAGATCAGGGTGAAGAGCCGGCGCGCAGTGTCGAGGTCGACTTCGATCTTGCCCTTGAGCCGCTCGCGCAGCAGCTCGGAGCCTTCGTTGTGCAGGCCGCGGCGGCCCATGTCGATCGCCTCGATCTGCTGCGACCCGAGCTTCTTGATCGCCGAGTAGTAGCTCTCGCAGACCAGGAAGTAGTCCTTCACGACCTTGCGGAACGGCGTCAGCGACAGGACGATGTCGCGCAGCTTCTTGCCATGCGCATCGTGCACGCCGAACACCAGGCGCTGCTCGAAGATGCCGAGGCGCAGCTTGTATGGCCCGGGCTCGCCGCCGACCAGGCAGAAATCGTTCTCTTCGATGAGGTCGAACAGCGCCACCGCGCGTTCGTGCTCGACCTCGGGCGTGCGCCGCGCCACCGACTGCTCGTCTAGCACGATGTCGATGATGCGCCGCGCCTGCGGCCTGGCCGGTTCCTTGGCCGCCGCCATCGCGGTCTACCGGCGGTTCAGCCGGATCGACACCGACCGGGCGTGCGCGCCCAGTCCCTCGGCTTCGGCCAGTTCCAGGGCGGCCGGACCGAGCTCGGCCAGCGCCTGCGGCGTGCAGGCCACGATCGAGGTGCGCTTGACGAAGTCGGCGACCGACAGGCCGCCGGAAAAGCGGGCGGCGCGCGACGTCGGCAGCACGTGGTTGGTGCCGGCGACATAGTCGCCGATCGCCTCCGGCGTGTGGCGGCCGATGAAGATCGCGCCGGCGTGCCGGATCTTCTGCGCCAGCGCCTCGGCCGGAGCCGCTTCCATCGCGAGCTCGACATGCTCGGCGGCGATGCGGTCGACGATCGGGGCGGCATCGGCGGCGAGATCCTTGACCAGGATGATGCAGCCGTTGTCGCGCCATGAGGCGCCGGCGATGTCGGCGCGCGGCAACGTCCTGAGCTCGGCGTCAACGGCCCGGGCGACGGCATCGGCGAAGCCCTTGTCGTCGGCGATCAGCACGGATTGCGAGGAGGCGTCGTGCTCGGCCTGCGACAGCAGGTCGGCGGCGATCCAGGCCGGATCGTTCCTGCTGTCGGCGACGACGAGAATTTCAGAGGGGCCGGCGATCAGGTCGATGCCGACCTGGCCGAACACCCGCCGCTTGGCGGCGGCGACGAAGGCGTTGCCGGGGCCGGTGATCTTGTCGACCGGATTGATCGATTGCGTGCCGTAGGCGAGCGCCGCCACGGCCTGCGCGCCGCCGATGCGATAGATCTCGTCGGCGCCGGCGATCTTGGCGGCCAGCATGACCAGCGGATTGAGCCATCCTTTCGGCGTCGGCACGACCATGACGATGCGCTGCACGCCCGCCACCTTGGCCGGCACGATGTTCATCAGCACCGAAGAGGGATAGGCCGCCGTGCCGCCCGGCACGTAGACGCCCACCGACTCCAGCGGCCGGTAACGCGCGCCGAGCCTGGTGCCGGTGGCGTCGGTGAACTCGACATCCTTGGGCAGCAGCGCGCGATGAAAGGCTTCGATGCGCCTGGCGGCGAACTCGAGGGCTTCGCGCTGCTTGGCGCCGACCGAAAGGGCGCTGCTGTCACGCTCGGCATCGCCGATCTGCAGCCGACCGATCTCGCACTGGTCGAATTTCCTGTTGTACTCGAACAGCGCCGCATCGCCGCGCGCACGCACGTCGGCCACGATGTCGGCCACGATGCGGTCGACGTTCTCGTCGGTGTCCCGATTGCGTCCGAGGAAGGCCGAAAAGTCCTTTTCGAATCCCGGCGCCGTGGCGTCGAGCCTAAGCGGCACTGGCGACCCCGCGGGCTGAGCCGGCGGCCACGACGTCGCGGAAACGGTCGATCCATTGCCCGACCCGCTCGGCCTGGGTCTTGAGCGCGGCGCGGTTGACGATGAAGCGCGAGGTGATGTCGGCGATATGTTCGATCTCGACCAGCCCGTTCTCGCGGAGCGTGCGGCCGCTGTCGACCAGGTCGACGATGCGGTGGCTCAAGCCCAGCGACGGTGCCAGTTCCATGGCGCCGGACAGCTTGACGCATTCGGCCTGCACGCCGCGCGCGGCGAAGTGCCGGCGCGTCACCTCGGGATACTTGGTGGCGATGCGCACGTGGCTCCAGCGACGCGGGTCGTCGCTGCCCGCCATCTCGACCGGCTCGGCGACGGCGAGGCGGCATTTGCCGATGCCAAGGTCGATCGGCGCGTAGATCTCGGAGTAGTCGAACTCCATCAGCACGTCGTAGCCCGCGATGCCGAGATGGGCGGCGCCGAACGCCACGAAGGTGGCGACGTCGAAGGAGCGCACGCGGATGATGTCGAGGTCGGCGTGGTTGGTGGCGAAGCGCAGCAGGCGGGAGTCGGGGTCGGAGAAGGCGGGCTCCGGTTCGATGCCGGCGCGCGCCAACAGGGGGGCAGCCTCGTTGAGGATGCGCCCCTTGGGCAGGGCCAGGATCAGCTTTTCGTTCAACTCGCTCACGGCAGGCTCCAGTAACGCGAAGGCCCGCGTTCCGGGTCAACTAGGCCGGATGGGCGGGCTTCCACGGGGTGGGCCAAGGCTCACCCACATCCCCCAAATGACATGCAAGACGGCCGATTTCCAGTCGAATGGAGCGTTCGGCGGCGAAGCGCAGGGTCACTGAATGGTCGTTTTCCAGGCCGACCGACAGCAAATCCAGCACCCGGTCCGGGGTGTCGAGCGGGATCTTGTGGTGGTGGACGGCCGTCACCTCGTTGAAAACAAGGGCGGAATGGGTGCGCCAGTAGCGCGCCTCAACGCCCGGATCGGCCTCCCAGCAGAAGCGGTTGATCAGGAGAACAAAACGCTTCTCGCCAGCGAAGTAGGCGCAGTCACGCACCGCGACCAGCGAATCCTGGATGGCGGCCGAGATGACGCTGAGATCGTCGGCGTCGAGCGCGCTGAGCTTGAGCTTCTCCACTACCGTCGGGCTCCGGTCGAGATGACAGGGGAGGCCATCGCTACCCTTTAAGGCGTTCGATGTCGGCGCCGCAGGCGGCGAGCTTCTCGTGCAGGCGCTCGTAGCCGCGATCGAGATGGTAGATGCGGTGCAAGGTCGTCTCGCCCTCGGCGGCGAGCCCGGCGATCGCCAGCGACACCGAGGCGCGCAGATCGGTCGCCATCACATCGGCGCCGCGCAGCCGCGGCACGCCGCGGACCAGCGCCGACTCGTGATGGATCGTGACGTTGGCGCCCATGCGCGCCAGCTCGGGCACATGCATGAAGCGACTTTCGAAGATCGTCTCGGTGATCATCGAGGCGCCCTCGGCGCGCGTCATCAGCGCCATCATCTGGGCCTGCAGGTCGGTCGGGAAGCCGGGGTAGGGCTCGGTCATGACGTCGACGCCGTGCAGGCCGTTGGCGCGCGTCACCCGGAAGCCGCGGTTGGTCTTGTCGAGTACCACGCCGGCCGAGCGCAGGCTTTGCGCGGCGGCGTCCATCAGATCGAGGCGGCCGCCGACCAACTCGACGTCGCCCGCCGTCATGGCAACTGCCATGGCATAGGTGCCGGTCTCGATGCGGTCGGGAATGACGGCGTGCGTGGCTGCCTTCAGCTGGTCGACGCCCTCGATGGTCAGCGTCTCGGTGCCGACGCCCTGGATCGGCACGCCCATCTTGCCGAGGCACTCGGCGAGATCAGTGATCTCGGGCTCACGCGCGGCATTGGCCAGCACCGTCGTGCCCTTGGCGAGCGCCGCGGCCATCATCAGGTTCTCGGTGGCGCCGACCGACACTTTCGGGAAGGTGTAGCGCGCGCCCTTCAGCCCGTTCGGCGCCCGGGCGACCATGTAGCCCCCGTCGATGTCGATCTCGGCGCCCATCGCCTTGAGGCCCGCGATATGCAGGTCGACCGGCCGTGCACCGATGGCGCAGCCGCCGGGCAGCGACACCCGGGCCTCGCCCTCGCGCGCCACCAGCGGGCCCAGCACCAGCACCGAGGCGCGCATCTTGCGCACGATGTCGTAGGGCGCGGTGGTCGAGCCGATCTTGCCGGCGCGAAGCGTCAGCGTCGTGCCGTGGCTATGGCCGTTCTCGCCCGGCGCGGCCTGTACCTCGACGCCGTGCTGCTCGAGCAGCTGGATCATGGTGGTGATGTCGGCGAGCCGCGGCACGTTCTTCAGGGTGAGCGGCTTGTCGGTCAGCATCGAGGCGACCATCAGCGGCAGGCAGGCGTTCTTCGAGCCCGAGACCTGGATCTCGCCCTTCAGTTGCTTGCCGCCTTTGATTCGAATGCGATCCATGAGTGGGGGACTCCTCAGATCTTCTGCCGGTTATATCTTGGGTAGCGTGACGCCGCGCTGGCCCTGGTATTTTCCGGCCTTGTCGCGGTAGGACACCCCGCAGGGTTCGTTGCCCTGCAGGAAGAGGAACTGGCACGCCCCCTCGTTGGCATAGATCTTGGCGGGCAACGGCGTGGTGTTGGAGAATTCGAGCGTCACGTGGCCTTCCCACTCGGGCTCGAGCGGGGTGACGTTCACGATGATGCCGCAGCGGGCGTAGGTCGACTTGCCGACGCAGATCACCAGCACGTCGCGCGGGATGCGGAAATATTCGACGGTGCTGGCGAGCGCGAACGAGTTGGGCGGGATGATGCAGACATCGGTCCGGCGATCAACGAAGCTGTTGCCGGCGAAGTTCTTGGGATCGACCACCGCCGAATCGACATTGGTGAAGATCTTGAACTCGTTGCCGACCCTTGCGTCGTAGCCGTAGGACGACAGACCGTAGGAGATGATGCCCTCGCGCTTCTGGCTGTCGACGAAGGGCTCGATCATGCCCTTTTCACTTGCCATGCGGCGGATCCAGCGGTCGGAAAGGATGCTCATCGGGAGGGGGCTTGGTCCTTGTCGGCTTCTTTGGCGCCGCCCTGTTTAGCGCGCGCCTGCGCCTTACGCCGCCTGAGATTTTCGCGCAAGGCCGCGGCCAGCCGGTCGGCCCGTACTTGCTTCATGTCGGCTGCGGCCTCTCGTGATTTTGACGGGCGGTTCATGGCGGCAGGATACACCAAGCCCCTCCGCCATGGCACAGTCGACGGACCGAATTGCTTCGCGACCCAGACGAGCAACGGAGGAAGCCCATGACAACCCGCCGCAATTTCCTGAAGGCCAGCACCGCCGCCGCTACCGGCATCGTTTTCTGCTCCTGCGGCCTGCTGCAATCGGCCCATGCCCAGAACGAGCATGTCCGCGAGGGCGGGCGGAAGCTGCCCGTCATCGTCTCGGGCAAGCGGGTGAGGACGATCGACGTCCACGCCCATTGCCAGATCCGCGAGGCCGGCGCCCTGCTGCCCGCCGCCGAGGCCCAGGCCATCCAGGTGCCGACGGTGGTCAACGGCGCGGCCGAGGCCTTCATCGACGTCGAGCAGCGGCTCAAGGCGATGGACGGCCAGGCCGTCGACATGGAGGTGCTGTCGATCAATCCCTTCTGGTACGGCCGCGACCGCGACCTCGCCGCCAAGATCGTCAAGATCCAAAACGAGAAGCTCGCCGAACTGTGCGCCAGCAAGCCCGACCGGTTCGCGGCCTTCGCTTCGCTCACCCTGCAGGCGCCCGACCTCGCCGTGCAGGAGCTCGAGACGGCGGTTAAGAAGCAGGGCCTGAAGGGCGCCGCGATCGGCGGCACGGTGAACGATCTGGCCTTCTCCGATCCCAAGTTCCACCCGGTATGGGCCAAGGCCGAGGAGCTGGGCGTGCCGCTCTTCATCCATCCGCAAGGCCTGCCCGAACTCAACAAGCGGCTGGCTGGCAACGGCTGGCTCGGCAACACGATCAGCAATCCGCTGGAGACCTCGATCGCGCTCTCGCACCTGATCTTCGAGGGCACGCTCGACAAGTTCCCCGGCCTCACGGTGATCGCGGCGCATGGCGGCGGCTACCTGCCGTCCTACGCCGATCGCTCCGACCATGCCTGCATGGTCGGGCCCCGGGGCTGCAATCCCGACATCAAGCTCAAGAAGAAGCCGAGCGAGTACCTGAAGCAGCTCTATTTCGATTCGCTGATCTTCTCGCCCGAGGCGATCCGCCATCTCGCCGCGCAGGTCGGCGCGAGCCAGATCGTGCTGGGCAGCGACTATCCCTATCCGTGGCAGCTCCACCCGGTCGACCACATCTTCGCCTGCTCCTCGCTCAGCGATGCCGAGAAGGCGAACGTGCTCGGCAATACCGCGGCCAAGCTGTTCAACATCAAGACCTAGGTCGCTCCGGCCGGCACGAAGCAGCCATGCAGCGAATAGGGCGCGTGGTGGCGGAGCCGCGCGGTGAAGAGCGGCGGGCCGGTCATGGCGCGAGCGTCGAGGCCGACGATCGAACTGCGCTCGCTCGCTGAATCGTACACCAGGGTCACGATCACGCCGTCGTCCTCGCCGCCGCCCGGCCGGGCGACGAACAGCGGTTCGCCGGGATAGCCGTTGGGCCCGAAATCGTGGATCTCGACGGCGCCGTGTTCGAGGTCGACGCGGGCGAGCTGCTGCTGCAAGCCGACCGGCCGGTCGGGCGGGCTGCAGGCGATGTAGGCGAAGCGATAGGGATTGGCCGTGTAAGCCGGATTGATGGTGGGGAACTCGTTGGCGTTGCCCGCGGCGAAGGCGCGGCTCTGCACCTTGCCGGTGGCGAGGTCGATGGTGAGACGGGTCAGGGTCGCCATGCCCTTGGCCGGCCAGTCCGACCGCCAATAATTCCGCAGCGTCCCGCCGATCACGCTGAAGTCCGGGTAGCGCGCGAGATCGAGCACGATCGCGCCGTCTTTGTCGTAGCCGTTGGCGAAATGGAACTGGAAGAAGGCGTCGGTCTCGATGATGCGTGGCGCGCCGCCCGCGCGCGGAACGAGGAGGATCAGCGTCGGCTTTCGGGGATCCCAGTGCAGGGCGCTGTCGAAGCTCTCCAGCCCCAGGATCATCTTGAGCGAGCGGACGAGGATCGGCCCCACGCAGAACACGAGATGGTTCCGGGTCAGCACGAAGTCGTGGTTCATCAGGGGATAGGGCAAGGTCACGGCCGGCAACCGGCTCGCCTTGCCGCCGCTCAGCCGGTAGGGCGTGAGCGTGGTCCGGGGTCCGTAGTCGATGCCGAAGTTGAACAGCTCGCCGGTCGCGGGATCGCGCTTGGGATGCGCCGAGAAGGCCTTCAGCACATGGCCGAAGTCGGCGATGCCTTGCGTCTGCAAGGTGGCGGGATCGAGCGCGAAAGGCGGCCCGCCCTCCCACAGCGACAGCAGTCGTCCGCCTTCCATCACGACCGACGTGTTGGAGACGTTGGCCGGCTGCCGCAAGGCGTTGGCCGCCATACCGCCCGGCCGCATCTTGCCGAAGCCGCGGTGCTTGATGCGTCCGGCCGCCGTTTCATCGAGGTAGTTGGGCGTCCTGACGTAGCGGTTCCTGTAGTGCACGCCGCTCTCGTCAAAGCGGATCGCCTGGATCAGGCCGTCACCGTCGAACCAGTGCGGGAACCATTGTCCGCCGAGCTGATTGCGGCCCGAGCCGTTGCGATAGACCGTGCCGCGCAGCCAGTCCGGCACCCGGCCTTCGATCTCACGCACCGGGCCGTCATGCTCGGTTTCGAGGGAGCGGAAGCCTCCGGACCAGGGATGGGCGGCGCTCATCGCCGCCGATCAGTACTGCATCTTCACCGGCCAGGTCGACTGGCCGCCCTGATAGGCATAGGCAGCGGCGTTGAAGCTCGGCGGGCCCATCGAGCCTTTGGCGTCGCGCGAGAAGCCGTAGCCGAGCTTGGGGATGCCGAACATCCCGGTCTCCAGAACCGTCTCGTTGTGCTCGGCGTGGAACAGCGCCACCGCGTAGGTGCCGGGCGGTACGTCGGTGAAGACGCACTGCGCCTTGCCGCCCGAGATGTTGGCCACGACACCTTTATATTCCTTGCCGGGCTCGCGGAAACCATTGGGCGAGTTGTAGAGGCCGCAGCGGACGACGCCTTGGTCGTTGCGCAGCCCGTCCACGGCGACGGTGATGGAGTTGGCGCTTTGCGCCAGGGCGGCCGATGCCGTGAGGCCGAGCACAACGCTCAGTGCCAGGAATGAACGCATGTCGATCCTCCCCCCGATGGTGAGTTCACTGGACTCCGAAGTGATAGGCTAGGCCGGCACGGACCGTCTGAGTCGTCGCCTGACCGGAGAGGCCGCCGGACGCGGCAGCGGCGAACTGGCTGTAGCGATATTCGAGGCGCGTCGCCCAGCCGTCGCCCAGCATCAGCTCGATGCCGGGACCGAGCGTCCAGCCACCCAGGACGTCGTCGTGCGAGACTGTGACACCGCCCAGGTTCACGGTGCTGGTGAAAGTGGCGTTGGTGTAGCCGCCGGCCGCATAGAGCAGGGTCGACGGCGTGGCGAGGAAGCCGAGGCGCCCCAGGATGCTCCAGTTGTTCTTCTGGCGCACCGACGCGGTGGCCGTCGTGCCGCCGAGCGACAGGCTCGAATTCGACTGGATGCCGGTCCACATGTAGTCGCCCATCACGCCGACCAGGGCCTGCGGGGCGACCTGATAGTCGGCGCCGCCGAAGAAGCCGCCGAAGATGCCGTCGCCGCCATTGTCGACATTGGCCGATGCATTGCCGAGTGTGGCGTTCAGCCGGTCGGTCATGGCGCCGGCGCCGCCGGCCACGCCGGCGTAGAAGCCGGTCCAGCTCTTGGCCGGCTCGGCCGAGGCGGGCGGCGCGTCCTGCGCTGCGACCGGCGCGCCGAAGCCGCCGAAATGATAGGTCAGGCCGACGCGCGCGGCATGGGTCGAGGGCGACAGCGTCAGCGTCGTGCCGGGCAGCGTCTTGGTCTCGTACTGGCTGTAGCGGTACTCGAACTTGGTCGACCAGCCGTTGCCCAACATGGTCTCGATGCCGGCGCCGACCGTCCAGCCATTGAAAGTGTTGCTTTGCGAGAAGCTCGGCCCGGCGTTGGCGGTGGTCTGGATGTTCTGGCCGGTGTAGCCGCCCAGGGCATAGAGCAGGGTGCTCGGGCTCGGCAGGACGCCGGCGCGCACCAGTGCGGCCCAGCTCCAGTCCGCATGCGTCGACAGAGTTGCCGTGGCGCCGAGGGCCGACGCCGAGGCGGCCGAATCGACGCCGCCATAGGTGAGCTCGGCCAGCATGCCGACCAGCATCCGGGGAACGATCTGATAGTCGACGCCGCCATAGATCGAACCCAGGGCGCCGACGCCGCCGAGATCGTTATTGAGCGTCGCGCCCCCGCCGGTGAGGTTGGTACGATCGATCAGCATGTCGGTGCCGAACGCCGCGCCGACGTAGAAGCCGGTCCACACTGGCCCGTAGGCCGAGGTGGGGATGTCGATGGTCTTGGTCTGGGAGAAGGCCGGCGTCGTGGCTGCAAGAACCGCCGCGACCGCCCAGCCGAGTTGGTGTCGCATACTGAGCGAATCTTAGCATAAAATTGCAGTTGTTGGTAGCAGCGGGGCGGCCGATAGGGCCGGTTCAGCCCTTCATCTTCTTGCGATTGATGAAGGCGTCCATGCGCTCCAAATGCTCGGCGTCGGCGACCGACTGCGCCATGGCGTCGATGCCGGCCTGCACCGCCTCGTCGAGCGATAGCCGCTCCCAGCGCCGCATCAGCCGCTTCTGCGCGCGTACCGCCTTGGGCGTGCTCTCGACGACATGGTCGACGCAGCGCGCGACGGCCTCGGACAGTTCGGCCGCCGGCACGACCTGCTCGACCAGGCCCCAGCGGTCGGCGGTGGCGGCGTCGATGTTCTGCGCCGTCAGCAGCATCCACGACGTGCGGCCCCAGCCGATCAGGCGCGGCAGCAGCGCCGCCTCGACGACCGACGGCAGGCCGACCTTCACTTCGGGCATGCCGAAGACCGCATTGTCGGCGGCGATGCGCATGTCGCAAGCGACCGCGACCTCGAGGCCGGCGCCCAGCGTGTAGCCCTCCATCTTGCAGATCACCGGCACGGGGCAGTCGCGGATCGACTGGCAGAGCTTGTGGATCTGGGTCAGGAAGCGGCGGCCGTCTTCGGGATGGCGCATCGTCGTCATGTGGTTGATGTCGGCGCCGCCGATGAAGGCCTTGCCGCCGGCGCCCGAGAACACCACGCAGCGCAGATCGTCCTCGCGCGCCAGCGCCTGGAAGGCCTCGGTGAGATCGAGCAGGGCGGGCGGCGCGAGCGAATTGAGCTTGCGCGCATTGTCGTAGACCACGTGGGCGACGTTGCCCGAGGGCCGGCGCTCCCAGGAAATGTCGACTTTGTGGACGGCTGTGGCCATGACCTTTTCCTTCATTTCTTCTATTACAGCACGGATGCCCGATTCCATCGACCTCGGACGCTACTCCGTCTTCACGCCGCCCGATCCGTTCGAGGATCACACCGGCCCTTTCTACTTCAAGGTCGAGGGCGACGCGCGCAAGCCGGGCAGCGTGCATTGCGTGCTGCCGACCGAGCCTCGCCACGCGAACTATGCAGGCGGCGTGCATGGCGGCGCGATCCTGACCTTCGCCGACTACGCGCTCTGCCTGGTGGCGGGCCGCGCCGCCGACGGCGGCACCAACACCTCGTTCGCCATGACCGTGAGCATCGCCGTCGAGTTCCTTTCCTCGGGCAAGGTCGGCAGACCGCTCGAGGCGGCCGGCGAGCCGCTGCAGGTGACCGGCCGCATGGCCTTCGCACGCGGCTCGATCACGCAGGACGGCAAGCTCATCGCCTTGTGGTCGGGCGTGGTGCGCCACGTGCCGCGCGTGAACACGATGGCGCGCAAGCAGGCCGCGGCAGCAGTCGCGCCGGCGGCCGTCGAACCGCAGGCGGTGCCGGCGGGCTTCGAGGTCTTGTCGACCGCCAGCGTCTATTCGCGCCACATCGGTCCGTCTTATGCGCGCCGGGAAGTGGACGGCGCGACGCTGGTCCAGCCGACCCTGCCGCACATGTGCAACTCGGGCGGCGTGCTGCATGGCGGCTACATGATGAGCTTCGCCGATTCGGCCGTCACACGCGCCGCCGGCATGGTGACCGGCATGGCGCCGTCGACCGTCTCGTTCGCGGCCGAGTTCCTGGCGGCGGGCGATGCGTCATCGCCGCTGACGACGCGGGTGGAAGTGCCGCGCCATGGCAGGACGCTCGCCTTCCTGCGCGGGCTCTTGGAGCAGAAGGGCAAGCCGTTGCTGTCTTATTCGGCCACCATCCTTCTGCGGCCCCGGCAAAAGGACGGACGTTGACTAACGTCCCCCCGAAGCCCATTTTCCGGCCGCTCGAGCCCCTTTGTTCAACCCCAACCGGAGGCCGGATGGCCAAGGAAGACCTGATCGAATTCAACGGCGTGGTGTCGGAACTGCTTCCGAACGCGATGTTCCGCGTGAAGCTCGACAACGACCACACGATCCTCGCCCATACCTCGGGCAAGATGCGCAAGAACCGCATCCGCGTGCTGGCAGGCGACCGCGTCACCGTCGAGATGACGCCCTACGACCTGACCAAGGGCCGCATCACTTTCCGCTTCAAGTAGGATTGCGCGGCCCCCTGATCCTGGCGTCAGCCTCGCCGCGCCGCCTCGATCTCCTGCGGCAGGTCGGCATCGAGCCCGCCGCGATCGATCCCGCCCAATTGGATGAGACGCCGCTGCCGGCCGAGGCGCCGCGCAGCTATGCGCTGCGCATGGCGCTCGCCAAGTTCGCCGAAGTGGCGCCGCGCCATCCCGGCGCCTGCGTCCTGGCGGCCGACAGCGTCGTCGCGGTCGGCCGGCGCATCCTGCCCAAGGCCGAAAGCGAGAAGGACGCGCGCGCCTGCCTCGCGCTGTTGTCCGGCCGCCGCCACAAGGTGCTGGGCGGGCTCGCCGTCGGCGTGGACGGCAAGCCGCGCACGCGGCTGGTCGAGACCGCGGTACGCTTCAAGCGGCTCGAGGCGGACGAGATCGAGGCCTACATCGAGAGCGGCGAGTGGCAGGGCAAGGCGGGCGGCTACGCTATCCAGGGCCGCGCCGCCCAGTTCGTGAATTTCATCTCCGGCTCCTATTCGAACGTCGTCGGCCTGCCCCTGTTCGAGACGATGATGCTGCTCAAATGAGCCGGATCGACCGCCTGATCTGCCATGTCATGCCACGCGCCTTCCTGATGGCGCTGGTGTCGGAGGGCCGGCTGGTCGAGCTGCAGATCGCGCGGCGCGACAAGGTCTCGCTAGTCGAGGGCATCTTTCTCGGCCGGCTCGAGCGCGTCATGCCCGAGCTCGATGCGGCGTTCGTTGACATCGGCATCGGCCGCTCGGGCTTCCTGCGCGCCGACGATCGCGCCGGCATCGACGACTGGCCGCCGCCCGGCGCGCCGCTGCTGGTCCAGGTGCGCGCCGACAACGAGGCTAGCGACAAGGGTCCGCGGCTCTCCATGAACGTCGCGGTAACGGGCCGCTATCTCGTCTATCACCCGATGGGCAACGGCATCTCGTTCTCGCGCCGCATCGAGGGCGAGGCCGAGCGCGAGCGGCTGGCCGGCCACGTCGGCAATCTGCTGGAGGGCGGCGTGATCCTGCGCACCGCGGCGGCCGGCGTCGGACCCGAATTGCTGCAGCAGGATGCGGGCCGCGTGCTCGAACGATGGGAGCGCGTGCTGCGCCATGCGCTCGACACGCCGCCGCCCGCCGACATCACCGGGCGCATGCCGGGCGAGCGCGACCCGATCGGCCGCGCGCTGCGCGACCATGGCCATGCGCTGGACGAGATCATCATCGACGATCGGGCGATGGCGCGGGCGCTGCAGGACGAGATGGATCGCAATCGCGAGCGCATCCGCGTGCGCTGGCACAACGGGCCGATGCCGGTGTTCGACATCGACGATGTTTCCGGCCAGATGGATGCCGCGCTTGCCGATCGGCTTGCCCTGGAGAGCGGCGTCGAGGTGCTGTTCGAGCCCGGCCAGACGCTGACCGCGATCGACGTCGACAGTGCGAGCGCTGGCAGTCGGCAGGGCCGAGCGCCAAGACGGCCGGTTGATGTCAATCTTGAGGCAGCCGCCTGCATTGCCCAGCAGTTGCGTTTGCGCAACACCGCGGGGGCAATCGTCATCGATTTCGTGAACATGCGCAGCGCCTACGATCGCGACAAAGTGCAGGTGGCGCTTGCAGAGGCCATGCGTGACGATCCTGTGCCCACGCAGCTCTATGGTTTCACTCGTCTTGGCCTTTTCGAGCTTACACGGGCGCGCCGCGGGGCCTCGCTTTCCGCCCAACTCGAAGCCCTCGAAAAAGGGCAGTGACGGATACCTATAGGGCAACCATCGAGGCTCGGCAGGCGTTGGCCTGACGTATCGAACCCCATCGATACGTATCCGTCATTGCCCGGGCAAGGAGGGCGTTCCATGTGTGACTATTCTCTCGAAGTCTATCGTTCCCAGCCTGCTGAGGCCGGCGAGCGCTATCAGCTCGAGCGGTTTGCCAGCGGTTCAATGGGATTCACGGTTGGCGGCCAGTGCAACACGGCCGTCTGCATTCCGGCCGAGGCTCGCATGATCCTCGGCGGCATCAGCGAGATCGTACAGCGCGCGTTCGGCGTCGGCGCCATCGAAGAAGTCTCGATGACCCGCCTCGAGCGCGGCCCGCACAAGGACGCGGTTGCGTTCTCCAACGGCAAGGTGGTGTCCCTGCAGAGCCTGAACGCGGGTCTCACGGCCGTCGTGACGTCGCTGCAGCCGGGTCGTGAAGAGACCAGCCGTGACACCGCGGCTCCGGTCATTCCTGATCTCATTGACGCCGACTAACGGTCGATCAAGTGGATGGAGAAACGACGCCGCCCGGTCTCTTCGGGCGGCGTCGGTCGTTGTGGGGTTGACGCCTGCGTCGCTGAGCGCAATTTCTATCGCCATGAAGGCGTCCGATCGACCCAATCCGCCGCTGCGCGCGGTGCGCACCGAGGCAAAGTGCCCGGTCTGCGGCAAGCCCGCCGACGAGAAATACCGGCCGTTCTGCACCAAGCGCTGTGCCGACATCGACCTTGGGCGCTGGCTCAAGGAGAGCTATCGCGTGCCCACCGACGAGGCGCCCGACGAACAGGGCGAAAGTCCGACCTCTCCGGGCTCGTCTGGACAGGATCGCTGACCCATCCTATACAGCCGCCCGCCAGCCAAACGGCGCGCCCAGGTAGCTCAGTTGGTAGAGCATGCGACTGAAAATCGCAGTGTCGGTGGTTCGATTCCGCCCCTGGGCACCATTCCTTTCAATTGGTTAGCAGTGCTGCCACGCGCCAAAGCGCGCGCCCCGTCTCTCAGCGGCCGAAGGCGGAGATTGCCCATGCTGAGCTACGTCATGATCGGGGCGACCTTCCGCGATCGGAACGGTTCTACAAGGCGGTCCTGGTGCCGCTTGGGTACCAAAAGGCGGAACAGAAGGACGCTGTGATTTTACACCCTCGGGCCGAACCAAGTTTACGTGAAGAAGCCGTTCGATGGGCGCGAGGTGACGGTCGGCAACGGCTCAATGCTTGCCTTTCAAGTCTCGACCCAGGCCGAGGTTCACAACCTCCATCGTGCCGGCATCGAGGCGGTGGCAGCGATGAAGGCGCGCCGGGCTATCGCGCGATTTATAGCGACAATTTCTCGCGTACTTGCGCGATCCGCTCGGCAACAAACTCGCGCTCTTCTGTAAGGCGGTCTCCAGAGCCGGCTGAGCCGCTGCTATATAGTCGGCCATGATCGCGCGCCTCAGCAACCTCACCCCGACCCGCATCGAAAAGCTCGAGACGTTCCTGGTCGAGCGCTGGTGTCTGTTGCGCATCCATTGCGAGGACGGCACGGTCGGCACCGGCGAGGCGGGCGTGCATGGCTGGCCGCGCCCGACCGCCGCCCTGCTCGAGGAGATGAAGTCCTATCTCGTGGGACGCGACCCGTCGACCATCGAGCACCACACGCAGGCCCTGCAGCGCCACTCGCATTTCATGGGCGCGCTGGTCGGCGGCGCCATCTCGGCGATCGACATCGCGCTGTGGGACATCAAGGCGAGGCGCTACGGCGTGCCGATCCACGAGCTGATGGGCGGCAAGACCCGCGAGCGCGTGCGCTGCTACATGCACGCCAGGGGCAACACGCTCGACGAGCTGGTGGCCGACGCGGTTGCCAAGCAGCGCCAGGGCTTCACGGCGATCCGCTTCTCGCCCTTCGCGCCCGACTACCATCTGCGCCGGTCCTTCGAGGAATGGGTGAGCGAGGCCGAGCGGCGCGTCGGCGCGGTGCACGAGGCGCTGAAGGGCGATGCCGACATCTGCATCGAGCTGCATCGCCAGATGAACCCGGCCGAATCGATCGCGCTCGGCCAGCGCCTGCAGAAATTCCATCTGTACTTCTATGAAGACCCGATGCTGCCCGACAGTCCGGCGATGATGGGCGACGTGCAGGCGCGAAGCGGCCTGCCGGTGGCGACGGGCGAGCGCTTCTCGTCGATCTTCCAGTTCCAGGAGCTTCTGGCGAACAACGGCTGCGCCTACGTGCGGCCCGATGTATGCCTCTGCATGGGGTTGACCGGCAGCAAGAAGGTGGCGGCGATGGCCGAGGCGCACCACGTCAAGGTGATCCCGCACAATCCCCTATCGCCGATCTCGACGGCGGCCTGCGTGCAGCTCGACGCCTGCATCCCGAACTTCGCGCTGCAGGAATATACAGGCGAGTCGGATTCGCCCAAGCGCGACATGGTCGTGCAGCCGCTTACACTGAAGGATGGCTACCTCGAGGTGCCGGACGCGCCGGGCCTCGGCATCGAGCTGAACGACGCTGCGCTGGCGCGACTGAAGCTGCGCGAGGTCGTGACCGAGCCGCCGATCGGCCGGGACGGCTCGGTGCAGGATTGGTGATCCCTAGTCGATGTATCTTTCGGGCCGGGTCTCGTTGACGCGGAACCAGACCACGGCGGCCCCCAGGCCGGATATCGCCGCCATGCTGAGGAACGCCACCCAATGGCCCGTCTCCTGGGCGATGAAGCCGAAGGCAAGCGTGCTGATAGACGCGGCGACGGCCATGACGAGGCCGACGGCACCGCGCGCCAGATTGAACCGGCCGGTGCCGGTGGTGAGATCGGTGACGATCACCGTGACCAGCACCGTGCGGGTCGCGCCGATCACTCCTTCGAGCGTCTGGATGGCGATGAGGGGAAGAGCGCCGCTGATGAATATGAACAGGATGGCGCGGACGATTTCCACGGCGAAGCTCGCGATCAGCAGCGGCTTGCGTCCCCAGATTTCCGAAAGGTAGCCGATCCAGGGCGCGAGCAGCGCGACCACGATCTGCGGCACCGCCAGCATGGCGGCCGCTACGAACGAGCTCTCGGCGGCCCGCGCCCTGCCGATGTTCTCAATGGCCAGGGGGAGCATGGAAGCGTCGGCGAGCTGGAACAGCGCGGCGCTCGCGGCGAACCAGAGGAGCTGGCGATTCTTGCCCAGCACCGAAAGGCCCTGCAGGCTGGCGCGACCTTCGCGGTCCTTGCCGGCGTTGCGCGCACGGTCGTAGTCGATCTCCTCCTTGCGCACGAAGCCCAGCGCCATGAGCGCCGGCACGCTCAAGCCCGCCGCCGCGAGGAAGATGCTGCTCTTGCCGAAAAAATTGCCGAGCGCGCCCATGAGGCTGGCGGTCAGGGCATTGCCGGCGCCGCTGAACCCGTAGTTGCGGCCGATCCGGGTGGACATCGCCTGGCGGCCGACCAGGCCCAGGCTGATCGCGGCAACGGCCGGCGTTATCAGGCCCGCCGTCAGGCCGTGCAGGACTTCGGCGAAGATGACGAAGGCGAATGTCGGATGCAGCGCCAGGATCAAGGCCGATGCGGCCAGCATGACGAGGCCCAGGGCGACCAGGGCTCGTTTCCAGCGCACCGCGTCCACCAGGGCCCCGCCCGGCACGAGCGACAGGGCGCTGACGGCGCGGCCGACCGTCAATGCCAGTCCGATCGCGCCCTGTAGCCAGCCTAGATCGGCGAGATAGAACGCCACGAAGGCGCCGAAGCCCTCCTGCACGTCGGCGATGAAGAAGTTCATCCAGTCGAGGGCGCGCCGGCTGCGGGTCGAGGCCTTGCGATCCAGCGACCGCTTGCCCTGGCGATGGTGGCCGACGACTGCCTTGATGTGCGAAAGTCGAGCGGCCGCAACCATGGCGGACTAAGAAACGCCCGTTACCCGGGTTGGTTCCTTTGCGCGTCCACCGGCGGTGGAAATCGTCGTCGAGGAGAGTGCCGATGCCCAAGCTTGGATACCTGTTGCCGACGCGCGAGCGCGTCATGGAAGGCCACCATGAAACCGGCTCGCTGCTGGCGCTGGCCGAACGCGCCGAAGGGCTGGGTTTCGACTCGATCTGGGTGGGCGATTCGGTGACGGCACGGCCGCGCCACGATCCGCTGACCCTGCTCGCGGCGGTCGCCGCGCGCACGCGCAAGGCCGAGCTCGGCACCGCTGTCCTGCTGCCGGCGCTGCGCAATCCGGTGCTGCTGGCCCACCAGGTGGCGACGCTCGACCGCATCGCCGAGGGGCGGCTGATTCTGGGCATCGGCATCGCCGCCGACATGCCGGCGATCCGGCTCGAGTTCGAAGCGGTGGGCGTGCCGTTCGACAAGCGCGTCGGCCGCATGAACGAGGCCATGCGCCTGTGCAAGGCGCTGTGGAGCGGCAAGCCGGTCGACTGGAACAAGCTCTGGACGGTGAAGCAGGGCACGGTCGGCCCGACGCCGCACCGCCCGGGCGGCCCGCCGATCTGGTTCGGCGGCGGCCTGCCGGCCGGCCGCGAGCGCACCGGCCGGCTCTATGACGGCTGGTTCCCCAACCTGCCGACGCCCGAGCAATATCCGGAGCAGATGGAGGAGGTGAGGGCGGCCGCCCGCGCCGCCGGGCGCGACCCGAAGGCGATCACGGCGGCGATGTACCTGACCCTGGCGATCGACGACGACACGGCCCGCGCCGACGCCAGGATCAACTCCTACCTCGAGAACTACTACAACGTGCCGGCCGCCGGCATGCGCGCCCGCCAGCGCTCGTTTGCCGGTTCGGCGTCAGCAGCGGCGGCATGGATCAAGAGCTATGCCGACGCCGGCGCCACGCACGTGATGCTGCGCTTCGCGGGCGACCACGAGCGCCACCTCGAGATCGCCGCGCGCATCAAGCGCGACCTCGGCTGGTAGGCGTCAGGGGATCTCCGCCACCGCCGCGTCGGCCGCGCGTTCCCTCGAATGGTCGGCCGCGATCATCAGGTAGACCGCCGGCACGACGAACAGGGTGAACAGCGTGCCGATCGCAATGCCGCTTGCGATCACCATGCCCATGGCGAAGCGCGACAGCGCGCCGGCGCCGGTGGCGAGGATGAGCGGAATGACGCCCAGCACCATCGCTGCCGTGGTCATCAGGATCGGCCGCAAGCGGATGCCGGCCGCTTCCTCGATCGCCTGGCGCTTGGACCGGCCTTCCTTCTGCAGCTCGTTGGCGACCTCGACGATCAGGATGCCGTGCTTGCTGATCAGGCCCATCAGCGTCACCAGGCCGACCTGCGTGTAGATGTTGAGCGAGGCGCCCGGCACGTTCATGGTGGCGAGCACCAGGGTGAAGATCAGCGCGCCGGCGATCGACATCGGCACCGAGAACAGGATGATCAGCGGGTCGCGGAAACTCTCGAACAGGGCGGCGAGCGACAGGAAGATGATGATGAGGGCGAAGCCGAAGGTGACGGCGAAGCCGCCCGACTCCTGGACGTACTGGCGCGACAGGCCGCCGTAGTCGACGGTGTAGCCCTGCGGCAGGGTGCGCGCGGCGAGGTCCTTTAGATAGTTCAGCGCATCGGCCTGGGCGACGCCCGGAAAGGCCACGCCCTGGATGGTGGCGCTGTTGAGCTGCTGGAAGTGGTTCAGCGACTCCGGAATCGTTGTCGTGGTGATCTTGGCCACCGTCGACAGCGGGACGGGCGTGCCGTCAGCGGCATGGATGTAGTAGTTCATCAGCTGGTCGGTGTTGAGCCGCGAGCGCTGCTGCACCTGCGGGATCACCTTGTACGAGCGTCCGTCGAGCCCGAAATAGTTGACGTAGGCGCCGCCCAGCATCGACGCCATGGCGCTGCCGACGTCGCTCATCTTGAGGCCGAGCTGCGAAGCCTTGTCGCGATCGATCACGACCGTCGAGAGTGGCTGGTCGATCTTGAGATCGGTGTTGAGGAACATGAACATGCCGCTGTGCAGCGCTTCCTGCAGGAATGCCTGGGCGACCTCGTTGAGCTGGTTGAAGTTGTTGGTCGTGGTGATGACGAACTGCACGGGCAGTCCGGTGCTGCCGGGCAGCGGCGGCAGCTGGAAGGCGACGATCTGTGCGCCGGCGACCTGGGCGACCTGCTGCTGGATGATCGGCTGCAGCTGGTTGGACGTCATCTTCCGCTGGTCCCACGGCTTCAGCACCATGCCGGCGATCGACTGGCCGGGCACGTCGAGCTGGAAGACGTGGTCGGTCTCGGGATGCTGCTTGAAGATGTCGAAGACCTTGCGCGAATACATCAGGCGCTGCTCGAGCGTGGCGTTGGGCGCCGCCGTCGACAGCGTGATCACCACGCCCTGGTCTTCCTGCGGGGCGAGCTCGCTCTTGGTGTTCGAATAGAGGAAATAGATGCTGCCCAGGACGACGACCGAGAACACCGCCGTCACCGGCAGGTAGTTCAGGCTGCCGTGCAGGCGCCGGGCGTAGTAGCTCCGCGTACGGTCGAAAATGCGGTCGATCAGGCGGATGAGGCGCGCCTCCCAGCCGCGATCCTCGGGATTCTCGGGCTTCAGGAACCTCGAGCACATCATGGGCGAGAGTGTCAGCGCCACGACCGCCGAAACAGTGACGGCGCCGACAAGGGTGAAGGCGAACTCGGTGAACAGAGCGCCGGTCAGGCCCTTCTGGAAGCCGATCGGCACGTAGACCGCGATCAGCACCACGGTCATGGCGATGATCGGCCCGCCCAGCTCGCGCGCGGCGCGGATCGCCGCCGGAATCGGGGCCTCGCCCAGCGCGAGGTGCCGGTTGACGTTCTCGACCACGATGATGGCGTCGTCGACCACCAGGCCGATCGCCAGCACCAGCGCCAGCAGGGTGAGCAGATTGATCGAGAAGCCGAACGCCGACATCATCGTGAAGGTGCCGATCAGCGACAGCGGAATGGCGACCGTCGGGATCAGCACCGAGCGCAGCGAGCCCAGGAACAGGAAGACCACCAGGGTCACGATGACCAGTGCCTGAACGAGCGTCATGACCACTTCGTTGATGGCGCTGTTCACGAACGCCGTCGAATCGTAGACGATCTTGCCGTCCAGGCCCTCGGGCAGCTGGGCCTGGATGTCGGGGAAGACGGCGCGCACGCCCTTGATGACGTCGAGCAGATTGGCCGCGGGCGCGACCTGGATGCCGATATAGACCGCCTTCTGGCCGTCGAAGCCGACCTGGCTCTCGTAGTCGTCGGCCCCCAGTGTGACGTTGGCCACGTCCTGCAGGCGAACGATCGCGCCGTTGCTCTGCTTCAGCACCAGCTTCTTGAACTCGTCGAGCGAATGCAGCGCGGTCGAGGCGGTGAGCGTGACCTGGACCATCTGGCCCTTGGTGGCGCCGAGTCCGGAGATGTAGTCGTTGGCGGTCAGGGCCTGGCTGACGTCGGCCGCCGTCAGGCCGTAGGCCGCGAGCTTCTGCGGATCGAGCCAGGCGCGCAGCGCGAAGTTCTTGGCGCCCAGGATCTCGGCCGTCTGCACGCCCTCGACCGCCTGCAGCTTGGGCTGCACAACGCGCACCAGGTAGTCGGTGATCTGGTTGGCCGCCAGAACGTTGCTCGAGAAGCCGATATACATGGCGTCGATGGTCTGGCCGATCTTGACCGTCAGCACCGGCTGCTGCGAACCCTGCGGCAACTGGTTCAGCACCGAATTCACCTTGGTGTTGATCTCGGTCAGCGCCTGGTCGGACGGATAGTTGAGCCGCAGGTTGACGGTGATGGTGCTGACGCCGGGCGTGCTTTGCGACGTCATGTAATCGATGCCGTTGGCCTGCGCGATCGCAAGCTCGAGCGGCGTGGTGATGAAGCCCGCCATGACCTGCGGGTCGGCGCCGTAATAGGTCGTGGTGATAGTGACGACGGCGTTCTCGGTACGCGGATACTGCAGTACCGGCAGCGCGCCCACCGCGCGCAGGCCGAGCACCAAAATCAGCAGCGACACCACCGTCGCCAGCACGGGACGGCGGATGAAGAGGTCGGTGAACTTCATCGCGGCACCCTATTGATCGGCCGGCTTGGGGTTGGGGTCGTCCTTGGGCAGCACCGAGTTGTTGACCACGACCGGCACGCCGTTGCGCAGCTTCATCTGGCCGCCGGTGACGACGACGTCGCCCTCCTTCACGCCCTTGAGCACGGCGACCTGGTCGCCGCGTGTCGCCCCGGTGGTCACGAAGGTCTGGCGCGCCGCAAGTCGCGGCTTGCCGTCGGGCCCCTTGCCCTTGTCGTCGACGACGTAGACGAGGTTGCCGTACGGGTTGTAGCTGATCGCCGTCTGCGGCAGCGTCACCAGCTTCTGCGGGCTGCCGGTATCGATGTCGACGGTGGCGAACATGCCGGGCAGCAGCTTGTGCTCGACGTTGGTCAGGGTGGCGCGCACCTGGACATTGCGCGTCGACGTCTCGACCCGGGGATTGATCGACGAAACCTTGCCGAAGAAGATCTTGTTCGGGTAGGTGTCGACCTTGACCTTGACCGGCTGGCCGACCTTGATCTGGTCGAGCGACTGCTGTGGCAGCAGGAAGTCGAGATAGATCGGGTCGAGCGCCTGCAAGGTGACGATCGCGGTGCCGGCGGCGAGATACTGGCCGAGATCAACCTGGCGGATGCCGAGATGGCCGGCGAACGGCGCCCTGAGCGTCTTCTTGTCGACGATCGCCTGTTGCTGCGCCACTTGTGCGCGGTTGTTGCGCAGGTTGGCCTCGTCGTTGTCGACCACCGACTTGGCTACCACCTTGGCGGCGAACTGCTTGACGTCGCGGTCGTAGGTGATCTGCGACAGGTCGGCGATCGCTTGCAGCGACTTCAGCTTGGCGACATCGTCGGCGTCGCGCAGCTTGAGCAGCACCTTGCCCGCCTCGACGTCGTCGCCGGACTGGAAATTGATCTCCTCGACCACGCCCGCGAGCTCGAGCGACAGATCCGAGCCGTTCACCGCCCGCAGGCTGCCCACCGCCTCGATCTGCGGCTGCCAGTCCGAGACCGTCGCCTTGGTCGTCGACACGGTCTGCGGCTGGTTGCCCATGCCGGCCATGAACTGCTTGATCTTGCCGTCGACGAAGCTCTTGAAGCCGAAGATCGAGCCCAGGGCCACGCCGACCAGCACCAGCATGATGATCATTCGCTTGATCATGGTACGTACTCTCCAGGAATCAGTGGCCGGCGCGCGGCAGATGGATCTCGTCGACGGGCGGCAGCGAGAACACGCCGGGCTTGCCCTTCGACTCGGGTCTCACGTCGTTGCGGTTCCACCAGCCGCCGCCCAGCGCCTGGAACAGCGCCGCGGTGTCGCTGTAGCGCGTTCCCTGCGCCTTCACACGGTTGAGGATGGCGGTCTGATAGGTCTGCTGCGCGTTCAGCAGCGACAGGTAGTTTGAGCCGCCGAGCTGATACTGCTGCTGCGCCAGGTTGAGGCTGGCCGCCGCCGTCTGCTCCGCCGCGGTTGCGGCGCTCAAGGCCTCGGCGTCGCTTTGCAGGGCGCGCAGCGCGTTGGCAACGTCCTGGAAGGCCGTCAGCACCGTGCTGCGGTACTGCGCCGCCGCCTTGTCGTAGGCCGCGACCGCCGCCTTCTTCTGGTGATCGAGCTTGCCGCCGTCGAACAGCGTCTGGGCAAGCGCCAGCCCCATGCTCCACACCTGCGAGCCCGGCACGAACAGCGTGGCGAGCCCGGCCGAGGTGTAACCCAGCGCGCCGGTGATCGTGAACTGCGGCAGCTGGGCGGAGACCGCGACGCCGATATTGGCGCTGGCGACGTGGACCTGGGCCTCGGCCGAACGCACGTCGGGGCGCTGGTCGACCAGTTGCGAGGGCAGGCTGAGCGGCAACTCCTCGGGCAGGTGCAGCGAGAGGAGGGTGACGGTCTGGCCGGCGTCGGCGGTCGGCGGCTTGCCGAGCAGCGTCATGAGCTGGTTGCGCTGCTGGGCGAGCTGCTTCTGGAGCGGCGGCAACTGAGCCTGCGTCTGGCGCAGCGTCGCCTGCTGGGCGAGCACGTCCGTCTGCGCCGCGCCGCCCAGTCCGAACTGCGTCTGCACCAGACCGAGCGCGTCGGTCTGCAGCTTGATGATCTGCTCGGTCGCCTCGATCTGGGCGCGCAGCGAGGCGAGATTGACCGCGGCCACCACCACGTTCGAGGTCAGGGTGAGGTAGGTCGCTTCGAGCTGGAAGCGCTGGAACTCGGCCTGCGCGGCCTGCGATTCGACCTGCCGGCGCGCGCCGCCGAAGATGTCCGGCGCATATGAGACGTTGAGCGAGGCCGAGGTCACGCCGAACACGAACGGCGGGCTTACCTGGCCGAAGGCCGCGCCGTTGGCCTTGGATTGCTGGGCCTGGCCGTTGGCGCTGAGCGTGGGGAACAGGTTGCCCTGCTGGGCATAGAGCGTCTCGTTGGCCTGGCGCAGGGACGCCTGCGCGGCGTCGAGGTCGGGATTGGCCTTGAGCGCCTCCTCGATCAGGCCGTTGAGCTCGGCCGAGCGGAACAACGTCCACCAGTCGCCGGGAATGTCGCGGCCTTCGACGAAGGACTGCGCGGTGCCGCCCTGGACCGGCGCCGACGCCGTCGTCAGGTCGAGTTTCTCCGGCGTGTAGCCCTGCTCCTTGGGCTTGTCGGGCCGCTTGAAGTCGGGGCCGGCCGAGCAGCCGACGAGCAGCACGAGGCCGGCGAGGGCGGGAAGGAAACGGGGACGACGAGCAGTCATGGTACGAGAGCGCCGAAGATCGCGAGTGTGTGGGCGCGCACCAAGCCGCGGATCTCAGCAACGCGCTTGGGCGGAAAATCCGCTGACTTCAGCGCATGGCGCACTCCCTTGTGGCAGAAGATGGTGACTTGGCCGAGCAATGCGAGAGCGCGCAGCGAAGTTATTTCATCCTCAGGCGAGCGGCCGAGCAGACGCGCGGTGAGGGCGAGGCACGGTTCATAGACCTGTCGCATGCCGCTTTCATGAAGATGTTGCAGGCCGGGTGTGTCTTCGACTTCAGCGCGCGCGAACAGCAGCCGCTTGCTTTCGACCTGGCCGCCGCCTGTGACGAGCGACACGAACGCCTCGAGCATCTGGCAGAGAAGCTCGAGCAGTTCCTCCCGTGGCGCGTTCTTGCGCGCGAGCGCCGCGCGCACATGCTGCGTGATCTCGCTCATGTGCTTTTCGGTGTGCTGGACGATCGAATCGATGACCGCGCGGAACAGGCCTTCTTTACTGCCGAAGTAATATTGAATGGCCGGCAGGTTGACGCCGGCCTGTTCGGCGAGCTGACGTGTGCTCGTGCCGTCATAGCCTTCGGCGGCGAACATCTCGAGGGCTGCCTCGAGGATGCGCCGGCGGCTCTCTTCTCCGCGGCCTTGATTGCTGGGACGAAAGTGCGTGACGGTGGCTTTCATGGCCGCTCCCCGACCGGCGACGAGCGGGCCACTTAGTATCTATCGAATGACTATGTCAAATGATACAAATTGTAGGGCTATCGATACTTTAGCCTATGAATGTCGCGCCCCTAACGCTCGCGAACTGTCGGCCACGATTACGGCCGAAGTTCGGGCCGCAGTCGCCGGCCACGAGACCGGCAGGCCATCCTGATCGATCGCGCCGCAACTTCGGTGTCGACATTGCCGCGCACTCCGAGAACGCGCGGCGTTTTCGTGAAGTGGCTGATGGCGGAGGGCTGCTTGTAGCGGCCGGTGCCCGGGACAGCTACCCTCCCGGAAAAGGGGTGGGAGGGGTGACGTGACGACGACATCGGCGGGCTTCGCGCCGCACAGGAACCGCTGGCTGCGCATCCTGGGCGTGGCTTTCATCATGTACGTGCTGTCGTTCATCGATCGCACCAACATCGCCATGGCGATGCCGGCGCTGCGCGGCGAGCTGCATATCAGCGCATCGGCGATCGGCTTCGCCACCGGCATGTTTTTCTGGGGCTACATCATCCTGCAGATCCCGGCTGGCCGCATCGCCTCCGTCTGGAGCGCCAAGTGGGTGATCCTGACCCTGCTGGTGTTCTGGAGCGTCGTGTCGTTCTCGACCGCCTTCGTGCGCACCGAGAACCAGCTCATCGCCAACCGTTTCATTCTCGGCTTGTTCGAGGGCGGCGTGCTGACCTGCACCATCGTGCTGATCCGCAAATGGTTCACGCGCACGGAACGGGCGCGCGCCAACACCATGTTCCTGATCAGCATCCCGATCGCCCAGGTGATCGCCAATCCGATCTCCGGCCTCGTGCTGCAGCACTTCGGCTGGCAGATGATGTTCGTGGTCGAGGCGGCGCCGGGCCTGGTGTGGGCGCTGGTCTGGATCTGGGCGATCACCGAGAACCCCAAGGACGCCGCTTGGCTCGATCCGGCCGAGAAGGCCCGCCTGGTCGCCGCGCTCGAGGCGGAGAACGCGCAGGCCGCGCCGGTGCAGGGCCACTGGGTCAAGACGCTGTGGCATCCCGCGGTGCTGCTGCTCGCGCTCTACAATTTCGCCGCGCTGATGGCGGAGTGGGGCGTCACCTTCTGGCTGCCCACGGTGCTCAAGGACACCGGGCTCTCGATCGTGACCGTGGGCTACCTGGCGGCGCTGCCCCCCGCCGCCGGCGCGGTAATGATGATCCTGGTGGCGATGAATTCCGACCGCACGCAGGAGCGCAAGTGGCACATGATCTGCGCGACCGCGCTCTCCGGCGTGTTCCTGCTGCTGGCGCAGCTCGCCGGCCAGGGCGGGACCGTCGGCATCCTGATCTGCCTCACCCTGGCGGTGGCCTCGTTCCTGGGACGGTTCGGCCCGTTCTGGGCCCTGCCGACGGAGGTGCTGCCGCCCTCGGTGGCCGGCGTCGGCATCGGCCTGATCAACGGCGCCGGCAATCTCGGCGGCACCGTCGGCCCATGGTTCTTCGGCCGCGCCAAGGACCTCACCGGCAGCTTCACGCTGGCGCTCACGGTGGGCGGCATCTCGCTGATCCTGGGCAGCCTGCTGGTCATTCCGATCCGTGCTGCGGCCAAGAAGACGTAGCGGCTCGCTGCGCCCATTGCCGGATGCAACCGGAAGGGGCAGCGCCTGCGCAACGTAGGGCTCGATAACGCGTTGTTGGGGTTCGGAGGTTGCCCCATGCCGGCGAGACAGCGCATCGACGACCTGAATGAAAAGGTGAAGAGCGCCAAGAGAGCAGCCCGCAAGTCCGGCGCAACCGACCGCGCGAAGGCGGACTTGAAGCTCCTCGAGCAGCAAGCCAAAGGCGAGAAGCTTCGTGCCAGGCACCCGCCGAAGCCACCTTCAGCCGCGCGCAAGACGGAGCGCAAGCTCGACAAGGCCCTGAAGGATACGTTTCCGGGGAGCGATCCCGTATCAGCGGCAGAGGCGGGGCGGCGCAAGGACGGCTGACAGAGGAGGCCGCTGCCTGTGTCCGCTGGGACGTCCATTGCGCGCCGCGCGATGCGGGCGATTGCCCTCGGGCTTGCCACGATCATTTCCGTGACGGCGGCGGCGCAAGCCGAAGAGCCGGCCAAAGATCGGCCGAAGTGGGCCGCGCCCTTCGGCGGCCAATTCAATGCGAACTTTACCGTCGCCACCGACTATGCCTTCGCCGGCATCTCCAACACGCAACTGGGCCCCGCATTCCAGGTCGGCCTGGATTATCGCACGGCCGACCTGATCGACGCTTTTCCCTTGTGGCTGTTCGTCACCAGCTTTGGCAGCAACGTCTCCTTCGCGGCGTCCGGTCCAGGCGTGGAGATCGACATCGGCGGCGGCTCAAGGCCAAGCTGTTGCAGCGGAAATTGTCCGTCGACATCGGCTACACGCGCTACACATATCCCGGCACTCCCGCGAGCTTCGCCTACGACTACGGCGAAATCGTCGCCAATCTGGGATACGACTTCGACGTCTTCGAACTCGCCGGCCGCCTGCGCTATTCGCCCAATTCATTCGGTGCGTCGGGCGCAAGCTGGAACAAGCGCGTCCTGCTCACAGTGCCGATGGACTTCCTCAAGTTGAACGCGGTCAAGCTCAAGGTCTACGGCTCGGTGGGCAATCTGTGGGTCGAGCGTTTTCTTCAATACGGTGTTCCCAGCCAGGACTACTGGTACTGGCAGACCGGTATCGTCGCTTCCGCCTTCGGCCTCGACCTTACGCTTGCCTACACTGACACCAGCATCGATCCGGCCGGTTGCGGCAACACGGCATACTGTTCCGGGCGGTTGTTCGCCAGCATCACCAAGACGTTTTGACGGGGAAGGCTGGCCCCTGAGCTCGCGCGAAGTTCTATACGACAGAATCGGGTTCCTGCTAACACCGGGGTTAGGGTGGCGACGCCATGATCGCCATTACACACCTTGTCGTCCTGAGCGCAGCGAAGGACCTACGGATTCAACAACGCGCTGTCGCGATGCCAGGTCCTTCGCGCGCCGCGCCCGCTCAGGACGACAGGAGGGGCCGGTTAGCGCAGTTAGCGCTAGTGCGCTACCCCTCGAACCTGCGTGCGCCAGCCTGGATGGAGATGCATGAAGGCAGGCCTCAAGCGATTCGAAAATCGTCAAAAGCGCCATTGTTTCAAAGTCTTGGATATATCATCAGTTCGTTTGGCGCGTTTTGGCCGGTAGTGGCTCAGGAAATTGCTCGCCCCGACTCACCCCTTGAGCAGGATGGGCAGCGCCTGTTGGTAGGCGACCTCGGCGCGCTGCTTGAGCTCGGGCAAGGTGCAACTGCCGATCGGGTGCTGGACCTTGAGGAACGGGTAGTCGGGCAGGCCCAGCACGCGCGCGATGTTACGGGCGGTGACGACGAACGGCTCGGTGCACAGCACCACCGCCCGCTTGCCCAATTGTTCGAAGGTGATTCCGTCGTGCAGACTGCACGTCGAGCAGGACCCTCAATCGCCGAGGCCAGTGATCAGGAAGTCGACCTCCTGGGCGACCTGCGTCAGCGTGGTGGAGGGTGCGGGCGCACTGGCATTGCTCTTGTGCGCGAGCTTCTTGACCGTGCAGCCGTGGCGCTGCACGAACAGCGCCGCCACTTCGTTCAGCATCTCCTCGGCATTGAGCTTGCCGTTCTCGAGGATGCCGATGCGCGCGCCGTCGAGGCTGGCGAGCACCGGCGCGCGCACGGATTTGCGCTTGGGCGTGGTCGAGGTGGGTGCATAGAGCTGCATGCGGGACTCCTTTTACGTTCTCTCGCGGATGGGGGCGTGTTGCATGATCGAACCGCGGCCGCGGCTCCACGACGGGATGAAGCACGAATGGCCGCCGGCATCGCCGCCACCCATGGTGATCAGGATGTCGTCGGGCTTGAGGCCGCGATGCAGGAAGCCTTCGGCGGCGAGCGGATGTGCGCCCTCGCCATGCTGCGTGTCGTATTCGCGGTCGCGGTACTTGCCGACGCCCTTCATGCCGTCGACCGAGCGCCTGGCGGCGGCGAACAGGAAATCCTGGGCCTTCTCGCGCGACCAGCCAGCCTCGCCCACGATCTTCATGTGCTCGGGCGCCAGGATCACCACGCTCTGGCCCAAGGTGATGCAGCCATAGTTCGCCATCGCGTCGGCGACCGAGCCCAGGATCTGCTCCGGCGTGTTGCCGCCGTGATTCTCGACGTTGCAGAAGCCGCCGCCGGCATAGGCGGTCACGCTCGACGTGCCTTTCGGGTAGCCCTGCGCCTCGCAGAGCAGCGGCCACGGATTGCCGCGCGCGCGCTCGGCGATGCAGAAGCTGTACTTGCCGGGATTGCCCTGCGTCGACTTGTCGGAGATGCCGGGCAGCATCTGGAAGACGTTGCGCAGGATGAGCCGAGTCGCGCGGCCGATCGTGGCGTTCGGCCGGTTGCCGGGGCCGAACAGATTGACGTCGGAATTCATGCCGATCTTGTCGGCGTAAGGCCCGCTCACGATGAGCAGCGGCGCCGAGCCGCCGGTGCTGGCGGTCGAGCCGTGGAAGTTGAAGTCGGGCCGGTTCATCGCCTCGAAGGCGGCGACGACGATCGGGAAATAGTCGGGCAGGCAGCCCGCCATCACCGCGTTCACCGCGGCGGAATGCAGCGTGAGCTCGAGACCGGTTGCCGGATGCGTGGCGATGACCGTTTCCGGCGGCCGCGCGTCGGCGGCGAGCATCGCCTTCACGCGATCGACCTGCGGCGGCACCACCGGCAGGCCGTCGGTCCAGCCCTGGTCGAAGCAGAAATCGATCGCCGCCAGCACATCGTCCGGCACCTCATGAATGCGAGGCGATGCTGCTGCCATTTGCGTCTGCTCCCGTACCGTCGCGGCGAATTGCATTGCGAGAAAAGCCTACCGCCGCGCATCGTCGTTCGTCAAAACCAGCGATTTGGCGCTGCGAAATTGTCGGCAACAACGGTTCGACGAGGGGCGTTGAGGTGGCGGTCCCCAACGAGGAGATTTTTCATGAACAGTACGACCGACAAGATCAAGGGCAAGACCAACGAGGCCGTCGGCAAGGCCAAGCAAGGCGTCGGCAAGGCGGTTGACGACGACAAGTTGAAGGCCAAGGGCGCCATGCAGGAAGCCAAGGGCAACCTGCAGGAGGCGAAGGGCGACGTGAAGGACGCGATCAAGAAGACGGTCGACGACGCCTGAGCAACGTCAGTTGTCGCGGCCGAGCTCGCTTTCGTGCCAGCGCCGCAGCAGCAGATGTGACAGCAGGCTGAGCGCCAGGAAGATCACGATGCCGCTCAGCGAGATCAGGACGAGTGCCGCGAACATGCGCGGCACTTTGAGTTGGTAGCCCGCCTCGAGGATGCGGAAAGCGAGGCCCGACGCGGTGCCTCCGGTGCCCGCCACGAACTCCGCGACGATCGCGCCGATCAGCGACAGGCCGCCCGAGATGCGCAGGCCGCTCAGGAAGTAGGGCAGCGCGGCGGGCAGGCGGAGATGGATCAGCGTCTGCCAGCGACCGGCGCCATAGAGCTTGAACAGGCTCACGAGATTACGGTCGGCCGAGTTGAGGCCGAGGATGGTGTTGGACAGGATGGGGAAGAAGGCGACGATCCAGGCGCAGATCAAGAGCGACGCCAGCGTGTTGTTGACCCAGATCAGGATCAGCGGCGCGATCGCCACGATCGGCGTCACCTGCAGGACGATCGCGTAGGGCAGGAGCGAGAGCTCCAGCCATTTGGATTGGGTGAACAGGATCGCCAGCAGCCCGCCCACGACCACGGCGGCTAGGAGGGCGAGCAGGGTGATCTCGAGGGTGATCCAGAGCGATGGCAAGAGCGTGCCCCAGTCGTCGATCAGGGTTTGCAGGATGAGGATCGGGCCGGGCAGGAGGTAGGGCGCGATGCCGGCGCGCCGGACGATGAATTCCCACAGCGCCAGTACGACGATGCCGATTGCGATCGGGGCCACGATCTTCTGCCAGAAACCGCCGGTCATGCCGCGATCGCCTGCTGGAGCTCGGCCGACACCGCCTCGCAGGCTTCGGCGTAGGGCCGCGAGGTGCGGAAATGAGCGTGGCGCGGCACCGCCGCCTCGGTCGGGATGCTGGCGATCACCCGACCCGGCCGCGCCGACATGACCGCGACGCGCTGCGACAGGTAGACCGATTCGAACACCGAATGGGTGACGAAGACGACGGTGAAGCGGCGCTCGGCCCACAGCGCGAGCAGGTCGTCGTTCAGTCTGTGTCGGGTGATTTCGTCGAGCGCGGCGAACGGCTCGTCCATCAACAAGAGGCGCGGCTCGGTGACGAGGGCGCGCGCGATCGAAACCCGCATCCGCATGCCGCCCGACAGCTCGCGCGGATAGGAATTGCCGAACGCCTCCAGGCCCATGGCGGCGAGGGCTTTCGCGGCGCCCTCGGCGGCGTCGCTGGACGGAAGCCGCTTCAGCTTGAGCGGCAGCAGTACGTTCTGCAGCGCCGTCGCCCACGGCATCAAGGTGGCCTCCTGGAAGACGAAGCCCAGGTCATGCCCGTGCCGGCGCTCGATGGTGCCGGCGGTGACGTCGGTGAGGCCCGCGATCAGGCGCAGCACCGTGCTCTTGCCGCAGCCGGACGGTCCCAGTAGGCTCAGGAACTCGCCGGCGCGCACCTCGAGATCGAGGCCGGCCAACGCCTCGGTGCCATTGGCGTAGCGCTTGCCGACGCCACGGAGTCGGACGAGAGGGGAAGCTTGAACGGGGCCGGACTGCACGGTCCCACTATAACGTGGTTTTCTCGCGGGCCGGGCGCCACTCCGGCTGGCCATGTCATGCTACCTACGCACCGTGAGGTCATGGCCGCTTGCTGTCGGATTTCCGCTTTGGGTTTTTATTCCCTCCCCCGGCTCCCGTGCGTAAAGCTGCGTGTCTGCATTCCACGCCGCCGCGAGTGCTCCCTTTCTAAGCGCCTTTCAACGCGGCTTGAATGTGGAAAACAGGGCCACTGTCTGCCCAGGCAGCGACAGTTCCTCGCCGTCGATCGTCGCGCCGCCGCCCAGCGCATCGAACAGCGTGAGCTTCGACGGCAGTCTGAGTGCCACGTCGCCCACGATGCCGCCCAACCGTGGCACCATGACCACGGCCGCGTCGTTACCGTGCCGGCGCACGAAGGCGACGATCTGCTCGGGCGCATCGATCGGCTCGTAGCTGCCCTCGGCAAAGAGCCCGGGCAGCGCCTTGCGCACGGCCAAAGCGCGGACGATCAAGGCCTGCTTGGGATTGTCCATGCGCTGGAGGCAGGTATAGTCGACGGGCCGGCGGTTGTCCGGATCGACCAGGCTGAAGTCCCAGCCTTCACATCCCTGATATATGTCGGGCACGCCCGGCACGGTGAGCTTGAGAAGCACCTGCGCGAGGCTGTTGCGCATGCCTGCCGGTGCGATCTCCTCCACCAGGGCGTGGATAGCGGCAAGCAGGTCCGGTGCGCGGTTTTCCGCCAGAAGCTTGATCAGCAAGCCGCGGGCCGCCGCCTCGTACGCCTCGTTCGGATCGGTCCAGTCGGTGTGGAGCTTTGCTTCACGCAACGCCTTTTGCTGCCAGCCGGCAAGCCGCTCGGCGAATTGCCGCCGGCCCGCGTCGTCCTCCAGCGCCAGATCGGGCGGCCAGGCGCCCACGATCATCTGCAGAAGCATGGCGATATCGCCGTTGGACGGCCTGCCGCTCGTCCGCAACGGCGCGCAACGGGCGAGCCAATCGCGGCAGCGTGCGATCCACGGCTCGGGCCGTTCGCTCAGCACGGCAAGCCGCGCCCGCACGTCCTCGCCGCGCTTGTGATCGTGCGTGGCGGTGGCGAGCATCGCCTGCGGAAAGTCGGCCTGGCGACGCTGCATCCGGGCATGGAACTCGTCCACCGGCAGGCCGAAATGTTCGACATCGAAACCGACGTCGTTGCGCGAAAGCAGGCGGCCATAGCGGTAGAACGCCGTGTCCTCGACCGCCTTGGCGGCGATTGGCGCGCTGAGCTGCTGTAAGCGGCTGACCGCGCGGTCTGGCGCACCGTCCGACATCCAGCGATGAAGGATGTCGATGACCCAGCCGTCCGAGGGCAGGCCGGTCCGGCGGGCATGGGCGGCCGCCTCGTCGAGGAAAGGCGAGGGAGCCGCGCCGTAAGAGCGATAGACGGGATAGTTGGCCAGCAGTTCCGTCACTGCCCGGCGCAGCGCCGGCCGGCTGAGATCGCGCCCGGCCGGATCCGAGCGGGCGCGGACGTCGAAGGCTGCGACGCAGGCCTCGAGCGCGGCCGAGAAGCTGCGGCGAATGACGTCGCGGCGTGCCGCCACTTCCTCATCGGCGAAGCTGGCCGATCGGCCGCTCAGATCCGCCCAGGCGCGGGCGAGAAGATTTTCTGCCGATGGCGCATGCTGCAGGGCGCTCACTTCGTCCATGAAATCGTAGCCGGTCGTGCCGTCGCAACCCCAGTCCGCCGGCAAACGCTCGCCGTGCAGCAGGATCTTTTCGACGATGAGGTAGGGGCGCTCGGGGTCGTGCGGGTCGAGGCGCTGGCGCAGCTTACCGCAATAGTCTCGAGGGTCGGTGAGGCCATCTATGTGGTCGACCCGCACGCCATCGATGACGCCCTCGGCGTAGAGCCGCGCGACCGTCGCGTGAACGGCTTCGAACGCCTCATCATCCTCCATGCGCAGGCAAACGAGGTCGTTGATGTCGAAGAAGCGCCGCCAGTTGATGCGGTCATTGGCGGTGCGCCACCAGGCGAGCAAATAGGCGCCAGGCTTGGGCAGGCCGAGCTGCTCGATATCGCCCGATCGCTCGGCATCGACGCGCGGCTTCGAAAGCCAGGGCAGGAAAACCTTGCCGCGCAGTTCGGCGTCTTCGCAATCCCAGTCGATGTCGAAGAAGCGCGCGTAGCGGCTGCTGCGGCCGCGGCGCAGCACATCGGCCCACCAGGCGTTCTCGAGAGTGGCCGCCATGTGGTTGGGCACGATGTCGACGATCAGGCCGATATCGTGCCGGCGCGCCGTCGCGCACAGGCGCTTCAATCCTTCTTCGCCGCCCAGTTCAGGGTTGATCCTCGTCGGATCGACGACGTCGTAGCCATGCATCGAGCCGCCGCGCGCCGCCATGATTGGTGAGGCGTAGATGTGACTCACCCCGAGCCTCGCCAGATACGGCACCAGCGCCTCGGCGTCGGCAAAGGTGAAGCCCTTGTTGAATTGCAGGCGATAAGTCGCCCGCGGCACCACCTGCGACGTCACGATTTGCGTCCGTCGAGCAAGGCCAGACGCCGCCGGGCGTCGGCGGTCTGCAGTATCTCGTCTGCCGGAAGATCGAAGCGGCGGCGCCAATTCGGATGTTCGCTGGTCGTGCCGGGCAGGTTGGGTTGCTCGGTCAGTCCGGCGATGTCTTCCAGCGGCACGAGGGCAAGCGAGCCCGGCGACTGCGCCACGAAATCTACCGCGCCATCGACGGCGCGATCGGTTTCCTCGGGTGCCGGAACAGGCCCTGCTCCAACCTTTGCGTCCACGAAGGCTTGCCAGAGAGCCGCGCGCTCTTGCGGCCGGTTATCGGCTTCGTCGGCCGTCGCTCGGCCGAGAGCGCGGCGGGTTTGCAGATCGCTGCCCTTCCACCAGCCGGCCACGGTCGGCAGGTCGTGCGTGGTCGTCATGGCCGCCGCGTCGTCGCGCCATTTGTCCGGCGGCAGGAAACGGTCCTGTTCGCGCTGGAACCACAATACGTCCATGCCGGCGATTCCGAGATCGTGCAGTCGGCTGCGGAATCCCTCCGGCACGGTGCCCAGGTCCTCGCCGATCACGATCGCGCAGTTGCGATGCGACTCCAGGGCGAGGAGGCGCGTCAGATCCTCGAACGGATAGGTGAGATAAGCGCCTTCCGTCGGCGGGGCACGTTCGGGCAGCACCCACAGGCGTCTGAGCCCCATGGCGTGATCGATGCGCACGCCGCCCGCCGAGCGCATCGCCGTGCGCACCATGGAGATGAAGGCCTTGAAGCCGCTCGCCCTGAGACCGTGCGGCGAAAAGGTCGTGAGGCCCCAATCCTGTCCCTGGGCGTTGAACATGTCGGGCGGCGCGCCGATGCTGAGGCCGCCCAGGAAATCGCGCGGACGCAACCGCGCCTCGGCGCCCGCGCGGTCGAGACCGACGGCCAAATCGCTGATCAGGCCGATGCGCATGCCGGCGTTCCTGGCGGAAGCTTGCGTCGCCGCCAGGGCGCCCGCTGCCAGCCACTGCAGGAACGCATAGTAGAGGATGGGCGCGGCCCAGCCGCCTTGCTCGGCCTCCAGCCGCGCATGACCGTCGAGCGCGTCGCCGCCCTGGGCGACAAATTGCCGAAAGCTCCGGCCCAACGCGCTGTCGGTTGCGAGGTCGTCAATCGCAAACGCGTCGAACAATCGGCGCAACATTGCGAACTTGCGTCGACCGACGTCGGGCCAATCGATCAGTCCTGTCGATGGTGCCGCTTCGGCCGTCGCCGCGGCGACCCGGTCACGGCCCAGGACCGCCGTCGGATCGATCAGCAGCGGATTGAGAAACAGCCGGCTGGACGGCGCGTAAGGGCTGTAGCGTGTGAGATCCGCCGGGAAGAGGCTGTGCATGGGGCTGAGCGCCACGGCATCGGCGCCCTGGCGGGCCGCGGCGCGGGCAAGCAACTCGATCGACGTAGTGTCGCCGATGCCGTCGTCCTCTTTCCGGCGCAGGCTGTAGACCTGCACCGCCAATCCCCAAATTTTCTGACCTTGCGCGATATCGCCCACCGTGAGGCAGCGCCGCGGCGCCACCGCCAGCGTCACCTCGTCGTCGCCATAGCGCAGTTTGTGATAACCCATCGGCAAGGGCGGCAACGCATCGCCGGCACGCAAGCGAAGGGTCTGCCTCGTGCCGTCCTCGAGCTCGAGCGTTGCCGGCCGATGCTGGTCGGCGATGTGCAGCTCGATCGGTTGTCCGACCACGCCCGTCAGCAGTGTCGAAGGGTTCACCTCGTCGGGTGCGAGTGCGTCGAGGATGCGAGCGAGCGATCGCGGCGAGACGCTCTGCTGCCGATCGGCAGCGTCGATCCAGTCGACGGCAATGCCAGCCTGCTTCGCTCGCTCACGGACCGCCTCGTCATTCATGCCGCCGGTCCGATATGAACCGCGGTGCAGAAGCCTGGAAGCGTTCCGCCGGCCGGCTCGCCGAAGCGCGAGCTGAACACGAGCTTGCCCGCGAGCGTCGGCGCCTCGCACGGCTCGGCGCCGAGATTGGCTGCGATCTCGAGTATCCTGCGGTCGCCTATCCGCCAGCGGGCGACCACGGCAGTCGGCCCGATCGCCGAAGCGCCGAGCGCGCGTGTGCCGGCGAGGTGAGGCACGATCTCCGCCTGTCTCAACGCAAGCAGCTGCCTGTAGAAGGAATCGTCGCCTCGTTCGGTGAAGCGGCTGTGGGTGAAGGTCTCGATGGCATTGGGATCGGGAATGTCGTCGCCATCGAACGATACGAAGCGCTTGAATTCGCTGCGCCGGCCGTTGCGCACGGCATCGGCCAGGGGTCCCTGGTAGTCGGTGAAGAACAGGAACGGCGTTTGGCTCTGCCACTCCTCTCCCATGAAGAGCAGCGGGATCTGCGGGCAGAGCAGCTGCAGGGTCGCGGCAGCGCGCAGCGCTTCCGGGCTGACCTGGGCCGTCAGCCGGTTGCCGAACGGCCGATTGCCGACCTGGTCGTGGTTCTGCAGGAACAGCACGAACGAGGTGGGCGGCAGGTCGGCGCTTGGCCTGCCACGAGGCGCATTGCCGCGATAGGCGGAAGGTTCACCCTGGAAGGCAAAGCCTTCGGAGAGGCAGCGCGCCAGCTGCCTCGCCGGTGCCTGGGCGTAGTCCCCATAGTAGCCGTCGCTTTCGCCGGTCAGAAGCACGTGCAGCGCATGATGTGCATCGTCGTTCCACTGCGCGTCGTAGCCGCGGCGCAGATGGCGGGCGTCGTTTTCGTCATGCTCCAGAACCAGATGGACATGCCGGCCTTTCTCGACCGTGCGGCGGATCTCGCCCGCCATTTCGTCGAGCCAGTTCTGATCGCCGATCGCGTGGGCCGCGTCGAAGCGCAACCCGTCGAAGCGGTACTCCATCAGCCAATAGAGCGCGTTCTCGACAAAGAATCGGCGGACCGGCGGCTGCCGGAAATCGATCGCCGCTCCCCACGGGGTCTTCACGTCGTCGCGGAAGAACTGCGGTGCGTAGCTCCCGAGGTAGTTTCCGTCGGGCCCAAAATGATTGTACACGACGTCGAGGAACACCATCAGGCGGCGGGCATGAGCGGCGTCGATGAGCGCCTTGAGCTCATCGGGGGTGCCATAGGCACGATGCGGCGCAAATGGCAGGACGCCGTCGTAACCCCAGTTGCGGGCGCCCGAGAAATCCGAGATCGGCATGAGCTCGAGTGCCGTCACACCGAGAGTGGCCAACCGGTCGAGGTCGGCGGCGACGGCTTGGAAGCCGCCGTAAGTGCCGACATGGAGTTCGTAGAGAACTGTCTCGCGCCACGGCCGGCCGCGCCAATCGGCATGGCGCCAGTCGTATGTGGCCGGATCGACCACGACGCTGGGACCGTGCACATCGGCTGCCTGCTGCCGCGAAGCCGGATCCGGAACCAGTTGTCCGGATTCCAGGCGATATCGATAGCTCGCACCGGGAAGACAGTCGGCGTCGGCTTCGAACCATCCATCGCCGACGAACTGCATGCCGACGGCCGATCGGCCTTCGATCACCAGGTCGACGTGGCGCTGGCCCGGCGCCCAGAGCTTGAAATGCGTGCGGCGATTGCCCATCCAGGTCGCGCCGAACGGGAACCGATGGGCAAACGTGGTCATGTCGGTTGTGCTGGTTGAATGCGAAGAGTGAGCACGACGCTGCGCGACTTGATATTGAGAACGTCGACATCGAGCGGCCGTTCCGGCGCGGCCGGCTCGCTGCTGTCGAGCAGGAGGTCGGTCGGTCGATAGGGCTCCGGCAGCTTGAAGCCGTAATCCTGGCCGGTGGGATTGAAGTAGACGGACAGGATCGGCACCGAGCCATCCGGCTGGCGGCCGGCGCGATGCAGGACCATGAGGCGGCCCTGGACGTTGTTCCAGTCGTCGATCGACATCTCGACACCGCGCTCGTCGTACCAGGCGATGTCGCGCACGCCCGGAGCGGGATTGGCCTTGCCGTGCAGGAAGATGTCGGAGCGCAGGATGGGGTATTTGCGCCGCAGCGCCGTCAGCCGCGCGACGAAGGCAATGAGCGCTCGGCCCTCGGTGCTGTTGGCGAGCTCCCAGTCGATCCAGGAGGTCTCGTTGTCCTGGCAGTAGGCGTTGTTGTTGCCGTTCTGGGTGCGGCCGAACTCGTCACCGGCGAGCAGCATCGGCGTCCCTTGCGACAGGAACAGGCTCGCCAGCATGGCGTAGCGCAGGCGCGTACGGATTGCATTGATCGCCGGATCGTCGGTCGGGCCCTCGACTCCCCAGTTCGAAGAAAAGTTCTCGGCCTGGCCGTCCTTGTTGTCCTCGCCATTGGCCTCGTTGTGACGCTCGTTGTAGCTCACGGTGTCGAGCAGCGTGAATCCATCATGGCTGGCGATGTAGTTGATCGAAGCCCAGGGCCGGCGCCCACGGTGCTCGAAGATGTCGGCCGAGCCCGAGAGGCGTGCCGCGAAGTCCGAGCGGCGGTCGTCCTCGTCGCGCCAGAAGCGACGCACCCCGTCGCGATAACGATCGTTCCATTCGCTGAAGCCAGGCGGATGCTGGCCGAGTTGATAGCCGCCCAGCCCGGGATCCCACGGTTCGGAGATCAGCTTCACCCGCGACAGCACGGGATCCTGGCGGATTGCATCGAAGAAGCCGGAGCCGGGATCGAAGCCGTAGCCCTCCCGACCTAGGGTCACGCCAAGATCGAAGCGAAAGCCGTCGACGTGGAACTCGGTTACCCAGTAGCGAAGGGAGTCGGTGACCATCTGCAACACGCGGGGGTGCGAGAGGTTCAAGGTGTTGCCGGTTCCGGTGTCGTTGATGTAGTGCCGCGGGTTGTCGGGAACGAGGCGGTAGTAGCTCGCATTGTCGAGCCCGCGAAAGGAGAGGGTGGGCCCGAACTCGTTGCCTTCCGCGGTATGGTTGTAGACCACGTCGAGCAGGAGCTCGATACCGCCGGCGTGCAGGCGCCGCACCGCGACCTTCATGTCTTCGACCGAGCCGTTGGTGAGATATTGCGGCTCGATGGAGAAGTAATTGAGGGTGTTGTAGCCCCAGTAGTTGCGCAGGCCCTTCTGCAGCAGGTGCCGGTCCTGCATGAAGACGTGGATGGGCATGAGCTCGACCGCCGTGATGCCGAGCCGTCGCAGGTAGTCGATGATCTCGGGATCGGACAAGGCAGCGAACGTGCCGCGCTCACGCGGGATCATGTGCTCGCGCCGATTGGTGAAGCCCTTGAGATGCATCTCGTAGATCACCGTGTCGGCCCACGGCACGTTGGGCGGGCGGTCATCACCCCAGTTGAAGCTCGAAGCGGTGACGACGCCCTTTTGAACGCCGGGCGCGCTGTCGCGGCGGTCGAATGAAAGGTCGCCGCGCGGCGAATTCACACGATAGCCGAACAGGGCGTCGGCGGTGCGCATTTCGCCCACCACCTGGCGCGCATAGGGATCGAGCAGCAGCTTGTGCGGATTGAAACGGTGGCCGTGCTGCGGATTGTATGGCCCGTAGACGCGATAGCCGTAGATCAGCCCGGCGCGGCTGCCCGGCAGATAGCCGTGCCAGACCTCGTCCGTGCATTCAGGCAATGCCAGCCGGGCGATCTCGCGTCGCCCGGACGGATCGAACAGACAAAGCTCGATCCGCTCGGCGTTGGCCGAGAACACGGCGAAATTGGTTCCGAGGCCGTCCCAGGTAGCACCCAGTGGATAGGAGGCGCCTGGAAGGAGGCGATCGATGGGAGCGGCCACGTTCAGGTCTCGGTGCGCAGTAATATGGTTGAGAGGGGAGGCAAGGTGAGCTCGACGGACTGGCGTTCGCCATGTGCCGGCACCGCCTGGGTCGCGACCAGGCCGGCATTGCCCATGTCGCTGCCGCCGTAGAAGCGCGAGTCGGTGTTGGCGATCTCGCGCATCAGCCCTTCACGCGGCACGCCGATACGATAGTTGTGGCGCGGCGCCGGCGTCATATTGCAGGCGACCAGAATCGGCGCATCGCCTTCGGCGCCCTGCCGCATGAAGACGAAGACGGAATTGGCCCGATCGTCGCCCACGATCCAGCGAAAGCCTTCGGCCTCGGTATCGCGCCGGTGCAGCGCGGGCTCGGCGCGGTAGAGCCGATTGAGGTCGCGGACCAGGCGCTGGATGCCGGCATGCTCGGGCCTGTCGAGCAGGAACCAATCGACCTCGCCGTCGTGGTTCCATTCATGCTCTTGGGCGATCTCGCCGCCCATGAACAGGAGCTTCTTGCCGGGATGGGCCCACATGAAGCCGAAATAGGCGCGCAAGTTGGCGAATTTCTGCCAGCGATCGCCGGGCATGCGGCCGATCAGCGAGCCCTTGCCGTGCACGACTTCGTCGTGGCTGAGCGGCAGGATGAAGCGCTCGGAAAAGGCGTAGAGCAGGCCGAAGGTGAAATCGTCATGGTGATATGAACGATGAATCGGATCGCGCGCCATGTAGCGCAACGTGTCGTGCATCCAACCCATGTTCCATTTGTAGGTGAAGCCCAGGCCGCCCTCGTTGGTCGGTCGCGTGACGCCAGGCCAGGCCGTCGATTCCTCGGCAATGACGACGGCGCCCGGGCAGCGTTCCCGCACCACGGCGTTGAGGTGCTGCAGGAAGCCGACGGCTTCCAGATGCTCGCGGCCACCGTAGATGTTCGGAATCCACTCGCCTTGCTTGCGGCTATAGTCGCGGTAGAGCATCGAGGCGACGGCATCGACTCTCAATCCGTCGACATGGAAATGTTCCAGCCAGTGCAGCGCGCTCGCGATCAGGAAGCCCTGCACCTCGCGGCGCCCGAAATTGTAGATGTAGGTGTTCCAGTCGTGATGAAAGCCTTCGCGCGGATCGAGGTGCTCGTAGAGCGCGGTCCCGTCGAAGCGCGCCAACCCGTGGCCGTCGGTCGGGAAGTGGGCCGGCACCCAGTCGACGATCAGGCCGATCCCGGCATTGTGCAGCCGGTCGACGAAACGGGCGAAGCCCTGCGGCGAGCCGAAGCGGCCGCTCGGCGCGAACTGTGACAAGGGTTGATAGCCCCATGATCCCCCGAACGGATGCTCGGCGACCGGCAGCAACTCGACATGGCTGAAACCCATATCGACGACGTAGGGGATCAGCCGGTCGCCCGCCTCGTCCCAGGAAATCGTGTGCCCCGGCCGCATCCACGACTCGAGATGAACCTCATAGATGGAGATCGGCGCGTCGGGCGTCTGACGCCTGGTGCGGGCATTCATCCAGGCTGCGTCGTGCCAGTTGAAGGGCTCGGGCGAAGCGACAATTGACGCGGTCGCCGGCGGCGGCTCGGTCTGCTTGGCGACCGGATCGGCCTTCTGGGGCAGCGGCATGCCGTTGGCGCCGAGAATGTCGAACTTGTAGCGCGCGCCCGGCCCGACACGCGGCACGAACAGTTCCCACACGCCTGCGGGATAGCGCAACCGCATGGGATGGCGGCGGGGATCCCAGGTGTTGAAATCGCCGACGACGGAGACACGGCGGGCATTGGGGGCCCACACCGAAAACGCCGTGCCTCGCACCCCTTCGAAGGTCATGACGTTGGCGCCAAAGGCCGCTGCCATCTCGAAATGGCGGCCTTCGTTGAACAGATGAAGATCGAGCTCGCCCAGCACCGGGCCGAAGGAATAGGGATCCTCCGTCTCCTGCACGGCACCGGGCCAGCTGATGCGCAGGAGATATGGCGCGGTGTCGTCGACCGGACCTTCGAACAGGCCGTCGGGCGCGACGCGCTCGAGGCGTCCGACGAGCGCGTGGTCGCCCCGGCGGAGGACCTCGACCGCATGCGCGTTGGGAAGGAAGACTCGCACGATTCGCCCGTTCGGCCCGTCGTGCGGACCGAGCACACCGAACGGATCGCCGTGACGCGCGCCGAGGAGAGCTTCGACATCGCCGGCCGCCAGTAGTGTGGATGGCGCGATCACGCTGTTCATGCGTCGACCTCGGCGAGGATGCGCATGGCGAGGCGGTGCAGCCCGTGCAGCGGGATCGTCACCCAGGCCGGCCGGTTGGACTCTTCGTAGAGCAGCTCGTAGGCGGCCTTCTCGAGCATGAAGAAGTTCAGGAGGTCGTTGTTGGCCGCGCCCGGCAGATCGGCGGCGGTAAGACGATAGGCCTCGAGGAATGCCTCCTGCGCGCCATCGCGCAGGCGCTTGATGAATTTGGCGCGCGTGGCTTCGGGCAGCGGCGTTGCCTGCGGCGTCTTGGGATCGAGGGTGGTGGCGACGGCGTAGTCCAGCGAGCGCATCAAGCCCGCGACGTCGACCAGCGGGCTCATTTTGGCGCGGCGTTCGGCGAGCGGCCGGCCAGGCTCGCCCTCGAAGTCGATGATGTAGGCATCGCCGCTTGCGACCAGCACCTGGCCGAGATGGAAGTCGCCATGCACGCGGCACATCAGGCCGCCGACCCCCGATCGGGCGAGGCGGCTCATTTCGCGGGTAAGCCGCGCACGCCCGGCCGTCAGGGCCGCCGCGGCCTCGTCGTCGGACTCGCTTTCGCCGGCTTTATGCTTGCCGATGATGTCGAACGCCTTGTCGAGTTGCGCCATTGCCCGCGCCAGCCAGCGGTCGGTGTCGGCCTCCGTCGCGACCCGTGGCGCGAATGCCTCTTCGTCGGTCGGTTGCGCCAGCACGCCATGCATGCTCGCGAGTTGCTTGCCGATCGTGGCGGCAAAGGTCTGGTAGTCCTCGATGTTTGCCGCGCGTGCGTCCACCGAGGCCTCATGTGTGGCGAGATCATCCACGGCGCGCTTGAAGAGATTGAGCGTCCAGGTCCAGGCGTCGCCCTGGTTGCGGATGAAACCCTGTGCGATCGCCAGCGAATGCCGCTCGCCCTCCTTGTCGATGCGCGTCACTTCGCCCAGCAGGATCGGTGCATTGGCAAAGCCGTGTGAGGTGAGATAGCGCCCCATCTCCGCTTCCGGATGCTGTCCGGTCGTGATGCGGCGGAACACCTTGAGCATCACGGTATCGTCGACGGTCAGGGAACTGTTCGATTGTTCGGCGGCAATCCATCCGACCGACGCGTCCGGCCTGCAGCGAAGGACATCCGCCTTGTCGGGCATCGGCTCGAAGACGATCCGGCCCTCGGAAGTCTCGAGTTCCAAGCCGTCGGCGAGCGCCGTCAGCATCTGGATGGCGAAGCTCGGGAGGGAGAAGCCGTCGGTCAGCAATCCAACGCGGCGGCCGCGGCGCACCCGCGCCATCGCCAGCTGCCCGGGAAGCGCCGAAGTCGGTTCGTCTTCCCAGATCATCGAGAGCGGCAGCACCCAGCGTTGCGTGGTGCCATCGGTGCGCGTCTCGATCTCGCTGAGAAGGACTTCCCGATCATCGCCCGGCAGGCGCGCTGTGTAGATCAGCCGAGCCGACTGAAGTGCCTGACCCTTGGCCGAGAACCATCGGCGCTTGGAGAGATAGGCCGGCAATGTGTCGCGTTCGAACAAGGCGGCGGCCGACTGCTCCAGCACCGAGGCCAGGCTGCCGCGCAGGACGAGGGTGACGTAGTCGGGCATGGGCTCCGGCGCCGGTGTGTGCCACGACGGCGCCTCGCTCTCCTTCGCCAGGATGAACCAGTAGAAGCCGTACGGCGGCAGCGTCAGCAGGTAGGTGAGCTGCCCGATCGGGGGAAACAGCGAACTGCCGTGCAATTCGATGGGCACGTATCCTGCGAACTCGGACAAATCGAGCTCGACCGCCTGCGGCGTTCTCGCGACATTGGCGACGCACAGGATCGTCTCGCCGCCATATTCGCGCAGATAGGCAAGGATCTTGCGGTTCTTCGGATAGAGGAAGCGCAGGATGCCGCGGCCGAACGCGCTATGGGCGCGGCGAATCGCCAACGTCCGGCGCATCCAGTGCAGCAGCGAGTGCGGATCGCGCGACTGCGCCTCGACATTGACGACTTCATAGCCGTAGAGCGAGTCCATGATCGCGGGCAGCGCGAGCGACGCTGGGTCGGCGCGCGAGAACCCGCCGTTGCGGTCGGGCGTCCACTGCATGGGCGTGCGCACGCCATTGCGATCGCCGAGATGGATGTTGTCGCCCATGCCGATCTCGTCGCCGTAGTAGATGACCGGCGTGCCGGGCATGGAAAGCAGCAGGTAGTTCATCAGCTCGATGCGCCGACGGTCGCGCTCGAGCAGCGGCGCCAGCCGTCGGCGAATGCCGAGATTGATGCGTGCGCGCCTGTCCGTGGCGTAGGTCTGCCAGAGATAGTCGCGCTCGGAGTCGGTGACCATTTCAAGCGTCAACTCGTCGTGATTGCGCAGGAAGATCGCCCACTGGCAGTTGTCGGGGATCTGCGGCGTCTGGCGCATGATGTCGGTGATCGGGAAGCGGTCCTCGCGCGCCAACGCCATGTACATGCGCGGCATCAGCGGGAAGTGGAACGCCATGTGGCATTCGTCGCCCTGGCCGAAATACTCCTTGGTGTCCTCGGGCCATTGATTTGCCTCGGCCAGCAGCATGCGTCCGGGATAGCTGCGGTCGAGCTCGGCCCGGATACGGCGCAGGACGGCGTGTGTTTCCGGCAGGTTCTCGTTGTTGGTGCCCTCGCGCTCGCAGAGATAGGGAACGGCGTCGAGCCGCAGGCCGTCGACGCCGATATCGAGCCAGAACCGCACGACGCCCAGCACCGCCTCGAGAACCTTGGGGTTGTCGTAGTTGAGATCGGGCTGGTGCGAGTAGAAGCGATGCCAGTAGTAGGCCTTGGCCTCGGGATCCCACGTCCAATTCGAGCGCTCGGTGTCGACGAAGATGATTCGTGTGCCGGCGTATCTCTGATCGGAATCCGACCAGACATAGAAATCGCGGTGGTTGGAACCGGGCTTGGCCCGGCGCGCCCGCTGGAACCAGGGATGCTGGTCGGATGTATGATTGACGACCAGCTCGGTGATCACCCTCAGGTTCTTGCGGTGTGCCGCCGCGATGAAGCGCTTAGCATCGGAGAGCGAGCCATATTCGGGGTGAACGGCACGATAGTCGCTGATGTCATAACCGTCATCGAGCCGCGGCGAAGGATAGAAGGGCAGCAGCCAGATCGTGTTGACGCCCAGATCCGCGATGTAGTCCAGCTTGGAGATCAGGCCGGCAAAGTCGCCGACGCCGTCGTTGTTGGCGTCGAAGAACGACTTCACATGCAATTGGTAGACGATGGCGTCCTTGTACCAGCATGAATCGACGGCCGGCGCGGCGGCAAGCTCGGGCAGGGGTGCATTCATGGCGCACCGCCGGGCCACAGGCGCCAAATGACGAAAGGCTGCGCGGCTGGGTCGAGCCTCAGCCATTGCCGCTTGCCGTGCAGGGTGAAGGTGCGGCCGGCCATCATGTCTTCGGCCTGCAGCGTGGCGCTGTCCGGCAATTGCCATTCCCACAGCGGGATCTCGAAGCTCGTCTCCTGGGCATGGTGCGGGTCGAGGTTCACGACCACGAACACCATGTCTTCATGCGATGCCAGGGCCTTGCCGTAGACCAGCACCTGATCATTGCTGGAATTGTAAAAGCGCACGCCGAGGTGGCTTTGCAGCGCGGGATGGCTGCGCCGCAGCCGATTGAGGGTGGTGATTTCGGCGACGATGTTGCCCGGCGCATTGAAGTCCCGAACGCGGATCTCGTACTTCTCGGAGTCGAGATACTCCTCACGGTTGGGAAGGGGTGCGGCTTCGCAAAGTTCGAAGCCGGAATAAACGCCCCACAGGCCCGACAAGGTCGAAGCGAGCACGGCCCGAACGAGGAACCCGGGACGGCCCGAGCTCTGCAGGTAGTATGGGTTGATGTCCGGCGTATTGACGAAGAAGTGGGGTCTGAAGAAGTCGACGACATTGGTCGTCGTCAACTCGGTCAGATAGTCGGTCAGCTCCTGCTTGCTGTTGCGCCACGTGAAGTAGGTGTAGGACTGCGAGAATCCCACCTTCGCCAGCCGATACATCATGGTCGGCCGCGTGAAGGCCTCGGCGAGGAAGATCACGTCAGGATGGCGGCCGCGGATATCGGCAATCATCCATTGCCAGAAGGGCAGGGGCTTGGTGTGCGGATTGTCGACACGGAAGATCTTCACGCCCTGTCCGATCCAGAACAGCACGACGTCGCGCAGCGTCTCCCACAGCGAAGGGATCGCGCCGTCGGCGTAAAAATCTACGTTGACGATATCCTCGTACTTCTTGGGCGGGTTCTCGGCGTACTTGATCGTGCCGTCCGGGCGGCGGCTGAACCAGTCGGGATGCTGCTTGAGCCAGGGATGGTCGGGCGAGCACTGGATGGCGAAGTCGAGCGCGATCTCGAGTTCATGTTCGCGCGCCGCTGCGACCAGGCGGCGGAAATCCTCGAGACCGCCCAGCGCCGGATGGACGGCGTCGTGTCCACCGTCCGGGCCGCCGATCGCGTAGACACTGCCGACGTCGTCGGGTCCGGCGGTCAGGCTGTTGTTGCGTCCTTTGCGTGCCGTCGTGCCGATGGGATGGATCGGCGGGAAATAGAGCACGTCGAACCCCATGTCGCGGATGCGCGGCAGCCGCTGGATCACGTCCTCGAACGTGCCGGGCCGGCTGGGGTCGTTGGTTTGCGAGCGCGGGAAAAGCTCGTACCAGCTTGCAAAGCCCGCCTCGCTGCGTTCGACGTCGAGCGGCAGCGGTTCGTGCTGGGTGGCAAATCGGCGATGATGGCTGTCGCTCACCAGCTTGCGCATCTCGGTCGACACGAGCGCTTTCACGCCCGCATCGAGGTCGCGTCGGCCGAACGCATCGGCCATCTTGGCCAGCGTGGTACGCGAGCAATCCTTGCCGGCGAGAGCCCGCTCGATCAGTCCGCGGATCTCGGCCAGCTCGGTCGAGATGTCGAGCCGGGCCTCGTGCTTCAGAAGGAGCGCCCGGCAAAGGGTCGCGTACTCGTCGAGCCATGCCTCAACGGTGAAGCGCCACCGGCCGACACGATCGGGCGTGAAGCTTGCTTGCCATCGGTCGTTGCTGCCGGCCGACATCGGCACGCGCCGCCACTCGCGCTCATCGGCGGCCTTCCACAACAGCTCCGCCGCAAGGACGTCGTGACCATCCATGAAGACGTCGGCCTCGACCCTCAACGATTGGCCGATGAGGCATTTGGCCGGCAAGGATCCGTGATCCACCGAAGGGGAGATATTCTCGATGACGATCCGTGGCGACTGCGTCGCCGATTTCAGGGACCGCTTCCGGTTCCGGAGCCTGTCGACGATCGCCGGTTTGCGTTCGACGGGCGTGAGATGCACGTCGAGGCCGGCTTCGACGATCACGTGGCGTTCGACCATCTCCAGTCGCATCACCGGGGCGGCGGGGCTCGTCAGCGGCCTCAAGCGGCACCCCGCACCGCGTTCGCTCCATTGGTCGATGAGGGCGTTGGCCGCGATGATGTCTTTGCGCAGTACCGAATCGTCACCGGCCTCCAGCGGCGTCGGGAAGCGCGCATCCATGGATTGGGCCGACATCGACTCGAAGCCCATCGGCACCAGCAGTCCATCGGATGTGGCCGCCGCCAGACGGAGCATGCGCTTGTAGAGGGCGACATCGGGACCACGTTGAGCCAGGCGACTGCCGAAAGGCGCTTCGACCGGTGCGATGACGGGCGCTATTCGCCGCAAGATCTCGTGCTCGCCGAGATACCAACTTGCCCTGCCGTCCCACCATGCCGTCGAGGCAAAGACGGCATCGAGGCCGATGTCTTCGAGGCGTGCGGCGCGCTCCCATTTCAGGCCCGGCGTCCACGCCAGAAGGCGGCAGCCGTCCAGACGTTGCACGAGGGTTGCGACGAAATCAGCCGGTGTGCAGTCGAGACCCAGCAGCCGGAAACCTGTGGCGCCGGCATCGCGCCATGCCGACAGGCGTCGGCACCAATGGTCGGCCAGCGTTGAACGACTTTCGGGGTCTTCGAATCTGGCCATGGCGCTGCGAATGCTCGACGCCGGATGCCGGGGATCGACAACGTTGTCGTGTTCACGTGGCCGGGCGTAGAGCCCAGGATGGGCTTTGGCAGTCGCACCGGCGGCGTCAACGCGGTCGAGGACGACGTCTATCAGCAGCTCGAGGCCGGCGCCCTCAGCCAGCGCCGAAACGCTCCTGATCGCTTCGCAGACATCGTCGCCGGCAGCCAAGCGCGGCTCGGTGCGGTCGAGATCATCGGCCAAAAAGACATCACCCGGGGCGCAAGCAGCGACCAGCGGCGCTACGCAGATTTGGGAAAAGCCCACGGAACGGGCACGTGCCAGCAGCGGCTCCCACCTGTCCGTGGGCCCGGCCAGAAGCGACGGAATATAGTAGATTTTCAGTGGCCGCGGCGACGTCACGGCCCCCGCGCTGCCCTCATTCACCCGCCGCCGCATGCGGATTAAAGCGCGAACAGGCCAAATTGTTCCCTAGTTTTCAGGTCTTTAGCAAAAAAATAAAGCCGGCGGCCGGTCTTCGGCGATCAGCGATCCAGCATGGATGACAGGCGTGCGACGTCGCCATCAGCGACGAACATGTCGGTGGGCACCGCCCGCAAGCGGTTCCTGATACGATCATACTCGGCCTGATCGAGTGTCTCGAAAAACCTGATCAGGGTCTCTTCAAGCGGCGATTCGAAAGTCCAGCCGATGTGATGGCGTTCCAGCAGCGAGCCGACTTCGAACCCATGCACGGCGAGACAGGGAACGCCAAAATATCCCGCTTCATAGAAACGGCACGGCAGCAACCAACGCGAATTGTGGTCGGCATGCTCCAGATCGATCGCCCAGGCGAAGTCGACCTCACGGTAGATCGATTCGAAGTCCCGATAGGGGACATAGGGTCCCTCGTAGTGCATGTTCGGGCGATCACGCAAAGCGTCCTCGAACTTCGCGCGATCGACGGTGGTGAGAACACCACGGAACTGGAACACCACCTTGCCCTTCAGCCGGTCAGCGAGCCTGGTCATCAGATCGAAGGTTTGTTGCCCACGTATCAGGCCGAAGTACCCGACGACCCAGGGCCGTCGGCGATGTTCCTCCGTTCGTGTCGGCTTCTGCGTGCGAGGTTCCGACTGATCGGCAATCGAGGGGTGCAGCTTGTTCTCAAGCAGAAACCATGTGCCCCGGTATTTCTGGATGGGCGCATAGTAGCCACGATGGAATCCCGGCGAGGACAGGACGAGTACCCGCGTGAAGCGCAGGCAGAGGCGCTCGACCAATCTAAGGAGCATCGCCACCGGACCGCGGCGCATCAGGATCGGGGGGATGTCGAGGACCTCGTAGGCGATGGGCGCGCGGGAGAAGGCGAACAGGCGCGCGAGGATCGCGAGAAGCAACTGATCGATGTTGCGGGCGTAGAAGACCGTCGCGAGCCTGAGCGTCGGCCGGTGTGCGAGGAGGGCGGGCAACGCTTGGACAAGCGCCCGCATGCGATGCCAATACTTGCCGTCCGCCGTCAGGCCCAGCGGCACGTAGGGCCAGTCGGGCTGATAGCCCATGTTGTAGCGCTTGCGGCGAAATCCGAAGACGGTGACCGAATAGCCGTCGTCGATGAACTGCTGCGCACGCGTCAGCGTGCTGGTTTCGGTGGCGTCAGGGCACAGGAACACCAGGCGACGCGTGGTCTTGGCCGCGGCCCGATCGTACGCCTTCGCCAGCCTCGTCGCGTTAATGCTGCTCTGGTCGACCACGTCGAGCGATCCATGCATGCGATGCAGTATCGGCGAGCACACAGGCGTGACAATGTGATCAATCTGTGGCGCTTTTTGCGACTCTAGGCGTCACAGGTTGATCACTGGCGACACCGGTCGAGCCGCGATTTTCTACGACGATGGACGTGGCTCTGGCTTCCGATATTCCCCTCGCTCCATCGCACTCGCGCTCGCCTCGTTTCGATCGCCTCGCCGTGACCTCGGTGTTCGGCGATCCGCGTTCGCCGCGGACGTGGTCGGGGGCGCCGGCGAATATTGCCGCGTCGCTGGAGCGACTGGGCGTCGAGATCGAGGCCATCCATCCGCGCATCGGCCGTATGGCGAAGCTGCGGATCGCTGCAGCGGATTTTCTGGCCGGCCGCGGCCGGCCGCTGACCGGCGAGCAGATCTACCGCAGCCTGGCGAGCCGCAGGTTGCTCGCCGCTCAAGTCGCCGAGCAGGCGTTGCGACTGGGCGTCGATCACGTGCTTCACACCGGTTCCTTCGATCTGCCGGCCGTCGCCGACGATGGCCTCCAGCATTATCTCTATTGCGATCACACCTGGGCGCTCTCGCGCGAACATCATGTGCATGCCGATCGCTTCACGCGCCGGGCGCTGCGCGCATTCGAGGACAGTGAGCGCGCCGCCTTCGCCGGTCTGGCGCATGTATTCACCTTCGGCGCCTACGTGCGCGACAACCTGATCACACATTACGGCCTCGCGCCCGAGCGGGTGACGGCCGTCGGCTCGGGCATGGGTGCCATACGCCCCTATGACGGCGCCAAGCAGTACGATCAACCGAGGCTGCTGTTCGTCGCCAAGCATCTCTTCCAGGCCAAGGGCGGCGTGCTTCTGCTCAAGGCCTTCGAGCTGGCGCAGCGGCATCGACCGGATCTGACGCTCACGATCGTGGGCGACAAGCGCAGCCGCCGGTTTGTGCCGCCGATGCGTGGCGTGGCGTTTCTCGAGCACCTGCCATGGGACGAGCTGCAGCGGCTCTATCGGCAGTCGACGCTCCTGGTGCAGCCGATGCTGAACGACCCCTGGGGACAGGTCTATCTCGAGGCGATGATGTCGCGCACGCCGGTCATGGGGCTGGCACGAAACGGCTTGCCCGAGCTGGTCGACGGCGGGCGACACGGATTCCTCGTCGATCGCGCCGAGCCGGCGGCGCTGGCGCAGGCGATGGTCAGTGCCCTGGCCGATCCCGACCGACTCGAGCGCATGGCGATCGCGGCGCAGCGTCATGTTCTTGGCACCTACTCTTGGGACCGCGCCGCCGAGAGGATGCTCTTCACCTGAACGACGAAAGGTAGCGTATGTCGAACAAGGTTGCCCTGATCACCGGAATCACCGGACAGGACGGCGCCTATCTCGCCGACTTCCTGCTCAATCGAGGTTACACAGTGCACGGCATCAAGCGGCGGTCCTCGTTGCTCAATACCGAACGCATCGATTACCTCTATCGCGACCGCCACGACGCCGACGTCCGGCTCTTCCTGCATTACGGCGACATGACGGATTCGAGCAATCTCCTGCGTCTCCTCGGCGAAGTGAAGCCGACCGAGGTCTACAATCTTGCCGCACAGAGCCATGTGCAGGTGAGCTTCGAGACGCCGGAGTACACCGCCAATACCGATGCCCTCGGAACGTTGCGCATGCTCGAGGCGATCCGGATCCTGCGCATGAACGACGATGTGCGCTTCTATCAGGCCTCGACATCCGAGCTGTTCGGCAAGGTCCAGGAGACGCCGCAGCGGGAGCTGACCCCGTTCTATCCGCGCAGTCCGTATGCGGTGGCCAAGCTCTACGCCTACTGGATCACGGTGAACTACCGTGAAGCCTATGGCATGCACGCCTCCAACGGGATCCTGTTCAACCACGAATCGCCGATCCGCGGCGAAACCTTCGTCACCCGCAAGATCACCCGCGCCGTGGCGGCCATCGAGCGCGGCTTCCAGGACCGGCTCTATCTGGGCAACCTCGATGCCAAGCGCGATTGGGGCCATGCGCGCGACTATGTCGAGGGCATGTGGCGTATCCTGCAGCAGGACGAGCCCGACGACTATGTGCTGGCGACCGGCGAGACGCATACGGTCCGGGAGTTCGTCGAGCTCGCGTTCCAGTGCATCGGGCGCCCTATCACGTGGCGCGGCAGCGGCATCGACGAGTGCGGCCACTGTCGGCGGACCGGTGAAGTCCTGGTGGCGCTCGATGAGCGCTATTGCCGGCCGACCGAGGTCGATCTGCTGCTGGGAGACCCGGCGAAGGCCGCCACCAAGCTCGGCTGGCACCACCGCACCAGCTTCGAACAGCTCGTCACCGAGATGGTCGAGGCGGACCGCACCATTCTGCGCGCTACGGGAGCACGGCATGAACCCGTCCTACACGCTGCACAATAAGGTCGTCTGGGTCGCGGGCCACCGCGGCCTGGTCGGCAGCGCACTCGTGCGCCGCCTGCAGGGCGAAGGCTGCAAGATCGTCACGGCGCCCCGCGACACCGTCGATCTGCGCCAGCCCGAGCAGGTCGAGCGATGGCTCCGCGAAGCGCGTCCACAGGCCGTGTTCCTGGCGGCCGCGCGCGTGGGCGGCATCCACGCCAACAGCACGCGGCCCGGCGAGTTCATCTACGACAATCTCGCCATCCAGACCGTCGTCGTGGAAGCGTGCCGGCGCGCCAATGTCGAGAAATTGCTGCTCATGGGCTCGTCCTGCATCTATCCGCGCCTGGCGCCGCAGCCGATCCCCGAATCGGCGCTGCTTACCGGTCCGCTCGAGCCGACGAACGAATGGTACGCGATCGCCAAGATCGCCGGCATCAAGCTCGGCCAGGCCTATCGGCGCCAATACGGCTGCGACTACATCTCGGTGATGCCGAGCAACCTCTACGGACCGGGCGACAATTTCGACCGCATGCAGAGCCACGTCGTGCCGGCCCTCATCCTGAAGGCGCACGAGGCCAAGCTCGCCCACAGCCCCAACATCGAGGTATGGGGGACCGGCGCGGTGCGGCGCGAATTCCTCTACGTCGACGACGCGGCCGACGGGATGGTGCATCTCATGAAGCATTATTCGGGCGAGGACATCGTCAATCTCGGGCCGGGCCGGGATTATCCGATCATCGATCTGGTCGAGATGGTGTGCAAAGCCGTGGGCTACGGCGGCAAGATACGCTTCGACTCGTCGCGGCCCGACGGCACGCCGCGCAAGATGGTCGACGTGAGCTTCGCCAGCAGCCTGGGATGGCATGCGCGTACGTCGCTTCCCGAAGGGCTGTCCCGTACCTACCGGTGGTTCCTCGACAATGTCGCGTCGGAAAGCCGGCGCGCCGTCGCCTGACGCCGAACTCGGCGTCGACCACCTGATCCACGACGTCGGACGCCGCAGCCGGCGCGGCGGCGTCATCCTGCTCTCGACCCAGGTGCTGCGGGCGCTGGGCCAGATCGGCACGCTGGCCGTGCTGGCGCGGCTGCTGCCGCCATCGGCCTTCGGCCTGCTGGCGATGGTGGCCGCGGTCGGGATCCTGCTCGACCTCGTCAAGGAATTTGGCCTCTCGGCGGCGACGATCCAGAAGCCGGACATAACGCAGGCGCAGGTCTCGGCGCTGTTCTGGATCAATGCCGTCATCGGCGCCGGCCTCGGCGCCGGCCTCTTCCTGGCGGCACCCTTGTTGGCTGCGTTCTACGGGCAGCCTGAGCTCGCTCCCGTGACACGGTGGATGGCGCTGGCCTTCGTGGCGAGCGGCTTGACCGTGCAGCACTGGGCGTTGCTGCGCCGGCAAATGCGTTTCACGGCGATCGCCACGCTGGAGACCAGCGCCGATTTTGCCAGCTTTGCCACCGGCATCGGCCTCGTGCTCGCCGGCGCCGGTTACTGGGCGCTGGTGGCGCAACGGTTGCTCGCGCCTTTGTTTTTGCTGGTGGGGAGCTGGTTGTCCTGCCGCTGGCGGCCGACCTCTCCCGCACGAACGCCGGGGCTCGGCGCCCTGGTGCGCTACGGCGCCTCGGTGACTGTGAGCGGTCTCGCCGTGGCGTTCTCCCGCAGCATCGATCAGATCCTCATCGGCTGGATGTGGGGCCCGGTCCTTCTCGGCCTCTACGAGCGCACGACCCGGTTGCTCATGATGCCGATCAACACGATCAATGCGCCGGTCTACGCCGCCGCCATGCCGGCGCTCAGCCGTCTGACCGACCAGCCGGACCGCTATCGCGCCCTTTGCGGCCAGGTCCTGCAAAAGGTCGGCCTGCTGACGATGCCGGCCTTCGCCCTCGCCGCGGTCACCGCCGATTGGGTGGTGGAGATCCTGTTCGGCCCGTCGTGGCGGCAGGCCGTGCCGCTCGTTGCCCTGTTCAGCCTTGCCGCCATGGCGCTGCCTGTCCTGCAGGCGGTGGGTCTCCTCTACATGACGCATTCGCGCATGACCGAAATGGTGCGCGCCAATTTGATCGACTCCGGCCTGTGCGTTTTGTCGATCCTGGCGGGCTTGAGATGGGGTGTCGTTGGCGTCGCCGCGTCGCTCGCGGTGACGGTCCTCGTGATCCGGCTGCCGCTGGCTTTCTGGTTCGCCACGCGGCGAGGCCCGGTCTCGATGGGCATGCTGTGGCGGGCCATTGCGCCGCCCGCCTCGGCCGCCATCGCCGTCGCTCTGTCGGTCGGCGTATTGAGGCGCTTCGAGGTGCAGGCAACGCTCCCCGCGCTGGCCTCGGCCGCCGCCCTGGCCCTCTCGGTCTGCGTGTGTGTGCTCGCCCTTTGGCCCGAGACAAGGCGGGAGCTGCGGCAACTGCTCGACCGCCGTACGGTCCCGGTGCCGGAGCGCCCCAGCGCGACGAAGGTAATTTCCTGACCCACTGCTAATGGTATGGGTTGGCCCTGCTTCGAATTTAATAACGAGAATCTAACGAGACGGTTGTGGCGCGTTTGTTGACTATCGTGCGCCGTCGCGCACGAATCTTGCGCCAAGGTTGAGCAATTTTCTACACCACAATCTGTGGTGCTGGTTACCTGATGGTAACGCTTATTAAATGGAAAGATAATGGACCTTCTTGTGGCGCGTTTGTTTACCAATCGCGACACGCGACCGAATCTTGCGCGCCGGTCCCAACGACCAGTGCGAATCACTAGCGCACTAGCGCTAACTGCGCTAACCGGCCCCTCCTGTCGTCCTGAGCGGGCGCAGCGCAGCGAAGGACCTTGCATCGCAGCAACGCGACGTTGAATCCGTAGGTCCTTCGCTTCGCTCCGGACGACAAGGTGGGCGGTGGCGATCATGGCATCGCCACCATAGGCCCGGTGTTAGAAGGAACCCGATTCTGTCGTATAGAACTTCTCGCGAGCGAAGCTCACGAGGCACAGGAGTGATGGGGACCTCGTCGGCACCCCCCGAAACGAGGGAGGAGAATCACGCGCTCAGGACAACAAGATGGGTGATGGCGATCATGGCGCCGCCATCATAGGGCCGGTGCTAGGAGGATCCCGATTCTGTCGTATAGAACTCGGCGCTAGCGCGGCCGAGCGTCGTGTATTGCCAAGCTTCAGGGACAGGTAATCGCCGACAGGATCTGCCGGCCGCGGCTTGGCCAATCGTACCGGTCGCGACAGGCGGCGTAGGCGCGCTCCTGCAGGCGGTTCAGGCGGTCGACGTCGTCGATCGTCTCGAGCACGCCCCGCGCCAGCGCCTGATGATCGGGATACAGCATGACGCTGTCGTCATGGATCAACGGCACGCCGGCGAACGAGCCCGACAGGGCGAATATCGGCAACCGGTTGAAGACATACTCCAGCACCTTGAGCTTGAAGCCGCCCCCCGAACGTTCGGGCACGATCGCCGCGCGCGCCTGGTCAAGGTAGGGGGTGAGCTCGGGCACGGTACCGGTGAACGACGTCGCCCTGGTCTTGCGCCGCAGATGCTCGAGGAACGGCTCCTGTGCGCTGCCGACCGCCTGCAACTCGGCGCCGGCCGCGGCGAACAGCGGATCCGCCACGTCGACGAATTCCTCGAGGTTCATGCGCTTGGCGATCCAGTCGAATGAGCCGACGATGACTGCCCGGCGGGGCAGGTCGCGGCTGATCCGGCGTTCGGGCAGGCGCCGCCCGCGATAGCCCGGCGTGATCACGCCCATCGGCTTGTCTTGACGGCGTTTGCGATAGAGTCTCAGGTCCTCCGGCGTGATCGCGCTGACGAAGTCCACCGAATCGACCAGCTCGCGCTCGAGCCGGGAAACCTTCACTGCATCGAGGCGCACGGCCTGGCGGCGCAAAAAAGGGCGCTGGTTTTCCGCGACCTGCGCGCGCAGGCTTTCCTCGTGGTTGTGCGAGATGTAGATCAACCGGGGCCGGCGGGGCCGGTTGGCAAAGTGGCGCAGCACCTGGCGCAGAGCCCAACCGACGGAGATGCCGTCGAAGACGATCCCGTCCCACTCGCCGCGCCTCAAGAGCTCGTTGAGCCGCCTGCGCATGGCGGTCGTGCGCCCCCGATAAGCGATATGCGGCAGTGACGAGGCCATGCTGCCCCAGCGCGAATAGGCTTGATCGAACGGCTCGTCCGGCAGCCACCAGCTCACGTGTTCGTCCTGCGCACCGTTGCAGCGGACCGAATCCGGTCGCCGCAAGCCCAGCACGTCGATCTCGCTGCCGGCGGCGGCCACCGAGTCGATCAGACCGCCGGAATAGACATATTGGCCGTTGTGCTGCGGCTCCGGGTCCGCAAGCGTCAGCCAAAGGCAGCGCACGCGGCGGCCCGCGCGTCCGCGGTCAGAAGGCGTGCTGGCCGGTGAATCCTCCCAGGATCGTCCGGACGATGATCTGGAGGTCGAGGAGGATTGACCAATGTTCGATGTAGTAAATGTCATGTTCGACACGCTTTTTGATTTGCTCGACGGTGTCGGTCTCGCCGCGCCAACCGTTCACTTGCGCCCAGCCGGTGATGCCGGGCTTCACGCGGTGGCGGGCGTCGTAATATTTAACGGCGTCCTGGTAGAGCAGGACGCCGGCCTTCGCCGCCAGCGCATGCGGCCTCGGCCCGACGATCGACATCTCGCCGCGCACCACGTTGATGAATTGCGGCAGCTCGTCGAGGCTGGTGCGCCGCAGGAAAGCGCCGACTCGCGTGACACGCGGGTCGTTGCGGCGCGTGAGCTGGTCGGCGCGCGAATCGGTCTTGTCGGCGTACATTGAGCGGAATTTCCACACGTCGATCAGCTGGTTATTGAAGCCATAACGCTTCTGGCGGAAGAACACCGGCCCCGGGCTGTCGAGCTTGATGAGGATCGCGATCAGCAGCATGAGCGGAGCGATCATGGCGAGGATAATCGCGCCAAGGACGCGGTCCTCGATCGCCTTGAAGATCCAGCGCCAGTCGCTCAGCGGCCGGTCGATGGCGTTGAGGAAGGTGTGCCCGCCGATGTGGCTTACACCGACGGCACCCAGGCGCAGACCGAACGCGTCGGGGCAGAGGCGCACGTTGACCGGCAGCAAGCACAGCCGGTTCAGCGTGTCGACCAGCAGGCGGTCGGCCGCCAGCGGAAGTGCGACGATTACGGTGTCGATATGCGACTTCCGTGCGTCCCTCACCAGGTCGTCGACAGTGCCGCGGATCGGATGACCCATGCACTGCGCCGGCAGATGGCCGGCATCGTCGTCGTAGACCCCCATGATCCTGAGGCCGGGATTGCGTATCCCGAAGTCCCGCAGCAGCCGTTGCGCGATCGGTCCGGCGCCAACGATGGCCGCTACTTCGCCAAGCCGGCCGGCCTGGGCCCATCGATGCATGCAGAGCCACAGCACGATCCGGCAAATGACCATGAGTGCCAGCGCTCCCGAGAACCAGGCCGCCACCCATGGGCCATCCGCTTCGGTCACCGGCTCGAACAGCCGGGTGGCGACGAACAACGCGGCGAACGTGCACAGCCATCCCAGAAAGACGCGTCCCGCGGCGGAGTCGACACGCGCGTAAGAGGGGAAGCGATAGGCCCCCGCCAGGTGAAGGAAATTGATTCCGAGGATCGTGCCGAGCAGAACCACCAGACCCGCGAGGTGCCAATCGACGGACGAGGCATCCCAATGCATCGCCGCGATGCCGGCGCCGAGCATTGCGCCGGCGTCGAGCACGGCCACGGTACGCTTGACGATCGGTTCGGATACTGTACGCGCGGAGCTTGACGACATGAGGGGGCATCACTCCTTTCGGATGATTCTCCTCAAGCCAACGCTCCCGGTGTTGTGATCAAAGTGCGACTTGCCGTGAAGTCACACGGAGAGCACAAGCGACGCGAATCGCTGTGGCGTTTGTGTGGCCGCAAAGCGGCTGGCGGCACTGCGGTCGATGAACGAGGAAGGTCCGCTGCGCACCATGTGCGTGATTGCGGCGGCGAGTCGGGCCGGATCGCCGGCATCGACCGACATTCCCAGCCGATGTTCGCGCGTCAGACGACCGACCAGCCCGTATTCCTGGGCGAGGACGGGCCGGCCGTTCTGGGCGGCCCACAGAAGCACGCCGCTCGAGCCGACGAACCGCTGATAGGGCGCGAGAATCACGTCGCTGCGCCGAACCAGGCTCGCGAGCTCGGCATCTTCGAGACGACGGTCGACAAATCGCAACCAAAGATCCGGATGCCGCGCCGCCAGAATCCGTCGTCGCTCCTGAAGCCGGTCGCGAAGCGCCGGATCTATCCGGCCGGCGAACAATATGGCCAGGCGCGCGGCAATTTCCGGAGGTACCAGGTCGAGAGCATCGAGAACGGCAAGCGGTCCCTTGCGCTCGGTCAGGTACCCGAAGAGCAGGAAGCCGACCCGGCCGGCGGGCGTGAAATCGCCGGCGTCGTCCGAGGCAGATTCACCGACCAGCGGATGAACGGGATCGGGCAAGGCGAGGACCTTCTCGCCGAGCCGGTAGTGGGTCCGGGCATAGGCGGGGAAGAAGGGATCGAGGGAGAAGACGCGATCGAGCGAAGGATTGCGCAGCATCAGGCGGTAGAGCAGAGCCTTGCGCAGGTCCCGCAGCCGCTCGGCCAGGCTTGGCCGGTAAGGTCCGATCTCGCGATAGTGGACGGACGGGCGGAAGAGGATGCCCGAAAGCCGTGCGCCCGCCGCGCCGAGACCGAGCGCCAGCGGCAACGACAGGAGATCGAGCATCAGGAAGAAGCCGCGATCGGCCTGAATTCTTCGCAAGTGACGCCGCACGACCCACCAGCGCGCGAAAGCGGAAACGGTGAGCAAGCGCGTGGCGCAGAAGCGCTCTTCGGCGGCGGTAAGAGCGATCAGCCTGGCACAGTCGGTGGAGATCGTCTCGGCGAGGGCGCTGCGCAGTCTTTCGGGCACCAGGATCCAGATCTCGACGCCGGCATCGCCGTTCGCCACGAAATGGATCAGGTGTTGCAGCCATTCGTGGGCGTGCCCTTCGGCATCGGGTTCGAAGATCAGGACGCGCCGCGTCGCCTGCGGCGGCGCCGGTTCAGCCTGCCGATGCGAGGGCATCGAGGTGCTTCATGAGGGCGCCCAACACCACCGGCTTGGCGTAGTGCTGCTCGACGAATTGACGGCCGCGTCGACCAAGGTCCTGCCGCAGCTCGGCATTGTCGGCGAGCTCGACCACGGCCTCGGCGAAACTGGCCGGGTGATTGGGAGGCACGCAGAGGAAGGCACCGCTTTGCCGCTGGAGATGCCACAGCGTGGTGTCGGGCAGTGCCGTCGCGACGAACGGTCGGCCGACCGCCATGATGTTGTAGACCTTGGAAGGCACGGCAAATGCCGCCGCATCCGGGTTCTGCGGAACCAGATGAATGTCCCCGATCGACAGCGCGGCCGACAAGTCCTCGTTGGGGTGCAGTTCGGCGAGCCGCACATTGTCGAGCTGGCGGCGCGCGATGTCGGCAGCGATGGCTTGCACCTGATTGCCGTTGCCGCGCAGGATGATCTCGATTTCCGGCCGCCTGACCGCGAGCTCCTCCGCCATGGCCACGACCTGTCCGAGGCCCTGCTTGCGGCCAAGGTTGCCGCTGTACAGGACCTTGATCGGATTGTGCGCTCCGGCGTCGACGGGCCGGATCTGATCGGTATCGACCCACAGCGGTACGATGTCGATCGGTGTGGTGACGCCGATGTCGCGAAGCTGGTCCTTCATTTCGTCCGACAGCACGACCACGAGGTCGACGCGGTTGAGCGTCGCTCGCTCGACCGCGCGCATCAGCGCGCCGAGCCGGCCGCCGCCCATGCCCAGCCGTTCGGCGAGGCCCGACTGGATGTCATGCACTATGGCGACGCAGAGTCCGCCGCGTTGACGCGCGGCCAGGCCCAGCGTGACGCAGAGTATGGAAGGGCAAAGCGCCAACACGATAGGGTGACGTTGGAGCCGGCCGGTCGCCAGGGCGGCGAGCCCGCGCGCCAGGAACTCCACCTCGTTGAGGATGCGGGCTATGGTCGAGCCATTGCGCGGCGCGCCGGCGCGCAGCCGCTCAACCGTGACGAACCCGACTTGCTCGCGCATCCGCCGGCCGTTGCGGTAGGCCGGGAACACGCTGCTGGTCGGATAGTGCGGCAGGCCGCTCAGCACGGTCGTCGGACCACGGCGCGCCAGGCATTCGGCGATATCGCTGGCGAATGGCGCCGACCCGATCAACTCCGGCCAGAAATAACGCGTGACGAAGAGGTTCGCGGCTGTCGTGTCCATCATGCCGGTCGATCAGCTGAAGCTCGCGCGTGTTGGACGTGAATATTCGTAGAACGGATCGCGGTGGCCGTACTTGCGATAGTTCTTCGCCACCACCCGGGAGAGGACGATACCGGCCACGTCGCCGTGCGCGTCGATCACCTGCTTCAGGCCCTCGATCGCGGCATCCTGGCGCGTATGGCCCCAGCGCACGACGTAGACGACCTTCTCGACCATGCGGGCGAGCGCCAGCACGTCCGCGGTGACCAGCGTCGGCGCCGTGTCGAGGATGATGCAGTCGTAGTGGGGGCTGAGAGCATCCAGGAGCTGACGCATGCGGTCGGAGATCATCAGATGCGCCTGGCGCGGGCTCCAGTCGCCCGCCGGCAACACATCCACGCCCGACAGCGTGTCGTGATGAAGGATGTCGTCGAGGCGCACCGTATTGTCGGTCAGCAGACCGGCCAGGCCATGCCTGTTGGTGCAGCGGAATATCGAGTGCAGGCGCGGGCTGCGCCAATCGCAGTCGATCAACAGGACGCGCCGGCCGTTGCTGGCCATCAGCCGGCCGAGCGACGCCACGATGTCCGATTTGCCCTCGGATGGCGTTGCCGAGTTGAACAGCACCGTCTTGGGCGATGCCGCGGCCTCGGAAAGCTCGATGCCGAGCTGGACGCGCCGCAACGATTCGCTGAACGTCGACGTGGGGTGGCGCAGCACCTGCATGGCCGGCGAACCGCGGCCGCTGGTTTGCGGCACCATGGCGAGCACCGGAAGCCCGGTCACGCTTTCGACCTGATCGGTGCGCCGGAACGTGAGGTCGTTGCCTTCGCGAAGCAGGGCGATCGCGCAGCCCAGCAGCAGGCCACCGAAGCCCCCGAGGAACGCGATCAGCGTCTTCGGCGGATAGGTGGGCGCCTCCGGCGGCGCCGCGGGCGACACCAGCTTGGCGTTGGCCTGGAGGATGGTTTCGGCGCCGCTGCTCTGCTTGGCGCGGTTGAGCATCGCCTCGAGCAGGTTTCGGTTGACGGTGGCGTCGCGTTCGAGCGCCTCGAGCTGGATGGATTGCTCGTTGTCATGGCCCATCTGGCTCTTGAGCTTCTCGAAATTGTCGTTCAGCGCCTGGTACCTCGCCTCGGCGGTGCGCGCTTCACGCGCCAGGCCGTCGATTTGCTTGGCCACCTCGGCCGCGACCTTGGCCTGGGTGTTGCCGACTTCGGCGCGCGCGTTGGCCATGGCCGGATATTTCGGCCCGTACATCGCCGACATCTCGGCGAGCTTGCGTTCGGCGTCGGCCTGTTGCGCCTTGAGCTGCACGATCAGCGGCGAGCGCAGCACGTCGGGCACGCTCTCGCCGCCGCCCAGTCCGCCCTTGCTGACGGCCTTGGCCTCGTTCAGCTTCGATTCGGCCTCGACCTTGGCGGTCTGTGCCGCGATCAGCTGGCTGTTGAGCTCGGTGAGCTGCTGTCCGGTCACGCCGGTATTGGAGCTCTTATAGAGGCCGTGCGCGCGGCGGTATTGCTCCACCGCCTGGTCCGACTTCCTCACCTGGTCGCGCAATTCGGCGACGCGTCCCATCAGGTACTTGTCGACCCGGTCCAGGGTGGCGATCTTGTCGGCACGTTGATAGTCGAGATAGGTGTCCGCCAAGGTGTTGGCGATGTTGGCGGCCGTCTGCGCGTCGGTATTGTCGACCTTGACGCTCAGCACGTACGAGCGGCCGAGCAGGGACACGTCGACGTGAGACAGGAATATGTCGATCAGGCGGTTCTCGCGCTGACCAAGCGACATGTCCACGGCTTCGCCCGATTTCGGCTTGCCGCGGAGATCGTGCAGCCAGGTCACCAGCTTCGGCATCGGGTTGACCCGGCTCCAGAACGTGGGCTTCGCCAGTTCCGGATTGAAATTGGGATTGTCACCCAGCTTGAGCTGGTCGATCACCTTTCTGGCGAGCGTGCGCGACTGCAGCACGTACCCTTCGTTCTGCACGCGCTCGGCGTCGGGACTGACATCGGACAGGATGGCTTCGGCGTTGTTCAGGACACGCGGCGACTGTACGCCGACGAGCACCCGCGCTTCGGCCACGTAGTAGGACGGCATCGACCAGGCGATGAAGGTCGCCAGGCCGCCCACGATGACGGCGCACGTCAGGATCATGCGCCGGTGCCGCCACAGCTTGGACAACGTATCGAGGAAGCCTTCCTCGGCCGCTGGCGGCGGCCGGACGACCGGCGCCAGCGGGACGACATGACGTTCCGTCGTGGTGACGGCCCTCAGGGAGGGCCGTCGCTGCGGCAGACGCTGATGGTCTTCGGGCATCTGGTATCCTCTAGAAGTAGCGCTCGCGAACGATCACGGTGTCGCCCGGCTGGATCTGGGACTCCTGGGTAGCCATGACACGCACGATCTGTCCGTTGACGCGACGTTTGATCCAGAACTTCGACATGTTGGCACGGTAGGTCTGGCCGCCAGCGGTGGCGACGGCGTCGAGCAGGGTGAGATCCGTCACGTACGGATAGCTGCCGGGTTTCTCGACTTCGCCGACGACATAGAACGGCCGGTGAGTGGCCACTTCGACGCTGACGCTCGGGTTGTGGATGTAGCCGGCGTCGAGCTTCTGGCTGATCGTAGTCTGCAGCTCGCGCGGCGTCATGCCATTGGCGTCGATGTTGCCGATCAACGGGAAGGCGAGGACGCCGTTGCCGTCGAGCGAGAACTCACCTGTGAGATTGGGCTGGCCGAACACGATGATGCGGGTCCGGTCATTGGGGCCGAGGCGGTAGTCCGACGCGCTGGCGCCGCCGCCCGTGTGATTGGGAGCGAGGCTCAGCGCCTGGGTCGACGTGTCGGGGACGATTGGAGTGGGATCACTATCGCCGCACGCGCCGAGCGCGAACAACGCCGCGACGGCGCAGCATCTGACAAGCAGGGTGGAAATACTCAATTGAGCCGGCATGACGTCACCTCCTGGTAAACGACGAAAATGCTCGAACTCTAGGTCGATCGCGCGTTGCAACCTTGTGACCAATCCGCGACTGGGCACCGGGTTACGCGCGGCCGTAGCTGTCTTCGACGCGTACGATGTCGTCCTCGCCGAGATAGGCGCCGGACTGCACCTCGATCAGCTGCAGAGGCACCTTGCCGGGGTTCTCCAGGCGGTGTTCGGTGCCGATCGGGATGTAGACCGACTCGTTCTCGCGGACGAGCATCCGCTCCTCGCCGCGCTGAACCATCGCGGTGCCGTGCACGACGACCCAGTGTTCGGCCCGGTGGTAATGTTTCTGCAGGCTGAGCTTGCCGCCCGGCTTCACCGTGATGCGCTTCACCTGGTAGCGCTCGCCCGCGTCGACCCTGCGGTAGTTGCCCCACGGTCTAAACCCCGTGATGTGCTGGTCAGGCTCGGTTCGCTTGTGCTGACGCAGCGTCGAAACCACGCCGGAGACTTGGCTGGCGCAGTCGGCATTGGCCACCAGCACGGCGTCGTCAGTGGCCACCACTACGATATTGTCGAGGCCGATGGCGGCGACGAGCTGGCCCTCGGAACGAATGTAGGAATTGGTGATGTTCTCGGCGAGGACATCGCCCTGGATCACGTTGCCCGCGCCGTCGGCGCGGCCGATTCCCCGCAAGGCGTGCCACGACCCGACGTCGTTCCACGACATGTCGACCGGCACCACCGCCGCGCGCGGCGTGTGCTCCATCACGGCGTGATCGATCGACAGGGAGGGCGCCTTGGCGAACGGTCCCTCGTCGAGGCGGAAGAACGTGAGGTCTTCCTGTCCTGACTTCACCGCGCGCTCGCAGGCCGCCAGCATGTCGGGATTGATACGCGACAGCTCGTCGAGATAGGTCCGGGCCGACAGCAGGAAGATGCCGGCGTTCCAGTAGAACAGGCCGCTTTGCAGGAAGCGCTCAGCGGTGGCGACGTCGGGCTTCTCGACGAAGCGCGAGACGGCGAACACGCCGTCGGCTTCGGGCAGCGCGTCGCCGCCCTGAATGTAGCCGTAGCCCGTGTCCGGCCGGACGGGCTTCACGCCGAAGGTGACGAGATATCCGGACTGCGCCGCGGTCAGGCCCTGCATGACGGCGTGACGGAACGCCGACGGCTCGGCGATCACATGGTCGGACGGCTGCACCAACATCAGGGCATCCGGATCGCGCGCCAACAGCCACAGCGCGGCGGCGGCGATCGCGGGGCCGGTGTTGCGCGCGATCGGCTCGAGCAGGATCGCCTGAGGTTGTACCCCGATCTGGCGCAGCTGCTCGTCGACGAGAAAACGGTGTTCGTCGTTGCAAACGAGCAGGGGCGCGGCGAAGCCGACATCGTCGAGGTTGCGCGCCGCGGTGTCCTGCAACAGCGTGCGCTCGGAAACGAGCGGCAGCAGCTGCTTGGGATAGGCCGCGCGCGAGAGCGGCCACAACCGCGTGCCTGCTCCGCCGGACAGAATCACCGGATGGATCTGCGCCGAGCCCAACGGATGGAACTTGGCGAGATCGGTATCTGTGAGCGCGTCCATGGCGCGCAAGCTATGGACCGGGTGGTGCGCTCGCCAGTGATCAAATTGTGCAGGCTGGTTCGAATACTATCGTACTTATTCGTCACTGCGCGGCAGCACGATGGCAACAGAAAGGCCACCGCCGATCCGGTTGGTGGCCCGTGCGTGGCCGCCCAGGGCTTCGACGTTGCGACGTACGATCCAGAGGCCGAGGCCCGAGTGCTTCGGCCGATTGTCCTCACCCTTGTCCGGGCGCGACGAGAAGTACCGCTCGAAGACATGCTCGATCTTGTCGGGAGGAATTCCCGGCCCTTCGTCGTCGACCTGCATCTCGACCCAGCGTGAGCCGCGGGTCAGCGTCAGGATGATGGTGCTGCCGGGCGGGGCGAAGCTGGTCGCATTCTCGAGGATGTTCTGGAGCACGATCTCGAGCATGCCCTTGCCCGCCATCACCCAGACATCCTCATCGAGACGCCGGATCAGGCGGATGTCGTTGCTCGCCATGATCTCCCGGAAGTTGAGCACCGCGTCGCCGATGATCCGGGTGAGATTGGTCCGCACGCGCGGCGCCTCGATCAGGTCGGCCGTGCTGCGGTCGATGCGCTGCGCGGCGTTCACCAGCGACAACAGGCGCGCGAGCGACAGGTCGATGATCTCGAGCGCCCGGCGGGCGCGCTGCTCGTCGAGCGGCACGGCGCGGCGCACCGGTCCGAGCGACGACTGGATGGCGGCAAGCGGCGTCTTGAACGAATGCGCGTTCTCCTCCGCCGATTGGCGAATTTGCTGCGACAGCCGCTTGAGGTCGATGACCAGCTTATCGAAGACGCGCGCGACCCCGGCCAACTCGGGCACGACGTTGCGTTGGGTGAAGGCGTAGTCGCCGATGCGGCCTTCGCCGATCTCGTGGGCGACGTCGCGAAAGCGGCGCAGGCTGAGCCAGATGCTGACGGCGGCGAGGACGGCGAGCAGGACGAGCACGAGATAGATGCCCGCCGCGATGCGCACCGCGCGGGTCTCCCAATACGGCCGGCCGATCGACGTGTTGAGGAATTCCGAGGTGGTGTGCGTCGAGGTCAGGACCCAGCATCCGGCGGCGGATTTGATCGGGATGATCGACGTCAGAAGTTCGACCGTGCCGTTCGGCTGCCGGTAGCGGATCTCCTCCGAGGTGTCCCACATGCACGCCGTGCCGAGGCGTTTGAGGATGCCGCGATGGCCCAGCTCGTCCAGTTCGGCGGCGACGTTCTCGGGCTTGAGCGCCGGCGAGGAGGCGACGAAGTAAAAGGCCGTGTTGCCTTGCTGGTCTGCCGCGCCGGTCGGCTGCAGCATCAGCTTCAGGACGGTGCCGTCGCTGGTGTATTTCGCGAGCTCTTCATTGAGCGGGACCGAGGTGCCGGGCTCGATCTTGCGCAGCACCGGCGCCAGCGCGTGCCCGATCAGCTTGCTGCGGTCCTGTATGGCGCGGGTCACCAGATCGCGCATCTGGCGATCGGCGCTCTCGAACTGACCGTAGAGAATGATCGGCAGCGCAACGAAAATTCCGACCAGCGCCACCAGCTTGAGCGTGAGCGATGCGCCGACCCGGCGCATCGCGTCCAGCCAGGTGAAGCGTCGGCTATTCTTTGGCGCCTCGCCAGCGGTAACCGAACGAGGGGTAGTTCTCGATGGCATCGAACTCGGGATCGATGACTCGGAACTTGCTTCGTATGCGTTTGATTGATGAACGGACATTTGTTCGGTATCCATGTTCACCGCTCCCCGCAATGAAGCCGACATGGTGCATGCAGTCGTACACCGCGCGATAGGTCACGTGGTTGCTGACGTTCGACGCGAGCAGCCGGACGATGTTGAACTCGGTCAGGGTCAAGTTGACGTCGACGTCGTCCCAGAACGCGCGGCTGATGCGCGGTTTCAGTAGCAACCGGCCACAATGCAGGACTTCCTCGACCTCCAGGACCGGCGGCCGCTTTGACGATTCGACGATCAGGCGCAGGCGCTTGGCAAGAATTTCGACGCCGCGCGACTTGTCGACGAAGTCGAGCGCTCCGCGATCGAAGGCCAGGTTCTCGTGGCCGGTCGTCGACCGCCCGGTGAGGAAGACGACAGGCAGCTGGACGCCCTCCCGCCGCAGCCGCGGCAGGAGATCGATGCCGGGCAGGGACGGCAGGCTCCAGTCGAGCACGATGACGTCGGCGGCAAAGCCTTCGGCGGCCGCCGCCAGCATGGAGGTGCCGTCGGCGAAGCTCGTCACCGAGAAGCCGAGGTCGGTGAGCTCCAGGGTCGCCGCCTCGCGAAAATCATCGTCGTCCTCGACGAAGATGATCCGGATGCGATCTTCCGCTGCGTCAGCCGTGGGATTGGGCACGGGACCGGAGCTGGACCAGGCAGGCGCGATTTCCTTCGTCTGTGTTGTCATCGCTCTTAACCTCGTAAGCTAGAGTGCCGAACTGGCGCGTCTGGACGTCCGGATAGAGCTGGACGTCCAGCGTGCATTGCCCTTCTCGATAGCGCCAGACTTTTCCTGGCGGCCGCTCCTCCACGGTCGTTGGTGGGCCGAGCAAATCCCGTAGTTGGCTTTCGCTCTTGCCGATGAAATTTACGGTCGACGGCGGCACCTTCTCCCCCGTTGGGTCGGCTTTCACTGGTTGCTTGAGGGCGAGGTCGGCTGACGGCGAACTGGGCTTGGCTGATGCGACTGCAGGCGCCGCGGGCCGGGCCGGCGCGGTCGTCGCGCGGCTGGGCTGCGGGGAAAAGGGGTTCGATGAGGTGATGCGATCCAGATCGCTCTGAGCATTGTGAACCACATCGCATCCGGAAAGAAACAGTAAGCCACCCGCAAGGGTCTGCACCGACAGACTCTTCATCTTCATCACGAGCGCACTTTCCCCGGAGGACCGAGAAAAGAACGACGATGCTCGACACGGGGTTGCGAATTTTGTGACCAAAGGTCAACTCGCCGCAGGATTTCGTGCATGGAGCAGATTTGAGACCACCATAGTTACGTTCCGTCGCCGATCACAAAAAGCTCACTGCCTGCACTCTCACCGCGAAAATACCCGCCCGCAACGCGCGGAACTCAAACCATTCGAGGCGGGAAAAGCGGTATCTTTTGGGCAGAATCCAAATCGGCCAAGGCAGAAGCAACAGAGCGGTGGGAAATTTATCGTGAAGGACGTGCCGCTGGCGGCGAGTTCGGGCATGCAACGGCCGCCGCTAATCGCGCGTCTGGTGGCCCCGCGTCTGCCCGTTTACTACGGCTGGGTCGTGCTTGGCTGCCTCTGCCTGGCGGGATTTGCCCGCCAGGGACCGGCAGTCGCCACGCTCTCGGTCTTCGTCGTGCCCATGACGACCGAGTTCGGCTGGTCGCGAGCAGCGATCGCCGGCGCGGTGTCGCTGGGCGGCATGCTCGCGGCAATCGTCGCCCCGTTGCTCGGACCGCTTATGGATCGCCGGGGAGCACGCTTGCTGTTGTGCCTGGCCGTTCTGGGCGCCGGGTTCTCGACGATGATGTTGTCGCTCACCCAGTCGCTCGTCGCCTTCTATTTTCTCTTCTGTTTTGCGCGCATGATCTGGGCGGCGCCGTTCGAGCTTGGCCTCTATGGTGCCTTGAACAACTGGTTCATCGCCCGGCGCGCGCAGGCGACGTCTATCGCCACGCTTTTCCAGATGTCGGGGCTGGTCGCCATGCCGCTGATCGCGCAATACGCCATGCATGGCGGCGATTGGCGGCACGGTTGGCTGGCAATCGGAGCGACGGTGCTGATTGTCGGATTCCTGCCGACATGGGCGTTGCTGGTGCGCCAGCCGGAGGATCTCGGGCTCGCGGCGGATCGGGTCGCAAGCGGCGCTGGCGCCGGCACGCCGGAGCCGACCTATACGCGGCGGCAGGCGATGCGCACCCGCGCCTTCTGGTTGCTGGCGCTGTTCACCGTACTTGTCTATCCCGTGCAGGCCGGCGTGAGCTTGCACCAGGCGCCGCATCTCATTGAGCGCGGGCTCTCAGCCGATCTCGCCGCCACCGTGATCAGCGTGTTCTCGGCGATGAGCGCCGCGGCCAGCCTCAGTATCGGCTTTCTGCCGCGCCGCTGGCCGATCCGCGCGAGCATGACGGTGGCGGCGCTTCTGATGAGCCTGGGCGCATTCGGCTTGATCCAGGTGAGCGGGCCGGTGATGGCCTATGTTGCCGCGGGAGTATTCGGTCTCGGCATCGGCGGCATCACGACATCGTTGCCGGTCGCCTGGGCCGATTACTTCGGCAGGGGAAGCTACGGCGCCATCCGCGGCACCGCCTTGTCGCTCCAGGTTGTGGCCCAGGCGATCGGCCCGGTGGCTTCCGGTGCGCTGCGGGACTGGAGTGGCGACTATACTTATTCACTTACCTTGTTCGGGGTATTTGCCGCACTCGCGGCCATCGTTGCACTTGCCGCGCGCCGACCGTCCCCATAACATCGCTGCGCCCGAAAGAGGCCGCACCCGCCGATTTGAGTTGGCGGTAACGCGTGAGGAAACAGGCTTCAGGTTGAGACGATTATTGCTGCCGGCATACGTGTTCGCGGGATGATTTGCCCGCTGTAACGGCTTGGCGACAGCGTGGAGAGACCGCATGCCGCCACTGCTGGAGGTGAAGGGGCTCCATACGGAATTTCGAACCGGCGCGGGAATCGTGCGCGCCGTCGATGGCGTTTCCTATTCGGTCGATCCGGGCGAAACCGTGGCCATCGTGGGGGAGAGCGGGTCCGGAAAATCTGTCGGCGCACTTTCCATCCTGAGGCTAATTCCCAATCCGCCGGGCCGCATAACGGCCGGCGAGATCCTGTTTGACGGACGGGACCTGCTGAAACTGTCGACGGCCGACATGCGTGAAATCCGTGGTCGGGACATCGGCATGGTGTTTCAGGAGCCGATGACGTCACTCAATCCGGTTCTAACGATCGGCAGGCAAATCACCGAGACGCTCGAGCGTCATCAAGGCGCCGATAGCGGGGCTGCCGAAAAGCGAGCGCTCGAATTGCTCGACATGGTCGGCATCGCCGACGCACCGCGGCGTCTGCGGCAGTATCCCCATCAGCTTTCGGGCGGAATGCGACAACGGGTAATGATCGCCGTCGCGCTCGCCTGCAGTCCGAAGCTCATCATCGCCGACGAGCCCACGACTGCACTCGACGTGACCATCCAGGCCCAGATCCTCGAACTCATGAAGTCGCTGTCGGTCAAGCTCGGCGTTGCGCTGATCGTGATCACGCACAATCTCGGCATCGTCGCGCGCTATGCCTCGCGCGTGAACGTGATGTATGCCGGCCGGGTCGTCGAGACGGGCACCGCCGAGGCGATTTATCACGATCCTCGGCATCCCTACACGATCGCCCTTCTGAGATCGGTGCCGCGCCTCGATCAACCTCGCCGTGGGCGCCTCGATCCAGTCGACGGCCAGCCTCCCGATCTCACGCGGCTGGATGGCGGCTGTGCGTTCCGGCCACGTTGTCGCTTTGCGGTAGCGGCCTGTGCGCAATCCTATCCGCCGCTCGAGGCCGTCGGGGAGCCGGGCCATTTCTCGGCCTGTTTCCGTAGCAATGAAATCGCGTCCATTCGGCGGGCGGATTCGCGGGAGACGGCGGCGTGAGGGACGGACCGACCCAGACTCCCTTGCTGGAAGTGCGTGGGCTGGCGATGCATTTCCCGATCACCGAGGGGATGGTGCTCGCGCGACGGATCGGGGAAGTCAAGGCGGTCGACGGCATCGACTTCTCGATCGGGCGTGGCGAGACCTTGGGCCTGGTGGGCGAGAGCGGTTGCGGCAAGACCACTACGGGGCGCTGTATCTTGCGGCTCGAGCGGCCGACCGCGGGGCAAATACTCTACGACGGCCAGGATATTACTCAGCTCGCGTCGCGCGATCTGGTCGCTTTGCGCCGACGCATGCAGGTCATTTTCCAGGATCCGTACAGTTCGCTCAACCCGCGCATGAAAGTGGGCGACATCATCGCCGAGCCGATCAGGGTGCACGGCCTGGAGCCCGATGGCTCGAAGCGCAAGGCGAAGGTGCGCGAGCTGCTATCGGTGTGCGGGCTCGATCCCAAGTTCGTCGACCGCTACCCGCACGAGATGTCCGGCGGCCAACGCCAACGCGTCGGCATCGCGAGGGCACTGGCACTCGACCCTGAATTCATCGTTTGCGACGAGGCCGTCTCGGCGCTTGACGTGTCGATCCAGGCGCAGATCGTCAATCTGCTCGAGGATCTGCGTGAACGTTTCCGACTTACCTATCTCTTCATCGCGCACGACCTGTCGGTGGTGCGTCACCTCTGCCAGCGCGTTGCGGTCATGTATCTCGGCCGCATCGTCGAGTTGGCGGACGGAGATGAATTGTTCGACAATCCGCTCCATCCCTATACCCAGGCGCTGCTGTCGGCCGTGCCAATCCCGGACCCCCGCGTCGAAGCAAAGCGCCAATTCCGCCCGGCCAAGGGCGAGGTACCGAGCCCAATCAATCCACCGTCCGGCTGCGTGTTTCATCCGCGCTGCCCCATGGCTGTCGACAATTGCCGCAAAGCACGACCGGCGCTGCGTGAATTGAGGCCGGGCCACTGGGTCGCCTGCAGCGAAGTGAAGTGAATCGGGGAGTCGTCATGTAAATCCGCACCCAAAAGCGGAGTCTGAGAAGGAGGAGACGATGAGAGTAGCTTTGGGAATACGGGCTGCGGGTCTTGGTCTCGCGGCAGCGATGGCGTTTTCCCCAGCTTGGGCGCAGACGCCCAAGCATGGCGGAACGCTGACATACCTGATCCCGGCTGACGCCCCGCCGAGTTTCGACGCCCATCGGGAGACCACCTACGCCACGATCCACACTGCGGCACCGTATTACAGCGTGCTGATCCGCGTACCGCCCGACAATCCGGCATCGACGACCGAGTTCGTGTGCGATCTCTGCACCGAAATGCCGAAACCCACCGATGACGGCAAGACTTATACGTTCAAGATCCGTCAGGGCGTGAAGTGGCACGACGGCACGACGCTCACGGCGCAAGACGTTGCGGAGAGCTGGAAATTCATCGTCCATCCGCCCAAGGGTGTCACCAGCGCGCGCCAGAGCTACTACGAGATGGTCGATTCGGTCGAAGCACCCGACGATTCGACCGTCGTCTTCAAGCTCAAATACGCAACCGCGGCGTTTCTGCCCGCACTCGCCGATCCCTACACCTGGATCTACAAGAAGGAGATCCTCGACAAGGACCCGCACTGGTACGAGAAGAACATCATGGGGTCCGGCCCGTTCAAGCTCGTCAAGTACGAGATCGGCCAGTCGATCACGGGCGAACGCAACAAGGACTACTATCACAAGGGGTTGCCCTACCTGGATGGCATTGTCGGCGTGTTCACGCCCAAGCAGTCGGTGCGAGTGGATGCGCTGCGGGCCGACCGGGCATCGATCGAGTTCCGCGGTCTGCCGCCATCGGCGCGCGACCAGCTGACCAAGGAATTGGGCGACAAGATCTGGGTGCAGGACAGCGACTGGAACTGCGGCAACATCCTGACGCCCAATCACCAGAAAAAGCCGTTCGACGACGCGCGCGTGCGCAAGGCTCTCGCTCTCGCCATCGACCAGTGGCACGGCGCTCCGGCACTCGCCAAGATCGCCACCGTGCGCACGGTTGGCGGCATCGTCTTCCCGGGCTCGCCACTCGCCGCGACCAAGGAAGAGCTCCAGAAGATGGTGGGCTACTGGCCCGACATCGAGAAGTCGCGCTCCGAAGCCAAGAAGCTCCTGAAGGAGGCCGGCGCCGAAGGTCTCAAGTTCGAGCTGCTCAACCGAAACGTCGATCAGCCCTACAAGTTCGTCGGCACCTGGGTGATCGGCGAATGGAAGAAGATCGGCTTGAATGTCGAGCAGAAGGTCGTGCCGACGGGGCCGTGGTTCTCGAACATGCGCGCCGGCACATTCGACGTCGCCATGGAGGCCAATTGCCAGAGCGTCGTCAATCCCGTGCTCGATACCGGCAAGTACCTGCCGCACAAGGTCTATCCGGAGAACTACGGCTACTACGACGACGACAAATCGATAAAGCTCTATGAAGCGATGCAGAAGGAGACCGATCCAAAGAAGCTTCGTGAAGCGATGCGCGCCTACGAGACGCACACGCTCAACGACGAGGTTCACGAGATCGTGCTGCCCTATTGGTATCGCATCGTGATGGGGCGGTCCTACGTCAAGGGCTGGAAGATCAGCCCCAGCCACTACTTGAACCAGGACCTCGCCAACATCTGGCTCGATAAGTAGGGGACTTCATGCACCGCTACGTCATCACCCGTCTCCTGCTGGCAATTCCGACGCTGGCAGGAGCTGCGGCCCTGGTGTTCGTACTGATGCGTCTCGTCCCGGGCGACGTCTGCATCGTGCGCCTCGGCTCGGGCGGCACGCATGTCGATCCGGCGGCGGTCGCGCTCTGCCACCGCCAGCTCGGCCTCGACGATCCGATCGTCGTGCAATTCCTCAGCTTCGTGAAGAGCTGCTTCACGCTGCACTTCGGCAATTCGATGTGGTCCGGAAATCCGGTGATGCAGGAGATTGGCATGCGATTGCCGGTTTCGCTGGAGGTGGCGCTGATCGCCACGGTGATCGCCATCCTGCTCGCCATTCCGCTGGGCACTCTTTCGGCGTTGCGCGAGAACACGACGCTGGACCACGTCGTCCGCGTACTGGCCATTGCCGGCATCGCAACGCCGTCATTCTGGCTCGGCATCATGTCGCTGATCCTGGTGCTCAACATTTCGTCGATCACGACGGGCACGCCGTGGCTGCCGCCGATCGACTACGTGCCGCTGTGGCAGGATCCCCTTCGCAATCTTTCGATGGTGCTGCTGCCGGCGATCACGGTGGGTTATCGGTATTCGGCGGTGACCATGCGCTTGACCCGCTCCGCCATGCTCGAGGTCATGCGCGAGGACTACATACGCACCGCCCGCGCCAAGGGGCTTCTGGAGCAGATCATCATCAATCGTCATGCACTGAAGAACGCACTTTTGCCCGTCGTGACATTGATCGGCATCGAGTTCGCCTTCCTGATCGGCGGCCTCGTCATCACCGAGCAGGTGTTCAATCTGAACGGCATCGGCCGCCTGCTCGTGCAGGCTGTGCAGAACCAGGACAATGTCCTGGCCCAGGCGCTCGTCATGTTGATCGTGCTGGTCTTCGTGTTCACCAACCTGGTGGTCGACGTGCTCTACGCCTGGCTCGACCCGCGCATTCGCTTCTCGTGAGGATCAGATGACCGCGATAGCATCGCACGACGAAGGGACGTGGCGGCCCAAGACCCGGTTCGAGAAGGTGCTGGATTTCTGCCGCCGCAAGCCGCTCGGCATGATCGGCTTGGCGATCGTGCTGACCATCGCCATTGCCGGGGGCTTTGCCGAGTGGATCGCTCCGTTCGATCCAGAGGAGAACGACTTCAGCTCGATGATGGTCGCGCCCAGCCTCGTGCACTTCCTGGGCACCGACCAGTTCGGGCGGGACATTTTCTCGCGTCTCGTGTTCGGCGCGCAGACCGCGATGATCGTGGGCTTCGGCGCCGCCGTTGGCGGCGGCATCATCGGGCTCGTGCTCGGCGTCACGAGCGCCTATTTCGGCGGCTGGTTCGACCTTGTCCTGCAGCGCATCTTCGACGTGCTGATGGCCTTTCCGTTGATCATTCTTGCGCTCGCCGTTGTCTCGGTGTTCGGAACCGGCGTGCACAACGTCGTCCTGGCCATCACCATACCGCTCATTCCCCGATGCGGGCGCGTCGTGCGCGCGAGCGCGCTCGCGGTCAGGGAGGTGCCGTATGTCGATGCCGCACGGGCCTTGGGGTTCAGTCATGCCCGTATTGTGCTGGCTCACATGATGCCAAATGTGCTGGCGCCATTCCTGATCCTGCTGTCGGCGTTCGTCGGACAGGCGATCCTGGCCGAGGCGTCGCTGTCCTATCTCGGGCTCGGAGTGCAAGAACCTGTGGCCGCGTGGGGGCTCATGCTTCAAGGCAGCGCGGAAGACTACGCCACGACGGCGCCCTGGATCGCAATTTTTCCAGGCTTGGCGATCGTGCTGACGGTCCTCGGCGCCAGTCTTTTCGGCGATGCGCTGCGTGATGCAATAGATCCCAAATTGCGGGATCGCTGATCGTCCGATCTGCCGGTACACTGCCGGCAGATGTGGCGCGTGATTGAAGACAAGGTTCTGCCAGGCTTGCGGGGCGCCTGGCATCTGGCACTGGATCGTCCTGTCGAGTTTGGCCTCTACATCGCGCCCCTTCTGTGTTTTCTGGCGCTGCTTGCCCATAGCTTGTGGCGGCAGGAAGGACGTCGGGCGTTCTGGTGGGCGGCCGCGATCGTCGTGCTCAATACTGTCTTCTCCTGGGGCGACGACAGCTATACCCACGTCTATCGAATCGTGGCACTCGCTGACGAGTTTCGGCACGGCCGCCTCGGCATGCTCCTCACCAATCCCACGACGGGACAGGTCCTCCCGGTCTTCGTCTTCTACAGTTCGCTGCCTTACCTTGCCCCAACCTTGTTGAACCTGCTGGGCGTTCCCGCGGTAGTGGCGTTCAAGCTCGCTCTTGTGGGGCAATTCCTCGTCATGGCGTCGGGCCTGCAGGTGTTGATGGACCGAACGCGGACGAAGGTCACCTTTCGGTCGACTGCCAACACAGACTATTTGATCGGCATCCTCTTCATAGAGGCAAACTACGTCTACACGCTCTGGAACACGCGCGCGGCGCTGGCCGAGCTTTGGGTCTATTCGTTCATTCCCTGGGTGGTGTTGGCCATCCTGCGTCCGCGTGGCGGCCGCGCGCTCACCGGCCTTCTGTTTGTTCAAGCCTGTGCGCACCCGATCGTGCTGGCGCAGACCCTGGTGTGCGAGTTGATCGTTCCCTTCGGATTGTCGACGCTCACGCTTCGGGAATTGATCCGACGCTGTACGGGGCCGCTGATCGTCGCCCTGCTTCTTGCCATTCCGTTTTGGCTTCCGCAGTTCGTATGGAAGGACCACATACTCGGCCCCGCGGCGCTACCGGTAGAATTCATCGGTTCCTTCCGCACATTGCTCGAGCTGATGCATGCGCGCGACTTTCGCAGCATCGGTCCGTGGATGCCGCTTGCGCTGATCATCTGCGTCGTCGCCGCGCGCGCCAATCTTGATCGTCGCTTTTGGTTGCTGTTGGCGATCTTCGTTGTCGTCCTGCTCACGCAATGGGCCGGCCTCAGCGCGCTGGTTGCCCGCACCCCCGTTCTCAATCTTTCCGTCTTTGTCTGGCGCCTCATGTTGCCGGCGTCGTTCCTCGCTTTCGGTGCGCTGCTCGCCGGATGGCGCCAGCTGCCAAGACCACCGACCGCGCTCTTGGCGCCGCTTGCATTGCTGTCCGTGCTGGCGATGCTCTGGTTGTCCCTGACGCAGGCGCCGAGCTATTTCCCCAAGCTCGCAGGCGCTGGCGATGACCAGCGCGCCCTGGTGGGCTATGACCCCGGGAACGGCATCTGGGGCATCCGCGAATTCCTGCCCAATTACGCCAATGTGCCGGTCGATTGCGTATCCGCCGCGGATATGCAGACCGCCAAGTACGGCCAATTGCGCGAAGGGCTCACGGCAGATCGATCATTCGTCGGCGTGCAGGACGGGCCTGTCGGCTTCGTGACCTATTCGGCGCAGGAACATTCCTGCCAGGGCCGGCTCGTTCTGGGGCCATTGAAGACGGGTGACGTCGTGCGGGTGTCCGAATCGCTGGTCGATGCGCTGTTCTACGTGCGCATGGTCGAGCTGTTGGTGCTGGCGGCGATCGGTTTTGGCCTTGCCAGGCGAGCGCGCACCCAGGGCTGAAGTCGATATTCAAGCAGATGGGCAAGGCCGAAGCTCAGCAGCACGACGACGGCCACCGTTGCGAATTTCGGCAGGATCGGTAGCGCATTGAACGTCTGGACGAGCGGATAGTGCACCAGATAGAGGGCGTAGCTCAATCCAGCCACGTAGAGCATGAACGGCATCGCCGGGCGGGCGAGTCGGCCGGCCAGCCCTGCCATCCGGCGCGGCGCAACAGCAAACGCAATCACCGCCGAACTGAGGATGATCTTGGTCGATAGATGAGAGTCTGACGCCCACCAAAGCAGCACGAGGCTGGCCATCGCCATAGCGCTTCGCGTGATCAGGCCGAAGTCCAGCAATGCCTTGCGTTCGTTGGCGGTCGGCATAAGGGTGCTCGACAACATCGCCCAGACGAAGAACGTGAAGCCCGTGCTGTAGCAGGCGAGCCGGAAGTAGTCGAACTTGGCCGGCGTCGTGAACGGAACGCGGGCGAGGCACAACCCAACCATCAACATGAAGGCGCCCGTGCCGACCGTGACGGCGTGACCGCGGCGGCAAAGACGCGTCACCAGAACGCCGGCCAGCCACATGCCGAAGAACGAAAAAACATGCAGCAGCCAGAGGGCGGGCGGTGGCGGTGCCGGCGTGAAGTAGAGGCCCACTCCGACGACAATGCTGCCAGCGAGCAATGGCAACAGCATGCGCGGCCACGCCATGAGCGCGATGAAGGCGGCGTAATAATAGAGCTCGTAACTCAGGCTCCATGACGGAATGAAGAAGCGCAAGGGGTCGAACAGCTTCCAGTCCAGGGTCTGCAGGAACAGTGCGTTGCCCGCGAGCTGGCTCGGCCGATAGGGGGTGCCGCAGATCGCCATGCCGCCGAGCGCCAGCAACAGGGTTACGTAATAGATGGGCAGGATGCGTATCAGGCGCGCCCTGACGTAGCGACCGGTGTCGGCGTAGTTCCGCAGCGAGATCACGCATCCCGACAGGACGAAGAAGCCCATCACCGCCTCGATCGAATAGGAGCCGATGGCGACGATAGGCGCGTATTGCGGCAGCCCAGGGCCTTCGAGCCAGACGTGGTTGAGCATCACCACGAGCGCACAGGCGGCGCGAAGGAATTCGAGGGTGGGAAGCCGCCGCTCGTGCACGTCAGATGCGGAGTTGGTTGAAGATGAAGCGCGGCATGTGTCGCAGAACCAGCATGATCGGCATCCACTTGAACGGAGCGTAGACCACGGGCTTCGCGTTCGCGATGGCACGCACGGTGGTCCGCGCCACATCGCGCGGAGTTGCCAAGCGCACGCCCTTTGCCTTGTAGCGCGCCGCCATCGGCGTATCGGTCGGACCGGGCTTGATCAGCACCACCTTGACGTTCGTACCGGCAAAGCGATGGTCGAGACCTTCGGCGTAGCGCGCCAGCAGTGCCTTGGCGGCACCATACACGTAGTTCACGGCACGGCCTCGATCGCCCGCCACCGAACCGATGATGGCAATGGTGCCATGGTCGGCCGCCGCAAACCGGCGGGCAAAGGCTTCGGCGAACAAGGCGGGCGAGACGGCGTTGATGTCCAGAGCGTCATGGCACAGGCCGAGATCGGCTTCGCAGGCGCCCGGTTCGGGCAAGACGCCGTGGGCGATCAACACGACATCGACGGGGCCGGCTGCGTGCGTCTGCTCGGCGATGCGCTCGATCTCGGCCACGGCACGAAAATCCGCCGTCAGGACGTCGATGATGGCGCTAGGGCTGCGGATCCGCAGGTCCTGGGCAATCTGCTCGCCGCGCGTGCGGTCGCGTACGACCAGGGTGAGATGGGCCGGGCTTTCCTCCAGCCACACACGGCAGCACTGCTCGGCGATAGCAGAGGTGCCGCCAACGACGACGATACGGGGCATCGCGGCCATTCTAGACGCCCATCAGCCGGCGCGACATGGCCGAACTCATCGCCGGATCTCGATAATGCAGGAATTCCTGCAAACGCGGGTAAGTGGCCTCGAACATTTGGCGCGGCATGCGGGCGTCCTTGGCGGGATAGATGCGTCCGCCGGCGCCGCGTACGATGGCATCAAGCCGCTCGAACAGCGAGCCGGTCGTCGGACGGTTGCTGAAATCCAGGGCCAAGGTGACGCCCGGCTGGACGAAACTCAGGAGGCCCGCTGGCGCGCGCGGACCGAACGTCTTGAGCACGGCGAGCACCGAGCCGTCGCCGGATCGGGCGATCTCGCGAAGCATCTCGGCGGTTGCGTCGCGGGCGGCCGCGGGGGGCACCACGCTCTGGTATTGATAGAAACCCTTGGGCCCGTACATGCGGTTCCACTCGAGGACTGCATCGAGCGGAAACAGGAACTGCTCCTGCGGAACGGTGCGCGGTGCTTTGTGACGGCGGTTCAAGGCGTAGTAGGTGGCGTTGAGCGGCCTCAAGGTGAACCGGTTGACTAACGAAAAGGGCGGGGTCAACGGCATCGAAAGTCGCCGGTCCCGCGGCAAGGGGCGGGACTGGTCGGCGGCTTCGCGCGCCTGCAGGAAGAGGCCGCGCGGTCCGGGCGCCGTGCAATCTACCCAGGATACCGTGTGCTCCCATCGCTGGTGCGCCGAGTCGGATAGCGCGAAGAATTCGTCGAGCCCGGCATACGGCACGATCTCTGCCTCCAGCCATGGACCTTTGGCGGGCTTGAGCTGCAACTCGGCTTCGACGATCAGTCCCGTGAGACCAAGGCCGCCGGCTGTTGCGCTGAACCACTCCGGCCGCGACTGCGGGCCACACCTGATCACCTCGCCGTCGCTGCGCATGAGCTTCAAGGAGACGACGTGATCGGCGAAGGTGCCGGTGCTGTGATGATTCTTGCCGTGAACGTCGTTGGCGATGGCGCCGCCCACGGTCACGAGCTGTGTGCCGGGAACGACCGGCAGGCTCCAGCCGCGCGGAAGCATCAGGCGCTGGATATCGCGCAGCACGACACCGGACTCGCACACGAGCCGACCGGTCGCCGCATCGAAGCCGATGAAGCGATCGAGACCGCGGGTGCTGAGCAGCATGCCGTCCGGGTTGAGGCAGGCGTCGCCGTAGGAGCGCCCCATCCCGTAGGCGATCGCGCTGCCCTTTCGGGCCGCGAGGACGCGCGCGACTTGCTCGCGGTCGCGCAAATCAACCACGTCATGAGGCAGAGCCGACAGGCGCCCCCACGACGAGACGTTCCTCATGCTACTTGCGTCCGGAAGACGAAGCGTTTGTCGATGCGATATTTGATGTAGTAGCCGATGGCGAGGCCGATCAGCGCGCCGACGTATCGCATGTTCTTGTCGGCGAATACTGCATTGAAGCCGAACTCGAAAAGCCAGAAGATCAGCGTGGTGAGCGCGCCCACCGCGGTGTACTGCAAAAACACCTGGACGTCGTGCAAGGCGCTTCGGCTGCGAAAGTTGAAGATGAAAATCTTGTCGAGCACGTATTTTGCAACGAGTCCGACACCCGTGCCGACAATCACCGAGACCAAAAGCCTGTAGGGGCCGGAGTAGAGCCGTACTACGACTTCCTGCGCCCCGATGTTCAACGCCGTCGCCATCATTGCGAACAGCGTGTAGTTCAGCACCAACTTCATCAGACAACCGTAGCCAGCCTGGCTGCCTGCCAGTATAAGTCGGCTGGAGACAATGACGCCATCGATCGCGACCCAGGCCGGCGGCCTGCTACGGCTCCTGCGGCCCAAGCAGTGGATAAAGAATGCGTTCGTGATCGCCCCTTTGATATTCGCGCATGCCTTCCTCGAGCCACGGTCGATCCGCAATACCGTGATCGCGGTCCTGCTGTTCTGCTGCGCCTCGTCGATTACCTACATCATCAACGACCTGCACGACATCGAGAAGGATCGGCTGCACCCGACCAAGCGGCTCAGTCGACCCCTCGCCGCGGGGACGGTAACGCGGGCGGCGGCATTCGCCGCGCTTGTGGCGCTCGGCGTGGTGCTCAGTCTTTCGTGGTTGTGGTCGGCGCCAACCGCGGTCGCGCTCTTTGCCTATCTGGCGCTCAATCTCGCCTATACGTTCTTCCTCAAGGATCAGCCGGTCGCAGATATCTTCTCGATAGCGGTGGGCTTCGTGCTGCGCGTCTATGCCGGGGCGGTCGCGATTTCCGTTCCGCTGTCGAGCTGGATGGCGATCACGACCCTGTGTCTCGCGCTCTACCTGGCATCGATCAAACGACGCCAGGAGCTCGCCACCGTCGGAACGGGCAGCCGGCGGGTGCTCGACCACTATTCGGCGGAATTGATCGACCGCTACGCCGAGATGTCGGCGGTCGGCGCGTTGATTTTCTACAGCCTCTTCGTGATGTCGTCGTCGCCCGGTCTGACGCCGACCATTCCAGTCGTGATTTTCGGCTTGTTTCGCTACTGGTATGTCGTCGACAAGCTGGAAGGCGGCGAATCACCGACGGATGTGGTGCTGTCCGACATTCCCTTGGCGCTCACCATCGTCATCTGGGGCGCGATTTGCGTGTTCGCGCTGCTGCACCGCTAGGGTTCTGAATCGCGACGGGATGGCGAGGCGACTTGGGGGCTGTTCTGCTCGATCCAGCGGCGCGCCTCGTGGATGCTGCGAAAGACATGCGCCGGCCGGACGTCGGCCGTCAGCTTCGCGAACAGCGCCGCCACCGCATTTTGCTGCTCGTGCGCCACGATCGCCAACGGCGCCGGTGGCCCGCCCTTGTGGGCCGCCCGCACGACCGCACCGAACGCCTCGAGTTCCGCCGCCGTCACGACGGGGTTGCAACCGGCGATGTCGACGATCTTGCGATAGTCGAGCAAGCCGCCTTCGACGATCTCGAGAAAGAATCGCCCGAGGTCCTGTCGGGTGAGGTCGCCGCTGGCAACGCCGATCAACAGGCGCTCGAAGCGCGAGACCGTGATGCGCATTGGCATGGTTAGCCCGGCTCAGATGGATTGTCGGAGATCCAGCGGCGAGCGTCGTGGATGCTCCTGAAGACGCTGGCGGGGCGCCCGTCGATGTCCAGACTGGCGAAAAGCTTGGCGAATTTCCCCCGCGTCGGGTCGGCGACGAAGGCGAGGGCGCCGCGGCGTCGATTGCCAATCTGGACCTCGCGTATGGCCAGCACCAGCGCTCGGAGCTCCTGTTCGGTAAAGGCGGGATGCGCGTCGATGACATCGATGATCTTGCGGTAGTGGACGATATCGGCGCGCCTGATCTCGAGGGCGAACTTGACGAAATCGGTGATGCTCAGTTCCCCAGTGGCTCTGCCAATCAGCAACCTGTCCGGGTGATAAATCGTGAGCTCGATCGGCATCGGCTGCCAGTATGAAAGACCGGCAGGCTATCCGACAAGCAGGCGCTGGTTTCAATTGCCGGATTCGGCACCGGCACTGCAGCTTGCGCGATCAGTCGTAAAATTGCGGCGAATGCCTGAGCCTGTTGAAAGTCGGCAGATCATGGTTGATCCACAGCTCGGCTTTCTTGTCCGCGACGATCTTGACGATGCGCGCATGCGAAGCATGGGTCTGCTCGGCGCTGGTATTGAATCCGGGCACGCGATCGTTGTCCCAGTTGTCCTTGAAGTGCGCAAGGTCGCCGGTAAGCACGATCCACCCGGTCTTGGCGAGATGGACGAGAAGCGATTCATGGCCGGGCGTATGGCCTGGGGTCGACAGGATCGTCACGCTCGAATCCCCGAATACGTCATAGTCTCCGGCGAGTTGCCTCATCGGCCGATCTTTCTTGAACGGCGGCTGCTTGCCTTCCGCGAAGGCCCAGTCGACTTCGGCCTTCTGGATCAGGAGCGTCGCGGCGGGAAACATGTCGACGTTGCCGACATGGTCGCCGTGGGTGTGCGAGACCGCCACCAAGGCGATATCGGACGGCTTGAGATCGAGCTCGGCAAGCTGGGCAGCGAGCGGCTTGCTGCGCGTGGCGCGACCGACGGCGTTCTCGAGCGGCCGGTTGGCGAGCGCGTCGGGATAGCCGGTGTCCCACAGCACCCACTGGTTGCCGTGCTTTATCAGCGTGCAGGTATCGGAAAGCTCGATCGGCTTGCCGACATTGACGCCCGGCGACCAGCGCGACTGGTCCTTGGCGGAATTGTGTCCGCAGTCCATGACATAAAGCCGATCCGCGGTCTGGGCGGCGGCTGGCAAGGCGAACACAAGCGAGATGAGAAAAGCGCTGGGACGCATGAGTGACCTCCCCGATTTGTGCCGCGAACGTATCGAAAAATAACGCAACTTGCCCATCAACCATTCGTTAGATGGGAACTTACCGAAGGAGCGAAAGCCATGATGAAGCAACTCGTTTTGGCAGCGTTCTTGGCGAGCGGCGCGATGGCGGCGTATGGACAGACTCAGCAGGCCGCGCGTCCTGCCGATTCCGCTCCCGCGCAGCGCACGGTTTCCACGGGCGATTTCGACGTCCACGGCAACATGGCCGGAAGCGCGATCATCGGCGCCAAGGTGAAGAATGCGGACAAGCAGACGGTTGGCTCTGTCGACGACCTCTACTTGGACAAAGACGGCAGCATCAAGACTGTCGTGATCGCCGTCGGCGGCTTCCTGGGCGTCGGCTCCAAGGCGGTTGCCGTCAAGTGGAGCGACCTGAAATATGGCCGCGACGGCGACTCACTGGTGATCACGACGTCGCTCTCCAAGGATGACTTGAAGGGAATGCCGGACTTCACGGTATCCGAGCGTCGCAAGCCCGCGCCGCCGTCCGCCGCGCCGGCTTCGCGCTAGCGGCGGCGGTCCTCGTCGTCGGTTTGCTCCCCGTTCCCCGCCGGCTCCGGCTTGGCGGGGACGGGCTTGCGCTCGGCGGGGCCGGGTTGGCTGAGCGCCACCGGATCGCTGCCCGGGAAACTCCCCTTGAGAGCTTCGTCGAGCTTTTTGTCTTCCTTCGCCTTCTTGGCTTGCTTGATCTTGTGCTGGCTCATGCGGGATCAACATCCCGATGCAGCCGAGGTTGCACGCCCGATCAGGCGGATTCGCCGGCCTGCATGTCGAGCCACCGTCGGGCGGCGTGCAATTCGCGGAAAATCATCAATGGGCGATTTACTTGCGCCGCGGCAGCGAACGTCTGCGCCTGCGCGTAGCTCTCCTGCGTGGTGGCGACGATTGCGACGGGCCCGACCTGCCCGTGCTGGGCGTAATAGACAACGCGCTGTCCGAGAGCTTTCAGATTTTCTTCGCTCAACGCCTTGGGAGTATGCGTGATCTCGAAAATCTTGCGATAGGACATTCCGCCTGCGGCGGTAACCCCGGCAAAATACTTCTCGATGTCGGCCACCGTCACCTCGTCCTTCGCAACAGCCATGACGAGCCGCGAGGGATGCGAGATTGTCCAGTGAACCGGCATGTCCCCCGAGTCCGTGGTCAGGCCGGGGGCGGAGTGGAACTCGTGGTGGCGCAGCGCTGCACACCGAGCGGTGTGAGAAGTATTCGCCCGTCACGCTCTTCGACCAGCGCCAGGCGCTTCAGCCGGGCAACCGACGTCGCGCGCAAATGCTTCGGCTTCGAGATGCCGTTCGCCACCCTGCGCAACGCATTCTCCTCAGATGGACTGAGCGGTGCGAGCAAACCGCGTTCCATGGCAACCTCATGCCGTGTCCGCCAATATCGAAGCCCGTTCACGGAAGGGGCGCAACCGAACAATTGAGAAGTTTCTGTGATTCGTAAGATAGTGTACGCCGAGTGAAGTTGCTGTTGCGATGCAAACATCCATCGCGCGAATCCGATTGGGATTGCGCCAAGCGAGAACGTCGATAGGTTCGCTGTCGGGTGGGGTTTGGGGGCGTCCGCAATGAGTCCGCTATTGGCGGTCACGATGCTGTTCTTCGCCGTGGTCGGCGGCATCATCGGGTGGCGCCGCGCCACCAAGCCCATCTATCGCCGGTCCATGTTCGAGCCCGATCCGCCATCGGGCATGACACGGCGCGACTATGATCGCCAGGTGCGACGGCGCCGCAAGCTCTGGCGCCTCTTTATTACGTTGCTCTACGCCGTGATCGGCGCGCTGGTCGGTTTGGCCTTTTTGTTCGTCATTCGCCGCTAGCGGATCGCGCAACGGCGGCGGGCGACGAGCGTTCCCTCCGAGACCGAGCCAGACTGTGAGGGAGGTCTCATGGGCCGTTGGCTAATAGTGGTATCTGTCGCAATCATGGCCAGTTCGACCATGGCCATGGCGCAAACCTCGAAAGCGCCGACCAACCAAAGCGCCGAGGAGATCGTGATCAAGGAGAAGCTCGATACGGCGGGCGTCAAGAACCTCAAGAACTTGACACGTCAGCGTGACGGCACCTGGCATGCGCGCGGCGTGAAGGACAACACTGAAATCGCGGTCGTGGTCGATACCAACGGCAATGTGATCTTTCACTAGCGATCGCGTTGGCCAGGCGATCGCGCCGTCAACGAAAGATCAAGGGGATGTTGTCGTGATGGCGCCTCATCAAGGGCTGGTCGGTGAACAGCACGAGGAAGAGATGGCGAAACATCCGGCCAATCTCGGGATCTTCCGGAGCGCTGCCCACTGCGCTTGCGACGGCTTGCGACATCATCTGATCGTTGCGGCAGTAGACAGCGAACAGGTCGACGTGACCAGCGAGGCCTGGTTTGTGGGCGATCTGATTGCTGCAGACGCGCGTGGCGGTCAGGTCGTTCGCCGGATCGAACACCAGCACCAGTCGGTACCAGGGATGAGGCCGTTCGGCTGGTGGCGTGTAGGTAAAGGTGAGCCGTGGCCTCGGGCGATTGACCTGCAGAACTGGCAGCAGTCGGTTGCGGATGTTCTCCGGCGACAGGGACGGGAAGGGATTTCCCGACACAATCACCTGAAAAGTTTTGTTATTGGTTGCGGCGTAAAATTCAGAGAAGTCGTATTGGGGTGCATAATCGAAGCCGCCGACTCCGGCATCGGCACAGCCTGGCGCCATCGCCAGGGTCGCCAGCAAGCCGAACAAGAGCCTCATGGCATGACAACGCGATCCGGTGCGACCGCGTTGCCGGATTCGCAATACTGGTCAAACGAAATCGGTTGCGACGTTAGCCGATATCGATCGGTTCGAACTTGGCCGTTCGATCGAGATCGAGCAAAGCGAAGGCCTCGTCGAGCGAGGACACGATCAGCGGTTCCGGCAAACCCGCAGCACTCTGCTGGTCGCGAATGATGCGGGCGAATTCCGCTCCCGCTTGGCGGGAGGCCACGACCACGCGGCGCTCGGAGATCATGGCCGGGCGCTGTCCGCGCTGCGCAATCTTGCTTGTCGGGACGGCGAGGGCATCGACACCGCTGAGGTCATAGATCGCGCGCACGCCGCTGCGCCCGGCAAGGAAGCGCAACACGGCGCGATCGTGCGTCTCGATGTCTTCTGAGGACAGCACACCGGTCGCCCGCGCCATCAGCACATTGTGCCGGCGCTCGAACCAGAGGGTGATCATTTCAACTTGGCCGAAAGAACGGATCGCTGATCGCGAAGCCGCGACACGGTAAGAAACGCCAGCCCGCCCTCGCGATGGGGCCCGTCCTCGTGATCGTGGCAAGAGCTGACATGAAAGCGCTACGTCTTCTTCTTCTGGTTCTTCGGGTCGGAAAGCCGCGCGATCCTAGGCGACCCGCGCACGCAGCGTAAAGCAAAGCTTAGTTCAGAGACTCTGCTCGAAGTTGCCAGCCAGCATAAATGTTTTGGCCGGCGTGTCTCTGCCGTCGCTATGGACTATTGCAAATACAACCAAAGGAGGACGCGAGCTCAGGACAGCGACGACGCTAGGTTCTTTATTGCTCGCTTCGCCGGCCCTTCTGCGGCCCGATAAGCTGCTGATCGGGTGGCCGAGCGGCCTGCTCGATCGTCACCGAGGCACCCTTGCTCGCCCCGTCGATTGCATGCGTGCGCGGTGAATCCTGGTCCGGCGCGATCAGCTCCGCTGAATTCTCGTTGGGAAACGTTGGGCCCGTACTGCTGTGCGGGCTCGGCGACTGGGCCACCGCCGAAACGCTCATTGCAATGATGGCGCCGCTTAGCGCAATCGAAATGCGCGCAATGTGCGCAAGCATGATGCTCTCCCGGTCAGGGCGAAACATCACGTCAACACGGGAACGGCCGAAAAGGTTGCGCCGGCCAGCCGCGGGCGACTGGTCAGGAGAAGGGCTCAGCCGCGCGCGGGCAGCGCGTGAAAGGCGGGATCACTCAACAGCGCGGAAACCGCGACCGTCTTGGTTTCGCCGGTGGCCATTTGCTCGATCAGCGCGTGCGGAATGCCGCGCAGCAGGCGCACCGCGGCGACGCGCCAACGTATATCGTCACCGCCGGCGGTGCCGATGCCGACACCGAGCGCGAATTCGGCACCTTCTGCGAGGGAAGGCGGGCGAAACATGCGGGTCTTGAGGTTCGAGAGGGCATTCAGCATGGTCTTGTCCTCAAATTGCCTTTGAGTTGCAGACAGTAGTATGATTGTTGCTATGTTACGTTAGGTTTAGCGTCTAAGCCATTCAAATCTTTTAACGATCAGACAGTACTTCCATGAAGGGCCTCTTCCTCCTGCATCTTGTGGCCGCCGTGCTGTCGGCCGTCGCCCTATGGTCAATGCGCTATGAATTCACCGAGAAGCCTGCGAGTCGGCTGCAATGGGCGGTTCCGCCGGCCCTCGCGCTCATCGTTGCCGCGATCCTGCTGTATGTGTCACCGGGCAAGCGCTTCGAACTGTGGACGGCGGCCATCATCCTTGGCCTGGTGATGGGATTGGGCGCTGGCGTGATTCTGAAAGTCGACAAGGATTTCGAACGCAAGTTGGTGCGCGTACAGCGTGCCTGGGATGGCATCGGTGCAGCAACCCTGCTGTTCCTGCTGGCTCTCACGCGTCTGATCACTTCCGATTTTACAGGCCGGCATTCGGGGAAGTACGGCCTGCTAGGCGCGATTGCTGTCTTTCTCGCGGTTTTCCTGTTCGGTCGCGTGATCACGATGCGTTACTACACGGCGCCTCGATCGATTCATCTCGACATGACACAAGGCGAGAAGCCCCGCACAGATTAGGTCGCAGTATTGACCTATTGGCTGGCAGGGGCGCTAGTCCAGCCGGCTGGCGAACCAAGCGCGGGCGCTCGACCTCACCAGCAGGCCGAGCGAGAGGACCTGGAGCGCGCCCTGAATGAGCGACAGGGCGGCGGCATAGTCGATCACGCCGGTGTGCTTCAGCAGCGCGAACCAAGGCGCAGTACCAAGCGCCGAGAGTACGATCAGGATCCACTTGCAGGTCGTGCTGCGGCGGCGCGTGATGCCGAAGACGAGCACGGCGACCACTGCGGTGATCGCCAGCAGCGCGGCGATGAAGGCAAGCTGATTGACCCTGCCATGCAGCACGGTGTGATAGGTGAACGTGGCATTGGCCCAGCCGACGACCATCGCGGTGATCTGCACCCGCTCGAACAGGCGAATGGAGTAGGGGATCGGCGGCGGCGGAGCGTCGCCGAGGCCGAGACCGGCCGCAGGCATCGCTGACATGGGCCGATTATAACATCAGCTCAGCCTCGCCGGAGCCCGCCAGGCGGCGGTTCTTGTACCGTTTGTTACTGAGCGGGCAGCGGTCGTTACGCCCGGTTGGAGAGAAATCTCCGGCCGCGGTCGGTGACTTCGACGAAGGGTCCCTTGCGTGCGACGTAGCCGCTATCGGTCGCCTCCTCCCATACCGGAAGACGCGGGCAAGAGGTGCGCCAGCCGTCCATCACCTCGGCATGAGTCCGTGGCCGACGCTCGAGCCATTCGAGCAGGTCGCAGATGAGCGGAGTCAGTGTGTCGGACATCCTGACATTGTGCGCTGCCGGGCGCTTTGGCGCCAATACATGGAAATCGCCCCGGCCATATTCGCCGGATATACGGGCTCAGAGCCCCATATCGGTGATTGCCTTGAGGAAGGTCGTCAGGTCGGACGGCTTGCCGGTCTTCTTGCAGTATTCCTCGAACTTGGCCGGCGTGATGTCGACCATGCGGATGGCGTGCCGCCGGCTCTTCCAGTCGGCCATCTTCTTCTGCTCACGGAACAACCACTCTTCGTAGGTGCAGGAAGGGTAGTGCTTCACGGTGCGCTGGAAGGTGGCATGGTCCTCCGGCGACTTGACCTTGGCAAAATACTGGACGGACATGCAGCTACTCCGGGCGACTATCTTGGAACATCGCCTTGTAGCATGACGCGATAAAGATAGCGCGTCTGGCTCATGTCGTAGTCGCCGTTTGCCTTGTGCAGAAGACAGCGGTTGTCCCACATCACGAAGTCGCCGGGCTTCCATCGATGACGGTACTGGAAACGGGTGTCCGTGCAGTGCGCGAGCAGGTCGTCGAGCAGCGGCAGCGCTTCCTTGTTGTCGAGACCCAGGATGCCCTCGATGCGGATCGGGTTGATGTAGATCGCCCGCTTGCCGTTTTCGGGGTGCGTGCGCACCAGCGGATGCAGCGTCGCGTTTGGGATGCGCTCCTTGTCTGTGCTCGACAGGTTCATCAGTTTCCGTGCGCTGTGCGTGCTTTGGTAGACGTGGATGCCCATTAGCGAGGCGATGCGCTCGCGCGTCTTTTCCGGAAGGGCCGTGTAGGCTGCCGCAGTGTTCGCATATTGGGTATCGCCGCCCTTGTCCGGCAGGGAAACTGCGTGCAGCACTGTCGCCTTGGGCGGCCGCGCCGCATTGGAATGGTCGGTGTGCCAGCCGTCACCGGGGATGTAGCGCGTGCCGTCCGGCCAGCTGTCCTGGTTCGAGACATAGTAAATCTGCGGGCAGCCTTCGATGGAAAAGCGCGTGTTCTGCTGCCGGAAGATTTCGCCGAACATCTCCACGGCGGTGACGACCTGTTGCGGCGCTAGATGCTGATCGCGGACCACGAGCACATGGTGATCGACGAAGGCACGATTGAGGGCCGCCTTGGTTGGCGCGTCGAGCTCGGCCGTCAGATCGATACCGAGTACCTCGGCGCCGGTATGATCGCTCAATGGGCGTATATGCATGCCAAACCTCGCTGGATCGCCGAAGCACTAGATTAGGCAATTTAAGGCACTTGTGACGTCACTTTATCTGCAAGTACAATGCAATCTTGAAAGGCAGGCCTGAGCTACGGTGATAGCTGGGGCGTCGAGGGAAATTTGGGTTCAAATCCAGCGTTCTGCAGGTTCGGGCTAGCGCTTGTCGGCGCGTTCTTGCTGTTCACCACGTCTGCGTTTGCGCAGGAATTTTCCCCCGCGCCGCTCAGCGTGCCGCCCGTGATGGCGCCGACGCCGCGCGCGGTTAGTCCAGCGCCCACGCCACAAGCCGCCGATACCCACGTTGAGTCGACCGAACTCGGCTTCCAGCCGGGCACCGGCCCAGCAGTCGGCCGGACCGTGAGCTATCGCCACAAGCTTTACGTAGTGACGGACATCCGCACCGTGGGCGGCGGGCCGGCGTTCTCGGGCGGCAGCAAGTTCGCCATCGCGCCGGCTGGCCGCAGGCTGAGCGTGGGCCTGAAGGCCGTCGATCCGGAGAAGCTGGCGGCGCTCGGCGGCCGCGACCTGTCCTTCAACTGATCAATCCCGGCCGTTGGCCAGCGCGCGCAGGATGCTGCGTGTCTTGGTGCGCAGGACGTCGACGCATTCGCAGGCGACACGCTCCAGCCCTTCGCGATCCAGGATCGTTATGCGGCCGCGGCTGTAGCGGATCAGGCCGGCGCTCTGCAGCTCCTGGGCGATCAGGCTCACTGTGGGCCGGCGGACGGCCAGCATCTGCGCCACGAAGTCGTGCGTCAGTTCGATCTCGTCGCTATCGATGCGGTCGCTCACCTGGAGGATCCAGCGCGAGAACCGCCGTTCGACCGAATGGAGGGCGTTGCACGCCGCGGTCTGCTGCATCTGCACCAGGGTCAGCTCACTCGACAACAGCACGAGGTGGCGCAGTGCCGGACTCTTGTCGAACGCGGCACGAAAATCGCCGACGCGCATCTGCAGCGCGCGACCGGAAATTTGCATGATCGCCCGTGTGTTCGTGCGATGGGCGCCGAGCGCCCCCAGCACGCCGAAAATCGCCTCCCGTCCGAGCGTGGCGCTTTCGATCGCCGATCCATCCTGCATCGTGGTGAGTAGCGAGATCATTCCGCTCTCGAGGAACAGGACGTGGTTGATCACCTCGCCGGGCTCACTCAGCACCTCGCCTTGTCGCAACTCCACAGGCTTCAGAAAGGGCTGGAGCAGGGCGAGTTCCTTTTCGGGCAGAGCGGAAAGGAACAAGTTTCTATGCGCCAGATTCTCCATCACGGCGGCAATTCCTCTCGTTGTTATGCCGCAGCGATTCTGGGCAGAGGCATCAGACGCGGATCGTCTGGACCGGCCGAATGTAGGGGGATGATTCGGGACCGGTCGGTCCTCTACCGAACATTGACTGCGGAACGAGATAACGGGAGACGTGCGGCGGATGTTCCCGACGGACTCGCCGAGACGGAATATGGCGTTCGAACGGCGAGGCTGCGGCAGCCGCTCCGTCGGCTTGAACGTCAGCGCGGCAGCGAAAAGCCGTTGGCGATGAGCAGGCGTTCGAGGATGGGAATGCCCGTGGCGGTATCGCCTTGCTGGCATTTGGCGACGCCGACCCGTCCCTCGAGACTGGAGCCGGCAGCGGCGCGCCGCTGTCCGAGTTCGTCGCCCGAAAGATAGCGGCCGTACATCTCGACAAGGCGATCGCAGTAGGCCCGATCGCCGCGCGTTCCCTGAGCGGCGGCGGGAACGCCGCATGTGATCGCCCCGCCGAGGGCGATTGCCGCGGCAGCTAGTATTGATCGATCGAACATCCTGCCTCCATCGTCACTCGAGCCATGATTTGCTCGTCTGCATGTTGCTGAAGATCTGGCTCATGACCGCACCCGCCTGCTGGCGCGGCAAGGTCGATATCGCACGGAACATCGCCACGGCGAGGCTGCAGTAGGAAGCGTATTGCGATGGCGTCACCTTCGACGGGTCGGCGAGAAGCCGCACTTCGGTGCCGAATTGGTGCGCAAGCTTTTCGTGCACTGCTCGATATGTCGCCTCGATCGAGGGCTCGGATGACGACGATTTGCGTCGCTCGGTCGAGCGCAGCACCGCCTCCGACAGCGCCATTTCGCGGTCCTTGAGACTGTCGGGCAGCAGGCCCGCGAGATTTCCGCTCGCTCCCCCGGCAGCGTAATGAAAACAGGCGGCGGGGTCGCGCCGGCCGACGGCCTCGTACTGGTCGGCCATCAGCGCTGCGTAGTCGGCGAGCAGCTGGTCGTCGGCATAAGCCATGCGGGCGAGGATCAGCGGCGCCACCTTGCTGGTGCGCAGCTCGTCCATGATGCGTCCTTCAGGGATCCCTGCGAAATAGCTGCGGTAAAGGCTGTCGACGATCATCTGGAAGGAAGCGGGCTCGTTCGCGGCAATAGCATCGAACAGCGGAGTCCGGCGCAGCTGCATCTCAAAGCTTTGCGCGTCCGGCCGGACGCCGAACCCTGAGGCTGCGAAGCGGTAGTTGTCGGCGATGCCGGTGATGACATGCGCGTCCATGAGCTCGGCTACCGTCGGATACCACATCGTTCCCGAGGAAGCGCTGACTGCGCGCTGGGCGAAGGTGGCCGGGACGCCTGCCGTCACCAGCAATTTGCGCATGCTGTCGAATTTCTCGCTGCCGGCGAAGCTCTCGTGATGGAAGCCGAGGCGAGCTCCGGCCTTCAGCCAGCGTTCCCGTCCGGCGAGGAAAGCCACTGTGCAGGCAGAACTGCACGACGCCGAGGTGTAGGTGTCGAGGTGGCGCTCGCGGATCAGCCGGCCCAGCCTCTCCGCCTCGCCCAGCCGGCCGCCGCCGCTGTTCAGGTGAACGACCTTGAGCGCCGGAGCCTTGGCGAACAGGCGGGCGGCATCGTGCGCCAGGCCGTACTTGAAGCCGCCCGTCACTTCGGCTTCCGTTCCGTCGCGCATCAGGCGCAGGCTGTAGTCGGGGATTCCGGGATCGCCGAGGAACGCCATGCGCCAGGCTTCACTGAGCTGCGGCACGCCCGAGCCTGCGAGCGGCACGACGAGGCCAACCACCCAGATGAGCACCATCGCCTGGGCCGCGAGCGCCCAGGGCGCCGTCTTGTGCTCGGAAAGCCTTTCGCGCCGATAGCGCTGGGCCGCGCGCCAGATCCCGACCGATTGGAAGAGCAGACCGCCGGCTGCGACAGCCCATATCGCCGCCAGTGTCCCGATCAGGACATAGGGATTGAAGGCCTCGGTACGCGATCCGATGGCAATCAGATAGACCACGGCGAGAACCACAACATTGCCCAGCACGCCGACGGCCCAGAACGAGACCGCCAGGGAGTGATAGCCGTGCCAGTGACGTGTAAAGAAGGCCTTCAGAGCATCACATCCCGCCGGGATGGAAGCGCTTCACCGCGAAATAGCCCAGCGCAATAAAGCATACCAACGCCAACCCCTGCGCCACGAGGATGATCGGCTCATTGCCGACCGGGGCATACTGGTGCAGATGCGGGATCTTGGCGAAGGCCTGGATGATGCCGACCATCACGTTGAGCCAGAGCGCGATGGTCGCGCTCACGACATAGATCGGCCGCCACGTGCCGTAAAGGTTGCCGAGCCACAGCGCGGCCGCCGCGAGGACCAGCACGGCGAGCGAAATCGCGCCCACGATTTGGCCCGGTGTGATGCCGGTGCGCGGAAAGAAGAAGCCGGTCGCGCTGGTGGCGACGGTCGCGATCAGGAAGATGCTGTTGGACGCTCCGAGCGGACGCTGGCGCACCATGCGCAGCAGCACGTTCAGGCCGGCGAGGACTCCGACCAGGCTCAGTCCCACATGCACCAGGGTGAAGTTGTGCAATGTCAGGCCAAAGATCATCAAGCGACCCCTCGTGGGACATTGGTCTGGAACGCCGGCATCACCTGTTCGCCGAAACGGCGCATGGAAGCCATGTTCTGCTCGTGGCTCATGGCGCCGAATCCTGTCTGGCAGAGCAGATGCCGCACGCCGACATCGTGCAGCTCGGCCACCTGATCGCGCACGCGCTTGGGCGAGCCGTAGAGCGAGCCGGTTTTCAAGGCCTCGGACACGGCGGTCTCGTTCGACACACTGGGATCGTTCCAGGCGTTGAGCGCCGCGGCCTCGATGGTGAAGTCCGCAGGATTGTTTGCTCGGCGCATGTGGATCAGATGGTCGCGCGTGCCGGCCAGCAGCGCGGCCAGCTCGTCCTCCGCCTGCGCGTCGGAATCGGCGACATAGACGTTGCGCCACAGCGCGCTCTTTTCCAGAAGATGCGTTCGCTTGGCCTGGTCGTGGCCGCCCGCTTCGAGCCCTTTGGCGTAGATTGCCCAGCGCTCCTTGATGCGATTCACGGGCAGCCGCGCCGTCAGGATCGGCACCCCGAGCCGTCCGCACTCCTCGAACGAGCCCGGCGAGATGACGCTGCGCCACAGCGGCGGGCCGGGCTGCTGCACCGGCTTGGGCCGAATCTGCGGAACGTGGACCTTGTGGAAACGGCCGTCGTAGGAGAATGGCGTCTCGCGCCAGGCGCGCTCGACGATCTCGACGGCTTCCTCCATGCGTTCGCGGCTGTCGTGGCTGCGCATGCCGTGACCGACGAACTCGTATTCGTTGTAGACGGTGCCCTTGCCGACGCCGACATCGATGCGGCCGCCGCTCAGATTGTCCAGCAGGGCGAGTTGCACGGCGAGGCGTACGGGATGGTGGAACGGCATCTGCACGACCGCGAAGCCCAGCCGAATGCGCGACGTCTTCATGGCAAGCGCCGCGGCAAACATCAGCGAATCGCTGTAGACGCTCTCGCCGGTGAAGTAGTGCTCGGTCAGCCAAACATCGCTGAAACCGAGGGTTTCGGCGTAGCAGACCTGCTCGATCTGCTGGCCGATCCGCATTGCATCCTCGTCCGGCGAAGGCGACAGGCTGAGCGTCAGCCAGCCGAACTTCATCTACGATCCCCCAAACTTCGTCTCGGCGCCACAGTAGCACTGAACGGCGGCGACTTCACGGGGCGCTTCGCCGCGTTCGGGCAAGCGCGGCGGAAACGTATGAAACGGTACGGAAACGTCTGTCACCGTACGGCTATGTTCGAAACGCCCCGGATACGATCAAGACCTGGCGCCACCTAGACGAAGCCAGGCATTTGCATTGGAATGCGCCGGGGATTTTGGGAAGCCGGGGTTAGACAATGCCTACGCCTGCACGGGCGGAGCTCGAACGCGCTCTGCTCGAGATTCGTCGCGCGGCCGAAAGGCTGCGCAGCTATGAACCTGCACTTGCCGACCAGTTGAAATCGACGATCGGCCGCCACATCGTCCTGGTCGGACAGGCCCAAGGCCTGCCGCCCGAGGGCCGCGTGCAGTGCGAGCGGATCGTGGCCCAGGGCAAGGCGGTCACCGACTGCATCGAACGGGCGGTACAATATCCCGCCCAGATCACCGCCCGCGCCGACGTCCTCGACCGGGCGAGCATGCTGGCCAGGATGATCCGCGATCTCCTGGGATCGCTGTCGCCGCCGCCTCAGGCCGGCAATTCGTAGCCGATCTGGCTCTCGGCCTCGATCGTGCGCTTGACCGCGGACCGCTCCATCATCCTGGTGAAATGGCTGTCGAGGTGCGTCAGTCCCCGCGGCCGGTCGCGCGGCGCGTTCATGATGCGCCACCACAGGCGGAAGAGGTGGATGTCGACGATCGAGTAGCTGCCGAGCGCCCAGCCGTTGCCGCCGAGCTTGCGGTCGGCGACGGCCCACACCTCGGCGACATGCTGGAGGCCCAGTCGGCGGGCGGGGTGCAGCAGCGAGGCGATGAACGACATCCACGACACCGCCTGGGCCTCGGCCTCGAGACCGGCCGGCAGCAGCTTCGCCTCCGGGAAACGTTTGGCGAGATAGAACAGGCAGCCCGCCACCTCGGCGAGCGGCTTGCCATCGATCACGAGCGTCGGCACCTTGCCGGCGGGATTGATCGCGAGATACCAGGGCTCGCGCATCTCCTTCTTGTGGAACGACATGGCCTGCGCCTCGAACGGAGCGCCGATCTCGTGCAGTGCGATGTGGACCGCCATCGAACTCGAGCCCGGGGCGAAATAGAGCTTGAGCGCGGTCATCGTCCCGCCGTCACCTCTTGTACTCGACGCCGTAGGGCGTGGTTATCATCTCGAGCAGGTGGCCGTTGGCATCCTCGAAATAGACGCCGCGGCCGCCGTCGTGATGGTTGATCTCGCCAGGCATCTCCTTGTGCGGGCCGCCGTAGATCTTGACCCCGTCTTTCTTGAGCCTGGCGAGCCCCGCGTCGAATTCCCTGTCGTCGACCAGGAAGGCGTAGTGCTGCGTGCGCACGTCCTTTGAATCGACGAAGTCGAGCGTCACGCCGTTGCTCGTGCGCAACGGGATGAACGGCCCCCATTGATCGCCGGGCTTCACGCCCAGGATGTCGCCCAGGAACTTTGCCGATGCCTGCTTGTCGTGGGCCGGGATGATGATGTGGTTGAGTTGCGCCACGGCGACCTCCGTCTCCTAAGGCCGGCGCAGCAGCTCCGCTTCGGCCACGCCGGCCTCATAGTCCGCCGCCATCTTGTCGGCGTCGAACAGCACGCCGATCGGGTTCTTGGCGAACGGCTCGGTGTGGAAGTAGGAAGCGGCGCCGGCCTTGTCAAAGGCGTCGACCTGCAGCTCGACCTGGTTGCCGTCGGGGTCCTTATAATACATCGACACGGTCGGACCGTGATTGATGGTGCGCACCGGCACGATGCCCTCGGCCTTGAGCCGCCGGTAGGTGCCGAGGAGCTGTCCGAGATCGGCGAGCGTGTAGGCGACGTGGGCCAAGCCCCACGCCCTGTCCGACGGCTTCTCGAGTTCGGCGACCTGCACGAACGCCACGCGATGATGCTCGTCGTCGTAGGTGATGAAGGAAATGTAATCGTTCTCGAACACCTTCCGGGCGTTCAGCACCTTCATGTACCAGTCGCGGAGCGGCGCGCGATTGGCAGTGCGCAGCACGAAATGGGCGAACAGCGACGGCGAGACCGGCTTAGTGTCGAGGATGCGGCGGTTCTTGTCGGCGTGCGAGTCCATGAAGCCCTCCTCTTTAGTGGGCGTTCTTCGGCTCTCCGACCTGGCGCGGCAGGAGGGCCGTCAGCAGGCCCAAGCATAGCAGGAACGGCGTCGCCTGATAGACGGTCTCGATGCTGGTCATGTCGGCGAGCTTGCCTAGGGCGGCGGCGCCGAGGCCACCCAGGCCGAACGAGAAGCCGAAGAACATGCCGGCCACCAGCCCGACGCGGCCGGGCAGCAGCTCCTGGGCATAGACCAGGATCGCCGGAAAGGCCGAGGCCATGATCGCTGCGACCGAGACCGCGAGCACCGCCGTCCAGAACAGGTTGGCGTGCGGCAGAATCAGCGCGAAGGGCAGCGCGCCCAGGATCGAGAACCACATCACCGGGATGCGGCCCACCTTGTCGCCCACCCAGCCGCCGCCCAAGGTGCCGAGCACGATGCCGACCATGAAGGCCACGAGATAGAACTGCGCGGTGCGCACCGACAGGTGGAAGTGCTCGATCAGGTAGAACGTGTAGTAGGAGCCGAGGCTCGCCTGATAGACGTTCTTGGAGAACAGCAGTGTCACCAGGATGGCGACGGCGAAAACCACGCGGCCCCTGGAAAGACCGTGCGCGGCCGTCGTGGCGGCATTCTTGCCGCGCGCGGACGGGCGCTGGATCGTGGCCAGCCGGCTGCGGTACCAGCCGCCGACCTGGAACAGCACCGTCATGGCGATCAGCGCCGCGGCCGAGAACCAGCCGATACTGGACTGGCCGCGCTGGACGACGATGAACGCGGCGAGCAGCGGTCCCGACGCCTGGCCGAGATTGCCGCCGACCTGGAACAGCGACTGTGCGAGGCCGTAGCGGCCGCCCGCCGCCATGCGCGCCACCCGCGAAGCCTCGGGATGGAAGACCGATGAGCCGGTGCCGATGAAGGCGGCCGACACCAGGATCATCGGATAGGAGTGCGCCTGGCTCATCATCAGCAGCCCCGTCAGCGTGAAGCCCATGCCCACCATCAGCGAGAAGGGCTGGGGCTTCCTGTCCGTGTACAGGCCGACGACCGGCTGCAGCATCGAGGCGGTGAACTGGAAGGCGAGCGTGATGAAGCCGACCTGGCTGAAGGAGAGATCGTAGTTCTGCTTCAGGATCGGATACAGCGCCGGCACCAGCGACTGCATCATGTCGTTCAGCAGATGGCAGAAGCTGAGCGACAGGATGACCGCGAAAGTCGTGTTGTTGGCGGAAGTTTGCGCGGAGGAGGGAGTACGCAAAGATGCGGCGGTTGAAGCCGCCATCGTGTTGTCGGACATGGCACGGAATATAAAGGAGGGACGGCGCGCGCCCTAATGCGCTGTCGCAGGGCAGCCTTGCATGCTGCGGAACACCCCACAGTTTGTGGCGTTGTTGCAAGCGACAATGGCTCCCCCGAACGCCAGTCTTTCCGACATTCCCGCCCGCCTCGACCGCTTGCCCTGGAGCCCCTTCCATCGCCTGGTCGTGGTGGCGCTCGGCATCACCTGGATCCTCGACGGCCTCGAGGTGACGCTCGCCGGATCGGTCGCAGCGGCGCTGCAAACCAGCCCGCGCCTGCATCTCACCTCCGAGCAGGTCGGCTTGACCGGCAGCGCCTATCTGGCGGGCGCCGTGCTGGGCTCGCTCTATTTCGGTCATCTCACCGATCGGCTGGGCCGGAAGAAGCTGTTCAACGTCACGCTCGGCGTCTACCTCGTGGCGACGGCGCTGACCGCGGTGTCGTGGAACTACGAGAGCTTCCTCTTTTTCCGCTTCGTGACCGGCGCCGGCATCGGCGGCGAGTATTCGGCCATCAACTCGGCGATCCAGGAGCTGATCCCGGCGCGCCTGCGTGGCCGCACCGATCTTGCGATCAACGGCAGCTTCTGGGTCGGCGCCGCGGTGGGTGCGCTGGTTTCCGTGCTGCTGCTCGACCCGCGCCTGGTCGGGCCGGATATCGGCTGGCGGCTGGCGTTCGGCAGCGGCGCCGTGCTCGGCCTGTTCATTCTGTACCTGCGCCGCTTTCTGCCCGAGAGCCCGCGCTGGCTGATGATCCACGGCAAGCCCAACGAAGCGCACGACGTGGTGGTCGAGATCGAGCAGCGCGTCGTTGCCGCGATCGGGGTCGAGCTCGAGCCGGCGAAGGCCTCGCTGTCGCTTGGCACGCCGCATCGGCTGACGTTGGGCTCGGTGGCGCGCACCTTGCTCAAGCACTATCCGGGGCGCACCGTGCTGGGCGTGGTGCTGATGGGCTCGCAGGCCTTCATCTACAACGCCATCTTCTTCACTTACGCGCTGGTGCTGACCAGCTTCTACGCCGTGCCGGCCGACAAGGTCGGCCTCTACATTCTGCCCTTCGCGCTCGGCAATTTCCTGGGCCCCGTGCTGCTTGGGCCGCTGTTCGACACGCTCGGCCGCAAGCTCATGATCGCCGCGACCTACTCGTTGGCAGGCATCCTTCTCGCCGGCACCGGCGCGATGTTCCATGCCGGCTGGCTGACCGCGACGACGCAGACTGTGATGTGGACCGTGGTCTTCTTCTTCGCCTCCGCCGCGGCAAGTGCAGCCTATCTCACGGTCGGCGAATGCTTCCCGCTCGAGGTGCGGGCGCTCACGATCGCGCTGTTCTATGCCTTCGGCACGCTGCTGGGCGGCGTCGGCGGGCCGTGGCTGTTCGGGGTGCTGATCGAGGCCGGCGGCCGTGACGACATCCTCAAGGGCTACCTGCTGGGCGCCGTGCTGATGGTGGTCGCCGCGATCGTCGAGCTGCGGCTCGGCGTGCAGGCGGAGCGCAAGTCCCTTGAGGACGTCGCTCCGCCACTTTCATCCTTGAAATAGCTACGCTTCTACCGGCCTTGCGCGCTGGTTGTAGAGCAGCTTGGCCCGACGGGCCTGCTCCTCGGGCGGAAGCTTGCTGACGTCGTTCTGGAGATCGGAGCCGACCGCCATGCCCTTCTGCACCGCCGGGCGCGCCGCCAACTCTTCCTGCCAGCGCTTGAAGTAGGGGAATTCCTCGATGTCCTGGCCCTGGAGTTTCCAGTTGATGGTCCACGGGTAGCAGATCATGTCGGCGATCGTGTATTGGTCGCCCGCCAGGTATTTATGCTTGTAGAGCCGATTGTTGAGCACGCCGTACAGCCGGTTGACCTCGTCCGTGAAGCGGCGGACGGCGTAGGTTTGATCGCCATGCTGCTTGGTGTCGACGCGGCGGAAATGGCCACACTCGCCGCTCTTGGGTCCCTGGTTCGCCATCTGCCAGATCAGCCACTCGTTCACTTCATAGCGCGCCCGCAGGTCCTGCGGGTAGAACTTCCCGGCCTTCTCGGCGATGTACATCATGATCGCGCCCGATTCGAAGACGACGATCGGCTTGCCGCCGTCCTTCGGCTCGGTGTCGACCATCACCGGCATGCGGTGATTGGGATTCATCGCCAGGAACTCTTTGCTGAACTGATCGCCGCGGCCGATATTCACCGGTACGATCTTGTACGGCATGCCGCACTCTTCGAGCAGGATGGTGACCTTCTTGCCGTTGGGCGTCGGCCAGTAGTGCAGATCGATCATGTGGGATCCTCCTGGATTGGGGCCGAGCTTAATGGGCGACGACAAGCAAGAGAAGATGATCGGCCGCGCGCTGCGTCGGCGCGAGGACGAGCGCTTCCTCACCGGGCGCGGCCGCTACGTCGCCGATATCGCTGCAACGGATGCGCTGCACGGCCATGTGCTGCGCAGCCCGCACGCTCATGCCCGTATTCGCAACGTGGACGTTGCAGGAGCCAAGGCACTGCCGGGCGTGCGGGCGGTCTATGCCGGTCAGGATCTCGCGAGCCTCGGCACCATGCCCTGCCTGGCGGCGGTCAAGCCGCTCACGGCGCCGCCGCGTCACGCCCTTGCAATAGAGGCCGTGCGCCATGTCGGCGAGGCGGTGGCTTTCATCGTCGCCGATAGGCGGGAACAAGCGCGCGAAGCGGCGGAAGCGATCGTTGTCGAGTACGAGCCGTTGCCGGCCGTGGTCGATCCGGCCCATTCGGCGGAGGAAGCGTTTCGCGTGCAGCGCGGCGATCCGGCCGAGGTCGAACGCGCATTGGCCGCCGCCGCTCACATGGTCGAGGTGGCGCCGCTCAACAACCGCCTGATCGTCTGTCCGATCGAGCCGCGCGCCGGCATCGCACGCTACGACGCCGCGAGCGACACGATGGACCTCGAGCTAACCGGGCAGGGCCTGCACGGCATCCGCCGCCAGCTCGCCGAATTCATCTTCAAAGTTCCGGTCGAGCGCGTTCAGCTTCATGCGCCCGATGTCGGCGGCGGCTTCGGCATGAAGAATTTCCTCTACCCGGAGTGGATCGTGCTGCTGTGGGCGGCGCGCGATCTCGGGCGAACCGTGCGCTGGGAGGCCGATCGCGCCGAGGAGTTCGTCATGGGCGCGCAGGGCCGCGACATCGCCGCGCGCGCCCGCCTGGGGCTCGATAAGGACGGCAACTTTCTCGCCCTCGACGTCAGGTTGCTTGCCAATCTCGGCGCCTATCTCTCGGGCAACGGCCCCGGCGCCTCGGCGGTGGCGGCGATGACGGCGCAGGGCGGCATCTACGACATCCCGTTGATTTCAGCTGAAGCGCGCGGCGTCTTGACCAACCAGGTGCCGGTGGACGCTTATCGCGGCGCGGGAAAGCCGGAGGCCAACTATATCATCGAGCACGCCATCGAAGCGGCGGCGCGAAAGCTCGGGCGCGATCCGGTGGAGTTGCGACGGCGGAATTTGATCCGGAATTTCCCGCACAAGACGGCGATGGGCATGGCGCTCGATTGCGGCCGCTTCGTCGACAACCTCGATCAGGCGGTGATGCGCGCCGACAAAAAGGGCTTCGAGGCCCGGCGCGCCGAGGCGAAGGCCCGCGGCAAGCTGCGTGGCTTGGGGGTCGCGTGCTTCCTCGAGACTTCGCGCGGCGCCCCCAACGAAGGCGCCGAAGTGCGCTTCGGCACCGACGGCACGGTGACGATCGCCGTTGGCACCGAGTCGAACGGGCAAGGGCACGAGACCGCCTATTCGCAGATCGCCGCCGATCGCTTTGGCTTGCCCATCGAAACCTTCCGCTACGTCCAGGCCGATACGGGGCAGGTGAAAAGCGGTGGCGGCCATGGCGGCGCGCGTTCGATGCACATGGGGGGCGCGGCACTGGTGAAGGCGATGGATGCCGCGCTCGACAAGGCGCGTGAACTGGCCGCCAGCCTTCTGCAGGCGCGGCCCGACGAGCTCGAGTTCGCCGCCGGGCGCTTTGCCGTGCGCGGCAGCGATCGCGGCATCGATCTCGCCACCCTGGCGCGCGGTGCGGCCGAGATCGGCACCAACCTCGACACGCACGTGATGAACATGACCGATGTCTTCACCTTCCCGAGCGGCTGCCATGTCGCCGAGGTCGAGATCGATCCGGAAACCGGGGCAGTACAACTGCTGTGCTATACCGCCGTCGACGATTACGGCCGGCTGATCAATCCGCTTCTGACCGAGGGTCAGGTGCAGGGCGGCGTCACCCAGGGCATCGGCCAGGCGATGATGGAGCACACCGTCTACGACCCCGCGTCGGGGCAGCTCTTGAGCGGCTCGTTCATGGACTACGCCCTGCCGCGCGCCGACGATCTGCCGTTCTTCGACATCGAGCTCGCCGAGCTGCCGACCACGGCCAATCCGCTGGGCGTCAAGGGCTCGGGCCAGGCGGGCTGCATCGCCGCGCCGCAGACCGTGATGGCGGCGATCCTCGATGCGCTGCGGCCGGCAGGCGTCACCGAACTCGACATGCCGGCCACGCCCGAGCGGGTGTGGCGGGCATTGCGGCAGGCGCAATAAGAGGCAGCGGCTCAGTGTTTAGATACCGGCAGCAGTGCCAGCAGCTCGTCGCGCCAGGGGCCTTCAATCATGAACGGCGCGAGTTCGGCGTAAGGGATGATGATGGGATTGATCGCTGATCGCCGCGTTGCGCATATGATTTCGTCGTTCTCCGGCCAGAAGTCGACGTTGAAGACGGCCAAGCCGTCGAATGTCAGATAGAGAACCATTTGGCGATCGTCGCTGATGTTCCTTTCCTTGCCGGTCAAATAGTCGATGCAGCTCGTGACATGGGGGTCCGTGCTGTCGGCTGCCGTTATCGCGGCACGTCTCTCATGAGCTCGCAGCAGGCGGATGAAGTCGCTATATGCGCTCTCGCTACAGATGCTCAATAGCTCGCCGAACACGAACTGGAAATTTCCCTTGGTGAGGTCCCAATTCTTTCCGTAGCGCTCGTCGCTGAGGGGACACGCTTGCACGTGAGTGGTCGTCTGGCGGTCGAGGTCGAAAGTGAGGCCACGGATGATCCTGGTGCGGAAGCTGCCTTCGCTCCTCACGAGGCCAAGGTCGATGACGCTCACCAGCCGGTCGCTGGCATAGGTCAGGGCGATGTCGGTCTGCACTATGGCGGGACCGAAGGAAAGCTCGGCCCAGCCGTATTTCCTGCGGAGGGCATTTACCTCCTGCAATCGTCTTTCGTTGGCATGGGCATCGAGCAACGCGCCGCCATGTGCTGTTTCCAGGAGGGCATTGGCGACCCGCAGACTTCGCGCGTTCGGCATCCAGGTCAGGCGAGGAAATGCCAGGGCCGTCGACATATCCGTATGCAATCGCCACGCGATGCCGTTGGCCAGTCTCTGCTGGGGCCCCAATTCGACGCGAGCATGGCTTCGGTAGTAAGCGGCCCAGGTCGATCGATCGGGCAACGGGTCGGTGAAGATGCCCCAGCCATCGACGTAGTTGACGGCTCGGGCGCTCGCCACTGTCGCCAAAAGAAAAAGCAATGCGACAATGACCTTTTTCATCGGCTGCCCTGAGATGACGGCGGCCGAGTATGTGGACGCCACGTTTCGTGGGTCAACCAGGCTGCAACCAAATACAACCTACCGGATAGTTGGCGAGTACCGCGCCCCACATAGCGATGGTCGCCATCCTCGATGCATTGCATCCTGAATGACTAGGCGGCCGCTTCTTGCAAACCGCGATGCAACCCTTGTTTGATGGATCGGCGATCGCATCAATGTAGTGTAGGTTGCTGATGCAGCTTAGCCCTGGAGCTTCGAAGACGCTGGATGTCGTTCTCAATGTCCTCGGCTTTTTTGTGAGATGCGCGATCGGATTTGGTGTTTGCCTTTGGCTTTGCAGCGTCTTTTCTTTCGCTTACGGCTGTTTCAGCCCCGGGGCTTCGCCGGGTCTCCTCCAGCGCTTGGTCTATTGCCCGCTGACATCCATCTTCTTCTCCCTTGCTCCACTGGTGTTCGGCTTTCCACCCGAGGAAGTCATTGTATCGGCCATCGTCGCCTTGCCGATCGCCATCATTTGGGGGCGCGTTTGCCGTCGCCACTGTTTGCCGGTGAGGGAATGGTTTTGAGACCGTCGTCGACTTGGTTTTTAGGCTTCATCTACAATGCTGACGATGGACGGTGAGTCTCGGCCGATCTCCGGGCTTGTATGGATCCGCGCGGCCATCGCGCTCTTTCAGGTTGTCGTTCTGATCTTGGCTGTCGCGGTGCCGATACACATGTCGCCGCCGTGGGATGCTGCCGCATTGGCAGTCATTGTCGTGGTGCCATGCATCGCCGTCGCCGGTGTCGGCAATGTCCGCCTGCTCCCTCTTGCGATCTGGCTGGTGGCTTGCACAGCCCTCGTTTCAGGCTTCACTTTCCTCGCGGAGACATCGATTGATCGGTCGCTTCCCGGCGGCGCGGCTTTCGTGCGATCCCTCGCCAACTTGTCGATCGTGTCGCTTCTCGTGTTCCTGTGTCATTGCGCAGTAGCTGCCGGCGCGGCGGACGGCCGCTTGATCGCGCGTTGGTCGACCTATCTCGAAACATCGAGGGCGCTGGGAACTCGAGTCGTGGTAGCGGGGTTCGTCGTCGCGCTGTTTTGGCTATTCGTCATTCTGATCGCCCAGGGGATCGATCGATCTGGACTGGACGTGTCGAAAGCTGCCTGGACCCTCGACTGGTTCGCGCTGCCGGCAACCTTGCTCCTCGGAAACGTCGTCTTTCATGCAATCGACGTCCACGCCCGAAGAGCAAGTAGCACTCGGAGTCAGGGAGCATAGTTACCGTATGACTCGATCGGTTTCGTGCCCAGGATATGAATGCGATAGTCGTTGTGGCCGAGGATTGATCCTAATTTTTCGCCAAATCTTGTGTCCCTTTCGTCCGGGTCGTTGCGATGGTCGCTGGAATACATTCTATATCGATCGGGTAGGGCGCCCAGTTGTCCCTTAAACGAGTAATTGCCGCCTTCTCTGAGCAGGAGATCGCCTCCAATCTTGAGGGTAATGTTGCCTACGGTCTTGCGAGAGCCGAAATTGCTGCCGGCCCAGAACGGACGAGTTCCTTCGATCTTGTAGACGCCGGGTACGCCTCTTCGCAGAATCTCCTGCACGGCCGGAAAGTGCTCAGGCCTCACTGAAGATGTATCGATGTTATCCATCGAATATTGCGCCGGCCTGCCCGAACCGAAGAGCCATCGTCCAAGCGCATCGACAGGCCCGTGTACGACAGGCAGTTCATCAGGATCGAGTGCCTCGGCAGCTTCTGTGGCTGCGTTGAATTCCGCACTGCCCGGTGACGGCTCTGTGGGCGGCGCCACGCCACGAGCGCTAGACGTAGTCGGTTGGTCGGCTTGTGCGACCTGAGGGCCGTCATCCGGCCAGCTGGCCACGGTAAGCCTGGGACCGCCTGAGAAGAAATCGCCGCCGAACAGCGTCTGCATCACCGGCGTGAAGACCGGCAGCTTGGGTACGTTTGGCTCCGGCGGGTCGAGGTGCGAGCCCCATTCCAGCGGATAGCGTTCGGTTGCGGGAGACGAATCCGGACTGCCAGTGTTGTCGGAGTCGCTCTTGGGGTCGGTGTCCCAACCCCATTCGAGAGGATAACGGGCCATCCCGAGCTTATACGCCCGGTGCTAGAAGGAACCCGATTCTGTCGTATAGAACTTTTGCGCGCCCCTTCACTTGGCCTCGGAGAGAGTGTGGCGTAAAAAGTGGGACATTTGGCCTAAAGCCTTATTTCATCGGCATCAAACATGTCTCACTGGGTTGGGACATTTTGGTACATAGTGGGACGTTCCCGGGCGCCGGGGCTCGCAAGGATGGACCATGCCCAAGATCAACGGTGAGCGCCTGCTGGCCGACCTGCGGCGCATGGCCGAGTTCGGCCGCTACCAGACCGGCGTGCATCGCCCGCATCTGTCGCCGCAGGACGTCGAGAGCCGGCATTGGCTGGCCGGCCGCATGAAAGAGGCGGGACTGGAGCCGGTGATCGATGGCATCGGCAACGTAATCGGCCGCAGCGGCAAGAGCGGCCCCAAGCTCCTGATGGGCTCGCATACCGACACGCAGCCGCGCGGCGGCTGGCTCGATGGCGTGATGGGCGTGATCTACGGCATCGAGGTGGCGCGCGCCCTGGCCGAGGATCCGAAGACGGCGCATCTCGCCGTCGACGTCGCCTCGTGGGCCGACGAGGAGGGGCACTGGGGCGGCATGCTGGGCAGCAAGTCGTTCATCGGCCGCTTGGTCGAGGCCGACATCGACAAGGCGCGTCACCGCGAAGATGGCAGCAAGCTGCGCGATGCGCTGCAGGGCGCGGGCCTCGCGGGCAAGAAGCGCGAGGAGCTGAAGGACGGCGAGTATCGCTGCTATCTCGAGGCGCATATCGAGCAGGGCGGCCTTCTGGAGGCGAGCGGTAAGCGCATCGGCGTGGTGACGGCGATCGTCGGCATCTACCAATACCGGCTCACCTTCACGGGCATCCAGAACCATGCCGGTACAACGCCGATGCCGATCCGCAAGGATGCCGGCGCCGCCATGATGCGGCTCTACAACGAGGTGATGGAGATTTTCCCGGCCTTGGCCGGCCCGCGCACCGTATGGACGGTGGGACGCATGTCGATCGAGCCGGGCGCGCCGGCGATCATTCCCGGCAAGGCCGAGATGATCCTGCAGTTCCGCGATGCCGACCGCGCGGTCCTCGAGGCCTTGGACAAGAAGACCTTCGAGATCGCCGCGGCGCACAACGCCGGAGGGTCGTGCGCCGTCGAGTGCGTCAACCTGGGCCGCACGATGCCCGCGCCCATGGACGAGCGTCTCCAAGAGGCGTTCGACGAGGCGGCGGAGCACCATGCGCCGGGCGCCCACATGCGCATGCCGTCGGGTGCCGGGCACGACGCGCAGATCCTGGCCCAGCGTCTGCCGGCGGCGATGATGTTCGTGCCGTCGATCGGCGGCGTCTCGCACCATTTCACCGAGAACACGGCGGATGCCGACATCGTCCTGGGCTGCCAGGTCTTCGCCGACGCCGTCGTTCGGATCCTGAGCCGAAATTAGGCGTGGAGCTTGCGCAGTTCGTCCTTGGCCCGCTCCAGGGTGCGCTTGCGGCTGGCCGGCAGGTTCTTGCCGGCGCGGTTGAGGTAGAAGGTGAGCATCGACATCGCCGAGCGCTTGGGCGAGGACTTGCGAGCGTGGCTGCGCTCGGCCGAGCGCTTCAGGGAGACGGCGATGTCGTGGGCGCTGCGCTTCTTGAACACGCCGTTCTCCAAGCTCAGCGCATGGCTCTCGCGCGTCACCCTGCCGGACCAACGTTCCTTTCGTGCTGCCATGACGATGGAACGCGCCTGCGGCCGCGCTAGTTGCCGAGGATGAACCGCGAGTAGGGACCGCGCTCCTCGGGCCTCAGCCTGTCCGGCACCTGGTTGACCTTGAGCGTGATGTAGCAGGTGATGTCGTTGGAGAGCGTGGCGAAACTATTGAGCTTGTCGTAGTCCGACTTGATGAAGCCGGCCTCGTTCAGCATCGCGGTGATCTGCTGGAGGTTGGGCACCGCCGGCGTCTGCTTGGCCGCGCGGCCGCTGCGATAGGCGTCCTCGACCGCCTTCAGGACGCCGTCGTAGAGCCGCTTGCCCTCGGGATCGAGGGCCTCGGGATGCTGCACGCCGCCCAACGCGAATTCGCGGCAGACCTTGGTGTCGGTCTTGTTCAGGTGGTCGATGAACGCGGCGCGCGCCGCCATGGTGGCGATCAGGCTCGCGTCGTCGGCCCGACGCAGGGTGGGGGCGATGTAGGCGCTGCGCAGTTCCGAAACGAGGGCGCTCTCGCGCGACGGGCCGCCGCTGTTGGGCTGGCTGAGATCGCGGTCGATGGCGGCCCGGAGCTGGCGCTCGGCATCGGGCTGGTCGGCGATCACCATGTCGAGCAGCGGCTGCTTGCGGGCATCCCTGAGGGCGATCGCCTGTGGCGAGGTGACGCTTCGATAGTAGTACCAGCCGCCGCCGCCGATCACGACAACGGCAACCACCGTGACGATGCCGACGATGAGGCTGCGCAGGGAGATTTCCGGTCGGCCGTCCGATCGCGATGCGCCTTCGCGGCGGGCGTCGGCGTCATCATATTCTTCGCGGTGACGTTCGTCGCGATGGCGCCGGCTGCTGCTTCTGCTGCTGCGCCGACGACGATGCCGCCGCCGCCGCTCTCCATCGTATTCGTCCGACGACACGTCCCTCTCGCAGGCCGAAGATCAGCCTTTGCTGTGAATACGCTGATCCACCGGCCAAATCGAGGGGAGAAAATTGCACGATGTCGTTGCCCGGCCGGGAATCGGCCCGGCATACTGCGGGCGGCTGCGGGGATTTGCGTTTCATGCCCATTCAAATGGAGATCTTTCATCCCGACCGGCTCGTGCTGGGGGTGGGACGTGGCGTCGTCACCGCGGCGGAATACGGGAAATTTCTGGCCGACATCCTCCAGGCCGGCGTCGTTCACTACCGCAAGATCATCGATGTGACGGCGGCGTCGCCCGCGCAACTGGGAACCGACCTGCTGCTCACCTTCGACGCGAGCCTGAGGGCAGCCGGCAATATCCGCCGCGGGCCGATCGCGCTCGTGACCGATCCTCAGCGCAACACCGGCATTGCTCAGGTGTTCAAGGCGATGACGTCGTCGGCGCGGCCGGTCGAGGTGTTCCAGAGCATCCACGACGCGCGCAAGTGGCTCGCCAAACAGCCGATCGAGGAATGAGCTGAAGCACCGCTCACCGTTCAAGAGGCAATAGTTGTTTCAGCCCGCGGATGTGTGTTTTGCGAGGAAAGCGCGCACGCGGCGGACCGACTCGTCGAGATATGCAGGGCCGCGCCAATCTTTCTGAACCTCGAGGTTGGGGGCGAGGGCGGCGATTTCCTCGCTGGTTTTGGCCGGATGCGGCTTGTCGTTGCCCGGCTGCAGCAGCAGCGGCGTGCGGCAGTTCTTCACGAAGTCGCGCGTGACCGAGAATACGAAATCGGTGGCGCCGAACATGTTGTGGCCGAACGACCGGATCGTCGCCTCGCTGATCGACGGATCGCGGCTGCGCACGGCCTTGCTGTAGGTGCTGACCGCCTCGTCCCACGTGTCCTTATTCTCCCACAGGCCGATCGGGTTCTGCAGGACCGCGCCCGCGACCCGGTGCGGCGCCTGCTCGATTGCCTCGAAGCAATAGCTGCCGCCGATGCAGCCGCCCATGGCGAAGAATTTCCCGAAGCCCAGATGATCCATCAAGGCGAGATGATCGGTGGCGAAGGTGTGCCAGCCGTGATCGGGCTTCACGCCGGCGACCGACTTGCCGGCATTGCGCTGGTCCATGGCGATCACGGTGAACTGGTCGGAAAGCGCCTTGCGCGGATCCATCCAGGCGCGGCCGCTGCCGTCGGCGTTGGGTCCCCAGAACTCGACGTTCGAACGCAGGCCGCCCGGCGCGTAGAGCAGGATGGGGAATCCCCGGCCGTGGACCTCGTAGTAGATCTCGGCGTCGGCACGCTTCAGCATCGGCATTGGCGCTTCTCTCCGTTGTGCGACCAAAGCGTAGGGCCAAGCCGGGGCGAGCGGCAAACCGGCCGTCTCGGTGCACGGAACGTTGCCCGCGGCCTGGCGTTTTCTTCGATCACGAGGGTGAATTGGAACGCGTTCAGACCGTCCACGTCCGCGGCGGGTCCGCCATTCGCCGGCCGTTGATGGTGCTGGCGGTCTGCGCGGTCGTGAGCATCGGCTACGTGGCGCGCGATTTCCTGATCCCGACGGCGGGCGGGATCGTGCTGGCCCTGATCCTCACGCCGGTCGCCAACGGCTTCGAGCGCATCCGCTTGCCCGCCACGCCCGCTGCAGCGATCTCCGTGCTCGCGCTCACCCTGCTGGTCGCCGGCCTGCTGGCGCTCGTCATCCCGGCGGTCTCGGGCTGGATCGAGCAGGGGCCGCTTCTCACCAGGAGCCTGCAGCACAAGGTCGACACCTTGCGCCATTCGCTCGCCTTCATGCAGGAGTTGTCGAGCCGCGTGGAACAGGCGACCGACGGGACGGCCGCCCATGCTGCGGAGGCGCCGCAGAAGGTCGTCGTGCAGCAACGGTCGCTGCTCGGCGAACTCGCGACCGCGACGCCGGGGGCGGTCCTGCAGATCGCCTACGCGGCCGTGTTGGCCTTCATGCTGCTCGCCCATCGCAACAACTTTCGCCGGCAAATCCTGCGCGTGCCGGGCAATTTCGGCACCCGCGTGCGACTCGCTCGGCTGATGCGCGATATCAACGAGCGGGTCGGGCACTATCTCCTGTCGCTGGTCGCGATCTATTCGGGCGTGGCGCTGATCTCGGCGATCGCACTGGTTCTGCTGGGCTTCTCCAATGCCCTCATCTGGGGCATCTGCATGGGCCTCGCCTCATTCGTGCCCTTCATCGGCGCGCCGACCGTCATCGCTTTGGTAGCAATCGTCGGCGCGCTGACCTTCGACGACTGGACGCGGATCCTGGCGGCGCCGGCGGTCCTGACCGCCATCCACGTGACCGAATCGCAACTGGTGACGCCGACCTTCGTCAGCCGCCGCTGCGCGCTCAACACCGTCGCGGTGTTCGCGACCATCGCTTTGCTGGGTTGGATGTGGGGCGCCGTGGGCGCCATCGTGGCGGTGCCGCTCCTGATCCTGATCAGCACCATCGCCGCCCACCTGCCGTCGCTGCGCTGGCTCGATATCCTGCTCGAGGACGATCGTCCTGTCAGCGAGCGGCTGGCGCGCCCGTCGCTTGCCTCGGTGCCGCGCCGTCCGTCAAGGCCGCTCAGGATATCGGCCGCCCGTCAGCTCCGTCGCCTGCTGGCGGCGAAATAGAAGATACCGCCCACCACGCCGTAGAAACTTCCGACCACGGCCCACGCCTCGGCTGGGTCCATATGGCGTTCCAGCAGCGTGAGGGCGGCACTGCTGAAGCAAAACAAGCCGACAACGCCAGCAACTGCGGCGGCGAGACCGAACGCCACGCGCTGCGTGGCCTCGCTTGCCGCTTCCTTGATCGCCCGGCCGGCCGCGGACGCGGCGGCGAGCTTGACGACCGGTCCGATCAATCCGGACCCGATCAATCCGGATCGTGCCGCCATGCGCGCGTCCCCGTTGTGGCGGCGCGCCTTACGGGCGTCGCCAAAGGTACCCCGCGAGGAAGCCGGCGCCGGCGATCATGGCGAGCGTGCCGAGCGGCCGCGTGCGGATGGCGTCGGCCAGCGAATCGACCGCATCGTCGCGTATCTCGCCCGCTTTTTCGGTCAAAGCCTCGGCGGCCTCGCGGGCAGGGCCGGCGTATTCGTCGATGAAGTCCTGGGCGGTCTCGATGGCGCTGTCGATCGCTTCCTTGCTCTTGGCTTCGACCGTGCCCAGGGCCTTGCTCACGCCATGGGTGGCCTCGGATTCCATCGCGGCCGAAAGCTTGCGCAACTGCGATTTGAGCGCGGTGATCTCCCTGACCAGGTCCTTGTTGTTACGGCCGATGCCGTTGCCGCGCATGATCCTGCTCCACTACTGAGGGGAGGTGTATGCGCAATAAACGCCGTGGGGCTGGGAAGGTTTCCCGCCGCGGTCCGATGGAACCGGGCTGTCAGCCGTCCCAGACGTTCGAGGGCATCGGCAGCTTGGCGAAATCGGCGTCGACCAGCGGCCGCTGGTACTTCTGCCCCTCCTTCTCGAGGAGCATCATGTACTGGCGCACGTGCTGGCCGCAGTGCCAGGTGGTCCGTTCGAGCAACTCATGCAGCGTCTGCGGGCCGTAATAGGTCTCGAGCTTCGTGGAAGCGGCGTGGTCGTCGCGCTTCCACCAGTCGTTGAAGCGCTGGCGGATCTTCGTGCCGTAGGCGACGAGCTCCTTCGTATCGGCGTCGGCGGCGGGCTCCTCGGCGAACATCTCCTTCATAAGCGGCCTGCCCTCGGTGGTGCCGACGAAGGCGTCGACGACGCGGAACAGGTGAAAGGAAAGCGTGCGATAGCTGCGCGGCCGGCCGGGCACGTGGATGCCGAGACGGTCATGCGGCATCAGCGGAATGAGCTCCAATGCGGCGCCCATGAACTTGTCGAGCCGGTCGTGCAGCTGGTCAACCGAGAGCTTCGGGCCGCCATCCTCCTTCAGGCCGAGGAAGTCGATGATCTGCTGGGTGTTCTGGCCGAAGATGTATTTGTCGCCGCGCGCCAGCACGGGCACCGTGCGCACGCCGAGCTTCTGCAATTCGGCCATGCCGGTCGGGTCTTCAAGAACATTCACGGAAACGAAGTCGATCCCACGGACCGATAGAAACTCTTTGAGTCTCAGACAGCTGGTTCAACCAGGCTGCCAGAACACCTTGTACGGCTCGACCATCGGTTCCTCCTGCGCTGGCCCGCATCCTACTCCCGCTCGCTCTCGCGCCACAATGCAAGATGTGCCGCCCGCAATCCCTCTGCGAAAGGCAGCGCTGCAACCTCGATGCCGCGAGCGCGCAGTTCGTTTCCGACACGCACGTTGCCGGTGTCGACCACGACACCGCCGGGCTCCAGAACCAGAAGGTGCGCCATCCGCTGTCCGGCTTCCTCTTGCGACAAAGTGATGGCGTCCCAGCTTCGCAGCGCGGTCGGCAGGCCGTCGATCAGGAGATCCGGGCAGGCGATCAGCAGGCCCGGCCGCACTAGGGCGAGCACGTCCTCGAGGTGGCGCACGCTGGAACGCATCGCGACCGGCACCACCTTGTGTTCCTTGCCCAGCATGCTGCCGAGCCAATCGATGCCGGCCATGTCGGACGCGCGGCCCGACATGCCGACATAGATCTCGCGGCCGTTCAGCAGCACGTCTCCGCCTTCGAGGAATGGACCGTCCACGCCGTTCGCCCATCCGGGCGGGACGCTCGACCAGCGCGCGTCGCCCCTCTGGGCGAGCTGCTGCGCAAGCGGCCGTAGCGCGAAGCGTTCATGCTGGCGGTTCTCGAAGCGCAGCGACGCCTCGATCAAATGAGTGCCGACTACGATCAGCGGGTCGCGCGGCGCGGGCCAATCCAGGCGATGGACCGTCACGCCGGAGCGCTTCAGCAGCTCGCCGAGGGCGGGCGCGCTGCCGATCGCCGCTTCGCGCAGCCGGTCCCATTCATGGCGAACGCCGAAGGTCACGGCCTAGGTGCACGGGGCCTTGTGGCAGACCATGCAGACCTTGTTGCCGTCGGGGTCGCGCACATAGGCGCCGTAATAGTTGGGATGATAGTGCTTGCGCAGGCCAGGCTTGCCTTCGTCCTTGCCGCCGGCGGCGATGGCGGCGGCGTAGGCGGCATCGACGGACGGCCGGTCGCCTGCTTCCAGTCCGACGGTGATGCCGTTGCCCACGGTCGCCGCCTTCTTGTCGAGCGGTGTGACGATCCACAATTGCGGTCGCCCGCCCGTGCGGCCGTAGCCCGCGGCCTCGGGATAGTCGGCGAGCCGGGCGAGGCCCAGGGCCTTGCCCACCCCGTCGTAGAAGGTCTTGGCGCGAGCGACGTCGTTGGTGCCCACGGTAACGTGGCTGAACATGATCTCCTCCTCCTATCGGACTATGCCGGCCGGCCGAGGCCGAGCCGTGCCAGGCACTGCTTCCACTCCTCGAGGTATGTCCCGACGCGCTTGGCGGCATCCGCGATCGTCGATGGCGCCACTTCTAGTCCGAGCTGCTGCAACTCGGCCTTGACCTCGCCGTCGCCGATCACCGCCACCAGTTGGCGGTTCCACTCTTCGACGATCGGCGCCGGCACGCCGGAGGACGCGAAGACGCCGAACCATTCCGGCATTTCAAGCGCCGGAAGGCCGAGCTCCTTCGCCGTCGGTACGTTCGCCGCCAAAGGCGACCGCGCCGCGCCGGACGAAAGAACGATCTTGAGGCGCGGCCCGCGGTGATATTCCAGAAGCGACGTTACCGACGCGAGACAGGCCGGCAGGCGGCCCGTCCCCAGGTCGCTGATCATGGGCGCCGCGCCGCGATAGGGCACGAACTCGAGCTTGCCGTCGATTTTCGGCTCTACCACATGCTTGAAAACTTCGGCGAACGTCGGGCAGGGGCCAACGCCAATCCTGCGGCGCTCGGCGTCTCCGCCTTTCAGCCAGGCGAGATAGTCCTCGAAGGTGGCGATGCCCCCCGTGCGTGCCGAGACGGCCAAGCCAGTCTGGGAGTTGCCGGCGATGGTGACCGGCGTGATGTCTTTCAGCGGGTCGAAGGGGAAGTCGGCGATCAGGAGCTTGCCCGCCAGCACCTCCGAGTTCATGAACGAGAGGGCGGTGCCGTCGTTCGTGCCCTTCAGCAACGCTTCGCCGCCTGCGGCGCCGTTGAAGCTTGGCTTGTTCTGGACGGTGACGTGGCGACCGATGCGGGTCTCCAAGCGGGCGGCGATGGATCTCGCCATCTTGTCGGTGCCGCCGGCCGCCGAGGAGCCGACGATGAGACGCATCGGCTTGTCGGGCAGGGCCGCGCGCGCCGGCAAGGCCGACGCCAGCGCCCAGCAGGCGCCGCCGGCCAGTACGGTGCGTCGGCCACGAGGAGTTGAAATAGCCATCCCGGATCTCCCGCGCAGCTTAGCGCGGAAGGCGGTCAGGATGCAGCAGGCGCGTAGGCCGAGGAAAGCTGGCGGGAAACCAGGCGGGCGTAGAGGCCGCCGCGCGCCACCAGCGACGCGTGCGTGCCGGTTTCGACCACGCTGCCCTGGTCGAGGACGACGATCAGGTCGGCGTCGCGCACGGTCGACAGCCGGTGGGCGATGACGATGGTGGTGCGGTCGGTCTGCAGCAGATCGAGCGCCCGGCGCACCGCCTGCTCGTTGACGGCATCGAGGTGAGAGGTCGCCTCGTCGAGGATCAGGATCGGCGCATCCTTCAGGAATGCCCGCGCGATGGCGACGCGCTGGCGCTGGCCGCCGCTCAGGCTGGTGCCGCGCTCGCCGACGGGGGAGTCGAGGCCCTTGGGCAGGCTGGCGGCCAGGCCGTCGAGCGAGGCGTGCTTTACCGCAGCGCGCAGCTCGGCCTCGGTGGCATAGGGCCGCGCGATCATGATGTTGGCGCGGAGCGTGTCGTTGAAGAGGTAAGTATCCTGGGCAACAAGCGCGATCATGCGGCGCAACGCATCGAGCTTGTAGCTCTTCAGATCGAAGCCGTTCAGCGTGATCCGCCCCGAATCCGGATCCCAGAAGCGCATAAGCAGCTGCGCCGTGGTGGTCTTGCCGGCACCGGAGGGGCCGACCAGCGCCACCGTCTTGCCGGCGGGAATGTCGAAGCTGACGTCTGAAAGCGCACGCCGCGTCTGTCCGGGATAGCTGAAGACAACCTTTTCCAGGCTGAGCGCGGCCGCGCCGGGCTGCGGCGGCACGCCCTTGCCGTCGCGCACCGGGATCGGCTCGTTGGCCAGCGCATAGACGCGCCGGGTGGCGCCCAGCGTATCGGCAAGCTGCCGGCCGATCTGGGCGATCTCGGAAACCGGCAGAAAGGCCGCCATGGCGAGAATGGTGAGCAGCGGCAGCAGGCCGGGATCGACCGCATTGTGCGCGGCGAGCAGCGCGCCGGTGACGACGACGGCAAGTCCGCCCAGGCCCGTGAGAACCTCGAGCAGCGCATGCTGGAGGGTGAGCTCGCGCAAGAACGGCAGCCGCAAATCGATATGGCGCTGCGACAGCTCGTCGAGCCGCTTGCCGCGCAGGCTTTCCTGCTGGAAAGCAACGATCTCACCCAGGCCCTGCACCGAATCGACGGCGAAGGCGCCCAGCTCGCCGGCCGCCTCGCGCGCTTCGCTCCCTAGGCGGTCGACCCGCTTGCGCATCAGGAACGGGCTGAGGCCGACGGCAAGCAGGAACGGCAGCAACGCCACAGCCAGCCACCCGCTGTTGGTCGCCAGCAGGGCGATCACCACCGCCGGCACCAGGATGGCGACGAAGGCGGGCGCCACCGTGTGGGCGAAGAAATATTCGACGAGCTCGATGTCGTGCGTGGCAAGCGCCATCAGATCGCCGGTGCGGCGCCGCGTTAGGTAGGCCGGGGCGAGCGCTTCGAGCTTGCGGAAGGCGTCGATGCGCATTTCGGCCAGCAGGCGGAAGGCCATGTCATGCGCCATCCACGATTCGAGCCAATGCAGCACGCCGGAGAGCGGCGCCACGATCGCCAGAGCGACGGCATAGCCGGACCATGGCGTGCCGTGCTTCAGCGCCAGCACGATCAGCGCCGACAGCACACCGACGCCGATGAAGGCCACGACGCGCAGCACGCCAAAGGTGAAGGTTGCGGTCAGCTTGCCCTTCCACGGCAGGATGACCTTCATGAGCGCGATCACGACTTGATACCAGGTGAGGCCCTCGGCCTTGATGATGCCCTCGGTCAGCGGCTTCACCGCGCCGCCAGGAACGTCGGCGACGCTCTCCACGCGCTGCGGCTGCTCGAAGGAATCGGCCTCGGCGTGCGGCGCAGCCTGGTGCACCTGCTCCGCCATCAGGCCGGCATAGACGCCGCCGCGTGCCATCAGTTCTTCGTGCGTGCCCTGCTCGGCGACATGGCCGCCGTCCAGCACGAGGATGCGGTCGCAATCGATGACGCTCGACAGACGATGGGCAAGGATCAAGGTCGTGCGACCCTGCATCAGCCGGTCGAGCGCTTCCTGGATCACGACTTCGTTCTCGGCATCTACGGCCGACAGCGCCTCGTCGAGCACCAGGATCGGTGCGTCGCGCAAGAGCGCGCGCGCGATCGCCAGCCGCTGGCGCTGGCCGCCCGAGAGCTTGATGCCCTTCTCTCCGATCACCGTCTGGTAGCCCTGCGGCAGGGTGAGCACGAAGTCGTGGATGTTGGCGGCGCGGGCGGCTTCCTCGAGCTCGGCCTCGGTGGCTTCCGGTTTGCCGAGCCGGATGTTCTCCTCGACCGTGCCGTGGAACAGGAACGTGTCCTGGTTGACCACCGAGATCAGCGAGCGGATCTGCGCGAAGGAGAGCGTGCGCAGATCGCGGCCGCCGAGGGTGATGCGCCCGCGATCGGGATCGTAGAAGCGCAGCAGCAGGCGCACGATCGAAGATTTGCCGCCGCCCGACGGACCGACCAGCCCCAGCCGCTCGCCGGCGGCGGCGCGGAAGGAGAGCCCATCATGCACCGTCCGCCGTGTGCCCGGATAGGCAAAGCGCACATCCTCGAATGCGATGGTCGGCGCCAGCGTGCCCTCGAGTGCCGCCGGCTCGCTGTCGGCGACAGCGGGCTTGCCGTCGAGAATGCGATAGATGCCCTGGGCGGCCGACAGGCCGACCATGCCCTGATGCAGCACCGAGCGCAGTTCGCGCATGGGCCGGAAGATCTCGACGCCCAGCATGAGGATCACGAGCAGCGACGCGAGCGGCATGGCCCCGCTGTCGACGCGCACGGCGCCGTAGATCAGCGCTGCCGCCGCACCGAGCGCGATCGAGCTGTCGGTGATGCCGCGCGCCAGCGAGTTGGTGGCGAGCACCCACATGGTCTTCTCGAAGACCTCGTGCGCTTCGATCTCGAGCCGGTCGGCCCGCGCCTTGGCCTGGCCGAAGGCCTTCAACGTCGCCAGCCCCTGGATCGAATCGAGAAACTCGGCAGCAAAGGAGGCATAGGCCCTTTGGCGGCGGGCCGAATTGCGGACATCCCACTTGTGCCAGAGGCTTGGCGCCAGCAGCGCCACCAGCGCGGCGGCCAGCATCACCAGCGCGACCGGAAGGTCGACGAAGGCGACGACGGCGAAGATCAGGAAGGGCGCCAGCAGCGCGACCAGGAACTGCGGCAGGAACTGGCCAAAATAGGTCTCGAGCTGCTCGACGCCGTCGATCAACGACAAGGTCAGCCCGCCCGAGCGCTGGCGGCCGACCGTGCCAGGTCCGAGCGACGCGATCTTGTCGTAGATCGTGCGGCGCAGCGTCTTCTGCACGCGCGCCGCCGTCTCGTGCGCCATCACCGTCCGCCAGTGCTCGGCGGCGCCGCGCAAGACCATCACGGCGGCGATCAGCGTGATCGGCAGGACGAGCTGGCCGACCTCTCGGCCGGCGAAGACCTGCCCGATCAACCAGCCGAGCAGGCCGAGCCGCGCGACGCCGAGCCCGACCGCCAGCAGGCCGACGCCGACCGTGCCGGCGATGCGCCAGCGCACGCCTCTGGTGAACACAAGCAGCCGCGGTTCGATATGCATGCCGGGGCGATGCTAGGCCGAACATATCTTTTCGTCAGTCCACAAAAGGGAATAGGGCCTGTACAAATCTGCACATGACGCCGAACTGGGACGACTTGCGGATTTTCCTCACCCTGGCGCGCGAAGGCACGCTCACCAAGGCGGCCCGGCGTCTTGGCGTCAGCCATCCCACGGTGGCGCGCCGCGTGCATGTGCTGGAGAGGCAGATCGGCGCGCGGCTGTTCGAGCGTCTGTCCGACCGCTTCGTGCCGAGTGCCGCGGGCGAAAAGCTACTGGGCGACACCCAGGCCATGGAACGAGCGGCGCTCTCGATCGACCGCCGCAGCGCCGGGCTCGGCGACACAGTGAGCGGCAGCGTGCGCCTGTCGGCGGGCGAAGCGATGGCGGCGCTTCTGGCGCGCCATCTGCCGTGGCTGCAGGCGCGATTAGAGCACATTGGGTTCGAGCTGGTGGCCAGTCACACGCTCGCCAACCTGTCTCGGCGCGAGGCCGACGTGCTGGTCCGCGAACAGGTGCCCGATCTGGCAAGCATCGTCACCCGCAAGCTGGGCCGCGTGGCCTACGCGATCTATGCGCATCCGGATCTGGCCGCCGCAGCGCGGCCGACGTCCGCCACGTTGAAGACGCTGCCGTGGATCGGCTTCGACGACGATCATGCCTACATGCCCGGCCAGCAGTGGCTTCAGGACCGGCTGGAGAGAGTGCGCCCCGTCGTGCGCGGCAACAACTGGCTGGTGCTACACGAGGCGGCGCGCGCCGGCGCGGGCTTCGCCATCCTGCCCTGCTATCTCGGCGACCGCGATGCGAAGCTGCAGAGGGTGGGAAGCGTCCTCGCCGACGTGCACGCCGATCAATGGCTGCTGGTGCACCGCGATCTGCGCGCGCTGCCGAGGGTCCGCGCCGTCATGGACGCCGTGGTCGACCTCTTCCAACGCGAGCGGCCGGTGCTGGAGGGCTCTATAGTGAAAGCGACCAAAGGGGGAAAACGCACATGAAGGCTCGCCGCGTCTTCGCGTTCGCCGCATCGTCGATGGGGGCCTCGATCGCCGCCTCGATCGCCATCGCCCACGCCGAGATGCCGTTGCCGATGGCAAAGGCGCCGGAGGAGGTGGGCCTCTCGTCGACACAACTGAAGCGCATAGAGGCCGTCACCAAGGACCACATTGAGCAGGGGTTGGCGCCGGGCGCGGTGATGCTGGTGGCGCGCCGCGGCAAGATCGCCTGGATGTCAGTTCAGGGCTTTCGCGACCGCGACGCCAAGGCGCCGATGCAGGCCGATTCGATCTTCCGGATCTATTCCATGACCAAGCCGATCGTCAGCATCGCGGTCATGCAGATGGTCGAGGAGGGCAAGTTTCAGATCAACGATCCGGTCTCGGCCTTGCTGCCGGAGATCGGCCAGATGAAGGTCGGCGTCGACGGCAAGGAGCCGGCCCACGCTATGACAATCCAGGACCTGCTGCGCCACACGTCCGGCTTGATCTACGGCACGCGCGGCAACGATGCGGTGCACAAGGCCTATGTCGAGGCCAAGCTGCCCAATCGCGACATCACCCTGGCCGAGTTCGTCACCCAGCTGTCGAAGCTGCCGCTCGCGTTCTCGCCCGGCGAGCGATGGGAGTACGGCGTATCGGTCGACGTACTGGGCCGGCTGCTCGAGGTTGCGTCCGGCGGCAAACCCTTGCACGACATCCTGGCCGAGCGCGTGCTGAAGCCGCTCGGCATGACCGACACCGCGTTCTGGGTACCGCCGGCGAAGCTCGCGCGCACCGCCCAGCCCTGGCATTCGCCGCTGCGCTCCGACCGCATGACGCCGCGCTTCGACGTGGCGCAGCAGCCCAAATTCGAATCGGGCGGCGGCGGCCTGACCAGCACGATGAGCGACTATGTGCGCTTCACGGCCGCCCTCGCCAACGGCGGTGTCCTGGGCGGCAAGCGGATCATCGGCAAACAGACCTTGGCCTTCATGACCTCGGACCATGTCGGCAGCCGGCCCGGCCGGCCGCCGGGACTGGGCTTCGGCCTCGGTTTCGAGGTCAGGACACGGGTCGGCGATTCAGGCCTGCCGGGCTCGGTCGGCGAATATGGCTGGGCCGGCAACGCCGGCACGCTGTTCTGGATCGATCCCAAGGAGCAGCTGGTCGCGATCTACATGGTGCAGGTGGACGACAACGACCGCGTCTACCTGCGCAACCAGTTCCGCACGATGGTGCAGGCCGCGATCGTCGACTGATCAGGGCCGAAAAGTGGGCGGTGGGGTGGGAAAGTGGGAAGAATCGCCTAAAAGCCTTATGGCATCGGCATCGGAGGCTTCCCACGGAAGTGGGAAAGTGGGGAAGGCCTAGAGCATGATGGGTTCGGCTGGCATCGGCTGGAAGGAACCAGCCGAACCCATCATGCCCTGTGGAACCGCGATCACCCGTGCGCGCGAATGGGATGAGATGGAACCGTGTCCGGTTCCATCTCATCCCATTCCGCTCTAGATCGCCACTTGCCGGATGCCGCCGCGCGGCTGACCGGCTTCGATGTTCTGCCACAGCACCTCGTGGCCCTTGGGCAGCGGCCGGTTGTTGGGCATGGTGAGCCACAGCCGGAACAGCAGCCGGTCATGGCCGCTTGAGGCGTCGTCCTCGAACGGCGTGCGGCCGTGGTAGGTGACATGGCTGTTGATGAACTGCACGTCGCCGGGCTCGAGCGTCATCTCGAAGCAGAGCTCCTGCGCCGTCACCATCAGCATGTCGATCGCCTCCTTCTGCGCGGCCGTGAGCTTGGGCACGTCGGGCGCCATCTGCGCCGCCTCGATGAAGGTGAGCGAATAGTGCGAGGTGAACTTGCCGTCGCGCACGCCGAAGATCGGCAGCGGATAGGCGGTCGCGCGCGTCGTGCTGGCGCCGTCCTTGCCGGTGCCTTCCTCGCCGAAGCGGCTGCGCCAGTAGTCGGTGAACAGTGCGTCGAGCAGGTCGGGCCGCCTGGCCAGGATCGCATTGTGGATGGCGGGCGTGGAGGCGAGCGTGCTGACGCCGCCCTTCATCGCCTGACGCACGCAGAGCAGGCCAACCACGTCGGTGCGGTCGGTGTGGAAGCGCAGGCCGCCGTTGGTCAGCGTACGCGCGTAGGAGGAGAGGAAGGTGCCGCCCTTGGCGTCCTGGGTCTGGCCGTAGGTCCGGCCGACATGGGCGCCTTCGTCGCGGATGGCGCGCATCAGCTCGCCCGAGCGATTCTGGAACACCGGCGTGCCGAGCCGTGTGCCGAGGCCGAAATACATCTTGCGCAGGTCGTCTTCGCTGTAGCGATCGACCGGAAAGCCGCGCAGCTTCATGATGCCCGACCCGTTCTCCAGCTCGTCACGGATGTCGTCGAGCAGCTCGTCGAGCCGGTGCAGCGGGAAGTCGTCGTGCTTGATCTCCGACCACTGCATGCCGCGCACCGCCTTGAGCGCGGCGTCGAGCTCCTCGACGTGCTCGGGCGTGAGCGTGCGGATCCAGCGCCTGGACTCCTTCATGTCCTTGCCGTGCCAGACGGAGGGACCGGTGAGCGGTGTGCGGTTCGTCATGTCGCCGAGTCTAGCAAATTCCGGCGGGACGGTGCACCAGCCGGCTGCTTAGCGGTCCAGCACCTTCCGCATGTTGATCGACGTCGGGTGGTCGAACCCTTCGTGCGCCTCGCGCGAGATTTCGCGGTAGCCGAGCGATTCGAAAAGGCGCTGATTGTCGGTCAGCACGATACGCACGCCGAGCCGCACGCCGGGCAGGCGCAGCGCGCGCGCCTCGCGCTCGACGGCGGCGATCAGGCGCTTGGCAAGGCCCGCGCCACGGGCCTCGGGCAGCACCGACAGGCGGCCGAAATAGAGGTCGCCGTCGTAGATGCGGAACATCACGCAGCCGACGACGGCGCCGTTCCGTTCCGCGATGATGCCGCCGGTCTGCAGCTGCAGCATCTCCTGGGCGATGCTCTGTGGAGTCTCGCTGAAGGCGCCGGATTCCGGCACGAGCCGGCCACGATACTGCTCGAAGGCGGCGATGATGGTCTGGGAGAGGGCGGCGGCGTCGGCGACCGTCGCGGGCCGCAGCACAATGGGGTCGCTCATGACTTTCTTCTCGCGTAGGGTTGCCCGAAAGCGAGGAAAAGCCAATGGGCTATCAGACGATAGAGGTGCGCAAATTGACGCCCGTGATCGGTGCCGAGGTGTTCGGGGCCGACCTGTCGCGGCCGCTCGGCAACCAGCAGTTCCAGGAAGTGCACGATGCGCTGATGGACAATCTGGTGATCTTCTTCCGCGACCAGGAGCTGTCCCACGACCAGCACAAGGCGTTTGGCCGGCGCTTCGGCGAGCTGCACATGCATCCGACGTCGGCGCGCAAGGACACGCAGCATCCCGAGATCCTGGTGATCAAGGCGGACGAGAACTCAAAGCACGTGGCGGGCGAGGAATGGCACTCCGACGTCTCGTGCGACCTCGAGCCGCCGATGGGCTCGATCCTCTACATGAAGGAGCTGCCGCCTGACGGCGGCGGCAACACCCTGTTCGCCAACATGTACCGCGCCTACGAGACGCTCTCGCGGCCCATCCAGAGGCTGTGCGAGGGGCTGACCGCGGTCCATGACGGCGCGCAGGTCTATGGCGGCCGCTTCGGCTATTCCCCCAAGGAGGGCGGCTTCCCGCGGGCCGAGCATCCGGTGATCCGCACGCATCCGGTGACCGGTCGCAAGGCGCTCTACGTCAACCGCAACTTCACCACGCGCATTGTGGGCCTCAGCAGGCACGAGAGCGACGCGCTGCTCGACATGCTCTACCGCCACAGCGAGACGCCGGAGTTCCAGTGCCGCTTCGTCTGGCAGCCCAACTCGATCGCCTTCTGGGACAACCGCTGCGCCATGCACCACGCTATGTGGGATTACTTCCCGCACAAGCGGCTGGGCTATCGCGTCACCGTCAGGGGCGACAAGCCGTTCCTGCGAGCCTGAGCGCATCATGAAGACCTACAGGATCGCCGCCATTCCGGGCGACGGCATCGGCACGGAGGTCGTGTCGGCCGGCATCGAGGTGCTGCAGGCGCTGGCCAGGCGCGCCGGCAATTTCGAGTTCAAGGTCGATCATTTCGACTGGGGCGGCGAATACTACAAAAAGCACGGCCGCATGATGCCGGAGAATGGCCGCGACCGGATCAGGAACCACGACGCCATCCTGTTCGGCTCGGCCGGTCATCCCGACATTCCCGATCACGTCACGCTATGGGGCTTGCGGCTCGCGATCTGCCAGGGGTTCGACCAGTACGCCAACGTGCGGCCCACGCGCGTGCTGCCGGGGATCACTTCGCCGCTGCGCCACGTCGAGCGCAAGGAGCTCGACTGGGTGATTGTGCGAGAGAACTCCGAGGGCGAGTATGCCGGCGTCGGCGGCCGCGCCCACCAGGGCTCGCCGCTCGAGACCGCGACCGATGTCGCCATGTTCACCCGCGCCGGCGTCGAGCGCATCATGCGCTTTGCCTTCCGGCTCGCCCGGTCGCGGCCGCGCAAGCTCCTCACCGTCGTCACCAAGTCGAACGCCCAGCGCCACGCCATGGTGATGTGGGACGAAATAGCGGTGCAGATCGCCAGGGAATTCCCCGACGTGACGTGGGACAAGATGCTGGTCGACGCCATGACCATGCGCATGGTGATCAAGCCGCAATCGATCGACACGGTGGTCGCCACCAACCTGCATGCCGACATCCTGTCGGACCTTGCGGCGGCGCTCGCGGGCTCGCTCGGCATCGCGCCCACCGCCAATCTCAATCCCGAACGGGTCTTTCCGTCGATGTTCGAGCCGATCCACGGTTCGGCCTTCGACATCATGGGCAAGGGAATCGCCAATCCGATCGGCACGTTCTGGTCGGCGGTGATGATGCTCGAGCATCTTGGCGAAGCGGGCGGAGCCGCGCGGCTGATGACGGCGATCGAGCGGGTCACCGCCGACAAGCGCTATCACACGCCCGATCTCGGCGGCACCGCGCGCACGGCCGACGTCACCAAGGCCGTCATCGACGCCATCCACGGCGCCAACATCTGAGAGGCGAGAGATATGAAGGTCAAAGGCAAAGTCTGCGTCGTCACCGGCGCGGCGGGCGGCATCGGCGAGGCGGTGGCGCGGCGCTACGCGAAGGAAGGCGCCAAGGGCGTGGTCGTGGCCGACATGGATGCGGGCCGTCTCGAGAAGGTCGCCAAGGATATCCGCGGCCTCGCCGTGGCGGGCGACATCGGTCGGGAATCCGAGGTGAGGCGGCTGATCGCCGAAGCCGAGAAGAAGTACGGCCAAGTCGATATCTTCTTCTCCAACGCGGGCATCGGCCGTGGCGGGCACGAGGACGCGACCGACAAGGATTGGGCCGACAGCTGGGCCGTCCACGTGATGGCGCATGTCTATGCCGCGCGCGATCTGGTGCCGAAGATGCTGAAGCGCGGCGAAGGCTATCTGCTCAACACGGCGAGTGCGGCGGGTCTGCTGGCCTCGATGGGCTCGGCGCCCTACGGCGTCACCAAGGCAGCGGGCGTCGCGCTCGCCGAGCATCTGTCGATCCAGTACGGCGACAAGGGCATCCGCGTCTCGGTGCTCTGCCCGCAGGCCGTCGACACCAACATGCTGCGCATGGCGGGCGCCACCGCGGCCTCGGTCGACGGCGTGATCAATACCGACGCCGTGGCACAGGCCGTGATCGAGGCGATGGATGCGGAGAGGTTCCTGATCCTGCCGCACCCGGAGGTGAGGGAATACATGATGCGCAAGAACGACCGCGACCGCTGGCTGCGCGGCATGCGCCGCCTGCGCGACAAGACGGGGGAAGGACAGCGCAAGCGTTCCTGATTTTCGTGACCGCGTACCTTCAACATCTGTTCGCCGACGTGGGCCTGTGGACCGCGATCGGGATCACGCTCGTCGCCGGGTTGATGCGCGGCTTCGCGGGCTTTGGCTCGGCCATGCTGATGGCGCCGATCTTCGCCATCCTGTTCGGCTCGGCCAGCATGATCGTGACCGTGGTGGCGATCGAGCTCGTGGTCTCGCTACAGCTCTTCCCGCAGGTCCGCGGGCACGCCGACTGGAAAACACTGGCGCCCATGAGCATAGCCGCCTGCCTGGCGATGCCGCTCGGCGTCTGGCTGCTGGCGAGCGTCGACAAGAACACCATCGTGACGGCGGTGTCGGCGATCATCGTGGCGTTCGTCGTGCTGATGTGGACCGGCTGGAAATATCGCGGCAAGCGCTCGCCGTACATTGCCGGGGCGGTCGGCGTGGTCTCGGGCGCGATGATGGCGACGACGAGCGTCGGCGGCCCGCCGGTGCTGCTCTACCTGCTGTCTGGCGACGATCCGCCCAAGGTCAACCGCGCCAACATCGTCACCTATTATTTCCTGACGCAGTTCCTGCTGATCGTGATCGTGCTGTCGGCGGGCGTTGCCGGGTGGGATGCGCTGGCCCGCGCCGTCGTGCTCCTCCCCATGATGATCCTCGGCGCATGGGCCGGCGGCCGCATGTTCCATGGGCTGGCCACCGAACGGCTCTACCGCAACGTGGCGCTCGCCATCCTGTTCGCAACCGGCACCTTCGGATTATTCCGGAATTTCCTGACGCCCTAGGCAGGCTGCATGATCGTGCAGCGCCAATGCACGCGCGGTTCCTCGATCGGATAGCCGCCGCCCGCCTTGTGCAGGCCGCAGCGATTGTCCCAGATCACGATGTCGCCTTTCTGCCACTTGTGGCGGTACTGCGCCGGCGTGGCGACCATGTGGTCGACGAGCTCTTTCACCAGGCTGTCGCTCTCCTGCTCGCTGAGGCCCTGGATGCGCACGATGTGCGTCGGGTTGGCGTAAAGCGACTTGCGGCCGGTCTCCTCGTGCACGCGCACCACGGGATGCACGGCCGGCGGCAAGTTGCGGTCCTCCGGCTCGAGCAGATCATTGCCGCGCCGTTCGCGGCCGCCATAGACATGCTCGGCCTTGAGCCCCTCGATGCGCTTCTTGAGGGAGTCGGGCAGCGTGTCGTAGGCCTCGTACATGCTGGCGAACAGCGTATCGCCGCCAGTCGACGGGATGGCGATGCCGTAGAGCTGGGTCGCCTTGCAGATCTCGGTATCCCACGGCGAATCGGTGTGCCAGTTGCCGCCGCGGTCGTAGACCGACTTGTCGACCTTGCCGTCGGCCTTGCGCGTGCCGACGCCCATCACGGTGAGCTCGGGATAGTCGGGATGGCGCGTGCGCCGCACGCGATGCGGCTTCAGCCGGCCGAAGCGGCGCGAGTAAGCGAGGAACTCGGGGATGGTGAGTGTCTGGCCGCGCACGACCAGCACGATGCCGTCGAGCCAGGCCTGGTAGAGCGCGTTCCAGTCGGCGTCGGAAAGCGCGCGGACATCGACGTCCGTGGCGATCGCGCCGATGCGCGGATCGGGGCGTTCGATCTTCATGGCGAAAGCTTACGCCCGAAGGGGCGGATGGCAAAACGGCGCGCATCGCTGCGCGCCGTCTTCCCGAATGGTCGGAGTGAGAGGATTCGAACCTCCGGCCCCTAGCTCCCGAAACCAGCGCCCAACGGCGCAAGGCCCGGAAAACCGCACTTTTCAAAGGCCAATTTAGGCCAGATTCGGCCATTTCT
>Ga0070741_10000512_pt1 | contig 139103 bp, 130 predicted proteins | sample Coa_R1_4_FD_66440 | JGI IMG/M metagenome (GOLD analysis project Ga0070741, IMG submission 66440) | Surface soil microbial communities from Centralia Pennsylvania, which are recovering from an underground coalmine fire - Coalmine... | ecosystem: Environmental > Terrestrial > Soil >... | reverse complement strand
CTCGGTCGCCTTCTTGCGCGCCGCCAGGGACTTGGCGATGGGCTGGGTGATCGGGATATTGCGCGCTTCCTGCGCCGCAGCCTTGCCCAGCTCCAGGCTAGCCTTGGCCGCGGCGACCTTGCTGGCATCGGTGCGGGCGCCGCCGGCCATGTTGTCGGCGGCCACGGCATCGCGCAGCAGGGCCATGTAGCGGGCCTGGTTGCCGCTGGCCTGGGCCATCTCGATCAGGCGCTGGCGCGCCTGCACGCTGCGGTCCATGGGCATCGGGTAGGCCTTGAGATAGGTCTCGTAGGCCGCGCTGGCCTGCTGCGGCTGCTGCGCCTGGTCGTACAGGGTCGCGGCCAGCCAGGTGGCTTCGCGGCGCGTCTCCGGGTTCTCGGTCGACCGCTGCGCGATGCGCTGGTAGGCGGCGGCGGCCTGCGCCGGCTTGTTGTCCTTCTGGTAGGCCGTGGCCAGCTTCTTGTCCACGTCCGCCACCAGCGGGTTGGCCGGGTAGCGGCTGCGGAATCCTTCCAGCGCCTGCTCGGAGGCGCCCCAGTCCTGCAGCTGGTACAGGGCCGAAGCGGCGTCGTAATCGGCGTTGGGCCGGATCGAGGCTTCGGGCACGACCTGGCCGACGCGGGCGAACAACTGGGCGGCGCCGCGCAGGTCGCCGGCGCTGCGGGCGGCGTCGCCCTGCTTGTAGATCGAGGCGGCCAGCTGCTCCACCACCAGCTTGTGGTTGGCATTGCCCGGCGGGGTCAGGGCCAGCAGCTGGGTGTAGGCGGTCTCGGCCTCGCCGTACTTGTTCTGGGCGAACTTGGAGTCGGCCAGCACGCCCAGGCTCTGGCTGCGCAGGTCGGCCGCGGCCGGCGGGTTCATCGCCAGCACCCGGTTGGCGACGACCACGGCCTGGTCCAGGTCCTTGACCTCGTACAGGTCTTCGGCGGCGCGGGTCAGCGCCGGGGCGACCTGGGCGGCGGCGGGGAAGGTGTCGGCGTACTTGGTGCTGGCGGCCACCGACTGGCGCAGCACCCCCGGGCGGTCCTGCGGCTGCACTTCCTTGGCCAGGCGCTGCCAGGCCTGGATCGCGGCGTAGGCCGCTTCCGGCGCCTTGGGGTTGTTGGGATAGCCGTAGGCGGTCTTCTCGTACTGCCGCGCCGCTTCCTGGGTCTGGCCGCCGTCGTACAGCGAGTCGGCGTAGAGCAGGTTGACCTCGGGCAGCTTGGGGTCCTGCGGGTAGATGTCCAGGACCTTCTTGTACCAGCCCGCCGCCGCCGCGAAATCCTTCTTCTTCGCCTCCGGATCGGTCGCAGGTTCCTGCTGGGCGCGGGCCTGGTACCAGGGCGCAAGCTCGCCCAGGGCCTTGCGCAGCTCGGCCATCACGGCGGCATCGGGCGCCCGTTTGCCCCAGTAAGGCGAGCCCGGCGCGTAATGCTCGGCGTAGCGGCTCTCCTCGGCGATCATTTTTTCGGCAAAGCCTCCGTCGCGATAGGCGGCGATCACCTGGCTCTGGAAGCGCGGCGCCAGCGGGTCGGCGGGGTGGCGCTCGATGAACGCGGCGTAGGCCCCGGCGGCGTCGGAATAACGCTGGCGCTGCAGCATTTCCCGGCCCAGGGCCTGGTACAGCAGCACGGCGAAGCGCGGCTCGCGCGCCAGCTGGTTGATCGCCTTGCCGCCGCCGAGCGCGGCGAACGACAGGCTCGACACGTGCAGCACATCGGCGGTGATCGCCGCCTTGGCCGGAGGCACCGCCGCCAGCGCCGTCACGGGATCGTCGGCGGCGCCCTGCGGCAGATTGCGGTCCAGGACGGCGAGGAACACCGGCACCGCCTCGGCGTACTTGGCCTGCTTGTAGAGCGACCAGCCGTACTTGTACTGCGCCGGCTCGAAATAAGGCGAGGCGCCCTGCTCCAGCACCACGCGGTACAGAGGCTCGGCCTCGTCGTAGCGGGCGCGGGCGTAGAGCAGCTCGGCGGCGCGGAACATGGCATCGCCCAGGCGCGTCGACCGCGGATAGTCGCGGCCGAGCGTCCGCAGGCTGTCGATGGCCAGCTCGGGCTGGCCGGCGAACTGCTGGGCGCGCGCCAGCTGATACAGCACGCGGTCGTTCTCGGCGTAATGCGGATAGTCGGCGAGGATGCGCTGGTAGCCGGCGACGGCCTTGCCGATCTCCGCCTCCGCCAGGTCGCCGGCGTCGGCCAGCTCCACGCGCAGGTCGGCGGCGCGGCGCAGCGACTCCGCCCGCACCAGCGGGTCCGGCGACAGGGCTGCGGCCTGGTCGTAGTCCTCGATCGCCTCCAGCACCTCCGGCGGAATCGGGCCGGACTTGGTGACGCGCATGATGCTGGGCGTCTTGATGTAGACGAAACGGTCCTTCTTGAGGCCGTTGTTGCGCGTGATCGAGCCGACCGTGGACGGATCGGAGGCGCCGGCCAGGACCGGCCCGGCCGCCAGCAGCAAGCCCAGGAACATGGCGCGCCTCACGACTTGCCCTCCGGTCCGCTCCGCGGCGGCGGCGGCTCATTGGCGCGGGCCAGGGCAAAGCGCACCTCGCCCAGGTACATCCGCGTATGCGCCTGCTCGCGGCGCAGTTCCGCCAGCGCCAGTTCCTGCAAGCGGGCCGCCTGCGCCGCGCCGGCGGCGTCGAGGCGCGGGCGCAACGAGCCGCCTTCCGCGCCGTTCAGGGCTTCGCCGAGCTGGCGCAGGTCATGGAAGTCCTGCATCGCGGAACGGAAGGCGCCGTCCGCCATCAGGTGCTGCAGGTAAAAGGTGTCCGGCGCGGCCATCGGCTGGCGCGGATCGTCGGCCAGCCACCAGTGCTCCTTCGGGTACGCCACCAGCCACCAGGCCCAGCCGCGGTCGGCCGCCTCCGGCCGGTCCAGGGCCTGGATCATCTGGCCGTCGCGCACGCGCTGCATCGCCTGGTCGAGCGCCTTGTCCGCCGCCTCCAGCACGCGCTGCGCGCGCCGGAAGTACTCGCGCGCCTCCTCGTAGGAGCCCATGTGGTTCAAGGCATACGGAATGGCGACCATGCCTTCCTGCACCGCCGCATCGAGGGGATCGCGCCCGATCAGCTCGGTCCACGGCACCAGCGCGCGGCGCAGGGCCTGCTCTTCCTGCGGCGAGGCGGGACGCAGGCGGTAGGGCTCGCGGCGCTTGAGAACCGCGATGTCGTCGGTGAGCTGCGGCTGCAACAGCACCGGGACGCGCCGCAGCGGTGCCGGCGCGTCGGCGGCCGCGCCGACTTCCTGTTCCTGGCCGGTGCCGGGTGGCGCCAGCAGTGCCCAGCCCAAGCCGAGCAGCGCCGCGTTCGAGCACGGCCCGGGACTGCGCACGCGGCTGAACAGGGCCACGGCGTTGGCGCCGGTACGGTGCCGCAGCTGCGCATAGCCCAGCACCAGATTGGCGCGGTCGCGCAGCACCGCGGTCTCCTCGTCGCCGGCTTTGGCCGAGGCCAGGGGCTCGAGCTCGGCCGCGCCTTCGGCCTCGCGCCCCTGGCGCATCAACTCCATGCCCTGGTTGTAGCGGACATAGGCCTGGGCCAGCGGACCGTCGTCGGAAGCCGCCGGGGCCTGCGCCAGGCCGAACGCCGCCAGCGCCTCGCCGAGACGGCTGGCGTAGTCCGCCGGCAGGCTTGCGCCGGCCTGCCGGCGCAGGGCATAGAGCTCGCGCAGCGCCGCCAGCGGCCGCTCCGCGGCGGTGAGGAACACGGCGTAGCGCAGCCGCGGGTCGGCGCCGCCGCCGACGTCGAAGACCTCGGCGCCGGCCGCGCCCTCCCCTGCCGGCCGCAAGGCATGGAACTGCAGCTCCGGCTTGCCGAGATACCCGCCGGCGACCAGCTCCAGTTGCAGGTAGACCGGCTGCGCGCCGACGGTGAAGTCCCGCTCCAGCGTGCCGGCCGAGCGCCAGTGATCGGGCGGCGCTTCGGTGTAGCGCGCGGCGAAATCCGCGCGCAAGTGGTGCGCACCCGGCTCCAGGCGGCTCAGCAGGAAGCGATGCAAGCCATCCTGGTGCAAGGCCAGCGCCTCGCGGTCGCTGTACCGGTAGCGCTGTTGCGGCGCCCGGTCGATGATGATGCGGATCTCTTCGAGCTGCAGCGCCGAATCGCGGTTGCCGACGAACAGGGACAGCGCGCCGGGTCCGTCGGCCGGCTGCGCCTGCGCCTGGATCAGCTCCAGGGCCGCCGACTTCACGCTGGCGATCGAATCCGGAGCAACTTCCGCGGCGGCCAGCCCGGGCAAGGCCAGCAGCAGGCCCAGGCACCAGGCCATGGCGTGCCCGCGGCCCCCGCGCTTCATTCGAACTGGTAGTTGCAGCAGCCTCATTGCCGATCCGCCCAATAAAAAAGCGTCCACGCGTTGGCTGCCTGCCAACCTCGTGGACGCCGATGTCCGCGGAAGACGTCGCCGTTGACGTCTTCTCTACATCATGAAACTAAGCAAGCGGTATGCCAGATATCGGGGCAAGGCCCATATAAAGGAACGGCGGCAGCGCTCAGGCCGCCCGCATCATGTGCTGCAGGCGCACCACCGTGGGTCCGCGCACCACGTCGGCCAGGGTGTATTTCTTCAGCTCGTCCATGAACAGCCGTTCGGCGCGGTCAAGGGCCCCTTTGAGCGAGCAGGCTCCGTGCAGGGTGCACGGGCCCTTGGCGCATTCGACCAGCTGGCCGCGCCCTTCCATGGCCTCCACCACATCGCCGATGCGCAGCGACTCCGCCGGCACCGCCAGCCGCAGGCCGCCGTTGCGCCCGCTCAGCGATTCGATATAGCCCAGCTTGCGCAATCCCTGTGCAACCTTGTGCATGTGGTGGGCGGAGACGCGGTATTTTTCCGCGATGACGCCGGCGCTGACCGGCTTGCCGTCGCGGACACCGGCCAGATACACCAGCAGGCGCAGGGAAAAATCGGTGTAAAGGGACAGGCGCACGCGCTTCTCCGGCTGAGAACCGCACCATTTAAGCACAAACCGGCGGCAGCAACCCCATTTTCAAGCCGCGCGGCCCGCGGCGGCGACTTTACCGTGTACTTGGCATTTGGGTTGCTATGTATATGGCAGTTCAAAAACAAAAGGGACCCGCTCATGGCTGCCGGGCACACCAAGCTCAGGGTGATGCTGGTCGACGACGACACCGAGCGCCTGTCGATGCTGGAACAGGCGCTGGTCGCGGAAGGGCACACGGTGGCGGCGCGTCTGGACACGCACGCCGACCTGCCCAGCGCGGTGGAACGCTGCCAGCCGGAAGTGATCTTCATCGATGTCGACGCTCCCGGGCGCGACACGCTGGAGTCCTTGGGCCAGCTCAACCGCGAGCACCCGCGCCCGATCGTGCTGTTCGCCGCGCGCAGCGATCCGGAAACCACACGGCGCGCGGTGCACGCCGGCGTCAGCGCCTATGTCGTCGACGGCCTCCACCCCACCCGCCTCAGCGCGCTGCTGGAGGTGGCGATCGCCCGCTTCGAGCTGCATCAGGCGATGCGCGAGGAGCTCGACCAGGCGCGCACCCGCCTGGCCGACCAGCGCGACATCGAGAAAGCCAAGGGCCTGCTGATGAAGCGCCGCAACCTGGACGAGGCGCAGGCCTACGGCCTGCTGCGGCGCATGGCGATGGACCGCAAGCAGCGCATCGGCGACTTCGCCCGCGTGCTGATCACCGCGGCGGACGTGCTGTGAGCGGACCTCTGGAAAAGACCACGCTGCGCCTGGGCCTGCTGCCGCTGGCGGACGCCGCGCCGCTGGTGGTGGCCAAGTCGCGCGGCTTCTTCGCCCGGCATGGACTGAACGTGGAGCTGCGCATCGAGCGGGCCTGGGCGGCGCTGCGCGACAAGGTGGCGATGGGCGTGCTCGACGCGGCGCAGATGCTGGCGCCGATTCCGATCGCGGCAACGCTGGGCCTCGACGGCATCGCCGTACCAATGGTTACGGCCCTGTCGCTCAACCTCAACGGCAATGCTGTCACCGTGTCGCGCTCCCTGCACCAGCGGATGCGCGAGCACGCGCCGGCCGACGCCGACGCGGCGCAGTGGGCGCAGGCGCTGGCTAGGGTGCTGGAAGCCGGGCGCAAGGCGCGCCTGCCGCAGCCGGTGTTCGCCCACGTCTTCCCCTTCTCCACCCACCACTATGAGCTGCGCATGTGGCTGGCCAGCGCCGGCATCGACCCCGACGCCGACGTGCGGCTGTGCGTGGTGCCGCCGCCGCGCATGGTCGGGGAACTGGCCGCCGGCCGCGTCGACGGCTTCTGCGTCGGCGCGCCCTGGAGCGAAGTGGCGGCGCGGCGCCGGCTCGGCGTCACCGTCGCCACCAAGTACGCCATCTGGAACAACAGCCCGGAGAAGGTGCTGGGGGTGACCCGCGACTGGGCCGACCGGCACCCGGCCACGCACCGCGCCCTCGTCGCCGCCCTGATCGAGGCGGCGCGCTGGCTGGACCTTGCGGAGCACCGCACCGAAGCGGCGCAGCTGATGATCGACGACGGCTGGGTGCAGGCGCCGGCCGACACCATCCGCGCTTCGCTGCAGGCGCAGCCCGACGGCCTGGTGTTCCACCGCCGAGCCGCGACGTTCCCGTGGCGCTCCCACGCCATCTGGTTCGCGCTGCAGATGCTGCGCTGGCGCCAGTGCTGGGCCGCGCCCGACCTTTATGCCCTCGCGCGGGATGTCTACCGCTGCGAAACCTATCGCGAGGCGGCGGCGATGGTGGCCGAACCCTGCCCCGCCTCCGACTACAAGATGGAAGGTGGCCATCCGGGGAGCTGGACCACCGCCGGCGGCAACGGCGCTGCACTCGAACTGGGCGCCGACCTGCTGCTCGACGGGACGGTGTTCGATCCCGACATGCCGCTGCGCTGGCTCGACCGCCAGCCGGCGGCCGCCGGCATGGTCGACCGGGCCCTGCTGCGCGCCGCCAATCTGGCCCCCAAATGACAAGGCGCCAGCCGCGGCATTTGAATTTGGCATAGCGATTGCGTAATTTTGGCGCATGAGTCCGGCCAAAGCCGGCCGGACCTGCGGACACAGACGTCCACGTTGCTGGCGCGGGAGCCGGCGGCGTGGACGTTTTTTTTTGGCGCGTGGAAAACCGGAGCTGCCGGAGCCCCGGATCCGCCTATGTTCATCTCAGGGAGTCACACATGCAGGTCAAGAAAAGATATCTCGCGCTGCCCCTCGCCGCTCTCGCGCTGCCTTTGGCCGGCTGCCTGAGCGCGTCCAACGGGCTCAACTACGACCGCAGCAACTATCAGCCCGGCGCAACGCCCTATGTCGCCTCGATGGGCGGCAACCCGCCCGGCATGAGCGGCTGGCCGACGCATCAGCTGCCGATTCCGGGCGAGCCGGTCGGCTACACCCCCGATCCGGTCAAGCCCAAGCCGCCGGCGCCCCCCGCCCCGCCGGCGCCGCCGCCGTGCGAACTGCCCGGCGCCGGCCAGCCCATCACGCTGGACGGCTGCAAGCAGAACGACGTGCTGATCCTGCGCGGCGTGAACTTCGACTTCGACAAGGCCACGCTGACGGCCGAGGCCAAGGGCATACTGGACCAGGTGGGCGCCGCGCTGCAGGCCCGCCCCGACATCAAGGTGGAAATCGACGGCCACACCGACGGCAAGGGCTCGGTGTCCTACAACCAGAAGCTGTCCGAGCGCCGCGCCGCCTCGGTCAAGGCCTACCTCGTCGGCAAGGGTGTGGCGGCGGAGCGCATGACCACGGCCGGCTTCGGCAAGTCGCGTCCCATCGCCGACAACAAGACCGACGAAGGCCGCGCGCTCAACCGCCGCGTCGAACTGAAGGTGACCGAAGCCTCCGCCACCGCCGCGCCGGTGGTCACCACGGACGCGCCCACCGCGTCCGCCACCGTCGCCCCTGCCGGCGCCGCCGTGACCATCGTCAAGTTCTCGTTCGATCCGGAGACCATCACCGTGCCGGCGGGTTCCACCGTGACCTGGACCAACCAGGACATGGATACGCCGCATACCGTGAAGTTCGCCGACGGCATGAGCGGCACGCTCAAGCAGGGCGCGAGCTACAGCAAGACCTTCAGGACGCCCGGCACGTACACCTACCAGTGCGGGGTCCATCCCTACATGAAGGGCACCGTCATCGTGAAGTAGCAATGGGAAGGCCGAGCCGCTCCGCCGGCTCCTTCGCCCCGCCAGCATCGCGGCGGGGCTTCTTTTTGCACCCGTGCGCGGTCCGCGCGGACGGAAAAAAGTGGCATACGGATTGCTTGAATAGGAACGTAGGGAGGTTCCGCCAAAGACGCCGATCCTCCGGACACCGACGTCCACATGATCGCTGCCCCCGGCCATCGCGGCCACCTGGCGGTCATGTGGATTTTTTTTGACCTTCAGGGAGGCTTTCATGAAGAAGTTCGCAATACTCGCCGCCGCGGCCGCACTGTGCGGCGCTTCGCACTCCGCTTCCGCCGCGCCGCTGCTCGGGCTGCCGCTCACCAGCCTGCCGGTGGTCGGATCGCTGAATCTGGGCAGCCTGCCGCTGCTCGGCAATGGCCTGAGCCTCAACGGCCTGCCGGTCGTCGGCGGCGTGCTCGGCAACGGCCTCGGCGGACTGCCGCTGCTTGGCGGCGGCCTGAGCCTCGGCAGCCTGCCGGTGCTGGGCAGCCTCAACCTCGGCGGCCTGCCGCTGCTCGGCGGCGGGCTCAATCTGGGCAGCCTGCCCGTGCTCGGCGGCGGGCTCAATCTCGGCGGTTCGGGCGGCCTGAGCATCGTCGGCTCGCTGGTGCCGACGGCGCTGAACACCGCCCTGCCGGTGGTGAACCAGGTTACGCCGGTGCTCACCTCGCTGAACCTGCCGGTGGGCACCGTGGTGCCGCAGGTGCTGACCATCGCCCTGCCGCTGGTGGGCGACGCGGCTCCGGTGCTGAGCTCGCTGAACCTGCCAGTGGGGACCGTGGTGCCGCAGGTGGTGAACATCGCCCTGCCGGTCGTCACTGAAGTCGTGCCGGTGGTGACGGGCCTGTAAAGCGGCCTCGCGCATCCGCGGGCCGGGTCCCGGCCCGTGGATGCGCCTGCCAGTGGCACCAGCTAGCTAGTACTTGGCGGCCAGCTGGAAGAACACGTACTTGGTGGCCAGGCCGTCCGGGCTGTTCTGCGCGCCGCGGCTGTAGAACGACTGCGCCAGCGACAGGCTGCCGCCCAGCCAGGAGTTGAAGCGCAGGTCGGTGGCGGCGCCGGCATCGGCCACCGTGACGCGGCCGTCGACCGCGCCCAGGGCGCCGGCCTCCAGCCTGGTGGAGCCGTACTCGACAAAGCCGCGCGGGCGGATGCCGTAACGCTCGGTCCATGAATCGGCGTAACCCTTCCATTCCGCTCCCAGGCGCAGGCTTTCGCCGTGGTCGCCGATGCCGCTGCCCGCCTCATACGCGTGCAGGCTGGCCGGGCCGCCGATGACGAACTTCTCCTGTTGCGGCAGCACGTTGTTGGAAAGCTGGAAGCTGCCGTCGGCCAGCGCGGTCCAGCGCGCAGTCAGTGCATAGCGCAAGTTGAACGAAGGCTGCAGCAGGAAGTAGTCGAGGCTGGCGCCGCTTCCCCCGGCGTGGTGCCGTCCCAGTCCCTTGCGCAGCAGCAGGCCCGCCTGCAGCTCGTTCTGCCGTTCGCCCTGCTGGCTGCGGCCGACATAGCTCAGGCCCAGCTCGGCCGAGTTGTACAGCTCGGACAGCACCTCGCCGCCGGGCGCCGCGACCAGCGGGCAATTGACCAGGCCCAGCAGCTCGAGCAGCCCGCCCAGCACATTGCAGTTGACGGTCTGCGCCGGCGTATCGGCTGCCTCGTGCTCGCGCAGCACGCGTGCCTGCAGGTTGAAGCGCTGCCGGAAGTCCGAATAGACGGGGTAGAGCCAGGCGGCGCTGCCGGATTCGAGGGTCCCGTTGAAGCGGATGCCCTGCACCTGCTGACTGAAGTCGGCGTAGCGCCCCTGCAGCGCGAACACGCCGAACCGCGTCACCCGCGACCAGCCCCCGTCGCCCTCGTGGTAAGGCTCGGAGCGCGCGCCGCCGAGGCCGAGGAACCGCACGCTGCCGGCGCCGGTCAGGGTGAGCTCGTCGCCGGTCGAGAACGCCTGGCGCAGGCCGGCCTGCGCCAGGTAGGGACCGGCGTAGCGGTTGCCGTAGTTGCTGAAACTGCCCAGCACCGCGGTCTGCCGGGCGCCCGGGGCCGGCTGCCCCAGGTCCAGGCGCACCTCGTCGCCGCCCAGCGGCGTGAACACGGCCTGGTAGCGCTCCCCGGCGCGCTCGGTCAGGCCGTCGGCGAGGACGCGGTCGCTTTCCAGCGCCGTGTCGGTCAACGGTCCCTTGCCGCCGGCGAGGTCGGCGAAATACCGCTGCAAGGCCGGCGGAGCCTGGACTTCGCGCACCCGTCCCGGCAACACCCGCACGTAGATGTCGTAGCCGGCCCCGTCGTTGACCGCGGCATAGCTGACCAGGCTGGCCGGGTAGCCGGAGCTGTACTGCACGTAACCGATGGCGCGGATCGCCTCGGACAGGTTCGCCGCCGCCGCCACCGCCTGGCGCAGGCGCTCGGCCGGCGCCAGGTGGCTGCCGAATACGTGCAGGTGGGCGCCCTGGTAGTCGATGCTCAGCGCGGGCTGCGCCAGCCACTGCTGGCGCAGCTCCAGCGGCGAGCCTTCCTGCGGATCGATCGGCGGCGGCAGGGCGATGGCCATAAGTCTTGATTTGGTGAGAGGTGCCGCGAAATCACGCACGCGCCATGCCACTTATTGCGGCGGCGGCCGCAGGCTCAGTCCACCACCTCGACGCGCTGCCCCGCCTCCGGCCGCAGGCGCGCCGCCAGCGCGCCGGTCGCCCGCAGCGTGCCGTCCTCGTCCATCGCCAGCACCTGGCGCAGGCCGAGCCTTCGCGCCAGCGCCGGCCAGCCCTCGGGCCCGGCGACGAACAGCGCCGCGCCGCCGCCGTCGGCCAGGGTGCCGTCGCGGTCGACCACGCTGAGCGAGCGCAGGCCCCGCGCCGGCCAGCCGCTGCCGGGATGGAGCAGGTGCGAGTAGCGCCGCCCCTCATGCTCGAAGCTGCGCTGGTCGTCGCCATGGGTCACGACGGACTCGTCGGCAGTGCCCAGGGTGGCCAGGATCTCGCCCGGCCGGAGCGGGTCGCGGATGCCGACCTGCCACAACCGGTCGCCGCGGCTGCCGCGCGTGGCGACATTGCCGCCGGCGTTGACCATTGCGTCGCGGAAGCCGCGGTGCGCCAACCACTCCAGCGCCAGGTCGGCGATGTAGCCCTTGCCGATGGCGCCGAGGTCCCAGGCGACGCCCGGCGCCGGGCCGTAATAGCGGCTGCCGTCGAAGGCCGGCGCGGCGCGCAGGGCCGCCATGCCCGCTTCGAGCTCCGCTGCCGGCGGCGGACTGCTGCGCAGGCGGGCGGCCTCGTCGAAACCCCACAAGCGGACCAGGTTGCCGAAGCGCGGCTCGAACAGGCCGCCGCTGCTCCGGTGGATCGCCCAGGCGCGCTCGAACAGCGGATGCAGCACTTCCGGCACGACCGCGACGCCGCCCTGTTGCAGCCGCCGGTTGAACTGCGCCAGGGCTCCGCTGCCCCAGGCCCAGCCTTCGCGGCCGAACTCGACCAGCAGCTTCCTCACCTCGGCCACGCCGCGCAGGGCTTCGGCACGCCGCGGCTCGCTGCCGATGGCGACGGTGACCAGCACCGCCGTGCCCATCGCCAGGAATTGCCGCTCCAGCAGCAATGGCGCGGCGCGAGCGGCCGCGGGCCGGATCGCGGCCTCAGGCGCCACTGGGGGGTTTCTGCATCGGCGGCTTGCGGGCCGGCGGGGACTTGGCCCCGGCCGTCAGGCGCGCTGCGGCCTGGTTCTTCTTCCGCGCGTTGTTGGTGCGCCACATCATCCACACGCCGCTGGTGGCGAGCAGCAGGGCGGCCAGGCCGACGAGATCGATCACATAAGTGCCGGAACGGCCGAACAGGCGTCCGCTGTGCACGTCCACCAGCAGCTGCTGCACCGACACGCTGGGGCGCGAATACGGCAGCAGCGCGTCGCGCACGCCTTGCGGCAGGGGCTGCGGCACCGACCACTGCACGTCGGTGGCCGGCACCGGCTTCCAGCTCTCGCCCTCGTCCTCGCTCTGGTAGGCGGTGTCGCTGCCCTGGATGGCGAAGCTGCCCGGGTGGCCCTTGACCAGGCCGATGCGACGGATCGCGGCGATGGGCAGCGGCGGCATGCGCAGTTCGTCGACGCGGCTGCCATCCGGCCGCAGCAGCACCACGCTGTCGGCCTGGGCGGCGTAGAGCATGACCTTGGCGCTGCCCGGCTCCGGCGCGGCCACCAGGCCCAGCGGCGCATCCAGCGGCTGCGCCAGCGGCTTGCCGTCGAGCACGCTGGCCTCGCCGGCGATGGCCAGCCAGTGGCCGCCGGCGCCCAGGCCCGATGCGGGCGGCGCCGGGCGCAGGCCGTAGATCGCCATCAACCAGGGCCAGCCGACGCGCTTGGCGTTGAGGTCCAGGTCCGAGGCCTCGTTGAGGAAGATCCCGGTGACGCCGAGCCAGCCCAGGAAGACGAACGCGAACAGGCCCGCGCGCTTGTGCCACTCGCGCAGGGTGGCGGTGAGGTTTTTCTTCGCCTGCGGCTGCGCAGCCGCGCGCTCGCGCGCGGTATTGATCACCGCGCGCGAGCGCCAGGGCCGCAGCGTGTCCGAGAGGCGGCGCTTGGCGGTGGGCGGAGGCGGCTCCGACATGTTCACCGCGGGCGCTCTACGGCGGGGTCAGCGCGTCGAGGGCGATGGCGGCGCGCGCCATGCGCTGCATCATCCGCACCGACAGCGTGGCACCGGAGATGTTGTCGACCTTGCGGTCGAGCTCGTTGCCGGCGGCCTTGGCGCCGGCCAGCTGGTTGAGGAAGGAGGCGTCGGCCACCTCTTCGCCATGCGACTCGCGGTAAATCAGCACGCGCGCGATGTCGATGGCGCCGTTCTTGACGACGAAGGCGGAGGTGGTGAGCTGGTAGCCCTCCTTGCCCTTGTCCTCGATCACCCAGGCGGTCTTGCCGTTGGCCTTCCAGTAGCGCAGGCGCGCCTGCTGGTAGGGGTGGCCCAAGGCGGCGCTGACCTGCGACTGTGCGGCCGCGTCCAGTTCCAGGAACCTGGGCGCCGGCACCGTGGCGCCGAAGGTCTCGGCCAGGAACTGGTCCTGGGTCTCGTGTACCGAATCGATGGCGGCGGCTTCGCCGGCGGCACCGAGCCCCAGCAGCAGGACCGGGACCGCAAGGCTGTTGTGCATTGGGGAAGGTTTCATTTCTTTATGTGTGCTTGCGTGTGTGGCTTTGCGGCGCCCCGCCGGGCGTTGCCGCCAGGCGGGGTTCCGCGTGCTGCTCGGATTGGCGCCACCTGGGCGCCGCCCGCTACTTCGTGACAATGACGCGTTCGAACGGAGCCAGCGCGGCGATCAGCTGGTTGCAGACGTGGTACGGCGTGCGGGCCGCATCGCAGGCCAGGTAGGCATCTTCCACCACCGCGTTGAACTGGGTCAGGGTCAGGCCGAGTTCGGCGTGCGCCGCGCTCATGCTCGCACCCGAGTAGTGCGCGGGCCCGCCCAGCACCATGTTCTCCAGCTCCTTGTTCAGCGCCATCTGGCGCTGGACGTGGCCGTGGGTCAGGAAGACCTGGTTGATGCGATTGTCGGCCAGGATGTAGTAGAAGAGGTCGTCCACCCACACGTCGATGCCGGCCTGTCCGCCGAACTTCTCCAGCGAGTCGCCGGGGATGCCGATCACCGCCGGGGTCTTGCCCTCGGTGCGGTTGGCCACCGGGTCGCCGCTGGCGCAGCCGCCGCTGATGGCCGCGGCCGCCAGCGATGCAGCGAGGACCATGGGCTTGATGCCGAAACTATAGGCTTTCATGAATATCTCCTTGGGCACTGGACGCGGTGATCAGAAGCTGGCCGCGACCGAGAGGTAAAACCCGATCTGGTTCGGCGTGAAGGTGATGTTGCCGAAGTCGAGCATGGCAGCGGTGAAGGACAGGTTCTTGGCCGGGGCGTAGGCCGCGAAAATGTCCTTCCAGTCGCTTTCATGCTGCTGCGTCAGGGCCGCACCGGCGCCGCACAGGCCCAGCGCGCACAGCGCGTTGTTGACGCCGCCCAGCTGGCTCACCGTCAGGCCGCCGAGGTTGTCGCCGTGCTGCTGGTACTCGCCGCCGATGGCGATGTTCTTCGCCAGCAGGTAGGCGATCGAGCCCTCGAAGCGCACCTTGCGGTGGTTGCCGTCCGGGCCGCCGAAACCGGTCAGGCCGATTTCGTTGGCGCTGGTGTAGCGGGCGGTGACGTCGATCGCCGTGCTGATCGGGAAGAAGATCTTGGTCGCGGCCACATAGGCTTCGAAGTCCTTGTTCTTCGCCGCGCCCAGGGTCTGCAGCAGGGCCTTGTTGTGGTTGATCTTGTAGAAGGCGCCGACGGCCACCTGCGGAACCCAGGTGTCGGAATCGTAGATCGCCTCGCCGAACACGCGCAGCTTGGCGCCGAAGGTCGTCATCTTGATGGTGGTGTTCCAGGGCTCGACGCCGCCGACCGTGCTGGAGGTGCTGTTGCCGGACAGCACGCTGTTGGCCAGGCCGACGGTATCGAACGTGCTGCCGGTCGGCAGGTTGGCGAAGGCGGCCGACAGTTCCAGGCGGTCGTAGAAGCCGACCGCCACGCCGGGAATCAGGGCGCTGTAGTTCGGCAGCGAGACATAAGTGAAGTGCACGTTGCCGTTGATGCCGTCACGCGTTTCATTGCCGGCGATCACCGCCCACGGCACCGCACCGCCGCCTGCTGCGCCATCAGCCATGCTGACGCCTTCAGTCAGGAAGACCTTGCCGTCGTTGTAGTCGAACCACCCGGCATGAGCCGTTCCCCCGAGACACGACGCAGCCAACATCAGGGCTGCCGCGTACCCCTTGAACGACTGCTTGCTCCCTCTTGACCCTTTCATTCCTGAGCTCCTTGAGTATGTAAGCAACGAAAGCCGCGTTGGCGCGGATTCCGCGAAGGCAAAAAAAAACGTCCACGTCGCCGGCTGCAATGCCGAAAACGTGGACGTCGCTGTCCGCAGGATCAGGCGCCTTTGCCCAATCCACCCGTAACTGTGCGCGGTTGAAGACGCACTGAAATCAACTTCGCAATCACCGTGCCAGAATCCGCCGCGCCGCTGTAACCGCCTGAGCGGTCCCTCGATTTCCGCGCCGCTGTGCGCCGCCGCCATCCCCGTGCGGTGCCAGCGGAAGCGGCGGGAATTTCACCGCGCCGATGCTGCGATTGCCGTAATTAAAGTAGCAACCACCATGCCAGGTTTCGATCCGGCGAGGCCGCGCCCAGGCCCCACTCCTTATATATGCGGGCACAGGTGCGTGCGGGTGCCTGCGCGGCGGAAGCGGCCTCGTCAAGCCCGTGGCGTCACCCGGCCCCGACCGCAGCGAACCAAATTGGGGCAGGCGCCGCTCCTCCATGACGGGCGCTTTGCCCTCCATGCGGCCACGACCCTGGGGCTGGCCGCAATGTGGCACATGACTTGCTAAATTCCACCGCAAGAAGGCGTCCATTGCGGGACGCTTCGAAGGACAACGACGTCCACGTTACCGGCATGGCGGCCGGCGGCGTGGACGTTTTTTGTTTTGGCTGGCCAGGAGCGTGAAAATGGACCGGACGCGCAGCGCGACTCTGACGATCTACGAATGCCTTGCCGTGCTGGCGGCTCTCGGCTTGCAGCTCGCCGCCCTGCTGCAGACGCTGCACGGCTTCGCCGCGCATTAGCCGTTGGCGGCGGCGCGGCTTGCGCGCCACCGCAACGCGGGAGCAAAGCGCCGCAGGCCGTGCCATGGCCGCGGCTGCGCGAGCGGCCGCAATACGCCGCCGTAGGGTTCGGCAGGCGGTGCAATTCGGTAATCTTCGCGCTGCCACCCGCTCCAGGAACCCCGCATGCCATCCGCGCACGAATCCGGCCCCCGGATCCGCAAGTTGCTCGTCGCCAATCGCGGCGAGATTTCCATTCGCGTGATGCGCGCGGCGGCGGAAATGGGCATCCGTACGGTGTCGATCTACGCGCACGAGGACCGCTTCGCGCTGCACCGCTTCAAGGCGGACGAAAGCTACCTGGTCGGCGTCGGCGCCAAGCCGATCGCGGCCTACCTGGACATCGCCGACATCATCCGGATCGCCAAGGCCGCCCAGGTCGACGCGATCCACCCCGGCTACGGCTTCCTTTCCGAGAACCCGGCTTTCGCCGAGGCCTGCGCCGCCGCCGGCATCCGGTTCGTCGGCCCCAGGCCCGACGTGCTGCGCACCCTTGGCGACAAGGTGGCGGCGCGCAAGGCGGCGGAAGCCGCCCAGGTGCCGGTGCTGCCCGCCTCCAGGGCCCTGCCCCACGACCTGGAGCAGTGCAGGAAAATCGTCGCTGCGGTCGGCTACCCGGTGATGATGAAGGCCAGCTGGGGCGGCGGCGGCCGCGGCATGCGCGTGATCGAGTCGGAAGACCAGCTGGGGCCGCAGATGGAATCGGCCCGGCGCGAAGCCAAGGCGGCGTTCGGCAACGACGAGGTCTACGTCGAAAAGCTGGTGCGGCGCGCGCGCCATGTCGAAGTGCAGGTGCTGGGCGATAGCCACGGCAACCTGATCCACCTGTTCGAGCGGGACTGCTCGGTGCAGCGGCGCAACCAGAAGGTGGTGGAGCGCGCCCCCGCGCCCTACCTGGACGACACGCGGCGCAGCGAGCTCTGCGAGGCCGCGCTGCGCCTGTGTCGCCAGGTCAACTATTCCCACGCGGGAACGGTTGAATTCCTGATGGACGCCGACAATGGCCAGTTCTATTTCATCGAGGTCAATCCGCGCATCCAGGTCGAGCACACCGTCACCGAGGAGGTGACCGGCGTGGACATCGTCAAGGCGCAGATCCGCGTCACCGAGGGCGCGCGCATTGGCGACCCGGATTCGAAGCTGCCGGCGCAGCATCAGGTCAGGCTCGACGGCCACGCCCTGCAATGCCGGGTCACCACCGAGGACCCGGAGAACGGCTTCACTCCCGACTACGGCCGCCTGCTGGCCTACCGCAGCCCGGCCGGCTTCGGCCTGCGCCTGGACGGCGGCACCGCCTATTCCGGCGCGGTGATCACACCCTATTACGATTCCCTCCTGGTCAAGGTCACCGCGTGGGGACCGACGGTGGAGGAGGCGATCCACCGCATGGACCGCGCCCTGCGCGAGTTCCGCATCCGCGGCCTGTCCACCAATCTGCAGTTCCTGGAAAACGTGATCGGCCACCCGGCCTTCCTCTCCGGCGAATGCACCACCCGCTTCATCGACACCACGCCGGAGCTGTTCGTCTTCACGCCGCGACGCGACCGCGCCACCCGCATGCTGCGCTTCATCGGCAACGTCATCGTCAACGGCAACCCGGAAATGAAGGGCCGCACTCCGCCGGCGCTGCCGTTGCCCGAACCGGTGCGGCCGAAGATCGACCTCGGCGCGCCGGTGCCGCGCGGCCTGCGCGACCTGCTGAAGGAAAAGGGCCCGGACGGCTTCGCCAAATGGATGAAGGAGCAGCAGCGGGTGCTGCTCACCGACACGACGATGCGCGACGCGCACCAGTCCCTGTTCGCCACCCGCATGCGCAGCAAGGACATCCTGGCCATCGCGCCCTACTACGCGCGCATGCTGCCGGGGCTGCTCTCGCTGGAGTGCTGGGGCGGCGCCACCTTCGACGTGGCGCTGCGCTTCCTCAAGGAGGACCCGTTCCAGCGCCTGGCCGAGCTGCGCGAGGCCATCCCCAACATCCCGCTGCAGATGCTGCTGCGCTCGGCCAACGCGGTGGGCTACACCAACTACGCCGACAACGTGGTGAAGTACTTCGTGCGCGAGGCGGCGCAGGGTGGCGTCGACATCTTCCGCATCTTCGACTGCCTCAACGCGGTGGAGAACATGCGCATGGCGATCGACGCGGTGCGCGAGTCCGGCGGCCTGGCCGAGGCGGCGATCTGCTACACCGGCGACCTGTTCGACGCCAGCCGGCCCAAGTACAACCTCAAGTATTACGTCGAGCTGGCCAAGGTGCTGGAGAAGGCCGGCGCCCAGGTGCTGGGCATCAAGGACATGGCCGGCGTGTGCCGGCCGCGCGCGGCGCGCGAGCTGGTGAGGGCGCTGAAGCAGGAGATCGGCCTGCCGATCCACTTCCACACGCACGACACCAGCGGCATCGCGGCGGCCAGCGTGCTCGCCGCCGTGGAAGCCGGCTGCGACGCGGTGGACGGCGCGCTCGACGCCATGAGCGGCCTGACCTCGCAGCCCAACCTAGGCAGCATCGCCACCAGTCTCGCCGGCGCCGAGCGGGACCCGGGCGTGGACCTGGAAGCGATGCAGCGCCTGTCCGATTACTGGGAGGGGGTGCGCAGGTTCTACGCGCCGTTCGAGGCCGACATCCGCTCCGGCACCGCCGACGTCTACCGCCACGAGATGCCGGGCGGCCAGTACACCAACCTGCGCGAGCAGGCCCGCGGCCTGGGCCTGGAGACGCGCTGGCCGCAGGTGGCGAAAGCCTACGCCCAGGTCAACCAGCTGTTCGGCGACATCGTCAAGGTCACGCCCACCTCCAAGGTGGTCGGCGACATGGCGCTGTACATGGTGGCGAATGACCTCTCGCCCGAGGACGTGCAGAACCCGGACAAGGCGATCGACTTCCCAGAGTCGGTGGTGTCGCTGATGAAGGGTGAGCTGGGCTTTCCCGCCGACGGCTTCCCCAAGGCGCTGCAGGACAAGGTGCTGAAGGGCAAGCCGCCGCTCCAGGGCCGGCCCGGCGAGAGCATCCCCGCGGTGGATCTTGCCGCGGCCAAGGCCGAGGCGGAGAAGGCGCTGGGCCAGGAGTTGAGCGCAGCCGACCTCGCCGCCTACCTGATGTATCCGAAAGTCTACAAGGACTACGCCGAGCACCAGAAGCTGTACGGCGACGTCAGCGCGCTGCCGACACCGGTGTTCTTCTACGGCATGCAGGAGCAGCAGGACGAGATCAGCGTGGACCTCGAGCCGGGCAAGACCCTGGTGATCCGCCTGCAAAGCCGCACCGACGTCGAGGAGGAGGGGGTCTCGAAGCTGTTCTTCGAGCTGAATGGCCAGTCGCGCGTGGTGCGCGTGCCGCATCTGGGAGCCGCCAAGGCCGCGTCCGAGCGCCCCAAGGCCGAGGACGGCAACGCGAACCAGATCGGTGCGCCGATGCCGGGCATGGTGGTGCGGGTGGCGGTGCAGAAAGGCCAGAGCGTAGCCAAGGGCGAACTGCTGCTGGCGCTGGAGGCGATGAAGATGGAAACGGTCATCGCGGCGCCACGCGACGGCGTGATCCGGCAGATTCACGCCAGCCCGGGCCTCACCGTCGGCAACAAGGACCTGCTGGTCGAGCTGGAACCGGCCTGAAGGTCGCTCGCAAACCGGGAATATCGCCCCCGAAAAGCCAGGTATCGGCACGACTTGTGCTGCGGCTGGGATGCGCCGGCTCGAGGCGCGTTCCGGCGGAGACCGGCATGCACAGCAAATCACGAATCGTGGTCGGCACCCTGGCGGCGCTGCTCGCCGGCTGCGGCGGCGGCGACCTGCAAGGCGCCAGCGGTCCTGGTCCGGTTGCGCTGAGTAGCGCCACCGATGCGCTGCGCGAGCTGGCCAATGCCGCGGCGGCGGCGCGCCTGGCGCAAACCCCGCTGCCGGGCGCCTGCAGCAGCGGCACCGACGCCATCGTCGGCCCGGCCACGAAGTCCCGCAGCTTCGTCTATTTCACCGGCTTCAGCGGCAGCGTCACCTACGAGACCCACAACTACTCCGCCTGCGTCGACAACGGCCTCACCTATGACGGCCTGCTGGAAGCCGGCGCCACCGGCGACGGCGCTTACACCTATGCCGTGCGCGGCTCTTCCTCGGCGGTACTGCTGGTTCGCAGCACGCTCAGCAGCGGCGGCACCACTTTGGAGATGGCGCAGAGCCAGCTCGGCACCATCGAGGTGCATACCACGGGCACGCAGACCGAGGTCCGCTCCGGTCTGCAAAGCCGCGTCGAGCAGACCCCGCAGGGCGCAAGCAGCCCCAGCTACAGCGGCGCCATGACCATCGGCGTGGATGGCCCCACCTTCGACGTGCTGACCGACAGCGCCGGCAACGGCGGCAATGGCAGCCAAACCCTGGCCGGAGCCTATTCGTACAGCAGCAGCCGGTGCAGCGGCGGCAAGGCCGAGGTCGCCACGCCTTCCGCCCTGCTGCTGCAACCCGCGCCGGACGGCAGCAGCCCCTACCCCACCGGCGGCACCCTGACCATCAGCTCCGGCAACAGCGTGGTGACCTACCGCTTCAGCGAGGCCGGCGCCACCCTGTCGGACAGCGTCAGCGGCTCGCTCAGCAGCAGCCAGGTACAGCAGGCCTTCAGCAGCGGTTCCGGCTGCTGAAGCCCGCTCAATGGGGCGGCGGCGCCGCCGGCGGCGCCTGCGCCTCGGCCAGGGCCTGGCAATTGCCGCTTTGGGTTTCGACCAGGCACCCGGACTCGTGGTGGTAATTGAAGCTGCCGCTGCTGCGGTCCAGCGTCGCGTCGCGCCCTTCCATGCCGGCGCCCCACTTCTTCAGGGTGATCACGTCACCGGAGATTTCGATCGGACCGACGACCGGCCCGGACTTCCAGATCCTGCGCTCGAGGTCGACCTCGACCCTGGCACTGTCCTGGATCGGCGGAATGCTGCCGGGACAGGGGCCGGGCCCGAACTTCATGACGGTGGCGCACTGATAGCGCAGCGGCGGCTCGGCGGCAGCTGCCGCGCTGAGCAGCACGGCGCCCAATGCGAGCGGAGCGAAACGGAAACCTCGTTTGAAAGTCATGCGCTGGACCGGTTGACAGTACACCCGGAAACCAGCAAACAACTTGCCAGGTTTGCCCCCGGCAGGCGCCTGGGAACCTAGGCGCCGCGGCCGCGCCGCCGCCGTGCGCCCGATTCGGCCCAGCCGCCGCTGGCCCCCGCCATCGCCAGCCCCATCCACGAACCGACCGCCGCGACGGTGGTGAGGGTGGCGGCAACGCCGGTGGCAAGGACGCGCACCACGGTGCGGGTGGCGGCAACGCCGATGGAATCGTTCATCTCTTCCTCCCTTGAGGTGTGTTTCAGTTACGGCTTGAACGGATCCAGCGGGCCGGCCGCGACGAACCAGGGGTTGGCGAAGTCGCTGTCGTCGGCCTGGTTGCGCTTGCCGTAGGCGAGCGGCCGGCCCTGCATGTCCAGCACCTTGCCGCCCGCGGCGCGCAGCACCGCGTCGGCAGCGGCGGTGTCCCACTCCATGGTGCGCCCCAGGCGCGGATAGAGGTCGGCCTCGCCCGCCGCCACGCGGCAGAACTTGAGCGAGGAGCCGGCGGAGACGAACTCGGCAACCTTGAAGCGCTCGATGAAAGCCTTGGTCTCCTCGGTCAGGTGCGAGCGGCTGGCCTGCACCTTGAGGCCGGCGGCCGGCACCGGGCGCACGCGGATCGCCTGCCACTCGCCGCGCCTGCCGTCCTGCACCCGTGCGCGCCGCGCCCCCTGCCCGGCCTGGCCGGCATAGAGCTCGCCGATGGCCGGGGCATAGACCACGCCGAGCACCGGCACGCCGTGCTCGATGAGGGCGATATTCACGGTGAAGTCGCCGTTCTTCGACAGGAATTCCTTGGTGCCGTCGAGCGGGTCGACCAGGAAGAAGGACTGGCCGGTAATGTCCGGTATGCGGCCGGCGGCGACGGATTCCTCCGCCACCACCGGAATCCGCGGCGCCAGCACCGCCAGCCGCTCGAGGATCAGGGCCTCGGCCAGGGCATCGGCCTGCGTCACCGGCGAGCCGTCGCCCTTGATCGTGGCGTCCTCGGGGCGCATCCGCTCGTATACCGGCAGGATGGCGGCGCCGGCTTCGACGGCGATGTCAATCAGTTGTTCGATCACGGTGGATCCTGGAATGCTCTGGGTGGAGTGTCGGGGTGCCTGCTGCACTGCGTCATCGTCCGACAAGACTATACGAAAGTGTCGGCGCGGCGCTTGGCGGGCGTAGTCCCCGTGGACGATGCCGCACCCCGCCACCGGGCCGAGCATGGCCGCGACCACGAGGAGGAACAGGCCGTGAAAACCAAGCTGATGCTGTGCCCGGTGGAGGATCTCGACGCCGCGGTGGCGTTCTACCACGACGTGCTCGGCCTGCCGGTGAAGTTCCGCGACGGCGGACGCTACTGCGCGCTCGACGCCGGCGGCTACACGCTGGGCCTGGCGGCGCGCGAGGAGCGCATCGTGGACAACGCGGCGCCCGCCTTCCATGTCGAGGACCTCGACGCGGCGGTGGCGGCGATGCTGGCCTCCGGCGCCAGCATGGTGCGGCCGCCGGAGCGCGGCCCGCACGAACTGCGCGCGGTGCTGCGCGTGCCCGGCGGCAACACCGTCGTACTCTCGGCCGGACTGTGAAGGAGAACCCGATGAGCCGCATCGACCCGCGCGAATTCCGCGACGCCCTCGGCAGCTTCGCCACCGGCGTGACCGTCATCACCACCCGCGACGCGGCGGGCGCGCCGGTGGGCATTACCGCCAGCAGCTTCAACTCGGTGTCGCTCGACCCGCCGCTGGTGCTGTTCAGCCTGGCGCGGACGGCGCGCAGCCTGCCGGCCTTCGCCCAGGCGCAGCACTAGGCGGTGCACATCCTGCGCGCCGAGCAGGAAGCGCTGTGCGCCCGCTTCGCGCGCAGCGGCGCCGACAAGTTCGCCGGGCTGGACTTCGCCGGCGGCCTGGGCGATGCGCCGCTGCTGGACGGCTGCGCGGCGCGCATGCAGTGCCGCACGGCGTTCCGCCATGAAGGCGGCGATCACCTGATCTTCGTCGGCGAGGTGCTGGCCTTCGATCGCGCCGACGCGGCCCCGCTGGTGTTCCATGCCGGGCGCATGCGGCGGCTGGAACGTCTGGCGGCCTAGCGGCCGCCGACCGTTCCCCGGATCGCGGACAAAAAAAAGCCACCTTTGTGGGGTGGCTTCAAAGATCCCATAGGTGCGGGATCTGGAGGAGACTTTCGAAGGAGGATTCCTCGGAACCGCTCACTTCATGGGGCGTATTAAACACCTGTTGCTGCGACGCAACAATTGATTTTTTATGCCGTGAAAATTTAGAAAAACTAAATTATGCCGTGGCGGCAAATTCTCTAAAACCCCGCGCAAACATGGGCTTGCGCCAGCAATTGCAGGAGCTCCCGTAGGGCGGCGGACGGGCCTGAGGGGGCCATGAAGGCGCCGCGCCGGGCCTCAGGACAGGACGGCGACGCTGTTCAGGATCACCCGGACCAGGGCCGCCTGCCGCTGCACGCCGATTTTCGCAAAGATCGACCGCAAATGGGTGCGCGCGGTGTTGCGGCGGATGTCGAGCAGGGCGGCGGTCTCGTCCAGCGTGGCGCCGTTGGTCATCTCCAGCGCCAGCCGCGTCTCCACCGGGGTCAGGCCGAACAGCTGGGCAACCACGCCGGGCGCGGGGTGGCACTCGCCGTGCGGATCGCGCAGGAACACCGCCACCGCCGGCCGGCGGCCGCCGTCCAGCGGCCCCGGCGGCAGGGCCTGCACCAGCAAGCCGACGCGGCTGCAGCCGTCGTCACGGGTGGCGGCGACGGCGATGCCCTCGCCGCTGGCGGCATGGCGCTGCAGCGCACTGCGGATCGCGCCGCGCAGCCGGCGGTCCTCGGCCGGGGCGGTGCAGCTGAGCCCGGCGTTGACCAGGCGCAGCCCGTCCTTGCGCCGCAGGATCGTCTCGGCCACGGCATTGCTGCGCAGCACGGTGCCGCTCTCGTCGAGGATCACCACGCCCAGCTTCAGGCTCTCCAGCGCCCGCGCCAGCAGCTGCGTCTCCTGCGTGCGCGTCTGCTCGCGCAGCCAGGCCAGCAACGCGCGCCGGAAATGCGGCAGCAGGTCCTCGCCCCAGCGCAGCTCGGCCGCGCCGAACGCGGACTGGCGGCCGCCGCGGCAGATGCGCAGGCGCACCCGCAGTCCCTGCCCCAGCAGCAGGTCGGCGCCGATCACCTGCGGCGGCGCCGCGCGCGACGGCGAAAAATCCGGCACCGGCAGCATGCGGTCGCAAGGCAGGTCGGTGAAGGGATGTCCCGGCGGGCAGCGACCGCCGGACTCGTAAGGCGAATCCTGCGCCAGCCACAGCGGGCCGCCGGCGGTGAGCAGGCGGGCCGGCGCCTGCTCCGTGGCCGGCCGCAGCAACAGCGCGACCCAGCTGGCATCGAGCTCGGCGCGGATCTGCTCCAGAGCGCGGCTCCAGGGCTGCTCCTCTTCCGCGCCCTCGTAAATCAGGCCGAGCAGCTCGGCATAACGCTCATGAGCGCTGCGCTCCGGCGCCTTGCGCCCCCGGCTCGCCGCTTGCGGATCGAACGGCATGGCAACGATCTCCCGGTCCTATACGATCGGCCCGACCACCCAGGTGAACAGGTCCAGCAGGAACAGCACCAGCATGCTGACGAACGAGGCCTCGATGACGGTGCGCGACAGGCTCCAGCGCTCCCCCGCCGGATCCTCGTCGAGCCGGAACACGTTGGGGAAGCTGACGATGAAATACAGCGCATAACAGGCCGAGCCGAGGCTGAGCATGCGCGGCAGGTCGACGTACCAGACGTTGGCCTTGGCCGAGGAGTTGATATAGAAGAAGGTCTCGGCCCAGGCGAAGAAGTACGCCGCCGCGGCCACCGTGACGATCCACAGCGCCAGGCGCAGCATGCGCGGCGCGTCCGGCGTGAGGGTACGCACCCGCCGCATCAGCACCACCGAGGCGGTGTGGTAGACGATGAAGAAGGCGATGGCATTGAAGTACATGCCCAGGGGCACCTTCTCGAAGTTCTGCGCCGCCGTGGACTCGTCCGGGCCGAGCAGGGCCGAGTCCAGATACAGGCTGACGTGCGGGAAGCGGTAGCGGATGCCGAGCGTCTCGAAGAAGTATTCGGTGTGGAAATAGGTGGCGAAGAACACGTACACGAACATGTACAGGTTGAACTTGAACCAGTAGCTGCGCCGCCAGGGCACGCCGCTGCCGCGGCGCAGGATGGCCGGCAGCAGCAGGCAGTACGGCAGCCACATCAGCAGGTTCTGGGCGACGTGCCAGAAATTGCCGACGTCGAGCCAGCCCATCTTCTGGATCAGGGCGTTGTAGCCGAAGAACACCGGGATGAACCACAGGTACAGCTTCTCGGCCCAGGCCTTGTCGGGGTTCCGGGAGAACCAGTGGCCTGGAACGCGCATGGCCTTATCGCCCGTCATGGCCGCGAAAGCGGGAGTCCGGCCGGCTGTGAAGGGGCAATGCCGAGCGGACATGAGCCGCCGCTCCGGCGGGGATGGCAATGCTCCCGGGCCTGGCGCTCATGGCTTGCGGGGCTTTGCCTGCGCCGCCACCTCGCTGACCACCCGGAACACCTTCGAGCCCCGCGGATAGCCGACGTACTGCGTCAGGAATACCGCCATCGCCTCCAGCTGCTCCGGGTTCAACTCGCCGCGCTTCAAGGCCGAACGCGCCTGGATGGCCATGGTCGCCTCGTCGCCCTGGGCGGCAATGGCGCCGAGCAGCAGCAGGCGGCGATCGCGAATGCTCAGGGTACCGTCGGCCCACAGCTCGGCGAACAGCGTCTCCAGCATGTAGTCGATGAACTTCGAGGCCCCGGGCGGCGGCAGCTCGCCGAGATCCTTGCAATAGACCTCGTCGAACATCGCCTGGCCCTTCGCGCGGTCATACTTGCTGGTCATCGCATGGCTCTCCGGCTGACGTCCTCACCCTGACCCCGATCCCGCCCCTCTCCCAGGCACGGGAGAGAGGACATCGAGCCTCAAAAACTCATCGGCACGCTGGTGTAGCCACGCACGTTCGGGGAGTGCATGCGCTGCAGCCTCGACTCGTCGACGTGGAACTCCGGCGCCATCTTCAAAATCTCCTCGAAGGCCACCTTCACCTCCAGCCGCGCCAGCGCCGCGCCGAGGCAGGCATGGACGCCCGCGCCGAAACCGATGTGATCGCGGGCGTTGCGGCGGATGTCATACTGGTCGGCGTTGGCGAAGTGACGCTCGTCGCGGTTGGCCGAGATGAACAGGATGCCGACCTTGTCGCCCTCGCGGATGGTGCGGCCGTGCATCTCGACGTCGCGGGTGGCGGTGCGCGCCTGCAGCTGGGTCGGCCCGTCGTAGCGCATGGTCTCTTCCACCGCGCCGGGAATCAGCCCCGGGTCGTCGCGGAGCGCGCGCAGCTGCTGCGGATGCCGGCTGAGCTGGAAGCTCATGTTGCCGATCAGCTTGGTGGTGGTCTCGTTGCCGGCAATGGCCAGCAGGTAGAGGAAGCCCAGCACCTCGGCATGGTTCATGTCGCCGGCGTCCTCGGACTGCAGCACCAGGCTGACCAGGTCGTCGCCATAGGGGTGCTTGCGCCGCTCCTTCACCAGCTCCTCGAAGTAATTCCACATGTCCATGGTGGCCTTGAGGCCGGCCTCGGGCATGGCGAACACGCCGTCGTCCCGATGCACGCAGGCGTCGGTCCAGGCGCGCATCATGTCCTCGTGCTCGCGCGGGATCCTCAACATGCGGGCGATGATCGCCATCGGCAGGTAGGCGGAGAAGTCCGCGACGATGTCGATCCGGCCCCTGCCATGAAACGGCGCCAGCAGCTCGCGCGCCAGCCGGCGCACGTCGCCCTCGAGATGGGCGATCTTCTCCGGGGTCAACACCCGCGCCACCACCTTGCGCAGGCGCGTGTGGTGCGGCGGGTCCATCAGCAGCAGGATCGGCGGCACCGTTTCGCCGGTCGGCTCGAGGGTCTGCCCGTGCTTGTTGCAGAAGGTGTTGAAGTCGCGCAGCACCTTCACGCAATCGTCGTAGCGCGACACGATCCAGAAGCCGTGCTGTTCGTTGCGGTACAGCGGATCGTTGTCGCGCAGGTCCTTGTAGATCGGATACGGGTTGTCGTGGACGGCGTGGTCGAACGGATCGAAATGGGGCATGGAAGTGCTGCCAGTGTTGCGGACGGCGGGCTCGGGCTTGTCCCCTCGCCGGAAGGCCCTTTCCCGCGGGGGAAAGGGGGCTGAAGCCGGGTCAGGCGCTGACCGGTGCCGGCCTGGCCGCGTCCTGCGCCGCCAGCACCTCGGGCCGGCGGTCGCGCAGGTCGTAGATGGTCCAGTTGTGGTTGTTGTTGTGGTACTGACCGTTGTTGACCTGGGCGCGGTCGGTATAGAACTGCGTGTACCAGCGGCGCAGCTTGTTGATCGGGCCGTCGTTGGCGCAGAGCAGCGGCTCGGGGCGGTACAGCTTGCGCTCCCAGATATAGACATCCTCCATGAAGGCGTCGTAGGACGCCTTGCAGTAACCCTGCGCCGCGGCCTCCAGCACGTCCGGCGGGAACTGCCTCGGATCGGCCTTGACGATCACGCCGAACCAGTACTCCAGCGTGTTCTCGTCGATCGGGCACCAGGCGGTGAGGATGATGCTGTCGAACTGCGCGCTGTCCTGGGTCTGCCAGGTGTATTGATACGCCGGGCCGTGGCTGATCGAGCGCACATAGAGCTTGTCGTCCTGCACGTCCGCCGCCAGGCGCATGTGCTTGCCCCACATCAGCTCGCCGCACATGGTGCCGTTCCACACCGGCAGCCAGGTGTCGACGTCGAAGCCGTGGATCGGCAGCAGGTGGCCCTTGTCGACGGTGTTCTCCATCACCTCGCGCGGGTGCGTCTTGATGGTGATGCGGAAGCGGCTCCAGCTCCTGGTCCAGCCGGCGGCGGCGTACTCCTGCAGCGGCGGAATGTCGTAGTCCGGCGGCCCCTGCTCATGGTCGTGCCAGATCAGCACCGTCTGGTTGATCTCCTGCACCGTGTAGGCGCGGGTGCGCGCCTTGGGCGGAATCTTGTCGCAGTACGGAATCCTCACGCACTGGCCGGACCCGTCGTAGGTCCAGTTGTGAAAGGCGCATTGCAGCAGGTTGCCCTTGACCGCGCCGGCCGACAGGTCGGCGCCCAGATGGGGGCAGAACGCGTCGAGGCAGCGGACCTGCCCGTCCTCGCCGCGGTAGATCACCAGGCGCTGGCCGAAGTAGTCGCGCGCCTGCGGCTTGCCGACCTCGAACTCGTCGCTCCAGCCCACCATGTGCCAGCCGCGGGCGTAGCGCGGCGAGCCGTCCGGCAGCCGTGGAATGGTCAGAAGGTTGCGCTGCACCGTCGCGGCGCTGCTGCGCTTCAGGTCGTCGGCCATGCTGCTCTCCTCCTCGCGTGCCGCGACTTCGCGCGGCTGTTGCCAGTGGCCGCATCCTATGCCCTAAAAACATTTCTGTCAAAATGTTTTTAGGGCATACCAAAAACGGCCCGCGCGAGCGGGCCGTTGCGACGGGCGATGCGCAGTTCAGCGGCCGGCGGGCGGCGTGCTCGCCAGCGCCCAGACGGTGCCGGAGCGGTCCTGCACCAGTAGCGCCAGGCGGTCGCCGCGCTCTTCCGGGCGCAGCGACTCGGCCAGGTTCAGCGGCTGGTTGCGCCACTCCCCCACCCGGCGTAACGAGCGCACCACGTTGACGTAGCTGAGGGTGCGGCCGGCGTTCTCGCCGTGCTCGATGCGGGTGGTGTCGCTGCTGTCGAAGCTGAGCAGGTAGACCGTGCCGCTCACCGTGGCGCCGGGGACGGCGCCGACCTTCAGGCCCACTGACTGGCCGTCGCGGCTGATCGCCGCCGGCGCGCTACGCGTCTGGCGTCTGGCGCTGGCGATGGCCTGCTCGACATTGCCGCGGCTGGAGCCGATGACGTCCTCATGCCCCTCCACCACCAGCTGCGGCGTGTAGACTTCAAAGCCGTGCGCTTGGGCGTAGTCGCGCTGCCGCTGACTGAACAACGGCGACGAATACCGGTCGACCCAGCCCAGGCCGTTCCAGTAGTCGACATGAAAGGCCAGTGGCAGCAGGTCCGGACGCGCCGCCAGCTCATGCAGCACGGCGTCTGCCGGCGGGCAGGACGAGCAGCCCTGCGAGGTGAACAGCTCGAGCAGCAGCGGACGCTGCGCCGGCGCATCAGCCGCCTTCGCGGCGGATAACAGCACAGCGCCCGACAGCAGCACTGCGGCGGCGCGGTGAAGTGGCATGACAGGCTCCGTCCCACGGATTACAAGCCCGGATCATAGGCGCCGGCTGCGGCCCCGGCCATGTTCCGGCATCCGCTGGTGCTGTCCGACCGTCCGCACCTAGCGTCCGCTGTGGCCGAGGAAAACTCCTTCGATCAGTTCGGCCAGGCGTTCGGTGGCCGGCAGTTTCAAACCCAGCTGTTCGGCGCTGGCCAGCGCAGCAAGCAGGTCCTTGCGGCCCAGCGCCCCGAACGGCCCGAATGCCTTGTGCAGGGTCTCCGGCCCCGCGGCGGCGAGCTGGCTGCGGTTGCCGATGAAAGCCTCCATCTGCGGCGTCACCACGCCGTTGGCGCGGCCGACCTCGGCCAGCAAGGCCGGATCCAGCCCCGCCGCCCTGGCCAGCGCATCGGCCTCGTGCATCGCCGCGAACGCGGCATAGGTGATGAGGTTGTTGCACAGCTTGAGCGCGATGCCGGCGCCGGGCGGGCCGGCATGGATGATCTTCCGGCCCGAGGTGGCGAACACCGGGCGGCAGCGCTCCACCAACTCCGCCGCGCCGCCGACCATGTAAGCCAAGGTGCCGGCCTCGGCACCGGCGGCGCCGCCGGTGATCGGCGCGTCGACCAGATGGATACCCTTGCCCTTGGCCTCCCCGGCCCAGCGCAGGATCGAAGCCTGGGTGACAGTGCTGTGTACGGCGAGGACGCTGTCCGGCTGCATGTGATTCAACAGGCCGGCGTCGCCATGCAGCAACGCCTCGACGTCGCCGTCGTCGCGCACGCACAGGCCGACGATGCGGCACTGCCCGGCGATGGCCTGCGGCGCCGCCGCCTGCGCGCCGAGACGCACCAGCTCCGCCACCGGGCCGGGCGCGAGGTCGTCGACGTACACCGGCTCGCCCAGCTTGAGCAGGTGTTTTGCCATGGGCTTGCCGATGTTGCCCAGGCCGATGAAGCCGACGCTCATGTCTCGCCCCGCGGGGCACGAGCGTCGTCCCCGCACGGGCGGGGATCCGGTTCTGCGCACCTGCCGAAGGAGGCGAAAACCGGATTGCCGGCCCGGTCTCCGGGTCTCGTCCATACGGACGCGCTTCGCTCGCTCGAATACGTTCCGGACGCATTCATCCCGCCTTCGCGGGAATGACGACAAAGGCGCATTCGCGCGTTCACCCCTGCTTCCAGTCCGACTCCAGCATCTTCGGCGTCGGGATGTTCGGCCGCACCTCCATGAACTCCACCGCCACGCCGGGCGGCAACTCGAAGCAGGAAGCGATGGCGGCGCCGATGGTGGACGCCTCGGCGGCGCCGTCGAACTTCGGCCCCTTGGTCAGCCAGTCCTGCATCGCCTCCCCCAGTGCGGCGGGGTCGAAGTTGGCGACGCTGCCGGTGGCGACCGCGCCGGGACTGAACACCGTGACCATGATGCGGTCCTTCTTCAGCTCGTGGCGCAGCTCCTTGGAGAAGTGCTCCAGCGCGGCCTTGGCCGCCGAGTAGATGCCCAGGTGCGAGAACTCGTTGTCGTTGCGCACGCTGGCCGAGGACACGTTGACGATGCGCCCGCCGCCGGCCGCGCGCAGCAGCGGGATCGCCGCCTGGCAGGTGAACACCGCGGAGACGAAATTCAGCTCGAGCAGCTTGCGCATCTCGGCCTCGGCAATGATTTCCAGGCGCCGCGCGAACTGGAAGCCGACGTTGTTGACCAGGCCATCGAGCCGGCCCCACTTCGCCTGGACGGCGGCGAACGCCTTTTCCACCGCGGACTTGTCGCAGACGTCGGCGGCGATGCCGATGGCGCGCTCGCTGTTCAGCGCAGCCACGGCTTCGTCGAGGCGCGCCTTGTCGCGCGCCAGCAGCGCGACGTTCGCGCCGCGCTCGAGCAGGCTCCGCGCGGTGGCGAGGCCGATGCCCTTGGACGCGCCGGCGACGGCGACGACCTGACCCTTGACCTGCCAGTTGCTCATGTTCGACTCCACAAAATCCGAAGCTCGCTCCGGCCGTGCCGAAGCACCCCCAGCCGATCCGCAAGGACAGGCACCGATCCCGCGGCGCTCCCGTTACGCGCGCATCCACTGGCCGCCGTCGACATTCATGATCAGGCCGGTGACCCAGCCGGCGTCCTCGGACAGCAGGAACACCAGGGCCTTGAGCAGGTCCTCCGGCGTGCCGAGGCGGGCGATTGGCATCTGCGCCACCATGTTCTGGATATAGGCCTCCGGCACCTTGTCGCGCAGCGCCTGGGTGTCGGTGGGCCCCGGCGCGATGGCATTGACGCGGATGCCCTTGGGCCCCAGTTCGCGCGCCAGCACGCAGGTGATGCCGTTGGTGGCGAGCTTGGTGAAGGAGTAGTAGTCGTAGTTCATCCAGGCCGCGGTCGAGGACTGGTTGACGATCGAGGCGCCGGCGCCCATGTACGGCACGCAGGCGCGCGCCATCATCACCGAGCCGAGCATGTTCACGCCGACCACCTTGTTGAGGTAGGCCAGGTCCACGCTCATCAGCGGATTGAAGTCCAGGGTGCCGAACATCGCGGCGTTGTTGACCAGGTAGTGGATCGCGCCGTACTTGTCCTTGACCTGCGTGGCCAGGGCCTTGGCCGAGGCTTCGCTGGAGACGTCGACGGGGACGAACAGCGCCTCGCCGCCGGCCTGCTGGATCTCCTTCGCCACCCGTTCGCCCTGGGCGGCGTTGAGGTCCGCCACCACCACCTTGCAGCCCAGCCTGGCCAGGCCTTTGGCGTAGCCCTCGCCGATGCCTTGCGCTGCGCCGGTGATGACGGCGACCTTGCCGGAAAGACTCATCTGCTTCTCCTTGTGGCTGTCATCCGTCGCCCTGCCCGACCGGCATCTCCACTTCCATGCCGTCCATTTCCTGCCGGACCACGATCTGGCAGCCAAGACGGCTGTTTTCGCGGCGATGGCTGGCGCCCTCGAGCATGCTCAGCTCGCCGGGCGAAGGCGGCTCCAGCCGGTCCTTCCAGGCCTCGGGGATGTAGCAGTGGCAGGTGGCGCAGGAGCAGATGCCGCCGCACATGCCGACGATGCCGGGCACCAGGTTCAAGGTGGCGCCTTCCATCAGGTTCATGTCGACATCCACGTCCACGGTGTGGCGCCTGCCGTCATGCTCGATATAGGTGATCGCGACCATGTCTTATCCCGGGACCGCAACAGTCTTGGTCTGCAGGTATTCCTCCAAGCCCTGCACACCCATCTCGCGGCCGATGCCGCTCTGCTTGTAGCCGCCGAACGGCGAGTCCGGGGCGAAGAAGTTGGCGCCGTTGACATTGAGCGTGCCGCTGCGGATGCGGCGCGCCATGCGCAGCGCCCGCTCCGGGCTGCCGAAGATGGCGCCGGACAGGCCGTAGATCGAGTCGTTGGCGATGCGCACCGCATCGTCGTCGTCCTCGTAGGCAATGGCGACCAGCACCGGCCCGAAAATTTCCTCCTGGGCGATGCGCATGTCGCTGCGCACGTCGGCGAACAGGGTCGGCTCCACGTAGAAGCCGCGCGGCAGCCGTGCCGGCTGGCCGCCGCCGCAGACCAGGCGCGCGCCCTCGCGCCGGCCCAGCTCGATGTACTCCAGCACCCGCGCCTGCTGCCGCGCGCTGATCAGCGGCCCCATGATCTGCCCTTCGCCATGGGGATCGCCGTACGGCAGTTGCGCGAACGCGTGCTGCAGGAACTGCACTCCCTCGTCATAGCGCGAGCGCGGCAGCAGCAGGCGGGAGGTGATGGCGCAGCCCTGGCCGGCGTGGTAGCAGACGGCGAAGCCGCTGAGCAGTGCGGTGTTGAAGTCGGCGTCGTCGAGGATGATGCTGGCGGACTTGCCGCCCAGCTCCAGGAATACGCGCTTGACCGTGGCGGAGGCGGCCGCCATGACGCGGCGGCCGGTGGCGGTGGAGCCGGTGAAGGACACCACGTCGACGCGCGGGTCGGCGCAGAGCTGCTCGCCCACGGCGGCCGGATCGGAGGAGGTCAAAACGTTGAGCACGCCCGGCGGCAGGCATTCGGCCGCGATCCGGCCGATGAAGCTCGCGGTCCACGGCGTCTCCGGCGCGGCCTTGAGCACCACGGTGCAGCCGGCCGCCAGCGCCGGGCAGAGCTTGGCCATGTTGATCTGGAACGGGAAGTTCCACGGCGAGATCGCCGCGACCACGCCGGCCGCCTCCTTCCACAGCAGGCGCCTGCTCGGCACGCCCATGGTGTTCACCACCGGCAGCCCGGCCTCCCAGGCGTAGCTGTCGATCAGGCCCAGGTAATAGTCGAGGATGGCGATGGGACCGTCGCCCTGGGGGCCGCCGCGGGTGATCGCCATCGGCGCGCCGACCTCGGCCACCACCAGCTCGCACAGGTCCGCCGCGGCCGCGCGCAAGCCGTCGCGCAGCCGCGCCAGGCACTGCCTGCGCAGCGCGCGGTCGGTCGCCCAGCCGCTCCGGTCGAACGCGCGGCGGGCGGCGGCGATCGCCGCCTCGGCATCGGCCGGGCCGGCATCCGCCGCCTCGCCGATGACCTCGCCGGTGGCGGGCGCGATGTTCGGATAGCGGCGGCCGGAAGCGGCTTCCACCAGCCGGCCGTCGATCAACAGCCGCGCTTCGCCCTGCACCGCCTTGCTCATGCACCCCTCCAGTCGCGGCGCGGTCCGCGCCGGTGGCGCGGCCGCACGCTTTTCCATGGCCGGATGCTAGCCGCATAAAACATTTGTGTCAAAATGTTTTTTGTCACAGAATCGCCGCGTGGACCGCCGCGCCGCAGCGGCAGGGAGAACAGCGATGGGTTTGGCGAGAATGCGTCCGCGGCTTGCGGCGCTGCTGCTGGGCTGCGCCTGGGCCGCCGCGCAGGGCGATGCGCCGCGCGCGGCGCAGTGGCCGACCACCGGCGGCGGCGCGCCGAGCCAGCACTGGTCGCCGCTGGCCGACATCCGCAAGGACAACGTGGCGCAGCTGCGGCTGGCCTGGAGCTACCACGCCGGCGATTTCTCCAGGGGCGAAAAGAACCACGGCGGCACCGCGCTGCAGGTGACGCCGCTGATGGTCGACGGCACCCTGTACTTCTGCACGCCCTACAACCGCGCCATCGCGCTGGACGCCGAGACCGGCCGCGAGAAGTGGGTGTTCGACGCCCATCCGAAGCTCGACGGCGTCTATGCGCCGGTGTGCCGCGGCGTCGCCTACTGGGCCGATGCGCAGGCCGCCGCCGGCACGCCCTGCCGCGCGCGCATCTACATGAACACGCTCGACGCCGGGCTGTGGGCGATCGACGCCGCCTCCGGCCGCGCCTGCCCGGACTTCGGCGAGCACGGCCGCGTCGACCTGCTGCGCGGCCTCGGCGAGGTGCGGCAGGCCGAGTACTATCCCACCTCGGCGCCGCTGGCGCTGGATGGCGTGGTCGTCACCGGCGCGTTCGTCAAGGACGTGCAGCGCCTGCACGCACCGGGCGGCGCCGTGCGCGCCTTCGACGCGCGCAGCGGCGAGCTGAGGTGGGTGTTCGACCCGGTGCCGCCGGGCATGCACGCGGTGACGGCGGCGGAAGTGAAGCAGGGCGCCATCCTGTCGCGCGGCACTCCCAACGTGTGGGCGCCGATGGCGGCCGCCCCGGAGCGGCACCTGGTCTACCTGCCCACCGGCAATCCCTCGCCCGACCACTACGGCGGCCGGGAGCGCGGCCAGATGGACTTTTACGGCTCTTCGGTGGTGGCGGTGGACTCGGCCAGCGGCGCGGTGCGCTGGCGCTTCCAGACCGTGCACCATGACCTGTGGGACTATGACGTGGCGGCGCAACCGGCGCTGTATACGACGCGCGACGGCCGGCCGGCGCTGATCCAGGCCACCAAGCTGGGGCAGGTGTTCCTGCTCGACGCGCTCGACGGCACGCCGCTGTTCCCGGTGGAGGAGCGGCCGGTGCCGCCGTCCACGGTGCCGGGCGAGACCGCCGCGCCGACCCAGCCGTTCGCCACCCGGCCGGCGCCGCTGGCGCCGCTGAACCTGACCCGGGACGACCTGTGGGGCTTCACCGCCTACGACCGCGGCAAATGCCGGGCGGCATTCGAGGCGCTGGACTACAAGGGCGTGTTCACCCCGCCCTCGCTGCGCGGCAGCCTCGAATACCCGGGCCTGGGCGGCGGGGTGAACTGGGGCTCGGTCTCGGTGGACCCGGTGCGCCGGCGCATGGTCGTCAACCTGCAGGCCGCGCCCTTCACCCTCAAGCTGGTGCGGCGCCAGGACTACCACGGCGAAGCCAACGGCAGCGATCTGGTCGGCTACGGCCCGCAGGAGAACACACCCTACGTGGTGGAGCGCGGTCCCTTCCTGTCGCCGTTCAAGACGCCCTGCTTCAAGCCGCCCTGGGGGCGCATCGTGGCGATCGACCTGGACAGCGGCGACAAGCTGTGGGAGCACGAGCTGGGCACCCTGCATGGCCTGGCCCCGCTGGTCGGCGACCGCCTGCGCTGGGGCACGCCGAATTCCGGCGGCTCGCTGCAGACCGCCGGCGGCCTGGTGTTCATCGCCGCAACCATGGACAAGTACCTGCGCGCCTTCGACGCCGACAGCGGCGCCGAGCTGTGGCGCACCGAGCTGCCCTACGCCGGCAACGCCACGCCGCTGAGCTACCGGGCGCGCGACGGCGGCCGCCAGTTCCTGGTGATCGCCGCCGGCGGCCATGCGCCCCTCGGCACCGAGCCGGGCGACGCCATCCTGGCCTACGCCCTGGAGCCATAGGCCCGGTGTAAACTCCGCGCTGCCAGCATCTCCCCCGAACCATGCCCAAGAAGAACGAAGCCGAGGTCCTCGGCCGCCAGGCCCTCAAGACGAAGCGGACCCGCGAAAGCCTGATCAACGCCACCATCTCCCTGATCAAGGAGGGCGGCTTCGCCGCCGCCAGTTCCAGCCGCATCGCCGAGCGTGCCGGCATGACCTGGGGCGCGGCGCAGCACCACTTCGGCTCCAAGGAGGACATCCTCAACGCCATCCTGGCCCTGTCCTACGAGCGCTTCATCGAGACCATGGCGGCGCCGGGCCTGGACCAGGGCAGCATGGAACAGCGCGTCGGCGGCTTCGTCGACCGCATGTGGACGCACTACCAGAGCGACTGGTACCGCGTCTCGCTGGAGATCCTGCTGGCCACGCGCGAGGGGACCGACCACGCCGACCGCGCCTGGGAAGTCCGCCAGGGCAAGGCGCACCTCAAGGTGGTGCGCCAGGTGTTCCACGATTCGCGCCTGAGCGATGTCCGCATCCAGGAGGTGCTGACATTCACCCATTGCTGCCTCAGCGGGCTGAGCATCGAGGGCATCTTCGAAACCCAGGTCAAGAACCTGAGCCGCCACCTGCAGCGGATCAAGCAGGCGATGCTGGCGATGCTCCAGGGCAACTGAGGGCGCGCCGGCGGTCGCATCGCGCCTGCACGGCGGGCGCCGCAAGGAGTATGCTCGAAGGCCCGTGCCGCAAGCGGCCCCGCGCCGCAAGGAGCGACCATGGCCAAGGGCATCCGCAAGGTGGACTACTACGTCCTGCACGCCAACGATGCGCCCGGCGAGGGCGCCCACCTGCTCAAGACCCTCAAGAAGCACAAGGTCAACCTGCTGGCGCTGACCGCCTTCCCCACCGGCGGCGGCTCGCAGGTGAGCCTGATCCCGGAAAAGCCGCAGCAGCTGATCGAGCTGGCCAAGCGCTTCGGCTGGAAGCTGTCGTCGAAGAAAACCGGCTTCCTCGCCCGCGGCAAAGACCGCGCCGGCGCCCTGGTGAAGCTGGCCGGCACCCTGGCCAAGGCCGGCATCAACATCACCGCCGTCGATGCCGTCAGCGCCGGCTCGGACCGCTACGCCGCGATCTTCTGGGTCAATCCCAAGGACGTGAACAAGGCTGCCCGCCTGCTTGGCGCCGGCTGACAAGTGGCGACGGCCCGGCCGCCCTATAGTCGGCCGTCATCCGGCAGGGAGAACAGGGCCATGCGCTTCGTCAGCCGTCTCAACAAGCTGCTGTGGACGCCGCTGCTGCACGCCAGCGTCTGGGCCACGCGCACGCCGCTGCGCCACCGCCTGATCGGCCGCGGCCTGGAGCGCGGGCTGGGCAGCCTGACCATGGCGCTGAAGTCGGCCCGGCCGCAGGCCGACGTGGCGGCGGTGGCGCGCGAATGGCAGCGCATGATGCCCTCGCGCCGCATGGTGCCGATCGTCGAGGAAATGCCGGACACGGTGATCGCGGAAATCCACGCCCACTGCCCCTACCGCGGCACCGGCAATGTGCAGGGCTGCCAGCGCATGATGGAATACGACCGCAAGATGCTGGAGACCATCGGCGGCGAGCTGGTGGTGTTGCGCTCGCAGGCCGAGCCGGGGGTCAGCGCCTGCCGGGTGGCGCTGCGCCGCAAAGGCGCGGACCTGTCCGATCTGGTGCCCGCGCATACGCGGGCGGGCGGCTCCGCCGGCCGGTGACCAGCCGGCGGACGCCGCGCCTTGAGCCCGGACTCAACTCCAGGGTTTAGACTGCCGGCATGACTTCCTCCACCCGCTTCACCATCGGCCGCCTGGCCAAGGCCGCCGGGGTCAATATCGACACCGTCCGCTTCTACGAGCGCCAGGGCCTGCTGCAGCCCGCGCCCCGCACCCCGGGCGGCTACCGCGTCTACGGCCCCGCCGACACCCGGCGCCTGCAGTTCATCCGGCGCGCCAAGGCCCTCGGCTTCTCGCTGGAGGACATCGGCGAGCTGCTGCGCCTGACCGAGGACGGCCACGACCGCGGCGCGGTCAAGGCCATCGCCCAGGGGCGGGTCGCCGACCTGGAGCAGCGCATCGCCGAGCTGCAGCGGATGCGCTCGGCGCTGGCCCACCATGCCGGGCACTGCTCCGGCCGGGGCGCGGTCCAGGGCTGCCCCATCATCCAGGCCCTGCTGGACGATACGGAGGGCTGATCGGCCCCCGGCGTCCCGGAACGATTAGGTCAATGTTCCTACTTTGTCGCCCCGGTGCGCAGGCTTAAGGTGTGAAGCAGACACCGGAGTCATGTCGTATGGAAGCGAATGTCACCCTGTTTCGAAACGCCACCCTGTTCGACGGCAGCGGCTCGGAGCCGCGTACCGCCGACCTGCTGGTGCGCGACGGCCGTGTCGCCGCCATCGGCCCCAACCTCGCCGTTCCGGCCGGGGCGCGCAGCATCGACTGCAGCGGCCGCTGGCTGATGCCCGGCCTGCTCGACATCCACACCCATCTCGACTTGGAAGTCGAACTGGCGCCGGAGCTGCCGGAGGCGGTGCGCCACGGCACCACCACGGTGGTGATGAGCAACTGCTCGCTCGGCGTGGCCTACGGCAACCAGCGCCGCGGCGATCAGGACCCCATCGTCGACTGCTTTGCCCGCGTCGAGAACGTGCCCAAGCACGTGCTGCGCAAGGTCGGGGACGCCGTGACCTGGAACGATTCCGGCGACTACCTGGAGCACTTCGAGCGCCTGCCGCTGGGCCCCAACGTGGTGCCGATGATTCCCCACTCGATGCTGCGCATCGAGGTGATGGGCCTGCAGGATTCGATCAGCCGCGAGCCGACCGAGGACGAGCTGAAGCGGATGGAGGCGCTGCTGGAGAAGGGCATGCGCGAGGGCTACGCCGGCTTCTCCACCGACGCCCTGCCGTTCCACTACCTCGCCAACCGCCCCAATACGCGCAAGCAGATCCCGACCCAGTTCGCGCCGTTCTTCGAGCTGAAGCGGCTCACCGCCATCGTGCGGCGCTGGGACCGCGTGTGGCAGGCTACCCCGCCCAAGGACAGCCGCCTCGGCACCCTGCGCACCTTCCTGCTCAGCAGCGGCCGGCTCTACGGCAAGCGCCTGCGCACCACCGCGGTGGCGGCGATCGACCTGCACACCAACCGCCTGCTGGTGAAGCTGGCGCTGCGCCTGAGCAAGCTGATCAATTCGAAGCTGGTCGGCGGCCTGTTCCGTTTCCAGGCGCTGTCGGCGCCGTTCAAGCTGTGGAGCGACGGCGTCATCACGCCGATCGCCGAGGAAATCCCGGAACTGCGCGTGCTCAACGAGTGCGACCTCGACGACCACGCCGGCCGCCTGCGCATCCTCAACGATCCGCACTATGTGCGCGCCTTCCGCAGGATGTGGCACAAGGGCAAGCGCGGCTTCAACCTGGCCAACCTGATGCGCATCCTCGGCAACGAGCAGAACGTGCTGAGCCGCCGCCTCGACGACATGACGGTGGAATCCTGCCCGCTGCCGGGCTGGAGCGGCGAGAAGCTGGAAGCGCCCTACCGCCGCCTGCTGGCCTGGCAGGCCGGCAGGGGCGCGGCACAGGATGCGGAAGAGGAGGCGTTCTTCAAGACCTTCCCCCATCCCGCCGGCGACGACGCCGACTTCGTGCTGCACCTGCTGCGGCAGTGGGACACGCGCCTGCGCTGGCATACCACCACCGCCAACCGCGACCCCAGGGTGGTGAAGGACCTGCTGTTCCATCCGCTGACCCTGCCCGGCTTCAACGACTCCGGCGCGCACCTGACCAACATGGCCTTCTACGACGGCAACCTGCGCACGCTGAAGATCGCGCAGCAGGACGGCCTGCGCCAGGTCGCCATCGCCGTGCACCGCATGACGCAGCTGCCGGCGCAGTTCTGGGGCCTCAACAGCGGCCTGCTGGTGCCCGGCGCGCAGGCCGACCTCTGCGTGGTCGAGCCACGGGCGCTGCGCGCCTGGGAGCCGGAGGCCACCATCCGCTACATCCGCCGCGACCTGTTCGACTGCCACCAGCTGGTCAACCGTCCGGACGGGGTGGTCAGCCAGGTCATGGTGGCCGGCAAGCTGGCCTGGAACGAGGGCGCCTACACCCCGGCCTACGGCCGCGAGCGCTTCGGCCGCGTGCTGCGCGCCAAGGACCATCCGGCGGAGCGGGCGCTGGGCCAGGACCGGCCGGGCCTGCGCGAGGCGGCGTAGCGCCAGGCCGTCCGCGGACTGCAAGTCCCGGGGCGCGCCATGCACGCGGCTGATGGGCCGCGATCAAAAAGGATCATTTCATGTTGCGGCGGGTCCGCACGTAGGATGCGGATTCACGCCGGAGAAGATCCATGGGCGCCATCTACCTCATCCGCCACGGCCAGGCCTCGTTCGGCCGCGCCGACTACGACGAGCTGTCCGCGGTCGGCCATGAACAGGGCCGCATCCTCGGCGCGGCGCTGAAGCAGCGCCTGCCGCAGGTGGACGCGGTGGTCAGCGGCGGCATGAAGCGCCACCGCCAGACCGCCGCGGCCTGCCTGGAGGCGATGGGGCTGCCGCCGGAAATGCAGGAGACCAGCGGCTTCCGCGAATACGACCACGACGAGATCATCGTCCGCTACGAGCCGCGCTTCGCCAGGCCGGAGGCGCTGATGACCGAGCTGGCGAAGGCGCCGGAGCCGCGCCGCGCCTTCCAGGCCATCTTCGGCAAGGCGATGGAGCGCTGGATCGGCGGCGAGCACGACGCCGACTACGGCGAATCCTGGCGCGTCTTCCACCGCCGCTGCAACGAGGCCCTGGACGGCCTGATCGCCGCGCTCGGCGGCTCGAGGACCGCGCTGGTCTTCACCTCCGGCGGCGTGATCAGCGCCATCTGCCGCGAGCTGCTGGACCTGCCCGACCTGCAGGCCTACCGCCTCAACCTGACGCTGGCGAACTGCGGCGTCACCAAGGTGATCTACAGCGAGCGGGCCAGGTACCTGAGCAGCTTCAACGAGCACGCCCACTTCGAGGGCGCGCACCGCAAACTCATCACCTACCGCTAGAGGGCCTATGCGCAAGACCATCCTCATCACCGGCGCCAGCTCCGGCCTGGGCGCCGGCATGGCGCGCGAATTCGCCGCCAGGGGCCGCGACCTGGCGCTGTGCGCGCGCCGCGTCGAGCGCCTGGAGGAGCTGAAAGCCGAGCTGCTGCGCATCAATCCCGCGATCCAGATCTCGATCAAGGCGTTGGACGTGAACGACTACGACAGCGTGTTCGCCGTGTTCCGCGCCTTCGCCGGAGAGTTCGGCGGCCTCGACCGCATCATCGTCAACGCCGGCATCGGCAAAGGCAAGCCGGTGGGCACCGGCTATTTCTGGGCCAACCGCCAGACCGCCGAGACCAACTTCGTCGCCGCCCTGGCGCAGTGCGAGGCGGCGGTGGAAATTTTCCGCAAGCAGGGCCACGGGCACCTGGTGATGATCTCCTCGATGAGCGCGATGCGCGGCATGCCCGGCAACATCACCACCTACGCCGCCACCAAGGCCGGCGTGGCGGCGCTGACCGAGGGCATCCGCGCCGATCTGCTCAAAACCAGGATCCGGGTCAGCACCATCTATCCGGGCTACATCCGCAGCGAGATCAACGAGAAGGTCAAGAACACGCCGTTCATGGTCGACACCGCCACCGGCTGCCGCGCCCTGGTCAAGGCGATCGAGCGGGAGAAAGCGGAAGCCTGCGTACCGACCTGGCCCTGGAACCTGCTGGGCCTGGCAATGCGCAACCTGCCGCTGAAGCTGGTGGCGAAGATGAACTGAATGCTGTCATCCTCGGCGCTGCGAAGGATCCGGCTGCGCGGGGCCGGGACCTCACGACGCCCGGGATCCTAAATCATTTACCCTGGGCGGCGGAAAACGACCAGAAGCCGCGCGGGGGGAGCCGATGACCGGAATCGTGCTGCATCAGTGGGTCATGTCGCCGTTCTGCAACAAGGTCCGGCGCTGCCTGGAGCACAAGGGCCTGAGCTACCAGGTGATCAATTACAACGGCCTGCGCGCGCTGGAAGCGGCGAAGCTCAGCCCGGCCGGCAAGCTGCCGGTGCTGGACTACGATGGCCAGCGCATCCAGGACTCGGCCCGCATCGCCCGCTTTCTCGACCAGAAGCATCCCGACAAGCCGCTCTACCCGGCCGAGCCGGAGGCGCTGGCCCGCGCCAGGCTGTACGAGGACTGGGCCGCCCAGTCGCTGTATTTCTACGAGCTGTACCTGCGCATGCTCGACCCGCCGGCGCTGGAGAAGGCGCTGGACCTGGTCTGCGCCGGGCGGCCGCGCTGGGAGCGGCAGGTGCTGAAGCTGGTGCTGAAGAGCCGCTATTCGAAGAAGATCGGCCTGCAGGGCCTGGGCCAGTACACGCGCTCCGAGGTGGTGGACCAGCTGGTGCAGCACGTGCAGAGCCTCGACGCGCTGCTGGCGGACCGCCCCTACCTCACCGGCGAAACGCTCAGCATCGGCGACATCGCCGTGGTGGCCCAGTTCGACGAGATGATCCGCACCAGCGACGCCGCCGAACGCATCCTGGCCTGGCCGCGCTTCAAGGCCTGGTACGAGCGCTGCGGCGGACGCAACGGCTAGGGCCTATTAACGCTATTTCGATCGCTGTAGCCGCTTATTTTCCGGGTTCGCCGGAGCGCGCGCCGCTGCTGCGGTCGATGTAGCGCTGGATTCCCCGCTCCAGCGGCCCGCAGGCGATCAGCAGGAACAGCGTGGCGCCGAATCCCAGCAGCAGGATCGGCCACACCGCCAGGGCGCAGCTGATGCCCAGCGCCGCCACCACCAGGATCGCCGCGGCGGTGGTCAGCCCGTAGACGTGCATCTGGTCCGGACCGCGCATGATCACCCCGGCGCCGAGGAAGCCGATGCCGGAGACGATGCCCTGGGTCACGCGGCTGGCGGGGTCCGCGCCATTGGAGCCGTGCTGCAGCGCGTACTGCTGCACCGACAGCACCAGCAGGCAGGAGGCGAGCGACACCAGGCCCAGGGTGCGCAGGCCGATCGACTTGTGGTGCAGGTCGCGGTTGATGCCAATCAGCCCGCCGGCAAGGACGGCCAGCACAATGCGGGCGCCCAGGTCCAGCCAGTACCCGCCGTCGTAGTTGAGCATCGCGTCCCCGTCCCTTTTCCAGGCGTATTTCGTCCCAGTGTAGCGCCGCGGCCGCCCGGGCTGTGTAGACTGGAGTTCATAAGAGCGAGGCCCGCCGCGGCCCGCTCACCACATCCGGGAGATTCGTCATGCGTCCGCAACGCCCCGCCGCGCTGCTGTTGCTGCTCGCGGCCACCGCCATCCCGGCGGCATTTGCCGCCCCTGCCGATCCCAACCGGGCGTTCGACCGGGAGTTCGGCGACCGCTTCTTCAAGTCCTACTGGCCGCTGCACACCGACAATGCCGTTACCGTCGGCTATTACCAGGTGGCCGGCCAGCTCAACGTGCCGGACGCGAAGGAGCGCGGCGCCCAGCTCAGCTACATCGGCCTGCAGCTCGCCCACCTCGATCGCTACAAGCCGGACCGCCTCGATGCCGCCCACCGCGGCGACCAGACCCTGCTGCGCAACGAGCTGGAATCGGAGCGCTGGCACCTGCAGGAGCTGCGCGACTGGCAGTGGGATCCGTCGCAGTACAACGTGGCCAACAGCTTCGCCCTGCTGCTCAACACCGAGTACGCGCCGCTGGACCAGCGCCTGCGCACCGTGCTGCAGCGCCTGGAGCGGGTGCCGGCCTACTACGCCGCGGCGAAGAGGAACGTGCTCGACCCCAGCCGCGAGCATACCCAGCTGGCGATCCAGCAGAACCAGGGCGCCCTCGACGTGTTCGGCGCCGACCTGGACCAGCAGCTGGCCGGCTCCGGCCTGAAGCCGGCCGAAAAAGCGCTGTTCGCCAAGCGGCTCGACGCGGCGCGCGGCGCGATCAAGGACTACATCGCCTGGCTGCAGGCGCTGGATGCGCAGCTGGCGCAAAGCGGCAAGGCACGCTCGTTCCGCCTCGGCAAGGGGCCCTACGAGAAGAAGTTCGCCTACGACATCCAGTCCGGCGGCACGGCGGAGGCGTTGTACGAGCGCGCCAGGTTGGAGAAGGAGCGCCTGATCTCGCGCATGGACGGCATCGCCGAGCAGCTCTGGCCCAAGTACATGGGCGATGCCGCCAAGCCGGCAGACCGCTTCGACAAGATCGGCCAGCTGATCGCCAAGATGTCCGAGCACCACGTGCCGCGCGACCGCTTCGTCGACACGGTCAAGGCGATGGTGCCGCAGCTGGAGCAGTGGGTCACCGACCACCGCCTGGTCGACCTCGATCCGAGCAAGCCGCTGCAGGTGCGCACCACCCCGACCTACGAACAGGGCGTGTCCATCGCCAGCATCGACGCGCCGGGCCCCTATGACCCGTCCGCCAGGACCTACTTCAACGTCACCCCGCTGGACAGCTACACGCCGGAGCGCGCCGAGAGCTTCCTGCGCGAGTACAACGACTGGGTGCTGCCGGTCCTGATCATCCACGAGGCGATCCCCGGCCACTACGTGCAGTTGATCTACGCCAACCGCTCGCCGAGCCGGATCAAGAGCATCTTCGGCAACGGCGCGATGATCGAGGGCTGGGCGGTATACAGCGAGCGCATGATGATGGAGTCCGGCTACGGCGGCGGCACGCCGGAGAGCTGGCTGATGTACAGCAAGTGGAACCTGCGCTCGGTCACCAACACCATCCTCGACTACAGCGTACACGTGCTGGGCATGAGCCGCGACGACGCTATCCGGCTGCTGACGCACGAGGCCTTCCAGTCGCAGGAGGAAGCCACCGCCAAATGGCGCCGCGCGCAGCTGTCCAGCGTGCAGCTGACCAGCTACTTCGCCGGCTACTCGGAGATCTACGACTTCCGCGAACGGCTGAAGCAGCAGCAGGGCGCCGCCTTCGACCTGAAGCAGTTCCACGAGCGCTTCCTCGGCTACGGCAGCGCGCCGGTGCGGCTGATCGAGGAGCTGATGCAGGAAGGCAAATGACCTGCTCCGGGCGGCGCGAGCCGCCCGGGCCCTGGCCGGCAGGCGCCGCAAGAATGGCCGCCCCGGAGGGCGCGCAACCAGGCTAGCCCCGGGACTGCGAATGCCGGTCCATGAAGCTGCGCATCAGCCGCAGGTATTGGCCCTGGTGCAGGTGGACGACGTGGTTGCCCGGGAACCAGTGGATGGCGCTGCCTTGCCAGTGCCGGTGCAGCAGGCGCACCAGGCGCGGCGGGGTCAGGCGGTCGCCGGCGCCGCCGATGATCAGCAGGCGCTCCGGCGCGAGTTTCGGCGGATAGCTCAGCGGCGAGTGCAGCGCCAGGGCATGGCGCAGCTGCCCCACGCCGATGCCGGTGCGGCGCATGGTGGCGTGCACCAGCCAGCGCATCGGCAGCCAGTCGCGCGCCATGTCCACCGGCGTCACCACCGGCGAGTTGGGGATGCAGTAGGACAGGCGCCCGTCGACGCAGGCCAGCAGCGCGGACAGATAGCCGCCCAGGCTCAGGCCGGACACCCCGACGTCCGGCGCGCCGCGCTCGAACAGGTAGTCGAGCCAGACCCGCAGGTCATGGATGGCGTTGAGCATGGACTCATTGAGGCTGGCCAGGCCGTGGGCGAAATAGCCGTAGCCGCTGAACGGCTCGCTCCAGGCGCGGCGCGCGCCGTGGAACGGCAGGGTCGCCAGCAGGATGTCGTAGCCGGCCCGATACAGCCAGGACAGCGCGAACATGCGGGCGTTGAGCCAGTACGGATCGGCGACGAAGCCGTGCACGAACAGCAGGGTCTTGCGCGGTCCTTGCGGATGCGTCCAGTGCTGGGCCCAGGCGGTGCGGTTGCGCGCGTAGCGGCGCCAGGCCGGACGCAGCTGCGGGTGCAGCGGCTGGAACGGACTGTCGAAGCGCAGCAGCCGGGCTTCGGCCTGCCGCCGGCTGCGGCCGATCCGCCGCGGCTTGCCTGCGTGCACCGGCACGCCGGCCGGTGGCGCCGGGAAGTTGTCCTCGATGCCGGCGTGGTCGGCACGCTCGCGGTAGAACGCCAGCAGCGCTTCCTCGCGCAGCAGGTGCCGGCGCGACAGCACCGGCAGGGCCAGCGCCGAGGCCATCAAGGTGCCGAGGCCGGTGCGCAGCAGATGGTCCAGCGCGGCGGTGCCGTGCACCTTGAGCGGATGCAGCACATCCAGCTCGGTGCTGTCGGGCTGGAGGTAGAGATCTTCCGGCAGCTCGTTCCACCAGCCGGCGGCGGACGGCGCCCCGCTCACCGGCTCAGGCCGAACTGCGCGAACACCTCGTCGTTGTGCTGGCCCAGTGCCGGGCTGGGCGCCACCGGCGCCAGCGGCACCGAAAACTTGATCGGCATGGCGTAGGCCGGCTTGCCGTCGACTTTCTCCACCAGGCCGCGCGCCCTGACCTGCTCGTTCTCCAGCGCCTCTTCGGGGCTGAGGATGCCGGAGGCGCAGGTGTCCTCGTGCGCCAGCAGCGCCTCCCACTCGTCGCGGGTCCTGCTCTTGAACAGCGCCACCAGTTCCTGCCGCAGGCCCTCGCCGGCCTTGCCCGGCGCCAGTGGCTTCTTCAGCAGGTCCGGCCGCCCGGCGAGCACGCAGACGCGCTGGAAGAACTTGGCCTCGAGCGAGCCCAGCGCGAGGTGCCGGCCGTCGGCGCACTCGTAGATGGCATAGTTGGGCAGGCCGCCGGACAGCATGTCCTCGCCGCGTCCGGGCACCTTGCCCAGGGTGCGCAGGGTGCCGAGCGCCACCACCTGCAGGGCCAGGGTGCCGTCCATCATGCCGACGTCGACCATGGTGCCCTGGCCCGAGGCCTTCGCGCCGATCACGGCAGCGAGAATGCCGATGGCGCAGGTCAGCGCACCGCCGGCGAGATCGGCGATCTGGAAGTTGGCCGGGGCCGGCGGGCCGCCGGCCAGGCCGATCTGGTCGAGGACGCCGGCGTAGCCGCAGTAGTTCATGTCGTGGCCGGGCCGGGTGCGGTAAGGCCCGGTCTGGCCGTAGCCGGTCAGCGCGGCGTAGACCAGGCGCGGGTTCAGCGCCTTGAGCGTGTCGTAGCCGCAGCCGAGCTTGTCCATCACCCCCGGGCGGAACGATTCCAGCACCACGTCGCTCTGCTCCACCATGCGGTGAAAGCGCCGCGCGTCCTCCGGCTTGCGCAGGTCCAGGGTCACCGACTTCTTGCCGCGGTTCACCACCGCGAACATCTCCGGCGACATGGCGCGGGTGTAGTCGCCGCCGTCGGGCTCCTCGATCTTGATCACCTCGGCGCCGAGCTGGGCCAGGTAGAGCGAACAGAACGGACCGGGCAGCAGGCGCGACAGGTCGAGGACGCGGATGCCGGCGAGGAGGGGGTTGATGGACATGGGAGGAAAGTTGTCAGTCGCGGGTTGTCAGTTGTCGGTAGAAGCCTGTGAAACCGTCAGTGGCCGGTGGGCTGCCAGCAGCGGGGAGGCCCCTTGGCTTTTACTGACGCCTGACCACCAGCCGCCGGCCACCGCTTCTAAAGCGTACGCGAAATCAGTTCCTTCATGATCTCGTTGGTGCCGCCGTAGATGCGCTGCGCGCGGCTGTCGATGTAGGCGCGGGCGATGGGGTATTCCAGCATGTAGCCGTAGCCGCCGTGCAGCTGCACGCATTCGTCGATGACGCGGCCCATCATGTCGGAGCACCAGTACTTCGCCGCCGCCGCGGCGTCGACGCCGAGCTTCTTCTTCAGCACCTGCTCCAGGCAGCGGTCGACGAAGACCTGGCCGATGGCGATCTCGGCCTTCATCTCGGCCAGCTTGAAGCGCGTGTTCTGGTAGGCCGCCACCGGCTTGCCGAAGACCTTGCGGTTGCGCACGTATTCCAGGGTGTGCTTGTAAGCCGCCTCGGCGCCGGCGATCGAGATCACGGCGATCATCAGCCGCTCCCAGGCCAGCTCCTGCATCAGCATGATGAAGCCCATGCCCTCCTTCGGCCCGAGCAGGTTGGCCTGCGGCACCCGCACATTCTCGAAGAACAGCTCGCAGGTATCCTGCGCGTGCATGCCGACCTTCTTCAGCGGCTTGCCCTTGGTGAAGCCCGGCGTGCCGGCTTCGACCACGATCAGCGAGATGTCCTTGGCGCCCTCGCCGCTGTCGCCGGTCTTGGCCACCACCACCACGAGATCGCAGAGATAGCCGTTGGTGATGAAGATCTTGGAGCCGCTGAGGATGTAGTCGTTGCCGTCCTTCACCGCGCGGGTCTTCACGCCCTGCAGGTCGGAGCCGGTGCCGGGCTCGGTCATGGCGATGGCGCCGATCATTGCGCCGCTCGCCATCTTCGGCAGCCAGCGCTGCTTTTGCGCTTCGCTGCCGAAGTTGTTGATGTAGTTGGCGACGATGTCAGTGTGCAGGTTGAAGCCGATGCCGGAGGCGCCGGCCAGGGCCAGCTCCTCCATCATCACCACGCTGTAGAGCCGGTCGGTGCCGGCGCCGCCGTACTGCTCCGGCATGGTGTGGCACAGGAAGCCCAGTTCGCCGGCCCGGTTCCAGATGGCGCGGTCGACGTGCTGCTGCGCCTCCCAGCGCTCGTGATGCGGCGTGATCTCCTCGGCGATGAAGCGCCGCACCGTCTTGCGGAAATCCTCATGCTCGGCGCTGAAGATGGTTCTTGGAATCATGCGGGCCTCCGACCCTGTTCGAAGATCATGCTGCGGGCTTGCGGTTCGCTTCCCGCTTGCGGGAGAAGGCGGCGCTTCGGCGCCGGGGAAGGCCATAACACCCGCCCTTGCCGCCTCGCCCCGAACCTGTCCCGCAAGCGGAACGACGGAGCTCGTCATTTACATACAGTCTGGACTGTATCATAATTTGCACAGTGCACACACGGCGCCGACGTTCACCATGAAGGCCGCGGCCTTGCCCGCCGCGGCGCCGCGCGCCCGCCGCACCCAGGCGCAGCGCAGCGACGCGATGCGCCGCCGCCTGCTCGCCGCGACGGTGGAGAGCCTGGCGCAGGACGGCTATGCCGGCAGCACCCTCAGCTCCATCGTGCGCCGCGCGGGCGTCTCGCGCGGCGCGCAGGTGCACCACTATCCCAGCAAGCAGGCGCTGATCCTGGACGCAGCCGAGGACCTGATGCGGCGCAGCTACCGCACGCTCGGCGCGGTGCTGCTGTCGGTGGCGGACGAGGACGACCGCCTCGAGGCCCTGATCCAGGCGGCATGGGACCAGCTCTTCTCCACCCCGCTGTACCGCGCCTACATCGAGCTGCTGGCGGCAAGCCAGCGCGACCCGGTGCTGGCCGGGGCGCTGCGCACCATGCTGCAGCGCGTGCGCGGCCTGTTCGAGCCGGCGGTAGAGCACTATTTCGAGCCGGCGCCCGGCGCGAAGGAAAACCTCAAGGCGCTGTTCCTGCAGATGAGCTGCCTGCTCGGCGGCCTGGCGGCGCAGGCGCACGTGCTGATCGACGAGCCCTACGTGCGGAAACAGCTGCGCCTGTGGGCGCGCCAGACGCGGCTGGTGATGCGCGCGCGCCGCGGCGTGAAGACGCCGCCGCCGCGGCCGGCGGAGTGGGACCGGGCGAGCCAGGCCTGAACACGGGGCGGAGCGCTGCGGCCCCGCCCCGGGGTTCCTACTTCGCTTCGACCAGGGTCTTCAGGTTGTCCAGGCCGCCGCGATAGACGCCGCTGATGGTGGTCGTCGCGGCCTTGTCGTCGGCGCCCTCGGCGGGCTTGGCGCCGGTGTCCTTGCGCTTGAACGAGCCCGACCAGGTCACCTTCGACGCACCCTTGCCCGCCGGCTCCACTTCGAGGGTCGAGGTGTAGCCGCTCACCGGCAGCACGCCTTCGAGGATGGTGTAGCGGAAGCGGTGCCTGCTGTCGCTGAATTCGAGCAGCTTCTCCTTAATGGTCCCGCCATCCTTGAGGGTGAGCTGGCGCACGGCGCCGGCCTGGTCGTTCTTGCCGGCCACGATCTCGTCGGCGGCCACGGCCGGATGCCAGTTGTTGAGGCCGTCGAAGCTCTTCACCCTGTCCCACACCGTCGCCACCGGCGCGTTGATGACGACGCTCTCGCTCACCTTGAGTTGCGGCGCGGCGGCGAAGCTGCCGCCGGCCGCGAAAGCCAGGCTCAGCGCAACGATGGTCCTGATCGGGTTCATGTGATTGTCTCCTTGCACCGGATGCTTGTCGTTGGAATGCGCCGGGCGCAGGCAGGCCCGGCCGGTGGAGTCTAGCCCCGATTGACGGAACCGCCGCAGCTGTCCCCGAAGTGTGTCGGCAGGGACGCAGCGCGGCCGCCCGATGCGACAGCCACTGAGGCGCAAACGGGACAAACGAGGGCGGCAGTGGCGGGACTCGCGTTCGGTGCCGCGCGGCCGAGCGCCGCCGGCGGCGCCAGCGGACAACTATTTGGTCAGGATCAGCTTGCCGGCGCGGGTCAGGCGCAGCCGATACAGCTCGCCGTGATGATCGATCAGCAGCTCGCGTTCCTCGCCGAGCAAGGCGCGGCTGTCGAGCCGCCGCGCCGCGCCTGCCGGCGGCGGGTGGCGGTCGGCGCGTGGATCCGGTGGATGGGGCGGCAGCTGCGTCATGACATTAATGATAATTATTATCATTTGTAAGTCAACCGCAAGGAGGCCTTCCGCGCCGGTCAGGCCGCCGCCGGCTGCCGCAGGAAATCGATCAGGGCGCGCACCTTGGCCGGCACATGACGGCTGGCCGGATACATCGCATGGACGCCCACGCCCGGCAGGGTCCAGTCCGGCAGCAGCCGCACCAGGCGGCCCTGCGCCACGTCCTCGCGCAGCATGTAATCGAGCAGCACCGACACGCCGAGGCCCTCGCGCACCAGCTCGAGCACCGCGGACGGGGAATTGCAGCGCGCCACGGCCTGCATGCGCACCACGCGGCGCGCACCGCCGCGGCTGAAGGCCCAGGTCAGCGGCGCGCGCAGCAGGCTCAAGGCGACCCAGCGCAGGCCGGCCAGGTCCTCCGGCCTGCGCGGCAGCTGGTTGCGGGCAAGAAAGGCCGGCGCGGCCGTCACCCACTGCTCCGAATGCTCCAGCCGCACCGCGCGCAGGGTCGAGTCGCGCAGCACGATGCTGCCGCGGATGGCGAGGTCGATGCCCTCGCCCACCAGGTCCAGCACCTGGTCGGTCGAGATCAGGTCCAGCTGCAGCCGCGGGTGCAGTTCGGCGAAGCGCGCCAGGCGCGGCGCGAGCCGGCCGGGCAGGTAACTGGCCGGCACGGTGATGCGCAGGGTGCCGCTGAGGGCGCCGCCCCCGGCGCCGGCGCGATCGACCACCGCCTCCAGCTCGCGCAGCAGCGGCGCGCTGTCCTGGTAGAGGCGGCGCCCGTCCTCGGTCAAGGTCACGCGGCGGGTGGTGCGGGTGAACAGGGTCAGGCCGAGCCCGGCCTCGAGCTGGCGCACCTGGGCGCTGACCATGGCCTTGGTGCTGCCCAGCCGCGCCGCCGCCGCGGTGAAGCCGCCGCCCTCCACCACGGCGACGAACACCGCCAGCCGCTTCAGTTCGGCGCGCTTTCCGGTCATGCGCGGATTGTATCGATTTTTCGAACTATGAATTGCGGATTGGTCTGTTTATCAAACCGTGCGGCGCGCGCATGATGGCGCCACGTTCATCCTCACTCGAAGGAGCAGCACCATGAAAATCGCCTTGTTCGGCACCGGCATGATCGGCAGCCGCATCGCCCGCGAAGCCTTGAGCCGCGGCCACCAGGTGACGGTGGTGGCGCGCACGCCCGGCAAAGTGCCGAAGGACCTGCAGGTGCAGGAGGTCCAGGGCGACGCGCGCGACGCCGACTCCATCGCCCGCGCGGTGCGCGGCCACGACGCCGTGATCAGCGCCGTGGGCGTGGGCACCGGCGAGCAGTCCGGCCTGCTCGAGGCGAGCAAGGCGCTGCTCGAGGGCGTGAAACAGGCCGGGGTGCCGCGCCTGCTGGTGGTGGGCGGCGCCGGCAGCCTGGAAGTGAAGCCGGGCGTGCAGCTGGTGGACCTGCCCGAGTTCCCCGCCGCCTACAAGGCGCCGGCCCTGGCGCACCGCGAGGTGCTCGGCCTGGTGCGGCAGGCGGACCTGGACTGGACCTACCTCAGCCCCGCAGCGGTGATCGCGCCGGGGGAGCGCACCGGCAAATTCCGGCTCGGCGGCGAGCAGCTGGTGGCCGACGCCAAGGGCGAGAGCCGCATCTCGGCGGAGGACTACGCGGTAGCGATGATCGACGAGCTGGAGCGGCCCTGCCATATCCGCCAGCGCTTCACGCTGGGATATTGAGGTTCGGCCCGGCGTCCCGGCAAAAAAAAGCCGCCGTGCGTGCACGGCGGCTTCTGCGCGAAGCGCGGCTTACGGCCGGTAGCGGTAGTACTCCAGCCCCAGGTCGTGGAACTTGCCGTCGTGGGACTTGCCGATGCGCTCGATGGTGAAGCCGGCGCGCTGCGGGATCTGCGCTTCCTGCGGCCACTGCGCCGCGTGCAGGCGGGCGTAGTCGTCCTGGCCGACGGCGACGGCGTTGCCGAGGGCCTTGGTCAGGCCGATCCTGCCGGCGGCAGCACGCCAATTCGGCGTGACGCGGGCCAGCACGGTCTCGGCGGCGTCGCCGCTGCCGTAGCCGACCAGCAGCAGCTGGTGGCCGCTCAGCTCGGCCGGCTGCCCCTGCGCCTCTTCCAGGCCGGCGGCGATCCAGGCCGGCAGCGCGGCGGTGTAGAGGTTGCCCATGTGCATCATGGTGGCGGCGCCCAGGCGCAGCTTGCCGTCCACCACTTCCTTGTAGCGCGGGCTCTTGCGGAAGGCCTTCATGATCTGGGCGGTGAGCGGGTACGGCTCTTCGGGCGGGTGGCCGCTGACCACCTTGTCGACCAGCGAGGGGCGCTGCCCCATCTCCGCCAGCACCTGGCGCAGCTCGACGCCGGCGGCCTTGCAGTAGCCTTCCAGCTCTTCGTGCTCGGCGCCGCCGTCCGCGCCGAGCGCGAACAGGTAGGCCATGGTCCAGGCGCTGACCGGCATGTGGTGATACGGGCGGTGCATGAACACCGACGCCAGGCTGCGCAGCAGGGCCGCGCGGCCGCCCTGGTAGCGCTGGAACAGCGCGTCGAAGGCGCAGACCACTTCGTCGAGATAGCAGGCGGTGGAGTATTTGCCGTTGAACACCGGGAAGTCGCGCAGGCGGCCGTTGGCGCCCGGGGTCTGGCCGTTGAAGCGCAGGAAGGGCTTGCGGAAGTCGGCGATGCGGTAGCTGGAGGAGCTGCCCGAAGTGCGCAGGTCCAGCGCCAGCAGCTGCGGGTCGCGGTCGACCAGCATGGCGACGGCGCCGGCGCCCTGGGTCGGCTCGCCGGTGCTGCCGCGATCGTATTCGGCGATGTCGGCGGAGACGACGATGGCCTGGCGGTCGACGCCGTCATAAGCCAGGTAGCGCATGGCGCCCTTCACGCCATAGAGGCCGGCGATGCAGGCCTGCTTGTATTCCGGCACCTCGCAGTAGCGCGACAGCGGCGGCAGGCCGCGCGCGGTCAGGGCCTGGTCGACCAGGCCGCGCACGATCACCGCGCCCACCGCGTTGTCCGAGCTGGACTCGGTGGCCAGGGCCAGCGAGCCGATGCGCCGCGGGTCGACCTGGTAGTCGAGGATCAGCTTCAGCACGGCCTCGGCGGCCATGGTGTAGACGCTGTCCTCGGGGCCGGCCATGCGGAAGCTGTGGCCGACCACGGCGCTGATCTTGTCCCAGGCGTTGCCGGTCCAGCCGCACCAGTCCTGCAGGCTGACGCGGTACGGGGGAACGAACACCGAAAGGCCGCTGATACCGAATTCTTCTCGACTCATGATCTTTGTGTGTCTGCTGGGGGATTAACTGTTGGTGAAATTCTCGGCGCGGGCGGCGCGGGGATGCAAGTTGACCGCCCCGTCAGCGCTCGGGCGCCTCAGTCTGTGTCGTGGCGTATACACGGTCCTTCCAGCGCGAGCGCACGCCGCGCCAGTAGCGGATCGCCGAGCTCCAGGTCATCGCCAGGTAGAGCGAGGCGCCGACCGGCACCAGCGGCAGCCACAGCGGCGACATGCCGTAATAGCGCAAGGTCGGCCAGTAGGCCAGCATCATCGCCGCCAGGCCGGCGGCGGCGGGCAGGCGCGCGCCCGGCAGCAGCAGCGCCGCCAGCGGCAGCCAGTAGGCCGCGGCGAACAACGCCGTGACCAGCAACAGCAGCAGGGTCGAGTAGCGCAGCTGGGTGAAGGCCGAGCGCGCCACCATGTCGTGGATCGAGCCGAGGTTGCCGTAGGGCCGCAAGGACACCACCCCGCGGCTCAGGCCCACCCAGGTGCGGCTGCCCGCGTCCTTGACCTTGCGCGCCAGGGTGCAATCGTCGATCAGCGCGCCGCGCAGGCTGGCGAAGGCGCCGGCCTGGTGCAGCGCCGCGGTATCGACCAGCACGCAGCCGCCCGCCGCCGCCGCGACATGGCGGAAGGAGGAGTTGGACAGCGCAAAGGGGTACAGCAGCTTGAAGTAGTAGACGAAGGCCGGCAGCAGCAGGCGGTCCCAGAAGCTGGTGCGGCGCAGGTCGGCCATCAGCGAGACGAAGTTGCGGCCCTCGCGCTGCTTGTGGGCCAGCAGGGCGGCGAGCAGGCCGGGACGCAGCTCGATGTCGGCGTCGAGCAGCAGGGTCATCGGCGTCGCCACCTCGGCCTTGCCCTGCTCCAGCGCCCACAGCTTGCCGGCCCAGCCCGGCGGCAGGGGCTTGCCGGAGACGACGCGGACATTGGGGAAGGACGCGGCGATGCGCGCGGTGTCGTCGCCGGACTGGTCGTCCACCAGCACCACGCGCAGGCCGCGTCCCTGCCCCTGCAGGGCGGCCAGGGTGGTGCCGATCACCTCGGCCTCGTTGCGCGCCGGGATCAGCACGGTGATGCCGGACAGGTCGGCGTCGCGCGCGGCGGCCGGATCGGCCTCGATGCGCTCGCGCGTGCTCCACGGACGCCAGGGCGCCAGCAGGTTGCCGATCCACATCGCGGCGGCGGGAGCGGCGAGCCAGAGCGTGTTCATGCGGGGAGAGGTTCAGCCTGCCGCCTCTCCCTGCGGGAGAGGCCGCGCCGAAAGACGCGGTCGAGGGAAGCGCGATCCATGAGGACTGCTGTTGAATCCGGGTGCGGCCACGCCCCTCTCCCGGCGGGAGAGGAGCGGGGCCGACGCAACTCGAACAGCCCTAGTTGCTGTTCTCGGTCGGCGCGCCGGCGGTGCGGCGGCCGATGGCGCTGACCGGGATGTGCACCGCGGTGGCGGCGGCGCGGTCGCCGTATTTCACCGGCAGGTCCGGAGCGAACTCGCCCTCGGTGCGCGGGCCGAACATCGAGACCTTGAGCGCCTTGAACGGGTTGGCGAAGGTGTCGTTCACCGCCGTGCCCTCGAAGCCGCAGTGCGCCATGCAGTTGTCGCACTTGGGGTTGATGCCGACGCCGTACTTGTCCCACTCGGTCGTCTCCATCAGCTCCTTGTAGGTCTTGGCGTAGCCCTCGTCGACCAGCAGGTAGCAGGGCTTCTGCCAGCCGAAGATGTTGTAGGTCGGGTTCGACCACGGCGTGCACTGGTAGGCCTGGTTGCCGGCGATGAAGTCCAGGAACATCGAGGACTGGTTGAACACCCACTTGCTGCCGCGATCCTTGCCGATCTTGAACACGTCGCGGAACAGCTGCTTGCTCTCGGTGCGGCCGAGGAACACGTCCTGGCGCGGCGCGTGCTGGTAGCTGTAGCCCGGCGAGACGGTGATGCCTTCGATGCCCAGGGTCATGGCGTAGTCGAAGAAATCGGCGATTTCCTGCGGCGGCTCGTTGTTGAACAGGGTGCAGTTGATGGTGACGCGGAAGCCGCGCTCGCGCGCCATCTTGATCGCCTTCACCGCCTTCTCGAACACGCCTTCCATGCAGACCGACTCGTCATGGCGCTTCTCCAGCCCGTCGAGGTGGATCGACCAGGTGAAGTACGGCGAGGGCTTGTACTCGTCGATGTGCTTGGGCATCAGGATCGCGTTGGTGCACAGGTACACGAACTTCTTGCGCGCGATGATGCCCTGCACGATCTGCGGCAGTTCCTTGTGGATCAGGGGCTCGCCGCCGGGGATCGACACCACCGGGGCGCCGCATTCGTCGACCGCGCGCAGCGCGTCTTCCACGCTCATGCGCTTCTGCAGGATCTCCTTGGGATGGTCGATCTTGCCGCAGCCCGCGCATTCCAGATTGCACTGGAACAGGGGCTCCAACATCATCGCCAGGGGATAACGGGTCTGGCCGCTGAGCTTCTTGCCCAGAAGATACTTGGCGATCCTGGCCTGCTGGATGAGGGGGATACCCATGGGTTCTCCAAATTCGGCACTGCTTGGTTTTGACAGTGCGGGGGGTTTAAAGTCTCAAGTTACCGATTTTGTCACAAATCCGCCGCAGCCGGGTTCGTTCAGGCCCGGCCCTGCGGCGCAAACACCTCGGCGTGGTCCCGGCGAATGCGGGCCCACTCGATCTTGAACCAGGGCGTGAACGCCTCCGGGCTGGCCGCCATCTGCGCGTCCAGCGCGTCCGGCGCGATCCAGCGCAGGCCCGAGATCTCGTTCGGATTCACCTTCGGCTGGTCGTCGCTGCGGCCGGCGTAGACCGAGCACAGCTCGTGCTCGGCGCCTTCGGCGTCGAACTGCGCCTGGTACTGGAACTTGAACAGGAAGCGCAGCGCGGTCTTCAGCCCCAGCTCCTCCTCCAGGCGGCGGTGGATCGCCTGGTCCAGGGTCTCGCCGCGGCGCGGGTGCGAACAGCAGGTGTTGGACCAGAAGCCCGGCCACAGCCGCTTGCCCGCGGCGCGCTGCTGCAGCAGCAGCTCGCCGTCCGCATTGAAGATGAACAGCGAAAAAGCGCGGTGCAGGGTGCCGCGGCCGAGGTGGGCCGAGGCCTTGTCCATGAAGCCGACCTCGCGGTCGTTCTCGTCGACCAGCACCAGCGGCTCGTCGTCGAAGGAGACGATGCGGTCCGCGTCCTGCAATTCGATGTCTTCCAGGGCCACGTTCATATTGTTATCCAATGTTCACCTCCATGCCCTGGTAGCCGGCGTCGCGCATCGCGGCGATCACCTTCTCCGGGTTCTCCGGGCACAGCGCGATGATCGAGCCGCCGCCGCCGCCGCCGGTGAGCTTGGCGCCGATGGCGCCGTTCTCGCGAGCGATCTGCACCAGCTCCTCCACCTCCCAGCTCGACACGCGCAGCGCGTTGAGCAGGCCGTGGCAGATGTTCATCAGGTCGCCGAGGCGCTCGATGTCGTTCTTCTGCACCGCCTCCGCGCCCTGCAGGGTGAGGCGGTCGATCTCCCTGAAGATGCGTTCGTACAGCTCCGGCTCGCGCTGCCAGGCGGCGCGCACGCCGCCCACGGTCTTGGCGGTGAGGCTCTCCTTGCCGCTGATGCCGATGACCATCGGGATCGGCCTGGGCACGTGCAGGTCCTGCATCGTCGGCGCCTCGCCCTCGGCTTGCGGGCGCCTGTACAGCACGAACCTGCCGTAGGTGGCGACGGTGTTGTCGATGCCGGACGGCGTGCCGTGGGCGACCTTCTCGCAGGCGTAAGCCAGCTCGTTGACCTGCGCGTCGGTCAAGCCCAGCCTGAAGTGCTGGTCCAGCGCGCGGATGATCGCCACCGCCATCGCCGCCGAGCCGCCCAGGCCCATGGCGCGCGGCACGTTGGGGAACACCTCGATGCGCACCGAGCGGTCGGTCAGGCCGAGGGTGTCGAAGATGATGCCGAGCGAGCGCTGGAACGAGTCACGGTGCGCCGGGTCGCGGTGCAGGCGGTATTCCACGCCCCAGCGCGGGATCATCATGTCCACCCCGCCCGACTGGGTCTCCTGCACCACCGCGCGCACCGCCAGCGGCACCGGCGCGGCGATGGCGTGGCTGCCGTACACCACGGCGTGCTCGCCGAGCAGGATGATCTTGCCGAAGCCGCGGCCGGCGTGGTCGGGGATGACCTCGGCGGCGGCGCCGCGGGCCTCCTTGCGCACCTGCACCACGATCTCCTGCGCCTTCCAGATCTTGATCTCGCCGCTCTCCACCAGGCGCTCGACCACGGTGTCGAAGATTTCCGGCGTGGCGCCGGCGGCGACCGCGACGCTGCGGGCGTGCAGGGTCATGTGGCCCTGCTGGATGCCCTCGGTGACCAGGGCGCGCAACGCCGAGAAATTCTGCGCCAGGCCCACCGCGCCCATCACCTCGGCCAGCTCGCGCGCGGTCTTCACGCCGAGCAGACGCAGGTCCAGCGCCACGGTGGCGTTGGACTGCAGCGGGCCGCCGACAGTGCCGACCTTCATCGGGATGTCCAGCTCGCCGACCAGCTCGCCGTTGGGCCCCTTGTACCAGCGGGTCAGCGAGGTGTAGCGGCCGCCGCGCGCGGCATAGGCGTGGGCCGCGGCTTCGATCGCGCGCCAGTCGTTGCCGGTGGCCAGCGCCACCGCATCGACGCCGTTCATCACGCCCTTGTTGTGGGTCGCGGCGCGATAGGGATCGATGCTGGCGAACTCGTTGGCCAGGATCACGCCGTCGCGCACTTCCTCGCCGGTGTAGCCCTGCTTGCCGCCGAGCTGCGACACCGGGATGACGCAGCGCGCGCGCACCATGGCGCGGTCGGTGAGGTTGGACAGGATGCGCAGGAACACGCGGCCGCCGGTGATCGACTCCACCAGCGAGGCGACGCCCTCGCACATGGTGTTGACCAGGTTGGCGCCCATCGCGTCGCGAGTGTCGACCAGCAGGTGCACCACCAGCATGTCGCCGCCTTCGGGGCGCGCGTGCAGGTGCACTTCGAGGTCGTTGGCGCCGCCGCCGCGGGCGACCATCTGCGGGTGCAGGCTGTTGGCGAGGTTGAGCAGCTCGGCCTTGCGCTGCAGCAGCGCCGCCTTGGCCTTGGCCACGTGCGGCACGTCCACCACCTGCACCTGGCCGATCAGCACCGGCTCGGTGCTCTCCACGGTGAAGCCGCCGGCGCCGCGCACCACCTTCGCCGCGGACGACAGCGCGGCGACGATCGAGGGTTCCTCCACCACCAGCGGCACGATGTAATCGCGGCCGTTGACCAGGAAGTTGAGACCGAGGCCGACCGGCAGGCCCATCACGCCGACCACGTTCTCGATCATCTTGTCGGCCTTGTGGATCTTCAGCGTGTGCTCGCCGGAGATCAGGGCCTGGTAGTCCTCGCTCGAGAGCCAGCCGCGCTCGTGGACCGCGCGGATGCGGTCGGACACGGACAGCTTGTAGAACTCGGGGAAACGCGACCGCTCGGATTTCTCAGCACTCATTCTTCTTGAACTCCTTCTTCGGGCGGCGCGGGGGCGCCGTCCCTTGGATGCCGCAAATCAAAAACCGGTGTACTCCAGGTGCAGGCCCTGCTCGTCCACCGCCAGCGGCACGCAGCGGAAGCCGGCCGCGGCGAGGCGCTGCTCCGCCCGCACCAGGCGCTCCGGCTCGAGCGCGAACGCCACGCCGAAATCGCCGCCGCCGGCGCCGCAGGGCTTGTAGCTGACGCCGCTCTCCGCCGCCAGCCGTTCGAGTTGGACATGCTCCGGCGAGAAAATCTCCAGCCCGCAGGCATTGCCGAAAGCCCGCAGGGCCGCGCCGTAGGCGGTGGCCGCCTCGACGAACGCGGCGCCGCGGGACTGCGCCGCCGCGTCACAGGCCGCCTGGGCGATGCCGGTCAGGTCCCGCATATGGCTCGCATAGTCTGCGCCATGGCCCTTACGCCAGGCTGCCAGCCGGCCGAGGAAGTCGGAAGTGGAGGCCGAGCGGCCGGTCCAGACGAAGCGCGCGTGCACCCCGGCGGGCCAGTTCACCGGCTCGAAGCGCGGCAACGTGCCGCCTTCCAGCAGGCGATAGGAGATGACGCCGCCGATCAGGCCGGCGGCGACATCGACGCCGCTGCCATGGCCGCCCTGGAACTCGCGGTGCAGATGCAGCAGGTGCTCCAGCCAGACCCGGCGGTTGGCGGTGGCGGCGCCGCGGCCGACGAACACCGCCATGGCCGAGGCCAGGGCCACGGTCAGCGCGGCGCTGGAGCCCAGGCCCAGCTTGGACCGCCCGGTGGCGCCCGCGTCGAAGAATTCGGAGGTATCGAGCTGCAGGCTGAAGCCGCGGCCCGGCGGCGGCGCCAGCCCCTCGGCCTGCAGGCCGCGCAGCACCTGGTCGACCAGGCGCAATTTGTCGGCCTGCTCCGGCGTGCCCAGCCATTCCGGCAGGCCGTCGGCGCCGATGCGCAGCGGCACCTGCGCCACGTCCATGTCCGGCGCGCTGACTTCGGCCACGCCGCCGGCCTTGGCCGAAATGCGCACCTTGGCGTGGCGGTTGACGCCCATCACCAGCGCGGGCGCACCCTCCAGCACGGCGTAGTCGCCGAGCAAGACCATCTTGCCGGGGGCGCTGGCGGCGACGTCCATCATGGCGCGTCGAACTCCGCCGCGCCGATGACCCGCGAGCCGGCGCCGAGGCCGGTCTCGACCACGTTCAGCACCCCGGGAATCTCGCGCAGAGCCGCCTTGACCGGCCCGATCGCCTCCGGCGCGCACACCGCCTTGACCTGCGGGCCGGCGTCGACGGTGAAGAACACCGGCACGCCCTGCCCGCGCAGCGCGCGCACCCGGCGCATGCACTCGACCGAGGCGCCGTTCCAGTACAGCAGCCCCGGCTGGGCCGCCAGGGCCAGGGCGTGCATCTTCAGGCAGCTGTGCTCGGAGATGTCCGCCAGGGCGTCGAAATCGCGGGCCAGGATGGCCTTGCGCGCCACGGCGAGGTCGGCCTCCTGCGTGTCGATCCAGGCCTGCTGGTAGGGCGAGGTTTGGGCGGTGCGGCGCATGCCCTCGCTGGAGCCGACGTCCTTGGCCGCGGTGGAGGTGATGGCCACCGCCACGCGCAGCGGCCAGGCCGCGGCGTCGAGCAGGGGCGTGGCGACCGAATCGGTGCCGTCGGCCAGCCTGCCGTGCGCCCATTCGACGTAGCCGCCGAAGACCGAGCGCGCCGCCGAGCCCGAGCAGCGGCGCGCCAGCACCGACTTTTCCGCATCGCTCAAGCCGAGCTTGAGGGCCGCGTCGCCGGCGTGGACCAGGGCGGCGAAGCCGGACGCCGAGGAAGCCAGGCCGGCGGCGGTGGGGAAGTTGTTGCGGCTGTCGACGCGGGCGCGCCAATTGACCCCGGCGCGCTGGCGCAGCAGGTCCAGGCACAGGCTGACGCGCTTGCTCTCGCCGGCGTCGCTGCGGCCGTTGAGGCTGACCTCGTCCTGCTCCAGCCCCGCCTCGAAGGCGACCCGGGTGCGGGTCCACAGCGCGTCCAGGGTGATGGAAATGGAGCCGACCACCGGCAGGTTCAGCACCGCGTCGCGCTTGCCCCAGTATTTCACCAGGGCGATGTTGGGCTGCGCCTGGGCGGCGGCACAGTGTTGGCCGAGAACCACGGCGCGGGGTTCGGAATTCATGAACGGGGTTTTCTAGGGGGTCCGGAACGGTCGGGCGGCTTGCAACCTGGGCTTTATGGCACCGATGCGCCGCCCGGCGCGCCTTCCTTGGGGGAAATCATGATTTCTCTATTTTAACACGCTGGCCACCGGCGGGGTCTTGGGCGGCACGCTGTCGACCCGGGTCCAGATGGTGCTGCCGCCCAGCAGGGTGATGCCCAGGTAGCCGCGCAGCTTGAGGTGATCGGGGTCCTTGAGCCGGATCAGGCAGCGGTAGGTGCGGCCGTCGTCGGCGTCGTAGACATGGCCGCCGTTCCACTCCGCCTCGTCGGGGCGGTAGTGCAGGCCCCAGATCAGGCGCATGCCGTCGATGGTGCGGCTGCGCAGGGCCGGATCGGGGTTGTTGCGGTCGACGGCGACCTTGCCGTCCCAGTCGGGGCCGTCCTCCGGGCCGTAATGGTCGCGCTGCTGCCAGACGATGCGGCCCTCGTAGCCGTCCCCGGCCCGGGTGATGCGGACCACGGCGTCGCGGGTCTGCACCAGCCAGTCGCCGACGATGGCATCGGCCGGGTCCGGGGAGTCGGCCAGGACCGGGCCGGCAACCAGCAGCCAGGCCGCGGCCGCCGCGCAGCCGAGCAGCCAGGCTGGCAGCGACCTCAGGATAATCAAAAGCTTACGGGTTTCTTTCAATTGGGACACGCTTCCGAAATGTTGTCACAATGTCATCATTCAAGCCGTGTCAACTATTGTAAAGTTCAGCCCGGACAATATGTCCAACCTCATGCTTCCCAGCCTCTCCATCCTGGTCGGTACCGTGCTGTGCCTGGCGGCGGCCGGCTACGCGGGTTTCGCGGTCTATGCCGTGCTGCACGGCGTGCGGCGCGCGGCGGCGATGGCGCTGCGCCAGCGCCGCGATCCGAGCCGGTTGCGGCCGGTGAGCGTGCTCAAGCCGCTGTGCGGCGCCGAGCCGCACCTGTATGACAACCTGCGCAGCTTCTTTGCTCAGGCCCACCCGAACTTCCAGCTGGTGTTCGGCGTGCGCGAGGCGAACGATCCGGCGATCGCGGTGGTGCAGCGCCTGCGCGCGGAATTTCCGGCGGTGGACGCGGCCCTGGTGATCGACCCGCGGGTGCACGGCGCCAACCTCAAGGTCAGCAACCTGATCAACCTGCTGCCGGCGGCGCGCCACGACTGGCTGGTGCTGGCCGACAGCGACATCGGCGTCGCCCCCGATTACCTCGAGCACGTCACCGCCCCACTGGCGGAGCCGGACGTGGGGGTGGTGACCTGCCTGTATCGCGGCGTGCCGCGAGCCGGACTGTGGTCGCGGCTGGGCGCGCTGTTCATCGACGACTGGTTCGCGCCTTCGGTGCAGGTGTCCAACGCCTTCGGCTCGACCCGCTTCGCCTTCGGCTCGACCATCGCGCTGCGGCGCGAGACGCTGCAGGCGGCGGGCAGCTTCGATTCGCTGCGCGACGTGCTGGCCGACGACTTCTGGCTGGGCGAGTTCACCCGCCAGCGCGGCCTGCGCACGGTGCTGTCACACGTGGTGGTGACCACCGACGTCATCGAAAAGAGCCTGGCGGAGCTGTGGCGCCACGAGCTGCGCTGGCTGCGCACCACCCGCGCCGCCGAGCCGACCGGCTTCGCTTTCGTCTTCATCACCTTCACCTTCCCGGTGCTGCTGGCCGGGCTGGCGCTGGCGCGCACCGAGCTGGCGCTGGCGCTTGCCCTGATCGGGGCTGCGGCCCGCCTTGTGTTACATTATTTGCAACGCCAATGGAGGCTCGAACCCGCTCCGAAGCACGAATTCCTGCTGCTGCCCCTGCGTGACAGCCTGATGCTGGCCACCTGGGCGGCGGCGATGACCGGCTCCCGCGTGCAATGGCGCGAGCAGGCCCTGGATGCCCGCCTCGATGCCCTGGTTACCGGCTCCGAGCTGCCGCCCGCGGCGCATGCCCCGGAGCGGTCGCCATCCTCCGCCGCCTCCCCCGAGAACCCGCTTCCCAATCGGACGTAAGTTTTGACGATGACCATGAAAACCCTGTTCCTCCAAGCTCCTTCCTTCGACGGCTTCGACGGCGGCGCCGGCAGCCGCTACCAGGCCAAGCGGGAGGTCAAGTCCTTCTGGTTCCCGACCTGGCTGGCCCAGCCCGCCGCCATGGTGCCGGGCAGCCGCGTGGTCGACGCGCCAGCCGACGAGCTGACGGTGGAGCAGTCGCTGCAGATCGCCGAGCAGTATGACCTGGTGATCATGCACACCAGCACGCCGTCCTTCCCCACCGACGCCAAGTTCGGCGAGCTGCTCAAGGCGCGCAAGCCCGGCGTCCTGATCGGCATGGTCGGCGCCAAGGTCGCGGTCGATCCGACCGGCTCGCTCAAGGCCAGCACCGCCATCGACTTCGTCGCCCGCGAGGAATTCGACTACACCTGCAAGGAAGTGGCCGAGGGCAAGCCCTTCGCCGAGATCCTGGGCCTGTCCTACAAGCTGGAGGACGGCACGGTGAAGCACAACGCGCCGCGCCCGACCATCGAGGACATGGATGCCCTGCCCTTCGTCGCGCCGGTGTACAAACGCGACCTGAAGATCGAGAACTACTTCATCGGCTACCTCAAGCACCCGTACGTGAGCTTCTATACCGGGCGCGGCTGCCGCTCCAAGTGCACCTTCTGCCTGTGGCCGCAGACCGTCGGCGGCCACCGCTACCGCGTGCGCTCGGCGCAGAACGTGATCGAGGAGGTGAAGTGGATCAAGGAGAACATGCCCGAGGTCAAGGAGATCATGTTCGACGACGACACCTTCACCGACAGCTCCAACATGGAGCGCGTGCACGAGATCGCCCGCGGCCTCGGCAAGCTGGGCGTGACTTGGTCGTGCAACGCCAAGGCCAACGTGCCCTACGAGTCGCTGAAGATCATGAAGGACAACGGCCTGCGCCTGCTGCTGGTGGGCTACGAGTCCGGCGACGACCAGATCCTGCTGAACATCAAGAAGGGCCTGCGCACCGACATCGCGCGCCGCTTCACCGAGGACTGCCGCAAGCTCGGCATCATCATCCACGGCACCTTCATCCTCGGCCTGCCGGGCGAGACCAAGGAGACGATCCAGAAGACCATCGACTTCGCCAAGTCGATCAACCCGCACACCATCCAGGTGTCGCTGGCGGCGCCCTACCCCGGCACCACGCTGTACAAGCAGGCGGTGGACAACGGCTGGCTCAAGGAGAACGACGCGGTCAACCTGGTCAACGACAAGGGCGTGCAGCTCGCCGCGATCAGCTACCCACACCTGTCGAAGGAAGAAATCTTCCACAGCATGGAAGAGTTCTACAAGCGCTTCTATTTCCGCCCCGGCAAGATCTGGGAAATCGTGAAAGAGATGCTGGCGAGCTGGGAGATGATGAAGCGCCGCCTGCGCGAGGGCGTGGAGTTCTTCCGCTTCCTGCGCGCGCACGAAGCTTAACCTCCGGGGTTGGGGACCAGGGATTCGGGAGTCGCCAGGCCCTCAAGGGCGCGTACTGCCGTGGCCGCATCCCGCATGCCGAATCCCGCGCCCCGCCCCTCGGGCCTGATCGTCACCGCCGACGACTTCGGCCTGCACCCGGCCGTCAACGCGGCGGTGGAACTGGCGCATCGCGAAGGCGTGCTCACCGCCACCAGCCTGATGGTCGCGGCGCCGGCCGCCGCCGACGCCGTGGCGCGCGCCCGGCGCCTGCCGGGCCTGCGCGTGGGCCTGCACCTGGTGCTGGCCGACGGCGCGGCGATGCTGCCGCGCCAGCGCATCCCGGCCCTGGTCGACGCGCAGGGCCGCTTCGGCGACAACATGGCCCGGGACGGCGTGCGCTTCTTCTTCCTGCCGCAGATCAGGCGCCAGCTCGAGGCCGAAATCCGCGCCCAGTTCGAGGCCTACGCCGCAACCGGCCTGCCGCTGGACCATGTCAACGCCCACAAGCATTTCCACCTGCACCCGACGGTGCTGTCGCTGATCCTGCGCATCGGCCGCGAGCATGGCCTGCGCGCCGTACGCCTGCCGGCCGAGCGCGGTGCGCCGGCGCCGCTGCGGCCCTGGCTGCGCCTGCTGGCGCGGCGCCTGGACCGCGCCGGCATCGCCCACAACGACGCGGTGGTCGGCATCCGCCACAGCGGCGCGATGGACGAGAACGTGGTGCTGGACGCGCTGCGCCGGCTGCCCGGCGGCGTCACCGAGATCTACCTGCACCCGGCCACCGAGTCCGGCAGCGCCATTGCGCCGTCGATGCCGGGCTACCGCCATGCCGACGAGCTGGCCGCGCTGCTGTCGCCGCGGGTGCGCGCGGCGATGGACGGCCTCGGCATCCCGCGCGGCGGCTTCAGCGACCTGTTTCCCGCCTGAGGCCCGCACTTGAAGCTCGCCAGCTATATCGCCGGCCTGATCGGCATCGCCATCCTCACCGTGCTGATGGTGCACCAGGGCCTGGGCGAGATCATGCACGTGCTCGGGCAGGCCGGCTTCGGGCTGCTGTGGCTGGTGCCGTTCCATATCTTCCCGCTGCTGCTCGACGCCCAGGGCTGGCGCGTGCTGCTGTCGCCCAGCGATCCGCGCGGGCGGGTGCGCCTGCCCTTCCTGTTCTGGGTGGCGACGGTGCGCGAGGCGGTGAACCGCCTGCTGCCCACCGCCAACCTCGGCGGCGAGATCCTCGGCATCCGCCTGGTCAAGTGGCGCCTGGACAACGGCTCGGCCATCGCCGCCAGCATCATCATCGAGGTGCTGCTGACGCTGGTGAACCAGTACATCTTCACCGCCCTGGGCATCGTGCTGCTGGTGGCGCACACCCAGGCGACCGAGCAGACCTGGACCATCCTCTCCGGCCTGGCGCTGAGCCTGCCGATGCCGATCGTGTTCGGCGCGCTGCTGCGCTACGGCAAGATCTTCGAGCGCATGGAGAAGTTCGCCGAGCGCATGCTGGGCGACCGCAGCGGCCTGGCCGGCCTGATCGACGGCTCCAGCCTCGACGCCGAGATCCGCGCCATCTACGCCCGCCACGGCCGCCTGCTGCTGGCGCTGCTGTGGCAGCTGTCCGGCTACGTGCTCGGCGCCTTCGAGACCTGGCTGGCGCTGTACCTGCTGGGCCATCCGGTGACGGTGTGGGCCGCGCTCGCGCTGGAGGCCTCCACCCAGGCGGTGCGCCACATCATCTTCATCGTGCCGGCCGGACTGGGCATCCAGGAGGCCGGGCTGGTGCTGTTCGGCCAGATCGTCGGCATCGACAGCAATGTCGCCCTGTCGCTGTCGCTGGCCAAGCGCATGCGCGAAGTGCTGTTCGGCGTGCCTGCCCTGCTCAGCTGGCAGTTCCTCGAAGCGCGGCGCCTGCGCCGCTCGATGAGCGAAGGTCAGCCCACCTGACCCCCGGCGTCCGCCGGGCTCTTGAAATCGCCGCGGCTGCCGTAAAATAGCGGTAAGGTCTGCACCGCTTCCGATGTCCCGATGGAACTACCGATTTCCGACGCGACCGCCGTCGCCAGCGCCGACCACACCATGCGCAACTGGTCCGGCGATCCGGGCCGGATCCGCATCGGCTCGGACGAGCACAAGCGGCTGTTCTGCCGCATGCTGCTGGAGACCCACAACCCCTACAAGCCGGCCGTCATCAACTGGCCGAAGCTGGCGCCGGACGCGCTGCGCCGCGTGACCTCGCTACCGATCTGGGACATCGCCGTGCAAACGGAAGGACGCGCCTCGATCCGCGTCAAGACCTTCGCCGAGACCGTGCGGGACCCCCTGCTGCGCCAGGCGCTGGACATGGACGGCGGCGAGGAGGCGCGCCACAAGGTGGTGCTGAGCAAGCTGGTCGAGGCCTACGGCATCCAGCTCGCGCCCGAGCCCGCCTATCCCGCGCCGAAGGATGCCGAGTGGGCCTGGCTGGTGACCGGCTATTCCGAGTGCATCGACAGCTTTTTCGCCTTCGGCCTGTTCGAGGTGGCGAAGCGCTCCGGCTACTTCCCGCCCGAGCTGGTGGAGACCTTCGAGCCGGTGATGCAGGAGGAGGGGCGCCACATCCTGTTCTTCGTCAACTGGGCCGCCTGGTACCGCAAGAACCTGCCGTGGTGGCGCAAGCCCTGGTTTTTGCTCAAGGTGCTGGCGGTGTGGGGCTTCCTGGTGTGGGAGCGCATCGGCATCGCCAAGGGCATCGACGCCGACGGCAATGCCCAGGACGCCAACTTCGCCATGACCGGCAGCGGCGCGGTCGGCATCGACCTCAAGCCGCGCGAGCTGATCGACCTGTGCCTGGCCGAGAACGACCGCCGCATGGCCGGCTACGACCGGCGCCTGCTGCGGCCGCTGACAGTCCCGCGGCTGGCGAAGCTGGCCCGGCGCCTCATGCCGAAGAGCTGACTATCAGAAGATGCTCCAAGGCGGCGACTACGGACGAGCCGATCCAGCACGGCCTGGGGCCCGCCTCGCGGTTCCGGCCATGAGACCTGCGCCACAGCGCAACGCGGCCGATACCCTTTAGAATCACCGGTATCGCGACCCTTGGGGGCCGCATGGGGAGGGGAGTCCTGATGCGCCACTTGCTCGCCGCGCTTGGCTGCGCGCTGTTGTCGGTTGGCTGCTCGGCCACCGATGCGATACCGATCGTTCCGGCCAGGGAAGCGCTTTCCGTACCGGAAGGCGCCGGCAGCAAGCCGCTGCTGCTGACGCGGATCGTGGTGAAGTTGCGTCGCGGCGAGGAGATCGGCAAACAGATGGGAGGATGGCCGTGCAAGTTGCGCGGGCACCTGACCTGGCACGGCGGGCATGCGGACATCGAGAATGAGGAATTCGTCCAGGCATTCCACGATGCCCTGACCCAGGCCAACTACGCGGTGGTCGGCGATCCCGCCGCCTTGTTCGAGGATCCCTCGGCATCGAGGGCCGAACTGAAGATCGCCGGGCTGGTTGACAAGCTGCACGTGGACGTCTGCTATCCGCACGACGGTTCGCACGACTACGACACGGCCAAGGGCGGCGCCTATCTGCGGGTCAACTGGCAGATTTACGACGTGATACAGAAGAAGGTGGTCTATGAAGCGACCACCGACGGCGCCTACCGGGAGGACAGCAGTGGCGCTGGCGGCACCGTTGCCTACACGATCAATGCGTTCGACGAGGCGGTGCGCAATCTCCTGGCCGATCCCGGATTCCATGAGCTCGTGACGCATCCGCGAACCAGCCCGGCCGTTGCCGCCAAACGGGAAACGATCCGGCTGCGCGGCGCCACCACGCCAGCGAACGGCGTCGCCGATGCCAGGGCGGCCGTCGTCACCGTGCTGCTGGCCGACGGTCACGGCAGCGGGTTTATCATCAGCCCGGACGGCTACGTCCTGACCAACCACCATGTGGTCGAACAGGCGCGCTTCGTCAAGGTGCGCCTCTCCTCGCACCGGGAGGTGGTGGGCGAGGTACTGCGCACCGACAGCGCACGCGACGTTGCCCTGATCAAGCTGGCGGAGTCCAACCTTCCCGCCCTGCCCTTGCGGCTGGCCACCGCCCCGGACGTCACCGAGGAGGTGTATGCCATCGGCACGCCGATCGATCCGGGACTGGACACGACCGTGACCCGCGGCATCGTCAGCGCCTATCGCAACCTGGAGGGCTTCAAGTTCATCCAGAGCGACGTGGTGATCCATCCGGGCAACTCCGGCGGCCCCTTGCTGGACAGGTCCGGCACCGTGGTCGGCCTGACCGATTTGAAGATGTTTCCCGCCGAGGCCGACAATCTCAACTACTTCATCCCCATCGGGGACGCGCTCCAGCGCCTGGACCTGGAGGTCGAGCAGGCTCAGACGGCTTCGGGCCGCATGGAGTAGATCGGCCTACCGGGTGTGTTCCGCCGGGGCGTTCCCGGTCGGCCGGATCTGGTCCCATACCTGCCCGGCGAACAGTACGCCGCCGCTGCGCACCGGCAGGCCGGCCTTCTGCAAGGCCTCGGCGGTCCAGGTGTTGCAGGTGTAGAACCCCCAGTACGTGCGGGTCGAGGCGTAGTACACGTTCTCCGGCAGCTGGCCCGGCAGGTAGGGCCGCACCGCGCCGGGCGGATCCTGCTCCAGCGAGTCCCAGACGAAGCGCTGCAGCTCGCGCAGCTGCGCGGCGGACAGGCGCAGTGGCGCCAGGTGCTCGGCGCCGTAAGCCTGCTGCGGCGTTTCCTGCAGGCCGGTGACCAGCACCACCCCGGCGCCGGGGAGCGGCGCCAGCAACGCGTGCCAGGCGTTCCTGTGGGTGGCCAGCATGTACTGGCGGTCGCCGAAGCCGAACACCAGGTAGCGCGGCGCGGCGAAATCCGCGGTGAGCGTGGACAGGCGTTCGTCGAGCCCGGCCACCGGCAGCACCAGGTCGGTATGGCGCCCGCGCCGGAGCACGTAGGCGCTGGCCGGAGGCGGCGGCGCATGGGTCGCCGCGGCCGCGCCGGTCTCCACCGGGATCGCGCTGCAGGCCGACAGTCCAGCCAGCAGCAGCGCGCAGCCCAGCCGGCGCAGCGCCTCAGTCCGCATCCAGCGCGGCCTCGCACAGCTTGAGCAGCAGCGGCGCCGCGGCCTCGGGCTGCGCCTCGCCGGCGAGGCCATCGTAGACGCCGAAGGCGGTGAGCACGTGCAGCTGGTCCACGCGGGCGTCGATCCAGGCCTGGGACCGCCGCGGGCGCAGGCGCCGCGCCAGCACGCGCAGGCCGCTGCGCCGGCGCTCGTTGCGCTCGGCCAGCACCGGCGCGAAGTCCGGATCGAGCGCGGCGATGCCGTTGAGGCGCCGCATCAGCAGCCGGTCGGTGCCGTAAAGCTGCCCCAGCACGACCAGGAAGCGGCCGAGCGCCGCCTGGGCGTCGGGCATCTGGAAGGTTTCGGCGATGCGGCCGATGCCCCCCTGCACCGCCAGCGTGTCGCACAGCGCCTCCAGCAGCCCCGCCTTGGACTGGAAGCGGTAGTACACCGTCATCCGCGCCACCCCGGCTTCTTTGGCCACCGCATCGATGGTGAAGCGGCCATAGCCGTCGGGGGCCATCAGCAGCGCGCGCGCCGCGGCCAGCACCTTGTCGCGGGTCTCGTCGCTGGTCTCCTGGCGGCGGCCAAGCTGGTACGGGCGGGGACTCATGCGCGGACGGGACGCTCCTGATTTATTTGTATTGACTGTACAGTTAATTTGAAATAACTTGTACAGACAGTCTAGCGAAATTCCGCCCCTCTGCCCCCGGAGCCCTCCATGCGCGCCCTTCCCCTGATTCGCATCCTGATGCGCCTGAGCATCACCGTCCTGCTGGTGCTGGGCATCCTGTTCTGGACCGGGCACGCCTATGCCCTGGTGCAGGTGCACATGGCCTTCGGCCTGGTCTTCGTGCTCGGCCTGTGGGCGCTGGCGGGCATCGCGGCGGGACGCGGCGCGCCGCTGCCGGCGGTGCTCGCCGCCATTGTGCTCGGCCTGGCGGTGCTGGCGCTGGGCATGACGCAGACGCGCCTGCTGCCGGGCGGGTATCACTGGCTGATCCGCCTGCTGCACCTGGCGCTGGGCATGGCGGCGATGGGAATTGCCGAGCGCCTGGGGCGCGGCGTCGCCGGGCCTGCCGCCGCGGCGCCGGGAGCGGCGAAAGCTACCTGAGATAGCCGTTGTCGCGGTACCAGCGCACGGCGTCCTCCAGCGCCTGCCGCGGCGGGCGGATGGTGTAGCCCAGCTCGCGCTGCGCCTTGGCGCTGGAGAAATACATCCGTTTCTTCGACATGCGCACTTCCTCCACGGTCGCCACCGGCGCGATGCCGGTGAGCCGGGCCAGGGCCTCGGAGACATAGGCCACCGGCATCACCGCGGCGTGCGGCAGGCGCACCTTGGGCGGCTTGCGGCCGACGATGGCGGCGATTTCCTCGAGGATCTGGCGCAGGCTCATGTCGGTGCCGCCGAGCACATAGCGCTGCCCCACCCGGCCCCTGGTGAAGGCCAGCCAATGGCCTTCGGCGCAGTCGTCGACGTGGACGATGTTCAGGCCGGTGTCGACGTAGGCCGGCATCCTGCCGCTGGCCGCGTCGACGATGATGCGCCCGGTCGGCGTCGGCTTGAGGTCGCGCGGGCCGATCGGCGTGGATGGATTGACGATGACCAGCTGCAGGCCCTGGTCGAGGAACTCGCGCACCGCCTGTTCGGCGAGGAACTTGGAGCGCTTGTAGTGGCCGATCATGTCGTCCACCGTCACCGGCGTGTCCTCGTCGCCGGGCCGGCCGTCCTTGGGAATGCCGAGCACGGCGACGCTGCTGGTATACACCACCCGCTCCACGCCGGCCTTCAGCGCGGCGCGCATCAGCGCCCGCGAGCCCTCGACGTTGGCCTGGTACAGCTCCTCCGGCTGCGGCGCCCAGGTGCGGTAGTCGGCGGCGACGTGGAACAGCGCCGCGCAACCGGCGCAGGCGCGCTCCAGCGAAGCGGCGTCGGTGAGATTGCCCTCGGCCACCTCGACCTCGAGCCCGACCAGATTGCGCCGGTCCGAACCTGGCCGCGCCAGCACGCGCACGGCGTGGCCCTCGGCGAGCAGGCGCCGCGCCACGGCGGAGCCGACGAAGCCGGTGGCGCCGGTGACCAGCACGCGCGGGCGGGACGTGGTGTTCATGGGTAATGGGCCAGCGTGGGTCCGGCGGCCTGCACCGCGCGGCGCAGGGCGGCGCTGGCCCGGTTCATGGTGGAGGCCAGGTGCGGCAGCTCCGCCAGCAGGCCCGGATGGCGCAGCAGCGCCGCGGCCATCGCCAGGGCGCGCGGCCGGCCATAACGGTCGATCGCCGTGGCCAGCGGCGCCGGAATGCTGTCCCCCGCCCCATCGGCCACCGCACGCAAAGCCAGGAACGGCAGCCTGCGGGCGCGGGCGATGCGGGCGACAGCGGCGCTCTCCATGTCGACCGCGGGCGCGCCCCAGCGCTGCAGCGCCAGGCGCTTGTCCTGCGGGCCGAGCAAGGGCGATTCGACGGTGAGCAGCGGGCGCTCGTCCGGCGCGCTGCCGAGCCTGGCGGCGAGGCGCGCGCGCCAGGCGGGATCGGTGGCGTGGCGCCGGCCCTGTTCGTCCAGCACTTCGGCCGGCAGCAGCAGCGTGCCGGGGCTCAGCGCCGGGTCGAGCGCGCCGGCAACGCCGAACACCGCCAGCGCGGCCACGCCGCCCTGGGCCAGGGTCGCGGCGGCTTCGGCCGCGGCGCGCGGGCCCATGCCGCAGACCAGCACGCGCACGCCGGGCGCGGCCTGCTCGACCACGCCGAGCAGATAGCGGCGGCGCACCAGCGCCCGCGCCTCGGCGGCGAGGGCCACGACCACGCCGACGCTGGCGGGCGCCATGGCGGATGTCGCTGCGGTTTTCAGGCTTTGCGCGCGCTGAGCTGGCGGTAGCGGGTCAGCGCCCACAGCGGGAAGTAGGCGGTGTAGCCGTGGTACTTGAGATAGAACACGCGCGGGAAGCCCGGCGCGTTGTAGCTCGGGTGGTACCACAGGCCGGCGAGGTGCTCGCCTTCCGCCTGCTGGTCGTCGAGCAGCCACTGGATGCCGCGGCGCACCGCCTCGGATTCGTGCTCGCCCACCGCCATCAGGCCGAGCAGCGCCCAGGCGGTCGAATGCGCGGTGCTGACGCCGCCATTGGTGCCGGACAGCTCCGGCTTCTCGAAGCTGTCGTTGGTCTCGCCCCAGCCGCCGTCCGGGTGCTGCTTGGACCTGAGATAGTCGATCGCCTTGCGGATCCAGGGCTGGCGCAGGTCTTCGCCCACCAGGGCCAGGCCGGCCAGCACCGACCAGGTGCCGTAGATGTAGTTGGTGCCCCAGCGGCCCCAGAACGAGCCGTCCGGCTGCTGCACCTGGCGCAGGTAGGCGACGCAGCGGCGGATCGCATCGCGGTCCTGCTCGCGGTTGAGCACGCCCAGGCAGGCCAGCACCCGGCCGGAGACGTCCTCGGTCGGCGGATCCAGCATCGCGCCGTGGTCGGCGAACGGGATGTAGTTGATGTGATAGTGGGTGTTGTTGCGGTCGAACGCGGCGAAGCCGCCGTTGTCGGACTGCATGCCCACCAGCCAGTCGGCGGCGCGCTCCAAGCGCTCGGCATACTTCGGCCCGCGCCGCGGGTCCTTGCCGGCGACGTGCATCAGGCCGGCGACCATCGCAGTGTCGTCGAGGTCCGGGTAGTAGTCATTGGCGTACTGGAAGGCCCAGCCGCCCGGCGCCAGGTCCGGCGCCTGCGCCGCCCAGTCCCCCTTGAGGTCCAGCACCTGGCGCGGCGCCAGCCACTCCAGCGCGCGGTCCACCGCGGCCTGGGTCCGCTCGTCCTTCGACGCCTTGAGCAGGGCCATGGCGGCCCAGCCGGTGTCCCACAGCGGCGAGACGCAGGGCTGGCAGAAGGCGGTGCCGTCGCCGCGGTCAACGATCAGCTTCTGCAGCGACTTGAGGCAGGTGACGCGGACCGGGTGGTCCTTCGGATAGCCCAGCAGGTCCATTGCCTCCAGCGCATTGACCATCGGCGGGAAGATGCCGCCGAGGCCGTCCTCGCCGTTCATGCGGGGCAGGAACCAGGCTTCCGCGCGGCGGATCGCCTTCCAGCGCAGCGACTTCGGAATCAGCGGATCGCAGGCGCGGCCGATCTTGTCCAGCAGCAGGAACAGCTTGTTGACCAGGCCGCCGGTGGCGAAATAGTGCTTCTCCTCCTCGGGCGGGGTGACGAACAGCTCGCGCACCGACACCTTGCGCGGGTTCTTCGCCCTGGCCTTGAGCGAGCACAGGATGAACAGCGGCACCATGGTGCTGCGGGCCCAGTAGGAGACCTTGTCGAGGTGGAACGGCGCCCACTTCGGGAACAGCATGATCTCGACCGGCACGTAGGGCGCGGCGCGCCACGGCACCTGCTGGAACATCGCCAGGAGAATGCGGGTGAAGACATTGCTCTTCGCCGCGCCGCCGTGCGCCAGGATCACCTCGCGCGCGCGCTGCATGTGCGGCGCGTCGGCGGAGTCGCCGGCGGCCTTCAGCGCGTAATAGGACTTCACGGTGCAGGACAGGTCGATGGCACCGTCCTGGTACAGCGGCCAGCCGCCGTGCGTATCGAGCCGCTGCTTGGAGCGGATGTAATTGGCCAGCTTGCGCTGCAGCACCTCGTCGATCTCGTCGAGGAAGTGCATCATCAGGATGTATTCGGCCGAGATGGTGCAGTCGGTCTCGAATTCGAAGCACCAGTGGCCGTCGGGCTGCTGCATGGCCAGCAGGGCCTGACTGGCGCGGTCGATGGCACGGTCGAGCGGATTCGCTTCGTTGGGAGCCGCAAGCGGCGCCGGCGCGGCGGCGGGACGCGGCTGGCCCGGGCCTCCGCCCAGGGGCCCGCGGAATTCGAACCGGTTCGACACACGCTCTCCAGAGTCTGCTTCAAAAAGTGCGGCGGGGCCGGCGAAGGCCAGGGCCGGCGACCAGTCCGCGGCCGAAGTCGCGGGCAGCGGCTCCCATTCGGGGCCGAGCTTGGTGTGCGGCAGGTCGCGCCAGGCGAACTCGAACAGCCGGCGCAGCAAGGTGTCCCGCTTCACCGCCACATTGGTGACCATGATGGTCCGCGCGACCGCGCCGCGGCTGACCTTGATCTGGGCGCCGCCGGCGAAGTCCGGCTGGCGCTGGATGTTCTTCAAGGTCAGCACCGCCAGGCCGGTGGCCCACAGGCAGAACTTGCGGATGCCGACGTGCTGCGCGGGGATCAGCAAGGTGTATTCGAGCGCATTGCGCAGGTGCGCGTTGGCCACGCCCACCAGCTCGGACAGCGCGGCCCGGTAACCGGGCGTGTGCTGCCCGGGGCGCAGCGCGGCCAGGTCCACGCCGTGGCGGGCGAACACCTCGCGCGGCAGCCAGCAGGCGCCGCGGGCGCGGTCCTCCCACTGGTCCTTGAGGATGTTGGTCATCTGCAGCGCCTGGCCGAAGGACACCGCCAAGTGCAGCATCTGCTCGCGCCGCGCGGCGATGGCCGGGTCGAAATCGCAGAACAGCTCGGTCAGCATCTCGCCAACCACGCCGGCGACGTAATAGCAGTAGCTGTCCATGTCGCGCTGCGTGGCCAGGCCCTTGAGCCCGCCTTCCGCGGCGGCGGCCTGCTGGAAGCGGTGCATGCCGCGGCTCATCACGCTGACGCAGCGCTCGATCGCGTTCTGCTGCGGCCGGTTGAAGCCGCGCAGCACCTGGATCACCAGCGGCAGCTGGCGCACCAGGTCGCGCTCGGCCTCGAGCGTCTCCAGCGACAGGCGCGGCGCCAGCTCGGCGGCCAGGGCGGCCGCGTCGGCGCGGCCCGTCACGACCTCGACGAAGGCCTCCTCGTAGCGGCGCTTTTCCGCCGCCGGCAGCGCCGCATCATCCTCGATGGTGTCGGCGATGCGGCACAGCAGGTAGGCGTTGGCGACCACCCGGTGCAGGGCGCCGGGCAGCTGCGGAATGGTCAGGGCGAAGGTGCGGGAAACCAGCGGCAGGACATGATCCTGATAAGCCTCCGCGGTACCGGGCCAGACTTCTTTGAGTTGGTATTCGGTCATCACCAGAATGCGGGTCGGGGGACGCCACAGCAGGCCGAGAGGTGGGGGCAGCCTGCGCCGCGATCCATGCAATAAACACCATTATAGCGCGCTGCAACATGACGGGGCGCCGGGCGTCTTTCGCTATCGGCAGGCCTATAGTGCGCGCGGCGGCTTACGGGCGACTTACCCGCCGGTGCGCGGACGTGCTACCAGAATTCCTTGCGCTCGCGCGGGCAGCGGAACAGCTCCAGCAGCCGCAGGTGCGAGGCGTGCACCACCAGGGCCGAGACGACGATCAGCCAGGCCACGGCGGCGGAGAAGCAGGCCGAAGCGAACGGGGCGATGATCTGCAGCGCGCCATTGAAGGCCTGGGCCACGCCGTGCTCGTCGAGCTGGCCGGAGAATGCCATGACCGAGGGCGCCGCCAGGCTGGACCACAGCACTACCTGTCGCACGCGCGAATAAGTCCGCTCGAGGCCGGCGGTCACGGTGGGCAGCTGCGCGTTGCCGGAATAGACGAAGAGGTTGTGCTGGATTTCGCGCCGCTCCAGCTGCAGCCAGGTGAACAGCACCACGGCGACGAAAGATGCCACCAGGATCGGCAGCCCGGCCTCAAAGTCCATGCGTGGTCTCCGTCATGACCTTCACCGCTCGTGCCCTCGCTTCCGCGTTTGATGGGAGCCTTGAAGCCCGCTTCCCGGCCCTGCTTACTTTCTACTCATTCTTTGCACAAATTTCCAGACGTAACAACAACCTAATATAGGGGTTAGACCGTTAAGTTAGGTTAATGATTCAATAGTGGAGCACGCTTTCCACGGCGTGGCCGCCGAGGCGCTGACGGCCCTTCAGGAAGTCCAGCTCGATCAGGAAGGCGCAGCACGCCACCACCCCGCCCTGCTTCTCCACCAGCGCCGCCGCGGCGGCCGCGGTGCCGCCGGTGGCGATGACGTCGTCGATGACGGCGTAGCGGCGCCCCGCGAGCAGGTCTTCAGCGTGCATTTCCACCCGGTCGGTGCCGTACTCCAGGGCATAGTCCTGGCTCACCGTGCGCCGCGGCAGCTTGCCCGGCTTGCGCACCGGCAGCAGCGGCAGGCCGAGCTTCAGCGCCAGGGCCGCGCCGAAGATGAAGCCGCGCGACTCGATCGCCACCAGCCCCTGCGGGCGGTGCGGCGCGATCAGCATGGCGAGCTGGCCGATGGCCAGGGCGAAGGCCGGGCCGTCGGCCAGCAGCGGCGTGATGTCGCGGAACAGGATGCCCGGCTTGGGGAAATCGGGGACCTCGCGGACAAAGGAGCTGATCTGGACGGCGGGGACGGCGGAGGTCATGCGGGCGGCACCTGGATCGGAAAGACGGGACACGGAAGAAACCGCGCGGCGGGGCGGCCCGGCGGGCGGCCGGGCCGCGGCGTGGATTTTAACCAGTCAGGGCCCCGGCCGGCGGCTCCAGCCAGTCCGGGCCGGCGCAACCGGGCAGCAATTCCTGCCAGCGCGCGCTGCCGCCGATGCCGCCGACATAGACCAGCTCGCCGTCGGCCTCGATCAGCGGGGTGCGCAGGCGCACCCAGGGCGGCACCCCCGCCTCCTGGAACAGGTTCTTCAGCGTGCGGCTGTGCGCCGCGCCGGCCGGAAGGAAGCGCTCGCCGCCGCGCATGAAGCGCACGCTGAGGCCGCGCGGCGGCGGCTGCGCCAGGCGCAGGCGGCCGCAGCCCTCGGGCAGTGGCAGCTGCTCGCCCAGCCAGGTCAGCGGCGGGTCGGCGGCCGGCGGCGGCGGCAGCGGCACCATGGCGTAGAGGTGGTCGCGGTAGCGGCGCAGCTCGCAGCCGGCCCAGCCGAGCAGGGGCTCGGCGTCCTCGGCCGCGTCCAGCACCTCGCGCGCGACCCGCTCCAGCGCATCAGCCGAGGGCACCTCGAAGCCGCGCTGACGCAGCCACCAGCGTAGCAGGTTGTTGCGCCGGGCCGGGCCCAGCTGGCGCAGGGCGCCGACCGCGAGCGCCTCGCCCCGCGCCGATGCGGCCAGATCCAGCGCCGCCAGCTCGTCGAGCAGGCCGGCGGCCTCGGCCGCCAGCCGCGCCGTCCGCGCCAGGCTTTCCTCGGCCTGCGGGAAGCGCTCGCGCAGCAGCGGCGTCAGCTCGGCGCGCATCCACGAGCGCGAATAGCGCGTGTCGCGGTTGTCCGGGTCTTCGATCCAGCGCAGGTCGTGCTCCTGCGCATAGGCGTAGAGCCGCTCGCGCGGCAGTTCCAGCAACGGCCGCCACAGCCAGCCGGGCGCGAAGCTGCGCAGCACGCGCATCGCCGACAGGCCATGCACGCCGCTGCCGCGCAGCAGGCGCAGCAGCACCGTCTCGGCCTGGTCGCCGCGGTGGTGGGCCGTGGCCAGGCAGTCGCCCGGCCGCATCAGGCCGCGCAGCGCCTCGTATCGCGCGGTCCGCGCCGCCGCCTCGGGCCCGGCCGGATCGAGCCCGTCGACCTGCACCCGCAGCAGCTCGAACGCCACGCCCAGGGACTTGCTGAAACGCTCGCACTTTTCCGCCCACTCGTCGGCGGCGGCCTGCAGCCCGTGGTGGATGTGCACCGCCCGCAGGCGCAGGCGCGGCTCGGCATGGGCCAGGCGGTGCAGCAGCACGGTGGAGTCGAGGCCGCCGCTGAAGGCGATGTGGACCACGGCGCCGGGGGCGAGTGCCGGGGGCTCGATGGGAATCAAGGAGGCGCTCATGCGCGGCGCCGCGACGTGGAAGCATGCGGCTTCGCGCCGGCCATTGCGGGACGAGGTCGTGGGCTTGCGGCTGCGCCACGCGAAGGCGGGCGCGGAACCCGCGGCGTCGGCGCAAGTCGATAGCGCGCCGGATTCCCGCTTCCACGGGAATGACCAGCCGATAAGACCGGTCCGGCAGGATTACCGTGAAGCATCGCTGGGCTCCCCTCACCCCAACCCTCTCCGGCGCGGGGAGAGGGCACGTGCCGCTTCGCCCGGAACTACGGCCGGGAACGAGCCGGCGGAATCAGCCCGCCGCCTGGTTGATCTGCGTCACCACCTGCGGCTCCTCGTAAGTGCCGTAGGACATCAGCCGGTCGTAGCGCGCCGCCAGCAGCTTGGTCATCGGCATTTTGCACAGCCGGTCGAGGTGCTCGATCAGCTTGCTCTTCAAGGTCGCCGCGATCGCCGCCGGGTCGCGGTGGGCGCCGCCCAGCGGCTCGGGCAGGATCTCGTCGATCAGCTTGTGCTCGAGCAGGTCCCGGGCGGTGATGCGCATCGCCTCGGCCGCTTCCTTGGCGCGGTCGGCCTTCTTGAACAGGATCGAGGCGCAGCCCTCGGGCGAAATCACCGAGTAGATGCTGTACTGGAGCATCATGACGTGGTCCGCGACGCCGATCGCCAGCGCGCCGCCGGAACCGCCCTCGCCGGTCACGGTGGCCACCACCGGAGTGCGCAGGCGCGACAGCTCGAACAGGTTGCGGGCGATGGCCTCGGACTGGTTGCGCTCCTCGGCGCTGATGCCGGCGTAGGCGCCGGCGGTGTCGATCAGCGTCACCACCGGCAGGTTGAACTTCTCGGCCAGCTTCATCACGCGCAGGGCCTTGCGGTAGCCCTCGGGGCGCGGCGAGCCGAAGTTGCGGTAGATGCGCTCCTTGGTGTCGCGGCCCTTCTGCTCGCCGATCACCGCCACCGCGCGGCCGTCGAGGCGCGCCACGCCGGAGACGATCGCCGGGTCGTCGGCGAAGTGGCGGTCGCCGTGCAGCTCCTCCCACTCGGTGAAGATCGCCTTGATGTAATCCAGGGCGTAGGGGCGCTGCGGATGCCGCGCCAGCTGCGCGATCTGCCAGGGGCTGAGATTGGCGAAGATCTGCTGGCTCTGCTCCTTGATGCGCGCTTCCAGGCGCGAGATCTCCTCGGTGAGGTTGAGCTCGCTGCCGCCGGTCATGAAGCGCAGCTCCTCGATCTTCTTTTCAAGATCGGCGATGGGCTGCTCGAAATCCAGATATGTGGTGTTACTCGCCATAGCCATAGTCCATTTTGGCGGATTGCGGCGCCACGAAGCGCCGATAGTCCACGCGTACCGCCCCCTCTCCCAGTAGCCGGCGCAATTCCGTCAGCGCCGCCTCATCCACCTTCATCCGCCATTGCGGCCCGAAATCGAGCGTGGCACGGGCCCGCCCGTTCCAGTACTCCAGCGTCACCGCCGCGCCATGGTCGCTGCGCCAGTCCTTGAGCCGGCTGCGCAGCGCCGCCGGCTCGGCGGCGGGCTTGCGCCAGCTCAGCGTGACCCGGTCGGCGCGCTCGCGCATCACCGCGTCCAGGTCCCAGAAGCCGCGGGGGTAGAGGCGGTATTCCTGCTCCCGCCCCTCGCGCTGCACCACGCGGATTTCGCCGCTGGCGAACACCAGAGTATCCCTACGGAGCGTGTTTTGGAACTTCTGCCACTCCTCGAAGCCCAGCCAGCAGACAATTTGGGCGGTTTTATCGTCCAGAACGATGATTTTGCCGGGCCTTTCGCCGCCGACGTTGCGGATGTCGGCGAGCCAGCCGGCGAGCATGATGGTCTTGCGTGCACCACGACGGGGCGCGACCGGGCCGTCGTCGTCGTCCCCGCCGCCGCCGCTGGCCGGGTTGAAGGCTCCGAACGGCGGCGGCGCGCTGTCCTGCAGCGACTTGATGGTGCCGGAGCAGATCTGCTCGATCAGGGGCCGGTAGACCTCGATGGGATGGCCGGAGAAGTACAGGCCCAGCACTTCTTTTTCGCGCCCCAGGCGCTCGTTGACCGGCCAGTCGGGCTCCTGCTCGGCGGCGACGCTGGTGCCGGCGCTGGCCGGGGCGCCGAGGCCGAACAGGTCGTCCTGGCCGGCGCTGGCGCCGGCGGCCGTCTGCTCGGCCAGCTGCAGCGCCTTGGGCAGGGTCTTGAGCAGGCTCGGCCGGTTCAGGCCCAGGCAGTCGAGCGCGCCGGCGAAGATCAGCGCCTCGAGCACGCGCTTGTTGACGCGGCGGGTGTCGATGCGGCGGCAGAAGTCGAACAGGTCGTGGTAGGGGCCGTTGCGCTCGCGCTCGTCGACGATCACCTGCACCGCGCCCTCGCCCACCCCCTTGATGGCGCCGAGGCCGTAGAGGATCTGGTGGCGGTCGTCGACAGTGAAGCGGAACTGCGAGCGGTTGATGTCGGCCGGCAGGACCTTCAGGCCCAGGTGCCGGCATTCGTTGGCGGCCATGCGCTCGATCTCGCTGAGCATGGTCACCACCGCGTCGGTGTGGTGCATTTCCGCCGACATCACCGCGGCCATGAATTCCGCCGGGTAGTGCGCCTTGAGCCAGGCGGTGTGATACGAGACCAGGGCGTAGGCCGCGGCGTGCGACTTGTTGAAGCCGTAGCCGGCGAACTTCTCCATCAGGTCGAAGATCTGCGAGGCGATCTCCGGATCGATGCCGCGCTCGCTGGCGCCCTTGACGAAGATGCCGCGCTGCTGCGCCATCTCCTCCGGCTTCTTCTTGCCCATGGCGCGGCGCAGCAGGTCGGCGCCGCCCAGGGTGTAGCCGCCCAGGCGCTGCGCCAGCTGCATCACCTGCTCCTGGTAGACGACGATGCCGAGGGTGTTGCTCAGCACCGGCTCCATCTCCGGGTGCAGGTATTCGGGCGCCTTGCCGCGCTTGCGCGCGATGTACTCGGGGATCAGTTCCATCGGTCCCGGGCGGTACAGCGAGATCAGGGCGATGATGTCCTCGAAGCAGTCCGGCTTGAGGCCGACCGAGGCGCCCTGCATGCCCTGCGATTCCATCTGGAACACGGCAGTGGTGTTGCCGGAGGCGTACAGCGCGTAGGTCCTGGGATCGTTCAGCGGCAGCTGCAGCATGTCCAGCTTCGGCCCTTCGCCGCGGCGCGCGTTGATCTGGTCCACCGCGGCCTGGATGATGGTCAGGGTGCGCAGGCCGAGGAAGTCGAACTTGACCAGGCCGACCGTTTCCAGGTCCTTCATGTCGAACTGGGTGCGCAGGCCGGCGCCGCCCGGTTCGCAGAAGGTGGGGGTGTATTCGGTCAGGGCCTTGGGCGCGATCACCACGCCGCCGGCGTGCACGCCGACGCCGCGGGTCAGGTCCTCCAGCACCATGCCCAGGTCGATGATCGCGCGCACCTCCTCCTCGGCGTCGTAGACCACCCGCAGGTCCGGCACTGTCTCCAGCGCGTGCTCCAGCGTCGAGCGGCCGGCGGCCTCGGCCTCGGCCTTGAAGGCGGGGATGCCGGGGATCAGCTTGGCGATGCGGTCGCCCATGCCGTAGGGCTGGCCCAGTACGCGCGTCACGTCGCGCACCACGTTGCGCGCCGCCATGCTGCCGTAGGTGATGATCTGGCTGACGTGGTCGCGGCCGTAACGCTGCGCCACGTACTCGATGACGCGGTCGCGGCCTTCCATGCAGAAGTCCACGTCGAAATCCGGCATCGACACGCGCTCGGGATTGAGGAAGCGCTCGAACAGCAGGTTGTAGGGCAGCGGATCGAGGTCGGTGATGCCGATCGAATAGGCCACCAGCGAGCCGGCGCCGGAGCCGCGGCCCGGCCCCACCGGCACGCCGTGGGTCTTGCCCCAGGCGATGAAGTCGGCCACCACCAGGAAGTAGCCGGCAAAGCCCATCTTCTCGATGATGCCCAGCTCGTAGTCGAGGCGCTGCTGGTATTCCTCCACTGGCCGCGCCGGCGGGTGCGACTGCAAGCGCCGCTCCAGGCCTTCCCTGGCGCGCTGGCGCAGGTGGCCGGGCATGGTCTCGCCTTCCGGCACCGGATAGTCCGGCAGGTAGTTCTGCCCGAACTTCAGGCTCAGCGTGCAGCGCCGCGCGATTTCGACGGTGTTCTCGAGCGCTTCCGGCAGGTCGGCGAACAGCGCCTCCATCTCCTCGGCGGACTTGAGGTATTGCTCCGGCGAGTACTCGCGCGGGCGGCGCTCGTCGTTGAGCACGCGGCCGGAGGCGATGCAGACGCGCGCCTCGTGCGCCTCGAAGTCCTCGCGCTCGAGGAAGCGCACGTCGTTGGTCGCCACCACCGGCAGGCCGCTGTGGCGGGCGAAGGCCACCGCCGCCCGCAGGTGCGCCTCGTCGTCGGGGCGGCCGCAGCGGGTGATCTCCAGGTAGCAGCGGTCCGGGAAATGCGCCAGCCACCAGGTGGCGCATTCGCGGGCGCGGTCGAGCCGGCCGCCGAGCAGGGCCATGCCGATGCCGCCATGGCGTCCGGTCAGCGCGATCAGCCCGGCGCTGGCCTCGGCCAGCCACTCGCGCCGCAGCTGCGGCCGGCCGCGCCCCTGCCCTTCGTTGTAGGCGCGGGAGATCACGCGGGTGAGGTTGCGGTAGCCGGTGAGGTCCATCACCAGCAAGGTGACGCGCTCGGGGCTCTCGCCCTCGGCGCGCTCCTGCAGCCAGACATCGGCGCCGATGATCGGCTTGATGCCGGCGGCCTCGGCAAGCTTGTAGAACTTCACCATCGCGAACAGGTTGTCCTGGTCGGTGATGGCCAGGGCCGGCAGGCCCAGTTGCGCCGCGCGCCTGGTCAGCGACTGCGTGTTGGCGCCCGCGCTCTTGCGCGCCGGCGGCTCCACCCGGATCAGGCTGTCGACCAGCGAGAACTCGGTGTGCAGATGGAGGTGGACGAAGCTCATGGGCGGGATTCGGGATACGGCAGACGAGGTTCGTCAGGAATCACCGCGTCCGCGGTTTCTTCCGCGGTGCCGCTCCCGAATCCCAGCTCCATCTGGGCGCAGGGCGCGAAGCTCATGCGATGGATCGCGCAGGGGCCGTGCAGGCGCAGCGCCTCGCGGTGCTCCGGCGTGGCATAGCCCTTGTGGCGCAGGAAGCCGTAGTGCGGGTATTGCCCGTGCAGGCGCACCAGTTCCGCATCGCGCGCCACCTTGGCCACGATCGACGCGGCCATGATCGAGCGCACCTTCGCATCGCCGCCGATCACGGTGCGCACGGCGCAGCCCAGGTCCGGCACCTGGTTGCCGTCGACCAGGCACAGCTCGGGCCTGGTGCCGAGCGCCTGCACCGCGCGCGCCATGGCCAGGAAGGTGGCGCGCAGGATGTTGAGGCGATCGATCTCCTCGACGCTGGCGATGCCGATGGCCCAGGCCAGGGCGCGGGCCTGGATCTTCGGCGCCAGCGTCTCGCGCTGCTCGGCGCTGAGCTGCTTGGAATCGGCCAGGCCGATGATGCCGTGGCGCTGCGGCAGGATCACCGCCGCGGCGTAGACCGGCCCGGCCAGGCAGCCGCGCCCCACTTCGTCGACACCGGCGGTCAGCACCGGGGTCACCGGGCCACCAGGCGCGCGATGGCGGCGGCGGCGCTGGCCGCGGCGTCGCGCCGCAGCTCCTCATGCACCGCGGCAAACTGCGCCGTCTGGCGCTGCCGCGCCGCGTCGTCGCGCAGCAGCTCCAGCAGCGCCGGCCCGAAGTGGCCGGCGTCGGCCTGTTCCTGCAGGAATTCCGGCACCACCGGCTCGCGGCACAGAAGATTGGGCAGACTCACCCGCTCGATTTTAAGCAGCTTGAGCCGGCGCAGCAGCCAGGCGGTGAAGGCGGACAAGCGGTAGCCCACCACCATCGGCCGGTCCAGCAGCAGGCATTCCAGGGTGGCGGTGCCGGAGGCCAGCAGCACCGCGTCGGCCGCGCGCATCGCCTCGCGCGAATGGCCGTCCACCAGGGTCCAGCGCAGGTCCGGCGCGTGCGCGGCGATGGCCTGCTCGAACATGGGGCGCAGCGCCGGCTTGGCCAGCGGCACCACGAAGGACAGTTCCGGCAGGCGCTGCGCCAGCCAGGCCGCGGTTTGCGCGAACGGCTCGGCCAGGAACTTCAGCTCGCCGCCGCGGCTGCCGGGCAGGATCGCCAGGCAAGGGCCATCCGGCAGGCCCAGCTGCCGGCGCGCCTCGTCGCGGCCGATGGCGCCGGACAGCTCCTCGGCGAGCGGATGGCCAATGTACTCGGCGCGGACCTGGTGCTCGGCGTAGAACCGCGTCTCGAACGGGAACAGGCACAGGATCAGGTCGACGGCGCGGGCGATGTTCTTCACCCGCCCGGGCCGCCAGGCCCAGACCGTGGGGCTGACGAGGTGGACGGTGGCGATGCCCTGGCCGCGCAGGCGCCGCTCCAGCGGCAGGTTGAAGTCCGGCGCGTCGATGCCGATGACGCAATCCGGCCGGTCGGCGGCGAGCCGCGCCGCCAGCCCGCGGCGCATGCGCAGGATGTCCGGCAGCTTGGGCAGCACCTCGGCCAGGCCCATCACCGACAGGCGGTCGATGCTGTCAATGCTGTCGCAGCCGGCCTCGCGCATGCGCGGGCCGGTGACGCCGTAGAACCGCGCCTGGGGGAAGCGCGCCCGCAGCGCGCGCACCAGGGCGCCGCCGAGCAGGTCGCCCGACGCCTCTCCCGCGATCAGGGCGAAGCGCACGGCAGCCCCCCTACTTCTGGATCAGCCGCTTCGACTGTTCGACGAACTCGAGCATGCGCCGCACGTGCGGCGAGCGTTCGGCGATCTGCGCCAGTTCGGCCTTGATCTCGTCGGCGCGCAGGCCGGCCATGAACAGGCTGCGGTAGGCGTGCTTGATGTCGGTGATGTCCTCGGCGGTGAAATTGCGCCGGCGGATGCCCTCGATGTTGATGCCGCGCGGCGCCGCCGGATTGCCCTGCACCACCACGAACGGCGGCACGTCGCGCGTGATGCCGGCGCCGCCGGCGGAGAAGCTGTGCGCGCCGATGCGGCAGAACTGGTGGATCAGGGTGGCGCCGCCGAGCACCACGTAGTCCTCGACGTAGACGTGTCCGGCCAGGGTCGTGCCGTTGGCGAAAATGGTGTGGCTGTCGATGACGCAGTCGTGAGCGATATGGCAGTAGGCCATGATCCAGTTGTCATCGCCGAGGCGGGTCAGGCCCTGCTCCTTGAGCGTGCCGCGCTGGATGGTGACGTACTCGCGGATGACGTTGCCGTCGCCGATCTCGACCCGGGTCGGATCGTCCTTCTTCGCCGTCTTGTCCTGCGAGATCTCGCCGAGCGAGGCGAACTGGAACACCTTGTTGTTCTTGCCCATGGTCATGGGCCCCTGCAGTACCACGTGCGGGCCGATCCAGCTGCCCTCGCCGATGGTGACGCCGGCACCGATCACCGTATACGGGCCGACCTCCACCGTCTCGTGCAGCTGCGCCGCGGGGTCGATCACCGCGGTCGGATGGATGCGGGGAGCGCTCACGCCTGCTCCGCCGGGGCCTCGGCCTTGGGCGGCTCCTTGAACACGCACATCAGGTCGGCCTCGCAGGCCAGCTCGCCGTCCACCGTCGCCCTGGTGTTGAAGCGCCACAGGTTGCGCTTGATCTTGTCGATCGAGGCGTGCAGCTGGAGCTGGTCGCCCGGCACGACGATGCGCTTGAAGCGGGCGTTGTCGATGCCGGCGAAGTAGAAGATCACGCCCGACTCCGGCTTGATGCCGGTCTCCTGCGAGGTCAGCAGGCCGCAGGTCTGCGCCAGCGCCTCCAGGATCAGCACGCCCGGCATGGTCGGCACCTGGGGGAAATGGCCGGTGAAAAAAGGCTCGTTGTAGGTCACGTTCTTGACCGCGGTCAGGGTCTTGCCCTTGTCGTAGGCGATGACCTTGTCCACCAGCAGGAAGGGCGAACGGTGCGCCAGCATGCCCATGATGGCGCGGATGTCAAAAATCGTCTGGCTCACTCGCATCTCCCTGTGTCGGTTGCAGCTTCAATTCCCGTTCGACCAGCGCCAGGCGCTGGTCCAGATGCGGCAGCCGCCGCACGCGCGCCACCAGTTTGCGCCAATCCTTGGCCGGCATCACCGGCAGGCCGGAGCCGTAGACGCCAGGCGCGGTCAGGGACTTGGTGACCATGGCCAGGCCCAGGATCACCACCCCGTCGGCGATCTGCAAATGGCCGCCGATGCCGGCGGCGCCGCCGATCATGCAGTTCCGGCCGATCACCGTGCTGCCGGCGATGCCGACGCAGGCGGCGATGGCGGTGTTGGCGCCGATGCGGCAGTTGTGCGCGATCTGGATCTGGTTGTCGAGCTTGACCCCGTTCTCGATCACGGTGTCGTCGAGGGCGCCGCGGTCAATGCAGGTGTTGGCGCCGATTTCGACATCGTCGCCCACCACCACCACGCCGAGCTGCGGCTTTTCCACCCAGCCCTTCGGCGTGGGCACCCAGCCGAAGCCGCGGCCGCCGATCACCGCGCCGGGCAGCACCTGCGCCCGTGCGCCGATGCGGCAGCGCCCGCCGACATAGACCTGCGCTTCCAGGCGGCTGCCGGCGCCGATGACGGCGCCGGCGCGCACCAGGCAGTTGGGACCGATGAAGCAGTGATCGCCGATGACGGCGCCGGCCTCGATCACCGCGTGCGGCCCGATCCAGCAGCCGGCGCCGATCGTCGCGCCCGGATCGACCGCGGCGGCGGGATGGATGCCGGGGGCGAAATCCTGGCTGCGGTCGAACAGCTTGGCGATCTGGTAGAAGGCCAGCTCGGCGTTGGCCGCCACCAGGGCGTTGCCCTTGTAGGCCTCCGCCTCGCGCGCCGGCAGCACCACGGCCGACGCCTGGGTGCCGGCGAGCGCGCCGCGCAGGCGCGGATCGGCGCAGAAGCTCAGGTGTCCCGGCCTGCCGGGCGCCAGCGCGCAGACGCCGCCGATGCGCAGCTGCCCGTCGCCCTGCAGCTTCAGGCCGAAGCGCTGCGCCAGCTCCTCCAGCGTGTAGGTATCGGGCGAGGCCGCCATGCCAATTGCCTCCCCGCCCGCCGCCCTTGCCGCCTTACTTGCCGCCCTGGGCGGCCATGCGCTTCATCACTTCGTCGGTGATGTCGGAGGCCGGGTTGATCACCAGCGCGTCGGTCACCACCAGGTCGTAGCCCTTTTCCTTGGCCACCTGGTAGATCACGTCGCGGATCTTGTTGACCGCGGTGGCCTGCAGCTCCTGGCCGCGCGCCTGCAGCTCGTCCTGCGCCTTGCGCTGGTCGTACTCGAGCTGGGCCTTGCGGGTGTTGAGGTCCTTCTCGGTCTTGTCGCGCTGCTCCACCGACATGGTGGCCTGGTCGCGCTGGTACTTCTGCACGTCGTCGCCGAACTGCTTCTGCTGCGCCTCCAGGGTGGCGCGGCGCTTGTCGATCTCCCCCTGCATCTGGGCCTGCAGCGCCTTGATCTGCGGCGAGCTCTGCATCACCTCCATGCGCACCGCTGCGATCTTCGCATCGGCCTGAGCGACGGCGGAAACGGCGAACAGCGCCGCGGCGAGGCCCATTGCATAAATACGCTTCTGCATCATGACAGTCTCTCTAAAGGTATTACATCTGCTGGTGGTTGTTGCGGAATCAGAAGCCGCTGCCGAAGGTCAGCTGGAAATGCTGCGTTTCGTCGCCCGGCTTCGCATTCAGCGGGAAAGCGTAGCTCAAATCGAGCAGGCCGAGGATCGGCGTGAAGAAGCTGAAGGCAATGCCGGTCGACTGGCGCAGCTGCGAGACCTTGAAGTCGCCGCCCTGGGCGAAGACGTTGCCGACGTCGTAGAACACGCCCATGCGGGTGGTCTTGTTGTCGCTGACCACCGGGATCGGGAACACCAGCTGGCTCTGCGCGGTGGTGCGCAGCTTGCCGCCGAACGGGTTGTCGAACGGCGTGTCGCGCGGCCCGAGGGTGCCGTCGCGGTAGCCGCGCACGGTGTTGGGACCGCCGGCGAAGTAGTTCTGGTACGGCGGCACGCCCTGGGTCTTGCCGTAGGTGTTGACGTAGCCGATGGTGCCGTCGAACTCGGCGAAGAAGTTCAGCGGCAGGCCGAAGTACTGCTGCTGCTGCACGCTGGCGTTGTAGTACAGCAGGTCGCTGCCCGGGATGGCGACGTCCACGTTCAGGCGCGACAGCGAGCCGCTGCTGGCGAAGAAGGTGCGGTTGCGGGTGTCGCGCGCGATGCCGGTGCGCAGCTGGTACTCGTTGTAGGTGGTGCCGTTGTTGATGACGAAGTCCAGCACTTGGTCCGAGCTCAGGCCCGGGAAGGTCTGCAGCGCGGTGCGCGAGACGCCGCCGCCGAGGCGCAGGAAGGTGAACTCGGACAGCGGGATGCCGTAGGTCAGGTCGGCGCCGATGACGTCGTAGTCGAAGCCCGAGCTGTAGCGGATCACGCCCTTGGACTTGCGGTAGTAGGTGGAGATCATCTGGCTGATGCCGTCGGAGGTGAAATACGGGTTGGTCCAGCTCAGGTTGAGCTGGCGCGTCAGGTAGCTGTTCTCGGCGGTGATCGCCACCGTGTTGCCGGTGCCGAGGAAGTTGGAGTTGCTGACGCTGGCGCTGATCAGGAAGCCCTGCGAGCCGGAGTAGCCGACGCCGAACTGGACCTGTCCGGGCTGGCGCTCCTTGACCTTGTACTCGAGGTCGACCAGGTCGTCGACGCCGGGCACCGGCTTGGTCTCGACTTCCGCCGACTCGATGAACGGCAGGCGCTGCAGGCGCACCCGCGAGCGCTCGACCGCGCTCTTGGAGAACGGCGCCGCCTCGAGCTGGCGCATCTCGCGGCGCAGCGTCTCGTCGTTGGTGCCGGCGTTGCCGACGAAGTTGATGTGGCGGATGTAGGCGCGCTTGCCCGGCTCGATGTAGTAGTTCAGGCCGACCTGGCGCTTGGACTCGTCCACTTCCGGCAGCGGCGTGACCTTGGCGAAGGCATAGCCGATGTCGGACAGCGCCGCCTCGATGCGGTCGGAGGTCTCGGTGGCCTCCTTGCGCGAGAACTGGCTGCCGTCCGGGGTGCTGACCAGGCGGTTGAGGAACTCCTCGTTGAGCACCGTCTCGCCGGAGAAGCGGTGGCTCTTCACCGTGTACTTCTCGCCCTCTTCGACATTGAGGGTGATGTACATGTCCTTCTTGTCCGGCGACAGCGCCACCTGCACCGAGATGATGTTGAACTGCAGGTAGCCGCGGTCCTGGTAGTAGGAGCTGAGCGATTCCAGGTCGCCGCCGAGCTGCTGCTTGGAGTACTTGTCGCTCTTCTGGAACAGCTTCCACCAGACGGTGCTCTGCAGCTTGAGCTGCTCCAGCAGCACGTCCTTGGGGAAAGCCTTGTTGCCGAGGATGTTGATCTCCTTGATGGTGGAGGCATGCCCCTCGGTGACGTCGATCTTGATGTCGACGCGGTTGTTCGGCAGCGTATCGACGTGGGCGTCGATGTCGACGTCGTAGTAGCCGTTGGCCATGTACTGGCGGCGCAGCTCCTGCTCCACCTGGTCGAGCAGCTCGCGCTTGAACAGCTCGCCCTGGGTCAGGCCTAGGTCCTTCAGCGACTTGTTCAGCTCGTCGCCGCCGATCTTGTCGTTGCCCTTGATGGTGAAGCTGGCGATCTCGGGACGCTCCTTGACCTTGATCACCAGGGCGTCGCCGTCGCGGTTCAGCTCCACGTCCTGGAACAGGCCGGAGCCGTAGAGGCCGCGGATCGCCTCGCGCGAGGTGGCGTCGTTGAGCTCGTCGCCGACCGACAGCGGCAGGTAGGTCAGCACCGTGCCGATTTCCAGGCGCTGCAGGCCCTCGGCGCGGATCTCCTTGATCTTGAACGGCTCCACCGCCCACGCGGCGCCTTGCACGGCCAGCGCGGCGATAAAACTCAGGGCAACAGCAATCCTGCGACGTTCAGATCTCAAAAAGCCCATTCCGGGTTCAGCCTATCAGGCGTGATAAATCGTTATAGAAAGCCAATCCCATCAACAGCACCAGGAACGTCAGGCCGACCTGCTGGCCCCACGCCTGGGCACGCTCGGACAGCGGCGAACCCTTCACCCACTCCACCAGCCCGTACAGAATCTGTCCCCCGTCGAGCAGCGGGATCGGCAAGAGATTGACGATCCCCAGATTCAGGCTGACCAGGGCGATGATCTGCAGAAACGCCCACAAGCCGATGCTTGCCGACAACCCCACCACCTGGGCGGTGTTGATCGGCCCGCTGATATTCTTGGTAGAAATATCGCCCAGCACCATGTGGTAGACGAACTCGACCACCATCACGGTAGTGTCCCAGGTCTGCTGCAACGCTGCAGGCAGCGCGTCCACGGGACCATACTGCTGTTTAATCCGCAAATCCTGCCATAACTCGGCGCCCGCCGCTATCCGGGACTGGTCCACGCCGGCGCCGATGCCGACGAAGCTCATGCCGTGGTCGCGGATCTGCCCCGGGATCACCGACAAGGCCACCACTTCGCCGCCGCGCCGCACCTGCAGCGGCACCACTTCGCCCTCGCGCGTGACCAGCTCGCGCTTGAAGTCCTGGAAGCTCGCCACCGGCTTGCCTTCGATCTGCAGGATGCGGTCGCCGGCCTTGAGGCCGGCGTGATCGGCGGGGCTGCCCGGCTGCACGTTGGCGATCACCGGGTCGATCGGCGGCATGTAAAGGTTCATGCCCAGGTCGGCCAGCAGGTACTGCGGATCGGTGCGCACCCGCTGCAGGTCCAGCCTGACCTGGCGGCGCGCGCCGGCCTTGTCCTGCACCGTCGCCGCGACCGTGCTGCGGGTCAGCACGCCGCGCACCAGCTCGGCGCGCGCGTCGTCCCAGGTGGCGGTGTCGCGCCCGTTCAGCTGCAGGATGCGGTCGCCCTCGTGCAGCCCCGCCGCCGCGGCGACGCTGCCCGCCGCCGGCTCGGCCAGCACCGGCTTGAAGCCCGGCACGCCGACCATCAGCATCAGCCAGAAGAACACCACCGCCAGGATGAAGTTGAACACCGGCCCGGCGGCGAACACGGCGATGCGCACCCACACCGGCTGGCGGTTGAAGGCGCGGGCCTGCTCCGCCTCGGCCACGGGGCCTTCGCGCTCGTCGAGCAGCTTGACGTAGCCGCCCAGGGGAATGGAGCCGATCTGGTATTCCACGCCGTCGCGCCCGCTCCAGCGGGCCAGCGGCTTGAACGGGCCGAAAGAAAAGCCGATGGAGAAGCGCAGCACCTTCACGCCGAAGCGCCGCGCCACCCAGAAATGGCCGAACTCGTGGAAGCCGACCATGATGCCGATGGCGACGACGAACCACAGGGCGTTGTGCCCGAACACCTGCAAACTCTCGATCATCAACAGCTCTCCTGACGCGCGGCCCTCGGGGCGCCGCGCGTCCGCAGGATCCCGCGGGAAGCGGCACGGGGCGCCGCGATTCCGCTCATGACTGCCGCAAAGACTACCCCAGAAAGATGCCCGGCGCGGGCTTCGACCGCCGCCCGGCGCCCGCGTTCCCCGGTGCCCTTCACATCCCCAGCCAATACAGGCCCAGGGCCATGGCCGGGGCGGCGGCCAGCAGGCTGTCGATGCGGTCGAGGATGCCACCGTGGCCGGGCAGCAGCCTGCCGCTGTCCTTGAGGCCGGCCAGGCGCTTGAACATGCTCTCGCCCAGGTCGCCGACGATCGACAGCGCGGCGACGGCCAGGCTCAGCGCCACCAGCAGGGCCAGCTGGCCCAGGCCGGCGGGCTGGAACACGTAGGAGCCGGCGACGGCGGCGAACACGGCGCAGAGCAGCAGGCCGCCGAGGGCCCCCTCGCGGGTCTTGCCGGGGGACACGGTCGGCGCCAGCTTGTTGCGGCCGAGGTTGCGACCGGCCAGATAGGCGCCGACATCCGAGGCCCAGACCAGCGCCAGGGTGTACATCAGGCGCAGCGGGTCGAAGCCGTCGCCGTGGCCGCGCACCTGCACCAGGCAGAGGATGGTCGGCACCAGCCACACCAGGCCGAGCAGGGCCAGGGCCGCCCTGGGCGGCGGATTGCGCTCGAAATTGCCGGGAAAGCCGGGAATCAGGAACAGGGTGAAGACCCACCAGGCCAGATTCGGCAGCGCCACCCACGGCCACCAGTCCTCCGGCAGCACCCAGGCGCCGGCCAGGGCCGCAGCGGCCAGCAGCAGGTAAGCCGCGCGCGCGGCAGCCGAGCGCAGGCGCATCATGCCAGTCCATTCCCAGGCGCCGAGCAGGCCGACGCCGCAGAACACCAGGTACAGCCACTGCTGCGGCAGGTACCAGACCGCGCCCAGCACCAGCGGCAGCAGCACCAGGGCGGTGATGACGCGCTGCAGCAGCACTAGGCGCTCTCCGGCACGCGCCCGAAGCGCCGCTCGCGGCCCGAATACCAGCCGAGGGCCCGCTCCAGTTCGGCGTCGTCGAAGTCCGGCCACAGCACGTCGCTGAAATACAGCTCGCTGTAGGCCAGCTGCCACAGCAGGAAATTGCTGATTCGCTTCTCGCCGCCGGTGCGGATCAGCAGGTCCGGGTGCGGCAGGTCGGCGTTGACCAGGCGGGCTTCCAGGTTCTGCGGCGTGATCGCCTGCCCCTCGGCGCACAGCTGCTGCGCGGCCTGGGCGATGTCCCATTGGCCGCCGTAGCCGGCGGCCACCACCAGGGTCAGGCCGGTGTTGGCCGCGGTGCGCGCGGTGGCCTCGCGCATCATCTCGCGCAGCGACGCCGGGAAATCGGAGTGGTCGCCGATGAAGCGGATGCGCACCTGGTGCTTGTGCAGGCTGTCGATCTCGCGGCCGAGGGTGCGCACGAACAGCTCCATCAGCAGGCGCACTTCCAGCGGCGGCCGCTGCCAGTTCTCCTGGCTGAAGGCGAAGAGGGTCAGCACCTCGATGCCGTGGCGGTGGCAGGCGCGGACGATGCGCCTGGCCGAGCCGACGCCGGCCTTGTGGCCCAGGGCGCGCGCCTTGCCGCGCTGCCTGGCCCAGCGGCCGTTGCCGTCCATGATGACGGCCAGGTGGCGCGGCAGGCGCGGCTCCGACGTCACCGGCGGTTCACGGGTCACGGGGCTGTTCTGCGGAAAGTGCCGGTCAGACGGCGAGCAGCTCTTTTTCCTTGGCCGCCATCACCTCGTCCGCCTTGGCGACGTACTGGTCGGTGAGCTTCTGGATGGCGGCTTCGGCTTCCTTCTCCTCGTCGGAAGTGATCATCTTTTCCTTGCCGAGCTCCTTGATGTCCTGGTTGGCATCGCGGCGCACGTTGCGGATCGCCACGCGCGCGGTCTCGGTCTCGGACTTCACCACCTTGATCAGGTCGCGGCGGCGCTCCTCGGTCAGCGGCGGCAGGTTGATGCGGATGCTGGTGCCGGCGGTGTTCGGCGTCAGGCCCAGGTTGGCGGCGAGGATCGCCTTCTCCACCGGGCCTACCATGGCTTTTTCCCAGGGGCTGATCAGCAGGGTGCGGGCATCCTCCACCACCACGCTGGCGACCTGGTTCAGCGGCGTGTCGTTGCCGTAATAATCGACCTTCACGTGCTCCAGCAGGGCGGTGCTGGCGCGGCCGGTGCGCAGCTTGGTCAAGGCCTGCTTGAGGACGTCGACGCACTTCTGCATGCGCGCGGCGGCGTCCTTCTTGATGTCGTCAATCATGGTTTCCCTCGTTTGCAGCTCTGTCTCGTGGCGGCGCTCAGACCTGGACCTGGGTGCCGATGCTGGTGTCGCCGGTGACGATGCGCAGCAGCGCGCCGGCGCGGAACATGTCGTAGACCCGCAGCTTGATCTTGTGGTCCCGGCACAGCACCAGCGCGGTCTGGTCCATCACGCCGAGGCGGCGGTCCAGGGCCTCGTCGTAGGTCAGCGTGTCGTAGCGCCTGGCCTGGGCGTCCTTGTGCGGGTCCGCGGTGTAGATGCCGTCGACCTTGGTGGCCTTCAGCAGCAGGTCGGCGTTGATCTCGATGGCGCGCAGGGCGGCCGCCGAGTCGGTGGTGAAGAAGGGGTTGCCGGTGCCGGCGGCGAACACCACCACCCGGCCCCGCTCCAGGTGGCGGATGGCGCGGCGGCGGATGTAGTCCTCGCAGACCTCGTTGATGCGGATGGCGGATTGCACCCGCGCCGACAGGCCGATGCGCTCCACCGCGTCCTGGATCGCCAGGGCGTTGATGACGGTGGCGAGCATGCCCATCTGGTCGCCGGTGACCCGGTCCATGCCGGCGCGGGCCAGGCCCTCGCCGCGGAAGATGTTGCCGCCGCCCACCACCACCGCCACCTGCACCCCCAGTTCGATCACTTCCTTGATCTCCTGGGCCAGGCGCGACATCACGTCGGGCGAGATGCCGTAGTCCATCTCGCCCATCAGGGCCTCGCCGGACAGCTTGACGAGGATGCGCGTGTAGGCAGGCTGGGCGCTCACAGGCAGGCGGCTCCCGGGCGAGGCGCCGCCACCGTTGCCGCACCCATGTGCCGCGACACGGCGCCGCGCTCGCCCCCGCCTGACAGCTTCAAGAAAATGCGCTTGTAGGCAGGCTGGCTCAAAGTGGGCTCCGTGGCGGACTGGGCTTACCTAAAACAAGGCCCCGTCGCCGGGGCCTTGCCTTGATACTCAACGACTTATCGAATTCTACCGCAAGATTCCGTCATCTTGCGTGAACCGCAGCTTAACGGGGCTGCATTTACTGCTTCAGGCCGGCCTGCTTCATCACCTCGTCGGCGAAGTCGTCCTTCTTCTTCTCGATGCCCTCGCCCACCATCACGCGGGTGAACTGGCCCACGGCGGCGTTCTTGGACTTGAGCAGCTTCTCCACCGTCTGGTCGGCGTCCTTGACGAAGGCCTGGCCATGCAGGGTGATCTCGGACAGGAACTTGCGCACCTTGCCCTCGACCATCTTGGCCAGGATCTCGGCCGGCTTGGGCTTGTGCTGGCGGCCTTCCTCGGCGGCGCGGGCGGCCTCGTCGGCCTGCTCCTGGGCGACCTGGGCCTCGATGATCTTGCGCTCGGCCTCCACCGTCGCGGCCGGCACGGCGCTGGCGTCGAGGTGCTTCGGGGCCATCGCCGCGATGTGCATCGCCAGGTCCTTGGCCAGCTCCTGATCGCCCTGCTTCATCGCCACCACCACGGCGATCTTGTCGCCCGGGTGGATGTAGGTGGCCACCGGGCCGCCATGGCTCGGGATCACCTCGAAGCGGCGGATGTCGATCTTCTCGCCGATCTTGGCCACGGCTTCGCGGCGCAGCTCGTCCAGGGTCTTGTCGCCGGCCTTGAGGGCCAGCAGGGCCTCAAGGCTGGCCGGACGGTTGGCCAGCGCGGTCTGGGCGACGGTGGCGGCCAGGGCGCGGAAATCGGCGTTCTTGGCGACGAAGTCGGTCTCGGAATTCAGCTCGACCACGGCCACGGCCTGGTCGTTGCCGGCGATCGCCACCATGCCTTCGGCGGCGGTGCGGCCGGCCTTCTTGTCGGCCTTGGCGGCGCCATCCATGCGCAGCTTCTCGGCGGCGGCGTCGATGTTGCCGCCGGTGGCCTCCAGGGCCTTCTTGCAGTCGCTCATGCCGGCGCCGGTGCGGTCGCGCAGCTCCTTCACCAGGGCGGCGGTAATCGGTGTGCTCATAGCTCTATATCCAGATCTGGAAAATGCCCGATTCCAGCCTAGCAGCCGGAAAAGGCAGGAAAATTAAAGGATTCCGGGAGCCGTGGGCGGGAAGGCACGCTCCCCGCCCACGCCCGGAAACTCAGGCTTCGGCGCGCTCGGGCTTGCCGCCGGGCTTGCCGCCGCGCGGACGGCGCGGCTTGGCGGCCGGCTTGTCCTCGGCGGCCGGAGCGGCTTCGCTGGCCTCTTCCGGACGGCCGACGGTGATGGAGCCCTTGCCCTCGATGATCGCGTCGGCGATGCACTGGGTGTAGACCTTGATGGCACGGGTGGCGTCGTCGTTGCCGGGAATCACCACGTCGATGCCGTCCGGGCTGTTGTTGGTGTCGACCACGGCGACCACCGGGATGCCCAGCTTGCGCGCCTCGGACACGGCGATGTTCTCGTAGCCGGTGTCGATGACGAACAGGCAGTCCGGCAGGCTCGGCATGTTCTTGATGCCGCCCAGGGACTTGCGCAGCTTCTCCAGCTCGCGGGTGAACAGCAGCTGTTCCTTCTTGGAGAGGCGGTTGATGCTGCCGTCCTCGACCTGCTTCTCCATGTCGGTCAGGCGCTTGATCGAGCCCTTGATGGTCTTGAAGTTGGTCAGGGTGCCGCCGAGCCAGCGCTGGCTGACGTACGGCATGCCGGCGCGGCTGGCCTCGGCCTCGATCGCCTCGCGCGCGGCGCGCTTGGTGCCGACGAACAGGATGCGGCCGCCGTTGGCGGCGAGCTTGCCGGCGAAATTGCAGGCGTCCTTGAGCAGCGGCAGGGTGTGCTCGAGGTTGATGATGTGGATCTTGTTGCGGGAACCGAAGATGTAGGACTCCATCTTGGGGTTCCAGTAACGGGTGCGGTGGCCGAAGTGAACACCGGCCTCCAGCAGCTGGCGCATGGTGATGCTAGACATTGTTGACACTCCAAGGGTTGGTTCAAACCGCGCACCTGGAATCCGGGGCCCGTGAAACATGGGCGGCCCGGACACCCTGGGATGGGCGCGGATGGATTTGCGGGAGGGAAGCGGCCAAGCCAATGCTTGTAAACTTATCCTCTTTCCGCATCATTGCCTTACGGCGGCGCGCTTTATACCATAACGCCCCCTTTCCGGCAATGTTTCAGCCCCCGAGTCCTTCAGCTTTTATGCCGGTTTCCATCAAGACCCCCGAAGAACAGCGCCTGATGCTCGAGGCCGGCCGCGCCGCCGCCTCGGTGCTGACCATGATCGCGCCCCACGTCAAGCCGGGGGTGACCACCGAGGCGCTGAACAAGCTCTGCCACGACTACATCGTCAACGAGCTGAAAAGCATCCCCGCCCCGCTCAATTACGGCGGCGGCGGCGGCCGCCCGCCGTTCCCGAAGTCGATCTGCACCTCGGTCAATCACGTGGTCTGCCACGGCATTCCGGGCGAGAAGCAGCTCAAGCGCGGCGACTCGATCAACATCGACGTCACCGTCATCAAGGACGGCTTTCACGGCGACACCAGCCAGATGTTCTTCGCCGGCGAGCCCTCGGTGCTGGCGCGGCGCCTGGCCGAGGTGACGCGCGAGGCGATGTTCGCCGGCATCCGCAAGGTGCGCCCCGGCGCCCGCCTCGGCGACATCGGCTGGGCGGTGCAGCAGGTGGCGGAGAGCAACGGCTTCTCGGTGGTGCGCGAGTACTGCGGCCACGGCATCGGCCGCATCTTCCACGAGGACCCGCAGATCCTGCACTACGGGCGCCCTGGCACGGGCCTTGAATTGGTTCCGGGCATGACTTTCACCATCGAACCCATGCTCAACGCCGGCCGCGCGGAAACCCGCCTGATGCCGGACGGCTGGACCGTGGTCACCAAGGACCATTCGCTGTCGGCACAGTGGGAGCACACCGTCCTGGTCACCAACACCGGTTACGAGATTCTCACGCTCCGCCAGGACGAGAAGGTCCCGGAGCCCCTCCGTGGGTAACTCGAGCCTGCGACGGAGAAGCCGCTGATGGGCGCCGAATTCGACCTGGCCGAAGACGCCGCCTCCTCGGTGTTTTCGGCACGCAAGGTGCGCGCCCGCCTGTCGCGCGAGGGCCAGAGCAAGGTCGCCGCCTTCCGCGACACCCTCAAGTGGGGCCGCGAGCGCCTCGGCAGCCTGTTCGAGGAAGGGACCGCCTCGGATTCCCTGATCCACGCCCGTGCCCACCTGGTGGACGAGGTGCTGCACCAGGCCTGGCTGCAGTTCCTGCCCGAGCAGCCGGCCGGCCTGGGCCTGATCGCGGTCGGCGGCTATGGCCGCGGCGAGCTGCTGCCGCATTCCGACATCGACCTGCTGGTGCTGTACGACGCGGACGCGCTGGAGGCCAGCAAGGGCGCGCTGGAGCAGTTCTTCGCCTTCCTCTGGGACATCGGCCTGGAGGTCGGCAGCGGCGTGCGCACCGTCGCCGAGTGCGCCGAACTGGCGGCGCAGGACATCACGGTCATCACCAACCTGATCGAATCGCGCCCGCTGTGCGGCGACGGCTCGCTCTACGCGGCGCTGCAGGAGGCGATGACGCCGGACAAGATGTGGCCGGTGGACGCGTTCTTCCGCGCCAAGCTCGACGAGCAGCGCCGGCGCTACGCCAAGTACGACGACACCGGCTACAAGCTCGAGCCCAACGTCAAGGAAAGCCCCGGCGGCCTGCGCGACATCCATACCGTGGCCTGGGTGATGAAGCGGCACTTCAACGTGCTGACCCTGAGCGAGCTGGGCAACCGCGGCTTCCTGAGCAAGCAGGAGTGCGACGAGCTGTTCGCCGGCCAGGACTTCCTGTGGCGGGTGCGCTTCGCCCTGCACATGATCACCGGCCGCCATGAGGACCGCCTGCTGTTCGATCACCAGATCCGGCTGGCGCAGATGTTCGGCTACGTCGACTTCGACCACAACAAGGCGGTCGAGCAGTTCATGCAGCTGTACTACCGCACCATCAAGTCGCTGTCCTGCCTCAACGACCTGCTGCTGCAGCTGTTCGAGGAGGCGATCCTCGGCAAGGGCGAGGAGGCCAGGGTCGAGGAGCTGAACGCGCGCTTCCAGCTGCGCGGCAGCTACATCGAGGCGCGCCACGACGAGGTGTTCCAGAAGCAGCCGGCGGCGCTGCTCGAGATCTTCGCGCTGATGCAGCAGCATCCGCGGATCGAAGGCGTCCGCGCATCGACCCTGCGCCTGATCCGGCGCGACCGCAAGCGCATCGACGCGCACCGCGACGACGTCCGCGCCCGCACCCTGTTCGTCGGCCTGTTCCAGCACGGCGGCGGCCTGACCCACGCGCTGCGCCGCATGAACCGCTACGGCGTGCTCGGCCGCTACCTGCCGGAGTTCGGCAAGGTCATCGGCCACATGCAGTACGACCTGTTCCACACGCTGACGGTGGACGAGCACACGCTGTACCTGGTGCGCAACCTGCGGCGCCTGGCGATGGAGCGCTTCCGCGGCGAGCTGCCCTACTACAGCGAGATCATGGCGCGCATCCCGCGCCCCGAGCTGCTGTACATCGCCGGCCTGTACCACGACATCGCCAAGGGCAGCGGCGGCGACCACTCCGAGCTGGGCGCCGGGCTGGCCGAGAAATTCTGCCTGGAGCACGGCCTGTCGCACGCCGACGCCGGCCTGGTGTCGTGGCTGGTGCGCAACCACCTGACCATGTCGCTGACCGCGCAGCGCCAGGACATCAGCAACCCGGAGGTGGTCAGCACCTTCGCCCGCAAGGTCGGCGAGCGCAACCGTCTGGACTACCTGCTGCTGCTGACCGTGTCCGACATCCGCGCCACCAACCCGGCGCTGTGGAATTCCTGGCGCGACAGCCTGCTGCGCGAGCTGTACCAGAGCACAGCCCGCGCGCTCGAGCGCGGCCTCGACAACCCGGTGAGCGAGGCCGAGCGCGTCTCCGAGCAGCGCCGCGCCGCCCTGGCCCTGCTCGGCAGCCGCGGCATCGACCCGCACAAGGCCGACGCGGTGTGGGCGCGCTTCGAGAACGACTACTTCCTGCGCCACGCCCCGGCCGAGCTGGCCTGGCACCTGCCGGCGATCTGCAACGCCTCCGAGTCCAGCCTGCCGCTGGTGCTGGTGGACCTGCTCGAGGGCCAGGGCACCACGGTGTTCGTCTACACCCGCGACCGCGATCACCTGTTCGGCCTGTCCACCGGCGTGCTGGCGCGCCTGGGCCTGAACATCCTCGACGCCCGCATCAACACCACCGCCGACGGCTACGTGCTCGACTCCTACGTGGTGATGGAAGGCGACGGCAAGCCGATCGAGAACCCGCACCGCTACGAGGAGATCCGCGAGGAGCTGCGCAAGGTGCTGAGCGACCCGGAGATCTCGGTGGTCGACGTCAACCGCCGCCGCCCGCAGAGCCTCAAGCACTTCGACACGCCGACCACGGTGAGCTTCAGCCAGGACCTGGCGCGCAGCCGCACCATGCTCGAGCTGGTGACCGCCGACCAGCCCGGCCTGCTGTCGATGATCGGCCGCGTCTTCCACCAGCGCGGGATCCTGCTCGACGCCGCCAAGGTCAACACCATCGGCGAGCGCGCCGAGGACGTGTTCTTCGTCACCACGCGCGAGCACGCGCCCATCACCGATCCCGACATCCTCGACGAGCTGCGCGAGGTGCTGATCCGCACCCTCAGCGACGCCGAGCCCGCCAAGCTCTCCTCCAAGAAGAACGAACAACGTGACTGACCAAACGCAACTGAGGGTCATCGTCGAGCACGCCTGGGAAAAGCGCGCCTCGCTCGACCCGAACGAAACCCATGTGCGCAACGCGGTGGAGTCGGCCATCGGCCTGCTCGACTCCGGCGCCGTGCGCGTCGCCGAGCCCGGCGCCGGCGGCTGGGTGGTCCACGAATGGCTGAAGAAGGCGGTGCTGCTGTACTTCCGCCTGCACGACAACGCCCCCATCGGCATGGGCCAGCTGGCCGGCTACGACAAGGTGCCGCTCAAGTTCGACGGCTGGAGCGAGAAGCAGTTCAAGGCGCAGGGCGCCCGCGTGGTGCCGCCGGCGACGGTGCGCCGCGGCGCCTACATCGCCCCCGGCGCGATCCTGATGCCGAGCTTCGTCAACATCGGCGGCTACGTCGGCAAGAACACCATGGTCGACACCTGGGCCACGGTGGGCTCCTGCGCCCAGATCGGCGCCAACGTGCACCTCTCCGGCGGCGTCGGCATCGGCGGCGTGCTGGAGCCGCTGCAGGCCAGCCCGACCATCATCGAGGACGACTGCTTCATCGGCGCACGCTCCGAGGTGGTGGAAGGCGTGGTGGTGGAACAGGGCGCGGTGCTGTCGATGGGGGTGTTCATCGGCCAGAGCACGCCGATCTATGACCGCGAGAGCGGCCAGGTGTCCTACGGCCGCGTGCCGGCCGGCGCCGTGGTGGTGCCGGGCTCCCTGCCCAAGGACGGCGGCCGCTACAACCTGACCTGCGCCGTGATCGTCAAGCGCGTCGACGCGCAGACGCGGGCCAAGGTCGGCATCAACGAGCTGCTGCGGGGACTGTGACGGGGTAGGGCTCAGCCGCCCGGCGCGCCAGCGCCAGGCGACTGCGTGCCGAACTGCACCCGTCCTTTCATCTTCTCCGCGCTGCTGCGGCTGATGCCCGGGATCGAATTGAGTTCGGTCTGGGACGTCAGTGCGCCGTGCTTGCTGCGGTATTCGACGATGGCCTTGGCCTCGCTCGCCTTCAGCCCCAGGCCGGACTGCAACTCCGACTCGCCGGCGGTATTGACGTCGACCAGGTCGGTCGCGCCGGCCCTGCCGGCCGCGCCGTTGACGTCGTTCATGCCGCGTCCGCCGCTGGGGACCGTCTGCACCGCGCCCGGTACCTGGCCCGGCATGCCGCGGCCGCCCTGGGGAACCGTCTCGGGAGGCTTGTTGGCGGGGGCTTGGGGCGGATCGGAACCGGTCTGGGCCAGCACCGGCAGGGCGACGAGCGCCGCCGACAGAGTCACTATGGAAAGGCGTTTCCGCATCGTGGGACCTCCGTGTCCGTTGCGGTGCGGCACAGAAGCGCACCGCACCTTCTGCTCCATACAGACCCCGGGGCGCCGCCGGTGTTCCCGGTCTTATTGGCCCGGCCGGGAATGTTCCGGCTCGGGCTCGCCGATGCGCAGGTGGGCGGTGGCCAGCGAGATCTCGCGGAGGAAGCAGACCAGCCCCAGGGTCAGCGCCAGCATGGCGACGATGAACAGGGCGGCGATGATCGCGCTGAGATTGAGTCCGGTGAGCGAGTCGATGAACAGCACCACCACAACCACGCTGATCAGCACGGCGCTGCCGGTGCACAGGCTGATGCCCCAGCTGACCAGCCGCGCCCGCACCGCCAGCCGCCCCAGGCTCTCACGCAGCGTGGCCATGCGCCCCGGCGCCGCGGTGGGGAATTCGAGCTCCAGGTGCCTGCCGCGGTCGACGATGCGGGCCAGGCGGTTGGTCAGCACGTTGAGCAGGGCGGCGATGCCGGAGAACAGGAACACCGGCGCGACCGCCAGCCGGATCACGTCGGCGATCGATACGATATGGTCCTCGGCCATGGCCATGCCCCTCCGGTTCGCTCCCCGCAGCATGCCTTGATAGGCTAGCGCCTGCAAAAGTACACCAACCGTGACGATGTCCGCCGATTCCTCCACCCTGAACCTGACGCGGGAGCTGATCGCCCGCCGCTCCCTCACGCCGGACGACGCCGGCTGCTGCGCCCTGATCGGCGCACGCCTGGCGCCACTGGGCTTCTCCCTGGAGTGGCTGAACAGCGAGGGCGTGACCAACCTGTGGGCGCGCCTGGGCAGCGACGGCCCGCTGGCGGTCCTCGCCGGCCATACCGACGTGGTGCCGACCGGGCCGCTGGAGAAATGGTCCAGCGATCCCTTCCTGCCGCAGATCCGCGACGGCGTGCTGTACGGCCGCGGCGCGGCCGACATGAAGAGCGGCCTGGCCGCCATGGTCTGCGCGGTGGAGCGCCTGCTGCAGCGTGGCCCGCTCAAGGGCAGCCTGGCCTTCCTCGTCACCAGCGACGAGGAAGGCATGGCGCGCCACGGCACGCGGCATGTGGTCGAGGTGCTGCGCCGGCGCGATGTGCGGCCCGACTACGCCATCGTCGGCGAAGCCTCCAGCAACCTGCGGCTGGGCGACCGCATCGTCGTCGGCCGGCGCGGCTCGCTGGGCTGCAACCTGCGCGTCTACGGCAAGCAAGGCCATGTGGCGTATCCGCACAAGGCCGACAATCCGATTCATCGCCTCGCCCCTGCCCTGGCCGAGCTGGTCGCCACCGAATGGGACCGCGGCAACGCGCACTTCCCGCCGACCTCGTTCCAGCTCTCCAACTTCCACGCCGGCACCGGCGCCAACAACGTCATCCCCGGCGAGGCCGAGGTGATCTTCAACTTCCGCTACTGCACCGAGTCCACCGCGGACCAGCTGAAGGCGCGGGTCCACGCCGTGCTCGACCGCCACCTGGCGCGTTACGAGGCCGACTGGTGGCACACCGGCGAGCCGTTCCTGACCCGCCAGGGCGCCCTGATCGAGGCGGCCCAGGCCGCCATCGGCGACGTCACCGGCCTGAAGCCGGAGCAGTTCACCGGCGGCGGCACCTCGGACGCGCGCTTCATCGCCACCCTCGGCACCGAGGTGGTGGAGATCGGCCCGATCAACGACAGCATCCACAAGATCGACGAGCACGTGCAGGTCGAAGACCTCGACCGCCTCAGCCTGATCTACGAACAGACCCTGGCGCGCCTGCTGGCATGAGACTCCGGACATCACCCGTGCCTGAAGCAGAGGGCGTCTCATGCCGGCGCCGGCCCGCAACGCCAGGAGCCCCGGGCCCTGCCTGGCGCCCCTCCACGCCGCCCGCGCCGCGCAAATGACCGCCACCCCGATTGCGGGCGACGACTTCCGCCCGTCCCGGCTCATCGCCCATCCCCTGCTTCAGGCGATCCTCTCCACCAAGGGGCCGCGCCGCCGGCGCTGGCTCCGGCGCGGCAGCCGCATGGAGGCGGTGGCGCAGCGCCACGTGCTCGACTGCGGCGACGGCGTGCGGCTGGTCGGCTATCACTCGCGCCAGCCGGAAGGCGTCGCGCCGCGCGGCCTGGTGATCCTGATCCACGGCTGGGAAGGCCACCAGAATTCGGCCTATCTCTATTCCATGGCCTGCCACGTCCATGCCATGGGCTGGAACGTGTTCCGCCTCAACCTGCGCGACCACGGCGGCACCCACGAGCTGAACGAGGAGCCGTTCCACTCCGCCCGCATGGACGAAGTGCTCGGCGCGGTGCGCGGTGCGCGCACGCTCGACGGCACTTCCGGCCCGCTGGTGATGATCGGCTTTTCGCTGGGCGGCAACTTCGCCCTGCGCGTCGGTCTGCAGGGGCCGCCGGCCGGCGTCACGCCGGCGTTGTCGATCGGCATCTCGCCCGCGATCAATCCCGGCGCTACCCTGCACGGCATCGACAGCGGCCCGCTGCTGTTCCGCAAGTATTTTCTGGGCAAGTGGCGCAAGACCCTGGCCGCCAAGGACGCGGCCTGGCCCGGCCGCTACGACTTCAGCCCCTACGCCGGGCTCAAGTCCTTCGTCGAGACCACACGCCGCTTCGTCGCCGATTTCACGCCCTATGCCAGCGCCGAGGACTACCTCGCAGCCTATACCCTGACGCCGCCGATGCTGATGGCCTCGCCCTCGCCGCTGGCGCTCTTCACCGCCGCCGACGACTCGGTGGTGCCGATCGCGGACTTCGCCGGCCTGGCAGCACGCGGCTCGGTGGTCCGCTACCAGCTCACCGCCCGCGGCGGCCATTGCGGCTTCATCGAGAACCTGGCGCTGGACTGCTGGGTCGAAAAGCAGGTCGCGGCCCTGCTGGCGCCGCTTTAATTGCACAATAGCGCATGAAAACACCCCCCGGGCTCGAGGCGCTGATCGAGGATGGCATCGTCGATCGCGTCCTGCGGCCCCTGAAAAGCGGCAAGGAAGCGTCCGTCTACCTGGTGGACTGCGGCGGCCAGGTGCGCTGCGCCAAGGTCTACAAGGAAGCCAACAAGCGCGGCTTCCACAAGCTGGCGGAATACCAGGAAGGCCGCAAGGCCCGCGGCAGCCGCGACATGCGCGCCATGAACAAGCGCAGCCGCCACGGCCGCGAGGAGCAGGAAGCGGCCTGGAAGAACGCCGAGGTGGATGCGCTGTACCGGCTCGCCGCCGCCGGCGTGCGCGTGCCTACGCCCTTCGGCCATTTCAACGGCGTGCTGATCATGGAGATGGTGCAGGACGCCGGCGGCGACCCGGCGCCGCGCCTCAACGACGTGCAGGCCACGCCGGAGCAGGCACGGGCATGGCACGCCTTCCTGATGCGGCAGGTGGTGCTGATGCTCTGCGCCGGACTGATCCACGGCGACCTGTCGGAATACAACGTGCTGCTCGACGCCACCGGCCCGGTGATCATCGACCTGCCGCAGGCGGTGGACGCGGCCAGCAACAACAATGCCTTCGCCATGCTCGAGCGCGACGTGAACAACATCACCGCCTGCTGCGGCCGTTACGCGCCGGAGCTGCTGGAGACGGAATACGCGCGGGAGATCTGGAAGCTGTTCAGCACGCGCAAGCTGCGCCCGGACAGTCCGCTGACCGGCCGCTTCGAGCACGACGCGGCCCCGGCCGACGTCGATGCCGTGCTCAACCAGATCGAGGAAGCGCGGCAGGAAAACGAGCGGCGCCAGCGCGGGCGCGAGGCGGCGGCCGCGGACGACGCGCCCTGACGGCCGGCGCGGTTGCGCCCCGCGCCACCCGGACTAGGGCCTGTTAACGCTATTTCGATCTGCGCCAAAACAGCCCCCTTCGCAGTGATCGAAATAGCAGGCCTTAGTCGCGGAAATTCTCGAACTGCAGCGGCAGCTCCAGCTCGGCCTTGCGCAGGAAGGCGATGGCCGCCTGCAGGTCGTCGCGCTTCTTGCCGTTGACCCGCAGCTTGTCGCCGTTGATCTGGGCGTCGACCTTGAGCTTGGACTCCTTCAGCTTGGCCACGATTTTCTTGGCCTGGGCCTGCTCGATGCCCTGCTTGATGGTGATCTTGCGCCGCGCCTCGGCCAGGTTGGTCTCGACATCGCCCAGCTCGATGGCCTTGAGATCGATGCCGCGGCCGGCCAGGCGCGGCTTGAGCATGTCCAGCAGCTGGTCGAGCTGGTATTCGCTGGGCGCGAACTGGGTGATGACGTAGTCCTCCAGCTCGAAGCGGGCATTGGTGCCGCGCAGGTCATAGCGCTTTTCCAGCTCGCGCCTGGCCTGGTCGACCGCGTTGGTCAGCTCGTGCTTGTCCACCTTGGAGACGATGTCGAAAGAAGGCATGCGCGACGTTCCGGCCGGAAAAACCGGAGTATAGATTCTGCCGCGGCCGCCTGGTGCCCCCTGCTCCGGGCATCGCCCGCCCCGGGCAAATGCCTTCGCCGGGACCTGGCCCGATGCAGCCGTCCCTGCGCCGGAAACCCCGCGGCGGGACAGCGCTTGGCGTGATGGGGTGTTACGACCCATAACAATTGCCGGCTGCATCGATTAAGATGCAGGGGCCAGCGACTGGCTGATGTGGCGTATCGGACGATACCTGCGATCACCCTCTTGCGCTCGAGGCTTGCGGCAGCCCCAGCAGGTGCAAGGACGTGCGGTATCGACGCTTGCCCCGACACATCGCCGATGCACTAGCAGCCGCGCTCAAGCGGCGGAGTCATCTTGTGTCGGCCGTCGCCGCAATCAAGCTGCGCAAGCGCAGCATCGTGGTTCAATACGCCAAGCCCCGGGACCTCAAGGCTGCGGTCCAGGTGCTGACAACCTTGTTGCCCGTTTCGGCCGTGTGGTATGCGGCGGCTTTGAGCAATCGCCTGCCCAATCATCTGGCCACCGTTGCACCGGTGGCGATCTGCGTGATGAGCCTGTTCCTGCTGCGCGTCTTCGTGCTGATGCACGACTGCGGGCACGGCAGCCTGTTCCGCAGCGCCTCGCTGAACAAGGTATTCGGTTTCGGCTTCGGCCTGCTGACCGGCATGCCGCAATACGTATGGGCGCAACACCATAATTATCACCACGCCACCAATGGCAACTGGGCCAAATACCGCGGCCCCCTGGCGATCCTCTCGGTCGACGAATACGAGGCGCTGCCGCGGTGGCGGAAGCGGGCCTATGTGCACATGCGCAACATCTGCCTGGCGCCCTTTGGCGGCTTCATGTACCTGATCTTCAATCCCCGCGTGACATGGCTGAAGGGCACGATCGGCCTGGCCTGGCACGTGGCCCGCGGGAAGATCGCGCAGCCGCATCTCGCCATCCGCGTGCACGCGGCCGGTTTCCAGACGGCCTATTGGGCGTCCCCGGCCGAATACTGGCACATGACCTGGAACAACCTGGCCCTGCTGGCGACCGCGGCCCTGATGTCCTGGCTGATCGGGCCCGCGCTGTTCCTCTTGGTGTACGTGGCGAGCGTGTCCATGGCCGGAGCTGCCGGGATCGTGCTGTTCACCGTGCAGCACAATTTCGAGCATTCGTACGCCAGCGGCGACCGCGACTGGGACTACGACACCGCCGCGATTCTCGGCACCAGTTTTCTGGCCCTGCCGGCGTGGCTCAACTGGTTCACCGCCAGCATCGGCTACCATCACATCCACCACCTCTCCGCCAGGATCCCGAATTACCGCCTGGCGGAGTGCCACGCCGAACATGCCCAGCTCTTCGCGCCGGTCAGGCGCCTGACGCTGGGGGATATCGGCCCCTCCCTGAAGTTCCTGCTGTGGGACCCGCAGTCGCGCCGGATCATTTCGGTGGCGGAGCACGAACTGGGGAAGCACGCGCCGGCCTGAATCATCCGCGGAGCCGGGGGCCGGGCCCGCCGGCCGAATGTTCCCATCGCCTGCCGGCCGCGTTCAAACTACCATGAGGGACGAGAGAGCCCGCAATACGCGGAAATGGACCGCGTCCCCGGAGGCTTGCCCTGGATTTGCCGATATGAGCCGTAGCTTGCCCCGCGTGCTGTCGATCATCCCGCCGATGACCCAGCTCAACACGCCTTACCCCTCCACTGCCTACCTCACCGGCTTCCTGCGCTCCCGCGGCGTACCGGCGCAGCAGGAGGACCTGGCGCTGGCCCTGGTGCTGAAGCTGTTCTGCCCGGAAGGCCTGGACGCCATCCGCGCCTGCTGCGAGGCGTTGCCGCCGCGCGGCCGCACGCCGCGGGTGCGGTCCTTCCTGGCGCAGTTCCCGGCCTACCGCGCCACCGTCGCCACCGCCATCGCCTACCTGCAGGGCCGCGACTCCACCGCCAGCCACCGCATCTGCAGCCGCGCCTTCCTGCCCGAAGGCGAGCGCTTCCGCGCGCTCGAGGTCTACACCGGGGAAGACGGCGAGGATCCGCTGGCCTGGGCTTTCGGCGCGCTCGGCACGCAGGACCGCGCACGGCACCTGGCCACGCTTTATCTCAACGATCTCGCCGACGTGCTGCGCGAGGCGGTGGACCCGCGTTTCGAGTTCGTGCGCTATGCCGAATCGCTGGCGCAGAGCCAGGCCAGCTTCGAACCGCTGGCGCAGGCCCTGGCGGCGCCGCTGAACCTGGTCGACGAAACCCTGCAGGCGCTGAGCCTGGAGGCGCTGCAACGGCACGACCCGCAGGTGGTGCTGCTGTCGGTGCCCTTCCCCGGAGCGGTCTACGCCGCCTTCCGCATCGCCCAGGCGCTCAAGGCGCTGCGGCCGGAGGTCGTCACCGTGCTCGGCGGCGGCTTCGTCAATACCGAGCTGCGCGAACTGGCCGAGCCGCGCGTGTTCGACCATTTCGACTACGTCTGCCTCGACGCCGGCGAGCGCCCGCTGCTTGCCCTGCTCGAGCACCTGCGCGGCGGACGTCCGCGCGAGCGCCTGGTGCGGACCTTCCTGCGCGCGGCCGGCACGGTGCGCTACATCGACTGCGGCGAGCCCGACGTGCCGTTTTCCGAAGCCGGCACGCCGACCTGGGACGGGCTGCCGCTGGACGGCTACCTGTCGGTGCTGGACATGCTCAACCCCATGCACCGCCTGTGGTCGGACGGGCGCTGGAACAAGTTGACGGTGGCGCACGGCTGCTACTGGAAGAAGTGCAGCTTCTGCGACGTGAGCCTGGACTACATTTCGCGCTATGACCTCGCCTCCGCCGCGGTGCTGGCCGACCGCATCGAGCGCATCGTCGCCGAGACCGGCCAGAGCGGCTTCCACTTCGTCGACGAGGCGGCCCCGCCCAAGGGGCTCAAGGCGCTGGCCACCGAGCTGCTGAAGCGCAGGCTGGCCATCTCCTGGTGGGGCAATATCCGTTTCGAAAAATCCTTCACGCCCGAGCTGTGCCGGCTGCTCGCCGACAGCGGCTGCATCGCCATATCCGGAGGGCTGGAGGTGGCCTCCGACCGCCTGCTCAAGCTGATGAAGAAGGGCGTCTCGGTGGAGCAGGTGGCGCGGGTCACCCGCGCCTTCACCGACGCCGGCATCCTGGTCCACGCCTATCTGATGTACGGCTTCCCCACCCAGACGGTGCAGGACACGGTGGACGCGCTGGAATACGTGCGCCAGCTGTTCGAGGCCGGCTGCATCCAGTCCGGCTTCTTCCACCGCTTCGCCTGCACCGTGCACTCGCCGGTGGGCAAGCACCCGGAGCAGTACGGCGTGACCCTGGCGCCGTTGCCCCAGGGCGGGTTCGCGAAGAACGACATCGCCTTCATCGACCCCACCGGCGTCGACCACGACAGGCTCGGCGTGGCGCTGAACAAGGCGCTCTACAACTACATGCACGGCCTCGGCCTGGAAGAGGACGTGCGCAGCTGGTTCGAGGGCAAGGCGCCGCGCAGCACGGTGCCCAGACATTTCATCGCGCGCGCCTGCGCGGCGTAGACCCGCGCGACCCGCCCTATTTCGGCGGGATCTCGAACGTCCCCTCCACCACCTCCACGAAGCTGCGCTCCTCGCGCAGGATGAAGCGCTTGTCCTGGGCGAAGTTGAAATTGCGCCGCCCCTCCTCGTCGGCCTTGATCCGCGCACGGTAGACCTCGTACGCCGCCAGGCTGTCGAAGCCGATCAGGCCCCAGCCGACGTAGTTGCTGCCCTCCAGCGGCAGGAAGTAGCCGAGCAGGTGGCCGCCGCAGCGCGGGATGATGCGCCCCCAGTTGCGCGCGTACTCGCGGAAGGCCTCGCGCTGGTAGGGGTCGATCTCGTAGCGGATGAAGCAGGTGATCATGGCGGCACTCCGGTTTTCGCTGGCGGGAAGAACGCCCTCGCCCAGCGCACAGGCGGCGCCGGGCAACGCGAGCAGGGCGGCGAGAAAGCCGCGCCGCGCCGGCTGCGGCGGGTCCTCGTCCTCGGTGGCGCTGGCAGGGCTCATGCGACGCAGTGTCGCGCCGCGCCGGGCCGGCATGCTTCGTCGCGCGCCGAACTGTCCGGGTTCAGCCCCGGCGCTGAAACAGCAGCAGCGAGAACGCCGCCTGCGTCTCCAGTCCGGCGCTGCTCTCCAGCGCCGCGCGCCGTTCCGGCTTCGCCTTCCAGGCATAGGGGGTCATCGCCAGCAGGCGCCGCAGGTCGGCCTGGCCCAGGCTCAGCGCGAAGCCCAGCTCCTGCCGCGTGCGCAGATCGAACTGGGCCTCGAAACCGGGCAGGAACTTGTCCGGTTCGTGCGGCCGCACCTCGTCGAACAGGCGCTCGCGCAGCGACCACAGGTGATCCGGCGCCGGGGTCACCACCAGGGCGTGGCCGCCCGGCCGCAGCACCCTCTGCATCTCGGGCTCCACCAGCGGGGTGAAGAGGCTGCACACCAGGTCCAGCGCCGCGTCGGCAAAGGGCAGGTGGGCGGCCCTGCCGACCAGCCAGGTGATGCCGCGATGGCGCTTCGCCGCCGACTGGACCGCCGCCTTGGCGATGTCCAGGCCGATCACCTCCCCGGCCACGGCGGGCAGCGCGCTGGTGTACCAGCCCTCACCGCAGCCCACATCGAGCAGGCTGCCCGCGCCCAGCGGCCGCAGCAGCTCCACCAGCGCCTCGCGCAGCGGCTGGTAATGTCCGGCCTGGAGGAATTCGCGCCGCGCCGTCACCATCGCCGCGCTGTCGCCCGGCTCGCGGCTGTGCTTGTGCTGCACCGGCAGCAGGTTGACGTAGCCCTCGCGGGCCACGTCGAAGCTATGCTGCCCGGGACAGCGCCAGGCCCGGCGCTGGCGGTGGAGAGGCTGGCGGCACAGGGGACAGAGAATCTCTGGCATCGTCGGTCAATGGCGCGGCGCGCGGTTTCGCCTAGAGTAGAACATCCGCAGGAGTCAACCGATGAGCCAGTCCACCCAGGCCGGGCGCCGCCGCCTGCTTCGTTCGATGGCGGCGACGCTCGGTGCAATGGCGCTGCGCCCGGCCGCGGTCCTGGCCGGCGACGGCGAAGTCGACGTAGCCGTCGTCGGCGCGGGGCTGTCCGGCCTCACCGCGGCACGCGAGCTGATGCGCGCCGGCCGCTCCGTGGTGGTGCTGGAAGCGCGCGACCGCGTCGGCGGCCGCACCTGGACCATTCCGGTCGGGGCGCGCCGCTATGACATCGGCGGCCAGTTCGTCGGGCCGACCCAGGAGCGGGTGCGCGCCCTCGCCATGGAATTCGGCCTGACGCTGCAAAAGGTCTACAGCGAGGCGAAACACATCTGGGAACTGAACGACAAGCGCGTCGAGTTCACCGGCGCACTGCCGGCCTGGTCCGGGGCGCTGTCCCTGGCCGAGAAGTTCGACCTGGCGCGCCTGGACCTGCGCATGAACCGCCAGGCGCGGCAGGTCGGAGCCGCCGCGCCCTGGGCCGCCGCGGACGCGGCGGCGCTCGACGGCATGAGCTTCGCGCAATGGGTGCAGTCGCACAGCTCGCATCCCACCACGCGCGACTTCACCACCGTGATGACCCGCGCCGTGCTCGGCGCGGATCCGGACGAGGTGTCGGCGCTGTTCTGGTTCTGGTACGTCGCCCAGGGCGACAGCGTCGACATGCTGATCGGCGGCGACGGTGGCGCCCAGGACAGCGTCATCGTCGGCGGCTCGCAGCAGATTTCGCTGCGGCTGGCGCAGCAGCTGGGCGAGGCGGTCAAGCTCGGACAGGCGGTGCGGCGCCTGGTGCAGGACGAGAACGGCGTGCAGGCCCACACCGACGGGGCCAGCTGGCGCGCCCGCTACGCCATCGTCGCCATGCCGCCGTCCATGGCCCAGGCCATCGCCTTCGAGCCCGGCCTGCCGCCGGCGCGGCGCGAGCTGCAGGCGCAGGCCCGCATGGGCCGCTATGCCAAGGTGGTGCTCAGCTACGAGCAGCCGTTCTGGCGCGCCCGCGGCTACGCCGGCGACGTCGGCAGCCTGCCGGGCCCGGTCGTGGCCTCCTACGACGACAGTTCGCCCGACGGTGGCCCTGCCCTGCTCGGCTTCATCGGCGGCGGGGCGGAGCAGGCCTGGGCCGCGCTGCCGGCGGAGCAGCGCAAGGCCGCCGTGATCGAAGGCTTCGCCCGCTGGTTCGGCGAGGAGGCGCGCCGGCCGCTGGCCTATGCGGAGAAGGACTGGACCCTGGACGACTGGGTGCGCGGCGCGCCCACCGGCATCTGGGCGCCCGGGCAGCTCAGCCGCCTCGGCCCCGCGCTGCGCCAGCCGGTCGGCCGCATCCACTGGGCCGGCACCGAGACCGCTTCGCGCTGGACCGGCTACATGGACGGCGCGGTCCGCGCCGGCGAGCAGGCGGCGCGTGACCTGCTGCCGCGCCTCGCCTGAGCGCGCGCCGGCTCAGGCCGCGAGCGGCGCGTTGCGGGCGTAGTCCGCGAGCTGGTCGCCCAGCGCCTTGCGGAAGGCCGGCCGCGCCTCGCAGCGCTTGAGGTAGGCGTCGACCCGCGGGAAACCGGCCACCAGGTCGGTGTGGCGCAGGAAGCGCAGCACGCTCGCCATCAGCAGGTCCGCCGCGGTGAAGCGCCCGAGCAGGTACTCGCGTCCATCGAGCCGGGCCGAGAGCGCGTCCAGCCGGGCTTTCACCTTCTCCACCACCGCGGGCCGCCGCAATGCGGCCCAAGGCTCGCCGGCGTGGACCAGGTCGATCTCCAGCAGGCTCTGGACCGGCGGCTCGACGGTGCTGGCGGCGGCGAACATCCAGGTGAGCACCTCGGCCCGCGCCTGCGCATCGGCGGGCATGAGCGCCTCGCTGCCGGCGGCGATGCGATGCACGATGGCGCCCGACTCGAACAGCGACCCGCCGTCCGCCTCGAATGCCGGCACCATGCCGAACGGATGGCGGCGGCGGTAGGAAGCGCCGGTGCGCTCGTCGAAATCGATCAGCCGGCTTTCGTAGGGATGCCCGGCCTCTTCCAGCGCCCAGCGCACCCGCAAGTCCCGCACCAGCCCCTGGGCAAACGGCGGAGCCCAGCGGAATCCCCACACAGCGATCTTGTTCATTGGCTTTCTCCAGTACGGTGTCGGTCGGCGGCCAGCGTCGATGGCCGTGACACAGACTAGAGACCGCAAGCCGCGGACCGGGAGTGACAAGTGTGGCGGGATTGCAAGCGCCGCCCCCGCGCCGGCGGCGTGCTCAGGTCACCCTGGCCCGCTTGAGCATGAACGAGGCCAGGCGCGGCGCCAGCCGCTTGAGGTGAATCACGCGGCTTTCGCGGCCGATGTAGACCTCTTCACCGTCGCGCTCCACCGCCCGCCACACCTGCGCGGCGCAGTCCGCGGCGGCGATGCCGCGGGCGATGCCCGGGTCGATCACCCCGTGCTTCTCGCCGCTGCCGGACAGCGCGTTCTTCGACACCTCGGTGCGGACGAAGCCGGGGCAGGCCAGCGTGAACTTCACCCCGTCGCGCCACAGCTCGGCACGCGCCGCCTCGGTGAAGCCGGCCAGGGCATGCTTGGCGGCGGAGTAGCCGGTGCGCAGCGGCACGCCGACCTTGCTGACCACGCTGCCGATCATGACGATGTGGCCTTCCCGCCGCGCCCGCATCCCCGGCAGCAGGGCCTTGCTCAGAGCCACCGGGGCGAAGAAGTCCAGCTCCATGATGCGGCGGTAGACCTCCAGCTCGGTGTCCTTGAACAGGCTGCGCTGCGACACGCCGGCATTGTTGACCAGCACGTCGACCCGGCCGAAATGGGACTCCGCCCGCTGCGCCGCGTCGACGGGGTCGAACTGCATCAGGTCCAGCGGCAGTACCGCGACCTGCGCCGGTTCCGCGCACAACCCGCGTACCCGCTCCAGCTCCGCGCTGCGCCGCGCGCTCAGCACCAGCTTCGCCCCGCGCCGCGCCGCGAGCACCGCCATGGCCTCGCCGATGCCGGAGGACGCGCCGGTGATCCACACCACCTTGCCTGCGAGCTGCGTCATGCCTTGTTCTCCACGATATCGATCACGATCTTGCCGTGGGTGCGCTTGGTCTGGACCTGTTCGTGCGCGCCGCGGATCTGCGCCAGCGGAAAGCGTGCCGCGATCACCGCGCGCAGCCTGCCTTCGCCGCTCCACCGCGCCAGCGTCTCGAGATCGGCGCGCCTTGACTTCACCACCACCAGCCGCGCCCGGCGCCCCGGCCAGAACCGCGTGCGCAAATGGTCGATGATGTTGCGCCGGCTCGGCACCGTGCTGATGTAAATGCCGCGCGGCGCCAGCTGGCGGTTCATGCCGCCGAAGGACTGGTTGCCGAACACGTCGAAGAAGCAGTCGAAGCGCTGGCCGAGCGAAGCGGGCGGCTGCGCCCGGTAGTCCAGCACTTCGTCGGCGCCGAGCGAGCGCACCAGCTCCGCCGCCGCCGGCCCGCACAGCGCCGTGACGCGGGCGCCCAGAGCCTTGGCGATCTGCACCGCAAACAGGCCGACCCCGCCGGAGGCGCCGTGGATGCAGACGCGGCTGCGTGGCCCGACGCGGCCGAGGTCGCGCAGCGCCTGCAGCGCGGTGAGCGCCGCCAGGGGGATCGCCGCGGCCTCGCCGAATTCCAGCGCCGCCGGCTTGGCGGCGAGCTCCCCCGGCTTCGCCACGACGCACTCGGCGCAGGTGCCGCCCTTCCAGCCGTTGAGCATGCCGAACACCGCTTCGCCCACGGCGAAGCCTGTCACGCCGGGCCCGAGCGCGGCGATGGTGCCGGCATGATCCAGGCCGGTCAGCTTGGGGAAATCGCTGCCCGACATGCGCCGGAACTTGCCGAGCCGCACCAGCGCGTCCTTGGGATTGATCGCCGCCGCGTGCACCCGCACCAGCACCTCGCCCGGCCCGGGCACCGGCGCGGGAATGTCGCGCACCTCCAGCACCTCGGGTCCGCCGAAGCGGTCATGGACAGCTGCCTTCATCGAATCCCCTGGCCCACAAAAAAACCCGCCGGACCATCCGGCGGGTCTGATTATGCGTGTTCCACAGTCCCGGCATCGCCGCCGGGTGGCTGGGCCAGGACGGCGGTTAAGCCGCCTTCTCCAGCTTCTCCTCCCACTTGCCCAGCGCGGCCAGGCCGTTCATCTTGGCGCGGTGCAGGTGGGCGGCCTTGCCGGCCTCGACATTCTTGCCGGACCAGGCCTTCTGCGCGGCGGCCTGCAGGGCGCGGCCGTAGGAGAAGGTGAGCTTCCAGGGGAAGCCGCCGATCTTGTTCATGGCGTCGAGGTGGGCGGTGGCGAGCACATCGGACTGGCCGCCGGAGAGGAAGGCGATGCCCGGCACGGCGGACGGCACGCGGCGCTTCAGCACCTTGAGGGTGCGCTCGGCCACTTCCTGCACGCCGGCCTGGGTCGGGCACTTGATGCCGGACACGACCATGTTGGGCTTGAGCACCATGCCTTCCAGCAGCACCTTCTGGTAGTACAGCTCCTGGAACACCTCGGACAGCACCCAGTCGGTGACCTTCTCGCAGGTCTCGGCGGTGTTGTCGCCGTCCATCAGCACTTCCGGCTCGACGATCGGCACGATGTCCGCGGCCTGGCACAGCGCGGCGTAGCGGGCCAGCGCATGGGCATTGGTGTGGATCGCGGCGTAGCTCGGAGTGCCGTCGCCGATGGTGATGACCGCGCGCCACTTGGCGAAGCGGGCGCCGGCCTCGCGGTACTTGACCAGGCGGTCGGCCAGGCCGTCGAGGCCCTCGGTGATGGTCTCATCCTTGCCGCCCTGCGGCAGCGGCTTGACGCCCTTGTCGACCTTGATGCCCGGGATCACGCCCTTGGCGGCCAGGGTCTGCGGGAACGGCTTGCCGTCCAGGCCCTTCTGGAACAGGGTTTCCTCGAACAGGATCACGCCGCTGGTGTGCTGCTCGAAGCCCGGGGTGGTGAACAGCAGGTCGCGGTAGGCCTGGCGATTGGCCTCGGTGTTCTCGACGCCGATCTTGTCGAAGCGCTTGGCGATGGTGCCGGTGGACTCGTCGGCGGCCAGCAGGCCCTTGCCGGGGGCGACCATCGCCAGAGCGGTTTCGCGGAGAATCTTTTCGTTCACGGTTAAGCCTCTGAGGAAAAAATGTATCGGTTGTAACAGCGATTTTCGGGCGATTTCGGGCCGCTGCCGCCGGATTGTGGATTTTATCGGCTGGGGCCCGATCGAGCCAAGCTCAAGACCCCGCCCGGCGGGCAATGGTTCATACTGCGGCGCAGCTTGACTCCTGATAATTAGTTACTAAGATAGTCACGCAATGAATACCCGCTTCGCCGTGGCCACCTATGCCCTGACCTTCATCAGTCTGGCGCAGGAGCGCATGGTCACTTCCGACGAGCTGGCCGCCAGCATCAACACCCACCCGGCGCTGGTGCGGCGGATGCTGTCGATGCTGCGCGAAGCCGGGCTGGTGGAGACGCAGCTCGGTCCCGGCGGCGGCGCCCGCCTGGCGCGCACGCCGGACCGCATCAGCCTGCTCGAGGTCTACGACGCCATCCGTGCGGTGGACGACCTGTTCTCGGTCGGCCGCATCAGCCCCAACCCGGAGTGCCCGATGAGCGCCGGCATCCAGGCCACGCTGGAGTGCGTGCTGTCGCGGCCGGAAGAGGCCCTGCGCCTGGCGCTGGGCCGGGTCACCATCGCCAACCTGCTCAGCGAAGCGGCGGCGCGGGTGCCGCAGGCCGCGGCCCATGCGAATTAAATCCGGCTAGCGATCAAAATAGCGTTAACAGGCCTAAAAGTGGTCTCCCCAGGTACTCACGGATGAACATCACGTCCCAGGCCCGGCCCTTGGTCTTGAAAAACTACACCCGCACCGCCGTGGCGCTGCACTGGGCCGTGGCCGGCTTCATCATCATCGCCTTCACCGTCGGCCTGATCGTCTCGGACCTGCCGTTCAGCCCGCAGAAGCTGCGCTGGGTCAACTACCACAAATGGCTGGGCGTCACGGTGCTGATCCTGGTGGCGCTGCGCGCGCTGTGGCGCCTGACACACCGGCCGCCGGAACTGCCGCCCATGCCGGCCTGGCAGGAGTTCGGCGCCAAGCTCAGCCATGGCCTGATGTATACGCTGATGTTCGCCGTTCCCTTCAGCGGCTGGGTGTTCAGCTCGGCCGACGGCTTCCGGGTGGTCTATCTCGGCCTGCTGCCGCTGCCCAACCTCGTCGCCAAGAACAAGCTGCTCGCCGATACGCTGTTCGATATCCACGAGGGCTTCGCCTGGACCCTGTGCTACGTGCTGCTGCTGCACGTGGCCGCCGCCTTCAAGCACCACTTCCTCGACCGCGACGACACCCTGCGCCGCATGTTCCGCTGGCGCGCCGGCTGAAGCACAAGGATCCACCCATGAACACGCCCAGGCGCCTCCTGCCATTGTCCGCCGCGCTGCTGGCGCTGGCCGCCGCCGCGGCCGACGCGCCGCTCGACGCCCGCAGGAGCACGGTCAGCGCCACCTTCACGCAGATGAAGGTGGCGGTGGACGCCCCATTCAAGCGCTTCAGCGGCAGTGTCGACTTCGACCCCGCCAGGCCGGCCCAGGCCAAGGCCCACATCGAGATCGACACCGCCAGCTTCGATCTCGGCGACGAGGACTACAACAGCGAGGTGCGCAAGCCGGCCTGGTTCGACAGCGCGAAGTATCCCAAGGCCGTGTTCGACGCCAGCGGGCTCAAGCCGCTCGGCGGCGGCAGGTTCGAGGCCGGCGGCACGCTCAGCCTGAAGGGCAAGACCCAGGCGCTGACGGTGCCGCTTACCGTCGGGAACGAGGGCGGCGCCGGGGTGTTCGACGGCAGCGTCACCATCTCCCGCGCTTATTTCAATATCGGCGACGAAGAGTGGAAGGACACCGTCGCCGATCCGGTCAGCGTCAAGTTCCATATCGTCGTCCCCCCGAAACACTAATACTCCAAGGAGACCCCGCATGCGTCTGAAACCCCTCGCCGCCGGCCTGCTGCTGGCGCTGAGCGCTCCCGCCTTCGCCGAAGTGGAGCACTACACCGTAGACCCGGACCACACCTACGTCAGCATGGAAGTGCCGCACATCCAGGGCATCTCGATCTGGCGTGGCAAGTTCGACCACACGCAGTCCGGCAGCATCACGCTGGACCGCGCCAAGAAGACCGGCACGGTGGACGTGGTGATCGACGCCGCTTCGGTCGACTTCGGCCACCAGAAGCTGAACGAGCACCTGAAGAAGGACGAGTTCTTCGACGTGGCCAAGTACCCCACCGCCACCTACCACTCGGACAGCATCAAGTTCGACGGCGACAGCCCGTCCGAGGTCGACGGCCAGTTGACCCTGCACGGCGTGACCAAGCCGGTGCCGCTGAAGATCAACTCCTTCAAGTGCATCATGCATCCGATGCTGAAGGTGCAGGTCTGCGGTGCCGACGCCTCCGCCGAGTTCGACCGCAGCGACTTCGGCATCGGCTACGGCGTGCAGTTCACCGGCACCGGCAAGGTCAAGCTGGAGATCCAGGTGGAAGCCCTGCTCGACAGCAAGCCGGGGCCGCAGCACTGAAGCCGGAGCTGCGTTGAAAAGAAGGGGCCGCAAGGCCCCTTCTTTGTTTGCCCCGCCCTCCGGACACTTACCGGATGGCGCTCACCGGCACCACCGGCACCACCACCTTCGATGGATGGGCCGCGTCGCTGTGGACGCTGAGCACGCCGGCCAGGGATTGCACCAGGTCCGGCAGCGGCGGCAGGCCGTGCGGGAAGTCGCTGGCGCCGACCGCGACGCGCAGCTTGTGGCCCCGCGCGATCACCGCGCTGGTCGGGAAGACCTCCACCTGGATTTCGGCCAGGTCGCCCGGGGCCACGCTCTGCACCGAGTCCTGCGCATAGGTGTGCCAGGGCTGGATCATCTCGCCGTCGAGCGTGCGCGAGCGCGCGGGATCGAGCTTGCGCAGCGACACGGTCTGGATGCCATTGGTCAGCGAGAAGGCATTGCCGCTGCCGTCGACATCGTCGACGCGCACCACCACGCCGGCGTCGAGCGCGGTGGTCGACACCCAAAGGTCGGCCATCAGCGGGCCGTTGATGTAGAAGTCCTGCGTCATCGGCGCGGTGTCGTATTTCAGCTCCAGGGCCTCGGCCAGGCTGTCGTCGGTGAAGCACTGCAGCGGGATGGCTCCGAGCAGGCCGGCGGTCCACTGCGCCGTGCTCGCCGAGCAGATGCCGTCGAGCGGCTGCTGCAGCACCTGCGCCGCCGCCTCCCCCGCCGCGGGCTGGGCGGTGGAGAGGCTCTGGTCGCCGTGCAGGTACCAGTCCTGCGCCTTGGCCAGCGGGTGCGGCCAGTCGCCGGCGGTGACGAAATGGCCCTGGCCCCACAGGTACTGGGTGACGTTGGGCAGCTTGTCGGCGCCGGCGTTCATGCCCTTCACGTACTGGTCGAACCACTGCAGCGCGATGTGGTCCAGCACCGGCACGCCGTCCGCCGGCAGGCCCGAGCCCGACGCCGCTTCGACGTGAGTCCACGGCCCGATCAGCAGCTTGGTCGGCACATGTCCCTTGAGCTGCTCGTACAGGTTGGGCTCGCCGCGCTGGAAGATGTCGTGCAGGCCGCCGACGATGAAGGTCGGCACGCCGATCCTGGGCGTGCCTTCGATCGGCGAGCGCTGCGTCCAGAAGTCGCCGTCATAGACCGTGGCCGGGTCGCCCGCCACCGCCTGCAGCAGCAGCGGCACCTGGAAATTGGTCACCGCGCTGGTGATGTGCTGCAGCTCCGCCGCCAGGGCCTCGGACGGGTCCTGGTAGAACGAGGTGTCGATGGCGGACAGGCCGGTGACCAGCAGCAGCCACAGCGGGATGAAGCCGACGTCGACCTGGCCGCCGTTGAACACGATGTCGCGGTAGCCGTCGCCCATCGGCACGATGGGGAACATCGCCTTCACCGCCGGGTGCTGCTTTTCGGCGGTGAGCACCGAGGTGATGGCCAGCAGCGAGGCGCCGTAGAGACCGACGCGGCCGTCGCTCCACGGCTGCTGCGTCACCCAGTCCACCGTCGGGTAGTAGTCGGCCTGCTCGGTGTTGCCGAACGCCGTCCACTCGCCCTCCGAGCGGCCGGTGCCGCGCACGTCGACCACGACATGGACATAGCCGTGCTCGACCAGGTAGCTGTTGCCGCCGCCGAGCTCGGGCACCTGCGCACCGATGTCCTTGTTGTAGCCGGTCTGGGTCAGGACCACCGGGAACCTGCCGGCCACCGCCTTGCCGCTGGCGTCCGCCGGGAAGGTGATGCTGGCGGCGAGGCGGGTGCCGTCCGCCATGGTGATGAACTGGTTGTTGTCGGTGACGGTGCCGGGGTAGAGCGCGGGCGGGTTGTAGTCCACCCATTGGCCCCCGGCCGCCAGCGGCGCCGGCTGCGTCACCGCCTTGGCGGCGCGCGTGCCCAGCGTGGTCCACTGCGCCGCGGGGGCGTTGCCCGCTCCGCCCTGGGCGCCGTCGACCGCCGAGCTGCCGCCGCAGGCGGACAACAGCGCCGCGGCCAGGAAAATGCCGATGGCGGCAGCCTGCCGCCCGTTTCTTGTAAGGTTCACCGCGTCTCCCCCAGCGTCCACGAAAAGTCTTTTATGGTGAAGGATGTTGCCGCGGTTTGGGCTGGCCGTCCCGCCACAAGCGGACGACCTGGCAGCAAATGCGTGATCTTTTGCGCGGCAGCGCTGTCGAACGCCGCATGAACCCGCCAATCCCGATCCGGCGCGCCTCGCCGGCACTCCTGCTCGCACTGCTGCTGGCCGCGTGCAAGAGCACGCCGCCGCCGCAGCAGATCGAGGGAGTGCCGGTCACCGCCGGTGCGAACGTCCCCTGCCAGGCCCACGGCGGCCGGCCCTGCATCGCCGTGATCGGCCAGCCGCAGCCGCCGGCGCTGGACCTCGCCAGCGCGGCCGCCGCGCAGGACCTCGCCGGCAGCGGCTACGCCCTGCTCGACCAGGCCTCCGCGCCGCCGCTGCCGCGCGACTTCGCCGCGCTCGACTACGACCGCCTCGCCAGCCTCGGCGTGGACTATGCGCTGCTGCAGGGACGCAGCTCGGCCGCCGCGCCGTTCACCGTGGCCCTGGCCGACGTCAGGCTGCGCGCGCTGTTGTTCGCCACGCCGCTGTCGGCGGCGGCGAGCGCCGATGCGCGGCGCGCCGGCCACATCGCCGCCGACCTGCTGCTGCAGCGGCTCACCGGAGTGCGCGGCCTCAACGGCACCGCCATCGCCTATATCAGCGCCACCCAGGCCGGCCGCGGCCGGCCGCCGGTGTTCCACCTGATGGTGGCCAACGCCGACGGCAGCGAGGCGCGCGAATGGGCCAGCTCCGGCGAGCCGCTGATGACGCCCGCCTGGTCGCCGGACGGCGGCAGGCTGGCTTACGTCGGCTACGACAACGGGCGTTCGGCGATCTTCATCCTCGACCTGGCCAGCGGCGAGCGGCGCAAGCTGGTGGAAGAGCGCGGCATCAACAGCTCGCCGGCCTGGTCGCCGGACGGGACGCGGATCGCCGCCACCCTGTCGCTGGGCCGCAACCCGGACATCTACGTGATCGATCTCGCCAGCGGCGGCAAGCGCCGCCTCACCAGCGACGCCGCCATCGAAACCGAAACCACCTGGTCGCCCGACGGCCGCACCCTCGCCTTCACGTCCGACCGCAGCGGCACGCCGCGCGTCTACACCATGAGCGCCGACGGCGGCCCGCCGCGGCCCCTGCCCGAGCTCGGCCGGCAGAGCGCCAACCCCTGCTACTCCCCCGACGGCAGGACCCTGGCGATGGTGGTCGAGTCCGGCGGCCGCTTCCGCGTCGGCCTGCTGCGCCTGGACAGCGGCCGCTACGAGAGCCTCAGCAGCGGCCCGCGCGACGAGAAGCCCTCGTTCGCCCCCAACGGCACCGCGCTGGTATTCGCCTCGCAGGACGGCACGCTCGGCACGCTCAAGGTGCGGCGGCTGGACGGCACGCAGCTGCGCGAGCTGCGGGACAGCGGCGACCTGCGCGAACCGGCCTGGTCGCCGTTCATCAATTGAGCCCCGAGGCCCTCAGCCGGCCTTGACCTGCGTCCGACGCGGCGCACGCGGCCGCTGCCGCCGCAGCAGCGCCAGCATCCGCCGCTCGGCCTCGCGCGGCGAGCCCCCGCGGCGCAGTGCCGCGCCGAGCCGGCCGCTCTCCCAGGCCTGGAACACCAGCGGATTGATGTACGACTTGCGGCACACCGCCGGCGTGTTGTTCAGCTCCTCCGCCACCCGGCAGATCACGTTCTGGATGCAGCTCCTGCGGGCGCGCTCGCCGCCCCGCTCGGGCAGCGGCATGCTGCACAGCCGGGCCAGCGCTTGCGTGGTCGCGGTCCAGGTGCGGAAGTCCTTGGCCGAGAACGGTCCACCCATCGCTTCGGCCAGGTAGGCGTTGACCTCGCCCGAATCGACCGCATGGCGCTGCCCGTTTTCGTCGAGGTACTGGAACAGCTGTTGGCCCGGCAGCTCCTTGCAGCGCTGCACCAGCCGCGCCAGCCGCGGATCGTCCAGCACCAGGTCGTGCTCCTGGCCGCCCTTGCCGCGGAAGTGCAGGCGCAGGCTGCCGTGCGGCTGGATGCGGGCATGGTGGTTGCGCAGCGTGGTCAGGCCGTAGCTGCCGTTGCGCCGGGCGTATTGCGGATTGCCGATGCGGCTGGCGGTGACGTCGAGCAGCTTCACCACCGTCGCCAGCACCTTTTCGCGCGGCAGGCCGGGCAAGGCGAGGTCGCGCCGCAGCCGCTCGCGCAGCCTGGGCAGGGCCGCGCCGAAATCGATCATCCGGCCGAACTTCACCTCGTCGCGCAGCCGCCGCCATTCCGGGTGGTAGCGATACTGCTTGCGGCCGCGGCTGTCGTAGCCGGTGGCCTGCAGATGCCCGGCCGGGCTGGGGCAGATCCAGACATCGCGGTAAGCGGGAGGAATGGCGAGGGAGCGGATGCGCTTGAGTTGCGCCTCGTCGCGCAGCGGCCGCCCGCGCACATCGAGATAGCGGAAGCCCTTGCCGCTGCGCAGCCGGCGGATGCCCGGCTGGCGATCCGAAACATGGTGCAGCCCGGCCTGCTGCAGCAGCTTGCGGTCGCCGGTGTCGGCAGCGCTGGCCATTGCCGCTCAGACGCGACAGCCGCAGGCCTTGCGGGGTGTTGCGGGGCCGGCGGTGTCCGCGGCCTCCCGCGGGCCGCACCTGGCAACTTCCATGAACGCCGTTCCTTGGCTGGGTGAAATCTAGGAGACGGCACCGCCGGCGAAAGTTCAACCGGGCCTGCGCCGCCCCAGGGCCGATGATCGACCGCGGGGCGAATCCCGCAAGGCCGGTCCAAAAGAAAAGGGGCTGACTCGCGTCAGCCCCTTCCAATTGGCGGAGAGAGCGGGATTCGAACCCGCGATAGGGCTTATCACCCTATACACGCTTTCCAGGCGTGCTCCTTAAACCGCTCGGACATCTCTCCGGATCGGGTTCCCCATGAGCCGGCCATGGCGCCGGGGGCGCGTATTGTACGCGAGACGCGCCGCTACTGTCCCGCCTTGGTGGCGCTGGCGTCGGCGTCCGGCGGCAGCGGCGGCGGCTCGTCGAGGCAGGCGTACTGGGTGCGGCCCGGGTGCTTGGGGTCGACCACGGTGCTGCCGAACGGCACGTTCGGGGCGCCCGGCGCCGGCGGCGGCACGCGCAGCGCGGTCGGCGAGTTGGGGATGTTGAGGCCCTCGCCGCCGGTGATCGGGGGGATCGAGGGCACGTGGTCGTACTTCTGCTCGCGCATGCAGTAGGACTTGGAGGAGCAGCCGGCGAGCAGCAGGGCGCCCAGCAGCAGCGGCAGGCGGAGGGCGGAAAACACAGGGGTCATCTAGAGGGCTCCGGCCGCCTGCAGGGCGGCTCGCACGGTCTCGTGGTAGGCGGGGTCCAGCGGCACCAGCGGCAGGCGGATGCCGGAGCCGATGCGCCGCATCGCCTGCAAGGCCCACTTCGCCGGGATCGGGTTGGGTTCGACGAACAGCTCCTTGTGCAGCGGCCGCAGCTTCGCGTCCGCGCCCTCGGCGGCGGCACGGTCGCCGGCCAGCGCGGCGGCGCACATCTGGTGCATCAGGCGCGGCGCGACGTTGGCGGTGACCGAGATGTCGCCCTTGAAGCCGAGCAGGATCGACTCGCAGGCGGTGGCGTCGTCGCCCGACAGCAGGATGAACTCCGGCGGCAGCAGCGCCAGCAGCTCCTTGACCCGGCCGAGCTCGCCCTTGGCCTCCTTCAGGCCGATGATGTTGGGAATCGCGGCCAGGCGCTTCACCGTGGCCGGCAGCAGGTCGCAACCGGTGCGGCCGGGCACGTTGTACAACACGATCGGCACGTCCACCGCCTCGGCGATGGCCTTGTAATGGCGGTACAGGCCTTCCTGCGGCGGCTTGTTGTAGTACGGGGTCACCAGCAGGCAGGCGTCGGCCCCGGCGGCCTTGCCCTCCGCGGTCAGTTCGATCGCCTCGGCGGTGGAATTGGCGCCGGTGCCGGCGATCACCGGCACGCGCTTGCGCGCGGTCTCGACGACGGCGCGGACCACCGCGACATGCTCTTCCACGTCCAGGGTGGCGGACTCGCCGGTGGTGCCGACGGCGACGATGCCATCGGTGCCCTCGGCGATGTGCCACTCGACCAGGCGCTCCAGCGCGGGGAAGTCGACCGAGCCATCCTCGGCCATGGGGGTGACGATGGCAACGACGCTGCCGCGAATCATTCGGTGGACACGAGAAAGGGGGTAAACTGGGATTATAGCCAAGCGCGCCGTCCGAAACCCACCGGCAAGCCCCCGCTCCGGGTAAAAATCGGCCGGAACTACCACTCCCCATTCCGATCCCCTATTCTTGCCTTCGATGCCCGCCTCTTCCGATAACCTCCTCTCCATCTCCGTCCTGGCCAGCCCGCGCCCGCAACTGGCGCTGGAGTTGTTCAAGGCCATCCGCGAGCGCGGTGGCGAGGTGGAGGACTGCCGTATCGCCCCGGTCGGCGACCGGCTCACGGCCAACCTGGTGGTCTCCGGCAACTGGAGCGCCCTGGGCCGGCTGGAGACCGCCCTGCCGGGGATCGCCGAGAAGCTGGACCTGCAGGTCCGCTTCCAGCGCTGCGGCATGCGCGAGCAGAATCCCGACTTCCGGCCTTATGCCGCCGACGTTATTGCGCCGCAGCAACCGGACCTGCTGGTGCACCTGCTGGAGTTCTTCCACGGCCAGGACGTGCAGGTCGCCGAGATGTCGACGCAGAAATACCAGTCCACCCACACCGGTGCCGGCATGGTCAGCGTGCAGATGGTGCTGCACGTGCCGGTGAACCAGCATCCGCAGGCGCTGCGCGAGTCCTTCATGGACCTCTGCGACGACCTCAACGCCGACGGCATGCTCGATCCGATCAAGTCGTAATGCCCCTGCAATACTGTTGCAGTCAGATGCCCGCACCGCGGCAGACAAGGACACAGCCCCGCGGGCTGAGGAGACCCTGATGAGCATCAAGCCCGGCGACAAGTTGCCGGCGATCACATTGCCCGCCAGCGGCGGCCGGAACATCGACCTGGCCAAGGACTACAAGGGCAAGAAACTGGTGGTGTACTTCTATCCCAAGGACAACACCCCGGGCTGCACCCTCGAAGGGCAGGAATTCACCGCGCTGTACAAGCAGTTCGCCAAGGCCGGCGCCGACATCGTCGGCGTGTCCAAGGACAGCGTGAAGGCGCACGACAACTTCTGCGCCAAGTTCGGCTTCCCCTACGCCCTGCTGTCCGACCAGGACGGCAAGCTGTGCGAGGCCTTCGGCGCCTGGATCGAAAAGAGCATGTACGGCCGCAAGTACATGGGCATCGACCGCAGCACCTTCCTGTTCGACGCCAAGGGCGTGCTGCGGCAGGAATGGCGCAAGGTTTCGGCCAAGGGCCACGCGGCCGCCGTGCTGGAAGCGGTGAAGGCCCTCTGAGCGCTGAACTCGCTCCTCCCGTTGCTCCCTCAAGCCGGCCGGCTCGCCGCCTGCCGGCCGTGACTGCCGTCGTTCCCCAGATCCGGATTCAATGAAAAAGAAGATCTTCGTTCTCGATACCAATGTGCTGATGCACGATCCCAGCGCCCTGTTCCGCTTCGAGGAACACGACCTGTTCATCCCGATGGTGGTGCTGGAGGAGCTGGACGCCGCCAAGAAGGGCACCAGCGAAGTCTCGCGCAACGCGCGCCAGGTCAGCCGCTTCCTCGACGACCTGATGAGCGGCAAGGACCACGCCCAGATCGAGAAGGGCCTGCCGCTGCCGGCGACCCAGACCGGCAAGGCCGCCAACGGCAATGCGAACGGCAACGGCAATGGCAACGGCCACAGCGCCCCGGCCAGCGGCCGCCTGTTCTTCCAGACCAAGCCGCCGATGGCCTCGCTGCCGGACGTGATGCCGGGCAACAAGCCGGACAACAGCATCCTGCTCACCGCCCTGAGCCTGCGCACCGAGCACCCCAACCGCCCGGTGACCCTGGTGTCCAAGGACATCAACCTGCGCATCAAGGCGGCGATCGTCGGCGTCCACACCGAGGACTACTACAACGACCAGGTGCTGGAAGACCTGGACCTGCTCTACACGGGCTACGCCAAGCTGCCGGCCGACTTCTGGCAGACCCACGGCGAGAAGATGGAGTCCTGGCAGGACGACCGCGGCCGCGCCTGCTACCGCATCACCGGGCCCAAGGTGAAGGAGTGGCACGTCAACCAGTTCCTGTACCTGCCGGACGAGGCCGAGCGCGGCCTGGAAATGACGGTGCAGGCGCAGGACGACAAGAGCGCCACGCTGCACGTGATCCGCGACTACCGCCAGGGCAAGACGCCGGTGTGGGGCATCCACGCCAAGAACCGCGAGCAGAACTTCGCGCTGAACCTTCTGCTCGATCCGGAAGTCGATTTTGTGACCCTGCTCGGCGCGGCGGGCACCGGCAAGACCCTGCTGGCCCTGGCCGCCGGGCTGGCGCAGACCCTGGATGAGCCGCGTTACCGCGAGATCATCATGACCCGCGTGACGGTGCCGCTGGGCGAGGATATCGGCTTCCTGCCGGGCACCGAGGAGGAAAAGATGACGCCGTGGATGGGCGCGCTGATGGACAACCTCGAGGTGCTGACCCAGACCAGCAACGCCGGCGACTGGGAACGGGCCGCGACCAACGACCTGCTGTCCAAGCGCATCAAGATCCGCAGCCTCAACTTCATGCGCGGCCGCACCTTCCTCAACCGCTACATCATCATCGACGAGGCGCAGAACCTCACCGCCAAGCAGATGAAGACGCTGATCACCCGCTGCGGCCCCGGCAGCAAGATGATCTGCCTCGGCAACCTGGCGCAGATCGATACGCCCTACCTGTCCGAGACGACGTCGGGCCTGACCTACGTCGTCGACCGCTTCCGCGGCTGGCCGCACGGCGGCCACGTCACGCTGGCCCGCGGCGAGCGCTCGCGCCTGGCGGCCTATGCTTCTGATATTTTGTAAACAGGATATTCCGGGGGAAGAACCATGCTGCGCTCACTGGTAAGAGGCGCCAAGGACGGCGCCTTGGGGATCGCCCTCAAGGCCTACATCAACGACCGCCTCGGCGCCTACGGCGAGATCACCGACTGCACCGTCGACACCGAGACCAACCGCCTCACCGCCAAGGCCATGCTCAAGGGCGAGCGCGATCCGGTGAGCGCCACCATCGAGCGCTACGAGATCGAGCGCGAAGGCGAGGACTGCTACATCGTGCTGAAGAAGTTCTCCACCTCGCGCGCCTGGCTGACCTTGCTGCTGAGCAAGCTGTTCACCGACAAGCGCTACAAGCTGCCGGGTGCGGTGAGCAAGCTGCTTTGACGCCGTGAGGGCGGAGGCGGCAGGCGGGAATGCCGGGGCCGGCGCGCGGCGCCGCCGGCCGCGCCGCCGTGCTCCCACCGGCCGCCTGCCGTGACCCGCGCCGGCCTCGACAAGCTGTGCCGCGCCTGGCCCGGCGTCACCATCGACATCAAGTGGGGCTGCGACCGGGTCTACTCCGTCGCCGGCAAGATGTTCACGGTCTGCCTGGACCAGCCAAAGATCGAGGCGCTCGGCTTCAAGGTGCCCGACGAACTGTTCCTGGCCATCACCGGGCAGCCCGGCGTCATCCCCTCGCCCTACGCCGCCCGCCACAAGTGGGTCCGCGTGACGGACCCCGCGCACTACGGCGACGCCTGGCTCAAGCGGCATGTCCGCCAGTCCTACGAGCTGGTGGCGGCCAGGCTGCCGAAGAAGACCCAGCGGGCGCTGGGCCTGTAGCCTTGGCAATGCCCCGCCACTCACCCGTCACCCCCGCGAAAAGCCGGGCATCCGGAGTGGCGCCCGGCTCCCGGCCGGTGCCGGGCGACGGCGCCATGACGTGACTCTCACCCTCGCCGCCCTCTGCGGCTTCGCCTTCCTCGCCGGTTTCGTCGACGCGGTGGTCGGCGGCGGCGGCCTGATCCAGATTCCGGCCCTGTTCGTGCTGATGCCCGCGCTTTCCCCGGCGGTATTGTTCGGCACCAACAAGTTCGCCGCGGTGTGGGGCACGCTCAGCGCCGCGGTCCAGTACGGCCGCCGCGTGACCCTGCCCTGGCGCAGCGTGCTGCCGGCGGCGGCGGCGGCCCTGCTGTTCTCCTTCCTCGGGGCGCGCACCGTCAGCGTCATCAACCCCGCCGTGCTGCGGCCGCTGATCCTGGTTCTGCTGGTACTGGTGCTGGGCTATACGCTGTGGAAGAAGGACTTCGGCGCCCTGCACGCGCCGCGCCTGAACCCGGCGCAGCAGCTGTGGACCGGCCTGGCCACCGGCGCCGTCATTGGCTTCTACGACGGCTTCTTCGGCCCCGGCACCGGCAGCTACCTGATCTTCGCCTTCGTCGGGCTGTTCGGCTTCAGCTTCCTGGTCGCCTCGGCCTCGGCCAAGGTCGTCAACGTCGTCACCAACGCCGCCGCCCTGGCGTACTTCGTCGGCCACGGCGACGTGCTCTATGCCACCGCCCTGCCGATGGCCCTGTGCAACGTCGCCGGCTCGCTGGCCGGCTCGCGGCTGGCCCTGCGGCGCGGCAGCGGCTTCGTGCGCGGCCTGTTCATCGCCGTGGTCGGCGCGCTGGTCGCGCGCTTTGCCTGGGATATTTCCAGGTAAGCCGGACGGTGTTCCCCGCAGGCCGCTTCCGGCCAGGCCGCGGGCTCCGGCTACGCCCGCTCGGCGTCGAAGGCGAGGACATCACCCAGGTCCGGCAGGTCCAGCATCAGCATCAGCAGCCGGTCCAGGCCGACGGCCACCCCGGCGCAGGCCGGCATCCCGGATTCCAGCGCGGCGATCAAGTGGGCGTCGTAGGGGGGCGACTCGCGCCCCTCGGCGGCGCGGCGCGCCCGGTCCTGCTCGAAGCGGCGGCGCTGCTCGGCGGCATCGGTCAGCTCGTGGAAGCCGTTGGCCAGCTCGATGCCCTTCCAGAACAATTCGAAGCGCTCCGCCACCGGCGGATGCCCCGGCCGCACCCGCGCCAGCGCGGCCTGCGAAGCCGGAAAATCGTAGAGGAAGGCCGGCGCCTCCCGGCCCAGCCGCGGCCCCACCAGGCTGGACATCAGCAGGTCCAGGTAAACGTCGCGGTCCTGGACCTGCAGCAGCGCGCCCGACAGGTTCAGCTGGGCCGCGCAGGCCTGGCGCAGCTGGTCCAGGCCGGCCGCGAACGGGTCGAGGCCGGCATGGCGCAGGAAGGCCTCGCCGTAAGCCAGCCGGGTACAGGCCGGCGCAGCCACCCCGGCGGCGCGCAGCAGGTCCTCCACCTCGTCCATCAGGGCGCGGTGGTCCCAGCCCGGGCGGTACCACTCCAGCATGGTGAACTCGGGGTTATGGTGGCGCCCGGCCTCCTCGCGCCGGAACACCCGGGCGATCTGGTAGACCGGTCCGCTGCCGGCCGCCAGCAGGCGCTTCATGGCGAATTCCGGAGAGGTGTGCAGCCACCATTGCTGCCCGCCCGGCTCGCGCGTCGAGAAGCTGTCGATGTGGGGATCGACCGTGGCCGCCGCCGACAGGATCGGGGTCTCGACTTCGAGTACGCCGCGGGCTTCGAAATAGTGCCGGATCGCCCCATAAAGTCGCGCCCGCGCACGCAAAACTGCTGCGTTCGCGCGGGGTCGCCAGTCGGTCGGGTTTTTCATTGACGTTGCCAAGGACGGGTGCTATAACGCCCCAACTTTGTTGCTCCAGGGCGACAAAACGACACCTTAGCAAGACCATAACGACGGAGACATCGGTGACCACCAAAAAGGCGGCAGCGAAGGGCAAGAAGAAGCCCGTTGCCAAGGCGGCGAAGAAGTCCGCCGCGAAGAAGGCAGCAAGCGCGGTGAAGAAGGTCGCGAAGAAAGCCAAGACGGTCGCCAAGAAGGCCGCGAAGAAGGTCAAGGCGGTCGCCAAGAAGGCCGCGGCGAAGAAGCCGGCCCCGAAGAAGGCCGCCGCCAAGAAGCCCGTCGCCAAGAAAGTCGTCGCCAAGCCGGTCCAAAAAAAAAAGCCGAAACGCCTAGCAGCGCCCCGTCCCGCCCGGGGCCCGGCTCCCACGCCGCCTCCGGCCCCGGCCCCCGCGCCGACGGCGGCGCCGCAGCCCACGCCGGCAGCCGCGCCCAACCCGGCGGCAGCGCCGCAAGCCACGGCGGAAGCGCCCGTCCAGATCACGATTCCAACGCTGTAAGCGCCATGAAAAAGGCGGGGGCTGCACGTCCGGTCCCCGCCAAGCACAACCACGCGGTCAAGCCGGTGGCGGTGCGCAAGACGCAGTCGTTCAAGCTCGGCCAGGAGCTGACCGAGGACGACATCCGCGCGATGCCGGACGAGGAGTACATGAACGACGTGCAGCTCGACTTCTTCCGCGGGCTGCTGATGAAGATGCGCCAGGAAGTGCTGGCGCGCGAGCTCGATGTGAAGGAGCGCCTGCACCAGCGGGAGATCTTCGCCGACCCGGCCGACCGCGCCACCGCCGAGGAAGAGCACTGGCTCGACCTGCGCCTGCGCGAGCGCGAATCGATGCTGCTGCGCAAGATCGACGAGGCGCTGCGCCGCATCCGCGACAAGGAGTACGGCTACTGCGTCAAGACCGGCGAGCCGATCGGCATCCCGCGCCTGCTGGCCCGGCCCACCGCCACCGTCTGCGTCGACGTCAAGGGCCAGGACGAGAAGGTGGAGACGCACTTCCGCGACCGCTGACAGCGTCAGCCGCCGCACCGCACGAACCCCGGCTCCGCCGGGGTTCGTCGTTTCCGGCGGGCGGCAGCTGCGCGGCGCATGCCAGCGCGCCGATGCATGCGCTCGGCGCATGCATCGGCCCGCCGCCGCGTCAATTTACCCTCCTTTACAGACACGCGGCTTTACCCAACTTATCGATAATCTATAATTCGCCGCCTCCGCCCCCTTCCGGGGACACTCCCTCCGGCCGAGCGCCGGATGCCCGCCGCGGCGTCAGCCTCGCGGGCCCACCAGGAGCACAGGATGTGGATTGTTAGAATCGCCCTGCAGCGGCCGTACACCTTCATCGTGCTCGCGCTGCTGATCGTACTGCTCGGTGTCTACACCATCGGCAAGACCGCCCGCGACATCTTCCCCAACATCAACATTCCGGTGGTGGCGACGGTGTGGCGCTACACCGGCCTGCCGCCGGACGAGATGGCGAACCGCATCGTACTGTTCTCCGAGCGCGTGGCGCAGACGGTGGTGAACGACGTCGAGCACACCGAGTCGCAGTCGGTCAACGGCACCTCGGTGATCAAGTACTTCTTCCAGCCGGGCGCCAAGGAAGAGCTGTCCTACGCCCAGATCACCGGCGTGGCCCAGACCCAGCTGGTGTTCTCGCCGCCCGGCACCACGCCGCCGTTCATCCTGGCCTACAACGCCTCGAGCGTGCCGATCATCCAGCTGGCGCTGTCCAGCGACACGCTGTCCGAGTCGCAGATCTTCGACCTGGGCAACAACATCATCCGTACCGCCCTGTCCACGGTGCAGGGCGCCTCGCTGCCCTTCCCCTACGGCGGCAAGCAGCGCCAGGTGCAGGTCGACCTCGACCCGCAGGCGCTGCGCGCCCGCGGCCTGTCCGGCACCGACGTCACCGCCGCCATCGGCGCGCAGAACCTGATCCTGCCGGCCGGCACCCAGAAAATCGGCGACCTCGAATACTTCGTCAAGCTCAACGCCAGCCCGACCAGCATCGAGGAGCTGAACAACCTGCCGATCCGCAGCCGCGACGGCAGCGTGGTCTACATCCGCGACGTCGCCCACGTCCGCGACGGCTATCCGCCGCAGACCAACATCGTGCGCCTGGGCGGCCGCCGCGCGGTGCTGATGAGCGTGCTCAAGACCGGCAACGCCTCGACCCTGGACATCATCAACAGCATCAACGAGAAGCTGCCGCAGATCCGCGCCTCGCTGCCGCCGGAACTGAAGATCGAGGCGCTCGGCGACCAGTCGATCTTCGTGCGCAGCGCCATCTCCGGCGTGATCCGCGAGGCGGTGATCGCCGCCGCCCTGACCGGCCTGATGATCCTGCTGTTCCTGGGCAGCTGGCGCAGCACCCTGATCATCACCATCTCGATCCCGCTGTCGATCCTGGCCTCGATCATCTGCCTGTCGGCGCTGGGCGAGACCATCAACATCATGACCCTGGGCGGCCTGGCCCTGGCGGTGGGCATCCTGGTGGACGATGCCACCGTGACCATCGAGAACATCAACTGGCACCTGGAGCACGGCAAGGACGTGGAGACCGCGATCCTGGACGGCGCGCACCAGATCGCGCTGCCGGCGCTGGTCTCGACCCTGGCGATCTGCATCGTGTTCGTGCCGATGTTCCAGCTCGCCGGCATCGCCAAGTACCTGTTCGTGCCGCTGGCCGAGGCGGTGGTGTTCGCGATGCTGGCGTCCTACCTGCTGTCGCGCACCCTGGTGCCGACCCTGGCCAAGTACTGGCTGCAGCCGCACGACCCGACCGGCCAGCACCAGCGGCGCAACGCCCTGGCGCGCCTCCAGGCCGGCTTCGAGCGGCGCTTCGAGCGGCTGCGCGAGAGCTACCACGCCCTGCTCGAAGCGGCGCTGCACGGCGGGCTGCGCTTCGCCGGCGTGTTCCTGCTGGTGATGGCCGCGACCGCCATCCTGGCCTTCCCCTTCAACAGCCTGCTGCCGGGCCTGGGGCAGGACTTCTTCCCCAGCGTCGACGGCGGCCAGATCAAGCTGCACCTGCGCGCCCGCACCGGCACCCGCATCGAGGAAACCGCCGCGCTGTGCGATGCGGTGGAGCAGACTATCCGCGAGAACATCCCGGCCGACCAGCTGGCGAACATCGTCGACAACATCGGCCTGCCGTACAGCGGCATCAACCTGTCCTACAGCACCTCGGCGCCGGTGGGCCCGGGCGACGCCGACATCTTCGTCACCCTGGCCGAGCACCACCGCCCCACCGCCGAATACGTGCGCGCGCTGCGGCTGAAGCTGGCCGAGACCTACCCCTCGACCGCCTTCGCCTTCCTGCCGGCGGACATCGTCAGCCAGATCCTCAACTTCGGCCTGCCCAGCCCGATCGACATCCAGGTCACCGGCTTCAACGTCAACGGCAACCGCGACTATGCCAATGCCCTGCTGCAGAAGCTGCGCGGCATCCCCGGCGCGGTGGACCTGCGCATCCAGCAGGCATTCGACTACCCGCAGATCAACGTCGACGTCGACCGCAGCAAGGCGGAGCAGCTGGGCCTGACCCAGTCCAACGTCGCCAGCAACATGCTGGTGTCGTTGTCGGGCAGCTTCCAGACCAGCCCCTCGTTCTGGATCGACCCCAAGACCGGCACGCAGTATCAGGTCGCGACCCAGACGCCGCAGGCGCGGCTGGACTCGCTCAACGACCTCGCCATCACGCCGCTGACCGCCAGCGGCAGCACCGCGACCGGCACGCCGCAGCTGCTGGCCAACGTCGCCAGCTTCCACCGCAGCGTCGGGCCCTCGGTGGTCAGCCACTACAACGCCACGCCGGTGCTCGACATCTTCGGCTCGGTGCAGGACAGCGACCTCGGCTTCATCTCGGCCGAGGTCGACAAGCTGGTGGCCGCTTCGAAGAAGGACCTGCCCAAGGGCTCGCAGGTGGTGGTGCGCGGCCAGGTGCAGACCATGAAGCAGTCGTTCAACGGCCTGCTGATCGGCCTGCTCGGCGCGGTGGTGCTGGTGTACCTGCTGATCGTGGTCAACTTCCAGTCGTGGCTGGATCCCTTCATCATCATCACCGCCCTGCCCGCGGCGCTGGCCGGCATCGTCTGGATGCTGTTCCTGACCCACACCACCGTCAGCGTGCCGGCGCTGACCGGCGCCATCATGTGCATGGGCGTGGCGACCGCCAACAGCGTGCTGGTGGTGAGCTTCGCGCGCGAGCGCATGAACGCCGGCGACGACGCCTTCCACGCCGCCTCGCAGGCCGGCTTCACCCGCTTCCGCCCGGTGCTGATGACCGCGCTGGCCATGATCATCGGCATGATCCCGATGGCCCTGGGCCTGGGCGACGGCGGCGAGCAGAACGCGCCGCTGGGCCGCGCCGTGATCGGCGGCCTGATCTTCGCCACCGTCGCCACCCTGTTCTTCGTGCCGACCGTGTTCACCCTGATCCACGGCCGGCGCGGCAAGCACGCGCCCTGAGAGAGACCGACCATGTCCGAGCATTCGCCCTATCTCCCCAGCAATCCCCCTCCGGGCAAGGTGCGCCGCTATGCGCTGATCGCCCTGGTCGTCGCCCTGGTCCTCGCCGTCTGGGGCGTGTTCAGCCGCGTCACCGCGCGCAGCGCCCTGGCCAAGGAAACCGCCGAGACCGCCATTCCCACCGTGGTCACGGTCAAGCCCGGCCACAGCGCCAGCGGCGAGGACCTGGTCCTGCCCGGCAACGTGCAGTCCTACAACGAGGCGCCGATCTACGCCCGCACCAGCGGCTACCTCAAGACCTGGTACACCGACATCGGCACGCCGGTGAAGAAGGGCCAGGTGCTGGCCGAGATCGATACGCCCGAGGTCGACCAGCAGCTGAGCCAGGCCCAGGCCGACCTCGCCACCGCCCAGGCCAATTACGAGCTGGCCGAATCCACCAACAAGCGCTGGCAGGGCCTGCTGGCCACCGACTCGGTGTCGAAGCAGGATGCCGACGAGAAGGCCGGCGACGCCGCCGCGAAGAAGGCGCTGCTGCAGTCCGCCGCCGCCAACCTCGCCCGCCTGCGCGACCTGGAGTCGTTCAAGCGCGTGGTGGCGCCGTTCGACGGCACGGTGACGGCGCGCAATACCGACATCGGCGCCCTGATCAACGCCGGCCAGAGCAGCGGCACCGAGCTGTTCCGCGTCGCCGACACGCGCAAGCTGCGCGTCTACGCGCAGGTGCCGCAGCCCTACGCCGCGGCGACGCAGCCGGGCCTGGAGGCGAAGCTGGTGTTCACCGACCGCCCGGGCAAGTCCTATCCGGCGCAGATCGTGCGCACCGCCAGCGCGCTCAACCCCGGCACCCGCACCCTGCAGGTGGAGCTGCAGGTGGACAACGCCAAGGGCGAGCTGTTTCCCGGCGCCTACGCCGAGGTTCACTTCAAGCTGCCGGTGAACGGCGAGAGCCTGCGCATCCCGGCCAACACCGTGCTGTTCCGCTCCGCCGGCCTGCAGGTGGCCACCGTCGACGCCGGCAACAAGATCGTGCTGAAGAACATCACCCAGGGCCGCGACTTCGGCAGCAGCCTGGAGATCCTCGACGGCCTCAGCGCCGACGACAACGTGGTGCTGAATCCGCCGGATTCGATCACCGACGGCGTGCAGGTGCGCATCGCGCCGCCGCCGGAGCCGAAGAACCCGCCGCAGCAGGACAAGGGCAAGGCCTCGTGAAGACCACCGCCAGGGCGGCGGCGCTGGCGCTGGGCGGCGCCCTGGCCGCCTGCAACTTCGCCCCGACCTACCAGACGCCGGAAACGGCGCCGCCGCCGCAGGCCTATCGCGAAGCCGGCGACTGGAAGCAGGCGCAGCCCGCCGACGCGCAGCCGCGCGGCCCCTGGTGGAGCCTGTATGCCGATCCGCAGCTCGACGCCCTGCAGGCGAAAGTGACGGACGCCAACCAGGATCTCAAGGCGGCGTTCGCGCGCCTGCAGCAGGCCCGCGCGGAAGTCCGCATGCAGCGCGCCGACCTGTTCCCCACCGTCACCGCCGGCCCGGGCGTGACGCGCTCGCGGACCTCGCTCAACGGCCCCCGCTACGTGCCCGGCACGCCGCCGATCGGCAACGACTTCAACCTTTCCGCCGACCTCAGCTACGAGGTCGACGTCTGGGGCCGGGTGCGCAACGCCGTCGCCTCCGCGCGCGCCGGCGCCGAGGCCAGCGCCGCCGACCTCGCCGCGCTCGACCTCGCCACCCACGCCGAGCTGGCCAGCGATTACTTCATGCTGCGCAGCGCCGACACGCGCCAGCTGCTGCTCGACCAGACCGTGGCCGACTACGCCAGGGCCGTGCAGCTGGAGCAGAACCTGTACGACGGCGGCGCCGCGCCGCTCAGCGACCTGGTGCAGGCCCAGGCGCAGCTGGAAACCGCCAAGACCCAGGACGCCGACAACCACCTGCAGCGCGCCCAGCTCGAACACGCCATCGCCGTGCTGGTCGGCGAGCAGGCTTCCGGCTTCAGCCTGGCGCCGCAGCCGCTGCCGCCATCGCAGCAACCCCCGGCGATCGATCCGGGCCTGCCCTCGGCCCTGCTCGAACGCCGTCCGGACGTGGCCGCCGCCGAGCGCCGCGCCGCCGCCGCCAACGCGCAGATCGGCGTGGCCCGGGCGGCCTACTTCCCGGTGTTCAGCATCTCCGCCACCGCCGGCTTCGACAGCAAGACCGCTTCCAACTGGATCGAGGCGCCGAGCCGCATCTGGTCGGTCGGCCCGTCCGCCGTGCTGACCCTGTTCGACGCCGGCCGCCACAGCGCCCTGTCCGACGAGGCCCGCGCCGCCCTGGACGAGGCGGCGGCGAACTACCGCGGCAGCGTGCTCAACGCCTACCGCGAAGTGGAGGACAACATCGTCGCGCTGCGCCAGCTCGAGCAGGAGAGCCGGAGCGAGGCCGCCGCGGTGGCCGCCACGCAGAAGGTGCTGGAGCAGGCCCGGTACCGCTACAAGGGCGGCGTGGTCACCTACCTGGAAGTGGTCACCGCCGAAAACGCGGCGCTGCAGGCGCAGCTGACGCAGGCCGACATCCAGGCGCGCCGGCTCAACGCCAGCGTGCTGCTGGTCAAGGCGCTCGGCGGCGGCTGGCAGAACCCGGGCGCGGCGGTGGCGACCGACGCCGCCGGCCCCGCGCCGGCTTCGAACTGAGCCGGCGCGAGACGCGCACCGGACCGCGGCATGGCCATCCATCGCGTCTGCATGCGGGATCACATCCGCAACGCCATCGTCGCGCGCATCCTCGACGGCAGCAGCCCGCCGGGGACGCGCCTGAAGGAGATGAGCCTGGCGCGGGAATTCAACGTCAGCCAGGCGCCGGTGCGCGAAGCCCTGCGCGAGCTGGAAGCCCTGGGCCTGCTGGAATCGGAGCGCTACCGCGGCACCCGCGTGCGCTCTATCGACCTCGACGAACTGCGCGAAGCCTACGAGCTGCGCGCCGCCATCGAGGAAGCCGCCGCGCGCCGCGCCGTGCCCTGCTCGCGCAAGGACCTCGAACGGCTGGAGAGCGACCTCAAGCTGATGCAGCGCGCCGCGCGCGAGCATGACCGCGACGCCTACATGGACAGCGCCGTGAACTTCCATCGCCATGTCGTGCAGATGTCCGGCAACGAGCTGTTCCTGCGCGCCTGGGAGCACATGGCCTGGGACATCCGCGCCCGCATCGCGGTGCAGCGCATCGGCCTGATCGGCGTTTTCGCCAAGGAGCGCAAGGCGGTGATCGCCGCGCTGCGCGCCGGCGACGGCGAAAAGGCCGGCCGCCGCCTGCGCGAGATCATCGCCCAGCTGCTGGTGCGCCTGACCCAAATCCATGAAAGCCAGCCGGCCGCGCCCAAGGGCGGCCCGCTCGCCGGCTAGCCGCTTCCCGGGAAGATCCGGCCGCGCAGCCTGGTGCCCGAAGCCGGACTCGAACCGGCATGGCCTTGCGGCCGGGGGATTTTAAGTCCCATGCGTCTACCAATTTCGCCATTCGGGCCGGCGCGGCAATACGGCGGATTGTAGCGAGTGACCCCGGGCCGGACCATGGAACGGACGGCGGGCGGCGGAAATAAAAAGCGGGAAAATAATGGAGGCTCGGGCCGGAATTGAACCGACGTACGGGGATTTGCAGTCCCCTGCATGACCACTCTGCCACCGAGCCGCGAACCGCGGGCTGGCATTCTACCCCAGCGCCGCCACCCGGGCGGAAAACCTGAAAAATCGGCGATCCGGACCGTGGATACGAAAAAACCTCGTCGAAAACGAGGTTTTTCTGGAAACTGGAGCGGGAAACGAGGTTCGAACTCGCGACCTCAACCTTGGCAAGGTTGCGCTCTACCAGCTGAGCTATTCCCGCTTGCGAGTTGCGTATTGTAGGGATCGGCAATCGGCGAAGCAAGCCTTTTTTGCCCCCGTTCGGGCCTTGAAATCGGCCCGTATCGCCGGCCAGGGCCGCGCATGCGGGTGCGGGAGTCGCCGCGGAAGTACCTGCCGGGGAAAACTCCCCAAGGAAGCCGGCTTTCAGGCCTTGAAGTCGTCCTGCATGACGGGCCAGGCGGCCCGCAGGTACTGGATCATCGACCAGATGGTCAGGGCCGCGGC
>Ga0070741_10000511_pt1 | contig 139657 bp, 151 predicted proteins | sample Coa_R1_4_FD_66440 | JGI IMG/M metagenome (GOLD analysis project Ga0070741, IMG submission 66440) | Surface soil microbial communities from Centralia Pennsylvania, which are recovering from an underground coalmine fire - Coalmine... | ecosystem: Environmental > Terrestrial > Soil >... | reverse complement strand
TCTGGTACCACTCCTCGAGCGGCTTGATGTCGACCGCCCGGATCTTCGTGTGACCGCGCTGCTGCAGCACCTTCACCAGATGACCGCCGATGAAACCGCCGCCACCGGTGACGACTACGAACTCGTTACTATTGTTCACGCTACTGAATCCCCGCTACGAAGTTGACCAATGACAGCGGGATGTCGAACAAGACCCCCGCGCCTGCCTTCTGACCGAACGCTCGAATCGCTGGGGAAGGATTCGACTTTCAACGCGCCACACCGATGTCACATCAATCATGCGCGGTGCGTGCATCGGTCGGTGCGCGGCGAGCGCTTCGGCGACTCGTCATCGCGCGAAGGAGCGAGGCGTCGACGACCAACGCGCCCTTTGCGCGCAGGGAGCCTGCATTGACTAAGCCGGCCGCAGGCCTCATATCAGCGCCACGAGCGCTCCAGCCCCTCCACAAGGGCCTTTGAGAGAGCACTCCCGGCAGCTCATCGGATGTGAGCTAAGTTACGGAAACTAAATGAGTTTTGAGAGTTTGGGGCTAAGCGCCCCGGTACTGCAGGCAGTTGCTGAAAAGGGCTATACGACGCCCACCCCGATCCAGGAAAAGGCCATCCCCATCGTCCTGATGGGCCGCGATGTCCTCGGATGCGCCCAGACGGGCACCGGCAAGACCGCCTCCTTCGTCCTCCCCATGATCGACATCCTGGCCGAGGGCCGCGCCAAGATGCGCATGCCGCGTTCGCTGATCCTGGAGCCGACGCGCGAGTTGGCCGCCCAGGTGGCCGAAAACTTCGAGATGTATGGCAAGAACAACAAGCTCAGCATGGCGCTGCTGATCGGCGGCGTGAGCTTCGAGGATCAGGAGCGCGCCCTCGAGAAGGGCGTCGACGTGCTGATCGCCACGCCCGGTCGTCTGCTCGATCATTTCGAGCGCGGCAAGGTGCTGCTGAACGACGTCAAGGTCCTGGTGATCGACGAAGCCGACCGCATGCTCGACATGGGTTTCATCCCCGACGTCGAACGCATCGTCGGCCTCCTGCCGCCGCTTCGGCAGACGCTGTTCTTCTCCGCCACCATGCCGCCCGAGATCAAGCGGCTGGCCGACCGCTTCCTCAGCAACCCGAAGGAAGTCACCGTTTCGCCGCCGGCGTCGGCCGGCACCAACATCGTGCAGGGCCTCGCCGTCGTGCCCGAGATGGACAAGCGCGAGGCGCTGCGCCGGCTGATCAAGAGCCAGGACGTCAAGAACGCGATCGTCTTCTGCAATCGCAAGAAGGACGTGGCGATCCTGCAGGGATCGCTCAAGAAGCACGGCTTCAACGCCGGCGCCCTGCATGGCGACATGAGCCAGCCCGCGCGCATGGAGACGCTGGAGCGCTTCAAGCAGGGCGAGATCCAGATTCTGGTGGCGTCGGACGTCGCCGCGCGCGGCCTCGACATCGTCGACATGAGCCATGTGTTCAATTTCGACGTGCCGTTCTCGCCCGAGGACTACGTCCATCGCATTGGCCGAACCGGCCGTGCCGGCAAGACCGGCCATTCCTTCACGCTCGCCTCGCCGTCGGACGGCCCGCTGATCGATGCGATCGAGAAGCTGATCGGCGTCGAAATCCCGAAGGTCGAGGTGCCCGGTCTCGAGACCGCCGCGTTCGACGCCTCCGAGGGCCGGCGACGCGGTCGCGGCCGCGGGCGGGGACGTCCCGCTTCGGACAAGCCCCGCGCGCATCGCGAGCCACGCGAGCACAAGGAGCCGCGGTCGCATCGGGCCAAGCCCGAGCAATCTGCGAAGGCCGAGCACCATGCCAAGCGCGACCATCATCGCAGCGAGAAGGCGCACCATGAGCGGCCCCATCGGGAGCCGCGCGAGCCTCGTGAACATCGCGAAGCCCGCAAGCCCGCGCCGCATCACGAGCCCAGGCGCCACGACAGTGGCGGTTCCTCACCGAAGGGCCTGGGGGATCACGTTCCGGCCTTCCTCGCGCGCCGCTAGGCTCTCGGCTAGACTGAGGCGATGCAGACCATCTTCGTCATGGTGAAGTGCGAGATGGGCGAGGCCTACAAGGTCGCCGACGAGGCTGTCGCCATCGAGCAGGTTTCGGAGGTCTATTCGACCTCCGGCCAGTACGATCTTCTCGTGAAGTGCTATCTCGACGACAAGGCCGACATCGGCCATTTCGTCACCGAGAAGATCCAGCGCCTCGCCGGCGTGAAGGACACCTTCACGCTCATCACCTTCAAGGCGTTTTCGTAGGGATCCCTCGCCGTGCGCGGTCCCTTGCTTAGTTGATCAGTCCGTAGAATTTCCCGGCGTTGGTGCAGGTGATCATCTTGGTCACCTCGGCCGGCACGTCGGCGAACTGTTCCTTGATATATTGCGTGGAGTGCGGCCACACGCCATCGCCGTGCGGGTAGTCGGAGCCCCACATCAGGCTCTCCGCGCCCATGTCGTCGATCAGCTTGGCGCCGATGCGATCGAACTGGAAGGTGGCCTTGCACTGGCGCCGCCAGTAGTCGGAAGGCTTCATCTTGAGGCCGAGGTCGGTGAAGCGGTCCTCCCACTCGAAATCCATGCGGTCGAGCGCGTAGGGAATCCAGCCGCAGCCGCTCTCTCCGAAGGCAATGCGCACGTGCGGATAGCGCTCCAGCACGTTGGCCGCGATCACGGCGGCCAGGATGTTGACCAGGTTCATCTGGAAGCTCGACACGACCGAGAAGAACACCGAGCGACCGACGCGGCCGCCGTGCTTTTCGATGGTGTTGGGCGGGATGGTCGGGAAGGTGTGGAAGTGCAGCGGCAGCTGCACGTCGTTGACCGCCTTCCACAGCGGCTCCCACATCGGGTGCCACATCGGCTCCATGTCCCACGAGCAGGAAAGCTCGAGACCCTTGATGCCCATCTTGGCGACGCGATAGATCTCCTTCACCGCCGCATCGATGTCGCCGTACGGCAGGCAGGCGAGCCCGATATGCCGGTCGGGATAGTGGCTGCAGAAATCCTTGAGCCAGTCATTGTAGATGCGCAGCATCTCGTTGGCGGCTTCCTTGTCGTTCAGCCGGCTCGCCGCGCCCAGGATGCCGTAGATCACCTCGGCGTCGACGCCGTCGCGATCCATGTCCTTGATGCGCAGATGAGGGTCGGAGACGCGGCGGATGTCCTTGGCGCCGTCCTCGTAGAGGCCGGTCTCGGCCATCACATCGACCCTGTGATGCTTGCCCTTCTGATACTTGCTGCCGGCCGGGCCGACGCCGTTCTTGAAGCCGAAGGTGGCACCGTTCTTGGCGACCCAGCGCGGCCCTTCGTCGGACGGCACCACATAGGGCATGCGATCTTTCAGCTCGCGGGGCGCCATCGACGTGAACAGGTCGGGCGGCATCCAGGGCAGATCGAGGTGGCAATCGGCCGAAATACGATTGTACTGCATGGCGTCGCTCCCGATTATTTGCAGGAATTGTGCGCGGCGATGGGCGGCCGGGGCAAGTCCCGGATTTCGACAGGAGGGCCGGAAATGAGGGGAAGTTGCCAGGGAAGCTGCTTGTGCGGGGCGGTGGCCTACGAGATCCAGCCTTACGACATGAAGATCGGACACTGCTCGTGCCGGACCTGCCGCAAGGCCCATGCCGCACCGTTTGCCGCCACGACGCGCGTGCCGCGCGACCATTTCAGCTTCCTCAAGGGCGAGGACAGGCTCACGTCGTTCGAATCATCGCCCGGCAAGCTGCGCCGTTTCTGTTCAGTGTGCGGCAGCCACGTGCTGGCCGAACGGCCGGCCGACCCGTGGGTCATCCTGCGCGTTGCCACGCTCGACGACGATCCCGGCGCGCGGCCGCTGATTCACATCTGGCGCAGCCACGAAGTGCCGTGGTGCGCCTCCGATGGCGCCGAAGGCGGCGACATCAAGGATTTTGCCGAATGGCCGCCCGGGCGCTAAGAACCGCGGCATGAGTTCCCAACCGGCTTCCCGTGTCGACGGTGGCGACTTCGACTACATCGTCGTGGGTGCGGGCTCGGCGGGCTGCGTCCTGGCCAACCGGCTGTCCGCCGACCGGTCCAAGCGCGTGCTGCTGCTCGAAGCCGGCGGCAAGGACAACTGGATCTGGTTCCATATCCCCGTGGGCTACCTCTACGCCATGGGCAATCCGCGCGCCGACTGGATGTTCCAGACCGAGCCGGAACCGGGACTGAACGGCCGCGCGCTCAACTATCCGCGCGGCAAGGTGATCGGCGGCTGCTCGGCGATCAACGGGATGATCTCCATGCGCGGCCAGGCGGGCGACTACGACCATTGGCGCCAGCTCGGACTCACCGGCTGGGGCTGGGACGACGTGCTGCCGGTCTTCAAGAAGCTCGACGGCCATTTCCTGGGCGACACCGAGCATCATGGCGGCTCGGGCGAATGGCTTGTCGAGCAGATGCGGGTGCGCTGGGACGTGCTCGACGCCGTGATCAAGGCGGCCAACGAGATGGGCATTCCGACGACCCAGGATTTCAACACCGGCGACAACAACGGGGTGGGTTATTTCCACGTCAACCAGAAGCGCGGCGTGCGCATGTCGACCGCGCGCGCCTTCCTCAAGCCCGTGCTCAATCGGCCGAACCTCAAGCTCGAAACCGGCGTGCATGTCGAGAAGCTCCTGTTCGAGGGCCGCACATGCGTGGGCGTCCGCTTCCGCCAGAACGGCCGCCTGGTCGAGGTGCGCGCGAAAGGCGAGGTCGTGCTGTCGGCGGGCGCCGTCAACTCACCGCATATCCTGCAGCTCTCGGGCGTCGGGCCGGCGGACTGGCTCGCCGAACACGGCATCCCCATCGTGCTCGACAAACCCGGTGTCGGCCGCAACCTGCAGGACCATCTTCAACAGCGCGCCATCTTCAAGGTGAGCGGCGTCGAGACCCTGAACGCGCGCTACCATAATCTCTTCAAGCGGGCGCTGATGGGGCTCGAGTATGCGCTGTTCCAATCGGGCCCGCTCACCATGGCGCCCTCGCAGCTCGGCATCTTCACCATGTCGTCGAACGAGCACGAGCGGCCCAACATCGAGTTCCACGTCCAGCCGCTGTCGCTCGACAAGTTCGGCGAGCCGCTGCACCGCTTTCCCGCGATCACCGTCAGCGCCTGCAATCTGCGGCCGACCTCGCGCGGCACGATCCGCCTGCGCTCGGCCGATCCCGCGGCCAAGCCGATGATCGCGCCCAACTACCTCTCGACGCCCGAGGATCGGCGGGTGGCGGCCGACGCCATCCGCGTTACGCGCAGGCTGATGAAGCAGCCGGCGATGCAGCCCTACCGGCCCGACGAGTTCCTGCCCGGCCCCACCGTGGGCGACGACGAGGCTTCGCTTGCCAAGGCGGCGGGCGACATCGGCACCACTATCTTCCACCCCATCGGCACGGCCAAGATGGGCCTGCCGAGCGATCCCATGGCAGTGGTCGACGGGCGGCTGCGCGTCATGGGGCTGGAACGGCTGCGCGTGGTCGACGCTTCGGTGATGCCCACCATCACCTCGGGGAACACCAACACACCCACTATCATGATCGCCGACAAGGCGGCGGCCATGATCCTGGCCGACGCGCGCTGACGCTCCGCTACGCGCGGGCGTTGAAGTTGAACTCGGCGCCCGAGCGGATGCCGGTGGGCCAGCGCGCCGTCACCGTCTTGAGCTTGGTGTAGAAGCGCACGCCCTCCATGCCGTAGATGCCGTGATCGCCGAAGATCGAGGCCTTCCAGCCGCCGAACGAGTGGTAGGCGACAGGGACGGGGATCGGCACGTTGATGCCGACCATGCCGATCTTGACGTTGGTGGCGAAGGCGCGGGCGGCGTCGCCGTCGCGCGTGAAGATCGCCGTGCCGTTGCCGTAGGCATGGTCGTTCACCAGCTTGATGGCGTCGTCGAAGGTCCTGCTGCGCACCACCGACAGGACGGGGCCAAAGATCTCGTCCTGGTAGATCTTCATGTTCGGCGTGACATTGTCGAACAGGCAGCCGCCCATGAAGTTGCCGTTCTCGTAGCCCTGCAGCTTGAGCCCGCGGCCGTCGACCACCAGCTTGGCGCCTTCCTTCACGCCCTGGTCGACATAGCCCATCACCTTGTCCCTGTGCTGGCGCGTGATCAGCGGCCCCATTTCCGACTGCGGATCGAGGCCGGGACCGACCTTGAGGCCCTGCACGCGGGGAACCAGCTTCTGGATCAGCTTGTCGGCGACGTCGCCCACCGTCACGGCGACGGAGATCGCCATGCAGCGCTCGCCGGCCGCGCCGTATGCCGCACCGATCAGCGCGTCGGTCGCCTGGTCGAGATCGGCGTCGGGCATCACCACCATGTGGTTCTTGGCGCCGCACAGCGCCTGCACGCGCTTATTCCGGGCGGTGCCCGCGTGATAGACGTATTCGCCGATCGCCGTCGAACCGACGAACGAGATCGCCGGCACGTCGGGATGGTCGAGCAGTGCGTCGACCGCGACCTTGTCGCCGTTCAGCACCTGGAAGATGCCGGCAGGCGCGCCGGCCTCCCGGTAGAGCTCGGCGAGCAACATCGGCGCCGACGGGTCCTTCTCCGACGGCTTCAGGATGAAGGCGTTGCCGGTAGCGACTGCCATGGCGCCCATCCAGCACGGGATCATGATCGGGAAGTTGAACGGCGTGATGCCCGCCACGACGCCGAGCGGCTGGCGGATCGACCAGGTGTCCATGTCGGTGGCGACCTGTTCGCTGAAGTCGCCGCGCATGTGGTGGCCGATCGAGCAGGCGAACTCGACGACTTCCAGTCCGCGGCCGACCTCGCCCTTGGCATCGTCGAAGGTCTTGCCGTGCTCGAGCGAAAGCAGCCGGGCGAGATCGTCGGTGCGCTTCTCGAGCAGATTCTTGAGGTTGAACATGACCTTCTGGCGGCGCAGCGGCGAGGTGTTGCCCCACGCGACCTGGGCCTTCTTGGCAAGCTGCACTGCCTGGTCGATCTCCTCGACCGAGGCGAAGGCGACCTTGGCCGTCACTTCGCCGGTAGCCGGATTGGTCACATCGCCCGACCGTCCGCTCTTGCCCGCGACAGGCTTGTTGTCGATAAAGTGCCCGATGCTCGCGACCATGTGCTCCTCCGATTTGACGGCGTTTTAGCACCCGCGTCCCATGGTGCCCAAGGTCTTCCTCGACTACACCCAGGCCGAACTCGACCAGGCCTACGACCAGCTCGTGTGGGCGCCGCATCGCGACGCCATCCAGGCCGAGATCCGCAAGACGTGCGAGGCGGTGCGCCGGGCCCATCCGCCGCGCACCGAGCGTTACGGCAAGTCCGATATGCAGGTGCTCGACGTCTATGCGCCGCCGACTGCCTCCGGAGCGCCGGTGCTCGTCTACCTCCATGGCGGAGCCTGGCTGCGCGGTTCGCGGCTCGACGTCGCCTATCCCGCGCCGGCACTGATCGGCCGCGGCGCGGCGCTGGTCGTGCCCGACTTCAATAATGTGAGCGAAGTCGGCCTGCCGGCGATGATCGAGCAGTGCCGCCAGGCGGTGGCCTGGACGGTGCGCAACGCCGCCTCCTTCGGCGGCGATCCCGAGCACGTCTATCTTGCCGGCCACTCGTCGGGATCGCATCTTGCGAGCTGCGTGCTGCTCGGTGACCATTCGGTGAAAGGCGCGCTCTTGATCAGCGGCATGTACGACTTGCATGCGCCGATGCTGTCGGCGCGCGCCAAGTACGTGAAGCTCACGCCGGAGGAGCTCGACGCGGCGAGCGCCATGCGCCATCTCGGCCGCATCCGCTGTCCGGTCGCCGTCGCGTGGTCGGTGGGCGACAGTCCGGAGTTCCGGCGACAGGGACGGGTGCTGGCGGCCGCCCTGGAAGGGATGGGACGACTGGCCGGCCAGGCGGAGATCTTCTCGGCCAATCATTTCGAGCAGCCGCGCGGGCTCGAGAAGCCCGACAGCGACCTCAGCCGCCTGCTCTACGCGGTGATGCGTATCTAGGCTACCAGTTGCCGCCGACGGCCTGCTTCACCGTGTCGAAGATCAGCCGATTGCCGGCTTCGGTGAAGTGAACGTCGCCGGCAATGTAGTATTTCTCCAGAGTCTTCTCGGCCGTGTCCTCGAAGAATGGTGCGAAGCCGTCGACGAAGCGCACGCCGAACTGTTCGGCCCAGCTGCGCCAATAGGTAACCTGGATGCTGTTCTTGTCGTGCGCGACGACGTTGTCGGGCCAGGGATAGACGATCAGGGTCAGCTGGCAGTCCCATTGCTTGCAAAGCTCGACCACCTTCTCGAGGTTGGCGGCGGCAATGGCCAGGCCGCGCTTGCCCCACTTGTTCATCAGGTCCGGGTCGACGGTCCAGCGCGCGCGGTCGCGGCCCAGCGATTCCTTGTAGCTGAACGACGACGTCAGCCAGAGGTCGTAGGCGAAGCGGATCGAGGTGAAGTTGTTGAGCAGGAACTGGCCGAGATCGAAAGGCGTTCCCTTGACGAAGGGCTTGTAATGGACCGGCGTCTTGCCGACCGTCCCGTCGGCGCGCACCTGGTAGACGTTGGCGTCGTCGTCGATGTCGGAGAGGTCGAGGAAGAGATAGATCGACTTGGGCGTGAGGCCGAGCTTGTCGGCCGCCGCCTTGAGCTTGAGGTGATAGATCGCCGGGCTGTAGGAGGCGACGCCGAGGTTCCAGGCGGCCTTGCCCTGCTTGGCCGCGTCGCAGGCGATCAGGCCGGGGAAGCTCTTCTCGAAGGTCGAGCCCATCGCCTCCACGAACGAATCGCCGATGACGAAGACCGCGGGCTTGCCCTTGTCGGCATCGCTGCCGGCGCAAGCCCCGGTGCGGAAGCCGTATCTGTCGGTCTTCCAACTGTAGACGATGCGGCCCCACGCCCGCTCGGTGTTCTTGTTGGCGATCAGGTCGTGATCGTAGATCGGGCTGTCGATGTAGGTGCTCCAGTTCTCCGCCTCGGCCTTCGATACGGTCTGGCGCAGGTTGGCGAACAGAGTATTGGTGAGGGCGTAGTCTAGTCCCAGGGTGATTGCCAGGATCAGCAGGACCTGGCCTCCACGGCGCCCGACGCGCAGCAGCAGCAACTTCCTCATTCCGCCGCGTTATATCAAAATCCTGTGTGGGCCTGCCTGCCGCCTAATGTCCCGCGTGTCCCACGCCCTCGCGCACGGCGTCGAGAGGCGCATCGATCGTGCAGACCACGCCTTCGGGCCGATAGCTTATCCGCACATCACCCCGCAGTTCGCTCGCCAGCCCGAACTCGATCATGCGCGATCCGAAGCCCTTGGTGGCCGGCGGAACGACCGGCGGGCCGCCATCCTCCTGCCAGCGCAGACGGAAACGGCCGTCGCCCGTGGTCCAGTGCACCGAGACCCGACCGGATTCGCTGGACAGCGCACCGTACTTGATGGCGTTGGTCGCGAGCTCATGCAGCGCCATTGACACCGAGACCGCGCTCTTGGGCCGCAGCTGGAGATCGTCGCCCTCGTAATGGATGCGGCCGCGCTCGCCGCCGCGATGCGTGTCCAGGGTCGTGCGCACGATATCGCGCAGGCCGGCGCTGCCCCAATTGCGCTCGATCAACAGGCCATGCACCGCACTGAGCGTCGCTAGGCGCTTTTCGAAGTCGGTCCGGGCGCCCGCGTCGGCGCCCTTGAAGGTGAGGGCCGCGATCGACTGCACGATGGCAAGCGTGTTCCTCAGGCGATGGTTGAGCTCGCTCAGCACCAGCTTGAGGTGCTCCTCGTAGCGGTGCCGCTCGGTGACGTCGGCCGCGGCGCACACCGCTCCCTGCACCTCGCCGGTCGGGCCGCGCAGCGGTGCGGCGCGAAACAGCATGATGCGGCGCTCGTTGTCGCCGTCGAACACGATCTGCAGGATTTCGTCCTTGACGTCTTCGCCGCGCGCCGCGCGGTGCAGCGGCCGGTCGTTGGGCGCCACCTCGACATCTCCGCGGTAAACGCGAAAGCCGCGTGAAGCGCTCAGCGTCTGGCTGAGGTCGGCCTCGCGCGGCAGGCGCAGCAACTCGGTGGCGCGCCGGTTGCCGATGACGCGGCGCAAGTCGCGATCGTAAGTAAACCAGACCGCCGTCGGGATGGTCTCGAGCACGGCCTCGAGCTCGAGCGTGCGGCTGCGCAGCGCCGCCTCGGCTTGGTCGCGACGCTCCTCGGCGCGACGGCGGTCGGTGACATCGCGGAAGGTGACGCCGAGACCATTGCCCAGGGGGAACATGCAATAGGAGACGATGCGCCCTTCGACCATCGATTGCGCTTCGCCCTTCATCGGTTTGCGGGCGGCCATTGCTTCGCGAAGGATCTTGCCCCGCTCATGGCTCGCGTCGGCGGCGAAGATGTCCCACAGCCGCTTGCCGATCATGTCGCGTGCGGCGCGGCCAAAATGGCGCTCGGCGTCGGCGTTGTAGAAGATGAAGCGCCATTCGGCATCGACGGCGTAGAATGGCTGGCCTATTCCGTCGATGATCTCGTTCAACAGCGCCTTGGAGTCGAGCTCGGGCACGCCGCACCTTAGCGATGCGCAATCGTGGCCGGCAATGCCCTTGTTCGTCCGATTGCTGACATTGGCCCAGATACTGCCGGCGACGCACGGAATCAGTAGAGCGAGCCGTCCTTGCGGCTGAACACAGGCCTGCCGTCGGCGTTCAAACGCAGATGCAGATCGATGTCCGGGTAGGTGACCTCCTCGGGCAGCGTGCGGTCCCCGACCACCAATAGATAGACGTCGCGGTCGCTCTTGTTGACGAAACGATGGGCATTGCCGCAGCCGGCCGCGAAACCCGCGCACATGCCGGGCTTCAGGGTCTGGCTGCCCTCGTTGGTCTCCAGCACGACCTCGCCTTCGACCACCCAGATGAATTCATCCTGGCGGGCATGGGTATGACGCGCTGATGACTGCGCTCCAGGTTCGATGCGCGTCAGGTTCACGCCGAAGTTCCTCAGTCCGACATGATCGCCCAGCCGCCGGTTCCAGCGCTGGCTATTGGCGGGCTTGAAGGCAGCAGGATAGGTCGTGAAGTTGCTCTCAATGACATCCTTGGGATCGAAGGCGGGCGGACGGGGCTTGGGCATGCCCGCGAGCCTAGTCCGAAATGCCGCCCGCGGCGGACGAAACCTCCTCATGCGCGGGCAAAGCTCTGTTAGCCGATGACCGTCTTCTCCTCAACCACCCAACTCTTGATCTGGCCGATGAACCGGGCGCCGTCGGCATGCAGGGCCTTCATCTCGGGCGTTTGCGCGGCCCCGGCGAGCGCCGCCTCGTCGTCGAACCACAGCTCGGCGATGCCGTCGACCTCGACCATGGCGGTTTCGATGTCGGCCCGCGTTCGCTCGCCCTTGATGTGGTTTTGCACGTAGCGGCGCAATCCGGGCACCGCGTGCGCGAGCGGTGCATGGATCTCGACCCAGTGCTTCATGAACTGCTCGTGCGTCCAGCCGCGCTTGCGCGTCAGCAAGCCAATCGTCTTGATCATGGGCGGCGTCTCCTCTTCGTCGTAATATTGGAGCATGCATCGCTTGCTGACGATCCTGCTTCTCGTGCTCGGCACAGCCAATGCTGCAGCCCAGACGGTGCATTTTCCAAGTATCACGGTGGGCAATGCGACAGCCGGCCCGGAGCTCACTGGCTGGCTTTACCGCCCGCCGGGCGCGGGTGCCTTCCCGGCAATCGTGCTCGCGCATACCTGTGGCGGCGTGAGCGAGCACACCAACGCGTGGGGCAAGCTGCTCTCGGGCTGGGGCTACGTCGTGCTGGCCCCTGACAGCTTCAGACCGCGCGGCGTCAGCCAGGTCTGCGCCAACGGCATGACGGTGAGCGGCAACGCCCGGGTTGCCGACGTTGCCGGTGCGCTCGATTTTCTCAACAGCCAGCCGTTCGTGCGCAAGGGCGACGTCGGACTGATCGGCCACAGCCACGGCGGCTGGACGACCATGCGGGCCGTACAGCGGAGCTTTGGCCTTGCCAGTCGCGGGCTGAATGCGGCAGTCGCCTACTATCCCTCATGCAACGCGGCATTCGATCGCGACGTCGCCGTACCGCTCCTGATCCTGATCGGCGACAGAGACGATTGGACTTCATCCGAGCAGTGCCGCGCGCTGCAGCGTGCCGGTTTTGCGCGGCCGGAACTGGTCGATGCCGTCTACTATCCCAAAGCCTATCACAGCTTCGACAGCAACGTGCCGGATCGCACTTATCTCGGGCATCATCTCGGCTATGACCCGATCGCGGCGGCCGATGCCGAGGTGCGTACGAGGGCGTTCTTCGGAAAGTACCTCCGTTAGCGCGCCAAGCCCATCTGCCGGCAGAGCAGGACCAGAGTCTCGTAGATCACATGCGCACACAGGTGCGCAGCCATGCCGTTCACGTCCTGCGGCGGGCTCACCGTGTTGACATCGACCGCGACGATATTGAGATCGGTCAGGCAGCGCAGCAGGTCGATGCCCTCGCGCGCGCTGAGGCCGCCCCACGAGGGCGTGCAGACTCCGGGCGCGCAGGACGGGTCGAACACATCCATGTCGAAGCAGAGATACACCGGCCGCTTGCCGACCTTGTCGCGGAACTCGGCTATGCGTTGCGCGAAGCCGCCGCGCACCAGTTCGTCGAGCGAGACGACCTTGTAGCCGAGGCTCAGCGCACGTGGCACGACGCCCTGCGAGTAGGTCGTGCTTCGGATGCCGACGTGCCAGGAGAATTTCGGATCGACCAGGCCTTCCTCGGCGACGTGAGTGAACTGGGTCGCGGAGTTGTACTTCTCCGCCTCGCTGTAGGGATAGGAATCGGTGTGCGAGTCGATGTGCAGCGCCGCCATCTTCTTGTGCTTCTTGCCGACCGCCCGCGCCACCGGAACCGTCACCGAGCCGTCGCCGCCGATGGTGATCGGGATCGCGCCTGCCTGCACGATGCGGTCGACCGCCTGTTCGGTGCGTTCGAAGGCATCGACGATCTTGCCGGGCGTCAGCCTGACGTTGCCGCAATCGACCAACCCGAGTGCCGACACCGGATCGAAATCGGCGTGGGTCGGATTGAAGCGCCGCATCAGCGCCGATTGCTGGCGCACGGAATCAGGCCCGCCGCGCGCGCCGATACGCATGTTGGTGCCGCAGTCGAAGGGAATGCCGAGGATGGCGGCCTTGTTGTGCGGGCCGGGCCGGCCGCATGGCGCGCCCATGAACGTCATCGGCGAGGTGAAGAGATCGGTGTCGCTCAATCGGTCCATGTCAGGGTCCCGCGGAGAGGAAGTCGAAGGCGGCGAGGGTGTGGATCTTGGCGACGGCGCGCAACTCGTCGACCAGGACATATTCGTCGGCGCCGCCCATGTTGAACGGCGTCAGGCCCAGCACGACGGTCGGCACGCCGTTCGGGCGATACCAGCGCGAGTCCGAGCCGCCCACCCGCATATTGATCGCGACATCGGTCCCCAGGACTTCTGCGGCGGCCTTGGCCGTGCGCGTCACGATCTCGTGGTCCGGTGGCGTGTAGGAGGGCTCGAAGCGACGGGTCGCGCGCCACTTCACGCCTTCGAGCGGCGCCAGCCAGGCGTCGAGTTGAGCCGCGAGCTTTTCGGTCGTGATGCCGACCGGCAGGCGGATGTCGGCGCGAGCGATGGCGTGCGTCGGCACGAGGTTGGGCGACGTGCCGCCCTCGATGGTGCCGATGTTCACGGTCACGCGCTTCAGCGTTTCCGATTCGCCCGCGCCGGACAGCGCCTCGGAGATGGGCCTCGCCTTGTCGATCGCTTCGACGACATCGGGCGGCGCGAAGAAGGGCACCTGCTCCAGCGCCTTCAGCCGATGCAAAGCCATCGTCAGCCGATCGATGGCGTTGACGCCGCGATGCACGTGGGCGCCGTGCGCGGGCGAGCCGGTCGCCTCGACCTCGACCCACATCAGGCCTTTCTCGCCGAAGCGAACGACCTTGGGTGAGCCCACATCGCCGCAGATGTTGGCGTCGCCTTTGGCGTGCGGCACGTGGTTCATCATCCAGCCGGTCCCGAGCGAGCCCATATTCTCCTCGTCGCCGGCGAACGTGAGCACTATTTCGCCCGCCCAGGCGTCGCGATACTCGGCCAGCAGGCGGGCGGCGAGCAGCGAACAGGCGAGCCCGCCCTTCATGTCGCAAACGCCACGGCCGTAGAGCTTGCCGTCCCTCAGCACGCCGCCGAGCGGCGGCACGGACCACGGCAGGTTCTCGAGCACGGGAAACGTGTCGAGGTGGCCGTTGAAGATCAGCCGTCGGCCGGGCCGGCTGGCCTTGAGGCGGCCGATCAGGCTCACGATGCGCGGTTCGGGCTCGATGCGTTCGACCTCGATGCCCGGGATCTGGCGAAGCAAGGTCTCGGCGACCTTGGCGATTTCATGCGTGTCGCTCGGCGGGTTGGGCGAGGCGACCGCAACCAGCGCCTGCGTCGTGGCGATCAGCCGCTCGAACGAGGCGTCGACCTTGTCGGCCAGCTGCTTTCGGATGTCGGCCATCAGCGATTCCTGAGGCGGGCTTCCCAGACACGGATGCCCATCGCCAGCGGCCAGCAGATCACGAAATAGACGACGGCGATGAAGGTGAAGATCTCGAGGGGCCGGAACGTGCTGGCCGAGAGCTCCATGCCGCGCCGCGTGATCTCGCTCACCGAGATCACCGCCCCCAGCGACGAGAACTTGATCAGCTGCACGAAGTTGGAGGCGAGCGGTGGCAGGGTCATGCGGATCGCCTGCGGCAGCACGATTCGGGTGAAGTTCTGCAGCGGCGAGAGGCCGAGCACCTGGGCCGCCTCGCTGTGGCCCTTGGGCACGCTCTGGATGCCGGCGCGGTAGACCTCGGAGATGAACGAGCCCTGGTAGATCGAGAGCCCGATGATCAGCGCCACCAACGCCTCGATGCGCACGCCGAATACGATCGGCAGCACGTAATAGACCCAGAGCAACTGCACCAGGATCGGCGTGTTGCGGATGATCTCGCCGAAGCTCACGCCCAGCCAGCGGGCGGGCGGGAACTTCGACATGTCGAGCAATGCAATGACGAGGCCCGCGACCATCGCCAGCACGAGCGTGATCGCCGAGATGACGACGGTCATCTGCAGCCCCGACATCAAAAAGTCGAAGCTGCCGCTGACCACGTCCCAGCGGAACTGGTACTTGAACATGGCGTCGACCGTTACGGCGCCACGATCGGACCGAGCTTGTTCTTTTCCGCGTACTTCTTCAGTCGTCCGTCGAGCTTGATGGTGTCGACGAAAAGGTTGACGTAGTTCAGCCAGATCTGGTCGCCTTGCGGCACGACATAGGCGTAGGGCGTGACGGCGAGCTTCTCCTTGGGCGTGACGTAGGCCGCCCAGTCGAACTCGTCGGTCACCTTGATGGCGGTCGGGAAGTCGGTCATGTCGACGTCGACGCGACCGGCGACCAGCTCGGCTTCGCGCGTGTTGGGCGGCGCGATCGAGATCACTTCGGCGTTCTTGAGGTAGTCCTTCATGAACGGTTCGATGTAGCTGCCGAGCGACACCGCGACCTTGATCCCCTTCTGGTCGATGTCCTCCCACTTCTTGATCTTCCCGTCCTTGCGCACCACCGCATAGATGTTGGTGATCAGGTAGGGGTGGGAGAACTCGACCGCCTGTGCGCGCTTCAAGGTCGCGCCGACGCCGAACATGCCGATTTCGCACTTGTTGGCCTGCAGGTCGGCGATGAAGGAGCCGAAGCTGGTTTCGACGATCTCGAGCTTGGCGTCGAGTTCCTTGGCCAGCTCCTTGGACAGGTCGGCGTCGATGCCCTCGATCACGCCGGTCTTGGGATTGCGATAGGAGATCGCATAGTAGAGCGGGAACTGACAGACCCTGAGCCGATGGCTCTTGGTGATTTCGAACAGCCGCGACTGTGTCTGTTGCGCTGCGGCCGGCAGGCTGACCGCCGTCATCGCCGCCATTGCGGCTATTCCCAGCAACACCTTCGCACCCATGTTCTCCTCCCTGATTGTTTAGTCTTCGAATTGTTGCAGAAAGCGCCGGGCGCGTTCTGTTTTCGGCGAATCGAAAAATGCCGACCCCGGCGCCTCCTCGACGATCTCGCCGCGATCCATGAACACGGTACGCGTGCCGACATGGCGCGCAAAGCCCATTTCATGGGTCACCACCAGCATGGTCATGCCTTCGCCGGCGAGCTGGCGCATCACCAGCAGCACCTCGCGGCGCAGCTCGGGGTCGAGTGCACTGGTTGCCTCGTCGAACAGTAGCACCTTGGGCGACATGGCAAGCGCGCGTGCGATCGCCACGCGCTGCTGCTGGCCGCCCGACAGCTTGGCCGGGTAGGCATCGCGCTTGTCGGCCAGATCGACCTTGGCCAGCAGCGCCTCGGCCAGCGCCACCGCATCGGTGTATGCCAGGCCCTTCACCCGTATCGGCGCCTCGATCAGGTTCTGCAGGACGGACATGTGCGGCCACAGATTGAAGTGCTGGAACACCATGCCGATGTCGGACCGCACCGCGCGCGCTGCCGCCTTCACCTTGCTGTCGGGCGCCGGCGTGGAGATCTCCGTGCCGTTCATGACGATACGGCCTTCGCTCGGTGTCTCGAGCAAGGCGATGCAGCGCAGCAGCGTGGTCTTGCCCGAGCCGCTGGGGCCTACGATGCAGACGACGTCGCGCTCCATCACCGGCAGCGAAACGTGCGTGAGGACCTGATTGTCGCCGAAGCGTTTCGATAATCGGTCCGCGACGATGATCGGCGCGCCGGCCATTCATGCTCCCCAAAACCCGAGGTTACGCAAACTGTGCGGAGGGAGGCAATTCCCATGCTAGAAAATTCATATGAACGTGAAAATGGATACGGCTCTCGCCCAGCGCATCACCGCCGACGATGGCCTATGGCGCGACTTCAACGATATCTGCAATACGGGCGGCAGGCTTGCCGGCACGCCGAGTGAGAAGAAGGCGTTCGCTCTGCTGCGCGAGCGCGTGCAGGCAGTGTCGCCTGCCAACACTGGCCGATCGATTCCCGTTCCCTATGGCGGTTGGCGCGCACGGCAAGTGAGCCTCAAGACATCGAATGGCACTGCGCTTGCCTGCCATCCCTTGGTGCGCACTGTGGGCACGGCGCCATCGGGGCTCACCGCCGAAGTGATCGATCTGGGCCGCGGCACGCCTGAGGAATTCGAGGCGCATGCCGGCGAGATCAAGGGCCGCATTGTGCTGGTGCGGCACGAACTGATGTTCGCCGCGGGCACCATTCATCGTCGTCGCAAGTACGATGCGGCGCGCGCGGCCGGAGCGGTGGGATTTCTGATCGCGGGGCCAGTTCCGGGACAGGTGGTGACCGGTTCGTCTGGCCGCATGGGCGACAAGGGCATACCGGCGCTCGGCATTTCGCCCGAGGGCGCTGCCGCACTCGCGCGCACGGCGGCCGGCTGGGCGAGCGCCACGATGACCATCGCCACCGAGGAAGCGCCGGCCGAGACCGAGACATTGATGTATGAATTCCCGGGAAAGACGGACGAGTGGGTGGTGCTGAGCGCGCATGTCGACGGCCACGACCTGGCCGAAAGCGCGATGGACAACGGCACCGGCCTCGCGGCCGTGCTTGCCGTGACACGGGCGCTGTCATCGGCCGTGGCGGGCTGGCGGCGCGGTCTACGCGTCATGTTCTTCAGCGTCGAGGAATGGGCGCTCACCGGCTCGGCGCAGTATGTGCAGGCGCTCAGCAAAGCCGACCGCGACAGGATCGCGATCAATATCAACCTCGATTCGGTAGCCGGCAGCCCCGATCTGGCGGCGCTCACTAGCGGCTTCGCCGGAGTCGAGCCATTCCTGCTCGGCGTCGCCCAGTCGAACGGCATCGGCCTGCGTACCGTGCGGCCGCTGATGACGAACTCCGATCACGCCAATTTCGCGCTCGCCGGCATTCCGGCAATCCGCCTGGTGGCGGGCTTCGACGATCCGGCGGCCGAGCTGCGCGTCGTGCTGACACCCGGCGATACCCGCGACCGGATCGACCAGAAGGATCTGCGTCGCGCGACTTTGCTCACGGCGGCACTGGTAGCCGCCGCCTGCAACGCCGATCCGGCCGAAGCAGCGCGCTGGCGGATTAAGTAACGCTTCTCAAGAAATCGAGCAGCAGGAGGCTCACTTCGTCGGCGCGCTCCTGCTGCACCCAATGGCCGGCCCCTTCGACCAGGTGCACATGCCTCATGTTGGTGCAGGCCTGCTTCTGCATGCGCTGCAACGCTCCAGGCGATTGGTAGATGCCCCAATCGCTCGCGCCGGCGATGAAAGCCGAAGGCTGGTCGACCGTGCGACCGCTGAACAACTCGAGCTCGGCGTCGAAGCGGCCCGAGGTGCGCACACGGTACCATTGCAGTCCGCCCTGGAAGCCTGTGCGCTCGTATTCGTCGCTGTAGACCTTCAGTTCGGGCTCGGTCAGCCACTTGTTGGCGGCGATCTCGGCCGGTGAGGGCATTTCCCTGGCGACCGCTTCGGCCATACCATCCCCCAGATCCATGATGTAGTAGGTCGGCATCTTGGCCAGCTCTTCTGCGGTCCAGCCGGCGAGTTCGAAAGGCTTGTTGGCTTTCCAGTCGGCGCTCTTGTAGTGATAGTAGGCGCGCAGGAAATCGTGCACGCCCTGCCTCGCGCGCCACATGTTCTGGTTGGCCGGCCGCGTCGAGTAGTACCACTGGTAATGCTTACGCGGCCGCGGCAGGGCGGCTAGCGCGGCATGGATATCGGGCGTTGTTGGTGCGGGCTTGCGAAGCGGCGGCGGTCCGGTGAAGGGCGCGCTCATCAGCACCATCGACTTGAAGATGTCGGGCCGCATCAGCGCCGCATAGCCCGCGACCGAGGCGCCGAAATCATGACCGACGATCGCCTTGACGTCGCGATGGCCCATCGCATCGACCACGCCGAGCGCGTCGCGCGCCAGATTGGTGAAACGGTAGGGGGCGAGATCGCCCTCGTATTCGGGATCCCAACCCGCCGTGCGTCCATAACCGCGCTGGTCGGGAGCGAAGGCATGGTACCCCGCGGCGGCAAGGGCCGGCAGCACCTTGCGCCAGCTGTAGGCAAGTTCGGGAAAGCCATGCAGCAGCAGGACGGCCGGCCGGCCCGGCGTCTCGAAGCCCGCTTCGAGGACGTGGATGTCGAGGCCGTTGATGCCGGACAGGATGCGGGCGCGCACGCCTGGCGGAAGGACGGAGGAAGGCAGCGGATCCATCGCTGCTTCATTCCACAAAAGAAACCGGCCGGGCAACGGGCCCGACCGGCTGGCTGTCTCTCGCCGGAGTTATGCCATTACGGCGAGAAATATGGATTGGGATGGATCACGTAGCCGTACTGGTCGACCACGTTGCCGTCCCGATCGTAGCGCGTGCCGTACTCGTCCATCCGCACCACGCGGTGGGGGGCGTCGGGCGCGTACTGGATGGCGTAGCCGCGGCCGGCATGGCGGTCGATCTCGACGTTCAAGCACCGGCGATAGCCCATGGTCTCGGGTCTGGCGCCCATCGACAGGCAGTCGTCGCGCGCAGCCATCACGGCCCGCGCCTCGCTGTAGGCGAGCTCGGGCGCGCCTTGGTCGAATGCGGCGCCGGTGCGGCTCACGCATACGTCGTAGGAATCTGTATGGGGGCGCACGCCATAATCGAGGCAGGTGCGCTCGGCATTCGCCAAGGCGTCGCCCGACTGCGCGGTCGCAGCCGACAGCGGCGCGCCGGCGGCAACGAGACCGCCCGCGGCGACGGCAAGCAAGGTTCCTCTGGTCATGCAATCCTCCTGTGCAACGGAAGCCCGAGGGTGTCCGGACCAGAAGAACGCGCGCCTGCCAGGGCAGTTGCCCGCGTTTGGGGCAACAATGGGGCGGTTTCGAACTGCCACATATTCAACCAGAAGGTTGAATTGTACTGACGTGCAGCCTATTTTCAACCGTATGGTTGAACAACTGGATCGCGTGTTCGCCGCCCTCTCCGATTCGACCCGCCGGGCCATGTTGCGCAGGCTGGCATCCTCGGGCGAGCGCACGGTGAGCGAACTGGCCGAGCCCTTCGATATGTCGTTCGCGGCGGCGGCCAAGCACGTCAAGGTGCTCGAGGAGGCGGGGCTTCTTCGGCGTCGCATCGATGGCCGCTCGCACCATTGCCGCATCGAGGCGGGGCCGCTCGCGCAGGCCGATCGCTGGCTGTCGTACTACGAGCGCTTCTGGTCGTTGCGCCTCGACGACCTGGAACACGCACTGGTGCGCCATGCCCGCAGCAAAAGGAGCCGCAGATGAACGACAGCGACTACGGGAAACTGGTGTCACCGACCGAAGTGCGCTTCGAGCGCCTGTTACCCGGCCCGATCGAGACCGTATGGGCCTTCATCACCGATTCCGAGAAGCGCGGCGAATGGTTCGCCTCAGGGCCGATGGAGCTCAGGGTAGGTGCAAAATTCACGCTGCGGTTCAAGCACTCCAGTCTCTCGCCCAACAAGGCACCGGCGCCCGAGCGCTTCAGGGAGATGGACAAGACCGGCCATGAATGGACAGGCGAGATCACCGAGGTCGATCCGCCGCGGCGCCTGGCATTCTTCTCGAATGATTCGGAGGTCGTGTTCGACCTCAAACCGGTAAAGGACGCAAAGGGGGAGGACAAGGTGCTGCTGATCCTGACGCATCGCCGCCTGCCCAACCGCGAGATGGTGGTGGGCGTCATGGGCGGCTGGCACAGCCATCTCGCTGTCCTGGTCGACAAGGCACACGGTCGCACGCCGCCGGCCTTCTGGGATATCTGGCGCGCGAATGACGGCGTCTACGACAAGCGTGTACCGCCTGATTGTTGTGGGCTACTGTTGGACGAGGCGACCGGACGCGGACGTGGCGACATTCGCGCCGGTCTGGTCATCGCCCAGAATCAGAAGCTGGCTCTGGGCGTCGATCTCGCGACCAATGCAGCTCCTGTAGGCGGCACTGGCGGGCTGCAGGCCGCGATCGAGGCACGCTTCGTCGGCCTGCCCGGCCGCGTGCGCCAGTTGGCCCGCTAACGCGAACTCGCCCCATTCATAGGCGCGAGTGACATGCGATAGGCAGAGCTCCCATGCGCTCGAGTTCGGCCGCACGCCGTGCTGTTTGCAGGTGTACTCGGCGCGGGCCTGCGCGCTGGTTGGCGAATACGAGTAGGCCGTCGCGCCCATGGCCGCTAGCGCCAGGACGGAAAGGCTGGCAATGGTGAGGCCTCTGATGCGTGTCATGGCTCCCTCTACGCCAAGAAAACGCCACAACTGGCGGCAGGGTTGCTTCTTATGAGGCGAGGAGAAGTGCTTTGGCGCTGGCTGCGCACCTTCGCCGTCCGTTACCGCACGCAACTTGCGCTCAGTGTGCGCGTGAGCCTTGCCGCAGTCGTGGCGCTGGTCGTCGCGCAACGGATCGGCCTGCCGCTGCCCCTCTGGGCTGTACTGACGGCTGTGATCGTCACCCAAATGAGTGTAGGTCGGTCTCTCAAAGCCACCGCCGACTATCTGATCGGCACCCTCGGCGGATCGGTCTACGGCGGCGTGGTGGCGGTGGTGCTGCCGCACACCACCGAGCTGGGGCTGCTCGCCGTCATGATCGTGGCGGTGGCGCCGCTCGCCCTGGTGGCGGCGATCCGCCCCAACATGAACGTCGTTCCGATCACCGCGATCATCGTGCTGCTGTTGCCGTCGATCACACATGGCAGTCCGGTGGAATCGGCGGTCTATCGCGTGCTCGAGGTGACCTTGGGCGCCGTCATTGGCCTGGCCGTTTCGTTTGTCGTCTTTCCCTCAAGCGCGCATCGCCTGATCCGTCGGTCGGCGTCGCACATCCTCGACCTGATGGCGCGCGCGCTGGCCGCGCTGCTGGCCGGCTTGGCGCGTGGCCTCGACGACGATGAGCTGCACCGCCTGCAGGACGGCATCGGGCAGGGCCTCACCGATCTCAATGCCATCGGCGCGGAGGCCGAGCGCGAACGGCGGGCGAGGCTGTCGTCGGATCCCGATACCGGTCCGTTGCGCCGCACCTTGCTGCGCCTGCGCCACGATCTGGTGATCGTGGGCCGCGCGGCTGGTACGCCTTTGCCGGCATCCATGCAGGCGCGGTTGGCCCCGCCGCTCTCGATCGTTGCGTCGGCCGCGGCGGATTTTCTGAGCGCGTCGGGCAGGGCTCTGGTCGCTTCGGCCGAAGCACCGTCGCTCGAGCGGTTCGAGAAGGCGCTGGAAGCCTATGACCGCGAGGTCGAGGCAGCACGGCGCGAGGGCCTGACCCGCGTGCTATCGGCCGACGCCGCTGAGCGATTCTTCGCCGTGGGTTTCGCGCTCGAGCAGATGCACGACAATCTGAAGGACTTGCAGCGCGTGGTCCGCGAGTGGGGTCCGCAGCCGGAAGAGGAGCTAGTAGCTCTTCGGTAGCCCCAGGGCCCGCTCGGCGACATAGCACAGGATCAGCTGTTCGCTGACCGGCGCAATGCGCGCGATCATGACCTCGCGCAGGAAGCGTTCGACGTGGAACTCCTTGGCATAGCCGTAGCCGCCATGCGTCAGGATCGCCCGCTCGCAGGCCTCATACGCCGCACGCGCTCCGAGATACTTGGCCGAGTTGGCTTCGGCGCCGCATTCCTTGCCGTTGTCGTACAGCCAGGCGCCCTTGAACGCGAGCAGGTTGGCGGCTTCGAGCTGCATCCAGCTTTCGGCCAACGGATGCTGGATCGCCTGGTTCTTGCCGATCGGCCGGCCGAACACGATGCGCTCCTTGGCGTATTGCGTGGCCTTGGCGAGCGCGCAGCGGCCGATGCCGATCGCTTCGGCGGCGATCAGGATGCGCTCGGGATTGAGGCCATGCAGCAGATAGTGGAAGCCCTTGCCTTCCTCGCCGATGCGGTCCTCGAGCGGCACCTTCAGGCCGTCGATGAACACCTGATTGGTATCGATCGCCTTGCGACCCATCTTGTCGATCTCGGTGACTTCGATCTTGGAGCGGTCGAAGTCGGTATAGAAGAGCGACAGGCCGTCGGTCGGCTTCTTGCATTTGTCCTTGGGCGTGGTGCGCGCGATCAGCAGCATCTTGTCGGCGATCGCGGCCGTCGTCGTGAAGGTCTTCTTGCCGTGCACGATGTAGCCGTTGCCGTCGCGCTCGGCCTTGGTGTCGAGCATCGTGGTGTTCAGCCCGGCGTCGGGTTCGGTGACGGCAAAGCAGCCCTTGACCTTGCCCTTGATGATGTCGGGCAGGATCCGCTTCTTCTGCTCCTCGGTGCCGAACACCACGATCGGATTGGGCCCGAAGATGTTGAGATGGATCGCCGAGGCACCCTGCAGTGCCGCTCCCGACTCGGCCACCGTCTGCATCAGCAGCGCCGCCTCGGTAATGCCGAGGCCCGCGCCACCATATTCCTCGGGCATGGCGATGCCGAGCCAGCCCGCGTCCGCCATGGCCTTGTAGAAGTCGGCGGGAAAGCCGCCCTCCTTATCCTTCTTCAGCCAGTATCTGTCGTCGAACTGCGCGCACAGCTTGGCCACGCTCTCCCGGATGGCGAGCTGATCGTCGGTGAAGGCGAAATCCATCGTGTGCCTACTTATGCGCGTTGAGCCAGCCCATCATGATCCTGTTGAAGACGTCCGGCCGCTCGACGTTGGGCAGGTGGCGGGCCTTGGCGATGCCTTCGTACCTGGCGCCGGCGATCTTCGAGGCGATCAGCTTGTTGCGGTCGGGCGGCGTGCCTTCGTCCTCGTCACCGCAGATCACCAGGGTCGGCGTCTTGATCGTCGGCAATTTGCCGAGATAGTCGAAATTCTGGATGGCGGACATGCAGCCCGCCGAGCCGGCGGGTGTCGTGCCGCTGATCGTGTCGCGGATCTCGCGCCAGCGCACGGGATTGACCTTCTTGAACTCGGGCGTGAACCAGCGATCCATGGTGGCATCGGCCAATGCGGCGAGGCCCTTGCTGCGCACCGTGGCCTTGCGCTCCTCCCAAGTGCCGGCCGAACCGGGCGGCGTGCTGGGCTGGGTGTCGCAGAGGCACAGCGAGGCGAGGTAGTCGCGATAGGCGAGCGCGAAGCCCTGGCCGATCATGCCGCCGATCGACAGCCCGATGTAATGCACCTTCTTGATGCCCAGCACGTCGAGGCTGCCGCGTACGTCGGTCGCCAACTGGTCCATCGTGTAGTCGCCATCGACAGGCGCGCTGCCGCCATGACCGCGCATGTCGAGCCGCAGCACGCGGTAGCCCGCGCCGAGCAGCGGCACCATCTGCTCGACCCACATCCCTGAGTCGGAATTGAGCGAGTGGGTGAAGCATACGGTCGGCGCGTTCTGCGGGCCGGCCAGGTCGAAATAGACGCGACGTCCGTTCAAAGAGAGCAACATCGTCTTCTCCCTCACATTGCCGAAATGCCACCGTCGATCACGACCTCGGAGCCGGTCATGAAGCTCGACTCGTCGGACGCCAGGAAGACCAGCGCCCAGCCCACTTCCTCCGGCCGGCCGAGTCGGCCGATCGGCACCTGCCGGCCAAGCTTCTGGTGCATCACCTCGTTGCCGAAGCGGTCGCGATAGCGATCGAGGATCGGCGTGTCGATGAAGGTCGGATGCACCGAGTTGCAGCGGATGTTGTAGCCCGACTTGGCGCAGTGCAGCGCCACCGATTTGCTCAACAATCGCACGCCCGCCTTGGCCGAATTGTAGGCGGCCATGTTGGCGCCGGCGATGATGCCGGAGATCGACGAGATGTTGATGATCGAGCCGCCCAGCCGCGTCGTGTGCTTCTTGATGGCGGCGACGCCGTGCTTGCAGCCCAGGAACACGCCATCGAGATCGATGGCATGGACCCGACGCCACTCCTCGAGGGAGATGTCCTCGACGGTCTTGCCCAATCCGACGCCGGCCGAATTCACCAGCACGTGCAGCGCGCCGAATCGGACGACCGTGTCGTCGATGGCCGCCTTCCAATTCTCCTCGCTGGTGACGTCGAGCTTCACGAAATGACCGGCCGCGCCCAGCTTGTCGGCGACAGCCTTGCCGCGGCTTTCGGCGATGTCGGCCACGACGACGCTGGCGCCTTCCTGCGCCATCAGGATCGCGGCGTTGGCGCCTAAGCCAGAAGCGCCGCCGGTGATCAGGGCCACCTTGCCTTTCAGGCGGTCGGTCATGTCAGCTTTCCTCCTGCTGCGGTCTTGCCCCAGACCGCCGCCGCCATCAAGGCGATGCGCTGCAGGGCGGAAATATCCGCGGCGCTAGGAGGCGGACTCCGTCAGGCGCTTGAACGGCGAGGGGATGCGGGAAAGGCGACCCGGCTGGAAGTGGGCCAGCATGCGCAAGCCCTGCGGATCGAGCAGCTCGACGCGCCGCTCGGCGATGGCGATCATCCTGTCAGCCCGCAACTTGGCAATCATGCGATTGAGATGGGGGACGCTGAGGCCAAGCGCGTCACTGATCACCTCTTGGGAGATCGGCAGGTCGAAGACATTGCCGTCGGCCATGCCCACAGTCGACAACCGCGCATGCATCTCGAGCAGGAAATGGGCCAGCCGCTCGACCGATGTGCGACGGCCGATGTCGACGATGTGCTCGGCATAGGTCGTCGCCTCCTGCACGGCGAGCCAGCTCAGCGCCAGCGCGAACTTCGAGCGGCGGTAGCAGAACTCGACGAAGGTTTCGAGCGCGCAGACGTCCATCTTCATGTCGGTGAGCGCAATGACCGAGAAGGTCGGCAAATCGAGGAAGCTGCTCGGCAAGCCGATGATGTCACCGGGAACGATCACGTTGATGATCTGCCGCTTGCCGTTGCGCAGCAGCTTGTAGCGCGCGGCATAGCCTTCGTTGACGAAGGCGAGCTTGCGGTACTCGTAGCCATCGACCACCAGGTCACGCCGGCGCGGCGTGGCGAGGTCGCTTTCCATCAAAGTGCGCAATTCCTCGATATCGCCGGCACTGAGATCGACGAAGGTGCGCAATCTGGCGATCAAGGGAGATTCCCAGTTATTGCCGTTCTGCTTGCGATTTCTCCATGGCATGGCGACCTCCGGAGACGTCTTTTCAATTCGGATTGTTAATATATATTAATATTTGAACGCAAAGCCCGGCCGGACGAAGCGGGCCAATGTCCGCACAAGGATTTTGCAAGCAAAGGGAGGAGAGCCATGAAGACAGACAACCGGGTGCCGGCTAAGCCATTGAGCTCGCGGCGCCAATTCATGAAGCAGGCGACCGCCACAGCGTCCGGTCTCGCCTTCGCAGGCATGGTGACTCCGACTTATGGTCAGACTCATCCGCCTATCGGAACTTATCCGGCGGGTTCGTCCGGCAGCACGATCGGCATCGGGGTCGCCGTGCCGCGCACTGGCACTTATGCCGTGCAGGGCGAGGACGAACTCAAGGGCTGGCAGCTCGCGGTCGAGCACATCAACTCGGGCCACGATCTGATCAAGAAGTTCTCGCCCAAGACGAAGAAGGGCGTGCTGGGCAAGGAGCTCAAGCTCTACGTCGCCGACTCGGCGGCCAAGCCGAACGATGCCGTGCAGGCGCAGCAGCGGTTCATCACCGAGAACAAAGTGGTCCTCATGACCGGCGCAACTTCGTCGGCAGTCGCGGTCGCGCTCAACAAGCTCGCGCAACGCGAGAAGGTCCTCTACGTCACCGGCATCTCCGGTTCGAACGATACGACCGGCAAGGACTGCGTGCGCTACGGCTTCCGCCAGAACTTTTACGGCCAGACCGCCGCGGCGGCGATCGCGCCGGTGCTGGTGAAGCAGTTCGGCAAGAACAAGAAAGCGGCCTATATGACGCCGGACTACACGTACGGCCACACCGTCACCAAGGCGGTGCAGGACGCCACCAAGGCCGACGGCTGGACGACGGTGACCAATCAGGTGTCGCCGCTCGGCGCGCCCGACTTCTCGTCCTACCTGCTGAACATCGCCAACTCCGGCGCCGACGTGCTGATCAACGTCAACTGGGGCCACGATGCGGTGCTGTCGATCCAGCAAGCCAAACAGTTCGGCGTGCTCGACAAGATGAAGCTCGTGGTGCCGTACCAGGTGCCGTTCATCGCCCGTGAGACCGGCGGCCTGATGCAAGGGGTCTTTGCCGCCACCGACTACTGGTGGACGATCGAGGACAAGTATCCGCTCGCCAAGATGTTCAACGCCGAGTTCGAGAAGAAGTACAACTACAAGCCCGAGTGGGGCGCAGCGAACGCCTATGTGAGCTTCGCCCACTGGGCGCGCATGGTCGAGGAGGCGGGCTCGTTCTATCCGCCTGACGTCATCAAGACCTACGAGAAGGGCGAGACCATCCCGTCGCTGGTCGGAGACGTCCATTATCGTCCCGAAGATCATCAGTGCGTGCGCCCCGTGATCATCGTCAAAGGCAAGATGCAGAAGGACATGAAGGGCAAGGAAGATTACTACGACGTCGTGGAAATCGTGCCCGGTGCTGACCTGATGCAGAAGCCCGACGCGTTCGGCTGCAAGCTCGGCGACTACACCTGATCGTCGTTCCCTGCGAAAGGGATTGGGGAGTCCGCGTTGTTCACTTGGGCCAATTTCTTTTCGCAGGTCTTCAACGGCCTGGCGCTGGGGGCGCTGCTCGCGCTCATCAGCTCCGGCCTGACGATCATCTACGGCACGCTGGGCGTGCTGAATTTGGCGCATGGCGCCATGTTCATGATGGGCGGCTATGCGGGCTGGGTCGTCTATGACGCGACCGGCTCGTTCATCCTGGCCGTGGCGGCGGGCGCCCTGTTTATGCTCATCGTCGGCGTGGTGCTGGAGCAGGTCGTCATCCGCCACTTCTACGGCCGGCCGCATGAGGATCAGCTGCTGCTGACCTTCGGCCTCTCGATCGTTCTGGTCGAGATCGTGCGCTATTTCTTCAGCAGCCTGTCTAAGACGGTACCCGCGCCGCACGCGCTGTCCGGCATCACCTCGCTCGGCATCACGCTCTACCCGACCTACCGTATCGCCGTCGTCGGCATCGTCACGGTGGCGCTGCTCGTCCTCTATTTTATCCTCTATCGCACCAAGCTCGGCATGATCGTGCGCGCCGGCATCGAGGATTCGGAGATGGTCGATTCGCTCGGCATCGATGTCTATCGCGTCTTCATGGTGGTGTTCGGCATCGGCGCCATGGCCGCGGGTTTCGCCGGCATCGTCAATGCGCCGGTAGTCTCGCTCACGCCGGACATGGGCGAGGCAATCCTGGTGCAGACCTTCGTCGTCGTGGTGATCGGCGGCGTGGGTTCCTTCCCCGGCGCCGTGCTGGGTGGGCTGATCTCGGGAGAGATCATCTCGATCACCTCGATGATCGACCCGGGCTATGCGTACGTCATGCTGTTCGCCGCCATGACCCTTGTCCTACTGGTGCGTCCGCACGGCCTGCTGGGCGTGCGGGGACGCGAATGAACGCCGGTTTCTGATGCCGCTGCCTCGTCGTTTTCTCGCGGAGCTCTTGACCGCGCTCGGCTTGCTGATCGCGCCGTTCGTGCTGCCGCACCTGGGGCTGGCGCCGAACACGGCCAACCGCATCCTTGTGTGGGGCCTGTTCGGCATCGGCTTCGACATCCTGTTCGGCTATACCGGATTGCTGTCCTTCGGTCAGGCGGCGTTCTACGGCACCGGCGGCTTCGTCGCGGCGTACCTTCTGACCAAGGCCGGCTTTCCGTCCGTCTGGCTGGCGCTGCTGATCGGCATGGTGTCGGCGGCCGTCGTCGGCTTTCTGGTCGGCCTGATCGCGCTGCGCCGCACCGGCATCTACTTCGCCATGATCACGGTGGCGATCGGCGAGGTGTTCTATTTCGTCGAGTTCAATCCGCTCGCCGACTGGACGGGCGGCGAGAACGGCCTGCCCGGCGTGCCGACGCCGAACCTCTATCTCGGCTTCACTACCATCCATTTCACCACTGGGTGGGGACTTTATCCGTTCCTTGCCGCCGTCTACTTCGTGGGCATCGTGATCGCCCTGCGCATCGTGCGCTCGCCGGTCGGCGCCATCCTGAGCGCGATCCGTGACAATCCGCTGCGCGCCGCGGCGGTCGGCCACAATATCCACGGCTACAAGCTCACCGCATTCGTGATTGCCGCTGCCTATGCCGGGCTGGCGGGCGGCCTGCTCGGCATCCTGCAGGCCTTCATGCCGCCGGAGGCCTTCATCTTCGACACCTCGGGGCAGCTTGTGATGCAGACCGCGATCGGCGGCCCCGGCACGCTGTTCGGCCCGCTGCTCGGCGCCGCCGTATGGCTGTCGCTGCAGGACTTCCTGCAGGGGGCGCTGGGCCTCGGCAGCGCCTGGAAGCTGGTGCTCGGCCTGGTATTCGTGCTGCTGGTGGTCTTCCTGCGCAACGGCCTGGTCGGCGGCATCAAGGACCTTTATCGCCTGGCCACGCGGCGCGCCCAGAGCGAGGCGGAAGCGCCGGAAGAGGCGACGCCGATCGTGGCCGATTCGACGGCGATGCCGGCGCACCACCGCGAAGGCGACGTCGAGGCGGGAATCATCCTCCAGGCGACCGGCCTCACCAAGCGCTACGGCGGTCTGGTCGCCAACAGCGACATCGACTTCACCGTCAGGGCGGGCGAGCTGCGCGGCATCATCGGGCCCAACGGCGCGGGCAAGAGCACTTTCTTCAAGATGCTGACCTGCGAGGTGCCGCCCTCGGCCGGCACCATCGCGTTCGAGGGTCAGGACATCACCGGCAAGCGCGTCACCGAGGTCTGCCAGCTCGGACTCACCAAGAGCTACCAGGTGAACCAGCTCTTCACCCGTCTCACGGTCCGCCAGAACCTCACGATCGCCGCACTCGCGGACCTGCGCGGCAAGTTCCGCCTCGACCTGTTCAGGAGCCTGTCGAAGATCCCGGGCCTCGACGAGCGGGTCAGCCATACGCTCGGCCTGGTCGGCCTCCGGGCGCGCGCCGACACGCCGGTCTCGGCGCTGGCCTACGGCGAGAAGCGCCGGCTCGAGATCGGGCTGGCGCTCGCCACTTCGCCACGCTTGCTGCTGCTCGACGAGCCGCTCGCCGGCATGAGCCCGCGCGAGCGGGTCGAGACCGTGCAGCTCCTGAAGTCGATCGCCAGGGGCCGCACCATGATCGTCATCGATCACGACATGGACTCGCTGTTCGAGTTGGTCCAATGGGTCACCGTGCTTCAGGAGGGCAAGGTGCTGACCGAAGGCACGCCGGAAAAGATCAAGAGCGATCCGGCCGTCCGTGAGGCCTATCTGGGCGGAGTGCACGAATGAGGCTGCCCCCATGAGCTTGCTCGAAGTCGAGGGCTTGAACACCTACTACGGCGATTCGCACATCCTGTTCGACGTCTCGCTCAAGGTCGAACGCAACGAGGTGGTGGCCCTGCTTGGCCGCAACGGCGCCGGCAAGAGCACCACGCTCAAGAGCCTGATGGGCGTGGTGACGCCGCGCTCGGGCAAGGTCGTGTTCGACGGCAACGACGTCGCCGGCCGCAAGAGCCACGCCATCGCCAAGGTCGGCATGCAGCTCGTCCACGAGGATCGTCGCATCTTCGGCAGCCTCAATGTCGAGGAGAACCTCGTGCTCGCGGGCCTCACTTCACCCAAGCGCTGGCCGATCGAGCGCATCTGGGAGATGTTCCCGCGTCTCAAGGAGCGGCGCACCAGTCGCGGCACGGACTTGTCGGGCGGCGAGCAGCAGATGCTGGCGATCGGCCGCGCCCTGGTCCGCGATCCGACCCTGATCCTGCTCGATGAGCCGTTCGAGGGGCTGGCGCCGGTGATCGTCCAGGACCTGCTCGCGACTTGCCGCAAGCTCGCCGATGCCGGCCAGACGATCGTGGTCGTGGAGCAGAACATCTCGGCGGCGATGAGCCTCGCCGACCGGGTCTACATCATCAACAACGGCCACATCGTCGAGAACCTTCCGGTCGCCGACGTGCGCGCCCGGCCTGAGGTCCTGCACCGCTATCTCGGCGTCTGAGGGTGGCTTAGGATGTCCCAAAGGTTGGTACATCCTGGGACATTTGGGCCTCGGGGGACGCTCAGACCGTCCGCTGCAGCGGCGAGGCGAGGTAGCAGCCGAACTCCTTGGGAAAGTCGACCGACACGCGCGCATGCACCCGACCCTGCCGGTCAAGCAGTTCGACTCGATCCTCGAGCGGGATGATCGGTCCGTGCCAGATGCCGGGGCGGATATAGAGCCCGCAGGTGCCGTCGCAGACGAAGGTCGTGAAATCCTCGGGCTTTACGTCGTCGCCTGGCATCGCGAGCGGCACGGCGAAGCTCTGGGCCTTGGCCGGGAAAAAGAGCTGGCCGCCGTCGGGGTGGTAATTGGCGCGCCATAGATAGGCGTGCTTGCGCGGCGCTGTCGGGCCGTCGGCGCGCGCCTGCTCCGGCCAGCCGCTCCAGCCAAAAAGGTAACGGTCGTTCACCGCTTCGTTGCGGGCATAGAGCGTGTCGCCGCTCCACCACGCGGTGAACGTGCCTTCGGTGACCCCGCCCTGATCGCCGGTATTCTTGTCGATCGGCCGCCGGCCTAGCGCGGGCCAGGGCACGATCTCGACGGGGAACGCTCGGGGATCGCCACGCACGATGCGGCCATAACCTTTGACCGCATGGTCGGTGGCGGCGATCAGGGGCGTTTCGTGTATGTGCCGCACGCCGGTGCTGGGCACATAGGAGAGTTCGGCGGGATTGAAACTGTCCATGCGGTCCCCCGTGAGCGTCTCACGAGGGATCGCAGGAATTTGCGACAGTACGATTACAGCCCCGCGCTCAGTTGTACTTGGCGATCTCCAGCCGGCCGACCTGGTCGCGATGGACCTCGTCCGGGCCGTCGGCCAAACGCAGCGTGCGCTGATGGGCGTACATGCTGGCGAGCTTGAAGACCTGGCTGACGCCGCCCGCGCCGTGCAGCTGCAGGCAGCGGTCGACCACCTTCGAGGTGATGTTGGGCACGGCGACCTTGATCATCGCGATCTGTTGGCGGGCTTCCTTGTTGCCGAACTTGTCCATCGCCCACGCCGCTTTCAAGACAAGGAGACGGGCCATGTCGATCTCCATGCGCATGTCGGCGACATGGGCCTTGGTGACGCCCATCTCCGAGATGCGCTGGCCGAAAGCGACGCGGCTCTTGGCGCGCTTGATCGCCATCTCGAGCGCGCGCTCGGCGACTCCGATCGCCCGCATGCAGTGGTGGATGCGGCCGGGCCCCAGGCGGCCTTGGGCGATTTCGAAGCCGCGACCCTCACCCAGCAGGATGTTGGATTTAGGCACCCGCACGTTGTCGTAGATCACCTCGGCATGGCCGTGCGGCGCATCGTCGTAGCCGAACACGTGCAGCATCTTCACGATCTTGATGCCCTTGGTGTCGCGCGGCACGACGATCATCGACTGCTGGCGATAGGCGGGCGCCGAAGGGTCGCTCTTGCCCATCAGGATGATGACCTTGCAGCGCGGGTCGCCCATGCCCGACGACCACCATTTGCGGCCGTTGATCACGTAATCGTTTCCGTCCGCCTCGATGCGGCATTCGACGTTGCGCGCGTCCGACGACGCGACCGCGGGCTCGGTCATGGCGAAGCAGGAGCGGATCTCGCCGTTGAGCAGCGGCTTCAACCACTTCTCCTTGTGCTCCTTGGTGCCGTAGCGGGCGAACACTTCCATGTTGCCGGTATCGGGCGCCGAGCAGTTGGTTGCCTCCGGCGCGAGCGAGGAGCGGCCCAGCACCTCGCAGATCGGCGCGTATTCGAGGTTGGAAAGTCCCATGGTGCCGTGCGTGTCGCCGCTCTCGCGGTCGGCCGGCAGGAACATGTTCCAGAGCCCGCGCTTCTTGGCCTCGGCCTTGCACTCCTCCAGCACCGGCGGCAGCTGCCAGCGGTCCTTGGCCTTCTCCATCTGCTCCTCGTAGACGGGCTCGGCCGGATAGATGACCTCGTCCATGTACTTGTTGAGCTTCTCCAGAAGCGCCTTGGTGCGATCCGAATATTCGAAATCCATTTTCGTCTCCGTGTGCTGCGGCGGACTCTGGCCGAGTTTCATGACAATGTGAACGGGCATTCAGGCCGCAGGGAGAAACGCCATGAAAATCGCGAGCTTTCAGGTGACCACCTTGAGCGTCCCGGAAGACGATCCGCTGGCCGACATGCCCGAGGAAAAAGGCCGCATGCGGCCGATCGTGATCCTGCGTCTGCGCACGGACTCCGGCATCGAAGGCATCGGGCTCACCTTCTATGGTGCCAAGATCACGCGCGCCCTGCATGCCGCCGTTGAGGATCTCGCCGCGCTCACCGTGGGCAAGGATCCGATGCGGATCGAGGACATCACCGGCAAGCTGCGCAGGGCGGCCGACAGTTGCGGCCCGGCCGGCCTGTTCACGCTCGCGTTGTCGGCGATCGACATCGCGCTGTGGGACATCAAGGGCAAGGCGCTCGAGCAGCCGCTGTGGAAGCTGCTCGGCGGTCATCGCGACCGCGTGCCGACCTACGCGTCGGGTTCGCTGCGCCGCGGCCTCACCGACAAGCAGGCGGAGAAGGCGGCCAAGATCCTTGTCGAGAAGGGCTTCAGGGAAATGAAGACCCAGATGGGCCTGCCCGGCAATCCGACGCCGGCGGAAGAAGTACGGCGTGTGCGGGTGGTGCGCGATGCGATCGGGCCCGACATCAAGCTGATGTGCGACATCAACCAGCGCTGGCGGCCCGAGCAGGCGATCGACATCGGCAGTCGCGTCGAGGATGTCGGCCTGTTCTGGCTCGAGGATGTGACTACGGCCGATGACTATCAGGGCCTGGCGCGCGTCACCGCCGCGCTCAAGACCCCGGTCGCGGGCGGCGAGTATCTGTGGGGCATCCAGCCGCACCGGCAGATGATGCAGGCGCACTCGGTCGACATCGTCATGATCGATCTGGTGAGGGTAGGCGGCGTCAGCCAATTCATGAAGATCGCGGGCATGGCCGAGGCCTTCAACCTGCCGGTCGTAAGCCATGTCATGCCCGAGATGCTCGTGCACGTGATCGCGGCCTGCCCCAACGGTCTCACCGTCGAGTACATGCCGTGGATGCTGAAGCTCTATGAGGAGACGCCGAAAATCGAAGATGGTCAGCTGGTATTGCCCAACAAGCCCGGGCTTGGTCTAAAGTTCGACGAAAAGGTCATCAATCGTTCGAAGGTCTAGTTGGGAAATGGACAGCATCACCCGGGTTCCGTTCAAGCCGATCGACTTCCTGAGCCGCGACGTCAAGGTCGACCGACGCGCTGACGGCACGGTGATCCTACAGTCGAACCACAAGCTGAAGCCCTATGAGCGTCATGTGCCGGCGTTTCTCGCCAAGTGGGCGGCCGAGGCGCCGGATCGCGTGTGGCTGGCGCAGCGGCGTGGGCCGTCGCGCGACTGGGTGAAGATGACCTACGCCGAGGCCAAGAAGCAGGTCGATGCGGTGACGCAGGCGCTGCTCGACCGCGGCTTCGGGCCCGACAAGGCCGTCATGATCCTGTCGTCGAACTCGATCGAGTTTGCGCTCCTCACCATGGCCGCCATGCAGGCACGTGCGCCTGTGGCGCCTGTGTCGCCCGCCTACTCGGTGGCGAGCCAGGATCACGCCAAGCTCAAGTATGTCTACGAGCTGATCAGGCCCGGTCTGGTGTTCGTGCAGAACGGCGAGATCTATTCCGGCGCGCTCGATGCGCTCGATCTCGGTGGCGTGCTGCTGGTTCATGTCGACAAGCCGCCCAAGGAGCGCCAGTCGCTACCCTGGAGCGAACTCGTTGCCGCCAGGCCGACCGAGGCGGTGCGCCGCTCGCTCGAGGCGATCGAGTCCAAGACGATCGGGAAATTCCTGTTCACCTCGGGCAGCACCGGCATGCCCAAGGCGGTGATCAACACCCAGGAGATGATGTGCGCCAATATCGCGATGGGTCAGATGGCGCGCACCCGCAAACCCTCCGATCCAGCGCCGGTGCAGCTCGACTGGCTGCCCTGGAACCACACGATGGGCGGCAACGCCACCTTCCAGGGCAACCTCGCCGAAGGCGGCACGACCTATATCGACGACGGCAAGCCTCTGCCCGGCCTGTTCGAGGAGACGCTCAGGAACCTGCGTGAGGTCTCGCCGACCTCATTCGCCAACGTGCCGGCGGGCTACGCGATGTTGGCGACGGCGCTCGAGAAGGACAACGCGCTGGCCGGGAAGTTCTTCAAGAACCTCAATTCGCTCGCCTATGGCGGCGCCACCTTGCCCGACGATCTCTACGATCGCATGGAAGCACTGGCGGTCAAGCACACGGGCTATCGCATTCCCTTCATCACCGGATGGGGCTCGACCGAGACCGCGCCTACCGCGACCACAGTGCATTGGGCGTCGGAGCGGGTCGGGCTGATCGGCCTGCCGTTTCCGGGCGTGCAGCTCAAGATGGTGCCGGTGGGCGACGATGGCCGCTATGAATTGAGGCTCAAAAGCGTGATCGTGACGCCAGGTTACTACAAGCGGCCCGACCTCACGGCGCAGATGTTCGACGACGAAGGCTTCTACAAGATCGGCGATGCCGGCCGCTTCGTCGATCCCAACGATCCGAGCTGGGGACTGGTGTTCGACGGTCGCGTGGTCGAAGATTTCAAGCTCACGAGTGGCACGTTCGTATTGGTCGGCACTCTGCGTACCGCGGCGATCGCTGCGGCGACGCCCGTCCTGCAGGACGCCGTGGTATGCGGCGAGGGCCGCGACCATGTCGGCCTGCTCGCGTTTCCCAACTTCGCCGCCTGCCGCAAGGTGGCGGGCGACGACGGTTTCGAGCTTTCAAACGAGCAGTTGCTGGCGCACCCCGCGGTGGTGGAGACGGTCAAAGCAGGGCTCGCGCGCATGAATGCCGAGAGCCGCGGCGGTTCGATGCAGGTGCGCCGCGTGCTCCTGATGACTGAGCCGCCGTCGATCGACGGTCACGAGATCACCGACAAGGGCTACATCAACCAGCGCGCTGCGCTGGAGCGGCGCAAGGCGCTGGTCGACAAGCTCTACGCCGGCGGCGAGGGCGTGATCGAGATAGCTGCTTAGGCCGTTTCCTCCGAGATATCGCGGTTGGTGTTATCACGCATCATCAGCGTTGCGATGATGCTGACGATCGCGCAAACCGCGATGTAGGCGCCGATCACGTAGCCCGAGCCATAGGCGGCCAACAGCGCCGTCGCAATCAGCGGCGCGGGGCCGCCGGCGATGATCGAGGCGAGCTGATAGCCGATCGAGCAACCGCTGTAGCGCAGCCTGGGTGTGAAGCTCTCGGCGATGAGGGCGGCCTGCGGGCCGTACATCAGGTCGTGCGGTACGAAGGACAGCACGATGCCGAGGAAGATCCAGGTCGGCTGGTTGGTGTTCAGCATCGCGAAGTAGATGAAGCCGAAGATGCCGGTCAGCACCGAACCGATCAGGTAGATGCGCTTGCGGCCGTAGCGATCCGACAACGCGCCTGCGAGCGGAATGGTGATGAGCGAGATCAGGCCGGCGACGATCAGCGAGCGCAGCAGGAAGTCGCGCGGCTGGTGCAGCACTTGCGTGCCATAGGTGAAGACGAAGGCGAGATAGATGTAGGCCGGCGCCTGCTCCGCGGTGCGGGCGAACATCGACAGGAAGACCTGCTTGGGCTGGCGCTTCATCACCTCGACGACGGGCACGCGCTCAACGCGCTGCTCGGCGACGATGCGGCGGAACGCCGGCGTCTCGAGGATGCCGAGGCGGATGTAGAGGCCGATGCCGACCATGATGATGCTCAGCATGAACGGGATGCGCCATCCCCAGACCAGGAACTGATCGCCCGAGATCTGGCTGAACACGAACACCGCGACGTTGGCCAATAGCAGGCCGGCCGGCCCGCCGAGCTGCGGCCACGAGGTGATGAAGCCGCGATGCTGGTTGGTGCGCGCCCATTCCATCGACAGCAGCACCGAGCCGCCCCATTCGCCGCCCACGCCGATGCCTTGGATGAAGCGGATGGCGGTGAGGATGACGGCGCCCCAGATGCCGACCGTGTCGTAGCCGGGCACGAAACCGACCGCGAAGGTGGCGAGGCCGGTGATCAGAAGCGTGGCGATCAGCGAGGCCTTGCGGCCGATGCGGTCGCCGAAGTGGCCGAAGATCGCCGCACCGATCGGCCGGGCGATGAAGCCCACGGTGTAGACCGCAAAGGCCTCGAGCACACCCACCAGCGGATCGGAGTGCGGGAAGAACAGCTTGCCGAAGACCAGGCCGGTCACGGTGCTGTAGAGCAGGAAGTCATACCATTCGATCGTCGTGCCGATCGTGCTGGCGATTACTGCTTTGCGAAGCTGGGAACGATGCTCGGCCTCCGGCAACGGGCCATGGAGGACACTGGTTACGCTCATGGTAACGCCTCCCTAAATCGTTTCTTGGAACAGCGACCATAGGCTCACGCTTTCGCGCGGCGATCCAGAAAAAATGACGCATGCCCTCGATTAATGGTTCGTACTGCTGACAAGGACAGCTAGATTGCCGCTTAAAGAGCATTGATAAAGATGACTCCTAATCTTCCCGAATGAACTGCCACACCGTCCGTTGACAAGAGTTTCGCCGGCAGCGAAGGCCTGATCGGCATTCTCCGAACGAGGAAGAAGTACCGATGCTGACCGACCGTTACGGCTATCCGATCACGACGTCGTCGCAGGAAGCGCGCGACGCCTATGTCGCGGGATATGACGGCGTGTTGATGGCCGGGCCAACCGACAAGGCCGATCTGCGGCGTGCCATCGCCGCCGATCCGGAGTTTGCCTTGGCACGCATCGCGCTGGCGCGCGCGAGCTTCATCGTGGCTGACGTCCCGACCGCGCGGGCGGAAACGGCCAAAGCACGCGAGTTGGCCGCGAAAGCTGCGCCGCGCGAGCAGAGCCACGTCAACGCGCTCGCCCTCGCCATGGAAGGCAAGCCGGTCGATGCACTGGCCGCCACGCGCGTCCATCTTGCCGAATATCCCCGCGATGCATTGGTGGCGTCGCCCGCGACCGGTGTGTTCGGCCTGATCGGTTTCAGCGGCCGGCCGACCCGAGAATCCGAGCAGATCGAATTCCTCGACCTGTTGAAGGAGCATCTGGCCGACGATTGGTGGTTCCAGACGGTCTACGCCTTCGCGCTCGAAGAAGTCGGCCGCCTCGACGAGGCGATGCAGCTGATCGAGCGCAGCATGGCCGCCAAGCCGCAGAGTGCGCACGGCGCGCACATCAAGGCGCACGTGCTCTACGAGATGGGCGAAGACAAACAGGCGCTCGACTATCTCGAAAGCTGGATGCCGACCTATTCGCGCGATGGCATGATGCACTGCCACATCTCCTGGCACATTGCGATGTTCGCCCTGACCCTGGGCGATACGGACAAGGCGTGGCGCGTCTACACCGCCGGTGTTCATCCCGGCGGCGCCTGGGGGCCGGCGCTCAATGTCGCCACGGATGCGCCTGCCTTCCTGTGGCGCGCCGAGCTCGCTGGCCATGCGCGCAAAGCCGATGCTTGGCAGCAGGTGCATGCTTACGTGCAGAAATCGTTTCCCAAAGCCGGCATCGGTTTCGTCGACGTGCATCGAGCCTTGGCGGCCGCTGCGGCCGGCGATACTGCCGCGCTCGGTCCGATCGTCGCCGAGCTGGAGGAGCGTGCCGCGAAGGCGCCGACCGGTCCGGTCGTGCCGAGCCTCGCCCGCGGACTCGCAGCCTATGGACGAAGCGATTGGTCGGCCGCCATTGCCGAGCTGGAACCTGCCCTTGCGGCAACGGTGCGCATCGGCGGCAGCCGTGCGCAACGCGATGTCATCGAAAACACGCTGCTCGCGGCCTACGTCAAGGCCGGCCGGCAAGAGAAGGCGCGCGCCATGCTGGCGGCGCGCGCCGACCGTCGGCCGTCAATCCCTATCGCGGGGCTTGAGTTTCGACCTTCGCCCTGACGGGACTTCGCGATCGATCGACGGCTGTACGCGAGTGCTGCCGAAAATTTGCTATTGTGCGGCCGCCTCGAATAGACCGGGCGTTTGACGAGCCGGCTTCAGCTCGGCGGTCTGATGCTCGGCCTGTTGGCGAGCATCTCGGGCGGCATAGACCTTGGCGCGCGTGCGCAGCGAATTGCCATCGTTGGGGTTGAGCTTGACCGCCTGATCGAGATCCTTGACCGCAAGATCGTATTGACCTGCCTCGTTGTAGACGTTGCCGCGACAAAGGAAGGCAAAGAAATTGTGGGGATTGAGCTTGATTGCCTGATTGTAGTCGGCGAGCGCGAGCTTCGCTTCCCCTTTGGCGTGGTGGGCATTGCCCCGGTTCAGGAAGGCATTGCCATCATTGGCATCGAGCCTGATCGCCTCGTTGAAGTCCTGAATGGCCCGATCGTACTGGCCCGTGTCGTTGTAGACCTTGCCGCGATTGATGTAGGCGACTGAATTGGTGCGGCTGAGCTTGATGGCCTCGTCATAGTCGCGGAGCGCAAGGTCGGGCTTGCCGAGTTCGCGGTAGGAATTTCCGCGATTGAGGAAGGCATTGGCGTCGAATACGTTCAACTTGATGGCCTGGTCGAAGTCCTTGATGGCCAAGTCGAACTCGCCCTTGTCGTTATAGGCCTTGCCGCGCCCGATGAAGGTCAGCGGGTTCAAGGGGTTCAGGACAATCGCCAAGTTGTAGTCCTGGATGGCCCGGTCAGGCTTACCCATGCCCCGATAGGCGTTGGCCCGGTTAAGGAAGGCACTGGGGTCCAGCGGGTTGAGGCTGATCGCGGCATCGAACATCTTGACGGCCGTCTGGTACTCACCCTTGTCGTTGTTGAACTTGCCGAGCGCGATAAAGGTCTCAGGCGATGGACCGGCATGGGCAACGGGTGGAAATGCTCCGACAGCCGCGCATGCAACCCCGATGAGGACGCACAATCCGGTCCATCGCAGCCGAGCGCGGTCGTCGTGGCGCCGAAGGAAGAACTGGTTGAGCGAATGCGTCCGCGAATCCGAAGAAAAGCCAAGCATGGCCGGATTTCCTCCCATTGTTCCGCGTTATGGCCGGTGAAACCATCGCGTGCAGACAATGTAGGAAATCTTGCTTCGGTTGGGTGTGACGTTGCGATGTAAAAGAAGTGGCTGATTTGGGTCTCAACCGTCGAAAGGCCGCTGCTTCAGCGATGCGGCCGGATGTTGTTGTTGACGGCCCGATCGCCGGCCATCCAACGCCGCAGGGTCTCGTGCGCCGTGTCACGCTGCCACGAATTTATCTTGGCCACGTCAGGCGGGTCTGATGTGAACTCCACGATCATGCCGTCCGGATCCTGCGCATAGATCGACGTGCAGTAGCCATGATCGGTCTCGCGTACCGCGATCTTGGAGTTGGTCAGGCGCTTCTTGATCTCCTTCTGCGATTTTTCTGTGACGGCAAGGGCGATGTGGAAGAAGCGGGGCTGGCTCTTGGCCTTGTATGCCGCGGCCACCTCGGGATCGGCGAAGTTGAAGAAGGCGAGCGCCCCGCCATCGCCGATGCCGAAGAAGGTGTGGCAGTAGCTCGTGCGGCGGCCGGGAAACTCGGGGAATTCGGCTTCCTCGATCCAGGTCGCGAGCAACGGCAGGCCGATGATGTCCTCATAGAAGTGGCGCGTCCGCTCCTGGTCGGCGCACACATAGGCATTGTGGTGAAGGCGCAGCGGCAACGTCTCGGCGTCGGTCATGGCTCTCCTCCTATTCGTCGGCGCGGCTTTCGCGGATGCGACGCGTACCCTGGAAGACCGGCTTCAGCGGATCCATCACGAAGCGGATGCGCGGCAGGTCCGTATCGACCGTGCAGCAAGTGCCGATGATCGGATCGGCGAGGCGAATGTCGGGCGCGTTCCATGCCGCGGCATCGAACGTCGTGACCTTCGGCTTGCCGCGTTCGGCCTTGTACAAAGTGTATTTCGGGTCGACCTGGATCAGCAGCGGCTGGCTCGTCCCGTCGAGCGGCGCATTGGCTGCCGTCACCCAGTTGATGTACTGCACGTCCGTCCCGGCCACCGGCTGTGGATCGGCAAGCGCGCAGTCGAGGATCGTCTTTCCGGCTTTCCTGACGGTAGCCATGACGCGGTCATGGCGGCGCAGGAACTTCACTTCGCCCGCTTCAGCGGGCAAGCCCCACCGGTTGCGCAGCTCCTTCGTGGCCGCTTCCGTGCTCGCAACGGCGCCCAGCAGGAAGCCGCGCGGATGCGCGCCCGCCCTGCTGCCGAGCCGCAGGACCGCGAGATTGAACGGACCGACCGGGCTATCCGGATATTTGGTGACCGCTGCGATCACATAGGATGGCAGCGCCGGATGCATCGCCTTGGGCAGCAGACCGTCGGTGGAGCTGCGCGGCACCTCGATCAGGAGCTGCATCATCTCGGCCTTGGGAAGCGTCCAGGCTTCCGTGTCCAAATCCGCAAGCGTCGGCAGCGCCGACGGCTCCCGGGTGATGTCGCGCCTTCCGTAGAGGGGCATCGTCCTACTCCGCGGCCTGGGCGCCGGACTTCTTGGCGAAGTGCGGCATCACTTCCTTGGCGAACAGGCGGAGGCTCGCCATGACCTGGTCCTGCGGCACGACCTCGTTGGCATTGAGGATGAAGTTGATGCAATCGACGCCGAGCGATTCCCATTTCTTGCAGGCGCGGATGATGCGCGCGGGGTCCCCGTACGCCATGCCCTCGGTCTGTTGCTCGCTGGCGTCGGGGCCGGTCGCGGCGCGGCGCAGCGCTGGCAGCAGTCCGAGCGACTGGTAGGACGGCGAGGAATAGACCTCGCGCGTGGAGATGAGCTGCGTGGCGAGATAGTTGAAGGTGTTGCCGAGCCGCTTGCCCATCTCGACGCCGGTCTTCTCGTCTTCATGGCAGAACAGGAAGTTGGTGGTCGCGACCTGTTCGTTCACGAACGCGCCGACCGGCTCGCAGAGCTTAATGCGCCGGCGGTACTCCTTGATCTTCTTCTCCTGCTCCTCGAAGCCCGCGAAGGAGAGGCCGAGGCTGCCCAGTCCGCGGTCGGCCGCGTCGATCTCGGTGCCGGGACTGGTGACCGCCACCCACATCGGCGGATGCGGCTTCTGGTAGGGCTTGGGCAGGATGGTGCGCTCGGGCATCGACCAGAATTCACCCTGATAGGCGAAGGTCTCCTGCATCCACATCCTGGGCAGACAGCGCACGAACTCGTCCCAGCTCTTCTTGGTCGTATCCGGATTGGCACGGAATCCGCCGAGCTCGGTCCAGGTCGCCGAACGGCCCGTGCCGACATGCAGGCGGCCGCCGGACAAGATGTCCAGGGTCGCCGTCTTCTCGGCAATCTTGATCGGATGATTGAATTCGGGAACGCAGACGACGATACCGTGGCCGACCTGGATGCGCTTGGTCACCATGGCGCAGGCGGTCAGGAACAACTCGGGCGCGGAACAGTGGGAGTACTCCTCGAGGAAATGATGCTCGACCGCCCATACGTGATCGAAGCCCAGATCGTCGGCCAGCTTCACCTGCTCGAGGCAGTTGTTGTAAACGATCCGCTCCTTCTCCGGCGTCCACGGACGCGGGATCGAAATCTCGTAGAACAGGCCGAATTTCATTGCCGGGCCTCCTGCCGATGCGAAACGCTAGGCTTGCAGCGGCGGAGGCGCAACTCCACCATGCATTCGGAGGGCGAAACGCCATGAAGCGACTGGACGGCAAGGTTGCGATCGTGACCGGTGGGGCAAGCGGCATGGGCCGCGCCACGGTCATGCGGTTTCTGGCGGATGGCGCGAAGGTCATTGTCGCCGATCTCAACGAGGCCAATGGCGCGGAGACCCTGGCCGTCGCCAAGGCCCAAGGCCATGCGAACGACATTGCCTTCGTGCGATGCGACGTTGCCAAGGAGGCGGATGTTGCGGCGATGGTGGCTGCGGCGGTGAAACGCTTCGGTCGGCTCGACATTGCCTACCTCAACGCCGGGGTCGGCGGTGCCTTCGGTCCGATCGCGGAGACCAGCGTCGAGGATTGGGACTATACCTTCGCGGTGCTGGTGCGCTCGGTGTTCCTCGGCATGAAGCACGCCTCGCTCGCGATGAGGAAGCTGGGCGACGGCGGCGTGATCCTGGTGACGGCGTCGATCGCCGGCATGGTGGGCGGCGGCGGCAGTCACGCCTATTCAGCGGCAAAGGCCGCCGTGATCAGCCTTATCGAGAACGTGGCGGCCGAGCTCGGACCGCATCGCATTCGCGTGGTCGGCATCGCGCCCGGTGTGATCTCGACACCGCTGGTCCATCGCGGCCGGCCGGAAAAATACGAGGCGCAATTCAAGCGCCAGCCGTGGCCCGACCGCGGCGAACCTGAAGTGATCGCCGACGTGGCCTCCTTCCTGGTCTCCGACGAGGCGCGCTTCATCACCGGCGAGACAGTGAAGGTCGATGGCGGTCTGCTGGCGCAGGGCGTGGCGCTGTGGGGCACCGGACGGGACAACACCTTCCTCAAGAGCGCAGGCGTCAACCGCGGCACGACCGGCGAGGCCATGGTCGTGCGTCATTTGGAACCGAAGGGCTAGTCATATGAGCTTGGAAGCCGAGCGTCTTCATCGTCACCTGATCGGCCAGCAAGGCTCGCGGCGATCGCTCAACACGCCCGCCTTGGTGCTCGATCTCGACATGCTCGATCGCAACATTGCCGAGATGGCGCGCTTCGCGAAGGAGCACAACGTCAAGCTCCGGCCGCACTCCAAGACTCACAAATCGGCCGACATCGCCAAGCGCCAGATCAAGGCCGGCGCGCTCGGCGTATGCTGCGCCAAGCTCGGTGAGGCGGAGGCGCTCGCGGAGGACGGTGTGCAACAGCTCCACATCACTTCGCCGGTGGTCACCCCGCAGGCGATCGCCCGCCTCATCGAGCTCAACGGCAAGGTGAGCGACCTCATGGTCGTTGTCGATCATCCGGCCAATGTCGAGTCGCTTTCTGCGGCCGCGACGATGGCCGGCAAGCCGCTCACGGTGATCGTCGACATCGATCCCGGCATCCATCGCACCGGCGTGGCGACGCCCGAAGCGGCGGTCGATCTGGCGCGGAAGATCGTCGGACTGAAGGGCCTGAAATATGCCGGCGTGCAATTCTATTGCGGCAGCCACCAGCACATCATCGATTTCCAGGAGCGCAAGGCCAAGATCGAGGAGCGTACCGAATACCTGAAGGGCATCCTGCAGAAGCTCGAGGCGGCGGGGCTGAAGCCCGGCATCATCACCGGCTCGGGCACCGGCACGCACTATATCGATGCCAAGCTCGGCGTGTTCACCGAGCTGCAGGTCGGCTCCTACATTTTCATGGATCACGACTACAATGTTTGCGACCTGCGCGGGCTCGACCGGCCGACCTTCGAGCAGGCGCTGCAGATCGACGCTCGCGTCGTGAGCGCCAACACGGCCGGCATGGCGACCGTCGATGCCGGGCTGAAGGCGATGGCGACGGAAAAGGGCCCGCCCAAGATCCTGAAGGGCGCGGTCGACGGTTCTACCACGCGATTCATGGGCGACGAGCACTTGGCGGTAATAGCGCCGGAGGGCCAGCAGGCGCCGGCGCATGGCGAGCAGGTGATCCTGACGCCGCCCCACTGTGATCCTACGGTGAATCTCTACGAGGCCTATCACGTGGTGAAGGGCGACACCCTGGTCGAGATCTGGCCGGTCACCGCGCGCGGGCGCTCTCGCTGACCAGCAAGCCACCGTCCCAGTGTCTCGCCAGCGCGAGCAGCGACACCAGGCCCAGCGCGCTGACCATCGTCATGCCGAGGAAGGCGAGCTGGCCGTAGCGCGCGTAGAGCAGGCCGGAGAATTGATAGATCACGGCCTGCGTGGCGCCGGTGCCGAGCGCGTAGTAGATGCTTTGCCCCAGCGCCGTGCCGTTGCTCGGCAGCGAGCGCTGGATGAACGCCATGGCGCCGAGATGGCAGGCGGCGAACGTGCCGGCATGCAGCGCTTGCAGGACGACGAGCAGCGGCAGCGCCGTGGTGAAGGCCATGCCGGTCCAGCGCACCAGGCAGCAGGCGAGGCCGAGCCCGATCAGGCCGGTGACGCCGATGCGCTGCATCAGCCAGCCACTCAACGTCATCATCAGGATCTCGACGGCGACGCTCTCGCCCCATAGAGCGCTGATCGTGACGTCGTCGATGCCGGCACCGCGCCAGGTGAGCGTGCCGAAGCTGTAAAGCACGGCATGGCTCGACTGGCAGAAGCCGGCCGCGATCATGAACAGCATGAAGGACTTGTTGCGAAAGAGATCGCGCAGGCCGAACGGCGCGCGCCCTTTGCCCTTGTGGACAGAGCTCCCGCTCGCGGGCAGCAGCAGCGCACAGGGCAGCAGGATCGCGATGCCGGTCCAGCCGACGAACAGCACCGACGGCGGTCCGAACCGGTCGACCGACACGCCGCAAATCAAGGTACCGGCGATGAAGGCGATCGAGCCCCAGACGCGCAAATTGCCATAGACGAAGCCGCGCGCCTTGGCTTCATTGACCAGCAGGCCGTCATAGAGCGCCATCGTGGGCGACCAGACGCAGGCCCACACCAGCCCGACCAGCAGCAAGGCGAGGAAGCTGTAGGAAAGCTGGTAAACCCCCATCATGACGATGGCGGCGACCGCCATCATCAGCAGCATGTCGCGCAGCCGGCCCAGGCGATGGGCCAGGTAGCCTATGCCCAGCACGGAGAACACGCTCACCAGCTGGCGGCTCATGAACAGGGTGCCGATCTCGGCGTCGCTGATGCCGCGATCGCGCAGCCACACCGGCCAGTAGCTCATGAAGGCGCCCGAGGCGAAGAAGTAGGCCGCGCCGTAGCTCGCGAGCCGGCCGCCCACGAGGACGCGGTTCATCAGGCGGCGAACTCGCGCCGCACCTCAGCGGTGTGTTGCCCGAGCTCCGGCACGTCGCCCAGGCTCGGCGGCTCGCCATCGTACGCCGCCGCCAGCGCCGGGATCGACACGTCACCCTTCGGCGACTTGAAGTGCGTGCGGCGAAGCTGCGGATGCTTGGAGAGGGCGGCGACGTCGCTCACCCGCGCCCAGGCGATCTGCGCCGCATCGAGGCGGGCCGCCAGCTCGGCGAAGGCCAGCTTGCCGAAACTGTCGCCAACGATCTTGTTGGTGGCGTCGCGCCGTGAGTTCCGGGCCATGCCCGTGGCGTAGTCGGGATCCTTCTCGAGGCCGGGGCGGTCGATCACGCTGTGGCACAGCCGCTCGAACTCGCGGTCGTTCTGAATCGAGATCAGCACCGGCACCTTGTCGGAGCTCGGATAGACGCCGTACGGCGCGATGAAGGGATGCGTGAGGCCTAGCCGCGGCCATTCGTAGGATGAGTAGTCCATGGCGAGCAGCGGCACGGTCATCCATTCGGCCATCGAGGAGAACAGCGAGACTTTGATGTTGCGGCCCTCGCCGGTCTTCTGGCGGGCGAGCAGCGCCTCCAGCACCGCGGCATGGGCGTACATGCCGGTGCCGATGTCGGTTGCCGAGATGCCCACCCGACCGGGCGCATGCTCGGTGCCGGTGATCGACGCGAGTCCGCTCTCGGCCTGCACCAGCAGGTCATAGGCGCGGCGGTTCTTGTAGGGGCCGTGATCGCCGTAGCCCGAGACGTCGACGGTGATCAGCTTCTTGTGCTTGGTCCGCATGGCGGCCGAGCCGAAGCCCGCCCGATCGGCCGCGCCAGGCGCCAGGTTCTGGATCAGCACGTCGGCCTTGCCGATCAGGCGATGCAGCAGGGCGAGGTCCTCGGGCTTCTTGAAGTCGAGTGCGACCGATTGCTTGCCGCGATTGAGCCAGACGAAATAGGCCGAGAGGCCGTGCACGTAGCCGTCGTAGCCGCGGGCGAAATCGCCCTCGGGCCGCTCGATCTTGATCACCCGCGCGCCGGCGTCGGCCAGCCGCGCCGAACAATAGGGCGCGGCGACCGCTTGCTCGACGCTCACCACCAGCAGCCCGTCCAACGCGCCCTTTGATGCCTGGGCCATTTACGCACTCTCTCCTTTGACCATCCCAACATGCCATAGTGCTTCGGTGGTTCAACTGACATCCAGCGAGCGCGAAATTGCGTCGGGAAAATCCGGCCCGGCGGCCGCCATGGCGATGCGCATCGTGGCCGATACCGCGCGTCTCCTCGGCGCTTCGCGGCTGGTGCCGGTCGCCTCGGCGCACATCGACGGCTGCCTCTATCACGGCGATTCGGGCACCCTGTTCGCCGAGCGGCTGGTGAATGACGGCGGCAGGGCATCGGTGCCGACGACGCTCAATGTCGGCGCGCTCGATCTTGTTCACGCAGGTCGCGTGCGTTTGCCTCCGGAGCGCATGGCGATGGCGCGGCGCATGATGGACGCCTACCTGAAGCTGGGCTGCCGGCCGACCTGGACCTGCGCACCCTACCAGGCGGGCCATCGGCCGGCGCTCGGCCAACACGTCGCCTGGGGCGAGAGCAACGCCGTCGTGTTCTGCAACAGCGTGCTGGGCGCCCGCACCGAGCGCTACGGCGACTTCTTGGATATCTGCGCAGCGATCTCGGGCCGTGCGCCGGAAACCGGCCTGCATCTCGATGACAATCGCCGGCCGAGCCTGCTGGTCGATTGCGCTGTGCTCGACCGCCGGCTGGTCGAGGAGGAGGCCTTCTGGCCGGTGCTGGGCGCCTGGCTTGGCGAGAATGCCGGTGGTCGCGTGGTCGCGTTCGCCGGCTTGCCCAGCAAGATCGACGAGGATCGCCTGAAGGCAATGGGCGCCGCCGCGGCGTCCACCGGATCGGTCGGCCTGTTCCATATAGAAGGTGTGACACCAGAGACCTTCGAGCGGCCGCGCGAGGTGCTCAAGCTTTCAGGGACGATGCTGCATGCGGCGCGCGATCGTCTGTCGACAGTGCGTGCCAAGCCCGGCGACAAGGTCGATGCGATCGCGGTCGGCAGCCCGCATTTCTCGTTCGCCGAATTTCAGCGCCTGCTCGGCCATCTCGACGGCCGCAAGCCCGCGATCCCGATCTATGTCTGCACCGGCCGCCATACCTTGGCGGAGATCGAGCGGGCCGGGCTAGACACGAGCGCGCTCACCATCGTCGCCGACACCTGCATCGTGGTGACGCCCATCCTGCCGGCGAGCGGCGGCCTGCTGATGACCAATTCGGGCAAGTTCGCGCACTACACGCGGCCCAACACCGGCTTCGAGGTGCTGTACGGATCGCTCGCCGATTGCGCCGAGACCGCGGTCGCCGGCCGTTTGGTGCGGGAGGAGTCGCTATGGCGATGAACCTGCTGCTGCCCGGAACAGCCGAGGCTGCTGCACTCAAATTGCCGACCCTGTCGCTGTGGGGCGGCGTCGATCCGTTCAGCGGAAGATTGACGAACCCTGCGCTTCCGCATTGCGGCGAGAGCGTGAAGGGCAAGGTGCTGATGATCGCCGAGCCTGTCGGCTCTTCGTCGTCCAGCGCTGTGCTGCTCGAACTCCTGCAAGCCGGCAACGCGCCGGCGGCGATCGTGCTCGGCCGAGCCGACGCGATTGTCGCACTGGGCATACTGGTGGCGCGCGAGATGGGATGGGCTACCATTCCGCTGGCGGTGATGCCGCCCAACGAACAAGCCAAGGTCGCCGATGGCGCGACCATCAGAGTCGAGTAGAGGGAACGACGATGCCGGGACCGCTTGCGGGCGTGAAAGTGATCGACATGACTGCGGTGCTGCTGGGGCCGTTCGCCACCCAGCACTTGGCCGACATGGGCGCTGACGTCATCAAGGTCGAACCGCCGGAGGGCGACCTGTTGCGGCTGTCGGGCGGATCGATGGGCCGCGACAAGAGCATGGGGCCGATCTACATGGCGGCCAACCGCAACAAGCGCTCGCTCTGCCTCGACCTCAAGAAGCCGCGCGCCGTCGAGATCCTGAAAGGCATGATCGAGGGCGCCGACCTCTTCATTCACAACAGCCGGCCGGCCGCCATCGAGCGCCTCGGACTGGGCTACGAAGACCTGAAGAAGATCAACCCGTCGATCGTCTACGCCTACTCGCTGGGCTACAAGCGCAGCGGGCCGTACGGTCACAAGCCTGCGTTCGACGATCTGGTGCAGGGCGTGTCGGGCGCCGCCTCGCTGCAGAGCCGGGTCGACGGCGAGGCGCCGAAATTCATGCCCAGCCTGATCGCCGACAAGACCACCGGCCTGCATCTTTGCATCGCCGTGCTGGGCGCGCTCTATCATCGCAAGGTGACGGGCGAGGGCCAGATGATCGAGGTGCCGATGCTCGAGACCTTGGCCTCGTTCTGGCTCACCGAGCATCTGTTCGGCGGCCTGTGGAGGCCCGAGCGCGGCGCCATGGGCTACGACCGCATCATCAACAAGTATCGCCATCCGTTCAAAACCATGGACGGCTACATCTGCGCGCTGCCTTATACCGACGCGCACTGGGTCGAGTTCTTCAACATCGTCGAGCGGCCGGATCTGGCCAAGGACCCGCGCTTCTGCGACCGCACGGTGCGGCCCAGGCACTTCAGCGAGCTCTACCAGGTGCTCGACACGCTCCTGAAGCATCGCACGACCCAGGAATGGCTCGACGCCTTCGACAAGGCCGACATCCCGGCGATGCCCGTGCATACGCTCGAGGATTTGCTCGAGGATCCGCACCTTAAGGTGACGGGTTTCTTCACCGAACGCGAGCATCCGACCGAGGGGCCGATCGTCACCTATGCCAGCCCGCTCGATTTCGAGAAGACCAAGGTCGAATTCCGCCGCCACGCGCCGCGCATCGGCGAGGATGGGCCGCAGGTGCTGCGCGAGGCCGGACTGAGCGATGCCGAGATCGAAAAGCTCAAGGCAGACAAAGTCTTGATGGTGCCATGACGTAATCCGGCGATTACGTAAAGCTATTTCGCGACGCGGCGGAACGAGCCGCGATCCGGTTGTACGCCCGAAGCCGCCGTCTAAACTCCGACCAAATCAAAACGCTGGTGAGGGATCGATGGATCTCGCTTTCACGCCCGAAGAGCAGAAATTCGCCGACGAGGTACGCGCCTTCGTGAAGGCCAATCTGCCGGCCGACGTCCGCGACAAGGTGAAGAACGGCAAGCATCTGGGCCGCGACGACTACATGCGCTGGCAGCAGGCGCTCGGGAAGAAGGGCTGGCTCGTTTACACCTGGCCCAAGAAGTACGGCGGTCCCGGCTTCACGCCGGCGCAACGCTACATCTTCGAGAACGTGTGTGCGGAGGAATACGCGCCGGGCATCATCCCATTCGGCAGCAAGATGGTCGGGCCGGTGATCTACACGTTCGGCACGGACGAGCAGAAGCAGAAGTACCTGCCGCCGATTCGCGAGAGCACCGTGTGGTGGTGCCAGGGCTACTCCGAGCCGGGTTCGGGCTCCGATCTCGCCTCGCTCCGCACGAAGGCCGAGAAGCAGGGCGACCACTACATCGTCAACGGCTCCAAGACCTGGAACACGATGGGCCATTGGGCCGACTGGATCTTCTGCCTGGTTCGCACCGATCCCAAGGCCAAGCCGCAGGAGGGCATTTCCTTCCTGCTGATCGACATGAAGACGCCCGGCATCACCGTGAAGCCGATCATCATGATGGATGGCGGTCACGAGGTGAACGAAGTCTTCTTCGACAACGTGAAGGTTCCTGTCGCCAATCTGGTCGGCAAGGAGAACGAGGGCTGGACCTGCGCCAAGTTCCTGCTCGCCAACGAGCGGCTCGGTATCGCCGCGGTGCCGCAGTCAAAGCGCGGTGTCGAGGCGTTGAAGGACATCGCCCGCGCGGAGCGCGAGGACGGCAAGCCGCTGATCCAGAACCCGAGCTTCGCCGAGAAGATCGCCGACCTCGAGATCCAGGTGACGGCGCTGGAATACACCGAGCTGCGCGTGCTGTCGCAGATGGCGCAGGGCGGCCAACCCGGACCGGAAGTCTCGGGACTGAAGATCCGCGGTTCGGAGATCCAGCAGCGCATCACCGAGCTCACCATGGAAGCGGTCGGAGAGTACGCAGCACCCTACCTGCCGGGCCTGCTATGGCACGGCACCAACGAAGCGCCGGTCGGGCCGGACTACGCGCATCTCGCCGCGCCACGCTATTTCAACAACCGCAAGACCACGATTTACGGCGGTTCCAACGAAATCCAGAAGGGCATCATCTCCAAGATGGTGTTGGGTCTGTAAATGGATCTGGCGCTCAAGCCCGGGCACAGGGCGTTCGCCGACGAGGTCCGCGATTTCGCGCGGAAGAATCTGTCGCCCGCGACCAAGGCCAAGACCTTGTCCGGCAAGCACTACGACAAGGCCGACCACATCGTTTGGCAGCAGGCGCTCGGCAAGAAAGGTTGGCTCGCCTACACCTGGCCCAGGAAGTACGGCGGCCCGGGCTTCGACGTCACCCAGCGCTTCCTGTTCGAGAACGTGCTCGCGGAAGAGGGGGCGCCGCGCATCATCCCGTTCGGCGTGAAGATGGTCGGGCCGGTGATCTACACCTTCGGCACGGACGCGCAGAAGGAACGCTTCCTGCCCGGCATCCGCACCTCCGAGGTGTCGTGGTGCCAGGGCTACTCGGAACCGGGCGCCGGTTCCGACCTCGCCAATCTGCGCACCCGCGCGGTGAGGCAAGGCGACCATTACGTCGTGAACGGCCAGAAGACCTGGACCTCATTCGCCCATTGGGCCGACTGGATCTTCTGTCTCGTGCGCACCAATCCCGACGCCAAGCCGCAGGAAGGCATCTCCTTCCTGCTGATCGACATGAAGAGCCCGGGCATCACCGTGCGGCCGATCATCATGCTGGACGGCGCGCATCACGTGAACGACGTGTTCTTCGACAACGTGAACGTTCCCGTCGCCAACCTCATCGGCAAGGAGAACGAGGGCTGGACCTGCGCGAAGTTCCTGCTCGCCAACGAGCGGCTCGGCATCGCGGAGGTGCCGGCCTCCAAGCGCGGCGTACGCGCGCTGAAGGAACTGAACGACGATCCGTCACTCAAGGAGAAGATCGCCGATGTCGACCTGCAGGTGCAGGCGCTCGAGATGAGCGAGCTGCGGGCGCTGTCCACCATGCAGCTCGGCGGCGCGCCCGGCCCCGAGGCCTCGATCCTCAAGATTCGCGGGTCCGAGATCCAGCAGCGCATCGCGGAGCTTGCGATGGAGGCGGTGGGCGAGTACGCCGCGCCCTATCAGCCGGACCTGCTGTTCCGCGACACCAACGAGACGCCGATCGGTCCTGACCACGCGCCGCCCGCCGCGCCTCGCTATTTCAACATGCGCAAGACCACGATCTATGGCGGCAGCACCGAGGTGCAGAAGAACATCGTTTCCAAGGCCATCCTCGGGCTATAAATCCCGGACGTATCTGGAGGAAAAAATGGATCTCAGCCTGTCCGACGAACAGAAGCAGCTGCAGGACGCGGCCGAACGCTTCGTTCGCGACAAGTACGCCTTCGAGAACCGGCGCAAGATCGCCGCTACGGAGAAGGGCTGGGCGGCCGAGAACTGGGCGCAGATGGCCGAGCTGGGCTGGCTGGGCGTGCCGCTCACCGAGGCCGAGGGCGGCTATGGCGGGCCGATCGAGACCATGATCCTGATGGAGCAGTTCGGCAAAGGTCTGGTGCTCGAGCCGTTCCTGCCGACGGCGGTGATCGGTGGCGGACTTTTGGCGCGTGCCGGCTCGCAGGCGCAGAAGGACGGACTGCTGGCGCCGATGATGGAAGGCAAGAAGCAGTTCGCCTTCGCCTGGCTGGAGCGGCAGAGCCGCTACAATCTCGCCGACGTCGCGCTCAAGGCCGAGAAGTCCGGTTCCGGCTACACCCTCTCCGGCCACAAGGGCGTGGTCTACAACGCGCCGTCGGCCGACCAGATCTTCGTACTGGCCCGCACCGCGGGCGGCGCGCGCGAGGAGAAGGGGCTCACCCTGTTCGTCGTCGACGGCAAGGCCAAGGGCCTGTCGCGCCGGGACTATCCGACGCAGGACGCCTTGCGCGCCTCCGAGCTTACCTTCGACAAGGTCGCCGTCGGCGCCGATGCCGTGCTCGGCCAGGTCGACGGCGCCTTCCCGATCGTCGAGGACGCGGTCGACCGCGCCATCGTGGCGCTGTGCGCCGAGGCCGTCGGCTGCATGGATGCGATCAACGCCGCGACGCTGGAATACATCAAGACCCGCAAGCAGTTCGGCGTGCCGATCGGCAAGTTCCAGGTGCTGCAGCACCGCATGGTCGATTGCTTCACCAACGCGCAGGAAGCGCGCTCGATGACGTTGATGGCCTCGCTCAAGATCGGCGACAAGGATCCGGTCGTGCGCCGCAAGGCCGCCTCCGGCGCCAAGGTCCAGATCGGCAAGTCGGGCAAGTTCTGCGGCCAGAGCGCAGTGCAGATGCATGGCGGCATGGGCGTCACGGACGAGCTGTCGGTCAGCCACTACTTCAAGCGGCTCACCATGATCGACCTGATGTTCGGCAACCAGCAGCATCACCTGACGCGCTACAGCAATCTCGCGATGGCAGCCTGAGGACACGCTCATGAGCTACGAGGCGATCGAGGTACGCAAGCTCACCGGCGGCTGCGGCGCCGAGGTGCTGGGGGTCGACGTCAAGTCGCTGAGCAACAGCCAGTGGGCCGAAGTGCAGCGCGCCTTTGCCGAGCATGGCGTGATCTTCTTCCGCGACCAGAAGCTCACCCCCGAGCAGCACCTGGCGTTCGCGCGGCGCTGGGCGCCGATCGACGTCAATCGCTTCTTCACGCCGGTGCCGGGCTATCCGGAGATCGCCGAGGTTCGCAAGGAACCCCAGCAGAAGACCAACATCGGCGGCGGCTGGCACACCGACCACAGCTACGATCAGGTTCCCGCCATGGGCTCGATCCTGCTGGCGCGCGAACTGCCCGAGGAAGGCGGCGACACGCTGTTCGCCAACATGTACCGCGCCTTCGAAACGCTTTCGCCCGGCCTGCAGCGCATGCTGGAGGGCATGCGCGCGGTCCACGGCTCGGCGCACATCTTCGGCAAGGAGGGCGTGCACAAGAACAACCCGGAGTCGGCCGCCCGCTACGGCAACCAGCACCTCGTCGGCGACGACGTCCTGCATCCGGTGGTGATCAAGCACCCGTTGAGCGACCGCAAGGCGCTCTACGTCAATCCGGCCTTCACGCTGCGCTTCGAGGATTGGTCGGCCGAGGACAGCCGGCCGTTGCTCGAGCACCTCTACCGTCATGCCTCACGGCCGGAATTCACCTGCCGCTTCCGCTGGCGCGAGGGGTCGATCGCGTTCTGGGACAACCGCGCCACCTGGCACTACGCCGCCAACGACTATCACGGCGAGCGCCGGCTGATGCACCGCATCACCGTCGCCGGATGCGCCCTCGAGGCCGCGGCCTGAGGCACGATGGGCCCGTCTGAGACATTTTCGTCTCGAATCTCACCCGCCTGAGACGCCTCCGATGCCGATGGCATAAGGGTTTGCCTGCCGAGTCTCACGAAACACCCCCACCCCCCTGGTGAGACAGCGTGAGACGCGTGAGACGCCTGAGACACCCAAACTGCAAATAGTTATGGCGGTCCGGACAGCCTAGCGCTTCGGCAGCTTGTCGAGGCCGCCGACCAGCAGGCGGGTGGCGAACTCGGTCGCGGCGGCCGGATCGACCGGGTCGCGCATGGTCATGACGACCGAAACCTCGAACACGACGCCCGAGATCGCCGCCAGCAGGTAGTCGAGGTCCACTCTCGGCAAGGCGCCCCGTTCGACGGCGTCGGCGACATCCTGGCGGAAGGCCAGGGTCAGGCCCTGCAGATCGGGCGCGTTGATGAGGTTGCGGATCGGCGTCACGTTGTTGCGGCCGAAGGCGAGGATTTCCGGATCCTCGGCGACGAAGTGGAAATAGACCGAGCAGTGCCGGCGCAGGAATTCCTCGGCGGTCTTGGCGGTCGAGCGCCCCTCGCCATGGCGCTGGCGCTCGAGCAACTCGGCGCTCATCTCGGCGATCACGGCGCTGAAGATCTCGGTCTTGTCCTTGAAGTAGTTGTAGAAGGTGCCCGAGGCGAGATCGGTGCGCCGCACGATGTCGCGCACGCCAGCGGCGTTGTAGCCGATCTCGGCGAACACGCTGCGGGCGGCCTTCAGCAGCGCGGCCCGGTTCTCGGCTTTGTTCTGCTCACGGCGTCCTGAACGCGTATCGGGCTGCGTCGCGGTGGCCTGCATGATCGCTTGTACCATCTCCCATCGGCGCCCGGCAGGGGCGCCGCATCTCGACGGGGCGATATGAGCCGGTTAGCGTGGCGGAGGCAATGGATTCGACATCACAGGCTGGTTATGGCGCGGCGCTTCGGCAGCAAATCCTGCTCAGCGAACGGCGGCGCATGCGCGCCACGGCCATCGTGCTGGCCGTGCTGCTGGCGATAACCACGACGTTCGCCACCCTGTTCTATGACCTGACGAGCCGGATGTTTCCCGGTGGCGTGGCATGGTGGATGCCGTCTTCGCTGATCGGGCCGTTCATCCTGTTCGAGATCGGCACGGTCCTGCTGTTGCGCTGGCGAATGGCGCATGGCCTGGATTTTCCCCAGCCCGCGCGCTTCGCCAACGTGCTCGTCGAGACCAGCCTGCCCAGCGTGATCATCGCGGCGCTGGCCAGCAACATGAACGCGCAGCTGGTCTTCGCCTTCTGGCCGCCGATGCTCTATTTCGTGTTCATCATCCTGTCGACCCTGCGGCTCGATTTCTGGCTGTCGCTGTGGACGGGAGCGGTCGCGGCCGTGCAGCAATATCTGCTGGCCGATCATTTCCTGCCGTTGAGCCAGTCGGCGGCGGCGGCCAATGAAACGCCGACCTATCATCTGAGCCGCAGTGTCGTGCTTCTCCTGGCAGGGGCCATCGCGGGCATGGTGGCGCTGACCTTGCGCCGGCAGTTCGAGAACTCGGTCAGGGCAGCCGCCTCGCGCGATCGCATCACCAACCTGTTCGGCCAGCATGTCTCGCGAGCGGTAGTGGAGCGCCTGCTTGCCCAGGCGAGCGATCCGCCGAGCGAACTGCGCACGGTCTGCGTGCTGTTCCTCGACATTCGCGGTTTCACCGCCATGACGCGCAAGCGCGAGGCCGCCGAGACGGTGAGCCTGCTGAACGATTTCTTCGCCGAGATGGTGGCGATCGTCGATCGCCATCACGGCATCATCAACAAGTTCCTGGGCGACGGTTTCCTGGCGCTGTTCGGCGCGCCGCTTCACGACAATCGGGCGGCGCACAATGCCTTGGCCTCGGGCCACGCCATGCTGGGTGCGGTCGACGAGTGGAACCGGCTGCGGCCCGGCCAGGCGCTGCGCGTCGGCATCGGCATCCATGTCGGCGAGGCCGTGACAGGTACGGTCGGCTCGCCGCAGCGAAAGGAATACACCGTGATCGGCGACACGGTGAATTTGGCGGCGCGGCTCGAGCAGCTCACCAAGGAGACAGGCGCGCGCCTGCTGGTCTCCGATTCTCTCTGCAAGGCCGCGGGCGTCGCCGATGCCCACGATCTCGGTCCCATGCCGATCCGCGGCTATGACGACAAGGTGCGGGTATGGCGGCTGGCCTGAGCTGGTATTTCGCCTATGGCTCGAACATGAGCCGCGCGCGCCTGGACGAGCGGCTGCAGCCCAAGGGGGTGACGCTCGGCCAACGCCTGGGCGGCCGGCTCGATGGCTGGCGACTGACCTTCGACAAGGTGGCGCGTGCGCCGATGGGATCCGGCGCCGGCAACATCGTGCTGGCGAGCGGCGCCGTCGTGCATGGCACCCTGAACGAGTTGCCGGAGGCCGGCTTCGACGTACTCGATGTCTTCGAGGGTGTAGCCGGCGGCCACTACGAACGCCGTCTTGTGCCGGTGGTGCGCGCCGACACCGGCGAGACGGTCGAGGCCGTGACCTATGTGGCTCTGCGGGTGGGCGAGGGGCTCAGGCCCACGCGCGCCTACCTCGCCCATCTCCTCGCCGGCCGGGATCTGCTCCCGGCCGCGTATTGGGCGGTATTAAGTAAGACGCCGACTCTCGACTAGGCCGGCACCTTCGCCTTGCCGGACTTCTTCACGGCCTTGAGGCGGTCGCCCGGAACCTTCCCGGAATTGTCGATCTCCGGCACATCGGCCTCGTGCCAGAAATTGAGCTCGATCATGATTCCGTCAGGATCGTGCAGGAAGACCTGCTGCAGCGGCCTTGCCGGGACCTTGCGGACCTCGAACGGGACCTTGTCCTTCTTGATGCGGTCGATCGTGCCCCGGATGTCGGAGCAGTTGATCGCCACATGGTCGATCGCGCCGCCGCCATGGTCCTTGCGGCCGCTTTCGGACACGAGGTGCAGGATCGCCTTGTCGCCGGCATAGAGCCAGGCGCCGGGGAAGTTGAAGGGCGGACGATCGCCGTCGCGCAGGCCGACATACTTTTCGTAGAAGGCTACGGTCTTCTTCAGGTCCTTGCAGAACACGTTCCAGTGGTCGAGTGAAAGAGCGGGCATGGATTCCTCCTTGCAACGCCCGAGCTTACACCGAATTCGGCTCTGCGGTCAGCCGTCATGGCAGCAGGAATTCTGGGCAGTTTGGTCATATTCGTCGTGCCGGCGCACCCAGTCCGTCAGATTTCCGCCCGGCGGTTCGTTGCGGCCTTTCGGTGTCACGTCGAGGAACCCGTAGACGCCGCCCAGCATCTCGGTGCCGCGGGCGAAGGCGGAGTAGGTGTGGAATATCGCGCCGGCTTCGTCCTTGTAGAACACGCTGTAGCCCGGCATCTCGTCGATGCCGTAGTCCATCGTCTCGTAGTTGTAGAAGACCTTGCCGCGCGCCTTGTCGGCCTCGCTGAACGAGACGTGATAGTCGAAGTTGAAGTCGCTGCCGTGCGAGGACACCCACTTGAACTTCCAGCCCATGCGCTTGTGGTAGGCGGCGATCTCGGGATATGGCGCGCGGGAAACGGCGACGAACATGACGTCGTGATTGACCAGGTGGATCACCGATCCGTCGACCTGGTCGGCGCCGAACGAGCAGCCGAGGCAGCCCTCTTTCCAACCGGGCGCCATCATGAAGTGCTTGACGATGAGCTGACTGCGGCCGGCGAACATGTCGGCGAGCGATTGCCTGCCGTCGGCCCCTTCGAACATGTAGTTCTTCTCCACTTTCACCCACGGCAGCTCGCGCGTCTCCTGACGCAGTTTGTCCTTGGCGTGCAGGAGCGCCTTTTCCTTGGCCAGCAGGTCGCGACGGGCGGCGATCCATTCATCGCGCGAAACGATCTTGTGCGTCTGCATGTCGATCTCCTTTCAGGCCGCTTCCGGGCGGTTGAGGACGGCGTTGAATACGGTGGGCGGGACGACCAGGCGCGGGTCCCTGTAAAGCGCGCGCAGCTCGTCGAGATTTTCGTCGGGGTTGCGGGTCAGTTCGGCCAGCCGGTCGAGCAGCGCGTTATCGAGCTGCTTGTCGTCCTGGGTCATAATCCCCCAGCAATCCCATGGCTGCATCTCGCGGTTGTTGAGAGCGGCGACGTCCCGCACGATGTTGCTGGCGATGAACCAGTAACCCCACATGTTCAGGATGCCGAACGACTTCGGATCAGCCTTGCCGGTGCGGCAGAGCCGCCAGGCGTCGCCCGCCACCAGGAACTGGTCGCGCGGCACGTCGAGCGTGTCGATCGTGATGCCGAACATCCGGCGCTGGCGGTCGTCGATCTGCGCGTCGACCAGCACCCAGCGCTTCTCGCCGGCATTCCAGTACTCGGTGACCCAGTGGTCGTAGCCCTTGCCCTTCTCGAAATACATGCCGAAGCCACAGCGCGCTCGCGCGGGCGTGCCCTGGCTGCGCAACATGGCGACCATCAGCAGGGCGAAGGAGCGGCAGACGCAGACGTAACGGCCCTCCGGAGCGCGCGAAGTTGACAGCGGCCGCGGATCGCTCGAGGTAATCCTGTCCAGCACGTCGGCAAGCGGCCGCACATGCGCCTCGGCATGCCGCGCCGGCGCCAGCTTGACGCCATACGCCTCGGTCATGTGCTCGTGGATCAGCAGGCCCTGCGCGATCCTCGCCAGCGCGCCCACATCGCGCGGCAGGCCGTCGAAAAGCGCCGCGTGCTTGCCGGGCGCGCTCAGGGCCACAGGCGTGCGGTAGAGATCGAGGTTCATGGGAACAGCCTCTCGAGATTGTCGAGTCCGAAGCCCCAGCCGACGCGATGGTCGTCGCATGCCTTCTGGTCGAAGAACTGCTCGTGCGTCAGCGTCAGGATGGTGCCGTCGCCGTCCGGCTTGAGGTCGATCGTGACCTGCGATTCGCGCTCGGGCGTGGTGCGCCACGCCCATGAGAAGACGAGCTTGCGGTCCGGCACGATCTCCTTGTAGACGCCGCTCACATCATGCTGCTCGCCATTGTCGCCCTTGAAGCCGACATGGAAGCGGCCGCCCACGCGAACGTCGGTCTCGGCGACGCGGCTCGTCTGGTCGTTGCCGCCCCACCAGCGGATCATCTGCTGCGGGTGCGTCCAGGCCTGGTAGACCTTTTGCGGCGGGGCTTTGAGGCGGCGCTTGAGGGTGAGGCTGGGCTTGCTGGCCATTCGTCGTTCTCCAGGAATGCGGCAAGACGGTCGAGCTGCTCGGTCCAGTATTTCTGGTAGTGGGCCAACCAGTTCATCGCTTGCTCCATCGGCGCGGGGGTCAGTTGACAGGCCACGCTGCGGCCGGTCTTGGTGCGCTGGATCAGTCCGGCATCCGACAGCACGTCGAGGTGCTTCATGATCGCCGGCAGCGATACCGGGAACGGACGTGCGATCTCGCTGACCGTGAGCGTGGCATCCTTGTCGAGCTGGGCCAGGATGGCGCGCCGCGTGGGATCGGCCAGGGCGGCAAAGGTTCGGTCGAGACCGGCGGCTTGATAGTTAACCATAGGGTTAACAATAGGGACGCCACCCGGCCGTCGTCAAGGCCCGATGAGGACGGTTGTCACAGTCTTTCGATCAGGGCCTGGGCCGCCGCGGGATTGCGCACCTTGGCGCCGGAGATGAAGTAGACGAAGACGTCGCCGCGTTTGGCCCAGGCCTTTGCCTTCCTGGCCCATTTATCGAGGTCGGCGGGCTTGTAGCCCGTCTTCACCTTCTCCTGGGTCTTCATCAGCCGCGCATACGTGAAGTCGGTGGTCGGCTCGTCGATCTCGGGAAAATCGTCGTCCTGGGCATAGACGATGGCGACCCCGTACTTGCGCGCGAGATCGTAAAAGCGCTTGTCCTTGAAACTGTCGTGCCGCACTTCCAGCGCGTGGCGGAGCGGAAGCCTGCCGGTCTGCCTGGGCAGCAGTTTCAGGAAGGCCTCGATATCCTCCGCATCGAACTTCTTGGTGGCCATGAACTGCCAGTTGATCGGGCCCAGCCGGTCGCCCAGCTCGACCAGTCCCTGGTTGACGAAGCGCTGCACCGATTCGGCGGCCTCGGCCAGCACGCGCCGATTGGTGCAGAAGCGCGATGCCTTCAGGGAGAAGACGAAGCCATCCGGCGTCTCGGCGCGCCACTTCTTCCAGCTCTCGGGCTTGAAGCTCGAGTAGTAGGTGCCGTTGATCTCGATCGAGGTGAGCTTGCGGCTGGCATACTCCAGCTCGCGCTTGTGCGTCAGGTCCTTCGGATAAAAGACGCCGCGCCACGGCTCGAAGGTCCAGCCGCCGATACCGGTGTAGATCTTTCCCGTCATTTGCCGGAAACGTAGCAGGGATCGACCGGCCGGGCACGGGGCCGGGTCTCCGGCATCAGCAGGCCGACCAGGCAAACGCCGACAGCCGCGATCGCCGCCAGGACCACGAAGGCGGCGGCGCTGCCGAAGGAATCGGTGATGTAGCCCGCGAGCGTCGGGCTGAGCGAGGCGCCGATCCCGGTCATGGTGCCGACAATGCCTTGCGCCAGGTTGAAGCGTCCACTGCCGTGCGTCACGTCCGCGATGGTGAGCGGCACCATGACGCTGAACACCGTGGCGGTGAGGCCGTCGAGGAGCTGCACGATCACCAGCAGCGAGGGGTCGGATACGGTGGCGAACAGCAGGCCGCGGATCGGCAGCGCGGCAAAGCCTGCCAGGAGCAATGGACGGCGGCCCCAGCGCTGCGCCTGGCGGCCGACCCAGGGCGAGAACAGGGCGACGACCAGTTGCGGGCCCACCATGCAGGCGGCGATCAGCACGGTCGCCCAATCGCTCGACCGCGCGGTCAGTATGCTGCCCATCAGGGGAAGCATGGCGGCATTGGCGAGATGGAAGAGCAGGATGCAGCCGCCGAAGGTGAGCAGCGGGCGGTTCGAGACCAGGGCACGGTAACCCTGCGGCGGCGCCTCGTCGGGCTCGGCGACCGCGCCATGCGCCTCCTCGGGATCGATCTCCTTCGGCACGATGACGCTCAGCGCAATCCAGGTCGGGATCAGCAACGCCGCGGTCACGAGGAACACCGCGCCGGTCGAGAAGAAGTGGCCGACGGCGCCCATCACTGCGGCGGACAGGCCGGCGCCGATCGAGGAAAAGCGCGCATTGCGGCCGAGGCGCTCGCTGATCGCGGTCGAACCGACGAGCCCGAGGCTGATGGCGGCCATCGCCGGTCCGAGCACGCAGCTCGCCGCGGCGTGCAGGCAGGCCGCGGCCAGGATCACCGGGAAGATCGGCCAGCCGGCATAGGCAAGCGCGCTGGCGCTGATCAGGCCGACGGCGATTGCCGCCACGAAGCGCTCCGAGCGCGCGGCATCGAGCAGGGCGCCGGCCGGAATCTGGCCGAGCAGGGCCACGATCCCGCCCGTGGTCAGCACCAGGCCGATATCGACCTGTGTCCATTTGTGCGCCGTGAGATAGACAGCGACGAACGGCCCGAAGCCGGTCTGCACGTCGGCAACGAAGAAGACGAACCAGTCCAACCCCCGCAGGCTGCGCCGCGACGGCGTCATGGTCAGGGAATGGGTTCGAGACTTCCCGACGCGCCCAACACGACGGTCGGCTGGCCATCCTTGTATTCAGGCGCGGGCTTCACTTGCTCGCGCGTCAGTTCGAGCACGATGCGGTAGCGTTTGTTCTTGGCGTCGGGCACGAAATGCAGCGCCTTCCAATCGACCGCGATCTTGCGGCTGCCGACGCCCAGGAATCCGCCGAAATCGATGATCGCGGCCCGGGTGACGCCGTGGCTGTCGACCAGGACGTCGACGATGCGGCCCATGTCCTCGTCGGCGGCGCTGCGGACCTCGTTGCCGAGGATGCCGCGCACCTCCTGGCTGCCGAGGATCGTGACTGACGGCGGCGCCGCGGGTTCGGCGGGCTTTGCCGGCGGTGCCGACGGTTCAGAGGGCGCGGGCGTCGTGGCAGCGGGCGGAGACGATGCTGACGACGAATCCGGGGGCTGCGCTGGCGCCGAAGTCTGGCCATCCGCGGCGACGACCGACAGGACGAGCGCCAATGGTATTGTCCAGACACTCCGGAGCAACCGAGCCACGGAATCCTCCGTCAGGATTGGGGAGAAGACACGATCGACACCTGCATGCGGCCGCGCGCGCGCAGCGGCTCCAGCGAGACGCCCTTGCCCTGACGGCGGACCACCACGTCGCCGCTGGCGTCGCCCAGCCTGAGGTTGCGCAGGATCACTTCGTCGAGGAACGAAGGCAGCGTCGGATTGCGCAGCCGGATCTCGCCGCGCCGCGGGTCGAACTCGAGGCCGAGCGAGGCTTCGACGAGCGAGAACGGCGTGGCGCTGGCCCAGGCCTGCGGCGAACAGGCGACGGGGTAGAGCGTCGGTCCGCGGTTGGGCTGGCGCTGGAAGCCGCAAAACAGCTCGGGCAGGCGGCGCAGGTCCATGTAGGTGGCGGCGTCGAACAGGCCCTTGAAGAGATGGCTGACTCCGTCCTTGAAGCCGTAGCGCGCCAGGCCGAGCGCGATCAGCGCGTTGTCGTGCGGCCATACCGAGCCGTTGTGATACGACATCGGATTGTAGCGCGACTCGCCGCGGGCGATCGTGCGAATGCCCCAGCCCGAGAAGAAGCGCGGGCCGAGCAGCCCTTTCGCCACCCGCGCGGCGCGGGCCGGCTGGATCATGCCGCTGAACAGCAATTGGCCGGCGTTGGAGCTGCTCACCGCGCAGGGCCGCTTGTTGCCGTCGAGCGCAATGGCGTAGGTCCCGATCTCCTCGCACCAGAAGGACGCCTCGAAGGCGCGGGCCAGCCGCTTGGCATCGGCGTCGAGCCGCCGGGCTTCGTCGGCGAGATGCAGGCGGCGGGCGCAGCGGGCGATCGCGGTCTTGGCGGCGAAGACATAGCCCTGCACCTCGGCCAACGCGATCGGCCCCTCGGCGAGGGTGCCGTCGGCATGGAAGATCGCGTCCTGCGAATCCTTCCAGCCCTGGTTGACGAGACCCTTGTCGGTCGCCCGCTTGTATTCCACGAAGCCGTCCTGGTCGGGGTCGCCGACACCGTCGATCCAGCCCAGCGCCGCCTCGATCGCGGGCCACAGTTGCACGATGGTCTCGTGGTCGTTGGTGCGTTCGGCATAGAGCCCGGCCAGCAACACGAACAGGATCGTGGCATCGACGCTGCCGTAGTAGAGCCCGAACGGCACTTCGCCCAGCGCCGCCATCTCGCCATGCCGCATCTCATGCAGGATCTTGCCGGGCTCGGCATCGGACTGCGCGTCGGTGTCGTGCGCCTGATAGGCCGCGAGGTGGCGCAGCACGCCGCGCGCGACGCCGGGGTCGCACCACAGCATTTGCAGCGCCGTGATCAGGCCGTCGCGGCCAAAGGTCGTCGAGTACCACGGGATGCCGGCATAGGGATAGCGGCCCTCGGGCGTGTCGGTCATCAGCATGTTCAGGTCGGCGGCCGAGCGGCACAGCACCTCGTTGAACACTTCGTTCGATGTCTCGATCGACGTCGCTTCCTGCGTCGCCGAACGCAGCTCGCGGCGCGCCTGCAACATGCCGCGGGCGAACGGCAGGACGGCCCGATCCTCGGGCGCGTTGCAGCTGACGATGAGAAAGAGCGGGCGCATCTCGCCGGGCTTCAGTTCCAGCCGGTAGATCGCCGCATTGGCGTCGAGCTCGGCGGGCACCGGATCGAAGGCGACGGTGGTCGTCCGCACAGCATCGTCGAGGCCGCGATAGGACAGCACGACGCGGTCGGTCTCCTTGGCTGCCTGAGTGAGCACGCCGCGGCGCGCGCGGTGCAGGCCGCGCACCTCGAACAGATCGGCGAAGTCGCTCTTGAACAGCAGCGAGATCGAGACGTTGATGGTCCGGTCGCCATAGTTGCGCACCGCCAGGCGCTGATAGGCGGTGCCGCGCCACAGGAAGATCGTGCGCGCGACGTGCACGAGATCCTTCTGCAGGACGATCTGGTCGTCCTCGTAGAAGTCGGGATTGGTGAGATCGACCGACAGCAGCCCGTTGTCGTCGCGCAGGTTGGAGCCGAGCAGCAGCAGCGGGCGGTTGTTCAGCAGGAGTTCCAGCCGCGAGAGGTAGCGGGTGTCCTTGTGGAAAAGTCCGTCGGCGCCGCCCGCCGAGGCGCCCATGTCGCCATGGCTGTCGAAAACCGCGAAGGTATCGCCGTATTTCAGCGTCCGCCGGGGGCGGGTCGCCGTGCCCGTCGCCGGTATGTAAAAGGAGATTTCGGCTACCGCTTCGTCATGCAGCTCGACTTCGACGGGGCGGACGGGATCGATCGACGACATGACACCTCGATCGGCTGAGGTCGCGACACAATGCCGGTGTAAACGCTTTGCCCCCTTTCAGGCTGCGACGCCTGCGCGATCTTTATCGTCGCAAGGCCCGCCCGGTCCGACGCCCGGAATCAAAGCAAGCCCAGGCTCCGGAAGCTCGCATGGCCCTTGCGGCCGATCACCAGGTGATCGTGGATGGCGATGCCGAGCGCCTCGGCCGCCTTCTTGATCTCGCGCGTCATCTCGATGTCTTCGCGCGACGGCTTGGGATCGCCGCTTGGGTGGTTGTGGACGAGGATCAGCGCGGCCGCGTTGAGCGCCAGGGCACGCTTGACGACCTCGCGCGGATAGACCGGCGTGTGGTCGATCGTGCCGCGCTGCTGCACCTCGTCGGCGATCAGCACGTTCTTGCGGTCGAGGAAGAGGATGCGGAACTGCTCCGTCTTCTCGTGCGCAAGCGCGGTATGGCAATAATCGATGAGCTGCTGCCAGTTGGTCAGCACCGGCATGTCCTTGACCTTGCGCTCGGCGAGCCGGCGGCCCGATTCGCGCAGCGCGCGGAACAGCACGAGCGTGCGCTGGTCGATGTCGAACTCGCGCAGCTGTGCGGGCTCGGCGGCAAAGACGTCGCCCAGGGTGCCGAAGCGTTCGAGCAGGCGCTTGGCGAGCGGCTTGGTGTCGATGCGCTCGATCGCGTAGAACAGCAGCAGCTCGAGAAGCTCGTAGTCGGGCAGCGAGTCGATGCCGGCCTTCAGCACCCTCTCGCGCACCCGGGCGCGATGGCCGTGATAGTGCGGCTTCTCTTCGGCAAAGCCGCTGTTGTGTCCCGCCGATTTCGGCACGGCGTCCAGCGCGGCGGTGAGGCGCGGCGTCGGATCGGCGCCGGCGAATTCCCAGCATTGCTCGAGGCGGTTCCAGACGCCGCCCGCGTCACGCAGCAGCGCGCGATAGGGAAGGGTGTTGCCGCTGACGCGCCACAGCGAGTCGGACGTCTGGAGGCGCAGCCCCGCCGCCAGCAGGGCGGCCAGAACGTCATCGGGCGCGTCGGCGATCTTCTTGGCTCTCCCCATGCCGGCACGATGCCGGACGAGCGGGGCGGAACCGCGGCGCCAACGTTAATTTATGTAAAGGCCGCCTGCTTGGCGGCGGCGGGCGCCAGATCGTAGGGCGGCTTGGCGAGCTGCCGGGGCGACAGCGTGAAGATCTCGATGCCGGTCTCGGTGACGCCGACCGAATGCTCGAATTGCGCCGACAGCTGCTTGTCGCGCGTCACCGCGGTCCAGCCGTCGCTCAGGATCTTCACCTGCCAGGTGCCGATATTCACCATCGGTTCGACGGTGAAGAACATGCCGGGCTTCAACACCGGCCCGGTGCCCGGCTTGCCGTAATGCAGGATGTTGGGCGCATCGTGGAAGATGCGGCCGAGCCCGTGGCCCGAGAAATCGCGCACGACGGAGAAGCGGTTGGCCTCGACATAGATTTGGATGGCGTGACCGATGTCGCCGACATGGCCGCCCGGCCTGGCCGCGGCGATGCCGCGCATCATCGCCTCGTGCGTCACGTCGCACAGCCTGCGCGCCTTCACGCCGACGTCGCCCGCGAAATACATGCGGCTCGAATCGCCGTACCAGCCGTCGAGGATCGGCGTGACGTCGATGTTGACGATGTCGCCGTTCTGCAGCCGCTTCTCGCCCGGGATGCCGTGGCAGACCACGTGGTTGATGGAGGTGCAGATCGACTTGGGGAATCCGCGGTAGCCGAGCGGCGCGGGAATCGCCTTATGGTCGAGGATGAATTCGTGACAGAGCTTGTCGAGCTCGCCCGTGCTCACCCCCGGCTGGACGTAGGGCGTGATGAAATCGAGCGTCTCGGCCGCCAGCCGACCAGCCCGCCGCATGCCCTCGAAGCCCTCGGGGCCGTGGATCTTGATCGTCCGCTCGTCGCGGCGCCAATAGTCGACGCTGTCGTCCTCGATGTCGCGGGGGCTGCTCATCGGCCTTATTTGGCATCAGATGCCGGCACTAACAAGGCCATGCTAGGCTACTGAAATGTCGGAGACTTCCAAGCCCGTCACGGCTTGCCTGCTGATCATCGGCAACGAGATCCTGAGCGGCCGCACCAAGGACGCCAACCTGCCGTTCCTGGCGGTGGAATTGAACAAACTGGGGGTCCGGCTCATCGAATGCCGCGTCATTCCCGATATCGAGCGGACCATCGTCGACACGCTGAACGAGGTGCGGCGGAAGTTCGACTACGTGTTCACGACCGGCGGCATCGGCCCCACCCACGACGACATTACCGCCGACTGTATCGCCAAGGCTTTCGGGGTCGGGATTTCCGAGCATCCCGAGGCGGTCGCGCGCATGACCAAACACTATGGCGACCCGGCGTTGTTCACTCCGGCCCGGCGGCGCATGGCGCGGGTGCCGCATGGCGGCGTGCTGGTCGACAACCCGGTGTCGGTGGCGCCGGGCTTCCAGATGGAGAACGTCTTCACCTTTGCCGGCATTCCGGCCGTCATGCAGGCGATGTTCCACTCGATGAAGCACCGGCTGGTCGGAGGCGCGCCGGTGCTGTCGCGCACCGTGCGCACCAACCTGCCGGAGGGCATCATCGCCGAACCGCTCGGCGGTCTGCAGAAGCGCTTCGAGGATCTCGACATCGGCAGCTACCCCGCGTTTCGCAACGGCAAGCCGTCCGTCTCCCTGGTGTTGCGTGGCACGGATGATGCACGCCTCGCCGCAGCGTCGAGCGAGCTGATCGCCACCCTGAAGCAGATGAACGGTGAAGCCGAGGAGTTCGTGCAGTAGGCGATGACGGCACGATGATTTCTTGGGCCGTCCTTCTCGCCCTTTCGGCGGGCTTCGGCGCGTTCCTGCTCTGGCTGCAGGCGCCGGCCGCGCTGATGCTGGGGCCGCTGGTCGCCGCCATCGTCGTGGCGTCGACGGGCGGCAAGGTGAGGATGCCGGTGCGGCCGTTCCTCGTGGCGCAGGGCACCGTGGGCTGCCTGATCGCCAACATGGTGCCGATCACCATCGTGACCGACGTGCTGCGGCACTGGCTGCTGTTCTCGTTCGGCATCCTCTCGGTCATGGCTGCGAGCTGCCTGCTTGGCTGGGCGATGACGCGCATGCGCTGGCTGCCGGGCACGACGGCGCTGTGGGGCACCAGCCCGGGGGCGGCCTCAGTGATGACCATCATGGCCGAGGATTACGGCGCCGATGTGCGGCTGGTGGCGCTCATGCAGTACACGCGCGTGGTCGGCGTCGCGGCCATTGCCGCCGTCCTGGTGCGGATCCTCGGTCTCACCACACCGCAGTCGCATCACAATCTGGTCTGGTTCCCGCCGGTCGACTGGCTGGGCTTTACCGAAACCATGGCTCTGGCGATAGCGGGCCCGGTCATCGCGCGTTATCTGCGCATTCCGGCCGGCGCCTTCCTGGTGCCGCTGGTGATCGGCGCGGTCCTCAATCATTTCCGGCTGATCCATATCGTGCTGCCGCCGTGGCTGTTGGCCGTCTGCTATGCCCTGGTCGGATGGAATGTCGGGCTGCGCTTCACGCGGCCGCTGCTCGCCCATGCCGCACGCGCCATGCCGCAGGTGATCGGCACGACGGTGGCGTTGATCGTCACCTGCGGATTGATCGCCGCCTTGATGGTCGTCGTCGCCGGGGTCGATCCGTTGACGGCCTATCTTGCGACCAGCCCTGGGGGCTCCGATTCGATCGCCATCATCGCCGCCTCGACCAATGTCGACGTGTCGTTCGTCATGGCCATGCAGACCGTGCGGATGCTCGCGGTATTGTTTCTGGCGCCGATGGTCACACGATTTGTCGCGCTGCGAATCCGTCTGTAGGTTGGGGAAATGACCGCTATCCATGACATGAGCGCGGGCGAGTTGCTCGCTGCCTACAAGGCGAAAAAGCTTTCGCCGGCCGAAGCCATAAACTCCGTCATCGCCCACATCGAGAAGTGGGAGCCCAAGCTCAAGGCGCTCTACGCGCCCGATTTCGAGGGCTCGCGCAAGCTTGCCAAGGCAAGCGAGAAGCGCTGGCAGGCGGGCAGCCCGATGGGCGCGCTCGATGGCGTGCCCATCACCATCAAGGAGAACATCGCCACCAAGGGCGTTCCGGTCCCGCTCGGCACGGCGGCGAGCGATCTCGTGCCCGCGGCAGCCGATGCGCCGGCGGCGGCGCGCGTGCGCGAGGCGGGCGCCATCATCCTCGCCAAGACCACGATGCCCGACTGGGGCATGCTGTCGTCGGGTCGCAGCTCGTTTCATCCGCTGACGCGCAATCCCTGGAACCTTGCCTGGAATCCGGGCGGCTCGAGCGCGGGCGCCGGTGCGGCAGCCGCGGCGGGCTACGGCCCATTGCATCTCGGCACCGATATCGGTGGCTCGGTGCGCCTGCCGGCGGCGTGGAACGGCATCTTCACCCTGAAGCCCAGCAACGGCCGCGTGCCGGTCGATCCGCCGTTTCTCGGCCGCATCGTCGGCCCGATGACGCGCACGGTCTCGGATGCCGCGCTGCTGCTCTCCGAAATCTCCAAACCCGACTGGCGCGATCACATGAGTTTGCCGGCGGCCACCATCGACTGGAACGCGGCGCCGCGCGATCCCAAGGGCCTGAAAATCGGCCTGCATCTCGATGCCGGCTGCGGCATGGCGGTCGACGGCGAGACCAGAGCGGCGATCGAGGCGGCCGCCAAGCTGTTCGCCGCCGCCGGCGCGGCTGTCACGCCGATCGATCCATTCATGACCGCCGACATGCTGCATCTGCAGGACGTGTTCTGGCGCGCGCGCAGCTGGAACGACTTCGTGGCGCTCAGTCCCGAGAAGCAGGCCAAGGTGCTGCCGTTCATCGCCAAATGGTGCACCGGCGGCGCCGATCTCTCCGGCCGCGACGTGATCAAAGGCGTCGCCAACTACATGGCGATCCGTGCCGCCGCGGTGAGGGCGATCCAGCCTTTCGACTACATCCTGTCGCCGACCTCGCCGGTGCCGACTTTCCCGGCGGAATGGGAGATGCCGTCCAACAGCGTCGACCGCGCGATGGACCATATCGGCTTCACCATGCCCTACAACATGAGCGAGCAGCCCGCCGCGTCGATCAATTGCGGCTACACCAAGGACGGCAAGCCGATCGGTCTGCAGATCGCCGGCCATCGCTTCGACGATCTCGGCGTGATGCGCCTGTCGCGTTGGTTCGAATCGGCTCGCGCGCCACAGAAGCCGTGGCCGACGCCGCAGTGAAGCCTCTCGGCATCCTGATGCTCGATACGCGCTTCCCGCGCATCGAGGGCGATATCGGCAATGCCGCGTCATTCGACTTCCCGGTGATCTACCGCACCATGACCGGTATCGGGCCCGCCGATGCCGTGAGCGCCCATCCTGACCGGCCGCGCGTGTTGGCCGCCCTCAAGGCCAATGCCGAGGCGCTGGCGAGCGAGGGCGTGGTCGGGCTGTCGACCAGTTGCGGCTTCCTCGCGCTTTATCAGAAGGAGCTCGAAACGCTTTCGCCCGTGCCGGTCGCGACGTCGGCGCTGCTGCTGATCACGACGCTCGAGGGCAAGCGCGCGGGGGTGATCACGGCCTCGGCTGAGAACCTCACGCCGGCCCATCTTGCTGCTGTCGGTGCGCCCGTCGACACGCCGGTGGCCGGTATGCCGGCTGACGGCGCGTTCGCTGCGACGTTTCTGCGCAACGGCCTGACGCTCGACCGCGACGCGGTCGAACGGGAGACGGTGGCGGCTGGCGCGGCCCTCCTGCGCCAGCATCCCGATGTCGATGCCATCGTGCTCGAATGCACCAACCTGCCGCCCTACAAACCGGCCCTCGGACGCGCCCTCGGCGTGCCGGTCTACGACGTCCTCGACCTGCTTCGGGACTTTCGAAAGACGCTGGCCTGAAATAGTCTGCCCCAAGGGGAAACCAGGTTGGGGGTCGCGATGAAGAGACGTGGATTGCTGTGGGCCGGTGTGCTGGCCACGAGCTTCGGGGCGTGGGGCGTATCGGCCCGCGCGCAGGACATCAATGTCGGCCTGATCGTGCCATTGTCGGCACCGGGCGACGCCACCGGCGGCCAGCTCATCCGCCGCGGCGCCGAGCTCGCCGTCGACATGGTGAACCAGCAGGGCGGCGTGGGCGGCAAGAAGCTCAAGCTCTTCGTGCAGGATTCGCAGGGCACGCCGCAGGCGGGCGTCGCTGCCTATCGTCGCCTTGTCACCGAGGACAAGGTCGTCGCCGTGCCCGGCTTCTTCCACAGCTCGGTAGCGATCGCGGTCAACGAGGTCGCAAAGGAAATGGGCGTGCCGACCATATCGGTACAGGCCTCGGCGTCCGACATCACCGCCAAGCACTACGACATCGCCTTCCGCACCCATGCCGTCGATCCGGTGCGTGTCTCGACCTGGATGGAGTTCATCAAGCAGAAAGGCTACAAGAAGGTGTCGCTGGTCGCCGAGACGACCGACTACGGCATCGGCCTCACGGAAGAGACGATCGCCCAGAACAAGTCGGGCAAGTTCGGCCTCGACATCCAGAAGGTCACCTTCGACAACAAGGCGACCGATTTCACGCCGCAGCTCCTGCAGGTCAAGAATTTCAAGCCCGACCTGGTAATCAACATCGGCGTCGGCCAGCCGCTCGACCTGATCGTCGACCAGGCGACCACGATCGGCCTGCTGCCCAACACGCCGATGCTGATCTCCTACGATGCGCCGACGCGGCCGCAATGGTGGAAGCTGCACGAGAAGGACGGCTCGGGCATCTACTTCATCGCCTATTATTCGCCCAAGTCGCCGCTCAGCGACATCGGCCAGGCCTTCGCCAAGGCCTATCGCGACAAGTACAAGGAAGATCCGGTGTACGGCGCGCTGAACGGATTCGGCGCGATCGAGATCCTGGCGCAGGCGATCAAGAACGGCGGTGGCGCCGAACCCAAGGCGATCGTCAAGGCGCTTGAGTCCGGCACCTACAAGAGCTGGCCGACCGCGCCGGTGACCTTCCCCCGCGCCGACGGCGTGTACTGGCACAACTGGGTACCGCCGGTCCTGATCCTGCACTACACCAAGCCACTGCAGGACTGGAAGGAAGCGGAGATCGTCGTCCAGTACTCCAAGAAGTAAGACGTCCGGTCGAAGCACGGGCGGATGTTTTCGACCGAACTCATCGTCCAGACGTTCATCTCGGGTGTCATGATCGGCGTGCTCTACGCCCTCATGGCGCTCGGGATCACGTTCATCTACTCGATCATGCGCATGATCAATTGGGCGATGGGCGAGTTCTACATGATCGGCAGCTACCTGCAGTACATGCTGGTGGCGCTGCTGCTGGGCCCCGATCTGTGGTGGCTGGCGATCCCGATCTCGGCGACGGGTGTGTTCGCCCTTGGGATCGCCGTGCAATGGGGGCTGCTGAAGCCGATCTTCCGCAAGCCGCCGGAAACGCGTGACGACTACGCCACGGTCGTGACGCTGGCTCTGCTGCTGCTGTTCCGCAGCCTTGCCACCGGCATTGCCGGTCCAAACCAGTTCACGCCGGGCTCGAACCTGCCAGTGATCATGGTCGGCCCCATGCCGCTGGCGGGCGCACGAGTCGCCGCCTTCGTCTTCGCGCTGGTGGCGCTCGCGTTGTTCTGGGGCGTCCTGCGCTACACCTGGTACGGTTTGGCGCTGCGCGCCGCGTCGCAGAGCCGAGTCGGCGTGCAGACCGCGGGCATCGACGTGCTGGGTATCGACCGCATGGCGTTCGGCATCGGCGTCGCGCTGGCGGGCCTGGCGGGCGCGCTGCTCGCGCCGGTGTTCCTGGTCTTTCCGACCGACGGCCTGGTCACCACGGTCAAGGGCTTCGAGATCGTGGTCATCGGCGGCCTGGGCTCGATTCCCGGCGCGCTGATTGCCGGCATATTGCTCGGCCTGATCGAATCGTTCGGCGCGGCCTTCATCGATTCGGCCTACCAGAACATCTACGGCTTCCTGCTCGTGCTGGCGATCCTCGTGCTGCGGCCGACCGGCCTGTTCGGCGAACGCGGCCGGGAAGCCTGATCGCATGGCCGCCGCTCTCGAGGCCATCGGGCTCAGCAAGCGATTCGGTGGCTTGCAGGCCGCCAATGACGTCACGCTGGCGGTCGAGCAAGGTGAGGTGCGCGGGCTGATCGGGCCGAACGGCGCCGGCAAGACCACATTGGTCAATCTCGTGACGGGTGTTTATCAGGCGGACTCGGGCGACGTGAAGCTCGCCGGCGAGAGCCTGATCGGGCTCGCCATGCATGAGATCGCGCGGCGCGGACTGGTCCGTTCCTTCCAGGTCACGCGCCTGTTCGGCAGCCTGACGGTGCGCGAGAATTTGCGCACCGCCTTTCTCGCCCGGCGGCCGGCCGACATGGACGGCGAAGCGCGCATCGAGCGGATGCTCGACCTGACGACGCTCCGCGCGCTCGCCGACACCCACGCCAAGAAGCTGTCGGGCGGGCAGCGCGCGCTCTTGCAAATGGGCTGTGGCTTCATGGTGCCCGGCAGCTGCTACGTGCTCGACGAGCCGTTCTCCGGCATCAATCCGGTGATCAAGGACGCGATCATCGACATGATCGTCGAGGTCAACCGCCAGGCCGGCGCCACTTTCCTTATCGTCAGCCACGAAATGGCGATCGTTCGCCGTCTTTGCCCGAAGGTGACGGTGATGATGGAGGGCCGGGTCGCCGCGCACGGCACGCTGGACGAAGTGGCGCGCCTGCCGGAGGTCGTCGCCGGCTATCTCGGGAAGGCCCTGGAATGAGCGCCGTGGCCCTGCTGTCGGTCGACGACATTCACGCCGCCTACCAGCCGGGCGTCGACATCCTGCAAGGCATGTCGCTCGCCGTGCCGGAAGGCGGCTTCGTGCTGGTGATCGGTCCCAATGGCGCGGGCAAGTCGACCCTGCTCAAGACCGTGTTCGGCCTGTTGGGTCCGCATCGCGGCGGCATCGCGCTCGGCGGCCGGGCGATCGCGGGGCTGGCGCCGCATGAAATCAAGCGGCTGGGCGTGAGTTACGTGCCGCAGGAGCTGAACACCTTCCCGCATCTCACCGTCGAGGAGAATTTGCGCGTCGGTGGCTGGACGTTGCGGCACGACAAGGCGCGGCTGCGGGAGCGGCTGGCGCGCATCTACGACATCTTTCCCGTGCTGGGCCAGCGCCGGCGCGACAAGGCCGGCAGCCTGAGCGGCGGGCAGGGGCGCATGCTCTCGGTGGCGCGCGAGATGATCACCGAGCCGCGCCTGATGCTGGTCGACGAGCCGACGGTCGGCCTCGCCCCGAACCTGGCCGCGCAGGTCTACGAGCTGTTGCAGACGGCGCGGCGCTCGACGCCGACCGCGATCCTGCTTGTCGACCAGAACGTCGCCGATGCCCTGCCTCATGCCGAAGACGTGGTGATGATGAACCTCGGCAAGGTGAAGGCGGCCGGTCCGCGGGCCGAATTCCCCGAGCAGCGCGTCCATGCCCTGGTGCAGGAGTGCCTGTTGGGATGAAAGCGCGCGTGCCCCGCGAATTCCGCCATTCCGCCATCGCCGTCGTCGTAGCGACGCTGCTGCTGCTGCCGATGCCGCTGGTCGTGAGCTCGTTCGGCCTGCACGTCCTCACCATCGCCTTCTACTACGTGATCCTGGCGGCGAGCTGGAACTTGCTCGCCGGCTACACCGGGCAGTTCTCCTTGGCGCATCATGCCTTCGCCGCGGTTGGCGCCTATACGTCGGGCCTGCTCGGCCACCATTGGGGCGTTCCGTTTTGGATCGGCATTCCCGCCGGCGTCGCCCTGTCGGGCGCGCTTGGCTGGGGGCTGGGCCGGCTGGTGCTGCGCATGCGGGCGATCTATCTCGCGATCGCCACATGGGCGTTTGCCGAGACGGTGCACATCTATCTCACCGCCGATTACCAGTTCACGCGCGGCGAGCTCGGCCTGTCGGTCAAGCCGCTCTACGGCTCGGTCGATCCGCTGCCCTATTACTTCACCTTCCTCGCGCTGACGGCGGTCGTGCTGCTCTTCATCCGCGGGCTGATCGATTCGCCGCTCGGCTACTTCATGCGCGCCATCAAGGACGACGAGCTGCGCGCCAAGAGCCTCGGCATCGACACCACCAAGGTGAAGGTCGCGGTGTTCTCGATCTCGAGCGCGATCGCGGGCCTGGCGGGCGGGTTCTATGGCCACTACATCGTCCTCCTCAGTCCGCAGATGATCGACTTCAGCGAAATGGCGAAGATCGTGGTGATGGTGGTGATCGGCGGCTTCGGCACCTTCCTCGGGCCGATCGTCGGCGCGGCGCCGGTGCAGGTCATCCTGACCTGGCTGCAGAAGTACGGCGAATGGAACCTCGCGGTGTTCGCCCTGGTCGTGATCGTGCTGATGCGCTTCAGCATGGAAGGCATCGCCGCGGTATTCGCGCCCTGGTGGCGCCGTTTGTGGGCCGGCCGTGCCTGAACTGGACACCGATGTCATCGTCGTCGGCTCGGGCGCGGCAGGGCTGGCGGCGGCGCTGGCAGCGTCGGTCGATGGCGCCAGAGTGGTCGTGCTGGAGAAGTCGGCGGTGCTGGGCGGCACGACGGCGATGTCGTCGGCCGGTACCTGGGTGCCGGCCAATCATCACATGCTCGCCGCCGGCATCCACGACTCGGCCGAGGAGACGCTCACCTATCTGCGGGCCACCGCCCCCGACGGCTGGGCCAAGGACGAGGACGAGTTGTGGCAGGTGCTGGCCGGGCAGTCGGCGCCGATGCTGCGGTTCCTCGAGGACAAGACGCCGCTTCGGTTCGAACTGGTCAACCATCCCGACTTCTATGCCCAGGCGCCGGGCGGCAAGCTCTATGGTCGCATGGTCTCGCCGACCTTGATCAGCCGCTACGTGCTGGGCCGGCTGTGGAACAAGGTGCGGCCGTCGGTGAAGCCGCAATTCTTCACTTATAAGGAGATGATCGGCGGCATCCTGAAGGATCCGTGGCGCGCGGCACTGAGACTGGGGCCGCGCCTCGTCTGGCGCGTGATCGCGGGCAAGGTCGGCCTCGGCAACGGCCTGACCGTCGGCCTGTTGCGCGGCTGCCTCGATCACGGCTGCCGGGTGCTGACCGATGCCGACGTCAAGCATCTGCTGACCGAAGGCGGGGCGGTAACCGGGGTCGAGGCCGTGATCGACGGCAAGCCCATGAAAATCCGCGCCGCCAAGGGTGTTGTGTTGGCCACCGGCGGCTTCGATTGGGCGCCGGACTACATGCCGAAATATTTTCCCGGCATCGAACTGATCGGCGCACCGCGCTGCAACACCGGCGATGGCCAGCGCATGGCGGCCGAAGCGGGTGCCGCACTGGCGCGCATGGACCAGGCCAACATCGCGCCGGTCACCTTCACCGACTACGAGGGCCATCGCCACGCCCAGCCGCTCTACGAGACCTATACGCCGCACTGCATCCTGGTGAACCGGCACGGCGAACGGTTCGTGAGCGAAGGCAGCCCCGCGCTCGGCCCGGCGCTCGACGAGCGCGGCCCCGACGGCAGGCCGAAGCACTTGCCGGTGTGGCGCGTGTTCGATGCGCGCTACACGCACAAGCTTTCCAAGATGTATTCCGACAAGGACCCGGGCTTCGTGCGCACCGCGCCGAGCGTGGAGGCGCTGGCCGGCAAGATCGGCCTCGATCCGCGCAGGCTCGTCGCCACCGTCGAGCGCTTCAACGGCTGGTCGAAGGAGGGCGTCGACCGCGACTTCCATCGCGGCGAGCTTGCCTGGGAGCGCTACTACACCGGCGATCCAAGGCGGGCGCTCGGCACGATCGAGCAGCCGCCGTTCCATGCCGCGCCGTTCCTCTATGCCAGCCTCGGCACCAAGGGCGGGGCGCGCACCAACGCGCGGTGCGAGGTGCTGCGGCCGGACGGCAGCGTGATCGCCGGCCTCTATTGCGCGGGCATCGCCATGGCCCACCCGATCGGCACCAAGGCAGTCGGCGCCGGCACGACCATCGGCCCGTGCCTGACGTTCGGCTATGTCGCCGGCAAATCGATCGCTCGCCGGAACGTGTGAGGGCCGGGCGCTGAGACGTGCTAGCGTGCCGTGATGTTCCGGTACGCAGCATTCGCCCTGCTGTTGCTCGCGGCGCCTGCCTGTTGGGCGCAGGACTGCACGGCCGACGTCGGTCTCGCCGCCGGCCTCAAGCTCGACGTCCACTATCGATGCCGGTCCGACCGGCCGCTGGTCTTCGATCCCGGCGGCCGGGTCGACTCGAAGGGCGGCGTCGTCGACTTCCGCTACAAGGTCGCTCTCGCCGACCGCGACGCCGACCCGCACGAGCTGATCCTGCGCGGCCGCGGAGGCGAGCCGGGCGCGCTGGCCACGCTCGGCACGTGGCTTGCCGAGCCGCGCGGCTTCGACCATCTGCCGGTCATCGATCTCAGGGTGACGGCGGCCGACGGGCTCGCCTTTGCCGCCGGCCTGCCCAGGGTCGGCGATGCCTGGCGGCTGGCCGGCACCAGCGTGTCGTTCGCGGGCTACAGCGCGCTCGGCCATGTCAGCGTGCAGGAGATCGCCGTGCCCGCGCCCGGTTCGCTGCGGCCCGAGGCGGCGAAGGAGCAGGGCGTGCTGCGGCTCGCCATTCTCGACGGCGTGAGCGACACCGCGCGCGCCGATCTCGCCCAATGGGTGAGGCGCACGGCCGAAGCCGAGTCGAACTACTGGCAGGGCTTCACGGCGAGGCAGATGCTGGTCGGCCTGGTGCCGACCGGCGCGCGCGGCCCCGCGGGCTATGGCCGCACGGTGTCGGGCGGCGGGCCGACCGTGATGGTCGAGGTCAACCGCGACGTCGACGCCGCGCGCCTGCTCACCGACTGGGTGCTGGTGCACGAGCTGGTGCACACCGGCATGCCCTACCTGATGCGCCGCGCGACGTGGTTCATGGAGGGCGCCGCGACCTACGTCGAGCCGATCATCCGCGCCCGCGCCGGCTGGAAGAGCGAGCCGGAAGTGTGGCGGGAGTGGCTCGACAACATGCCGCGCGGCGTCGACGCTTTTTCGCGCGGCCTCGCCAACGCCTCGGGCCGCGAGGTCTATTGGGCGGGCGCGCTCTTCATGCTGATGGCCGATATCGCCATCCACCGCGAGAGCAACGGCGCCAAGGGACTGCGCGATTGCCTCGCCGGGGCGCTGTGGTCGGGCTTCGACGGCCCGCGCCGCGTGCTGCTGAAGGACTATGCCGCCGCCTGCGATCGCGCCACCGGCACGCACGTGGTGAGCGAGCTGATCGAGCGCTACGAGGGCCCCGGCCATCCGGTCGACCTCGCCGCCTTGTGGAAGGAGCTCGGCGTCGGCGACGTCGAGGGCCGCATCGTGCTCGACGACACCGCGCCGCTCGCCAGATGGCGCAAGATGATCGTGATGGGCTGAATGAGCGGCGGCGGCGTCTGGCTCGAGGACCTGACCTGGCCCGAAGCGAAGCAGCGCTTCGCGGCGGGCGCGCTGGTGCTCGTCCCGATCGGCGCCGCGGCCAAGGCGCATGGGCCCCATCTGCCGCTCAAGACCGACGCGCTGACCGCCCGCGCGCTCGCCGAGCGCCTGCTCCAGCGACTGCCGATCGTCGCCGCGCCGGTGCTCGGGCTCGGCTACTATCCGGCCTTCACCAAATTCGCCGGCAGCCAGCATTTGAGCGCCGCCACCTTCACCGCCGTCGTGCGCGAGCTGCTCGACGGCTTCGCCGCCCAGGGCGCCCGCCGCTTCGCGCTGCTCAACACCGGCGTCTCGACCGAGGCGCCGCTCGACGAGGTCGCGGCCGGCCGCCGCGACACGCTGGTCCTCCACATGCGCCGCACCGGCCGGGCGGCGGAGCGGCTGATCGACAACAAGGACGGCGGCCACGCCGACGAGCGCGAGACCTCGGTGATGCTGGCGCTCGATCCGCGCTCCGTGCGCATCGACCGCCTCGGTCCCGCCGGGCCGTTCGAGGAGAGCGCGGCGACCGGCGATGCGAGCCTCGCCACGTCGTTCAAGGGGGAGCGGCTGCTGGCGTGCCGCGTTGACGATATGATCGCCGCCCTCAAACAGCGTTGGCCCGACCTATGAGCGACCAAGCCCGACCCGCCCCCAACCTGCATCTCGACACCGCCGAGCTCGCCCGCCACTACGACGAGATCAGCGCCTCCCGCCAGTTCATGACCGGCAAGCGGCTGGTCGAGGAGCTCGCCGTCAAGGCCGACGAGCACGTGCTCGATGTCGGCTGCGGCACCGGCCTGCTCGCCGAATACATCGCCGACCTGGTCGGCGTGCGCGGCATGGTGCTGGGCATCGATCCGCTGCGCCACCGCATCGAGCTCGCGCGGCGCAAGACGCGGCCCAATCTCGCCTTCGACGTCGGCGACGCACGCGACCTCTCGATGCTCGCCGAGGCGTCGTTCGACGTCGTCGTGCTGAACGCGGTGTTCCACTGGCTGCCCGAGAAGGAGGGCCCGCTCGCCCAGTTCCACCGCGTGCTGAAGAAGGGCGGCCGGCTCGGCCTGACCTCGGCCGAGCGCGGCGAGCGCGCGCCCATGCACGAGGCGATCGTGGCGGCGCTCAAGGAGGAGCCGTTCGCGCGGTATCCGCGGCCCAAGGAAGGCTGGGCGCACCGGGTCGACCAGGACGAGCTCAGGGCGCTGCTCGAGAAAGCGGGCTTCCGCATCCAGAAGCTCGAGGCGCGCGAGACCACGCAGCTCCATCCCTCGCCCGAGGCGGCGCTCACCTTCTCCGAGGCGAGCTCGTTCGGCAACGTCTTCGCCCACCTGCCGGAGGAGCTGAAGCCGCAGGCGCGCGCCGCCGCCATCCGCCACATGCGGAAGGTGGCGGCCCCCGACGGCACCATCACGCGCACCAGCAAGCGTCTCGTTGCCATAGCGACCAGGCGCTAGGAGAGGCCGCGCCGGTCCGGCGCGAAATGGCGGAGGTCGAGGCGCGCGCGGCCGTCGAGGACCAGTTCGGCCATCGCCTCGCCGCTCGCCGGCGCGTTCAGCATGCCCCACACCGAGTGGCCGGTGGCGACGAACACGCCCGGCGCGCCGGGCACCGCGCCCATCAGCGGCAGGCCGTCGGCGGTGAGCGGCCGGAAGCAGGCCTGGCGCGCCACCACCGGCGCATCGGCCAGCGCCGGCACCAGCGCGCGGCAGAGCGCCTCGAGCCGCTCGTGCGCACCGGCATCGGGCCCAACCTCGGCCGGATCGACCGGCAGGCCGGGCGTCGAGGAGATGGCGCAGGCCCACACGCCGTCGCTGCGCGGGAAGATCTCGGGCGTCAGGACGTCCTTGCCGTCCTGCACCTCGAGGAACAGCGCCTGCTTGAGCGCCTCCGTCCTGAACACCAGGCTGTGGCCCTTGACGCCATGGACCATCGGCAGGCCGAGCCAGCGCGTCGCCAGCGCCGACCACGGCCCGAGCGCGATCGCCACGGCGTCGCCCGCCAGCGTCGTGCCGTCGGCCAGGCTGACGCGCGTTCCCGAAACGCCGGCTACCGCGCCCGTCACCAGCTTAGCGCCGGATCGTCGCGCGGCATCGAGCAGCCCGGTCGTGAAGCCGCGCGGCTCAATCACCGCGGTGGTCTGCGGCGTGCCGATCTGCTGGGCGATGGTGGCGGGCGCCGGGCCGCGCGCATGGCCCATCAGCGTATCGAGCGGGCGATAGCCCCACGGATTGCCGAGCTCCTCGGCCAGCTCGGCATGCAGCGCGAAGCTCCGCCGCGCCAGCCGGTCGAGCGCCGTGCCGCGGTTCCAGTCGAGCGCCAGGAAGCCGCCCGATTTTCCCGACGCGGCTCCGGCGACCTGGTGGCGCTCGACCACCGTCACCTCGGCGCCGCGCTTGGCCAAAAAATATGCCGTAGCCGCGCCGATGGCGCCGGCGCCGCAGATGATGATCTTCATGCAACCCCCGCCGCACGCGGCCGTTCCCACGACATGAGCACCGCCCGTTCCTGCACCATCGCCATCGCCGTCGCCGGCTCCGTGGCCGCGCTGCTGGTGGCCGCGCCGGCCCGCGCCAAGTGCATCGACGACGTGCACGCGCTTGCCGAGGCGCACGGCGTCACCTCCAAGCCGCCGGTCGTCAATCCCGACTCCAAGCAGTCGCCCGGCGTCACCACGCGCGAGCTGTCGCGCTCGGGCGGCGTGATCGCCCCGCCGCCGACCGACGACAAGTCGGTGATCAAGCCGCAAACCAATCCCGACCCCGGCATGCCGACCGTGCCCGACAAGACGCCGCCCAAGGCCGCCGGCAAGGGCGCCGACAACACGGCGCTGCAGGCCGCGCTCACCGCCGCCCGCCACGATGCCGAGCGCGGCGACGAGCAGGGCTGCCGCCAGAGCCTCGCCAAGGCGCGCGAGCTGGCCGAGAAGCCCTGACCACAAGATCTTGATTTCGTCGAATATTTTAACGGGAATCTAATGGGGTGGTGGACCATACCACCCCAATATGTTGATCCGCTTTTTGAGCCCAACAAGGGCGCCGGCACGGCTTCAGGGCAGGGCACGCCGATCATCCGCGCATTGTACGCCGGGTGTTGGAAGGAAGCGGATTCTGTCGCATAGAACTTGCGCCCCATGGCCGGCGCGGCCGCTCGGCTCCGCCGAGGGCTTGAAAAGAAACGGCCCGCGCTCCGAGCGGGGGGCAGGAGTGAGGGCGCGGGCCGGACGCTTGTTCGGGCGTGCTGTCCAACGCGCTCCCTGGAGTAGTTGGCGTCGGCAGGCCGCCCTCAATCAGCGACGCAGGATCAACGGGCGCAGCGCGCGGGCGTTTCCGGGCCGAGCTGCAACCAAATGGTGGCGGACGAGCAAGCGAAGCTTGCGCGCTCACACCACCTTCTGCACGAAGGTCTTGGCGCCGGCGGCCTCGCTCTCCAGGCGGGCGGCGTTCTCCTCGAGCTCGCTGGCGTGGCGCTCCAGCCGCTTCTGGTCGGCTTCGAGCGTGGCGCTTTCGCCGAGCCGGCGGGTGCGGCGCGCCAGATCGCGCAGGCCGTCGACCTGTTTTAGCAGGGTTTCCTTGCTGAGCGGCTGATCCATGAAAAACCCTCGCTCCCCCGGGGACGACAGTAAACGTGCGGCGGCGGCGAAAGTTCCCCTCAGCGCCGCGGCGCGCGTTCGACCGGCGCGCGCTCGACCGGGACGAGGGTGCGCTGCTCGACCGCGCCGCCGCGCAGGACGGCGAAGCGGGTCGGCTGGCCGATGCGCGGGGCATTCAGGAGCCGCACCAGATCGTCGACGCCCTCGAGCCTGGCGCCCTCGACCGAGAGCAGCAGGTCGCCCGCCAGCAGGCCGGCCTGGGCGGCCGGGCCGCCTTGCATGATCTCGCTGATGCGGATCGCCCGCGCGCCGGCGCCGGTCGCCAGCGACAGCCGCCGCGGCAGCGGCACCGTCTCGGCGGCGATGCCGATATGGGCGCGCCGCACGCGGCCCCGTCCTTCGCCCATCGTGGCGATGAACTCCGACAGCACGAACACCGCTGTGTTGGACGCCACGGCGAAGCAGATCCCCTGCGCGCCGTTGATCATGGCGGTGTTGATGCCGACCACCTCGCCCCGCGTCGAGACCAGCGGCCCGCCCGAGTTGCCGGGATTGAGCGCGGCGTCGGTCTGGATGACGTCGTCGATCAGCCGGCCGGACGAGGCGCGCAAGGAACGGCCGAGCGCCGAGACGACGCCCGCCGTCACCGTCGAATCGAAGCCGAGCGGATTGCCTAAAGCGACCACGAGCTGGCCGCGGCGCAGCGCCTTGCTGTCGCCGAGCTTCGCCGCCGGCACGCCGGCCGGCAGGTCCGCCCCGAGCAGTGCCAGGTCGGTATCGGGATCGTCGCCCAGCACACGCGCCTCGCGCGCGCCGCCGTCGGCGAAGGCGAGCCGCACGCGCGAGCCGCCGCCCACGACGTGGGAGTTGGTGAGCACCAGCCCGTCGCCGGCGATGACGACGCCGGAGCCGATGCCGCCTGTCCTGTCGCCCCTCCCGCTTGCGGGAGAGGACGGGTGAGGGGGGTTACTTTCGGGGGCGATTATATACTTGACAAAGTACGGTACAAGCCCTAGTTTTAGGGCATGAACACCGCCGATGTAACCAACCCCATCTTTCAGGACGAGACCAAGGCCCGCGAATACCTTGAGGCGACCCGCTGGCCGTCCGGCCCGGTATGCCCCCACTGCGGATCGGTGGATGACCAAGTGACCAAGATGGAAGGCGAGGCCCACCGTAAGGGCCTCTACAACTGCAAGGGCTGCCGCAAGCAGTTCTCGGTCACGGTCGGCACAGTCTACGAGCGCAGCCATATCCCGCTGCACAAGTGGCTGCTGGCGACCCACATGCTCACGTCCAGCAAGAAGGGCATGTCGGCCCACCAACTGCACCGCCTTCTCGGGATCACCTACAAGAGCGCCTGGTTCATGTGCCACCGCATCCGCGAAGGGATGAAGGACACCAGCGCGGAACCGATGGGCGGCGCTGGCCAGCATATCGAGGCGGACGAGACCTACATTGGCAACAAGGTCGGTGTGAAGAAGGCCCGCAGCACGCATCACAAGCACGCTGTGTTCTCACTGGTGGAGCGCGGCGGTCGCGTCCGTTCCTTCCATGTCGATAAGGTCACGGCTCGCGAGTTGGACAAGATCACGAAGGCCAACGTCTCGCTGGAAAGCACGCTCAACACCGACGAAGCCCTGCGCTACGTCCGCATGGGCAAGGACTTTGCGGGCCATCAGGTCGTGAACCACGGCAAGGGCCATTACGGCCTTGGCGATCACACGACCAACTCGGTTGAAGGCTTCTTCTCGATCTTCAAGCGCGGCATGAAGGGCGTCTACCAGCACTGCGACGAGCGCCACCTACACCGTTATTTGGCTGAATTTGATTTCAGGTATTCGAACCGCGCCAAGCTCGGCGTGACCGACAAAGAACGCGCGACGAAGGCCCTGAAGGGCATCGAAGGCAAGCGCCTCACCTATCGGCGGATTAACGAGCGGCCCGCGACGACTTAGATGGGGAACGGCGGCCCTTCGCCGCCTGCTGGCGGCGCTGTTGGATGAATGACGGGGGAGATTCCAATGATACGGCCACGGAGAAATCTACCGCCGCTAGAAGTCGGGACGGCTTACACAGCAGCGGACTTTGAGAGTTTCGAGTATTCAGGGTCCGCTTTAACCGGATCAAAAGCCATTCTTCGCCTTCATCTGAAGAATGCGACCACAATTGATCTGCCGTCCACCGACGAGGAGCTTCAGCGCCTGCTGGGCCTCCTCGTCGAGGCTTTCCCGAGCCGAGCAATTGAGATTTTGAAGATTCGCGGGTGGTGGGTTGGGCCATCGGGCTGAGACTACGCCCACCACTACAGAAAATGTAGTCCCTATTTCTTTGCCTTGGGCTTCTTCGGCTTTGGTTTGACTCCCCCCTTGGGTTGCGGTGGAGTCGCCAGCATCCGGCGCACCGTGGCTTCAAAGGCCGGGTCTAGCTTCTCGGGGGAGGGCTTGGGCATGGCGGGGATTCCGGAGGATGCGGAGCTTATCAAGGACATGGCCTGTTCTGTTGGCCTTGTCCTCATCGGCTTCGCTCAATTTGAATTCGTCCTCAATAGCACAATCGCCGACATTTACGAAAATGGCGGGCGCGATGTTGTGAATGGTGAAATCCCGCTGAGTCTCAAGCCTCGCTTGCGCTTCATGAGAGACGCGACAAAGAAGATTGCCGCACTCCAATCATTCCGCGCCCAAGTAGCAACGATGATGGATAGCGCGTGGAACATCGCCCAGGTCCGCGATGATATCGCCCACGGTTATATCTCGGATTATGAGGCAGCCGGACATGTGCTGACTTTCGCCAAGCTCACGCCCGAGCGGCCTCATAACACTGCGGCTGTTGCTACACTCCGAAAAATATCAATGCCAACTCTGCTGCGTGTCGGCGAAGAAGCGGTTGCCCTAACGGGCCAGATGCATCCTCTCCGAGAGGGCATCCTGAAGGCGCTCACTTCCTAAGACGGCCTCAACAATTCGGTCGGCGCACTCGGAGGCAAATTCGTCAGATCCTTCCCATTCGAGAAGGATGAGCCGAATTGTCTCCGAGATTTCATAAGTCGCCGGCCTGTCGGCGGAGGGGGATACCATTAGGGGCCTACTTTCTCAAGTATACAATCGCCCTTTCGGGTAACCGCTCGACGCGCACGACCGCCGGGCCGACGCGATCGACCACGCCCGTCACCGCGCGCGAATAGGCGTCGAGCAGGAGCCCGTCTTCTGTCTCCAAAAATGTCTGATCGAGCGGCATGAACCCCTCCGCGAAAGGGAGGGTATATGGGGTGCCGACGGAGGATTTGGAGAGGTGCCCTCAACCTTCGATTATCATGTGCTTAACAGCGAAAATCTAATGCGGTAGGTTGCATAGCGGTGCCTTCCACAATCAGCCTTTCGGTTTTCTTGCTGCGAGCAGGCAAGGAGAAGTCCTTCGATCAGGATGTTGGCGACGATCGGACGTCAACCGCTGCTTGAAGTGCCCATGCACGCGCAAGCAGTAGCTGCGGAGGGACGGCAGCGCTTCGGCTGGCGGCACATCGTCGGGTGCGACCTTCGACGAGGTGTTGTTCACGCAGCAATTCAATCGAGACGACCTCACCAGCGACTCGCCAAAGAATAGGGCGTACTTTTTCAGTGAGGACGTTCGCGCCTGCTTCGATGATGAGCAGAAGCATAATGTCGACGCCAAGTCGGCTACGACCAAGTGCATGGGCCCTAGCCCGTTCGTCCCATGGACCAGTCTGAAATTCCTGCGGCTGCCGTCCTACGACGCCACAGGAAAGAAGAACTCCCCTTCGCCCGATCCCAAGAAGGCTGACAAAGTCGGCTATACCGGAGCGACGAATTTCACCGTCACCGTTTCAGAGGTCGGCACGACACCTGCGCTGCTCAATTTTCTGGCTGATCTGTTCGGTGCCGAAGCCGGCACCATCGGCAAGGGTCTCGCAGCGGCGGTGTCGACTCAGGCGGGCCTGACGCCGAGCACCGGCGGCAACTAGCGCCGCCCCTCAATGCAGCGTCGAATTCGGCGTGCCGGGCGTGCGGAAAGTGACGTACGCGAGCTCGGGCGCGAGCTCCTTGATCTCGTCGAAGAAGATCGAGAAGTAATGCGGCAGCAGGCGCCGCACCTCGTCGCCGATCTGGGTCTCGCCGTTCTGCGAGATCAGGGTGAGCGACGCCGCCTCCTGGAACCACAGCACGACCTCTTCGAGCGACTCCGGATCGTCGAGCACGACGAGCAGGCCGAGATGCTGCGCGGCATGCTCCTCCTTCAGTTGCGCCATCGTCGCGTCCGCGGGATCGGCGAGCGAGAAGCCGAGGATCACCGACTGGCCCGACTCGAGCTTCACCCGATACTGCCGCCACGCCAGCGAGGCAGGCGGGCAGGGCTCACCGGCGGGCGAACGCCCTACCGGTGACATCTTCTGGCCGGCTGACGGGTCACATTCATCCGATCGGGAAACATGTTGAGGAGCGAGGCGCGCACCATGGGCGCTGTGCCGCACGACCACAAGCAATCGTTCGCGGGCGCCGGGCAGCTTGCAATCGCGGCGGGAAAAGCCCATATCGAGTATGTCGATAGACGGACTGATGATTTTTGGCGCGTGCCGATGGCGTGCGCCCTCGACCACTCTCCCGAAAAAGTGCGAATTCGACGGCCGGCCAGAAGTCCCTTCAGGGACTGGCGGCGGGCCAGCATGTCAATGTTGTGAAAGGTTATTCCCATGTCTACGGGAACGGTGAAGTGGTTCAACGCCACGAAGGGTTTTGGCTTCATTACGCCGGACGAGGGCGGCAAGGACGCGTTCGTCCATATCAGCGCGGTTGAGCGCGCCGGGCTGGGCACGCTGAGCGAAGGCCAGAAGATCCAGTTCGACCTGATGGCCGACGGCCGCAGCGGCAAGATGGCAGCCGAGAATCTGAAGCCGGTCGGCTGATCGGACACGGGCCGCCGGCGGCAAGCGTCGGCGGCCCTCCCTCACCCTGCAAGGAGGACGGCGTGTTCGAAAGATCTCCCATACCGCGCGCCACGAGCGCGCCCAGCAAAGAGAGCCTGCTGCGCCAGGCCGATCAGTTCCGCGCGCTGGCGCGGCGCGCGCGTCGTCTCGGCGCCGACGTCACCGACGAGGAAGACCGGCGCCAGCTGGTCCGCCACATCGCCGAGCTCGAAGGCAATGCAGCGCGGCTCGAGAAGGCCGCGATCGACGCCAAATCAGGCTAAACAAGTCGGGCTAGTAACAAGGTCGGCTAGCGCCGCCAGTTCTTCTCGGCCGGCAGGCCGGCATAGACGTCGGCGTGTGCCACGTCGGCGGTCTCGGGCAGCCATTTGGCGCTGAAGCGGACCGACAGGAGATGGCCGTCGTCGGTGCGCAGCGAGAGATCCTTGCGGCCGAACGCGCCGGCCAATTGCGGCGGCGCCATGCGCACCTCGCCCGAGGCGGAGATCTCGCCGGGGCGCACGCGATAGCCGTCGAACTCGTATTCGGCGCGGCCCAGCGCTTCGCCGGCACATTCGAGCGTGCCGCTGCCGCGCAACGTTCCAAGATGGCGTATCGAACCTCTGATCAAGCACTCCATATGGGGACGCACGCGGCCCATCACAATGCATCCTTGCCAACTGCGGCGAACAGGCCCATACGGGGCGCAGTCGATAGACGGACCGACGATTGGGCCGTGCGCAACTGTTTGTCCGCGCCGGCTTCCGACTTGCTCCCGAATCTGATGCGCCTTCGACCGCCGGCCTCGCGTGCTTCAAGCGCGTGCGGCAGGTGAGCATGTTCCTGGAGTGAGAGGATATCCAAATGGCAACCGGAACCGTGAAGTGGTTCAACGCGACCAAGGGCTTCGGCTTCATCCAGCCGGACGGCGGCGGCAAGGACGCCTTCGTGCACATCAGCGCGGTCGAACGCGCCGGGCTCGGCACCCTGAACGAGGGCCAGAAGGTCCAGTTCGACCTGGTCACCGACCAGCGCACCGGCAAGATCGCCGCCGACAATCTGCGCAAGGCCGATTAGGCCAGACGACAAAGGGGGCGCGCCCGCGAATATTTTGCGCGGCGCGCAACCATCGCCCGTGAGGCGGCATTGCTCGTGCAGGGGCAGTGGACGGCGCGAGGGGCCCGTCCGGCGAGCGCCCTGCGAGGGAGCGATCTTCATGGACACCTGCGACGACCGGCGGGAACGGCTGCGCGACGAGCTGCGGCGCGCCTACGAGAACTGGATGGACGATTGCACCACCGCTGCGAGCCGCTCGGCGGCGGTCGACGTATCGGGTTGTCCGGATGCCGCCAAATCGTCCTGGTTCAGGTATCTCGACGCGCAGGAAAGGCTGATCGCGGCCTTCGGCGATGCCTGAACGGCGCGCGAGGAAGGACGACATGCCGGCCAAGCCAGCCTTCGTGCTGAGCGACGATGAGGAAGTGACGCTGCGGCGCGTCGCCTACGGCCAGTCCGAAGAGCGCATGCTGCGCGTCGCCGATCTCGGCCGGCTGCGGCGGCTGCGGCTCATCGAGGACGGCAAGGCCGGACCGCAGCTCACGCCAGCCGGCAAGGTCCATTTCGACGGGCTGCCGCGGGGCGTCTTCGTCGCGGTGCCGCGCCGCCCGGCCTGAGATCGTCGCCCGCCGGGCGAATGCGGCGAAAAAGTGCGCATGGTTTCGCCATAAGCAACGCGACGACGGGCGCACGACAATCGCCGCGCAACAACCGGCGCGCGCGGTCCATTTCTTTCGTGAATGGCAGATGCACAAGCTACCCCTCAGGACCTCGGCGAGGCCCGGCCCTATGTCCTGGCCGAAGCGCCGGCTGAGGCCACGCGCATCGACTGGCTCGACATGCTGCTGGTCGTGGTCTTCTTGCTCGGGCTCTACACCAACTACACGATCCCGATCTCGCAGAAGGTGCCGCTGCCCTCGGCGCCGTCAGGCTTCGCCGGCCTGATCCTGCTGTGGCGCCATCGCCACGGCATCCGGCCGGCGGCGGTCGGCGGCCTGATGGCCGTGCTGCTGGCCTATGTCGTGTCGATCGTGGTGGCGCCCAACCTGCACTACCTGCCGCGCCGGCTGAACGGCCTGATCCAGCTCACTTATTCTCTGGTGATCGGCTACGCGCTGTTCCTCACGCTGGCGCACGCGCGGCCGCGCCAGGTCGCGGGACTGTTCCTCGGCTTCTCGCTGGTCCTGCTGGTCGGCTGCCTGCTCGAGACCTATGGCGGCCTGCGGCCGTTCAGCGACCACGTGCGCTCGGCGCTCTACCACAAGGGCATCTACGAGAACGACCTGCGCGACCTCGTCATCTATCATCGCGTGCGGCCGAAATTCTTCGCCTCCGAGCCGTCGAGCGTCACCTTCTGCTATGCGCTGTTCACCTTCATCTGGCTGGTGACCAGCCGCTGGCGGTTGAAATACTTGGTCTATCTCGCGCTGGTGGCGGCCGGCCTGTTCGCCATGCCGGGCCCGACCCTGCTGCTGATGCTGCTGCTCGTGCTGCCCTACCTGCTGTTCCTCGACAGCCGGCGCGACGGCAAGGTGAGCGCCAAGCGCTTCCTCGGTGTGAGCGTGGTGGCGGCGGCGTGCGCGGTGGCGTTCTTCATGCTCGGCCCGTCGATCTTCCAGGAGCGCTTCCGCCACATCCAGGAAGGCAACGACGCGAGCTTCTTCTATCGCGTCGAGGGGCCGGCCCTGGCCGGCGTCGACGTGGTGCGCAGCCATCCGGTGGCGGGGGCGGGCCTGACCGGCGAGCCCTATATCGAGAACGACGTGCTGAACTCCTACGTGAAGTCGACCGGCTACTCGATGGCCTGGGTGCTGGCCTCGCCCTCGACCGAGCTGCTGATCAACTATTTCTGGCTGCACTGGATCTATCTCGGCGCGATCTTCGGCCTGCTGATCGGCGCGCTGCTGACCGGCTGGTTCGTCGTGCTCGGCGTGCCGAGCCCGGCCTTCGCCTGGCTGGTGTGGGCGATCCTGGGCCAGGCCTCCGGCGCCTATGTCGGGCCGACCTGCTGGGCGGTGCTGTTCGCCGCCGGCGCCGCCGCCATGCTGCATCAGCGGCCGGCCGCCGCGCGCGCGCCGATGCGGCTGCGCTGGCGCGAGGTCATCGCCGATCTGCCGACGCGCCTCGACCGGCTGTCGCTGCGCCACGCAGCACGGTGATCGCAACGCCGATCGTTCGGTGCCGAACGTAGCGTCACGCTCGTTCTTCAAAGCCACTGGCGCAAGGATGTTGGTAACGCAGATGTCCACCGCTTTTTGAGGCGACACCATCTTCTCGCCACATTGAGTCTCTTTTTTGCAACAGGAGCCTTGAGCGTAGCGTGCACGAGGGAAAGGGAAGGCTTCCTAATCCAGGCAACTGACGAGGGGAAAAGGAATGGAAGCGGGAGCGGGGGCTGCCGATTCAATCGACGACCGATTCGACCGGAGAAGCGCACTGCTCCGGCTGAAGGAGTTCCGCCGGCGCATCGACCGGCATTTTCCGCCAGGACTCTGTCGCGATCGCAATCTCGAGATGCTGCTCGGTCTCTACGAGGCCCATCTCGCGCGGTCCTCGATGACGACCAGGAGCCTGGCCGACCTGACCGACCTCGATCAGGGTGCGGCGCTGCGCCGGCTCAACCTGCTGGAGCAGAAAGGGCTGATCGAGCGCCAGCTCGACCTGGCCGACCGGCGACGCACGACGATCTCGCTCAGCGAGCGCGGCCGCGCTTCCGTCGAGAGCTTCATCGATTCCTACGCCGACGACTGAGCGGGGTACTGCATGCCGGCACGAATGGTCGCCCTGCAAGAGGGGCTGGGCGGTGCGCCCCGCGTGGTGCGCAGGGGCCTGTCGATCTTCCGCGAGGGCGGGCAGGTCGAATACATCTACAAGGTCGTCTCGGGATGCCTGCGCACCGGCCGCGTGCTGAGCGACGGCACGCGCCTGATCGACGCCTTCGCCTTCGCCGGCGACATCTTCGGCCTGGAATTCGGCGGGGTGCACCGCGTCACCGCGCGCGCGGTGACCGACTGCTCGCTGATCGCCTACCAGGTCGACCGGTTGCGCAGCTCGAACGAGACCGATCTGATGCTGCACGAGCAGGTGGTGCGCGGCGCGCTGGCGGGACTGGAGCGGGCGCAGAACCACATCCTGCTGCTCGGCCGCAAGTCGACGCCCGAGCGCCTCGCCCTCTTTCTCCTCGACATGTCGGTGCGGCTCGCCAGCGGCGCGCCGTCCTTCACCTTGCCCATGGACCGCTCCGACATCGCCGACCATCTCGGCATGTCGGCCGAGACGGTGAGCCGCGTGCTGACGCGCTTCGTGCGCGACGGCATGCTGCAGGTGACGCAGAAGCAGGTGACCTTGCTCGACCGGCCCCGGCTGGCCGCCCTCGTCACCCGCCAGGAAGTGCAGGCCGATTGCGCGGCGTAGCTGCGTGCGCAGCGTAGCTGCGGGCGCCATTTGAACCGGCGCGAGGACTGCGCCACAGTCCGTCCATGACCTTGTCTCTCCTGCTTACCGGCGATTCCATCCTGCAGCGCCGGCTGAACAGCCTGCACGATGCCGAACTCAAGCCCTTGTTCGACAAGGTGCGCGCGGCCGATGTCGCCTTCACCAACCTCGAGGGCCTGGCCAACGATTACCGCGGCGATCCGGCGCTCGAGTCCGGCGGCTCGCATTTCGGCGCGCCGGCGTGGGTGCTCGACGAATTGCGCGACGCGGGCTTCGACCTGTTCGCCGCCGCCACCAACCACGCGCTCGATTATTCGATCTCGGGCCTGGTGCACACGCTCGAGGCGCTCGAGGCACGCGGCCTGTCGTTCGCCGGCATCGGCCGCAATCTCGAGGATGCGCGCCGGCCCTGCTACCACACCTCGCCCGCCGGCACGGTGGCGATGCTGTCGATCTGCTCGACCATTGCCAAGGGCCAGGAGGCGGGCGCCCAGCGGCCCGACCTGCCGGGCCGGCCGGGGCTGAACCCGTTGCATGTCGAGACGGTGTACGAGGTCACGGAACAGCAGCTCACCGCGGTGCGCGAGCTGGCCGACGCGCTGGGGCTCGAGGCCGAGCGCCAGGCCAAGATCAAGATGGGCTTCGCCTTCCCGCAGAGCGACCCGTCGATCTTCCCGCTCGGCGATCTCAAGTTCCGCTCGGCCAACCGCGCCCAGGTGCGCACCACCGCGAGCCCCAAGGACGTCGCCGCCATGGTGCGCTGGATCGAGGAGGCGCGCGGCCTGGCCGATCTCGTGCTGGTCAGCCTGCACGCGCACGAGCAGGCGGGCGACAAGGAGAGTCCGGCCGAGTTCATTCCGGCCTTCGCGCGCGAGATGATCGATGCCGGCGCCGATCTGGTGGTCGGCCATGGCCCGCATCTGCTGCGCGGACTGGAGCTCTACAAGGGCAAGCCGATCTTCTATTCGCTCGGCAATTTCCTCGGCCAGAACGAGCTGGTCAGCAAGATCCCGGCCGACGGCTACGAACGCTTTCGCGCCGCGCCCGATCTCACGCCCGGGCAGGTCTATCAGACCCGCACCAGGGGCGATCAGGCAGGCTTCCCGGCCGACCGGCGCTACTGGGAAGCGGTGATGCCCACGCTTTCTTATGAGGGCGGCGCGCTGAAGGCGATCGAGCTCACGCCGATCCAGCTCGGCTGGAAGGACGCCCGGCATCGCCGCGGCCGGCCGCGGCTGGCCGATGCGGTCCACGGACAGGCGATCCTCGAACGCTACGCCGCACTCTCCAAGCCGTTCGGCACGGAAATCGACATCGCCGCCAGTAAGGTGGTCGTGGCGTGAGGCGGCGCGCGCTTCTGCTGGCGGGTGGCGCGCTCGCCGCGACTTCCGCCCGGGCGGCCGGCGAACGGCACGTCACCGTGATCTATGTCGGCGGCTGGGATTGTCCTTACTGCACGGCGTGGAAGAACGAGAGCAAGCCCAAGTGGATCACGTCCGAGCTGTTCGGCCGCGTGCGCTATGTCGAGGTCGAATCGCCCCGGCTCAAGGAGGCTTACCAGGAGCGCTACTGGCCCGAGGATTTGCGGCCCGTGCTGGCGCAGATCCCGCACAAGAGCGGCACGCCGCGCTTTCTCGTGGTCAAGGACGGCAAGCTGATCGCCAACGCCTTCGGCACCGGCCAATGGGCCGAGGCGGTTGCCGCGATCGAGCAGGCGCTCGGCTAGGGCGCGGGTTTCACCATGAAGTCGGCCGGCTTGGCCGGCGATTTGGCGGCCTCGGCCAGCAGTTCGTTCCAGCCGTCCTCGCTGCCGTGATAGATGCGGTACTTGGCGACGGCATATTGCTTGATCGACTCCTGCACCGAAGCGTTGGTGTTCTTTTCTGAAAGCGCGATCGCCCGTGCGACGTACCAGAAGCCGTCGGGCTGCGGCGGCTTCTCCTCGAGGCAGGCGATCGAAAGCTGGTAGACGTTCTGCAGGTCGTTGGCGTCGGCGGCGACCGCCTCGAGATAGTGCTGGCGCGCGGCGGCGTAGTCCTTGGCCTGCAGCGCCACGAAGCCCGCCGCACCCTGCAGGATCGCGCCGATCTGCGCCTTGAGGCGGCCGAAATCGGCGTCGCTCATGCCCTGCGGCTTGTGCCAGTTGGCGAGCAGGCTGAGGCCATGCTCGCTCTGCTTCTTGAGCTCGCTCAGCGCCGCCGTGTCGTCGGCGGTGGCGCGGCCGCGCAGCAGATAGACCTGGATGGCGAGCGCCCGCAGATTGTCGGGCTCGGCCTTCAGGACCTCGGCCGAGACGCTCGCCAGCTTGTCGCGGTTGTTGGCCTGCTGATAGCCCGCCATCGCCTGCTCGAGCGCGTCGAGCCGCACCACGCTCTGCGGATATTTGGCGGCGAACGCCTGCATCGCCTCGGCACGCTTGCTGGCGTCCTTCTGCTCATAGGCCGCCATGTAGGCCTTGTATTCGGCCGGGTCCTTGATCGTCTTCTGCTGCTGGGCGGCGGCGGGCAGCGCCAGGACGAGGGCCGTCAGGAGGGCGAACAACTGTTTCATTTTTACCATTATTTTCAAAGGGTTATTCGTTTCTTCCTTTCTTAATCCACAGGGCCTACAATGCCTCGCTTTCCCGGCTTTTGTCCTCTGGAAAGCGTCATGGCTCATATCAGACTGAATACCCACCCCTCGCAGGGCGGCCAGGCGGCCCCTCCGGTGATCTGGGGTGCGCGCGATCCGATGCTGCGCGGCCCGGTGGTCGGCACCGTCGCCGACCCCGCCAAACGTAACGCGATCGGCGTGCATTCGGGCAGCTACGGCATCTATCGCGCACTGGCGATCGCCGCCCAGGAGCTGAAGCCCGGCCACCGGCCCGATCTCACCAACACCGCGCCCGCCGAGACGATCGGCCCGTTCGAGAGCTGGTTCGATGCCAAGAAGATCGTGTCGCTCGATCCGTGGGGCCACATGGTGGCCGAGGTGTTCGCCGACAAGCTCGCCGCCGGCTGGGACATCCGTCCGACCATCGCCGTGACCAAGGCGCACGTGCACATGCCGGAGATCAAGGACGCGATCGTCGCCGGCCGGCTCAAGCCCGACAACGACATCCTGGCGCCGAGCGGCGACGTGAAGGTCACCAAGGCGGCGATCGAGCCGGTGTGGTACCTGCCCGGCATCGCCGAGCGCTTCGGGGTGAGGGAAAGCGATCTGCGCCGCACGCTGTTCGAGCATACCGGCGGGATGTACACCGAGCTGGTGACGCGGCCCGATCTCGAGATCTTCCTGCCGCCGATCGGCGGTTCGACGATCTACTTCTTCGGCGACGTCACGCAGCTGGGCAAGCCCGAGACCAAGATCGCCTGCCGTCTCCACGACGAGTGCAACGGCTCCGACGTGTTCGGCTCCGACATCTGCACCTGCCGGCCCTATCTCGCACATGGCATCGAGATCTGCATCGAGATGGCGCAGCAGGGCGGCGTCGGGGTCGTCATCTACAATCGCAAGGAAGGCCGCGCGCTGGGCGAGGTCACGAAGTTCCTGGTCTACAACGCGCGTAAGCGCCAGCCCGGCGGCGATTCGGCGGCGCAGTACTTCAATCGCACCGAGTGCGTGGCGGGCGTGCAGGACATGCGCTTCCAGGAGTTGATGCCCGACGTGTTCCATTGGCTGGGCATTTCCCGCATCGACCGCTTCGCCTCGATGAGCAACATGAAGAGCGACGCGCTGCGCCAGCAGGGCATCGACATCGTCGAACAGGTGCCGATCCCCGACGAGCTGATCCCGGCCGACGCGCAGGTCGAGATGGATGCCAAGAAGGCCGCGGGCTATTTTTCGCCGAAGAAGCCGGAGACCATCGAGCTGTCGAAGCCGAAGGGAAGAGGGCTGATGGAGTGAGGCCCGGCGATCTGGCTTACCTCCGAACGCCCGCGGCGATCCGCGAGCGTGCCGAGCGGATGCTGAAATATGTCGAGGATGGCCGCTCGGCCTGGTTCGCGGTCGATCCGAACGGTCTGGAAGCGGCGGTGCAGGCGACGCTGGGCGTGATCTGCGAGCGCTTTCCCGATCCGGCGACGATCCCCTTCCATTCGCGCTGGCGGCATTTCGAGGCGGGCGGCCACGACCGGTGGGCAGCGCTCGCGCCGCGTCTGGCGCCGCTGCGCAAGGACGAGGTCGCGCGACGCCGCATGGACCTTGCCATCGTTTCGGTCTTGCTCGATGCCGGGGCCGGCCCCGACTGGAAATATCGCGAGCCCGGCAGCAACGAGACCTACGCGCGCTCCGAAGGGTTGGGCGTGGCGAGCTTCCACATGTTCACCAACGGCCTGTTCAGCCGCGACGCCAAGGCAGACCCGCTGCGGGTCGACGCCGAACGCCTGCTGGCGCTCACGCCGACCGACATCGCCATGGATTTCCAGGTGAAGGCGCACAATCCGCTGGTCGGTCTCGAGGGACGAGCCGAGCTGCTGCGCAAGCTGGGCGAGGTCGGGATGCGGGGCGGGCTCGACCGGCCGGGCGCGCTGTTCGACGTCATCGAGAAGGACAACGGCACGGTGAAGGCGGCATCGATCCTTGCCGCCGTGCTCGACAAGTTCTCGCCGATCTGGCCGCTGCAATACGGCGACATGTGGCAGCATCCGGCGATCGGCTGGGTGCCCTTCCACAAGCTCTCGCAGTGGCTCTCTTATTCCCTGGTCGAGCCGCTCGAAGGGGCGGGCTTCAAGGTCATCGAGCTCGACGCGCTGACCGGCCTGCCGGAATATCGCAATGGCGGCCTGCTGATCGATTCAGGAACACTGCGGATCAAGCAAAGCGCGCTGCTGGCAAAGACATTCACGGCAGGCGATGAGCCGATCGTCGAATGGCGTGCACTGACCGTGGCGCTGCTCGACCGTATTGCGCAGCATGTGCGCCTGCATCTGAAGCTGGATGCCGAACGGCTGCCGCTGGTGAAGGTGCTGGAAGGCGGCACCTGGTTCGCCGGCCGCAAGCTCGCCGCCGAGCGCCGGCCGGGCGGCCGTCCGCCGATTTCCATCCAGAGCGATGGTACAGTGTTCTAGCGAGAAGAAGAGGGGAGCCCGTCATGTCCTTGCCGCACTCGATCCACGTCAGCACCCATCCGCTGGTGCAGCACAAGCTCTCGAAGATGCGCGACAAGCAGACGTCGAGCACCAACTTCCGCCGCCTGTTGCGCGAGATGGGGCTCCTGCTCGGCTACGATGCCACACGCGACCTGCCGCTGGTGAAGACCCGCATAGAGACGCCGCTCGAGCCGATGGATGCACCGTTGCTCGAAGGCAAGAAGCTGGTCGTGGTGCCGATCCTGCGCGCGGGCCTCGGCCTCGCCGAGGGCATCATCGACCTCGTGCCGCTTGCCCGCATGGGCCATGTCGGCCTCTATCGCGATCCCAAGACGCTGCAGGCGGTCGAGTATTACTTCAAGATCCCGGCCGACATCTCCGACCGCGACGTGATCGTGTGCGATCCCATGCTGGCGACCGCCCATTCGGCCATTGCTGCCGTCGACCGGCTGAAGGAGAGCGGCGCCAGGCGGCTCAGGTTCATCTGCGTCCTGGGCGCCGAGCAGGGCGCGCGCGCCTTCGCGGAAGTGCATCCAGATGTGCCGGTTTATGCCGCCGCCATCGATGCCAAACTCAACGACCACGGGTATATTGTCCCCGGCTTGGGAGACGCAGGCGATCGCCTGTTCGGCACCAAGTAGGGGAGAGAACTCGATGTCGCTTGATCTCAAATACCTTCTGTTCTCGGTGGTGCTCTGCTTCGTGCAGGTGCTGATCGCCGCGGCCGCCGCCAACCAGGAAGTCGGCCTTACTACCCTTGCGGGCAACCGCGAGGGTCTGGGCCAGTTCACGGGCTTCGCCGGCCGCGCCAAGCGTGCCCATCTCAACATGCTGGAGAGCCTGCCGCTGTTCGCGGCACTCGTGCTGATCGCCGCGGTCGCCGGCAAGGCGAACGCCACCACGCAGCTCGGCGCCATGCTCTTCTTCTGGGCGCGGCTGGTCTATGCGCTCGTCTATCTGCTGGGCGTTCCGTGGCTGCGCACGGCGGTGTGGTTCGTGTCGGTGGTCGGCATGGCGATGATCGCCTGGGTGCTGATCGCGGCGATCTAGACTGGAGCCGCTCGCGGCCGCGATGGCTGAGCGGACTATCACACTGCAGGAATTCGCCAAGGAGTTCGAACAGACCCTGTGCGACTTCCACTATCGGACGCCCTTCACTCTGGTGTTGGGGGCCGGCGCTTCGCGTAGCGCCGGCATTCCGATGGCCGGCGAGATGGAGCGCGCGCTGGCGCGATTGGCGCGCAAGCGCGGCATCAGCCTCGCCAAGCGGCCGGCGGACGAATCTCTGCTGTCGTGGCGCTTTCGCCGGGTGTTCGATGAGAATCAACCGGACGATAGTGAGGCCGTAGGCGAGACTGAAATCGCGAATGCCGACGGCTATGTCGCGACGGGCGGGCAGTTCCTACGGGCCTGCATCCGACGGGCGCGGCATGAAGCAAACATCGCCCACCTCGTCGCGGCCCACTTGTCAGTCGTTGGTATCTTCAATCCGATCGTCACAACCAATTTCGACGACCAGACGTTATCCGGTTTTTGGAGCCTCCCCTGGAGTTCGGCCGATACGGAGCCGCACGTTGTTTACGATCCAGTGAACGCGGCCGCCGCCTATCGCGAGATCGCGCAGGGCACGCCGGTAGTTGTCAAGGCCCATGGGCATCACACGACCTACGGTATGCGTATGCTGGATCAACAGATCCGGCAAACGAGCGGTAGCGTCAGGGAGCTTCTGCGATCTCGCGGCGGCTGGGGTTATGTCGTCGCCGGCTATTCCGGCTGCTGGGACGACGGCATCATGCAGGCTCTGAGCGAGCCCACAAGGTATCGTGAGAAGCTGATCTACTGGATGTTCGTTGGCGACAAGCCGACGATGAATGACAATATCCGGCGAATCTGCGCCGTTAACGATGTGAGATTCGTGCGCACGGCGGGCGCCGACCAGGCCTTCCTCTATTTGTTCGCGGAGTTGCCAACGCCACCCGGCCCTGAGGACTGGAAGTGGCATTTGAACGACGATCTATTTATCAGCTTTCCGCCAGGCTGGCGGCCGAGGCTGCGCAGATCGGTGAAGAGGCAGCGCGTGTACGATTGGATTTTGCCGAATCTGGTAACTCTCGACGGCAAGCCAACCCTTGAGACCGAGAGCTGGCGTCAGTTCGAGGCAGCCCGTCGCACGGTACTGCCTCTGCTCAACACGATCGAGGAACTGGAGGATTACAACATCATCGACGATTGCCTCGGCGAGGGACAGTACGTGCCGGCGGAGGAGAAGCTGGAGAAAGCCCTCGATCGGCTGGCCGAGAGCGTGCCCATCGAACTCGATTGGACCCGCCGCAATCGTCGCCTGCTCAAGTTCTCGTTGATGATCGAGGAGGAGTCAGGCCTCAAGCTTTTTTATTCGACTCGCCTGCTGGCCGCCTTGTGTGCCGTGATGGGACATCACGACGACCTCGAGTCTAGACCGCCGTCCAACCGCCATCCACCACCAGCTCCGCGCCGGTGACGTACGAAGACTCGTCACTGGCGAGAAACAGGATGGCGTACGCCACCTCGTCGACCTCGCCGGCGCGGCCGAGCGGCACGCCTTTCAGAGTCTTGGCGCGCGTCTCGGGATCCGCGGTGCGGCCGGACGTGCGCATCGGCGGCATCAGGCCGGGATGCACCGAGTTCACGCGAATGCCGTCGCGCCCGTGCTGCGCCGCCGCCGCCTTCGTGATCAGCCTCACCGCGCCTTTCGACGCATTGTAGCCGACATGGATGAAGCCCTGGCCGACAATGCCGGAGATCGAGGAGAGGTTGATCACCGAACCGCGGCGTCCCGCTTTCTTCATCGCGGCGATGCCGTGCTTCATGCCGAGGAAGACGCCGGTCGAGTTGATGCCCATCAGGCGGTTCCAGGCCGCGGTGTCGTAGAGATCCTTTTCGGCCGAGCCCGAGATGCCGGCATTGTTCACCAGTACGTCGAGCGCGCCGTAGGTCGACAGGGTCTTGTCGACCGCCGCCTTCCAGCCGGCCTCGTCGGTGACGTCAAGATGAACGTAGGTCGCCTTGCCGCCCGCCTTGTTGATGTCGGCGACCACGGCCTCGCCCTCCTTGTCGAGGATGTCGGCGACGACGACGCCTTTGGCGCCTTCCCGGCCAAAAAGTCGCGCGGTGGCTGCGCCCATGCCACTCGCCGCGCCGCTTACCAGTGCCACCTTATCCTTCATCCGCATCGCGTTCTCCTTCTTGCAGATCCCCGCAGTGGTCAGGCAGATCGAGATCCTGTGCAGACCCCGCCGGTGGTCCGGCCTTTCGTCAGGCCGAGCGGCCAGCCGATCTCGAATAGCCCGCGACAACAAGATACAGCCAAGCCATTGCTCCCCTCCTTGGATTCAGCCCCGCTGTCATTGACGAGGGCGTCCCGGCCTGTTCAGATTGAGAGTTGCACGCATCTTGCAAGATAGCGAGAGCGACGGGGAAATGCTCAAGAAGGGAGCGCAGTGCGATGAACGAACGTGAATTGCGAGGCCTGATCGGCAAGGTCAAGACGGGCCGGCTCTCCCGGCGCGGCTTCGTACAGCGCATGGCGGCGGTCGGCCTGACCGCGCCGATGGCGACGCAGTTGCTGGCGATCGCGGGCGTCGCCCATGCCCAGACCAAATATCCTGCCTACAAGCCGACCAAGCGCGGCGGCGGTGGCGTGCTGAAGGTGCTGTGGTGGCAGGGACCGACGCTCCTCAATCCGCACTTCGCGGTCGGCACCAAGGACCAGGACGGCTCGCGCCTGTTTTACGAGCCGCTCGCCGGTTGGGATGCCGAGGGCAACCTGAAGCCGGTGCTCGCCGCGTCGATCCCCGGCCGCGAGGACGGCACGTTGGCGGCCGACGGCAAGTCGGTCACCTGGAAGCTGAAGCAGGGCGTCACCTGGCACGACGGCAAGCCGTTCACGGCCGACGACGTCGTGTTCAATTGGCAATACGCCAAGGATCCGGCGACCGCCGCGGTGACCGTGGCCAACTACAAGGACATTGTCGTCGAGAAGGTCGACGATCACACCATCACGATCAAGTTCGACAAGCCGACGCCGTTCTGGGCCAACGCCTTCGTCGGCACGCAGGGCATGATCATTCCCAAGCACCTGTTCGAGGCCTACACGGGAGCCAAGTCGCGTGAGGCGCCGACCAATCTCAAGCCGATCGGTACCGGCCCCTACATGTTCAAGGATTTCAAGCCGGGCGATCTCGTGTCGGGCGTGATCAATCCGAAGTACCACATGGAGAACCGGCCGTACTTCGATGCGATCGAGATGAAGGGCGGCGGCGACGCGGTATCGGCCGCGCGCGCCGTGCTGCAGACCGGCGAGTACGACTTCGCCTGGAACATGCAGGTCGAGGACGAGATCCTCATGCGCCTCGAAAAGGGCGGCAAGGGCCATGTCGTCATATCGCCCGGCGGCAACATCGAGCACATCCAGCTCAACACCACCGATCCCTGGACCGAGGTCGACGGCGAGCGCTCGAGCCTCAAGACCAAGCATCCGACTCTGCAGTATCCCGAGGTGCGCGAGGCGCTCACCCACCTCATCGACAAGGACTCGGTGCAGAAATACATCTATGGCCGCACCGGCATCGCCACCGCGAACTTCGTCAACAATCCGGAGAAGTTCCGCTCCAAGAACACCAAGTTCGAGTTCAATATCGACAAGGCGAACGCCATTCTCGACAAGGCCGGCTGGAAGAAGGGCTCCGACGGCATCCGCGAGAAGGACGGCAAGAAGCTCAAGTTCGTCTACCAGACCTCGATCAACCAGCCGCGCCAGAAGAACCAGGCCATCGTCAAGCAGGCCTGCCAGAAGGCGGGCATCGAGATCGAGGTCAAGGCGGTGACGGCGTCGGTGTTCTTCTCGTCCGACGTGGCGAATCCGGACACCTATCCGCACTTCTATACAGACCTGCAGATGTACACCACGACCATGACCCAGCCCGATCCCGAGCTGTTCATGAACCAGTTCTGCTCGTGGGAGGCGGCGAGCAAGGCCAACAAGTGGCAGGGCCGCAACATCACGCGCTGGCGCAGCCAGGAGTACGACGACAACTACAAGGCCGGCCAGTCGGAACTCGATCCGGTGAAGCGGGCTGCCATCTTCATCAAGGCCAACGACCTGGTGATCAACAATCAGGTGGTGATCCCGGTGGTGGCGCGCCCCGGCGTCGTCGCCATGAACAACAAGCTCACCGCCAACATCAGCGGCTGGGACAACAACACCTGGGACATCCAGGACTGGTTCAAATCGTGAGATTGACAATCGTCGTCCCGGGCTCGGCGAGGGATCGTTTCAGTTGTCTGGACGGTCCCTCGGCCCGCGGCCTCGGGATGATGCGTATTTCGCCGTAAGCAGCCAGTGTCGCGTCAGTACGTCATCCGTCGGCTGTTGATCGCGGTTCCGAGCCTGTTCGGGATCAGCATCATCCTGTTCAGTGTGCTGGCGCTGGCGCCGGGCGATCCGTTCAGCGAGATCGCCGCCAATCCGGCGATTCCGCCCGAGGTGGCGGCCTCGCTGCGTGCCAAGTTCGGCCTCGATGATCCGGTCTATCTGCGCTACCTCCATTGGCTGGCGGCGATGATCCACGGCGACTGGGGCTTCTCCTTTGCGAGCCGCATCGACGTCGACAGGCTAATCATGCAGCGCTTGCCGACCACCATCATCGTGATCGGCGCGGCGCAGCTGCTGGCCATCCTGGTCGCCCTTCCGGTCGGCGTGCTGGCCGGCACGCGGCCCTATTCGATTTTCGACCAGATCGCCAACACCCTGGCCTTCGTCGGCTTTTCGCTGCCGACCTTCTTCACCGGCCTGCTGCTGATCCTGCTGTTCTCGGTCAAGCTCGACTGGCTGCCCATCGTCTACAGCACCGATCTCAGCTCGACCGGCTGGCAATGGCTGTGGGACGAGGTCAAGCAATCGATCATGCCCGTCCTCGTGCTGGGTCTGTTCCAGGGAGCCTCGCTGGTCCGCTACGTGCGCTCCGCCGTGCTTGACGTCGTGCGACTGGACTACATTACGACCGCGCGCTCCAAGGGTATCGGCGAGCGGGCCGTGATCAGCCGCCACGTGGTTCGCACCGCCCTCATTCCCGTGGTGACGCTGGTGGCGTTGCAGATGCCGGCCGTGTTCGGCGGCGCCATCGTCACCGAGCAGATCTTCCGCGTGCCGGGCATCGGCTCGCTCCTCATCTCGGCGATGCTGTCGAACGACACGCCGGTCATCATGGCTGTCACCTTCGTGCTCTCCTGCCTCGTCGTCCTGTTCAACCTCATCGCCGACATCCTTTATGGCTGGCTCGACCCCCGCATCTCTTACCGTTGACCGGCCGGCTGCCGCGTCGCCCGCGGCCAAGCCTGCCAAGACGGTCCGGTTCTCGCCGGCCCAGGAAGCCTGGCGGCGCTTTCGGCGGCACAGGCTGGCCATGGCGAGCGCCGTCATCCTGCTCCTGATCGTGCTCGCGGTCCTGATCGGGCCCTATGTCTGGCGCGTGCCGATCAACGAGATCGACTTTGCCTCCAAGCTCGACGGACCGAGCTGGACCCATCCGCTGGGCACCGACGATCTGGGGCAGGACATCCTGGCCCGCCTGCTCTATGGCGGCCGCATTTCGCTGGCCGTCGGGCTCTGCGCCATGCTGGTGGCGGCGATCGTCGGCGTGATGGTGGGTGCGATCGCCGGCATGTCGCGCGGCGGCATCGATGCCGCGTTGATGTGGCTGGCCGACCTCTTCCTGTCGCTGCCGCAGCTGCCGCTGCTGCTGTTGATCAGCTACCTGTTCCGCGATGCGCTGACCAAGCTCATCGGCACGCAGGGCGGCATCTTCCTGATCGTCGTGCTGGTGATCGGCGGGCTGCGCTGGATGCAGGTGGCGCGGCTGGTGCGCGCTCAGATCCTGTCGATCCGCGAGAAGGAATTCATCGAGGCGGCGCGCGCGCTCGGCGCCTCGTCGATCCGCCAGGTGGTGCGCCACATCCTGCCCAATGCGCTCGGCCCGGTGATCGTCGCCGGCACGATCGACGTCGCCAATGCCATCATTGCCGAATCGACCCTCTCCTTCCTCGGCCTGGGATTTCCGCCGGACATCCCGACCTGGGGCCGCGTGCTGTTCGACGCCAAGGACACGATCGACATCGCGCCGCATTGGGCGATCTTCGCCGGCTCGGCGATCTTCCTCACGGTGCTGACCATCAATTTCATTGGCGACGGGCTGCGCGACGCGCTCGATCCGCGCCGCGTTCTGTAAGCAGGGATCGATGGCCGAGACGTTGCTCGAGATTCGCGGGCTGAAGACGTGGTTCAAGACCGATGACGGCATGGTGCGCGCCGTCGACGGCGTCGACCTGCACATCGATCGCGGCGAGACAGTGGGCGTGGTGGGAGAGTCGGGCTGCGGCAAGACCGTCACCGCGCGCTCGGTGCTGAAGCTGATCGACATGCCGCCGGGCCGCTTCGAGGACGGCAGCATCCTCTGGCGGGGCAGGGACCTCATCCCGCTCGCCGCCGACGAGATGGACAAGATCCGCGCCCGCGAGATCGCCATCGTGTTCCAGGAGCCGATGACCTCGCTCAACCCGGTCTACACGGTGGGCGACCAGATCGCCGAAGTGCTGCGCCAGCACCAGCAGCTCAACCGCAAGCAGGCGATCGACGCCGCGGTCGAGATGCTGCGGCTGGTCAACATCCCCAATCCTGGCAAGCGCGTGCACGATTATCCGCACCAGTTCTCGGGCGGCATGCGCCAGCGGGTCATGATCGCCATGGCGCTGTCCTGCAAGCCCAAGCTCCTGATCGCCGACGAGCCGACGACCGCGCTCGACGTCACCATCCAGGCACAGATCCTGGAGCTGATGCAGGAGATGAAGGAAAAGCTCGGCATGTCGATCATGCTGATCACGCATGCCATGGGCGTGGTCGCCGAAACCTGCCAGCGCGTCGTCGTGATGTATGCCGGAAAGGTGGTCGAGGAGGCGCCGGTCGAGGCGCTGTTCGGCAACCCGCGGCATCCCTACACGCAGGGCCTGATCCGCTCGATCCCGCGCGTCGACCGCGCGGCCGAGCAGAAACAGCGCCTCGAGGCGATCGCAGGCACGGTGCCGAGCCTGCTCGAACCGCCGCCCGGCTGCCGCTTCGCGGCGCGCTGCAAATTCGCCATGGATGTGTGCACCAAGGCCATGCCGCCTCTCAAGGAAGTCGGGCCGGGCCACTTCGTGAGGTGCGTGCTGTGAGCGCCGAGCCCCTCCTGTCGGTCAAGAACCTGAAGAAGCACTTCGCGATCAAGGGCGGTGTCTTCGCGCGCAACGTCGAGAAGGTGTATGCCGTGGATGGCGTCAGCTTCGACATCGGCAAGAGCGAGACGCTCGGCCTGGTGGGCGAGTCGGGCTGCGGCAAGTCGACGACCGGCCGCTGCATCCTGCGCCTGATCGAGCCGAGCTCGGGCGAGGTCTGGCTGAGCGGCCAGGACGTGATGCGCATGGACGGCAGTGCGCTGCGCAGCCTGCGCCGCGACATGCAGATCATCTTCCAGGACCCGTACGCCTCGCTCAACCCCAGGCTCACGGTGGCCGCGATCATCGGCGAGGCGCTGCAGATCCACAATCTCGTGAAGTCGAAGAAGGAGCTCGAGGAGCGGGTGGTGAAGCTGCTCGAGACCGTCGGCCTGCAGCCCGACCACATGCGGCGCTTTCCGCACGAATTCTCGGGCGGCCAGCGCCAGCGTATCGGCATCGCCCGCGCGCTCGCCGTCGAGCCCAAGCTGCTGATCTGCGACGAGCCGGTGTCGGCGCTCGACGTGTCGATCCAGGCGCAGGTGATCAACCTGCTCGAGGACCTGCAGGAGCAGTTCGGGCTGACCTATCTCTTCATCGCCCACGATCTGTCGGTGGTCGAGCATATCTCGACGCGCGTGGCGGTGATGTATCTCGGGCGCGTGGTCGAGATCGCGCCGAGCCGCGCGCTCTACGACACGCCGCTGCATCCCTATACCGAGGCGCTGCTGTCGGCGGTGCCGATCCCCGACCCGACGGTCAAGCGCAAGCGCATCATGCTGCAGGGCGACGTGCCCAACCCGATCCGGCCGCCGTCAGGCTGTCACTTCCATACACGCTGCCCGATCGCCAGGGCCGATTGCGCGCAGCGCGATCCCGAGCTGCTCGAGAAGAGGCCCGGCCACTGGGTGGCCTGCCATTACCGCGGTTAGCCGCTAGTTCTTCGGCTTGGCGGCCTGCGACAGGTCGTTCATGCCGATGCGCTTTTCGATCGCGGCGACCTTCTTGACCGTCTTTTCGAAGCCGTCGGCGCCGAACTTGTCTCGTTCGGCCTTTTCCATCGCCTCGGAAATCTCGTCGAATTCCTTCGGCGTCACCAGGCTGCGCACCGTTGGGAACAGATCGGTATCCTCGCGGGCGAGATGGGGACGATAGAGCGTGATCGTCGCCTTCATGGTGTCGATCATGGTCTTGCGCTTGTCTTCGGTATTCGGAGTCGCGGCGACCTGCAGGAATTTGTCCGTGAGCTTGCGGCCTTCGGCGTGCTGGGCGATCAGCGTGTCGACCAGGTCGACCATCCGGCCCGCCTTCTTGAAGCGCGGGAAGATCTGGTCTTCCTCCGATTTCTCGTGATAGCCGTGGATGAAATCACGCATGATCTCGCCGGTCTGCGTGAAGATCGCGGGCTCGATGTCTTCGCCGTCGCCGATGCGGCGGATGCCGGCTTCGTAGATCAGCAGGATTCGTTCGGCGACGCCATGCTCGCGCATCAGGTCTTCGGTGGCGGGAATGGCCTCTTCGTCGGTCGTCGTTGCCTTCTTGGGCGCGGCCGGCAACTGGGCGAAAGCGGGCGATGCCAGGACCAGCCCGGATGCGCTGAGCGCGCCGACAAGCCGGCGCCGCTTGAAATCGATGAACTCGACGGTCATGGCCGCCTCCCTTGCGCGCTCACAGGGAGAAACGACGAACGGCCGCCGTGGTTGCGTGATCTACGAGCCCACCTTCCAGCCCACTTCCTTGGCGAAAGCCTGGAAGAAGTCGATGTCGTAGGCGCGCTCGGGCGCCTCGCGCACGCGCCGGTCGATCTTCTCGGCGTCGGCGCCGACCAGGATGCGCCAGCGGTCGGCCTTTACGCCATCGAGGATGATCGTGGCGGCCTGGGCGGCGCTCGTCGGTGCGTCCTCGAGGAAGCGCCGTGCGCGCTCCTCGGCCAGACGGGCGACGTCCTGATCGGAAAGCTTGGCGGTGTCGACGCCCATCGAGGCGATGCGCGCCCGCATCTGGGCGATTTCCTTCGCGCTCATCGCATCGGATTGGCTGCCGGCCTGGATCTTGCGCGAGTTGGCCACGATCGAGGTGCCGATATGGCCTGGCATCACCACCGAGCATTTGATGTGCGGAGCGTTGATGCGCAGGTCGGTCTGCAGCGCCTCGCTGAAGCCTTTCACCGCGAATTTAGCCGCGCTGTAGGCGGTGTGCGGGATCGACGGGCCGACCGAGGCCCAGAAGCCGTTGACGCTCGAGGTGTTGACGATGTGGCCGCGGTCGGCATTGAGCAGCATCGGCAGGAAGGCGCGCGTGCAGTAATAGACGCCGAACCAGCAGACGTTGAAGGTGCGCTCCCACTCCTCGCGCGCATGCGCGATCAGGCTGCCGCCGCCGCCGATGCCGGCGTTGTTGAACAGCAGATGAATGCGATCGGTGTCGTGTTGGCGGCCGACTTCGGCGGCGAAGCGCTTGACGTCGTCCTCGTTCGAGACGTCGGCGATGTGCGTGGTGACGCGCAGGCCTTGCGGCAGGCGCTCGATCTCGCACAGGCGCTTGGTCTCGGCCATGTTGGCCGCCGATACGTCACACATGGCGATGCTGCAGCCCTCGGCCACGAGCTGGCGGGCGAGTTCGCGGCCCATGCCGGTGCCGCCGCCTGTGATAACCGCGAGGCGGCCTGCGAGATCCTTCATTCTGTTTCCTCCCGGACGGTCGGCTGGAGTATAGGGGCATTCGGCCAAGAGCGGGGAAGGAGCAGCGGATGCGGATCGGCGTGATCTCGGCTTTTGCGGTGGCGGTCCAGGCGGGCGCGAGTCCGGCGCTGGCGCAGGACGATGGGGCCAAGGCCGGGGAGGCATCGTTCAAGCGGCAGTGCATCGGCTGCCACGCCGTCGAGGCCGGCAAGAACAAGGTCGGACCATCGGTGTTCGGGGTCGTCGGCCGCAAGGCGGCGACGGCCGAAGGTTTCAGCTATTCGACCGCGCTCAAGGACAAGGGCGTCACCTGGACCGACGACACGCTCGACAAATATCTGAACGACCCCAAGGGCTTTGCGCCCGGCAACAAGATGGCGTTCGCCGGCGTCAAGAAGGCCGACGAGCGCAAGCAGATCATCGCCTATCTGAAGACGCTGCACTGAGAGATGGTGCCCGCTGCTGGACTTGAACCAGCACGGCCCCTTTCGGGGCCTCGCGATTTTAAGTCGCGTATGTCTACCAATTCCATCAAGCGGGCGAAGCTTGGTCAGTGACTGAACGTAGCAATCATTCCGGCTTCAACCCAGCCACGTAAGAGAGCGGCGGCGCGCGCCGCCGCCTGTTCCTCGCCCGCCTGCGGCACCAGCGTTTCGCACATCTCGGGAAATGTGCGGCCGGCCCGCAGCGCGTCGAGCAATACCGCGTCGTCGGCTTCGAGCGAACGGAAATGCGTCGTGCGTTCGGGCCGCCAGATCACCCACTCGACGGGCGCTGCGGCTGCGGCGACCTCGAGATTGCCGGGTTCGACCTCTGCGCGGCGCTGCCAGGCCTGCGGCGCCTCGAAGGCGAGCCGAAGGCGGCGCAGCGACGGCAGGGCGGCGAAGGCCAGTGTCTGCCAAGCCTCGGCCGGCAACGCCATGAGATCGGCGGCGCCGACCGGCTGTGCATCCGGTGCGTCGAACGCCTCGCCGAGCAGCCATTCGAAGCGCGCCATCTCGGCGGCGGCCGGCGTCGTGCTGTAGGGCGGCGTGGCCGCCAGAAAGTCCGCAAGCCTGGCGCCGAACCAGCGCACCGACGGTGTGCGCGACGGATGGGCCGCGATATAGGCCCGCGCCATATGGTCGAAGTCGGCCGGGCCCGCCATCGCCATCAGGCCGGGAAAGTCGTTGGTCAGCACCTCGATCAGCCGCAGCGCATAGGCGTCGCGATAGACGCCCAGCAGGGTGACCCGGTCGGCCTTCTTCGTGTCGCGCACCGAGCCGGCAAAGCCGTCGCTCCTGACCAGCAGGTAGTCCTGGAAGGCGCGCTGCAGGTCGCCCAGCGAACCTGCATTTGAGCCCGCGTTGATCATGCCGCCTGCCGTGTCGCTTGGGCGGCAATGCGTCGCGCGGTGTCGAGCTCGGCCAGCAGCTCGCCATAGGGCGGAATGTTGGCGTCACGCTCGATCATGGTCGGCACCCCCGGAAAGAGCCGCACGGCCTCGGCGTAGAGGTCCCATACGTCGTCGATGATTGGATGATCGTGCGTGTCGATGATGTGCGTGCCCTTGTTGAGATGGCCGGCGAGGTGGAACTGGCGCACGCGCTCGCGCGGCATGGCGCACAGGAAGGCGCGCGGGTCGAACTCGTGGTTGAAGGCGCTGACATAGACGTTGTTGACGTCGAGCAGGATCTCGCAGTCGGCGCGCCGGGCGAGCTCGGCCATGAACTCCCATTCGCTGAGCTCGGAGGCGGCGTACGTCACGTAGCTCGACACGTTCTCCAGCACCAGGCGGCGGCCGATATGGTCCTGCACGCGCTTGACGCGCTCGGCGACGTGGTCGAGCGCCTCCTCGGTGTAGGGCAGCGGCAGCAGGTCATGCATGTTCAGGCCGCGCAGGCCGGTGAAGCAGAGATGGTCGGAGACCCACATCGGCTGCACGCGGTCGATCAGCGCCTTCAGCTCGTCGAGATAGCGGCCGTCGAGCGGATCGATCGAGCCGATCGACAACGACACGCCGTGCAGCGCCATCGGATAGTCGCGGCGCAGGCGGTCGAGCCAATAGAGCGGACTGCCGCCCGGCACCATGTAGTTTTCGCTAAGCGCCTCGAACCAGCTCACCTTGCCGGGATTGGCGGCGATCTCCTCGTAGTGCTCGGTCCTGAGGCCGAGGCCGAAATCCACCGCAGGCTGCTGCATGCCGTCAGTCTACTCCAAAAAGACGGCGGGCGTCGCCGATCGCTCGGGACGCCCGTCGGTTCCTCCGGCTGTTCGCAGCCGAAAGAGCAATCGTTACATCACCTTGCCGCCCTTGGCGCTGCATTCCAGCGACGTGCTCGACTCGGTCCAGCCCTGGCCCTTGCAGGCGTTCTGGCCCTTGCACGAGTTGGTCGCGCTCTTGCAGGCGCTCTGGCCCTTGCAGGCGTTGACGCCGCCGCACTTGATGCCGTCGGCATGGGCGGCGGTGGCGAAGGCTGAGGCGGCGAAGATCGAGGCCGCGGTGGCTATGATGGTGCGCTTGGTCATGACGAGCTCCCTCTTGATCAGCAATGCAGGTCGACCTGCGTCCCTGTTACGGGCGGCACTCGGCCCTCGATCAGCGAAGGGGGCTCAATCTTTGTTGAAGGCGGGCGATGATCCGATGTCGATGGCGGCCGTATAAGGCGCCGCAGTCACATCACCTTGCCGCCCTTGGCGGTGCATTCCTGCTCGCTCTTGGTCTCGGTCCACCCCTGGCCCTTGCACGAGTTCATGCCCTTGCACGAGGAATTGGCGGTCGCACAGGAGCTGGTTCCCTTGCAGGAATTGACGCCGGCGCACTTCACGGTGCCCTCCGCCGATGCGACGGTCGCGATGCCACCGGCGGCGAACAGTGCCGCGGCGGTGGCGGCGATGAAGGCACGCTTGCTCATAGGCTACTCCTCTTTCGTTCCCCGGTTGCACAATGACTCGCCGGAGCGCCGGCGGGAAGTCAGAGCTTGGCGACCGGGCGTGATCTCCTGATCACCGCTGCGTGAAGCGGGCCGGCGAAAGCGCCCGTTCGGTGACGCCCAAGTCAGCGATCTCGCGAGGCAGGCCCTGGCCGAGCGCCAGCGCGGCGGCGAGCCGTCCGGCTCCGGCGCCGGTCTGGATGCCGTAGCCACCCTGTCCGGCCAGCCAGAAGAAGCCCGGCTGCGTGTCGTAGCCCACGACCAGGTTCTTGTCGGCGACGAAGCTCCGGAGCCCCGCCCATTTATTCTTGATGCGTGCGATTTTCAGGGTGGTCGCCGTCTCGATGCGATCGACGGCTACCGCGATGTCCATCTCCTCGGGCTGCGCATCGGTCGGGGCGGAGGGCGTCTCGTCGGCCGGCGAGCCCAGGAACTGGCCAACCTCGGGCTTGATGTACCAGCTCTCGTCGAAGTCGATGACCATCGGCATCTTGTCGAGCGCCAGCCCGGCCGGCGCATCGAAGGTGAAGGCGGTGCGCCGCTTGGGGACCAGCCCGACCGGCGTGGCGCCCGCCATCCTAGCGACGACATCAGCCCACGCGCCGGCCGCGTTCACGATGTTGGCAGCCGCAAGCGTGCCGCCATCACGCAGGCGAATGGTCCACTTCCCGCCCTTGCGATCGAGCGCCGTGACCTCGGCATTGAGGCGCAGTTCCGCGCCCGCTGCCCGCGCGCCCCTCAGAAAGCCGGCATGGATTGCCGCCACGTCCATGTCCTCGGCAAGCTCATGGACCGCCCCGCCGGCGCAAGCTTCGGGCTTGAGCAGCGGCTGCAGCGCCAGTGTCTCGGCCGGCGTGCGCCAGCGCACGGTCGGCACCAGCCGGGCATATTCGGCCGCCGCCGCCTGGAGGCCGTCCTTCTGCTCGGCGCGGCCGACGATCAGCGCGCCGCGCGCGGTGAGCAGCGGATGGTCGGCGAAGCCCGCCGGCGGCTTGCGGTAGAAATGGCCGCTCGCCACGGTGATGGCGCGGATCTCGGCGCTGCCATAGGTCTCCGAATGCAGCGCCGCCGAGCGGCCCGTCGTGTGGTAGGCCGCGACGTGCTCGCGCTCCACGATCATGACCCGTGCCGTGGGCGCCAGATGGTAGGCGACGGATACGCCGGCGATGCCTGCGCCGATGACGGCGAAATCGAACTCACTCATGCGGCCACATTGCAGGGCCATCGGCCGGACGGCAATATCGCGCGATGTTCCCGTTCTCCGACGCGGTATTCCACTGGTACGACCTGGGAGCGACGTTCCTGTGGGCGATCAGCGGCGCCATGCTGGCGGCGCGCCGGGGCTACGACATCATGGGCGTCTTCATCATCGCCATGGTCTCATCGACCGGCGGCGGCCTGATCCGCGACGGGCTATTCCTGCCCGGCTCAGCCGCCCCCAAGCTGATCCAGACGCCCGACTATCTGATGATCGTCACTGTCGTCACGGCGATGATCTGGCTGTTCGGCCGGGCGCTACGGCGGCTCGCCTGGCTGCCGCCTGCGCTCACCCTGGCCGATGCGCTGGGCATCGGCGCCTACGGCGTGGTCGGCATGCACCTTGCCGTCGCGGCCGGCATCCCGATGATCGGCGCCATCCTGATCGGCGTCGTCAATGCCGTGGGCGGCGGCGCGCTGCGCGATCTGCTGATGAACCAGAAGCTCGAGCTGCTGCAGCCGTCGGTGCTGATGGGGCTCGCCTCGCTGATCGGCTGCCTGCTGTTCGCCGTGCTGCTTGAGTTCGGCGCACCCGGCGCGTGGGCGGGCGCGGCGGCCGCGGTCACGGCCTTTGCGGTTCGTCTGCTCGCGGTGCGGTTCAATCTGCGGTCGCGGCCGCTGGCGGCTTTCGAGGAGGATTGGCGGCAACCATGAACATTGCCCATCTGCTGCTCGGAGCGGCACAGGAATTCCGCGACCTCACGGCCCTCGCCAGGGGCGACAAGCGCTGGCTCAGCCATCGCGAGCTGTGGCGCAAGGTCTCGGTGATGAGCATGCATCTCACTGGCCGCTTCGGGCTCCGGCGCGGCGATCGGGTCGCCTTCGCGATGACCAATTGCGTCGAGGCGATCGAGGTCATGTATGCGATCTGGCACGCCGGCCTGTGCGCGGTGCCGATGAACGCCAAGCTGCACGCCAAGGAGTTCGCCTTCATCCTCGAGAATTCCGGCGCGCGACTCTGCTTCGTCACGCCCGATCTCGCCGCCACCATCGCCGAGGCGGCGCGGGAAGCGCCCGCCCTCAAGGACATCGTCGACGTCACGACCAGGCCCTATACGTTCATGGAAGTGGGCGATCCCGCCGTCATGGCCGATGCCGAGCCGACCGATCCCGCCTGGCTCTTCTACACTTCGGGCACCACCGGGCGACCGAAGGGCGCCACGCTCAGCCATCGCAATCTTCTGGCCATGGCGCTCAACTACTATGCCGATGTCGACCGGCCCCCGGCAGGCAGCTCGATGGTGCATGCCGCGCCGATCAGCCACGGCTCCGGCCTGTGGAACTTCCCGATGCTGGCGCGCGGCGTGGTGCAGGTGTTTCCCGAAAGCGGCCATTACGACGTGCCCGAGACGGTCGGCCTGATGAACCGCTGGCCCGACTGCTCGATCTTCCTCGCTCCGACCATGGTCAAGCGCCTTGTCGAGCATGCGAGCGTGGGTGAGCTGAGGCCCGGCGCCTTGCGGCTGATCACCTATGGCGGCGCGCCGATGTATGTCAGCGACCTCAAGCGCGCGATGGAGACGCTGGGCGACAATGCGCTGTGCCAGCTCTATGGCCAAGGCGAGAGCCCGATGACCATCACGCACTTGTCGCGCGAGATTCATGCCGCCAAGGATCATCCGCGCTGGGAGCAGCGGCTCGCCTCGGCCGGCGTCGCCGACACCTGCGTCGAGGTGCGCGTCGTCGACGAGGCGGGCAAGCGCGTGCCGGTGGGCGAGGTCGGCGAGATCATCGTCAAGGGCGACACGGTGATGTCGGGCTACTGGAACAATCCCGACGCCACGGCGAAATCCCTGCGCGACGGCTGGCTGTGGACCGGCGATGTCGGCGCCTTCGACGAGGACGGGTTCCTGACGCTGAAGGACCGCTCCAAGGACATGATCATCTCGGGCGGCTCCAATATCTATCCGCGCGAGATCGAGGACGTGCTGAACCTGCATCCCGCCGTCGCCGAATGCTCGGTGGTCGGCCGCCCGCATCCGGAATGGGGCGAGGAGGCGGTGGCCTTCGTGGTGGCGCGCGAGGGATCCAAGCTCACGCCCGCCGAGCTCGACAAGCTCTGCCTCGACAACATCGCCCGTTTCAAGCGGCCCAAGGACTACAAGTTCGTCGACGCGCTGCCCAAGAACAATTACGGCAAGATCCTCAAGACCGAGCTGCGCGCCAGGCTCTGATCAGCCCTCGCCGTCCTTGATCTCGCTCACGAGATAGCTCTGCTCGAGGCGGTCGTTGGCGTTGAACAGCAGCTCGAGGTGCTTCAGCGTCACCTGGCCCTTGCGCGGGCCGACAGTGGCATACTGATAGAAATAGGCGCGCATGTTGGGATGCGCGATGTATGGATAGATCGCCTGGCCGCCCGGCGTGCCGAGCTGGTTCAGCACGTCGCTGGTCGTCGTGCGGCCGCGCACGAATTTCCTGGCCTTGGCCTCGTCGAAGTCGGTGGCGTCCTGCTGGAAGCTGCTGGAGTAATGGTAGTAGACGAGCTTGTCCTTCCAGAACGCCAGATCGAGCAGGCGGATGCGCGCGGTAGCCTGGTCGGGCAGCACGACCAGCGTGGCACGAGTGAACGAATAGGTCAGCCGCTCGAGCTCGCCTTTCAGCGCCGCTCGGCGAAGCGCCGCGGGCCTCGGCTGCAGCGAATCGAAATTGTCGCCGAAATTGGGATCGCAGGGTTCCTGCCGCTGCCGGGCCGGCTCGCCGAAGGCTGCTACCGCGTCGGCAGGAGAGGTTCCGCCAAGGATGAGCGAACCGCTCTGCGGGCGGGCGAAGTCACGGCCGGACGACGAGCATCCGGCGACCATGGACGCGAATGCGCCGATGAGAAGCGATCTCCGTCGCTGCTGCATGGTCCCCCTGAACATCGCGAACCTAGCACACGGGGCGCGTCGGCACACGGCCGCCGTTCGCCGCGCGCTTCATTTTGACAGTGGGATTGCGCTAACCTTGCTTCACAAAGACAGAGAGAACAGGAGGCAACGACATGGGCAGCATGATCGACGTCAAGCGTCCCGACGGTGGCACGTGCAAGGGCTATCTCGCCGAAGCCGGCAAGGGAAAGCCGGCCGTCGTCGTCATCCAGGAATGGTGGGGACTGAACGACCAGATCAAGGGCGTGGCCGATCGCTTCGCCAAGGCGGGCTACAACGCCCTGGCGCCCGACCTCTACAAGGGCCGGGTGACGCAGAAACCGGACGAGGCCAACCACATGATGAGCGGCCTCGACTTCGCCGGCGCCTCCGATCAGGACATCGCTGCCGCGGTGAAGCATCTCGCCGGCATGAGCCGCAAGGTGGGCGTCATGGGCTACTGCATGGGCGGTGCGCTCACGATCGCCGCCGCCGCGCGCGTGCCGGGCATCGCCTGCGGCGTGCCCTACTATGGCGTGCCGCCCGCCGCGCTCGCCGATCCGGCCAAGATCAGGATCCCCATCCAGGGGCATTTCGCCAACAAGGACGATTGGTGCACGCCGCAGCTCGTCAACGATTTCGAGAAGGCGATGGCAGCCGGCGGCAACAAGCCCGAGATCTTCCGCTACGATGCCGCCCACGCCTTTGCCAACGAGAAGAGCCCGGCCTACGACGCGGCGGCCGCCAAGCAGGCCTGGGACCGCACGATGGCGTTCCTCGGAAAGCACCTCTGACAAAACACCCGCTCATCGGCCTGGCTGTGGTCGGGCTGGGCGCGTCGCTCGCCCCGCTCGACATCGCGGTCAACGTGGCGCTGCCCGCGATCACCGCGCACTTCCACCTGGGGCTGGGCGACGTGCAGTGGCTGGTGATCTGCTACGTGCTGGTCTACGGCTCGCTGATGCTGGTGTGCGGCAAGCTGGGCGACCTGTTCGGCTACCGCCTGATCTTCCGCATCGGCCTTCTCGTGTCGGCGGTGGGCTGTGCTGCCTGTGCGCTGGCGCCAAGCTGGCCGCTCTTCCTGTGGGCGCGCGCCAGCCAGGGCATCGGCACGGCGCTGGCGCTCTCCTGCACGCCCGCTTTGGCGACCTCGGTCTATCCGCCCGAACAGCGGCTCAAGGCCCTGGCCGGCTTCTCGATGGGCATGCTGATGGCATCCGCGGCCGGCCCGCTGCTGGGCGGCGTCGTGGTCGAGCTGTGGGGCTGGCAGGCGGTCTATTGGATGCGCGTGCCGATCGCGCTGGTGACGCTCGCGCTGTCGGGCGTTCTGCCGTCGCCCAAGTTGCAGGCCCGGCCGTTCGACCATTGGGGCGCCGTTCTGATCGCCGGCTGCATGAGCATGCTGCTGCTGGCCTTCGTGCTCGCCCAGCGCCGGGCGGTGTCGAGTTGGGTGGCCCTGGCGCTGTTCCTGATCTCGCTCGAGCTTGCGCTCGCCTACGTCAGGCGCAGCCGCCGCGTGTCCGAGCCGATCCTGCGGCCGGCCCTGTTCGCCGACATTGCCTTTGCCATTCCCAACGCCATGAACGTGCTCGCCAATCTGGCGGGCTTCACCATCCTGCTGTTGACGCCGTATTACCTGGTGAACGTGCTGAAGCTCTCGGCGCTGGGCAGCGGCCTCGTGCTGGCGCTCGCCTTCACCGGCGGCATGGCCGGGGCGCCCTTGTCGGCGCGCCTGGTGCCGGCGCTGGGGCGGCGCACGACCGCCTTCCTCGGCGTTGCCGTGGTCGGCGCCGGCCTGCTGCCGCTCGCCTTCACCGATGCCGCCACACCGGTCGCCGTCGTGGCACTGCTGTTGATCGTCGAGGGCGTGGGGCAGGGCCTGCTCGCCGTGGCCTATATCGACCTGGTGACCGACACCCTGCCCGAGCACGACCGCGGCGTGGCCGGAAGCCTCGCCCAGCTCACGCGGACGGTCGGTATCGTGAGCGGGGCCGCGGTGCTGACGACCCTGCACGCCCACGCCGCCGCGGCGGGCTTCATGGCCGGCTACAAGTTCGCTTTCCTCGTCGCCGGCGGCGGCCTGTTGATCGCGCTCGCGCTATCCTGCGCCTGGCCGCGCGCCTGGTTCGCGCGCTGAGCGAGGGGAGGCACGGGAATGCCGGCAATCCGCCTGGTGAAGACCGCGATGGTGGCGTCGCTCGCCCTGTTCGCGCTGCTGGTGGCTTACGACAATCTGGTCGACTACGGCACGAACTACGCCTTCGTGCGCCACGTGCTCAGCATGGACACCACGTTTCCCGACAATGCGCTCAAGAGCCGCGCCGTCACCAGCCCCGCGCTGTGGACCGCCGCCTATTGGTCGATTATCGCGGCCGAGGCGGCGACCGGCCTGCTGCTCGCGTTCGGTGCGGTGCGCCTCGCCGGCGCGCTGCGGCAGCGGGCGCGCGACTTCAATGCCGCCAAGAAATTCGCGCTGCTCGGAGTCGGGCTGGGGTTCCTGCTGTGGTTCCTGGGCTTCGTCGTGATCGGCGGCGAGTGGTTCGCCATGTGGCAGTCCACGGCCTGGAACGGCGTGCCATCGGCCTTTCGCTTCTACGTGACGATGATGGCGGTCGCCATTTTCCTCAACCAGACCGACGGGGAGCTCGACGCATGATCACCAAGCGAGAGTTTCTGGCCGGTGCCGGCGGCCTAGTCTGCCTGCCCGGAGCCAAGCCCGCGCGCGCCGCGCCGCCGTCGGTCCCGATGGCGCGCCACGAGCAGTTCATGCGCCAGGCCATCGCCGAGGCGAGACGCAATCCCGTCTATCCGTTTGGCGCGGTGATCGTCCGACCCGAGAGCGGCGAGGTGGTGGCACGCGGCGTCAATGCGGCGCGCGACAATCCCCTCCTGCACGGCGAGATCGCCTGCATGAACGACTACGTGGCCCGCCACGGCAACCGCGACTGGGGGTCGATGGCGCTCTACACCACGGGCGAGCCCTGCTCGATGTGCATGAGCGCGCTGGTGTGGGCGGGTATCGGCGGCGTGGTCTTCGCCTCGTCGATCGACGGCATCCGCGCGGCAGGTATCGACCAGATCGGCATCACCGCCAGGCAGGTCGTCGACGCCGCGCCGTTCTACAAGGGCACCCTGCAGGGCGGCGTGCTGGCGGCCGAGACCGACAAGATGTTCCTGGAGAGAAAGCGCGGGTGACCTTTCTTCCCCATTCATATGGGGAAGTGCCCGCATCTTATGGCGGCCGAAGTGCTCAGAGATGGATGTTGCCGCGCTTGATGATGTCGGCGAACAGCTTGCTTTCCTTGTCGACCTGGGCGCGCATCGCCGCCGGGCCGAGATAGCTCGGCTTGGCGCCGCCCTTGTCGAGCTTGTCGAGCACGTCGGGTGACTTGATGGCCTGGTCGATCGCCTTGGCGAGCTTGTCGACGATCTCGGCCGGCGTGCCGGCCGGCGCCAGCATGCCGTACCAGCTCTCGCCCACATCCTTGCCGTAGCCGGTCTCCTGCATGGTCGGGATGTCGGGCTTGCCCGGCCAGCGCCGGTCACCCACGATCGCCAGCCCGCGCAGCCGTCCCGCCAGGATGTGCGGCAGGCAGGTCTGGTCGGTCTGCGCCTGGATCTGGCCGCCCAGCAGGTCCTGCGTCGCCTGCGCGCTGCCCTTGTAGGGCACGTGGGTCATCTTGATGCCGGCCTCGAGGTTCAGAATCTCGCAATTGAGATGAGTGATCGTGGCGTTGCCCGACGAGCCGTAGTTGATCTTGCCCGGGTTGGCCTTCGCATAGGCCACGAACTGGGCCATGGTTTTGGCCGGCACCGAGGGATGGATGGTGAGGCAGGCCCACGATGTGGCGAGCCGCGCCACGGTGAGGAAATCCTTGTCCGGATCGAACGGGATGGGCTGCAGGTGGCGGGTGATCGCGAGCATCGCCACCGTCGTTGCCAGGAAATTGTAGCCGTCGGCCGGCTGGGTCTTGGCGTAGGCCGCGCCGATCATGCCCGAGGCCCCGCCCTTGTTGTCGAACAGCATCGGCTGGCCGAGGAGATTGCCCGCCTTCTCCATGACGATGCGCGCGGCGATGTCGGTCGGCCCGCCGGGCGGGTAGGGGATCACCACCTTGATCTGCCTGTTGGGCCAGGTGTCGGCGCGCACCGCCGGCGCGGCCAACGTGGCGGCGCCGAGCGTGGCGACGAAGCGGCGGCGTAGCATCGAATTCCTCCCCGACTGTCTTGGCGGGAATCATTCCATGACCGCCATGCTATGGTCCAGCGACGAAGCGTTTCGCACAGGGAGAGGCGGAGATGCCCGGCAGATTGAAGGACAGGGTGGCGATCGTGGTCGGCGCGGGCTCGAGCGGGCCGGGCTGGGGCAACGGCAAGTGCACCGCCGTCACCTTCGCCCGCGAAGGCGCCAAGGTGTTCTGCGTCGACCGCAAGCGCGCCGCGGCGGAAGAAACCGTGGGCCTGATCCAGAAGGCAGGCGGCGAGGCGGCGGCTTTCGAATGTGATGCCTCGAACAACGCGCAGGTCAAGGCGATGGTCGATGCCTGCCTCGCCAAATGGGGCCGGGTCGACATCCTCGACAACAATGTCGGCATCGGCTCAACCGGCGGGCCGGTGCAGCTCCCCGAGGACGAGTGGCACAAGGTGTTCGACGTCAACGTGACGTCCTTCTTTCTCACCGCCAAGCACGTGCTGCCGATCATGGAGAGGCAGGGCAAGGGCGCGATCGTGAACGTTTCTTCGATCGCCTCGATCCGGGTGCCCAAGGGCATCTCTTACGTCGCCTACAATGCCAGCAAGGGCGCGGTGAACTCGCTCACCATGGCGATCGCTTCGGAGTACGCCGACAAGGGCATTCGCTGCAACGCCATCCTGCCGGGCCTCATGCACACGCCGATGATCGATTTCCTGGCCGAGGAATACGCCAAGGGCGAGAAGGACCACAACCAGGCCTACGACAAGATGATCGCCATCCGTAACCGCGCCTCGCCGACCGGCAAGATGGGCACCGGCTGGGACACCGCCAACGCCGCGCTCTTCCTGGCGTCGGACGAGGCGGCTTACGTCAACGGCCACCTGCTGGTGGTCGATGGCGGCATCACGGTGCGGGCCTAGCTTGGTCGCGAGCGCAGGCTTTGCCGAGTTCCTGCGCGACCAGCTGGCACCGCTCGGCCGCATCACCTTGCGGCGCATGTTCGGCAAGACCGGCGTGTTCTGCGACGGTGTGATGCTGGGCATGGTGACGGAGGACACCCTTTATCTGCGGGTCGATGACGAGAACCGCGAGCTGTTCAGGGAAGCCGGGTCCGCGCCGCCGCTCAACTACGCCAAGGGCGGCAGCCTGATCGACCTTTCCTTCTGGAAACTGCCGGAGCGGCTGATCGACGAGCCGGACGAGCTGCTCGACTGGGCGCGCGCGGCCCTGGCGGCGGCACGCCGGGTCGCGGCCCGGCGGAAACGCTGAAAAGTTCTATACGACAGAATCGGGTTTCTTCTAACAACGGGTGTATGCAGGAGATGGCGGGTGCCGTTGGCGCGACTGCCCTGTTCTGTCGCCGGTTTCCTCCGGATTGCGAGTGCCTGCCCGTGCCTGTCTCGATGCTCCCCGACGAAACTCCGGTAACTCCGGTAACTCCGGTAATGCGGAAGAGGGATTCCCGTTTAACTCTCGTCAATAAACGGGCCCGGTCGGCCCACCCCAGTTATTGATCACTCATGTTATTTCCATGTTATTTTAACATGAGCCACTCAACATCTGGTGGCTGCTGCCCATTAGGCTCAGTCTGCAGCAGCCTTGGCCTCATCGCGCGCCCGCCACAGGCGGAACAGCAGCGCGCTGGTGGTCAGGATCAGGAACAGCCGGAAGAGATGGTGTGTGGCCACCATGGCGATCTCGATGCCAAGCGCCAGGCCGATCAGGCTCATCTCGGCGAAACCGCCCGGCGCGTAGCTGAGCACGGTGGCGTCGAGATTGAGGCCGCTGATCGCGACCGAGAGCTTGGCGAAGAGCACGGCGCAGCCGATCATGATGACGGCGGCGCCGATCGAGGCTGCCATCTCCTTGTGCAGCTTGTCGATCGCCGCGCCGACGAAGCGGCAGCCGATGCCGGCGCCGACAACGATTTGCGCCGCGGCGACCAGCTCGCCCGGCGGCTTGGAATTGGTGAAGCCCGAGAGGTGGGCGATCGCGCTCAGCACCATCGGGCCCATCATGAAAGCGGCGGGCAGCCGCAGGCCGCGGCCGACGGCGGCGCCGGCGAGGCCGCAGGCGATCAGGATCGCGTAGTCGTGCCAATCGTTGCCGGTCGGCCCGCGCACCAGGTTGAGCACGCTGGTCTGCGCGCCGTTCACCAGCCGGTACCAGACCGGGATGGTCATCACCACGGTGAGGATGCGCAGCGCATGGGCGAGGGCAATGCAGCGCTCCTCGCCGCCCATCGCCCCGCCCAGGATGGTCATGTCGTTCAGCCCGCCCGGCATGGCGGCGAAATAGCAGGTCGGCTTGTTCCAGTCGGTGAAGCGGCGCAGCCAGAAATAGCAGAGCGTGGCGCCGCACATCGTCATGACCGAGACGACGGCGAGGCTGAGCGCCCATTGGCCGAGCCGGTGCACCAGCTCCGCCGTGAAGCCCGAGCCCAGCAGCACGCCCAGGATGATGATCATGCCCTGGCGAAGCTGGGTCCGCATGCCGATGCGCACCCCGGCGAAGCCCGCGAGCGTGGTGAACAGGCAGGAGCCCAGCATCCAGGCGAGCGGCATGCGGAGCCAGTTGGCGACGAAGCCGCCCGCCGCGCCGATCGCGATGGCCAGCACGATCGGGCCGATGCCGTCGTATCCGATGATGTGCTTGCGCTCAGGCTTGAACGGGATCTCTTCGGAGCTCAAGGCGCGAACTGTTCTTTCAGGATGCGCTCCTCGAGGTCGTGCTCGGGGTCGAACAGCAGGGTGAGCTCGATGTCGGTGGCTTCCGTCACCGAAACGCGCACGACGTTGGGGATCTCGACCGAGTCGGCGGCTGCCGCGACCGGGCGCTTGCGCGGATCGAGCACAGTGAATTCCACCTGGGAATGGCGGGGCAGCAGCGCGCCGCGCCAGCGCCGCGGCCGGAAGGCGCTGATCGGCGTCAGCGCCAGCAAGCCGGTGCCGAGCGGGATGATCGGGCCGTGAACCGACAGGTTGTAGGCGGTCGAGCCGGCCGGCGTGGCGACCATGACGCCGTCGCAGTAGAGCTCGGGTACGCGCTTCTTGCGGTCGACCGAGATCGCGATGCGCGCGGTCTGGCGGGCCGAGCGGAACAGCGACACTTCGTTGATGGCGATCGCCTCGCGCACCTGGCCGCGCGTGGTCGTGGCCTGCATGCGCAGCGGCGTCAGCGCGATGCGGCGGGCGCGGTGCAGGCGCGTGATCAGCCCGTTCGGCCGATACTGGTTCATCAGGAAGCCGACCGTGCCCAGGTTCATGCCGTAGATCGGCACGTTGCGGTTGAGCGAGCGGTGCAGGGTCTGCAGCATCAGCCCGTCGCCGCCCAGCGCGACGATGAATTCTGCCTTGGCGGGCGGCACATGGCCGTACTTGCGGCGCAACGCCTTCAGCGCCCGCTGCGCCTCGGGCGTGGGACTGGCGATGAAGGAAAGCGCGAGGTCAGGCATGCGGTGACCGCAGGTCGGGGCAGGAGGCGCACTATAGCCGCCCGTTTGGGCCTTGCGGTAAAATCGCTTGGGATAAAGCAGAACCGCGAGGAGAAACCGATGGAACTGGTTCCGCTTGGACCGGGCTTCGGCGTCGAGGTCAGGGGCGTGTCGGTGCTCGATGTCGCGACCGACGGCGAGGCCTACAAGGCCGTGCGCACCGCCTTCGAGGAGCATTCCCTGCTGGTGTTCCGCGACCAGCCGATCGCCGACGACGTCCAGGCCGCCTACAGCCGCGCCTTCGGGCCGCTCGAGCTCACCAAGGTCTCGTCGGTTGGCCAGAACACCTTTTACTCGCGTCTCACCAACAAGATGAACGGCAAGATCGTGCCGCCGGACCATCGCCAGGTGCTGGTCGCCAGGGCCAACGCGCTGTGGCACACCGATTCGTCGTTCAAGAAGATTCCGGCGCTCGCCTCGGTGCTGAGCGCGCGCGTGCTGCCGGGCGAAGACGGCGACACCGAATTCACCTCGACGCGCATGGCCTGGCAGCGGCTTTCGCCCGACCTGCAGGACCGGCTCAAGGACGCCGTCGCGACGCACTCCTACGCCAACAGCCGCGACCAGATCCATCCCGACCTCGCGACCGAGATCGAGCGCCGGGCGCTGCCGCCGGTGCGCTGGCGCATGAACTGGCTCAACCCGGTGAACGGCAAGCGTGCGCTCTACATCGCCAGTCATGCCTATGCGATCGACGGCATGGACGACCGCGACGCGCGCCAACTGCTCGCCGAGCTGATGGACGAAACGACGAAGCGCGAGCACGTCTACGTGCACAAGTGGCGGCAGGGCGACGTCGTGATGTGGGACAACCGCGCCATGCTGCACCGTGGCCGGCCGTGGGATTACACCAAGGAACGCTCGATGGTGCGCACCACCATCTCGGCGACCGTGGAGGACGGCCTCGACCAGGTGAAGCCGGGGGTCTTGCATTAGGAGGAAACAGATGCGTCGTACTTTCCTTTCGCTCTTGCTGTTGGGCGTGTTGCCGCCCGTGGCGCTGGCTCAATCGAATGACAACAAGAGCAGGGGGGGCCGGGGCGGCCCATCCGGCAGTCATCAGGCAGAAAAGCAGCAGAGCGGCGGCAAGTCGGGCGGTCACACCTCTGGCCAGAACGCGGGTCAGACCGGGCAGAACAACAAGTAGGCCTAGCGCAGGACGAACACGTCCTGCGGCTGGTCGATGTCCTTCAAGGCGTGCCGGCCGATCGGCGCGCTCATGGCTGGCGGCAGGAGCGCCGCAATCTTGGCCGACAGCACGATCGGCTGGCCGATCTCGCCGCACAGCTTCTCCAGGCGCGCGGCGTAGTTCACGGCCGGCCCGATCACGGTGAAGTCGAGCCGGTTGCTGGCGCCGATGTTGCCGAACATCACCTCGCCGATATGCAGCGCCAGGCCAAAGCGCATGGCGGGCTCCTCGGCCGCGGCGCGGATGCGGTTCAACACCATGACGGCGTCGGCGACCGAGGCGGCGGCGCGCGCCGCCCGCGCGGCCACCTCGGCGCGCCCGGCCGGGTCGGGCACCGGGAACATGGCGAGCATGCCATCGCCCATGAATTTCAGGATTTCGCCGCCGGAGTCGGTGACGATCTTGCCCATTGTGTCGAAATAGTCGTTGAGCAGGGCGATCACGGTGTCGCGCGGCAGGCTGTCGGAGGCGCGCGTGAAGCCGCGCAGGTCGCAATACCAGATCACCGCTTCGATGGTCTGGCCGTCGCCGCGCTTGACCTCGCCCGCCAGGATGCGCTGGCCGGCGGCGCGCCCGACATAGGCGTCGAGCAGGTTGGCCGCGGTGTCGCGCAGCGAATGCGTCTCGACGATGCGGGTGAAGGCGAACTGCAGCAGGAACATGCGGTCGAGGTCGACCGTCGAGAAGCCGCCCGGCCTGTCCGACACCACGCTCAGGGCGTCGACATGGCCGGTCGTGAAGAGCAGGGGCAGGGCGACGTAGTCGGTCGCGTCCTCGTCCTTGAGCTGGCGCAGGAGCGGCGCCTCGGGCTGCACGGTCTCCAGCCGCACGCGCACCGTCTTGCGCTGCTCGAACACGACCGGCAGCGGATTATTGCGGTACTCGGCGTCCTGGTTGTCGCCGTGCGGACGCACGCCGACCTCGACTCCGCGGCCGCGCCGCCACAGATAGGCCTTGCCGGCGAACTCGGGATGCAATGTCAGCTGGAAATAGGCGAGGCGGTAGAGCGGGATGCCGGCGCGCACGAGCTGCTCGCCGGAGGCGGCGACCAGCTGGCCGGTGTCGGCGATCTTATAGGCCTCGGTGACGAACCAGCGCGCCAGCGGGTCGGCATAGACGCGGGAGGCGATGTCGTCGTCCATGCCGCCGACTATACGTTACTCCGCGGCGGCGAGCCTTTCGCTCTTCTGTGCGGCGGCGAGATTGTGCTGGGCCGCGACACGCGCGCGGGCGAGATCCTCGCCGCGCTGCTTGGCGACTGCGGCCTCGCCACCCGCGGTCTCGTGGAACAGCGAGAGCTTGTCCATGTCGTCGTCCACGACCGGGGTCAGGGCAAGGTCCATGTACTCGTGGCGCTTGGGATCGTGGCGCACCTTCTGGCCGATCCGCCAGCCCTGCCAGGCGAGCCGCGCGTAGATCCTGATCTTCTTCCAGCTCTCGACCGCCAGCTTCCAATGGAACACGCCGAGCGGCTCGATCTTCATGCCGTAGCGGCGGTCGCGCCGGTATTTCAGGCGCAGCACGCCGCCTTCCAGCGGGTGGATGCCCTCGGCCTCGAACATGATCTTGAACATGGTCATGAACTGGGCGGGCTCCGCCGGATTGCGTCCCTTGATGGCGCCATGACGGCGCGCCACGGTCTCCATGTGCTCGGGCGTGTAGTAGGCGCGCCAGGCGTCGCGATAGGTCTGGTCGTACTCCGCATCGCTCATCTTCGGATGGTGCACGACGCGGTGATGCAGGTCGTACTTGTTGAGGTCGGGGTCCATCCACACGCCCTTCTTCCACAACGTCTGGTGGTCCTCCGAGCCCGGCAGCGGCGTCAGCATGAACAGCTCGAGGATGTCGAGCGGCAGCTCCTTCTTGATGATCTCCATGTCGCGCAGGATCGATTCGCGCGTGTCGCCGGGAAAGCCCAGGATGTAGCCGGCCCAGGTCGAGGCGCCGCTATGATGCCAGGCCTGCAGCATCTTGCGGTACTCGGTGATCTTGTTCTGCCGCTTCTTGGCCGCCAGCAGGTTGTCCGGATTGATGTTCTCGAGGCCGATGAAAACCCGGTAGACGCCGGCCCAGCGCGCCTTGGCGATGAAGTTCGGGATGCGGTGGCACTGGGTGTCGACCTGGATGATGAGGTTGACCTCGATGCCCTCGTTCTCCTTGAGCTCGATCAGCCGGTCGAAGAACTCCTCCCAGTGCTTGTTGCGGGCCATGTTGTCGTCGGTGATGAAGAACGACGTGATGCCCTGCCGGTAGTTCTCGCGGACGATCGCCTCGAGGTCGTCGGCGTTGCGGAAGCGGCTCTTGCGGCCCTGCACGTTGATGATGGTGCAAAACGAGCACTGGAACGGGCAGCCGCGGCCGAGGTCGAAGCTCGACTTCTTGCCCTCGTTGCGCGCCAGTGCCGCGGCCGGCAGGCGCGGCGTCGGCGCACCTTCGATGCCCGGCAGGTCGTCCATGTAGTTGTAGAGCGGCTTCAGCGTGCCGTTCCATGCGTCCTTGAGGATGGCGTCGAAGCGGCCTTCCTCGGCCTCGCCGGCGAAGATCGACACGCCCATGTCCATGGCGGCCTGGATCTCGGGCGGCACGACCGGCAGCATGGAGAGACAGCCGGCGGCGTGGAAACCGCCCATCGCCACCGGCATGCCGGCCTTGATGAACTGGCGGGCGAGATCGACGGCGCGGGGGAACTGGTTGGACTGGACGCCGACCAGGCAGATCAGGCCCTTGCCGCCGCCGCGGCGCACGTCGCGCACGATACGGTCGACGCGAACCCGCGTATTGGTCTCGTCAATCGGATGGACCGCTATGTCGACGTCCGGCCCCAGCACCTGGCGCGCGCGGCAGTCGTCACCCAGCCCATACAGCGCGGCCAGCGTGTTCGACGGGATGTGCGAACGCAGCCACGTGATGGGGTAGCCGTCGTCGTCGTAATGCGTCGGCTTGACCAGGACGAGATGAAAAGTGGACTTGATGACTTCCCCGCCCATATGCGGACTTTCTCCAACAAAAATCCGCGTGCGGCGCCAAGTGCCCCCTTGCCGCCTTACGGTGTCACGTTGGGCCAACCTGCGCTGCCCAGCCGGATAACGCAAGCGTTCCTGAGGGCTAGATTGGGATGTTTCCGCGAAAAATCAGGTATTGCCGGGCTATATGCCGCATTAACCCTGAAGACAAGGGCGGCAAGCCGAGCCCGGCGTCCGGCTGGGACGCGGTATGAGCAAGAGTGCATTGTCGATGCGAAGCCGGGCCGTCAGGCTCCGGTCCAGAGGAAACGATCAAGACGTGAGTGTCATCGCGCGCGTTCCGGCGCTGCAGCCGTTCCGCATCCGGAGTTTTCGCTTCCAGTGGCCGGCCGACCTGCTGGCCTCGTGGGCCTTCGAGATGGAGAACATCATTCTGGGCTGGTTCGTGCTCGTCTCGACCGGTTCGGTGCTGGCGCTTGCGATCTTCGGCTCGCTGCAATTCCTCGGCACGCTGATTTCGCCGCTCTATGGCATGGCGGGCGACCGCATCGGCAATCGGGCGCTGCTTTGCGTGATGCGCGGCCTCTACCTCGCGGTGTCGCTGGTGCTGATGGTGCTCTTTGTCACCGGCGTTGCCAATGCGGTGGCAATCTTTGCGCTCGCGACCATCACCGGCCTCGTCCGGCCCTCCGACGTCACCATGCGCAACCTGCTGGTCGGCGAGACCATGCCGAGCGAACTGCTGATGCGCGCCATGGGAATCTCGCGCACCACTGCCGACTCCGCGCGCATCGTGGGTGCGTTGTCGGGCGCCGGCCTGGTGGCCGCGCTCGGCTCGGCTTGGGCTTACGTCGTGGTCTCGGCCGTCTATGCCGTCAGCCTCGCGCTCACCTTCAACGTCGGCACGGCGAAAGTGCGCGTGCTGGGCGAGGAAGTGGTCTCGTTGTCGCCGGTCAAGGCGTTGCGCCAGGGCTTCGCTTACGTCTGGTCGACGCCCGACGTGCGCGCCGCCACGTTGCTTGCCTTCCTGATGAATTTCGCGGCCTATCCGCTGGTCGGCTCGCTGCTGGCCCATGTCGCCAAGGACATCTACGGTCTCGACCAGACCGGGCTCGCCTGGCTGCTCGCCGTCTATGCCAGCGGCGCGCTCTTGGGCTCGATCATCCTCTCCACACACGGCGCCTGGATCAGACCGGCGCGCACGATGGTCGCCTCGGCACTCCTGTGGTTCATGCTCAATCTCGCCTTCTCCTGGGCGACATCAGCCGCCTGGGGCGCGCCGCTGCTGTTCGTCACCGGTTTCGTGCAGAGCTTCTGCATGGTGCCGATGGCGGTGATCCTGCTGCGCACCGCCGATCCCGCCTTCCGCGGTCGGGTGATGGGCGTGCGCATGCTCGCGGTCTACGGCTTGCCGATGGGCCTGCTGCTTTCGGGTCCGCTGGTCGAGCGTCTGGGGTTCGGCCCAACCGGCTCGCTCTACAGCGTGCTCGGCATAGTCTGCACCCTTCTGATCGCGGGCCGTTGGCGCGAGCAGCTCTGGCATCCCGAAGCCGCCGCCAACACACGTTAGCCGGAACCTTTGCCGGGGCATTGCGTTTGCCCCCGCAATGCTCCTGCGCGCCACAGGCCTTGCTCTTGCCCTTGTCGTTTCGACGGCGGGCATGTCGCAGGCGCAACGGCGCATCCCGATCGACACCACGCCCGATCCGGACGAGCTGCGCAACATCTTCACCCTGCAGGTGGAAAACGACTTCTTCAATCCGATCGGCCGGTCAGATCGCGACTACACCAATGGCATCCGGCTGGGCTGGCTGTCGCCGGCCTTGCCTGATCTGTCGCCGGGGCTTGCCGACCTCCTCACGCTGCCCACCATCTTCGGCGAGGATCCGGTCACTTCGGTGACGCGGCGCATCGGCGTCTCGTTCGGCCAGAACCTCTACACGCCGCAGGATACGTTCCAGTCGCAGCCCATCTCCAATGACCGGCCCTATGCCGCCTGGCTCTATGGGGCCGTCGCACTGCAGAGCATCTACAAGCGCCGCAAGGAAGGGACCACCGAGGACGTGCCGGTCCGGCTCGACACCCTGCAGCTCGACCTCGGCCTGGTCGGACCGGCCGCGGGGGGCGAATTCGTGCAGAACAACTTCCACACCCTAATCGGGGTCGATCGATCCTTCGGGTGGGCCAACCAGCTGCACAACGAGCCGACGATCGATCTCACCTTCGAGCGGCGCTGGCGCGTCGGGACCGGCCACTCGATCCTGATCGAGAATCCCAAGCTCGAATGGGATTTCATTCCGTCGGCCGGCGGCATGGTCGGCAACGTGGCAACTTATGCGCAGGTCGGTGGCTTCCTGCGCATCGGCAAGGATCTGAGCGCCGACTTCGGGCCGCCAAGAGCACGCCCGGCACTGCCCGGCTCCGAGGGTTTCATCGGCCGGGATTTCCGCTGGTATCTGTTCTTCGGCATCGACGGCGAGGCGGTAGCGCGCAACATGTTTCTCGACGGCAATTGGGACGGCAACGACATCGTGCACGTCACCCACCGTCCGTTCGTCGGCGAGGGCCAGGTCGGTCTCGCCTTCATGTTTCGCGGCGTGCGCATCACCTGGACCCAGGTTCTGCGCACGCCGGAATTCTTCGAACGCGATCGTTGGGATCAGTTCGGTTCGATCAACGTCACGTTCCGCTACTGACGGCCGCTATACTCGGCCGCTCACCAGCAACACGATGAGGATCAGAACGATCAGGCCGGCGCCGCCGCTTGGGTAGTAGCCCCATCCTCTGCTGTAGGGCCATGTAGGCAGCGAACCGATCAAGATCAGTATCAAGATGATCAACAGAATCGTTCCCAACACGGCGTGCCTCCAACGTTGTTAGAGATGCTTCTCCACGAACGTCCAGTTCGGAAGCTTTTCGAGCCAGGCCTTCAAATGATCAGGCCGCTTGTTCTGGTAGTCGAGGTAGTAGGCGTGTTCCCACACATCGCAGGTAAGCAGCGGCGTCTCGCCATGGGCGATCGGCGTATCGGCGTTCGAGGTCGTGGTGATCTTGAGCTTGCCGTCGCCTCCCTTCACCAGCCAGGCCCAGCCGCTGCCGAACTGCGCGACGGCCGCCTTTTCGAAGGCCTCCCTGAATTCCTTGAGGCCGCCGAAGCTTGCCTCCAGCGCCTGTTTCACCTTGCTGGATGGCTCTGACGGCTTGCTCGCCATGCTTTGCCAATAGAAGTCGTGGTTCCAGGCCTGGCCTGCGTTGTTGAAGATCGCTTTGTCCTTCTCGCTTTTGGCCGCTTTCTTCACGACTTCCTCGAGCGACATGCTTTCGTATGGAGTGCCTGCCACAAGTTCGTTCAGCTTGGCGACATAGGCCGCATGGTGCTTGCCGTAGTGGAACGAGATCGTCTTTGACGAAATCACTGGCTCGAGTCCGTTCTCGGCATAAGGCAGCTTGATCTGGTGAAATTGGCCTTTCGGCTTGTCGAGCGGCATGACGCTTACTCCTAAGTCCTTCCCCGGGACTTGCCGGGGTCAACGCCGCTCCGGGGAAGGATGTTCCGCGACGCAACCCTCATGGAAAGGCGGGCGTTAGCAGAAAGACCGCTGACGCACGGGGATCGATATGGACGCCATCATTTATCTTGTGGGTTTGGTCGTCGTGATCATGGCGATCTTGTCGTTCCTCGGGCTTCGTTGAGAAACGCCATGACGTCGACTTCGATGCTCGACCATGAAGCCGCAGCCACCACCGCGCACCAACCGTCGACGCATTTACCGGGTCATTATCTGAGCTGGGGCGGAATCGTTGCCGGCGCCATTTGCGCGGCCGCCATTTCCATCCTTCTGTTTGCATTCGGGTCGGGTATCGGACTGACGGCTGTATCGCCGTGGCCCAACAGCGGCCTTTCGCCCGTGGTTCTTGCGATCATTGGCGCAATTTGGGTCGCCATCGTGCAGGTCGTGGGTTTCGGCGCCGGCGGCTACGTCGCGGGGCGTGTCCGCAACAGCTGGTCGGCCGTCGCGGTGCACGAGCGGCGCTTCCGGGACGGCATGCATGGTTTCGTCACTTGGGCGCTCGGCCTTCTCATCGGCGCCCTGTTCGCCGCCGTCGCGGCGGGCGGGCTGCTCCATTCCGGCCTGCAGGCGGGCGCGATGGTCGCTGCCGGCGCGATGAACGGCCAGAACGGCTCACAAGCGAGCCAGCCGTCCGCCGGCGACTATGGCTTCGACTATCTGATGCGGCCCGCGCCGCAAGCGGGCGGGCAGGCCGCGCAGCCTGCCTCGTGGGGTGACGTCAAGCCGTCCGTCGTTCGCGTCTTTGCCGACAACCTGAAGGCTGGCCGCCTGCCGGACCGCGATCGCAGCTACCTGGCGTCACTCGTGGCGCAGCGCACCGGCATGTCGCAGGCCGATGCAGAGAAGCGCGTCGATGAAGCTTTCGCCGAAGCCAAGAACGCCGACACCAAGCTGCGGGCGGCGGCGGACAAGGCGCGCAAGACGTCCGCATTGGCGGCATTCCTAGCCGCAGCCACGCTGGTGGTCGGCTGCGCGGCAGCCTGCGCTGCAGCCGGAGCCGGCGGCCGCCACCGCGACGAGCAGACCGAAATCCGGCTGTGGGGCACTCGCCGCTTCTGGTGAACCCAGACCAACTGGCTTTCCCCCGGCAACCTTCCTACAGTGCGGAACGCCGCCCGGGAGGTCCGCCGTGAAAGGCAACCCGCAGATCATTGCCGAGCTGAACAAGCTCCTGAAGAACGAGCTGACCGCAATCAACCAGTACTTCCTGCACGCGCGCATGATGAAGCACTGGGGCTTCGAGCGGCTGGGCAAGAAAATCTATGACGAATCGATCGGCGAGATGAAACACGCCGACAGGCTGATGCAGCGCATCCTCTTTCTCGAGGGCCTGCCCAACCTTCAGGATCTCGGCAAGATCGCGATCGGCGAGACGGTTCCGGAATGCCTGGAGGCGGACCTGAAGCTCGAGACCGCCGCGCGCACCGCGCTCGTGGCCGCTGTCGCCCACTGCGAGACGGCCAAGGACTTCGTCAGCCGCGAGATCGTCGAAGACATCCTCGCGGACGCCGAGGAGCACATCGACTTCCTCGAGACCGAGGCCGAACTGATTGAAAAGATAGGCGTGCAGAACTACCTGCAGAGCCAGATCGGCGAGGGCAAGGCGGAAAGCTAGTCCGCTGCCATCACCACAGGGGCCGCGGCTTCGTCGCGCGCTACTGTGTCGGCGATGCGCCGGCGGATATCGCAGGCGCAACTGCCGCACTGGGGGCTCTGGCCGCAGGCGCGGAACACATCGACCGGGCGGCGGGCGCCGGCCCGCACGGCGGCATCGACGTCACGTTCACGAATGGCGCGGCAGATGCAGAGATACATTGAATTTCTGGCCGTTCCGCAATGCAGTTGCGACTTATTCGCAAGAAGAAGATAAGAGGCATTCGCAGCTGGGTCAAGAGCCTAGAAACCCTTCAAACGGTACTTTTCCAGAGCCTGGCGGAAAGATTCGTCGATCGGATGGGGCGTCTTGCCCTTCAGCCGCACGACCGTCATTTCGGCGGCGACAATGCAGACGCCATCCTTGAAGGCAGCCGAGCCGACGGTGATCGAGCTGGTGCCGACCTTGATCACGCCGCTGCCGAGCTCGACCTGGCCCGGCCAGTGCGACTCGGCAAGGAAGCTCACATTCATGCCGGCCGAAATGCCCCGCACACCGTCCTCCCGTTTGCCGAGCAGGCCGACGTCGCGCATGAAGGTGAGGCGCGCCGTCTCCATGTAGGCGCAGAGCGCCACGTTGTTCACGTGACCGGCGGCATCCTGGTCGGAGAAGCGCACGGTGTCGGAACACCAGTGCGGATAGATCGATTTGTCCTGCAGGCGTCGGTCGCGAGACATTGCACTCGGTCGGGTTGGCGACGGCGATTGCAACACATCCCACCGTGGGTGGGAAGCCGCGCGCTATCGTTCGCGACCGAGCAAGAGCCAGCTCTGGCTGTCCTGCAGCTCATGGAAATGACTCGTAAGATAGGATCCGTAGATCTTGCTGGCGGCTTCCTGCGTCCAGGCGCCCATGGTCGAGAATTTCGGAACGAGCACGTAGTCGGCATCGCCCAGCAGCTGTTCCGCGGGCTGCTGCGGCTCGTGTGGACCCGACCACAGATTGCCGCCGTGCGGCGAGGGCCAGCCGAGGATGAACGGTATCGGGTTCACCTCGTCCAGCAGCACGACCCGTCCGCGCGGGTATTTCGACAGGATGGTTGCCGCCTCCAGAACCGTCTGGATGTATTCATACGACGAGAGCTCATGACGCGGCCGGTCAACGCGTGCCCAGCTCAGCAATTGGGGGACGATATCGCCCTTGGCGAACGCCGCGAGCAGGCCAGGCTTCTCCGTCGGCACCTCGAGACCGCGTAGGTTGGTCCGATCGACGACCGTCCACGAGGGGTCGTGGGCCTTGAAATAGTGGCCGACGACGCTCGCGCCGGACATGATGATCCAGATCGCCGGCATGATCAGTAGCAGGACAGGCAGGCCACCGAGCGCCTGGTATGTCCGGGGATTCTCGAACTCGCGCGAGAGGAGTGTCTGGTACAGCAACAGCGCGACCACGACCGGCAGCGGCACGCCGTTGAACTGGATGTTTTGCGACAGCAGCAGCCAACCGGAGACGACCAGAAATGCGGCGGCGAGCGGAACGTGCACTGGGGCGATGCCGCGAAGCCACAGCCACACCGCCAGGCCGACTAGGGCGACGGCGACGGCGTGCTCGGTGCCGTTGCTCAGGAAATAATTGAGGAACAGCACAAAATTGCTCTTCACTGCGCCCGAGCCGACATTGGCAAACAGGTCGGCAAGATAGGGGAAGCTGTACGGCGCAAGGGCGTTCACGGTCAGCAGCGCGCCGATCGCCATCCACGCCTGCCAGCGGGCGCGCATGGCGGGGCAAATGAGGATGGCCAGGCCCAATGCCGCCATGCCGGCGGCAAAATACGTCACCTTGAGATGGAACATCGCGAGCAGCAGAACGGCGACGACGGCCTTGGCGACGATGCCGCCGTCGTCTCCGGCGCGCGTCGGCAGGAACAGGATCAGGGCGACGACGCTGAGCGCGCTCCATCCGTAGCGGTTGTACGACATCGCAAAGGAATAGGCGGAGGGCAGGTCCCCGGCGTTTGCCGGCATCAGGACGAGCAGGCAGGCGAACACCACGAACATCGTCGCCGCTAGCAGCGGCAGACGAGGCGCGGCGGCGAGGCAGGCGCAAATAAAGATCGCCAGCGCGAAAATGCTCGAGGCGGCGAGAAAGGCGTAGGGGCGGACACCCACCAGGTGGAAGCCCGCCGCGGCAAGCAGGAAATTGAGCGAGCCTGCAGGGTCATGGAAGTCGACATGAGGGATCTGGCCCTGCAGGACCCGCCAGCCGCCAGTGAGCGGGAACAGCATGTCCCACGTCATCTCGCGCGAAACGACGCGGCCCGGCGACAAGAGCAGCCAGAGGGCGAATGCCACCGGCAGGCCGGAAGTCAGGCCCAGTCGAGCGAGGGGCGACACGGACCAGGATGGCCAAGCGGATTGTTTTGAACCGTGGGTCCACAATGTCATGTCCTGCACTTTTCGGAGCATGGGGCGCGAGGCACTAGTGACCAAACGGTGGTGCACCGCCAATGGCTTCACATGTTTGTGTCGGAAGCCGTCGAATGCTGCCTTGGCGGAGCCCGTCATGGCGGGTCTTGTCAGCGTCGCGGTTGCGACGCATGTTCACCGCGATGAGCGAACCGCGTTATTGGGAAGATTACGAAGTCGGCCAGAAATTTCCCTTGGGATCCGTAAGCTTCAGCGAGCAGGAGATTATCGACTTCGCGCGCGAGTTCGATCCGCAGAGCTTTCATGTCGATCGCGAGGCGGCCGCCGAATCGATGTTCGGCGGCATTATCGCCTCGGGCTGGCAAGTCGCCGCCAAGATGATGCGGCTGTTCGTCGATAACTACGTCGATCAGCGCACGGCGCTCGGCTCGCCCGGCGTGGACGAGTTGCGCTGGCTGAAGCCGGTGCGGCCCGGCGACGTCCTGAACGGCGTCGTCGAGATCGCAGCCAAGGCGCCGTCGAAGAGCAAGCCGCAGATCGGTGTCGTGCACGAGCGGTGGATCGTCACCAACCAGAGAGGCGAGGTCGTGATGACCACGCGGGGTATCAACATGGTGCGCAGGAGGCCGTCATGAACCGGCCAGTAAGGGGGCTCGACCACGTGGTCGTGATGGTCGACGGCATCGACGCTGCGCAAGCGGCCTACCGCAAGCTCGGCTTCCAGGTGCAGCCGCGCGGCTTCCACAACAAACTCGGCACCGCCAATCATCTGATGATCTTCGACAAGGATTATTTCGAGATCCTCGGCATCGTCGAGGACACGCCGTTCAACGCCGAGCGGCGCGAGTGGCTGAAGCAGGGCGGCGGTCTCGCCAATGTGGCACTCGCCACCGACGGCGCGGACCTGGCCTACGAAGCCTTCAAGAAGGCGGGGCTCGAGCCCGATGCACCGCTTGGCTTCGATCGCGCCGTCGAGGTGGCGGGCAAGATCGAGCATGCCGCCTTCCGCACCGTGCGCATTCCCAAGACGCACATGCCGGTCGTCGGGTTCTTCGTCTGCGAGCATCTCACGCCGCAATTCGTCTATCGCAGCGAATGGGCGAAGCACCCCAATGGGGCGCGCGGCATCAGGGGCGTCACGGTGATCGCCGAGCAACCGGCCAGATGGGTTGGCGAGATCGAGAAGTATTTCGGCGCGGGCTCAGCCCGGCGCGAGGGCGATGGACTGATCGTCGATACCGGTACGCAGCCGATTCACTACGTCAACCGCAGGGACTACGCCGCGCGCTATCCCGGCGTGGCGCCGGTGCGGCCCGGCGATCACCCGGCCCTGCTCAGCTTGCGGGTCGACGATCTCGCCGCCTGCGAAGCGCTGCTGGTCAAGAATGGCGTCGAGGTGCTCAAGCCTGACGCCGGCCGGCTGCTGGTGCCGCCATCGCAGGCCGCCCATCTCACGATCGAATTCGGTCAATGATCTTCGACCTTGCCGACCGCGGCATCTACGGCTTCGCGACCTCCGAGCATCTGCGCTTCGCCGACGTCGACGCCAACGGCCACATCAACAACGGCGCCTTCATCGAGCTGCTCGAGAACGCGCGCGTGTCCTATCTGCGGCAGATCGTGCGCTCGGGCCTGCCGCGCTTTCGGCTCGTCATCGGCCGGCTCGAGGCCGATTTCAAGCGGCAGATGTTCTATCCCGGCACGGCGACGGCATGCGCGCGCCTGATCGAGGCGCACGAGCGCAAGGTGGTGATCGGCCAGGGGCTGTTCGACGGCGAGGGCAAGTGCACGGCCGTGCAGAAGGTCACCATGATCTCGCTCGACGAGGAAACCAACCGCAGCACGCCGTTCGATCCGGTCGTGCGCGCCGCGCTCGCGCGCTACGCCGATTCCAAGGATGGACTGGCCCTATGAACAAGCTCGTTCCTGACGGCTTCCGCAAACTCGACGTCACCGACGACTTCGTCGGGCTGATCGGCCCGCTCTGGCACAAGGCCGAGGGCGATCGCCTGCGCGTCGGCCTGCCGCTCGAGCCGCGGCACGGCAATCCGATGGGCTGGGCGCATGGTGGCCTGCTGGTGACCGTTGCAGACATGGTGATGGGCGCGGGCTCGGGCTATGCCACCGGCATTCTGTGGCCCCATCCCACGGTGTCATTGGCCACCGAGTTCGTGAAGGGCGCCAAGCTTGGCCAGTGGCTCGAGGGCAGCGCGCGCATCGCCCGGCGCACCATCAATTTCTGCTTCGCAAGCTGCGACCTGCTGTGCGGCGGCGAGGTCGTGCTGATGGCATCGGGCGTGTTCAAGGTGCCGGATGTCGACAAGATCCCGGCCGATCAGCGCGAGAAGGCGCTCACCGCCTGGGGCAAGCGCTAGTGCCGCTTGCGGCGGTAGATCTTGTAGCGGTCGAGGTCCATCAGGTGTTCGTAGTGCGTGAATGCCTGGGCGAACACCGGGTTCTGCTCGAAGTACTCTAGATAGTCGAACACCTTGCCCTGGCAGCGCGGCATGCCGGGCACCTGGTCGACGATCAGCAGGTCGGGCCGCCCCTTGGCGAAATCCTGCGATACCGAGTCGAATACGAACTTCTCGGTGTCGGACATTGTGTCGGGCGGATTGTAGAGCGCCGGGAAGTCCTCGCAGGTCGCATACACGCCCTGCAGCACCCACATCGTCAGGAAGCGCATGGTCATGCGGGCGTGCGTGTAGTTGATCATCGGCCAGAACGGATAGATTCCCGGCGACAAGGTCATGATCGTGCGATGCGGCGCGTTCTGCTCGACGACATGCCGCAGGATGCCGCCGATCGAATCCTCGTACTGGCGCTGCTTGAAGAAAGGCGGCGTATAGAGCGCCGCCTGGAAGTAGAGCAGCACCATCAACGTGGCCGAGATCACCGCCACCGGCAGCCGATGGGAACTGCGGCTGATCGGCAGGTAGCGGTCGACGGTCTGCGAGATGGTGAAGGCGGCGAGCAGGATCGCCACCGACAGCGCGGGCAGGAGGTGATAGGGCCAGCCCTTGGCCTGGGCGATGGCCGACGCTGCGGCGCCGATGCCGAACGCCACCAGCACCCGGGCGGCAAACGTCTTGGTCAGGAACACGGCAAAGCCGCCCAGGATCAGGAGTGCGATCAAGGTTGGCGCCATCACGTTGCCGGTCAGAATCTGCAGCGCGCTCGCATCGCCGATCGGCGTATAGGCGTCCACCGCCAGCGGCATGACGAAGCGGCCATAGGTCGAGAACACGGTGTACATCAGCACCAGATGCATCGCGGCGACCGCGCCGATCGCCCATGGAATGGGATCCCGCAGCGTCTGCCGCCAGCGTCGCCGGACCAGCAGGTAGAGTTCGACGGCAGCGGGGATGGCGAGAAAGTACGGCTTGAGCGCAAAGCCCAGGCCCGCCGCCAGGCCGATGGCGATCGCCGTCCCGCGCGTGGCCGAAACGCCCTCGGCGCGAGCCATGGACACGAGCAGATACGGTGCCGCGGCCACAAACATGATGTGCTCGCGCTGGCCGAAATGCTCGTTGGGCAGCACCGTGAACAGGAACAACAGGACCGGCGGCAGCAGGCCCTCGGTGAGGGCGTGGTTGGCCGACGGCACCAATCGGACGAGACGCCGGCAGGCGATGAACGAGACGGTGATGCCCAGGACCACCCAGGCGGTGAACCAGAACGGCACGCCGCCCGGCAGGATCTTGGCCGTGAGGACCGGCACGGCGTGCAGGATGAAGGTGAGCGGCAGGTTCTCGTCGATCACGTCGACATAGAGCTTGTCGCCGTCGACCCAGCGACCCGACACGTCGAGCAGGGCGCCGACATCGTGATTGATCGGCGGGAAGAAATAGCCGACCAACCAGAGCACCGGCAGGACGAGCAACAGCACCAGCAGCAGCCGCTCGACGAGCGTCGATACAGTGGGCGGCGGCGCGGCGGGCCTGGTCGTGACGGTTGGCAAGGCGGGCGAAGATATCATAAGCAAGAGCGGGGGCGGCAACGCGAGGGCAAGCGTGGAACGGGCCGAATACGAGCGCATGCATGCGGTCGAAGATCGCATGTGGTGGTTTCGCGGTTTGCGCACGCTGGTTGCTCAAATGCTGGTCCGGACTCTTTCCGGCTTGAGTGTCGAGGGTACGGTGCTCGATGCCGGCTGCGGAACCGGCGGCATGCTCGGGCTTCTTGGCGCGTCGGTCGCTGGCCGCAGCACCATGGGACTGGAGTTTGACTCGATTGCCGCAAGCCTTGCCGCGGGCAAGTCGCGACGGCCCGTGGCTGTCGGATCGGTCCATGAAATGCCGTTGCGGGCTGGCGCGCTCGCCGCCTACGTGTCGCTCGATGTCTTTTGCCATGGCAACGTCGACCCGCAGCGCGCGCTCGGCGAGGCCCACCGGTGCCTGGCGCCGGGCGCTATCCTGGTATTGAACCTGCCTGCCTATCAGTGGCTGTTGTCGGCCCACGACAAGCGCGTGCACAATGTGCGGCGTTTCCGCCGTGGCCAGGTCCGCATCCTGCTGGCCGATCATGGCTTTCGTGTCGTGCGATCGAGTTACTGGAACACCTTGCTCTTTCCCTTGATGCTGCTGCACCGCCTCACCGAGCGCGTCGATGCCGAAAGCGACGTGCGCGATTTTCCCGGCTGGATCGATGCGCTCTTCGCCATGGCGCTCGCCATCGAGCGTGCGCTGATCGGGTTTGGCATCAGCCTACCGTTCGGCGGATCTCTACTCGTCGTGGCGGCGCGCAATGGCTGACGTGCCGGCACTCTCGGTCGTGGTGCCGGTCTATAACGGTGCGGTCACCATTGGCGAGCTCGTGAACGCGCTGCGTGGTCTGGAGATTCCTGGCGGACTCGAAATCGTGCTGGTGGTCGACGGCAGTCCCGACAACAGCCTCGAGGTCTGCAAGAAGCTCGCGGCGGAGCCGGGCGCGCCCGTCATGGTGCTGAGTCTCAGCCGCAATTTCGGCGAGCACAATGCGGTTATGGCGGGCTTCTCGCGCGCCCGCGGCGCCTATGCGATCACCATGGACGACGACCTGCAGAACCCGCCCGGCGAGGTCAAACGCCTCTACGAGTACACGCGCGATGGCGGCTACGACGTGGTCTACACCTACTATGGCGAGAAAAAGCACGCCGCATGGCGCAACATCGGCAGTCGCTTCACCAACTGGTGCGCCGATCAGCTGATCGACAAGCCCAAGGGACTCTATCTCTCGAGCTTCCGCTGCCTTTCGGCGTTCGTGCGCGAGCAGATCGTGGCCGGCTACGACGGCCCATATCCCTATGTCGACGGACTCCTGTTCCAGGTGACGCAGAATGTCGGCCGCCTGCAGGTCGAGCATCTGCCGCGCATCGAGGGCCGCTCGAACTATACGCTGCCTCGCCTGTTCCGTCTGTGGCTCTCGATGTTCCTCAACTTCTCGGTGATTCCGCTGCGCGCCGCGACCTTGCTCGGCATCGGCTTCGGCGCGCTGGGTGCGCTGGGTGCCGTGATCACCATCGCCGAGGCGATCTCGGACCACAAGCCGCCGCAAGGCTGGGCGTCGTTGATGACGGCGGTGTTGGTGCTGGCCGGCGTGCAGCTCGTGCTGGTTGGGCTGATCGGCGAATATCTCGGCCGCATGTTCCTCGCGGTGAACCGCAAACCGCAATATCTCGTTCGCGAGGTCTACCGTCGCGGCCAGGCGGGCCTGGCAGTCGAGCGGCCGGCCGCCGACAGCAGCCAGGCCGGCCGCCCCTATCATGTGCATGCCGGGCCGGAGTCGTGAGATGACCATCTACTATCTCGCGCTCGGCGCCGGCATCCTGGCGGGTATCGCCGGCCAGATGCTCCTGAAGGCCGGGGCCGAGGCGCCGAGCTTCTTCGCCCAGCTCTTCCGTCCCGCCACGATCTTCGGGTTGGTTCTCTACGTCGCCGCCGCCTTTCTCTACATGGTGGCGCTGCGCAAGATCCCGGTCTCGGTTGCCTTTCCCAGCGTATCGGTGAGCTATGCCATCGTGGCCGTGCTGGGCCATTTCCTGTTCAAGGAACCGTTCGGTGCGCGCCAGATGGGCGGCATCGCCCTGATCATGGCCGGCGTCTTGCTGATCAACCATTTCTGAGTGCGGAAACATGGACTACGAGCAGATCAAGTACGAGGCGCGCGACGGCATCCTCACGGTGACGCTCAACCGGCCCGACAAGCTCAACGCCTTTACCGGCCGCATGCTGTCGGAGCTGCTCGATGCGATGGACCG